>Ga0247813_10000035_pt1 | contig 237650 bp, 196 predicted proteins | sample UWRJL169409C1_FD_180719 | JGI IMG/M metagenome (GOLD analysis project Ga0247813, IMG submission 180719) | Plant litter microbial communities from Arlington Agricultural Research Station in Wisconsin, United States - UWRJ-L169-409C-1 | ecosystem: Environmental > Terrestrial > Plant litter >...
CCCTGCCCTCGGTGTTCACCCTGGGGCCGAGGTTCTCCGGCTTGCCGTAGCTGCCGTCCGCATTCACAGACACCTTCCAGATGTCGGACTCCCCGATGGAGCCCGGCATGTCAGAGGTGAAGTATAACGTCCTGCCGTCCCTGCTAATGCTCGGGCTGCTGGTGGAGTAGGTCTTGCTGTTGAAGGGAAGCGCGGTGATATTGCCCCACTTGTCCCCGTTTCTTGTGGCCTTGAAAAGGTGCACCTGGCTGAACTTCGCCTTCAGCTTCTTGTCCTTCTCGAAGCTGTTCTCGGCGTGGCTGTCCCTTGAGAAGTACATCGTGTTCCCGTCGGGGCTGATGCTCACAGGCCCGTCGTGCCACCTGGTGTTAAGCTCGGCAACCTCCTCCGGCTTGCCGAAGGTCTTCTCCGTGGGGCTGTAGGTAGACCTGTAGATGTCAAGGTAGGGCTCGTCGTTCCAGCCGTCGGTCCTCTTGGCCTTGTTCCTGGAACTGGTGAAGTAAAGCGTGTTCTCGCTGGTCAGCACCGGGCCGAAGTCCGACTTGTCGCTGCTGATCTCCAGTGCCTTGATGTTGAAGGACTTCTGCTTGTCCAGAAGCCTGGGAAGGTAGTTCGGGTTCTCCCTGAAGGTCTTGGCCCTCTGGTCGCCGGGTGCCTTGGCTGCAAATACAGCCATCTGCTTGTTGGCCTCCTCGTACTTGCCGTTGGCCTTGAGCATCTGGGCATACCTGTAGTACGTCTCGGCATCCTGGGGGGTCGCGATCACCTTGGCGTACCACTTGGCGGACTCGGCCGTGTTGAACATGTTGTAGTAGGCGTCGGCCAGCTGCTTGTAGATGTAAGGATCCTGCCTGCCCTTGTCCACGAGCTTGAGGTACTCCTCCGTGGCTTCGACGTATTCGAACTGGTTGAACAGCCTGTCGGCCTTCTGGGTGTCCTTGGTCTGTGCCTTGAGTGATGACGTGCTGACAAGCACACAGCCTAATAGGATATATAGTCTTTTCATTATCGTGTCTTGCTTTTAGGTTAGAAATATCTTGGTGAGCGTGATACCTTCTTGGGGAAGTTCACATCGAACAGCAGTATGATCTCGTGCGAGGCAGGGGCCACGGTCTTGATCTCGGAGATGATGTGGTCGTAGGCGTAGCCTATCCTGATCGAGGGGCTGATCGCGACGTTCACCATCGCCCCGAAGCTGTCGTCAACCCTGTAGGTCGCACCAAGCTCGAACTTCTCGTTGAAAAGGAAGTTGGTCGACACGTCAAGGGAACTGGGCGAGTTGAACGCAGACTTGAGCATCGCGAAGGGCTTGAACTTCAGGTTAGGGCTAAGGTCGAACACGTATCCACCGGTAAGGAAGTAGTGCTGGGTCTCGGTGCCGTATTTCACCCCGTTGAAGTCAAGGTGGTTCGCCTTGAGCATGTTCGGGACCGAAAGGGCCACGTAGTACCTCTCGGTATAGTAGAACAGTCCCGTGCCCACGTTGAAGTACGTGTTGCTAGTGTTCTCGCTGAAGGCGTCGTCAGAGGGTACCGGAAGCGTGTGCGCGATATCGCTGTTCAGGCCTATCTTCTGAAGCGTGAAACCGGCCTTCATACCAAGGGCCAGGCGGTGCTCCCCGCCAAGGTTCAGCGTGTAGGAGAAGTCACCGTAGACGTTCTGCTCCTTCACCGGACCGATCTCGTCGGCGATCACCGAAAGGCCAAGGCCGACGTTCTTCCCAGCCGGGCTGTGCCCAGAGAAGGTGAAGGTCGAAGGCGCGCCCTCGATGTCAACCCACTGCTTCCTGTAAAGCAGGCCGAAGGAAAGGTTCTCCTTCGAGCCCGCGTAGGCAGGGTTGATCACGTTCATATTGTACATGTATTGCGTATAGTGCGGATCCTGCTGGGCATTGGCCCCAGCAAGGGAAAGCACCGATGCCAGAATGGCTAGATATAGTTTGTTCATCTCCTTGATTGTTTTTTCTTTGATAGGCAGGCCGCCCGCTCTCGCGGACGGCATCCCTTTTTATCCTGTTTTTGTTTCTTACCTGTTGATGTAGATCCAGCCTGTTTTCTTCTCGCCTTCGGCAGTATGGATCACATAGAAGTACGTTCCGTCAGGCAGTTCCTTGCCCGCATTGGACTGGCCGTACCACTGGTTAACGTAGTTCCTGAAGTTGTACACTTCCGTTCCGTACCTGTTGAAGATGTTCAGCTCCTTCACGTTGTACATGCTCAGATCAAAATTGTCATTGTCTCCGTCATTGTTTGGAGAAATACCTTTTTGAATCTGACAGCCTATCGATACTAGACTGATTGCATCTGTCACAGTTGTACATCCTTCAGCAGTAGTTATGGTAACACTATAATCACCTTGTGATTTTACAATTATAGCATTTGGCTCATTAGGTACTGCTGTCCAGTTTCCGGCACTCCATGTAAATGTAGCTGTAGCCGGATCGAATGAGTTGTTCAGTGGTTGTACTACCAATTTATAAGCACCACCTTCGCAACCATGCATGAATTCATACGTTGGACCTGCTAAAATTGTAACATCACTAAATGCATTGATTTCATCACAAGATCCTTGAGCTGGCACAAAATAGTTGACCCTATAAGTTCCCGGCGTGCTTGAACTTGGAGTAATTGCTCCAGTTGTAGCATTCAAGGTTAATCCTACTGGTGTTGAACTAAATGTTCCCGTTGCATTTCCTGTCAAGGTAACATTTTGAACTTCCGTCAACGAAACACAGAATGGATCATTGTAAGCAATAGTAGCCGTGGTAGATTCTGTAACAGTAATTGTAAATTCTGCTACATCTTCGTCACAACCACCGGTAGCACTAATAGTATTTGTAATCACGTATACTCCCAGAGAACTGCTTGCAAGATTGATTTCTCCTGTTGCAGGATTGATATCAAGTCCTGTTGCAGGCTGTACGGTAAATGTACCTGCCTGGCTATTGGCGTTGAAGTTTGGCGTTATTGTTCCTTCATTACAGTACTCCGTAGAGTCATAGCTGAACGCTGCCTCTTTCTGAGCTGCAATAGTCACTATAAATGTAGTTGGAATTGGATTACAAGCTCCGTTACTTGGTAATGAATTTGTAACTGTATAAACTCCAGCTGCACTTGCCGCCAAGTTAATTTCTCCTGTTGCAGGATTAATGGATAATCCGGCTGGTGTAGCGGTAAAAGTACCTGCGATACCATCATTCAAGAACGTTGGTAAAGGGTTTACACCTGACTGGCAATATTGATTATCATCATATTCGAATTCTGAATTTTCCAAAACATTAACCACTAGGTTTATCGGTTGGACTGAATAACAATCAGTTATTGAGTTGGATTGGATTCTGATATACAATGTAGTTGAAACGCTTTCAAAAGGAATCGTTACATCGATAGGAGAAATCGGCTCCAAGGCATCTTCATTAGTTGCATGAATTGAAATGCTATACAACAAAGGATCTACTCCAACAGAAGCTGGGGTTATTGTTTGCAAATCAAAAGTAGCTTCTCCATCATTGGTTGCATCATCACATACCAGATAATCATTTGGTTGTACAGATACAATTCCTGGCAAGAACTCAACAAATATTTCATCTGTTGCACTATTCAATCCACATTGTCCTTCTGCCCTATAAATTCCGGTCTGTGTCGCTACATAAGTCGATGAAGTAGCACCTTGAATGATACCATTGTTGAAATACCAAACATAAGAGTTCTCTTGAGGGGCAGTTGAAGGATCTTCAACAGCATCCAAAGTTACAGATGGCTGACAAGTAACAATATCCTCTCCAAGATCTACAACGCAACACAAATTGGTTGATTCTCCTGAATTAGGTTGGCCATAATTAGATTGTCTTAATCTGATGTAACCTGGTTGTTGGCTAAAGTTGGTCAGCAATAGCAAATAGTATTGTCCCGCTACCGCATTCTGGATGTGTAGCGTTTCTATTACATTACCGTCATAACTACAATCTACAACATTACTACCGTCCAAATCATTCAAGTAAAAATCAAGATTTGCAGTATTATTCGGACAAGCTAATGGTGTACATGGTCCGAAAACAATATCATCACATGATTCCGGGGAGTCAAATGGTCCCCAAGCTACGAAATCCACATCTAATCCTGGAGCTACATTTGTCGCAGGAAAGTTATTAGGATCGGTACTCTGTCTGATATCAAACTCTAAATATCCATTACTCTGAACCTGTAAGTAGTAATAGGTTGGGTTCGGAGTTTGGAACAAACAAGCCACAGGTCCTGGATTCGGAACTTGTGTCGAGTTCGGGAAGATCATCGGCGTCGTGTTTGAAGCACAGAAAGGTTCTGCAGTTTCACACGTAGATCTTGACTTGATACAGATATCAAAAGTTACAATCTGTAGGGTATTGGCATTTGACCAAACCCTAACATAATAAGTGTTACCAGCTACATAATTTGTACTTGTACTTGCCAATGAATTGGCAGCCGAACAATACAACAAGCTTAAACTGCTGCAATCAGAAGAATAAACCGCATGGTTAATATTAATGGTTGTTCCTTCTACATTAAGAATATTAATAAAATGCTGGTCCGTTGTTGCTACAAATGAAAACCAGACATCATCATCCGCACTTCCCAAACATGTATTTGCAACCCCTGAAGGACCTGCATCGATCAGGTTCCCAGATCCATAAGTTTCACATTGTCCACCAATATTAACTCCAACAGGAGTTGCTGTTGCACAATCTTCATTTTCTGCTGGTGGTGGTGGTGTCTTGATACATAAATTAAAGTTGATGTAATCGCCTGCAGCAACTCCTGCCGTATAAATACGGATATAATAGTCCTGACCAGGAGTTAAATTCATAGCCGTACTGTTTGGTTCCGTACTACAATATAGTGGAGCACCCAAAGCATCACATGTTCCTGCAAATACAGAATGGCTTAGAGCAACACTATTGCTGCTGCCTCCTAGAGAATTCACATTTATAAAGTGTATTCCTCCAGGCCCTGCCGTAAATTTATACCAAACATCATCATTTGTTCCTGTGCATCCTGCCCCAGTAATGGTAGGATTTGATTGTGTTGCTCCAATCGTGCTTCCAAAGATTCTGTTGCTACAAGAAAAATTATCATTGACAGGTGCAACAATTGCAGTTGCACATTCATCATTAACTGGCGGAGAAGTAATACATAGATCAAAAGTGATTGACTGTTGAACATTTGTATTGGTAGTATAAATTCTAATGTAATAAGTTTCACCAGGGGTCAAACCTGTTGCATTGGAATAGTTTGTCGTGCTGCAATATAATTTCGTCAAATTATCGCAAGTTCCTGAGAACACTCCATAATTCAAGCTAATATTAGCAGATGCCGGAGTAATTACAATATTCGACAAGTTTATCGCATGAGATGCATGTGTTGCCACAAAATGATACCATATATCATTATTATTAGGGAAACATCCTGCCCCCGTTAATGGTGGTGTTAGAACTGGCAATGATGGACTAGCCCCTAAAGTACTACCTTTTACCATATTAACTGGTGCACAAACCTGACCGTCATTTGGTGTTACCGCAATTGAATTAGGGCAATTGTCATTTGCCGGAGGCGATGTAATGCATAAGTTGAATGTTAAAGAGTGATCGTTAAGGGTTGTTGAAGTATAAACCCTGATGTAGTAAGTATTTCCAGGAATTAATCCGGTTGCCATACTTACCTCATTGGTACTGCAATACAATTGTACCAGACCGTCACAAGTTCCAGAAAAAACAGAGTGGTTTAGTCTTAAACTGGCTAAATTACTCGGGCTGGTTGCAACATTGCTGAAATTGATCATATTGGACGTAGCGGTAGCTACAAAGCTATACCACATATCTCTATTTGCGGCTCCACAACCAGCTCCTGACAATGGCGGAACCAAAACTGGATTTGATGATGTAGAACCAATGGTGTTACCACTTATTGTATTTGCATTCTCACAGAATTGTTCTGCATTAACCGTTACTGGAATTGCATTGGAACATTCGTCGTTTACCGGTGGAGAAATGATACAGATATCAAATGTTGCAGACTGTACCGCATTTGTAGTTGTCTTGTAAACTCTTACATAATATGTTTGTCCTATGACCAATCCTGAAGTAGGAGTTATATAGGTACTACTGCAAAATATCAGGTTAAGATTAGTACATGTTCCAGAAAACAAGGCATAATTCAATTTCACATTCGCATTTGAAGGTGTAGGAACAACGTTAGAAACCACTATGGTATGATTTGTAGAAGTTGCCACGAAATTAAACCAAACATCATCACTTCCTGGAGCACATAAATTGGCTGGTGTCAAAGGGTTTGACCCTGGATCCAGGGCAATCGGTGAATTGGTAGCACCCAAAGTTCCTGAAGAAACAACATTTTGAGAAAGACATTCCTGTCCTGAATTTGGAGTTACAGTGATAGAACCAACACATTCGTCGTTTACTGGTGGCGAAACGATACATAAATCAAATGTTGCAGATTGCGCTGCATTATTAGTCGATTTGTAAACCCTGATGTAATAAGTATTTCCGATTACTAAACCAGAAGCCCCGCTAACCAACGGTGAGCTACAGTAAAGCAATTGCATATTGTCACAAGTCCCTGAGAAAAGAGAATGGTTCAAAGTAACAGTTGCGTTCTGAGGCGTAGGAACAATATTGGAAATTATTATGGTATGAGATGTAGCTGTAGCTACAAAACTGTACCAAACATCCTGATTGGTCGGATTACATCCGGTTCCTGTTATCGGATCAACCGTATTTATGGTTGTAAAATTAGAACCATAAGTATTTCCTGTTGCCGTGTTTGCTGCCACACATTCTTGTCCTGCATTGATTGTTACAGGAGTAGCATTGATACATAGATCATTCACAGGAGTTGTGATGAACGTAACAGGCGTTTGGATCGTCCAAGTACTGGTTTCAGTACCAGAACAAGCAGCCCTAACATAGAAAGTGTAAGATGTTGATGGATTTAATGGTGCTCCATTAAATGTAGATAAAATATCTCCACTTTGAAAACCTGTATGTGTTGGCGTAGTCGCAGGATTATTAGTTGGAGCCGCTCCACCTGTTTCTACCACATATAAGTCAAACGACTGTGATGGAGGAGGAATTGAATTGTCCGTCCAAGTAATTTGTACTGATGATGAACCAATGTTTGAAACCATAATGTTAGTTGGTTTAGCACATGGTGCATCCGTACAATTGCCTATATCCGTGTAAAGGACTGCTCCAACAGCTCCTTGCCCAGCCACTTTTGCATAAATAACATCCAAGAAAGGATTCTGAATCGTAATTCCTATGTTTTCTGGTGCAGTTCCTGCTGTATTCCAAAATAAATCAAATGGAACTCCAGGACATAATTTTACTATTACCGGATTAGCATTATTGATAAGCGTAGCACCTATTTCGGCTACAATTATTCCGTTTTGTCTCACCTGCATTCTACCATTATTCCAGCTATTGTTTACAGAATTTGTTGGATAGAATTTGTATTCACACTTATCAGCTTCATCACAAGTTACAGTATGGAAAACAAATGGTCCTGACCATGTACTCTTATCATTTCCAGGACAAACCGTTCTGATATAGTAATAATAGATGGTTGCTGCAGTCAAATCATTTACTGTAAATGAATTTGGTGTAGTTAATGGTTCGCTAAAGGCATAAAACAACCCATCGCCAGCTCCAGGAACCAAAGGAGGAGTAGCTGTTGGAGGAGTCATTGAAGTTCCAGGAACTAACAATATTTCCCAAGCATTATCAGTAGCAGTTCCATTGACCCAAGTTAAAACAGCACCTGTCTGAGTTATCGTTGCCGTAGGAACATCCAAACCAGTAGGTTTAGGACAAGTTGGGATTGTCGTGAATGTAAAAACATTAGACCATGCTGAATCGTTCGGAGTACAATTTACTCTGACATAAACATCATAAGGCGTATCCGGTGTAAGTGTGAAAGCCGGATTCAAAGCATTTGGAATAGCAAATGGCTTGTCGGTAGCTGTCAGATTTGAATAAGTAGGAGTGGTCGCAAAAGTTGGAACAGGCGCACCTGATCCTACGATATAAACATCCCATCCATAAGTATCAGTAGCCGGAGCATTCCAATCTATGGTTACATTAGATGTCCCCAGAGTACCAGCCACAATCGAAACGTTTGTTGGGGCTATATCACATTCCGGGATAGAGCAGTTTACCGTTTCAGTGTGTATCACTGTTCCTACTAGGGTTCCTGCTGGAGGTGTAGGAGTAGCAGGCATCGTATGCGTATAGATGGTCTGTCCGAATGAATTGATGATGTTTACAATACATTGCTGTGGCGCAGTACCTTGAGTGTGCCACTTCAATTCAAAAGGAATATTTGGACAAAGCTTCACTTCAAAATCTTGAGGTGCAGTCCCAGTAACATTATTTCCAATTAATCCATTAGGCACATCAACTCCGCCAAAGGTTACCGGAACCGCAATTCCGTTTTGGAAAACCTGCATCTTGGCATTGTTCCATCCATTATTGGCTGAATCGGTTGTACGGAAAATAAACGTACATTGATCTGCCGGATTACATATTGCAATATTGAACAAGAAAGGTCCTGCCCATGCACTGAATTCTCCGTCAGGACATAATCTCCTAACCCAGTACTGGTATTGCGATTGAGTTGGAGTATTTAAATCATTAACCTGGAATGAAGGAACTCCGTCCGCAGGCGTAGTATATTGTCCTGCTCCTGCTGGAATTGGGGAACCTGCCGGTTGAACCGCAATATTCCAAGAAGTCGTAGGAGTTATGTTAGCATCAGTCCAGCTTAAATCGGCTCCTGATGTTGTCGGGTTGGCAGCCGCCAAAGCGGTTGGCTTATCACAAAACTCATACTGGATGATAAGATTATACGCAAACGTCTGTGTAGGCAAACTTGAGGAAACTACAATATAGTAATCCTCGCCTGCAACAACTTGAAAATTATTAATGACCCTTGCGGTTGAACTGGTATTGGCCACACCCGCAAGGCAGGCAGTTCCGATATTTGCGCATTCATCGTAAACAAAAAGTGAAGATCTTGCAGCTCCAGGTGTCAAGGTAATGCTTATGAAACCATTTGCCGTAGCTTCAAATCTGTAGATCGCATCATTACCAGCAAAAAAGTTGGTTCCCGGAGGTGTTGCTCCACAAGCCACACTTGTTCCCTGGGTAGCTGTAATAGAATTACCAAAATCACCTGTATTTGCATCCGTTTCAAAAGGAAGCGCAGTAATCTGGTAAGGATCTGAACACACCGTTCCAAAAGGTATCGTGTTGAAATAGAACGGGCCGACCCAATCACTGAAAACACCTGGCGAACATTCTGCCCTCAACCAGTATTTGTATCCCGTATCAGCCAAAAGCGATCCCTGAGCCAAGGTCTTGAAATGATCAGAGTTACCTGTCTCTCCAGTTGGGACTTCAGTTTGGGATTCGTTTGCCAATCTAATTTCATATTCATAGTTGACCGCAGTTCCAGTATGGTTCCAGGTAAGCTTCACTGTAGTGGAAGCAATATCACCTGCCTCAAGATTGGCCGGATTAAAACATTTCTCTACAATATTTACATTATCTATTACCAACCTGTCTCCAAATACGCTATTTCCTGGCTGGGTAAAAACCCTAACGAAGGCAATATAATAGGCTTGTCCTGGTACCAATGTGGGCGTCAGGTTTACCACCTTTTCCTCAAATACATTGAAAACCGTATTCATCTCCGGTTCGGTCCAGTCCTCAAGAAGTTGGTAATTCGAAATTTCTGTTTGTGGGTTACTTGCCAATGTGTAGCGCACCTCATAGATAGTACCCTGATCACCAGTAATAGTCTGGTGGGCAAAGAAACGGAGCTGTCCGTTCGCAGGAACCGTGATTGGCTCAGTAATCAGGAAATCACGGGAAGTATTTCCCATCCCAATTTCTTCACGATCAATGAACATGGCTTGCGTACCCATAACATAAGGCGGCGCTTGGTTGGTAAGTCTCCAGCTCTGGAGAGTACCCACACCGTTGTCGGCTCTTGTCCATCCTCCCGGAAGACCCGTTGGATAAGGTACAATGTCGTCAAAATCATAGAATTGACTGTATCCGACAAGCGAATAAAAGACCGTTAATAATAAGAAAGTAATTTTTTTCATAAAATGAAAATTTTAGGTTGTTTAATAGGTTTCCAAAATATTTTCGGAAACCAAATTTAACAAATTTTAAGAATAGTCTAACGATTTTTTAATTTTTAACTAAATTATGTTAGTTTTTAATTAACTTTTTCAACCCTACAACCTGTTTAATTCACTCTAAATCGTTAATTTTGCAGGACATACAAGACTATGCTAGAAAAAGAAAATATAAATTTTGAAAAGACCGTAATCGTAGGAATTGTTACTCAGAAGCAGAATGAAGAGAAACTAAACGAATATCTTGATGAGCTTGAGTTCCTTACTTTTACCGCAGGCGGGGAAGTTATAAAACGCTTCTCCCAAAAAATGGAGCGCCCGAATCCAAAAACTTTCCTGGGGACAGGAAAAATGGAAGAGATCAATCTTTACATCAAGGAAAATGAAGTCTCGACTGTTATTTTCGATGACGAACTATCGCCTTCCCAACAAAAAAATATCACAAAAATCTTAAATTGCAAGGTTTTGGACCGAACCAACTTGATTTTAGACATTTTTGCACAAAGGGCTGAAACTTCTTATGCAAGAACCCAGGTTGAGTTGGCGCAATGCCAATACCTGCTCCCTCGCCTTTCAGGGATGTGGACGCACCTCGAAAGACAAAAAGGAGGTATCGGAATGCGTGGCCCCGGAGAAACCGAGATTGAAACGGACAGGCGTATTGTTCGTGACCGTATTGCGTTGTTGAAAGACAAGATCAAGATCATCGACAAACAGATGTCCGTCCAGCGGAGCAATCGCGGTGCAATGGTACGTGTTGCCTTGGTAGGTTATACCAATGTTGGAAAATCAACCTTGATGAACGTCATCAGCAAGAGTGAAGTTTTTGTTGAAAATAAATTATTTGCCACACTTGATACCACGGTTCGAAAAGTGGTGATCAAAAATCTTCCCTTCTTGTTATCTGACACGGTTGGATTCATTAGAAAATTGCCAACCCAGTTGGTAGATTCTTTCAAGAGTACCCTGGATGAAGTCCGAGAGGCCGATCTGCTGCTTCACGTCGTTGATATTTCACATCCTGATTTTGAAGACCATATCGAGTCCGTAAACCAGACCCTAAAAGACATTAAAAGTGACGACAAGCCCATCATCATGGTTTTCAACAAGATTGATGCTTTCAAACATCTGACAATCGAAGAAGATGACTTGATCACGGAAAAGACAACCAAGCATTATACCCTTGAAGAGTGGAAAGATACCTGGATGAATAATGTCGGGCAGGAAAATGCTCTGTTCATCTCGGCTACAAATAAAGAAAATTTTGAAGAGTTTAGAGCACGTGTCTATGAAGCCGTAAGGGAAATTCACGTCACGCGATTTCCTTACAACAAGTTCTTGTATCCGGATTACAAGGATGCCGTCGAAAAGGATGAGAAAGAATAAATTCACAATCAGTCAATAAACAGAAAGACCTTTGGAAGTTTCCAAAGGTCTTTCTGTTTTATATAGTAATTATATTAGAACCCGTAATTGATTCCAAGACCAAATACCTGCCTGGTTTGAAATCCCCTGAAGGCGTTATCATCATAAATAGCCTGGAAAGCAAAGTTGGTTGATAGGTACCTATTGATTTTCATTACGATATTCAAGGTATAATCCATATCGACGTTTTGAGGATCTTCCAAGTAATTGCTGTAAAGGTTTAGAATATTTTCTGCAGTAACATTTGCCATTATATCTAATTTATAGTAGGCCGAAGCATAAAAACCCAGCTCATAACGCATGCTCTTATTGGCATCCACTCCAAAATAGGAACCATCAACATAACCCGGAAGTGACGTGTAGTAATTGTCTACAAAAGTTAATTTTGAAGTTGCCGGGGCCAGATTTATTTTTAGATTTTGGTCTTTTGTCCACAACATACCGGGTCCGAATGTCAAATATCCCGGAGAAAGGAAACCGGTACTTTCAGTTCGCGTTTCAGCCCCGTTTTCATCTTTTCCATAAATGTATCCCGTGGTAAATTGCGTCCTGAAATTCAAGAAAGCAGAATAGGACCATTGGCCTGATGCTTTTTTACCCAAGATGGAATTGATTTCCAATCGGTCGTCAGTCTTTTTTTCGAAAGGGGAATTGTTTGTTTTTACCAAACCATACGAAGCCATCAATTTATTGTCCCAGGTCCAATCGTCCTTTTTGTAATTCAAGTCGTAGTTGATTCCAATATTTCCCGAAAGGTTGTTTTCTCCTCCTGCGGCCCAGTTGCTAAAATTGGATTGATTAAGCAAGAGTGATGCATTCCCTTTGGATTTCCAAGGACTTATTGTATCGGTTTCCTGAGCTTTTACTGCTGTGAAACTTAGCGTTAGTAGAAGTAATGCAAGTTTTTTCATAGTTGAATTTTTAGGATTGGTAGATAAAGATAAGAATTTTGGTTGAAATGGAAGTTGCAAATACTGTACCAGCTGCTTATTTTTTGGGAGCCTTGAACAACGGAACAGCCGAACAGGCTTCCCCGTACATGATACTTTTGGCAAATGGCTGGAGCTTTTGTGCCGCCAAAATATAGGCCCTCATCGGAACCGGTTTCCTTGAACAGCCCTTGATGATAACCGGTTTATTCTCGTAAACCGAATAATCAATATGTGGTAATAATTCCTCGTACAAAACCGCATCCAAGTCTTCGATGGTTCCATCAATCACCTTTGTGGCAAATGGAGCCAGATGCAAGGTAACCAAAATGGAAGCCCAAGCTGGAACTATGGCATCCGTACTGCAAAAAACAGCAACATACTGGTCTTGATATTGTTGCCAATCGTGGTTCTTCAAATGCTCACGGAAGTCTTTTTCCCTTAAAAGAAAACCTTCCAGCAGCCATTGCGAAATATCAATCTGCGAACGTTTTACAGCTGGATAATAATCTTCCAGATCGAAAACTTCGAGTACAGAATTGGCAACCCTGTTTATAATTTCTTCTTCCATCCTAATTAATGTTCCAGTGCTCAGTATTGTTACTGATCACTAATTTACAGCATTCCCAATTCAAGCTTGGCTTCCTCGCTCATCAAATCCTTGCTCCAAGGCGGATCGAAAGTAATTTCTACCTCCGCCGCTTTTACATTCTCGATGCCTTTTACCTTCTCTTCTACTTCTCTTGGCAAACTTTCCGCTACCGGGCAATTTGGCGAAGTCAAGGTCATCAGGATCTTTACTTCGTAATCGGTATTGACCATCACGTCATAAATCAATCCTAATTCATATATGTCTACAGGAATCTCAGGATCGTAAATGGTTTTTAATTTCTTTACGATTTCTTCTCCCAGCAAATTGGTATCTATTTCTTGTTCCATAATTTATTTTTCTTGTGAATTGAATGCCAATGCATACATCTTGATCTGCTTAATCATCGAAACCAAACCATTGGCGCGTGTTGGCGATAATTGTTCCTTCAAACCGATCTCATCTATAAATTTTGTATCGGCTTCCAATATATCCGAAGCTTTCTGGTTCGAAAACGCACGGATTAAAACAGCAATAATTCCTTTGGTAATGATCGCATCACTATCAGCCGTGAAAACAATCTTATCTTCTATTTTTTCTCCGTGAAGCCAAACTTTCGACTGGCAACCCTTGATGGTGTTTTCCTCAACTTTGTATTTTTCATCAATCAAGGGAAGGCTTTTCCCCAGGTCAATTACATATTGATAACGTTCGTCCCAATCATCAAACATTGAAAATTCGTCCACTATCTCGTCCTGTACTTCTTTTATCGTCATCTTTAATTATCTGAAAATGAAACTATCTTATTTACAAATTCTGCAATCTCTACCGGAGGATTTCCATGGTCAAAACCAACTGTTTCATACGTTTCTCCTTCGTAGATTACTCTCAGGTTTGCAATCGCGGCACCGTCGTAAAAACGTTTCTGTGTCGGATCCTTGTAGGTTGAAAGCTTATTCAATTCCACCTTTTTATAAAGGTTGGCCAGATCTTTCCAATCCTGATTGCTCAGCTGGTATTCCTTGGTTGCCCCGTCACGCTGTCTGGTCATAGTCAGTTTTTCATCCTGGATATTGATATTCAAATAGAACCCCCTCGAAGTGGCCTGATATTCTATTGTAGCCTTTTTCATTTCGTCGCTCAATTGCCTGTCACAGCCCCTGGCCAGGAAAAGCGTTAGAAAAATCATTGTAAATAGTTTCATAATTCAATTGTTTTAAGACAGCATCCTTTGTGCTTTTTTCACGGCTTCCACCATCAAGTCAATTTCTTCCTTTGTATTGTAAAATGAAAACGAAGCCCTGACCGTTCCCGGAATGCAAAAGAAATTCATAATCGGCTGGGCGCAATGATGTCCGGTTCTCACGGCTATTCCCTGCTTGTCAATTATGGTTCCGATATCATACGGATGGATGCCATCAATATTAAACGAAATCACGGAAGTTTTCTCTTTCGATGTGCCAAAAATCTTCAAACCTTCTATTTCCAATAACCGTTTCGTCCCGTATTCCAAAAGCTCTTTTTCTTGTTCTTGAATATTCTCGAAACCAATTCCGTTCAAATAATCAATTGCAGTTCCAAGCACAATTCCTCCCGCAATATTGGGCGTTCCCGCTTCGAACTTATGCGGCAGATCTGCGTAGGTCGTTTTTTCGAAAGTCACCTCCTTTATCATTTCGCCACCACCTTGATAGGGTGGCAGTTTGTTGAGCCATTCTTCCTTGCCGTATAAAATTCCAGTTCCTGTCGGACCGCAGATCTTATGTCCGGAAAAGGTATAAAAATCGCAATCCAACTTCTGGACATCTGGCTTCAAATGCGGAGCTGCCTGTGCGCCGTCAATCAAAACGGCCGCACCAAACTCGTGTGCCTTGTCAATCATATATTTTATAGGATTGATGGTGCCCAAAGCGTTTGAAATATGATTTACCGTAACCACTTTTGTTCTTTCAGAAAGCAATTTATCGTATTCCGACATCATCAAAGCTCCGTCCTCGTCCATCGGGATCACCTTCAAGGTCGCTCCTGTCTTTTCGCAAAGCATCTGCCAGGGAACGATATTGCTATGATGTTCCAAAGCCGAAACCAAAACTTCGTCGCCTGGTTTTAATAGAGAGCCGAATCCGTTGGTAACCAGATTGATTCCGTGTGTCGTTCCGGAAGTAAACAAAACTTCGTGTGCAAATCTTGCATTGAGGTGCAGCTGGATCTTCTTTCTGGAAGCCTCGTAAGCATCCGTCGCCAATTGGCTCAAGGTATGAACGCCACGATGGATATTTGCATTGATCTCACTGTAATATTTTGTGATGGCATCAAGTACGATTTGAGGCTTTTGTGAAGTCGCTCCATTATCAAAATACACCAATGGCTTGCCGTTTACCTTTTGAAAAAGTATGGGGAAATCGGCACGAATTTTTTGAATATCTAACATAATTTATTTAGAAAAAATCTAAATACAAAAGTAGTAAAAACGAAGCGGTTTTTTACTAATCACTTGTTAATAAACACGACAAAAGCAACGACTCCTTTTTGACACGGATTGTACAAAATTTTCACTGCTGTCTTCGATCCTGTTGTAAAATTGATTTCGAATAAATTAGCGTGAAGTGGTGGAATCCACGTTTTTATTTAATTCGGTGTTTTTTACTTTGCAAAACTCTTCGTTTGTTTTTACATTTACGAAAACGCAACATTGTCTCTTCAAATGAAAAAATTCTTCAAGTTTTTAAGCATCGCATTGGTCCTGCTCTTCATTTTCTTCGGATTCACCACTTATCCCAAACTCGATCTGATTTCCGGCTTCTCTGCCAAAAGTATCGCCTCCGGGCATTTTATCGACAAGCGTTCGCAAGAGATGATCGAATTGGGTGATAATGATATGGATCTGATTGATCTGGCCAAGAACAAAATTAACGAAGAAGGACAATATGCAACCTCATCCGTTTACGGGCTGAAAGAACGAAAAGCGATTTACCGCGAAGGCTTGGGCGTGACTTTGATCAATGATGATTTTGATGTTTCAAAACCTTATCTGATTCCGAAAAGGACAAGAACAGAAAACAATCTTCCTTATCCTTACGGAAACAAGGAACCAAATGATACCGTCTTTTCCAGTATTGATTATGCAAAATTAGAAAAAGCCTTGGCTGCCGCTTTTGACAAGAAAGGCGAAAAAAACAAAAGGACACGTTCCATCGTAATCTTGCACAAGGATAGATTGGTGGCTGAAAAATATGATACCGGTTTCGATAAGAATTCAAGGATTTTAGGCTGGTCGATGACAAAGAGCCTGACGGCGACTTACTTTGGAATCCTGCAGAAACAAGGCAAAATCAACATCAACAATCCGGCTCCTGTTGTAGGATGGAAAAATGATGAACGTGCCAACATTACCCTCAATGATTTGATCCATATGAATTCAGGCTTGGAATGGGAAGAGCGATACGACAAGATCTGTGATGCGACAAAAATGCTTTTTGAAGCTGAAGATATGGCAAAAGTTCAAAGGGAAAAACCCTTGATTGGAACACCAGGTCAAAGTTGGAATTATTCTTCCGGAACCTCGAATCTATTGTCTGCAATTTTGAGAAATCAGTTCAAAACACATCAGGAATACCTGGATTTCTGGTACGCTTCCCTGATTGATAAAATCGGAATGCATTCGATGCTGGTGGAAACCGATATGGTCGGAAATTATGTTGGTTCTTCCTATGCCTGGGCAACTACGAGGGATTGGGCAAAATTCGGATTATTGTATCTCAGAAAGGGGAATTGGAACGGCGAACAGATTTTCGAGGAAGACTGGTCGAAATATGTGGCAACTCCAACCAATACTTCCAATGAACGGTATGGCGGACACTTTTGGCTGAATGCGGGTGGAAAATATCCGGATGCACCAAAAGACATGTATTATGCCAGCGGTTTTCAAGGTCAGAAAATATTCATCATTCCTTCAATGGATCTGGTGATCGTCCGTTTTGGCTTGACGGATGACGAGGCTTATGATTTCAATTCTTTATTGAAAGGAATTTTGGAGAGTTTCAAGAAAAAATAAAACAGGTTCTTTCATAAATAATAATATCTTCGCGTTTTTTATAATAAAATTTCGATATGAAAAAGACAGCACAATTTATCCTAGCATTTTCTCTTTTCTCCTTATTGCTTTTAACTTCTTGCAGTAGTGATGATGCTGAAACTATTCCAGATTACGGAATTACCACTGGAGATTATTTTCCTTTATCAGAAAACAACAAATGGTGGTATGAAAATTCAGGAGCAGTAACTTTAATGTCTGTTGGTACAAGTCTTCCCATCAATGGCAGTACCTATTATCGTGTTAGTGATAGTGACAGCCAATATGATATTCCCATCTTGATGACAAAGAAAGGAGCTACCTATTTCCATAGAACTGAGAAAATCTCCATTCCATTTGACAATGGTGTCACAGTTGTTATTGATGAATACGAAATGACATTTTTTAAAGACGACCTAGAAGTAGGTGAAACTTGGACTGAAAAGATCAATTTGAATTATCGCGTATACAATGGAGGCAATCCTCAAAATGTTCCAGCAACTATCACCTCTACCGGTACTATCCTGGAGCGTGATGCAACGGTAACAATTGGAGAAACAACCTATACCAACGTAATCAAAATGAAGGTGGCAGCGGTTGAAAATATTAATTCCCAGAATGTCAACATCCATTCTGAATATTGGCTGGCAAAAGATGTTGGAATCATTCGAGAAAGTAATACTGCCAGCACGGATAACTTAACCAAAACCAGATACTTGACCAGTTACGAATTTAATTAGCAAGTCAAAGACGGACTTTCTATTTTCTTAGAAAGCACAAGCTTAAAAGCTTCCTCCTGCCCCGCCACCGCTGAAATCGCCACCACCAAAAGGCATCTTGGATTGCTGTGCTTCTTCGGCGTGTTTTATATCCTGGGAGTTCACGATCAAGGCTTCGATATTGTTGAGCATTGCCGTATCGTTTGTATGATCGTGTTGAAACGTGATACCTGTTGCGTTGGTTTTTATCTTTTGGATGACAAAATAAACGAAGGCAAAAATACCTGATCCGGAAATCAACAACGCCCATTCTGCAGGCAAAATACTGTGATAATATCGGAAAGTGGCTATCGAAAGCGCAAATGTCAATCCGCCGATGTAAAGCATCGTCCTGTTTTTGGTTTTCAGGGAATAGCCTATATAAACGAGTGGAACTGCAAACATTAAAACATAAAACATCCAGCCGAAAGGCACATCTGTTGTGGAATAGTCGGCCGACAATAATTCTTCCGACAGTGTCCTGACCACAAAATAATTGACTGAAATATAGCCCAGGAAAAGCGTATAGATGAAAAACCACTCCAAGACATCACTATAGAAATAAAACCTCGGATTGTGCTTGAATTTTTGGTATAGATAATAAAATCCAACGGCTATCGAAAGCAAGACAAAGGGTAAAATCGCTGAAATCTCCGTGTATTCTATCAGAAGAAAACTTACCAGGAAAACGATTCCCGACAAGAAAACCAAGAACGACAAAGTGTTTACATAGCGTATGGCAAATACCAAACCGATTATTATCATTGAGATAAAAGCACCAATTGGAGAATCGGAATCGGCGACAATCGTGGAATAAAAGCTTAATTGTGCTCCAATAATAAAAGCATCGTCCAGTCCGTGTCGGAAGAAATTTTGACTGCAAAGCAATTCCAAGATGCCTAATCCGACAAATGAAATTACAAAGCCAATCGTCTTAAAATCAGAACTCGAATTGATAATGACCAGGAAGAGAACTCCGATTATTGAAAGGTACAATAAGGCTCCCAAAAGGAAGAAACCAACTCTGACAAACAGGTTCCTGCTAGTTTTTAAACCAACTAATTGTTGCTTGACCGTGTTTAAATCTGCTTCCAGGATGAATCCGGACTTTCTTAAATCGATAGCCTCTTCAACCAAAAAAGTATTCTCCAAAAGTGTCTTATTGTAGGCTATCATTCGTCTTTTTATTAAAATTTTTAATCGCTTTTACAAACAACACTATTGAAGCTATAAAATACACTGGAAGGATCACAATAAATAATTCCCAGAAATTATCCAGATCAACATAGTCCAGCAGCCTTGCAACAGCAATATTGAAGCCTATGAAACCGTATAAAAGTGTGAAGATATAGATTGAAACGGCTTGGATTTCAAAGCTTTTTTGATAGAAAAAATAACTTGTGCCAGCCATCAGGAACAGGAAAAAAATCCACAAATCATTTATCAATCCCGCGATACAACATATGCTGACAAGATGCAAGGCAAAAGTCAGGAGAACCAAATCGAAATGTCTTTTTAAGCCTATTTTTTTTGATTGAATGGACCAAAGTGTGATGATCAGACCCAGAAGCAAGCCATAATACGACAAGGTTTCATTCCAATAGACATCATTATTGATCAGGCTTCTTGGCGTCAGGGAAATTCCGAGTGATGTCACCAGGGCCGTGATTCCGATGGACAAGGCACTCTTGTTGTTGAAATAATAAGCGGATACAAGTGCCAGGAAAGCCGAGATATAGATTGCTATTTCGAAATAATTGCCGAAAACGGCATATTGGAATTGGATGTAGCCCATGAAACTGCAGCTTAGAATAACCGCGAGAAGCACCAGGTAATTGTAAACCGGATTCTCAAAATCGATGTCTCCTTTGGAAAATCCTTTCGACTCTTTAAAACTGAAATAAAAACAAACCACAATCAAAACGAGCATCACCAATAAAATCAAAGAGTGTCCAATGGTGTCAATGTTCTTGTAAATCAAAACACCAACGCCTGAAGTAAACAACAGGACCGAAAAATACATCAAGAAAAGCAACTCGTTCCGAAGCGAAAAGATGCCCTGCGCGAAATAATTTTGGATTCCGATCTGCTGCTGCTTGGTCAATAGTTGCTTGTCCAAAAGCTTTTGAACGTTTCTATTGGTTCTGTCCATAAATAATCTGATTTAAAGCGATACCATCAAATATAAGGATTTTAGCAAGCGGAAAGGCCTTAAATGAAAAAAGTTGCCTTTCGACAACTTTTATTTTTTATAGATCAAACCCAATATTTACTCCCAATTTCATTGCGATGATCTTGGTGATCCTCGCTTTCAGGACTGGAATCTTTATGCTTTCGATAACTTCGTTTGTAAAGGCATACATCAGCAATGCCTTGGCTTCCTTTTCTGGAATTCCGCGGGATTGCATATAGAACATGGCTTTTTCATCCAGTTGTCCGATGGTACAACCGTGGGAACATTTTACATCATCAGCAAAGATTTCCAATTGTGGCTTTGCATTAACCGAAGCCTTGTCGCTCAACAGGATGTTATTGTTCTGTTGGAAAGCATTGGTCTTTTGAGCTTCTTTTTCCACGTAGATTTTTCCGTTGAAAACACCTGTTGCCTTGTCATCCAGGATCGTTTTATAATTCTGGTGGCTTTCGCAGTTTGGCGTCGCGTGCTGTACCAAAGTATAATGGTCAACGTGCTGTTTTCCTTCGATAATCGTGATTCCTTTCAACGTAGAATCGATATGCTCGCCTTGATGGTAAAAATTCAGGTTGTTCCTTGTCAGGTTGCCTCCGAAAGAAAAAGTGTGCACGGAAGCGTGGCTTTGTTCTTTTTGGGCAATATAGGTATTGTCAATCAGGGAAGCTTCGAGATTGTCATTTTGAATCTTGTAATAATCTACAATAGCTCTCTTTTGTGCGAAAATCTCAGTAACTGAATTGGTCAATACCGGATTTTCGTTCAATGATTGATGTCTTTCAATGATCTGGACGTGCGCGTTTTCTCCAACGACAATCAAGTTTCTTGGCTGAACCAGAAGTGCACTTTCGCTTCCCGTTGAAAAATTGATGATCTCGATTGGCTTGTCGGCTACTTTGTTTCTTGGAATGTTGATGTAGGCACCTTCATAAGCGAACGCAGTGTTCAATAAAGTCAAGCTTTCCTCCTTGTTGGCAATCTTATTGAAATATTCATCAATCACCATTTTGTATTTTGGCTTCGTCAATGCTGATGACATCAAGCAGACATCCAATCCGTCGTGTGTTGTTGAAGATAAGAATGAACTGAAAACACCATCCACAAAAACCACTTTGTACGTATCAATTTCGTGCAAATAATATTTTTTTACGTCCGAATATTGAACCGTGTTTTCATTTTTAGGGAATACGCTGAAATCCTTTTTCAAGATGGCATTCAGCGAAGTATATTTCCAAGCCTCGTCCTTTTTTGTCGGGAAGCCTTTTTCTTCAAAATTCTTAAATGCTTCCGTGCGAACATCGTGCAAGTCTGAATCGACATCCACCTGTTCTTCAAAAGCCATAAAAGACGATATTAATTTTTCTTTTAATTCCATTGTGTTTAGTTATGAGTTATAAGTTATGAGTATGAGTTTTCGCAAACTGCAAACTGTTAACTGCTAACTAATTTTCGGCTTTGATCCAGTCGTAACCTTTTTCTTCCAGTTCGTAAGCCAATTCTTTTCCGCCTGATTTAACGATTTTTCCGTTATATAAAACGTGAACAAAATCCGGAACGATATAATCCAAAAGTCTTTGGTAGTGCGTGATTACAATGATGGCATTGTTTTCGCTTTTCAATTTGTTCACACCGTTTGCCACGATTCTCAAGGCATCGATATCCAGACCTGAATCGGTTTCATCCAAAATTGCAAGCTTAGGCTCGAGCATGGCCATTTGAAAGATCTCGTTTCTCTTTTTTTCTCCACCCGAAAAACCTTCGTTTAGTGAACGGGACAAGAATTTACGATCGATTTCCAACAACTCCGATTTCTCACGGATCAATTTCAGCATTTCGTTGGCCGGCATTTCTTCCTGGCCTTTTGCTTTTCTGCCTTCGTTGATGGCGGTTTTCATAAAGTTCGTTACCGAAACTCCAGGGATTTCCACCGGATATTGGAACGAAAGGAAAACACCTTTGTGTGCTCTTTCCTCCGGGGCCAAATCGGCCAAATCTTCTCCGTCCAATTCAACAGAACCTTCCGTCACTTCATAATGCTCGTTTCCTGCAATTACGGCAGAAAGTGTACTTTTTCCGGAACCGTTTGGTCCCATGATTGCGTGAACTTCGCCAGCTTTCACTTCAAGATTGATTCCTTTCAAGATATCCTTATCTTCAATTCCAGCGTGTAAATTTTTTATTGATAACATTGTTGTTTGTTTAAAGTTTAAAGTTGACGTTGCTTAAGCAATGTTTAAAGTTTAAAGTTGTCCAAAACGTGGAACTTTAAAAATTAAACCGTTTTTCTACTGAAACTTCGTTCCTTTAAATTCTTTTTTATTTAAATAGGTTATAAAATTATTTATTTTTCCACTCAATTTTTCGCAGTCTGTTCTTAAAACATCAAAAGTTTCTTGAGCTATATAGTTAAAATCTAATGCTCTATATAATTGTGACCTCATTTCTCCTGCCGACCCTTTTGCGATAGAAAGAAATTGCCTAAATTCTAAATTTCCGTTTTTTTCTGTTTGGTGTAAATTTAGTTTAACGGTTAAAGTTAATTCCTTTACGTCGATGTTTAAAGCTTTAAAACGGTCCAAAACTTTAAACTTTAAACAACTATTCAAGATTCCCATTTCGTCTCGCAACGTTAAACCTTAAACGATTTTTTTAACCTACCGAACCTTCAAGAGAAATTTCTAATAATTTTTGTGCTTCAACCGCAAATTCCATCGGAAGCTTGTTTAAAACTTCTTTACTGAAACCATTTACAATCAATGCAATCGCTTTTTCAGTCGGAATTCCTCTTTGGTTGCAATAGAAAACCTGGTCTTCTCCAATCTTACTTGTCGTTGCTTCGTGTTCTATTTTTGCCGAAGGATTTTTTGATTCGATGTACGGAAAAGTATGTGCTCCACAATTATTTCCCATCAGAAGCGAATCACACTGTGAAAAGTTTCTCGCATTGTCGGCTCTTGAACTGATTTGCACCAATCCACGGTAGCTGTTTTGCGATTTTCCAGCAGAAATTCCTTTTGATATAATCGTTGATTTTGTATTTTTTCCCAAGTGGATCATCTTGGTTCCCGTATCCGCTTGCTGGTAATTATTGGTTACGGCAATCGAATAAAATTCTCCAACTGAATTATCGCCTTTCAAAACACAAGAAGGATATTTCCAAGTTACGGCAGAACCCGTTTCAACCTGTGTCCAAGAAATTTTTGCATTTTTCTCACACAAACCTCTCTTCGTTACAAAGTTATAAACTCCACCTTTTCCTTCCTTATTCCCTGGAAACCAGTTTTGAACCGTTGAATATTTGATTTCAGCATCATCCATTGCAATTAATTCCACAACCGCAGCGTGCAATTGGTTTTCATCACGGGATGGAGCCGTACAGCCTTCCAGGTACGAAACATAGCTTCCTTCATCGGCAATCACAAGCGTTCTTTCGAATTGGCCTGTTCCTGCCTGATTGATTCGGAAATAGGTTGAAAGTTCCATCGGGCAACGAACGCCTTTTGGAATATAACAGAAACTTCCGTCAGAGAAAACAGCCGAATTCAATGCTGCATAGAAATTATCTTTCTGTGGCACTACTGAACCCAGGTATTTTTTCACCAATTCTGGATGTTCCTTGATTGCTTCAGAAATCGGACAAAAGATGATTCCCTTTTCTGCCAAAGTCTTCTTAAAAGTGGTTGCCACAGAAACAGAATCGACCACGATGTCCATTGCGACATTGTTCATCATTTTCTGTTCATCGATGGAAATTCCCAGTTTTTTGTACATCGCCAGAAGTTCTGGATCCACATCGTCAAGAGTCTTGTTTGGATCAACTGATTTTGGAGCTGAATAATAAGCAATTGCCTGAAAATCAGGTTTTGTATAATGGACATTCGCCCATTCCGGTTCAATCATTTCCTTCCAAGCGCGGAAAGCTTCGATTCTCCAGTCGGTCATCCATTGCGGTTCTTCTTTTTTCAAAGAAATCGCACGAACAATGTCTTCATTCAAACCAATAGGAAACGTCTCCGATTCAATATCAGTGTAAAATCCGTATTCGTACTCTTTATTTTCGAGCTCGATTTTTAAATCGTCTTCGGTATATTTTGACATTTTTTGTTTTTTATTAACTCTAGCAAAGTTTAAAACCCTGTCGAGTTGAAATATCTTTAAATTAATTAAAGAGAGAAACTCTCCCCGCATCCACAAGTCCTGCTTGCGTTTGGATTATTGAAAACAAATCCTTTTCCGTTCAATCCTCCTGAAAATTCCAGGATTGTTCCTGCCAAATACAAGAATGATTTTTTTTCAACGGCAATCTTTACATTATTATCTTCAAAAACCTTATCGTTTTCTCCTAGTTCCTTATCAAATTTCAATTCATATGACAAGCCAGAACATCCACCACTTTTTACGCCAACACGAACGTAATCCTTGGTAGCATCAAAGCCGTCTTCTTCCATCATGTTGACGATTTTCTTGCTTGCTGCATCAGATACCTTTATCATAGTGATTTACATTTAGTCTAATTAATTTGCAAAGATACGTCATATTTACTTTTTTACATAATCACTAACATTTTTATAACGGATGATTGCATAGAATTTGCTTATAGCTTTCTTAAAATAAAAAACGGATGACCGTTTTCACCGTCATCCGTTTCAATCTCAATGTATTTCTATTTTTATGAATTCCCGTAAAGATTTGATTCACCTCCATCAATTGCAATCGTCTGTCCATTTACATATTGGCACTCATCGCTTAACAAAAACGCAACCAGATTTCCAACATTTTCCGGATCGCCCAGTTTCCTTGTAGGATTTCGTTGCGCATATTCTGCTTCCGCCGCTTTTGGATCGGACGGATTCACTTGCTTGAAGGCTTCAGCAACCATCGGTGTCAGAATTGCTCCCGGTGCGATGGCATTCGTATAGATTCCATCCTTTCCATATTCTATTGCGGCATTCTTTGTCATACCTGAAACAGCATGCTTGCTGGCCACGTAGGGCATTTGATTGATGACCCCCCTGATGCCACCAACTGAAGCCACGTTTACGATTTTTCCACCTCCATTTTCCTGCATCACCGGAATTACGTGTTTCAAACCGTAATAAACGCCCATCAGATTGATGTCGATGACCTTTTTGAAGACATTTACATCGTAGTCAACCAATGGAGCCTGTTTTCCTTCGATTCCTGCATTGTTGTAGAATCCATCTATCGTGCCAAATGCTGCAACTGTTTTTTCTACATAATTTTTCACAGCTCCTTCATCTGAAACATCGGCAACAACCGTCAGAACTTTTACACCTTGTGCAATTGATTCGATTTCCTTTTTTGCTTTGAGCAAAGCTTCCTCGTTGTAATCCACCAAAGATAGATTCGCTCCTTTTTGTGCCACAACTTTAGCTGCCGCAAGTCCCAAGCCCATTGCTGCACCTGTAATCAGTATTGTTTTTCCTTTGAAAGTACTCATAATTTAAATTTTTAATGACTTAAAATTACGACACCTATCGATCGGATCAAACCAACAAATCGTTAATTAACTTTATTTTATGCTTCCCTATGAAGCAATGGTATTGAAATTACAAAAGTACTTTTCCACGATTTTTTTTAGCTAAAATCCTATCTTTACATAATTAAAACCTCAACTGATGAAATTATACCCAATTGAAGCTGGAAATTTTAAACTTGACGGCGGTGCGATGTTTGGCGTGGTTCCCAAAACTATCTGGAACAAGACCAATCCAGCCGACGAGAACAACCTCATCGATATCGCAGCAAGATGTCTTTTGATCGAGGACGGCAATCGATTGATCTTGATTGATACCGGAATGGGCGACAAGCAATCGGAAAAATTCTTCGGCTACTATTCGCTCTGGGGAAGCCACTCCATTGATTCCTCCTTGGCAAGATATGGCTTCAACAGGGATGACATTACCGATGTTTTCATGACGCATCTGCATTTTGACCATTGTGGTGGAAGCGTGGTTTGGAACAAGGGCAAGACCGGTTACGAAGTCGCTTTTAAAAATGCGAAATTCTGGAGCAACGACAATCACTGGGATTGGGCAACCCAACCCAATCCGAGGGAGAAAGCTTCATTCTTGACAGAGAACATTATTCCGATGCAGGAAAGCGGCCAATTGGAATTTATCAAAAGACCTGGGGGTGATTTGCTTAAAGATTCTGAATTGGGTTTTGATATCTTCTTCGCCGACGGGCATACCGAAAAGATGATGATTCCAAAAATTCAATACCAAGACAAGACGATTTGTTTCATGGCAGATTTATTGCCGACTGCCGGACACTTGCCGCTGCCGTATGTGATGGGATATGACACGCGTCCACTTTTGACTTTGCCCGAGAAAGCCAAATTCTTGACGGAAGCAGCTGAAAACAATTACTATCTGTTCTTGGAGCATGACGCCCACAATCAAATCATAACGGTTGAAAATACCGAGAAAGGCGTCCGATTGAAAGAAGTTTTTTCCTGCGAAGAGATCCTGTAATTGCAAAAATGTATTGACTTTCCCAAATCCCTAGCCCGGATGGAAGTGGAAAGCCCCGAGATTGCAAAAGCTTATTTTTCCTGACGCAAAAGAGCGACCAACGGAAGCTCCTTTTGTGGCATTGTAAAAATTGCTTTTGGAACGAGAGCTTGGAGCGTACAGTCGGAACAGCTTCCTTATCAAAAATATTATGACAGATTTATAGTGCAAAACCCTTCTTTGTTCCTAAAATAATGTTAAGTATTTATTTGTTTGTAACAAAACAAAAGTATTTTTGACAAATCAATTAAAATTCAAATATTTAAATAAATGAAAATAGTAAGATTATCGTATTTATCTCTCGTAGTTGCCTTGGCATTAACGGGTTGTGGTACCTCAAAAGTGGTTACCTATAATGTTGACAAACTTCCGTTAAAGAACGCGAAAATAAGCGATGACCAATTGAAAAGATGGAGCCATCTGGACATCTTGTCCGATACGATTCCTGGAATGAGTGTTGACAAGGCTTATGCGGAATTGTTGAAAAACAAGAAAGGCGTCAAAGTAATCGTGGGTATCGTGGATTCGGGTGTTGACATTGAGCACGAAGATTTGAAAACGGTAATCTGGACCAATGCAAAAGAAATTGCCGGAAACGGAATTGATGACGACAATAACGGTTATATCGATGATGTCCACGGATGGAATTTTCTTGGAGATATTACCAAAGAACGTTTGGAATACGAAAGGATTGCCATGGACAAAACCTTGACGGATGAGACCACCTACCTGAAAGCAAAAGGAATGGTTGACAAAAAGCTGGGCGAATCCACGCAAGGGAAATCTCAGATAGAGCAGACTTTGACGATAACCACTTCTTCAGACGAAGCATTGAAAAAACATTTCGGAAAATCAGTTTACACCATCGAAGAAGTGAACGCAATAAGCTCTACAGATCCTGCAATCGCACAAGCCCAAAGAGTAATGAAGCAGATGCTTTCTTACGGTTTGTCAGTAGAGGACTTGAAGAAGGAAATCCAAAAGGAACTGGACGAGACAAACGGATACGAAGCACATCTGAAGAAAAACTACAGGGCTGTCCTGGGTGACAATCCAAAAGACATCAACGACAAAAAGTACGGAAACAATAACGTAATTGGACCGGATAAAAAGGAAGCTCTTCACGGAACCCACGTTGCTGGAATTGTAGCGCAAGCGAGATACAACAATCTTGGAGGTGACGGTGTTGCTTCGAACAATGTAGAAATCTTGACCGTTCGCGCAGTTCCAGACGGAGATGAGTACGACAAGGACATCGCGCTTGGAATCCGTTATGCAGTCGACAATGGTGCGAAGGTAATCAACGGAAGTTTTGGAAAATCATTCTCTCCACAAAAACAATGGGTTTTTGATGCGATCAAATACGCAGAAAGCAAAGACGTACTAATCGTTCACGCTGCTGGAAACGACGCAAAGGATATTGATGTTGAAGACAATTATCCAAATGACTCTGAAGACAAGAAGACTGAAATTTCAGACAACTTGATCACTATCGGGGCCTTGAATTTTGAATATGGTACAAACGTTGTGGCCAACTTCTCCAACTATGGCGCCTTGAATGTTGATGTTTTTGCTCCCGGAGTAAAAATCTACGCCACCACTCCAAATAACGAATACCAGTATTTGGCCGGAACTTCAATGGCTGCTCCAAATGCTGCCGGTGTTGCCGCCTTGATCCGTTCCTACTATCCAGATCTGACAGCAAGCCAAGTAAAACACATCTTGATGGATTCCGGAACGACAATCAATACGACTGTTCAGGTTGGAGGACCAAAAGGTGACAAGAAACCATTTACGTCCTTGTCCAAATCAGGAAAAATTGTAAATGCCTATACGGCTTTGCAAATGGCTGAAAAGATGTCAAAGAAAAAATAATCCTATCTGATATTCACTAACGGAAGGTTCGCGCCTTCCGTTTTTATTTATACCTATATGAAAAAAGCCCTTCTACTTTCATTCCTCTTTATTGGTTTTGGAACTATATCTGCTCAAAACACATCCTATTGGCAACAGCACGTTGATTACAAGATGGATGTTTCAATGGATGTAAAGACCTATCAATACAAAGGAAAACAGGAATTGGTCTACACCAATAATTCGCCTGATACTCTAAGAAAAGTATACTTTCATCTCTACAACAATGCCTTCCAACCGGGAAGCGAAATGGATGCCCGGATAAAAGCCATTGCTGATCCTGACAGAAGGATGGTAAAAACCTTCAAGACGGCTGAAAAAACCACGAAAGAAAGCAGGATTAGCGCCTTGAAGCCTGACGAGATTGGTTTCTTGAAAATCAATAATTTCAAGCAGGATGGCAGTGTTGCAACTACAAAAACTACAGGAACGATCTTGGAGGTGACACTTGCAAGACCAATCCTTCCCAAGCAGAAAACTACGTTTACATTAGATTTTGACGGACAAGTTCCGGTGCAGGTTCGTCGTTCAGGAAGAAACAATGATGAAGGGATTGCACTTTCGATGGCACAATGGTACCCAAAATTAGCCGAATATGATTTCGAGGGGTGGCATGCCGATCCTTATATCGCAAGGGAATTCCACGGTGTATGGGGAAATTTCGATGTCAAAATCACTATCGACAAAGACTATATAATTGGAGGATCGGGCTATCTGCAGAACCCAAATGAGATTGGATACGGCTATCAGGACCAGGGTGTGGAAGTCAAGCACGGCAAGAAGACAAAAACGCTTACCTGGCATTTTCTGGCACCGAACGTGCATGATTTTACCTGGGCTGCCGACAAGGATTATATTCACGATACGGCACAGGTTCCTGGTGGCGCAAAGTTGCATTTCTTTTACAAGAACAATCCAGACATCATCCAGAATTGGAAAAACATGCAACCCAAAGCGGTTGAATTGATGCAATTCTACAATCAGGTGGTGGGGAAATATCCTTACGATCAATACTCTATCATCCAAGGTGGCGATGGCGGAATGGAGTATGCAATGTGCACACTTATTCTCGGAAACGGAAGCTTTGAAGGCCTGGTTGGCGTTACAGCTCACGAGATGGCACATTCGTGGTTCCAGCATATACTCGCTACAAACGAATCCAAACACGGATGGATGGATGAGGGTTTTGCCACCTTTATTGAGGATCTTGGAGTAAACCAGGTAATGGGCAAGAAATTGGAAAATCCTTTCGAGGGTTCTTATGCAGGCTATTTTTCAATGGTAAATTCAGGAAAGGAGCTTCCACAAACCACGCATGCCGATCGATTTGATGAAAACCGCGTATACAGCATCACATCTTACTCCAAAGGAAGTGTCTTTCTTTCGCAACTGGGCTATCTTATTGGCAATGACAAGTTGATGCAGACGTTGAGAAGATATTACAATGAGTTCAAGTTCAAACACCCTACACCAAATGATTTCATCCGTGTAGCGGAAAAAGTCTCCGGAGCAGAATTGGATTGGTATCTTACAGATTGGACCCAGACAACCAACACGATCGATTATGGCATAAAGGATGTAAAGGAAAACGGAGCCAATACAACGGTAACATTGGAAAGAATCGGCAGAATGCCAATGTCCATTGATTTGTATGTAGAATACAAGGACGGGACGGTAGAAACTTTTTACATTCCTTTGAGAATGATGTTCTATCAAAAGGAAAATCCTTATCCCCAATTCAAGAGAACCGTTCTCAACGATTGGGCCTGGGCCTTCCCCACATATGAATTTACCTTGAGTAAAAACAAGGGAGACATCAAGACCATCCTGATCGATCCGGGCCAGATGATGGCTGATATAAAGAAAGAGAGCAACATTTATTCTTCAAATAAATAAACAAAAAAAGGCAAGCCTCAACAGTTTGCCTTTTTTGATGCTCTTTTTTAATTGAAAGAATTACCTTATTGTTCTGAAACACAAAACATCACGGTTGTTTAAATTTATGTCACACTTTTTACCTGTATAAATTATTGTTATATTTTCTTTTTAATTGACATTTGTCCAGCCGAAAATCAAATCCCAATGATGAGTACGCCGCCCCAAATCTACCTAAATTATGAAGAAAATTACTTTAGCCCTTCTCTTATTGGCTTTCGCAAATGCATTTGGCCAGAATACCGTAATTTATAATACCGTATTCCCTGCCGGTCCTGCCCCTGTCGGATGGACAACAGAAATTTTAAGCGGTGACGATGTCGATGATTACAATTGGTATTTCGGCGAGTACGTCCTCCCTGGTTCTACATCCTTCTCTGCTCCTGCTGCCGTTTTCAATGACGACATCGCCTTTTCAGAAACCTACAACGAAGTGGTGCTGAATTCTCCCGTATTCAATCTGTCCGCCTACACAAGTGTTTTCCTGTCGTTTGAGTATGGCTTGAATAGCATTAACAATACAGAAACATTGACCGTGGAGGTTTTTAATGGAGGCCAATGGATCCCTGTCTTGATCGTAAATGAAGTAACGCCTCCAACATTTACAGAACCTATTGACGTGACGGAATATTTAAGCGAATACTTCCAGATACGCTATACCTATCATGACGGAAACAGCCAAAGCATGGGAGCCGGAGTAACCAACTTCAAACTCGAAGGAAAGTATGATGAATTGCCCAATGATGATGTTTCCGGAGCAATTGCATTATTATGTGGTTTTAGCGGTACAGGAACAACAATCGAGGCAACCGCCGAAACAGATCTTCCTATCTGCAACAATATAGATGGGAACACAAAAGGTGCGTGGTATAAATTCTCCAATCTTCAGAACCAATCTTCAGTTACGGTAAGCTTGTGCGCAACTGCGACTGATTTCGACAGCCGCCTCAGCATCTTCAAGGGTGAACCTGATGCATTGACTTGCGTGACAGCAAACGACAACAGTTGCGAAAATCTTAGCAGTGCCACCTTTCACAATGATGGCGTCTCCACCTACTACATTTTAGTTTCTGGTGAAGGCGAAACGACCAGCAACTTCACTATTTCCCTGACTTGTGCTTCAATCGCTCCATTAAATGACGATATCATCAATGCAATTGACGTAGACCAATTTGAACAGCCCTACACCGATTATGCCGTTCCGTTAACGAATGCGACAATAGAGGCAGATGCCTTGGATTTTGCAGAAACGGGTTGCGACATAGGCTCTTGGCAACAAAATGTTTTCTATAAATTTACAGCAACTTCCAGTGGTGAAGTAGCTATCAGCCTTGGAACGCCAAATCCCGGCGGCTTCAGCTTGATCATGTTTTATGAAGCTCCTGATGAAAATGCCACAATTGCAGATTTGGTTTGGGTAGACCAGGAAACAAATGCCTGTAATGCAATGTCCGATTACAGGACGATCAATACGGTTGCCGGAACTACTTATTATATTGTCTTGTACATGCCGGACACCAATTCGGATGTGACAATAGATATTTCAACCGCATTACTTTCTTCAAATGAAAACACCCTCAAGGGCTTTAGTTTTTATCCAAATCCAGTGGCAGACATCTTGCATATCACTGCTGCAGAACCAATAGAAAAACTGATCCTCTACAATATGTTGGGACAAAAGGTAAAAGAATACAATCCTGATGCCTTGAACCTTGGTCTAGATGTAAACGGAATAGCAACTGGAAGTTATATACTCAAAGCAACGGTAAATAACCAAATCGGAACTTATAAATTTCTTAAGAAGTAGTTTATTGTTAATCAAACCCATTTAGTTATCATCCCGGAACTTATGTTTCGGGATTTTTTTTGCCAAAACTTTTAGTGCATGGCATTGATGCGGATACTGGCCTTGATCAATGCCAAGGCCTTGATTTTAGAAAGCTCGACATCTTTGTCCTGATGGTGCTTGTTCTGGCTTACAAGCCTTACAAAGCCTTCCTTTTCAGCTTTTTGGATGTATTTCACGGTAATGTATTCTTCCCCGCTCATATCAATGCTCAAGAGATACATCTCGCCCCAAAAAATTTCGTTCTTGATGTCATGGATTTCCTTGTACAGCACTATATCGCCACTCTTGAGTAATGGATACATACTATCTCCCGTCACATAAACGGCGCCGTCACACTTTGGCAGGTGCGGAATCGAAATATGATCGATCGGCTGCTGTGCCTTTGAATCCTGGAACAATGGGACCAATCCTGCCACGGCTTCAATATCGTACAATGGAATGTGCTGGCTCTCTATCATATTGTCACTCTTGAGACGAAAAGTTTCAATACTCCTGTTCTGCAGGACATCTTCGCCATTTACCAGCATTTCTCCCTGTCCCGTCAGCAACCAATTCGGATTGATGTCTCCGTAAACATTCATAATATTCTCCAACACGTTCGATCCTATACTTTTTCCTTCCTTCACTGCCTTCGAAATACTTCCCCTGCTCGCTCCCAGACTATTTTCAAACGCATAATAGCTGATTTTTTTTCGCTCTATATATTGCCCGACTCTTTCAGAAACCATATCTATTTTATTTTAAAAGACAGACAAAATTAGGAATAAAATCTGAACAAACAACAAATTAGCCTATTTTATTCCTGTTTTGAATAAATTAGAAGCTTTTTTTCAATTATAATGTATTATCATTTTTCTGAAACAGAACATATTAATAACCTAATTATAAACAAAATAAATAATTAAAAGTACTGAAAACAAAGATTTACAACACATTAAAAAATAATTGAAAAAAATCTTATTTTTAATTTTATTATTAGATTTATTTCTAATAGTTTTGCAATGTGATTGAATCATAAATACATTTCAAGGCAACTAATCCGGAAAGTGAATTTGAAAAAATGTTTTTTTTCCAATCACAAAGAAATTAATCTAACAATATAAAATTAAAAAAATGAGTACTGAAATTAAAAATACGCTCTTCCGATTTGTCTCCATGAGGGCGCCAGAATTATCCAATGATAGCGAACAAGGCACTCGATTTGTGCTCAGGCCTCTAACATTGCCCAGCCAATTCGACATTGTCAAGGGGAAACCCCTCAAGTTAAAAGTATTCAAAGAGCAAATAAGCCAGAACGTATTCACCCCAGAAACTGCTTCTTCCCTCAAGACACTCCTGGATCATGAGCTATATGATTTCTCCATCTGGCTGGCTAAAAACAAGATCGGCTATACAAAAACGACATTAGCCGAAAAAATCAGCCCATCCGTTGCCATCGTAAAACCTGCAGGGCAATCGCCTATTGATCTGGACGATCAAAAATCGACTTTATGGGACAATCTTTTCTACCAAGTGGTCACCCATAAGGATTTCTATGCCAAAGAAATTGCAATGCAACTGTTGCATGCGCTCCACGTAATCGAAAACTATGAAACAGGCAATCATGAAAAAAATGCATTGCTGATGAAGGCCCGTGTTGTCTTGCCAAAGGAGTTCTTTGTTGATGAAGTTGCAGAAGAAACAAACACAACATTTTCTGCTCTTTCAACAGAGCCAAGAGTTGCCTTGCTGCCCAACCGCATCATGCAGAAACAGCATGTGATCGCTTACGCAGAAGATGAAACCCAAAGACTGGAAAAACTGAAGGCAGATTTGAAAAGAGTGCAAAAGCAGTACCTGAAGGATTATACCGAACAATTGAAACAAGCACAGGACGACTACCAGGCTACCATAAAACCAACCATGGATGCGCATAAAATAGCCGTGGAAGCTTCCTTGCAAAATTGGTGTTCCGTTAGAAACCCCCAGCTGGAATACGATCCCAAAGATCCTTGCAGCAGCCCTCCTGTTGTTCCTGAACCTCCCCTGCCTGCCTTTAATTTTGTTTTCGATGCCGAAATGGACCTCGACTACCTTGGTGCCCCGGGGAGATTATCAGAAGAAAGCCTTGAATTGCTTACAACACTGACCGATCAGAACAACCTCCAAGCAAGAGGTCCAATTGTAGCAGGATTGAATTTCGAAAAGAAAAGCATCTTGGAGGATACCGACAGTTTTTCGAAAACTTTCAACAGTATCGATTCGCTTATTGCCAGCAACACGAAACTTATCGTAGAGAACACGGAAACGGACGGGAATAAATTTACAAGCGTTGGCGGTATCCTGATACCGATTTCCAATCATGACACTGTTGTCAATCCGTTTGAATATGAATTATCTACCAATACCCTTATAACCGGCGAACAAAAGGCAATGCTTTCGTTTGAAGTTCCTGATCGTTCGTGGGAAATGGAAAGTTTTTCCTATACTTTCGATAAAGGTTCCGAAACATATTCCAACCTGATTTCCCAATCGGGCAAGATAGGCAACCATATAGTATTGAATTCACTTCCGTTAGGAAACGTGAAAGTAAACGATACCGTGAGAGGTGCATTCAGTGGAGAAATCCGATTCTTGAATGGTATAAAAAAAGACATCGTCATTGGAGACCTGAGTCTGGGCAACACTCTGATCGGACAGCTGATCAATCCCGCACAAATTGACATAGATGAAAAGGACCGATTTGTTCCTTCAGGATTTGGCATAAAGCAATTAGGAATTGCCGATTATAAAAGGGTCGAGCAGTCCGTGCATTGCTATGTTGAAGGCGAAGTGGCGCATATTGAGAACATCATGGCCCGCGAATACAAGGAGAAATCCACCAGAAGATTACGCAAAAGCGAAAACACGACAACTTCGTCCTCCGAGTCAGAAAGAGAACAGTTGACAGATACGACGTCTACAGAACGTTACGATATGCAAAGCGAGGTGGCAAAGGTCATACAACAGGCCAATGATCTTTCCGCTGGGACTCAATTCTCTAGAGACGGAGTAGTTGATTTTAGTGGGTATGCCAATTTTGCAACTCACAACTCCAAGGAGGAAAGTACCCGCCTATCCGTTGCCCAAGCAAAAGAAGTAACCGAAAAAGCCCTGGACAGGATTGTCAACAAGGTAAAAGAAGAGCGTATTGAAAAAATCGTGGAAGAATACGAAGAAAACAACAAGCATGGTTTTGACAATACCCAAGGCGACAAGCATGTCGTAGGCGTTTACCGCTGGGTAGATAAATTGTACAAGAACAAGGTGGTCAACTATGGAAAACGACTGATGTTTGAATTTATGATCCCGCAACCCGGCAAGCTCCACTCATTAGGGATGAAAGAGGGCATAGACAAGCAATCCCAGCTTGAAGAACCAGAAGATCCAAGGACATTTCAAACGGGAAGACTTTCTGAAAGCAGCCTCAATTTAAAAGACTATTCGAAAGTAAATGATACTACATTGAAATATTGGGCTTCAAGATATAATGTTGAAATTTCCAGTATTCCAACAGCATCATTATCAGTAGGCAAGGAATTTAGTTTTGATAGTTTGCAAAGAGGTCAAACATCAATGTCCTGGTCTGGAAAAGAAAGCCTGACAATACCAGATGGTTATAAATCAATTGACGCAAGTGTTTCTGTTTCAGGAGCTGCAATGTCAGAGCGCAATTGGGGGTCATATTTGGGCGCATCAGTTGGTAACTTGAAGTTTTACAGAAGCTATGGAGTAAACGAAAATGCCAACCTCCAAAAGCAGGGAACAGAGACTATGGAGCATTATGAAAAAAGTATCCCGATTTCAGTATTTGCAATTACCCAACATGTTGGAATATTTAATGTAAGTGTAAAATGCGAGTTGACAGAAGAAGCAAGAAAAAATTGGCAGCAGGAAACTTTCAAGGCCATTATTGATGGATATGAGGATGCCGTATTGCGATTCAAGGAAAGAGAAGCCGAGGAAAAGCAAAAAGCAGGTGCGATCAAAGGGACAAATCCTGGTTTTTACCGTCAAATTGAAAACACCATATTGCGTAAAAACTGTATCTCGTATATGATTGACAGGAGGCTTGGTGCCAAAAAGACTTACGGTTTGACTATGGCGGGTGGTGACAGCTTTACAGACTATGAAGTCAATCTGAGCCAAGATCTGGACAATTATGCAGCATTTGTAAAATTTATGGAACAAGCTTTTGAATGGGATCTGATGTCGTATAATTTGTATCCCTTCTATTGGGGAAAGAAATCGGATTGGGCATCGTTGTACCAATACGATGAATCAAACGACCCATTGTTCCGCAACTTCATGCAGAGCGGGATGGCAAGGGTGGTTGCCACTGTCCGTCCAGGTTTTGAAGATGCTGTTCGCTACTACCTGCAAACAGGAAAAATATGGAACGGTGGAGAAGTGCCTTTGATCCACGAGGAATTGTACATGTCCATTGTTGAAGAATTGGACGATCAGGAAGGAAAACAGGAAGGAAAAGCCTGGATCACGCGACTGCCAACTTCGCTTACCATCCTGCAAGCCGACAGTATTGGTTTAAAAGTCGGAAAGGCCCTGCCTTGCAATTGTGACGATGAAATCAATGAAGAAACGTATGAGAATCCGGAAGATGCATTGTGTTCAAGCGAGATCAAACCAGAAGTAGGAAACACTTTAGCCGGAACAATTTCTGCCAAGGCACAAAACAACATTACCAGGGTGGTAAGAGTCGCTTATGCGGGAACAGCAGAGGACAACACGCTCACAAGGGTTTTGGATGCCATCAACACTGGGCTTCCCTATCCGGTAAAGTTCACCATATTGGAAGAGGAGAATTATATCATCACGGCAACTCCTCAATTCTCTCCATCCGTGGAAGGTTATGTAGAGCCTATTTTCAAGTACAAGGTCGTCAATATTGGCAAAAACAAAACCGGAGAGCATTATGGCTTTGAAGGAATTCCGTTAACTGCCGACAACTTGGAACTCATCTATTCGAATGAACCTGCCGTAAACGATTATCTGGAGAATCCTCTTACACAATTCGTCGATTTGGGCTGGGATATTACGGGAACAACAATTTCTGCTTTTATTAATACCCTCGAAGAGCCTATTGCTTTTCAAGACCAGGAAGATGGCTATGTGATTGTCAAAGCAACGGACAATGATGCTCCAAGAACTTACTTATTTACCGGACAAGGCGGTTCTTATGGCATGTTCGATAGGTCTGCGCAGGAAGCTTACTTTGTCTTGCTGAATCAAACACACATGACTTCCGAAGAAACATTTGTTTTCACAAGCAATCAAAAATTTGCTTTGGCAAGAACAGCTAAAAATGTCTTGTTGGTCACTGTAAATGGTCAAAAATTGAACACGACCGGTTCAGATATCCAATATGGCATCACTGCAGATAACGAATTGGAAATAGCAGATAGTTTAACAGCCGGAGATGTAGTCAACATCATCTACTATTATAGCTAAACAAAATATTTGAATACTAATTCTGCAACAGGAAGCAATGACAAGCCATCTCCTGTTGCAGATAATTTTAAAAAATAAAAAAATGAACTCAAACATAAAAATAAAAAAAGGACAGATAGAAGACTATGCTGTCCGCAAGACAGGTGATGAAACAATTGATGGAAAGAAGAACTTTACAATCAATCCGGGTGTTTCGCATACCGAGGATTTGAATTCAGTTGTAAATCTTGAACAAACAAGAGATGAAATCTCCCTAAAGTTCAATCCCTTGAACCAAGCCATTGACGATTTGCTGGTTGTGGTTGATCTTAATGAACAGATTGCAAAAACCACCAATTTCACCCTTAATGATTCCCATCATAAAGTGACCATTTTTTGCAGTTCATCCACCTCTACAATCAACATCACGGTTCCAGATACCCTTCGCCCTGATTTTGTTTGCTTTCTCTTCAATCAAAACACGGCCGTTTTAAATGTTGTTGGCTCGGGACAAGCAGTCTTAGTCGCTCCAGAAGGTACAATATTAGAGTACCGCAAGCGTGGAATGATCGAGCAGATCATGGGAAGCAAAAACTTTTTAGTAACCGGTGAATTTTCATAATTATGATCACAAAAAAAGACATCTATGGAGGACGAACTTCACCACCGCCAAATACATTTATTGGGGGTGTGGCCAGTAGTTTGTCCACAAAATACCTACTTGCTACAAAGCTTGGAATTTCTCCAACCAGGATCAAAAGTTTCAGGATTGTCAATGATGAGGTGCAGGCTAATATTGAGGGTACTTATTCAGTTCCAGCTAATGCTTTTGCAAACAACAGTAATATTATATTTTATAAAGACAAAGATCGATTAGCAAACCGTATTCATAATGGTGCCTTTGTAAACTGTCCAAATTTAGAAATTTTAGAGCTTTATGGATTGGTTGACTTATCATCTGAAGGTGGTATGAAAATCTCAAATACAAAAATAGTAGATTTATATTTTCCAGAAATGATCAGTATTAGTGGAAACAACTCCATTAGAAACAATACGTTTCTGAAAACATTTGATGCTCCGATTGCAACTTTACTACCAAACGATAACACCTTGAGCAATAATCCCTCTCTTGAATATATTAATATCCCAAATGTAGTTGGACACATAGGATCAACAGCAGCAAATAACAATACATTCAACGGTTGTAAAATCGGTTGTGCTATAAATGTGCACAGTTCACTAATATCTAATAATGGTGGGCTTCCAGATGCTGACTTATATTCAAATGCTGATCTAGACGTAAATTATATCGGATATGAGCATAATGTGGACAACTACAATACTGAAGTAGGCGGGTTGGCCAGCACCCAAAATACTCGGTTTTTAACAGGAAAAGCACTTGGGATAGGATCAAGCAGAGTAGTTGATTTTTCGATTTCAGGATCAGATGTAAGGTTTCGTGTGCTTGGAAATCACAATTTGAACAATGTATTCAGAAATAATTCTAACATAACGTATTACAAGGACAACGCAGGCTTATGTCCTCAACTCAACAATAATGCGTTTTCATTTGCCACAAATTTAACTGAGGTGTACTTTCCAGCCACAACAACTTTAAGTGCTGGAACATCTGGCACAAGTGGCGTATTCAATGATTGTCCAAAGTTAACGATGATATATATGCCATTATTGACTAATATCAATGGAAGAAAAAATTTTGCCAATACCCCATTATTAAAATTCATGAACTTTGACAACGTTATTGGAGCAATTGGGGTGTGGACTTTCCAAGGATCTGGTATAGAACATATTTCTTTGCCGCTAGTAACATCTTTGGGTCAGGAAATGCTTTCCGTTAATACTTTAACTAAAATACTTGATGCTCCTATGGCAACAGATTTTGCAATCAGGGTTTTTGAGAATGCTAGAGGGTTAGAGATAATAAACATACCATCGGTAGAGAACATACCCGTTAAGAATCAAACCTTTCACGATTTGACTTCCTTGAATATTTTAAACGCAAAAAAATTAAAATACATGGGTAATGCAGGTTCTGTTAACGGAAATGGATCCGCTCCAATGTTCAACAGTTTGAAATTGAATTGCAGGATACAAGTTCATATCGCTATGGCAACTGTCAACTCGGGTTTTGCAGATGCATCATTGATATGGGCGAAAACAAATCGTTCAGCAGTGGTAGAATTCTACGACGATAATGGCACTTATGTATCAACTCTTTAAAGAAAGTCTCTAAATTCAAACCAACAACACAAAAATTAAATTATTAATTGCGGGAACCTTTTCTGCATTGGATAACGCTTAAAATAAAATTACAATGAACTCAAACATAAAAATAAAAAAAGGACAGATAGAAGACTATGCTGTCCAGAAAACAGGAGACCAGACAATTGACGGACAAAAAACATTTATCGTCAATCCGCAGGTTTCACATACTGAAAACCCAAATGCAGTAGTCAATTTGGAGCAGATGAGGGCCGAAATGGCCAATGCTATGCCCGAAACTACACTCGATGCAGTGCTAAGTACAGGAAATACTTCTGTAAAAAACATCATCCTCGAAAAACCATCCGAAGCCAATGATCTGGCACTCTCAGCCGATGGATTGGAATTTGCAAATTACGGAGGCGCCATTGATAACCTAACCTTAAGGTGGACGACTCCCGGGGACGGCGAACTTTTTGGCACAGAGATACAATTGCCTAAAAAATCAGGAACATTGGCTGTCATACAGGATATTTCCTCTCTGGGGTTGCAAGAAGTTTTGAATAATAACAGTTCAGGAACTTCAGAAACGGATATCTTTATACAAAGAAGCGGGGGAAACGGAAGCATACAGATCAATGATGGACAGGGTGTCGTAATAGGTGGCCAGGCGAAAGGAGTAATATTAAATGGTGATAGTGATGGCGTAAAATTAGGTGGCTCAAAAATAGAATTAAATGCCTTGTCTCATTTCAACGCTCCTGCTTCTTTCAACTCGCCCGTACTTTTCCAGAAATTCAATTATGAGGAAGGCTCTTATGAAACCTCAGCGGTTATAAGCAATGAGAGCGGTACTATTACTATTACCTCATCAAACGAAACCGGTATTCATTATAGTGCTGATTATTCGGATAATTTTACTGACAGGAGTTTAGTTGACAAGGCATTCGTAATTAATAATGCTGTCGGGAACCTGCAACAAACCCTTGACAAAGGAAGTCAAGCCGCACTTGATGGTGACTTTTCTTTACAGAAATCTATGGGAGGTGGGAGCATTTCAATTGATGATGATGGAGTAATGTTAAACGGTCAAGCCAAAGGAATAACACTAAACGGTGGCAACGATGGCGTGAAACTAGAGGGTCAAAAAATCGAATTGAACACTTCCCCTTATTTCAATGCCACTGCCCTTTTTAACGCCCCTGTTCTCTTCCAGCAATTCAATTCTGAAGATGGCTTATATGAAACCTCAGGGGTTGTAAATACTGTAGAAGGTAATGTTACCATTACATCATCAAACGAAACGGGTATCCATTATGCAGCCGACTATTCTGATAATTTTACAGACAGAAGCTTGGTCGACAAAGAATTTGTCATTAATAATTCGGGAGGAAATTTACAACAAACCTTGGATAAAGGCAGCGAAGCCAATTTTACCTCGGACTTGCTGTTAAGAAAGATCTCAACCGAAGAAGGCATCGGAAATCTTGGAGAAATACAAATCACCGATAGGATTACATTGAACAACAATGGTGGCGAAGGCATTACCATCAATGGTCATAACGAACCTATAAAATTGTACGGATTATTTGATATTGGAGGCTATGGACACACCATAGCAACTAAATCTTCTGAAATTGACGGCAGCCATTCCAGTTATTTGATCATAGGAGACGGTAATCATTATAACACCTATAACAATTATTTAAAAATAGGCTATAAGGATTCTTATACGGAAGCAAATACAAAATTGAAGGGAACCAATCTAGAAATAGAAGCGAACGGCACAGTCAAAATTAAAGGTGCCGTTTTAGACATCAGTCCTTCTAATGTTACTTTTGATGTAATGGGCCAGTTTTCAATTGGTTCCTCAAGCAATGAAGATTTTATTGGGATGACCTACGGCAGTGATTATTCAGAAAATTATACAGACAGGAGTATTCCAGATGTTGGGTATGTAAATCAGGTTGTAAAAGCAGCTTCTGAAGTAACCCTGAATGTTCAAAACTTGCTGACAGGATCAACCAATATTGCTTTAACCGCAGACAAAAACATCAACTATTTTGCAAATACAGGTACGGCAGCAGTCTGGACATTGCCAGCAGTTTTCGGAAATACGAGCAAGCGGTTAATCCTCGTAAACAAAGGATCTGGTACTATTACACTAAATACGAATGGAACAGATCCTGAACTTTTTGATGGTACCGAATCAAATCAAGCAACTTTGATTCCAGGTGCGACCTTTAATCTCTATTGCGATGGAGTCCACTGGGTAGCATTACACTAAATTAATTTATAACCCCGAATAGCACCCTCCCGGCCAGAGCCTGAAAACCCTGGCCCGGAACGCTATTCCCTATAAACAAAAAATATGAACAATTATGACCAATACGATCAGGAAAGTCAAGCACTATTGCATAGTATAAAACCGTTGAGCTTTGATGAGTTAATAAAGAATGGGCAAAATAAAATTGGTTTACCAAAACCCGAAAAAAGATTTGAAGATATTTCACAAAGATTCGCAGATAAAAGTCCATTCAAAGCAAATAGCATATTCACAATTCAAAATGGGGAGTTCTTTTCTGGTGAAACTGATATTCTTAATATTCTTAGACACATTGGAGCAATAATCCCCGAATATGATGAAGATATTGAAAATAAAGGAATTGAACTTAAAGAAGTAATTATACAAGCCGAACCTGTTAGTCCAAGAGTTTTTAATTATTTAGAATACTCCAATGAAAGTTCTAATTTTATAAATTATTGGACACACAAAAACATTGATTATTCTGGACAAGCAGTTTTAAACAAAAAAGTTGCTTACGTGGATGCTGAAAAAATACTTCTGGCAATAAATGGATTAGGCATTGCTAGATATTCATTGTATATACCCTACAGTAACGATTCCAATGTCTCCATAAACAACAGTAACATCCCTTATCTAGAAAAGAATGCAGCAATCATCATTAAAGATCTAGAAATCGATGGGCTTACAACAATCCTTTCCTTTTTAGAAAATTCAAGAAGGGGAGAATATTTGGATCGAGTTTATAAAAATACTGCTGAAGAGATTGAAAGGAATTATTTAAACAGTCCGGCTCTGTTAACTATTTTAGATAACCTAACATTATCCTTTTTAAAACACTTTAAATCTAAATCACTAGACATTATCTTTTTTGGATTGTTAAGAATGAATCTGGGACAAAAAAATGAGGTGATACTTTTAAAGACTTTACAAGCCATTTACAGTAAAACGGCTTTCAATCCTGATACTTTTTTAAACAAATTGATTACTGAAAAGATAAATAATAAAACCTCTTTTCAAATCCTTTATGACAATATGAACGATTGGGGTGGAGAAAACAATTTTAGCAAGCTTATCATAGAGTTGACTAAGATATGGTTGCTCAGCAGCTATTCTGATAGGGAAAATAAAATTTACAACAAATACGAACCCATTGAGGACTTAGTCTACAACCAAAAAATCATATTAGGTTTTAGGAATAGTGATCTTATTTTTGAATTTAATGGCAATAATGAAATTGTCATCGCAAATAATACTTTCTTTGAGAACCCAATAAAACAGCATTACCATATTTTTCAGCCTATAAGGCCGACCAATCTAAGCGAAAAACAAAATGAAGATTTGAGTCTTGCTGAAGGCATTACGATACCTGCATTTTATCTTAAGGCGTTTGACGACAAAGGCGTTTGGGAGAATTTCGAGAAAGCAGCCTGGCTAATCCTAGATGTTGTTTCAACTTTTACAGGGATAGGAAATCTCGTAAAACTAAGATATTTAATAAATGTCGGAAAAGCTTCAAAATTAATATATATTAGGCTTGCCTTTAACATTATCCAAGTAACCGCAGGAACTCTTTCCATAGGATTAAGCCTCATAGAAAACAGCAAAAACAAAGATCTGGTCTATAAAATCAGGATGTACCTTTTTTGGGTAGAAATTTGTACTTTAGGTGCCGATCTTTTATCAACCAGAATCCTAACCAAGCAAGCTAGTGAAGCTAAAGATGCCTTAGCAAAATACCGAGAAACGATAATAAATAAGAAAAAACTAAAGAATCTTGAGGAGCTACAGGATATGCAGGAGTTTGAGAAGCACCTGGACGAGATAATTGAAGCAGGAGCAGCAAATAAAAAAGTTTTTAGCATTTGGAAAATTAATATCAAAGAAGGAAAATTAAATTGCGCCAATTGTGCAATCGCAGTTGATGCTACACTAGCTGGACATCCAGCGTCGGCATTGCCTTGGACTTATCAAAAAGTAATGAAAAACGGAAAATTGATTGACATAATATCTTATGATAAGGGTACAAATATATCAGTTTTAGAAATTTTTTTTAAAAGAAAATTTTCGCAAAATGTTACTATTGATATTATAAAAGAAACATTGGCTCCTGGGCAAAGAGGAATAATATTTGCTTATAAAAAGAATTCTACATTAGGGCATTTTTTCAATGTCCTCAATGAGGATGGAGTTGTAAAATTTTTAGATGGGCAAACAGGAAAAAGTGCAAATTTAATTTATGATGTTTACAAATTATTACCAACAAATTTTTAACAAATAAAGTTATGTTTACAAAAGAACAAGCAAAAGCTAAAATGCAAGAATATATTGATTTTCAAAATAATTTATTCATCTGGAACGATGAATACAATCCCGAAATCATTATTTATGATAATTTAACGGAAGAGAGAGATTTTGGATGGATTTTCTATTGGCAAGTAAAGAATGTAAAAGAAGATTATTCAAACGTAATTGTCGGAAACGGACCAATTATTATTGAGAAAAAAACATTAGAAATGTATAAAATGGGAACTGGTTTAGATCCTGAAGAATATATAAAAATGTATTTAGAAAGCAAAAACAAACTTGCCAAATTAGAAAAAAATACTGATGGAGTTTGGGATATAAGTAACTTAGATTAATTTTTAAAAAAAGCTACTCTAACCAGAAGCTTTTTCATTTTCCAATAGTGTTTATACTTTAAGTCAATGTCTTGTCAACTAATCGTGCCCGCTGGCGTGAGGATATTACTTGCGCCAACAACCACTTTACCAAAGCCATTTCAAAAAGAAATGGCTTTTTAAATTATACCAAAAGACAGTGCATTGTAAAAGCAGAAACTATTTTCTCGAAAATCTCATAAGCCAATATCCCCCACTCTATTCTACATAATCTTTTCCATACTCTCCTCAGACAGTGTCTGACGAATTGACCCGTTTATAAAATATCTAATACAGATTAACAAAAACCTTGTACGATTGCTTTTTCGTTAAACTTTTTATTATAATTTTCCTCTTGTTTTCTTTTCTGATTCAAATCTAAAGTTTTATAGGAGTTTAGAAAGCTGATCAATATATGATACTATAAAATACTTAATAATTGATTAGTATTATTTTCTTCTATTAATTAGGTTGTTAGATTTTTTTCTTTTATATTTGTATGACATTCAACACCCTTATTATTGGACACACCTACAAGACAACGAATAGCAAAACTTCATCCCTCCGTGAGAGAGGAAGTAACCCAGATAATCGCCGAATGCGACAAGGCACTCAATGGAAAAGCAAAGATCCGAATCACCCAAGGTCTAAGAACCATTGCTGAACAGGACGTTATGTATGCCCAAGGCCGGACAGCTCCAGGCAAGAAGATCACCAATGCAAAAGGTGGGCAATCCATACAATTATGGTTTCGCCGTGGACATCTGCCTTATTGTTGACGGAAAGGCATCCTGGGATACGGCAAAAGATTGGGACAATGACCAAGTAGCCGACTGGTATGAATGTGTGAAAATTTTCGCACTGCACGGCTGGGAGTGGGGAGGCAACTAGAAAACCTTCAAGGACATGCCCCATTTCGAAAAACGGGATTTCAACAGCTGGAGAAAATTATCAAGACTTAAAAAAGACAAGAACGGGTACGTAATTTTACCTTGAATAACGGAAGAGCAAAAACAACAATCCAAGTTATTGGCCAGCAACGGCTCTGACTCAAATAAAAATTAATTAAGAACAGAATAAACAATGACCCCACTCCCAAAATCCAAATCTACAAAAGCAATGGCAAAAAAAATCAGAATCCTCAGCCTTGATGGCGGAGGTATCCGTGGCATCATCACCTGTGTTATCCTCAAATACATCGAGGAACAACTGCAAAAACTTGATCATCCCAACGCAAAAATAGGCGACTATTTCGACCTTGTTGCCGGAACCAGCACGGGTGGCATTTTAACCTCCGTCCTGCTCTTTCCTGGCAACGACAAGAAGGCAAAGTATTCCGTGGAAACCGCCCTTGACCTATATGCAAAGCACGGCGAGACCATTTTTAATGTTTCTTTCTGGCAGCATATCATCAATCCGTTCGGGCTTTTCAGCGAAAAGATCTCACAGCACGGCCTGGAAAAGCAATTGAACGAGGTATTCAGCAACCTGCAGCTCAAGGATTTCATAAAGCCGAGCCTCATCACCTCCTATGACATCTTCCACCGCAAGGCAAAATTCTTTACCAGTCATGAAGCTCATTCAAGCCTTGAGAATTTCTATGTGAAAGATGTCTGTCGTGCCACATCCGCAGCACCCACCTATTTTGAACCTGCAAAGATAAAATCACTCTACGGCCAGGAATTTACCCTGATCGATGGCGGTGTATATGCCAACAATCCGGCCTTGTGTGCTTATGCGGAAGCCAGAAAGATCGAATTTTCAAAAGTACTCAACGATCCCCTGAAGAGGGATTTTCCAAAAATTTCGGAGATGATCATTGTCTCCGTAGGAACGGGCGAGGTATTGAAGCCTTACACCTTCAGGCAATTTGAAAAGGCAGGGAAGGTAAAATGGATCCAGCCCTTGATAGACATCCTGCTTTCGGCCAACGTCGAGACGACCGATTACCACATCAGGAAGATGTACGAAACCCTGGGTTCCAGAAACGCAAAGAACTACCATCGCTTGATGCCATCGCTCAAGAATGCCTCACCGGAAATGGATGATGTCTCTTCAAAAAACATATACGAACTCATCCAGGCCGGACTGGCCTACGTGGACCAGCATAGGACAGAATTGAACGATATCGCCAAGAAGCTCATCAAGCACGCCTAGAATTCTATTTCGTAAATTATGGAATAGAATTTGTAGTTTTGCCGATATAAATCAAAAACTATGAAACTTTTAAAAACCCTTATCCTGTCCTGCCTTCTATGTTTTTCAATAACAGAAGCATCAGCCCAGGTATACCGTTTCAAGGCCGACAGCTACAGCGTCATGGAAAAGAAAGACAATGGAAACTGGGGCGAATGGAGCAAGTTTCAAAACTCGACGGTAATGATTACCCTGGACGGAAAAAACGACAAGGTCACCGTGAACTCCCAGGAAATACAGTATTACAAGATATTGGCCTATGGAGAAAAGGTTGTCACCAAGGACGATGAAACCATCCCATTGAAATGTGCCGACCTCAACGGAAACCTGTGTACCCTTTTGATCGTAACCCGAAAGAACCAGGACAACCGCAAGCAGTTCTATATCAATTATCAGGACGTCAAAATTGTCTACAACGTCTATAATTCTAAATAATCAGAGCGGAAAAACAACACTCGCTTCAATATTCAGCGTATTGAAACCCGCATTAGAATTTTGCAGTCCCGCATTGGAAGTATGCCGTACATTGGGACGGAGATCAAACGTTACTTTTTTGACCTTTAAAGAAAGTCCTATGCCGAATACATCCGAAAAGGCAAACCCTTTTGACAGCCGTTCGGTTTCAGTATCGGTAATCATTGGCCCTATGCTCAACAATGCATAAACACTGAAATCATCCGTGATAGGTTTCCTTACAACCAGGCCAACATTCAATACATATTCCCGGATGTCTTTTAATTTTGTGTAGGCTTGCCTTTTTGCTTCAAAATCGTGTTCATCCGGAGTCACGAAATAAAGATTCAAGAGCTGGTGTGTGGCAAAATTGATTTCCGGTTGAAGCAATAACTCAAATCGAAAGTGCTTCGTGGTTTTAAAAGCATAATAAAACTGTCCTTTCAGATACCGATTCGTATAAGTGTAGTCCGAGTTCTTGATCTCGCTTCCAATACCATAACCAACCCCAAATGCAAGCTTTTGTTTATTTTCCTGGGACAAGATCAAACCGGTGTTGAAGACAAGACAGCATAAAAGTAATTTTCTAATCATAATTGTTTCTGGAAATTGGTTGTTAAAGTTAAGTAATTGTCATGCATCATCACTACCACCAATAATAAAAATAGCATGCTGTTTTTAGTTTTAATCCAATATTCGCCCCAACCTTTGTAACTTTGCCCAAAGCTTCAAATAAAGCAATGACTTTTTCCTATCCAAAAACTGAAAAACTGAAAAGCCGCACCACGATCAATCTACTTTTTTCCGAGGGGAAATCAGTATCGAAATATCCGTTGCGATTGGTGTATCGAAAAGCCGACCGCAACTACGATGACGGCAGCAAGATGGGGGTTTCAGTTTCTAAAAAATATTTCAAGAAAGCTGTCGACCGTAATTATTTCAAAAGGGTGCTAAGGGAGACCTACCGCCTGAACAAGCATCTGCTTATGGATGATTTGCCTGAACCATACGTCTTTATGTTCTTCTACCAGACAAAAGACCGTTTATCGTACGAAGAAATCAATACCAAAACGATCCAGTTATTTGAGAAATTCATATGTCAGATAAAGGATATGGATCAAAATCTGGACAATAAATAAGTTTATCAACTCGTTTTTATGAGTATTGATTATTTATATCTATTTTAGTGCGCTTTTATACAGACAATTAAAGAAAGAATACAATCCTATGCTTACTTATTTTAAAAAAAACTATATACTTCCTGTTGCCGCAGCAGGGTTTTTATTTGTTGGAACAAGCTTCAAAGATGACTTTTTTGAAATCGCCAAGCAGATAGAAATCTTTACGGAATTGTTCAAGACCGTCAATATGAATTATGTGGACCAGACCAATCCTGGCGAAATGATGGACAAGGCCATAAAAAGCATGCTTGCCGATCTGGATCCCTACACCAATTATTTCAACGAGCAGGATGTCGTGAAATTCAAGATCAACAGTACTGGAGAATATACTGGAATCGGCGCCATCATTACAAGGAAGGAAGGAAAAGTCATCATCAAGGAACCTTACAAAGGCTATCCGGCAGACAAAGCCGGTTTGAAAGCCGGAGACGAGATCATCCAGATTGGAGACGTAAGCCTTGTCGATTTCAAGGAAGATGCTTCACAGTTGCTGAAAGGCGCCAAAAACGCGAAGATCGATATCAAATACAAGCGTCAGGGAAAAGTGAATGCTACCCAGCTGATCCTGGAAGAAGTAGATGTAAAAGCGGTTCCATTCTTCGGAAAGGTAGATGAGACAACGGGGTATATCGTGCTCTCGCAATTCAACCAGAAAGCTTCGACGGAAACAAAGGACGCCTTGGAGAAGCTTAAAAAAGACGGTGCCCAAAGAATCATTCTTGATTTGAGGGGAAATCCGGGCGGGCTTTTGAATGAAGCCGTAAACATCTGCAATCTGTTTGTTCCGAAAAACGAAGTAATTGTTACGACCAAATCCAAAATAGACAAGCACAACAACGTTTATAAAACCACAAAAGAGCCTGTGGATTTGGATATTCCGCTTATTGTCCTGGTGGACGGAAAAAGTGCTTCGGCTTCAGAAATTGTTGCAGGAGCCTTGCAGGATTTGGATAGAGCGGTCGTGGTGGGAAGCAGGAGCTTCGGTAAAGGTTTGGTACAAAGACCAATCGATTTGACGTACGGGACCCAAGTAAAAGTTACCATTTCCAGATATTATACGCCTTCCGGCAGATGCATCCAGGCTTTGGATTATACCAAGAAAGATGCGAACGGAAAAGCAACGAGAACCGACCAGAAAAACTACACGGCCTTCAAGACTAGAAAAGGAAGAACGGTTTACGATGGTGGAGGAATCTTGCCTGATGTCGAGTTGGAAGAAACTAAACTGAGTGCCATCTCCGAATCGCTTCAAAAGAATGACGGTATCTTCAATTACGTGACGAGTTATTATTATAAGAATCCAAATCTGGGAAATAAGATTCCTACGATAACGGATGCTGATTATACGGCTTTCAAGCAATTCCTGAAAGCAGAGAAATTTTCGTTTGATACCGAAACCGAATTGGCATTGAAGAATACCCTGGAGATTGCGAAGAAGGAAAAAATTGACGAATCCATAACGGCTGAATACCAATCCTTGTTGACGGCACTTCAAAAAAGCGAGTCTTCCCAATTGGACAAATTCCAAAAGGAAATCAAGAACCTCATCATCGATGAAATCATCCTGAGGTACCAATACAAGGAAGGTCTGTACAACTATTACCTCAAGAACAATTCCGAAATCAAAAAGGCAGTTGGCATCTTGAACAACCAAGCACAATACAACAAAATACTTGCAAGATAATGTTGAAATTTTTAAAATTCTTACCCCTGTTCCTTTTTGGAATAATGAATGCCCAGGAGGAAATCGTACATTCTGTCTATTTCGAATTCGACAAATTTAACCTGAAGCCGAAACAATTGGCAGACGTGGTGGCCTTCATCAAGACTGCCGATTCCACGCGAATTGAAACCATAGAGATCTTTGGCTATTGTGACGATCGCGGAAAAGACGCCTACAACTTCAAACTGTCGCAAAACAGGGCCAACACGATCCAGCAGGAATTCATCAAGAATGGCATCAAGAACAAGGTGATCGTTACCATAGAAGGCAAAGGACGTATTTTGATCGATGATGATATTGTTGAGAATCTTCCAGAGGTACGCTCAAAGAATCGGAGGGTCGATGTAGTTTTGAATCTAAAACCGCTTCCAAAAATCCAGATTCCGGGCTATTACCACAATACCATCACCAAGAGCCAGGTAGTGGGCGATCACATTTACCTGGACAACCTGCTTTTTGACAGGGGAAGCAGCGTCCTGACTTTCAAATCCAAGAAGGAACTCGACAAGATGGCCAAGCTCCTATTGAAATACAAGAACCTTGAATTCGAGATCCAAGGCCATGTTTGCTGTACGCCAAATTTTCAAAAAGAAGCCATCGACCGCCATACCGGAAAACGCAAATTATCCCACAACAGGGCCGAAGCCGTGATGAAATACCTCAAATCGAAAAAGATATCGGAAAAAAGGATGACTTTTAAAGGTTACGGAAATACTGTCCCACTTGGAAAAGGTCCCGAATACGACAGAAGGGTTGAGTTGCTGATCACGAAGATTTAAGCCCGAAGCATCTCAATATGCGGAATCCCATCTTCCAGATACGTTTCGCCGACCACGACAAATCCGTGGCTTTCATAGAACCTCTGTAAATATAATTGAGCCGAAATGGTAATGGAGCTCTCACCGAAATGATTCTGGATGGCAGAAATCGATTCGCGTATCAGATCGTGTCCCCATTTCCTGTCACGATAATCGGCATCCACGACGACTCTTCCTATTGAAGCATTTTCAAAATAATCTCCTGCCTTGAAAATTCGCGTGTAGGCAACAATTTTGCCTTCATATTCCCCGATCACGTGGATAGCTTTCTCATCCTTTCCATCAATGTCCTGATAGACGCAATTCTGTTCCACTACAAAGACCTCACTCCTGAGTTGCAATATCGAATACAGTTCTTCTGCAGAAAGCTCCTTAAAAGCGCTTATTTTGAATCGTATTCCCATTTCTTATTTTAAAAACTGTACTGATTTGATTATGGCTTCCAATTCGTGCATCAGATCACGCTTGTCGGTTGATGGTGCATAACAGAAGCCTTCTATGATGATGAATTCTCTTTTTTTCCTGTTGAGGATGGCATAATTGATAAAGGAACCCGACATAAAATCGCCTTTCAATTCCCATGTTCCCTTTGTTTCATAGGCCCTCTTGCCATCAAGGATCGTATTGAAGAAATAAGGCGAATAGGATTCCTCGGTAATCATCTGTGTATTCCTGCCTTTTCCCTTTATATGCTTTCCACCAAAAGAATCACGCATTGCAATTATATTCGTCACGATGTCATCATCTTTCAGGATGGTCTTGAAAGGCACCTTGTAAATAACCAAGCTCGTGTTTCCACTGAGAATTTCCCTCTTTACCCAGATGAAATTGCGTTTCTCCATCACATATTTGTACGTGGATGGAATCTTCAGCGCAATTTTGAACTTGTTGCTGATCCTCTTGTCGTCCAATAAGGATTTGTTGATGATTTCCTGGTTCTTTAAAATCTCTGTTTCCTTGAACCTGTCCACGATTGAATCGCCATTCTTTTCAATATGGTCAATGATCTCTGCTACATTGTTGCCGGAAATATGGACCACGTTTTGAGGCCTTGCAAACTCATTCTTCTCAAACTTGTAATAATTATTCTCTTCCCTTTTGATGATGATTACGTTCCGGCTGATTGTTTTGTAACCGTCCAATATCTTTACGGGAAGCTGGGTAATCGTGAACAATGGCTCTTCCTGTGGAAGCCCGTCAACCGGAGCCGCAAATTTTTTTCTGAGGCTGTCACCCACTTCCCCATTCCACAATTGATCGCTGATGACAATGGACAGTGAATTGATTTTTCCCGTGGATTGCGTAACCTGAGCCTTCTTGTCCTCATCGCAAGAAAAAAGAGGGATGCAGACAACAAACAAAGCCAAAGGACCCCATTTTCTCAGATTGAAAATTTTCAAACAAGTTTTAACTTGAGACATCATAAGGGTTCAATTGATTTTGGATTAGGTTTAAACTTAAATTCCTTATAAGGTCATAAAAACCTTATAAGGAATAAAATTTGATGTGATAAAAATACTTATTTTAAATAAGCCAGCTATAAATCTTGGAATTATCCGTTGATTTTTAGTTTCATTCCAGGTTTCAATTCGTTACCGCTAATACCGTTCCATTTTTTAATATCTGAGACCGTAATGCCAGGGTATTTTTGGGCAATCTTGAATAAGGAATCCCCTTTTTGAACCAGGTAATGAGAATTTCTTGTCGTCTTTTTAGCGGCAGCCACAATATCATCATTCGATTGCTTGTTGCTTTCCTTCAAGATCAAAAGTTTGCTTCCCAGTTGAACATTGGTGTCCTTCAAATCATTCCATTCTTGTATCTGGGCAACCGTAACTTCTTGTTTCTTGGCGATTGCACCAAGATTGTCTCCTTTTTGAACGATGTAATAGTTGGAGGTCTTGGCTGCCGTCTTCTCTTTCAAATCAGCAACTTCAACATTCTCCCCCTTGATGATCTTAAGTTTTGTATCCAACATTACATTGGTGTCTTCCATATTGTTCATCTCTTTCAGCTCTGCAATGGTAACTCCAAATTTCTTGGCAATACTGTTCAGATTATCACCTTTTTGAACGGTGTAGTATTCCGGAGCTTCAGTAGGTTCCGGCTTGCTTTCATTCGAAGCAATTGCAGTATTTTCTTCCTTGTCAGCCAAAGGCTTCACCTCAGAAGGAAGGACATTCAATTTTTCAGAAGTACGAATCTTGAGTTTCTTGCCATAACCAATGCTGTTTCCCCTCAAATTGTTCCAACTTTTAAGCTCCGCAACCGAAACACCATATTTGTTGGAAATCGCGCCAAGGCTTTCTCCCCTTTTTACAGTGTGGTATTTGGTCTTGCTTGCATATCCGCTAGAAGCAACCGCTTTTGCTGTCGTATCTCTTTTTGCAGTAGCCCATCTCGTGGTTTCAAAAGGACGCTCCCTTTTTTCGGATTCGTATTGGACATAGGCATAGATTTTTTCCTCGTTTGAAGTAAAAATGCCAATCTTGTCTTTTGGAAGCCTTAAAAAATGTGATTTGTTTGAATAGACCGGAATCACGTTCATCTTATACGAAGGATTCAAAAGCTGCAATTGCGAAACAGGAATGTCAACCAGGTCAGAGATCTGCTTGAAGGTCATCTGCTTTTTGATCATAATTGTATCAGTCTGGAAATGCTTCACGATAGCCCTGTTCGGTACGATTCCGTGTTCCTTGTGGTATTCGTAAATATACATCGTTGCAAGGAATGCCGGCACATACGCCTGGGTTTCCTTCGGAAGATAATTCTTGATGTTCCAGAAATTCTGTTTTCCACCCGATCTCCTGATTGCTTTTGCTACGTTTCCGGCACCTGAATTATAAGACGCCAAAACCAATTCCCAATCACCAAAAATGCGGTGCATGTTTACCATGTATTGGGCTGCAGCCTCGCTCGCTTTCAAGGGATCGCTTCTTTCGTCTACATAAGAATCAACATTCAAGTTGTATTCTTTTCCCGTTTGAAGCATGAATTGCCAAAGTCCTGTGGCGCCCACTCTCGAAACCGCTTTCGGGTTCAAGGCTGATTCCACTATAGCAAGATATTTGATTTCCAAAGGCACATTCTTTCTGGCCAATGCTTCTTCAAATACAGGAAAATAATATTCAGAAACCGCCATCTGCCTTTCAAAAGATTTCTTCCTGTTTTTCAGGAACGACTTGATGAGGTTTTCCAATCCCGGATTGTATTCGATATTGAAAGGAGAGCGTGCATCCATTTCTTTCAAACGCTCTTTCAACAATTCGGTGGATAATTCCGGATAGTCTACTTTTTCATCCAGGTTTACGCTTTTGATAAATGTTGATAAATCTGCATAGACGTCCTGATCGGTAAGTTCTTTCATCCATAAGCTGTCAACACAGGCAGCAATTTCATCGTGCACAAAAGTTGCTTTTATGGAATCCAGATAGGATAGTTTTATTTCAGGAATAAGGCTTGCTTCTATTTTGGTGGTGTCCTGTGCAAAAGCTGCTCCGGAAAACATCATAAGAAGTGGAAGGATACTTTTTCTTGTAATCATAAATACGTTTTTATGTTTCCACTTGACGAATAATCGTGCCAAAAATGGAAATTTCTAATTCGTTATTTTTTACTTTTAGGGGTGCAGTTTCAACTGCGGAATTTTCAATTAACTATATTTCAATTAATTGCATCTTGATGCAAACATAATAATCTTATAACAAAAACCACTAATGTTATAACTTAAAAATTTCGTAAATATTGTTAATTGTGATTTTCCTAGTCAAGAATTGCCGCAATCCCCGGTAAAGTTTTTCCTTCAAGCATTTCCAGCATTGCCCCGCCACCAGTGGAAACATAGCTCATTTTATCTTCCAATCCGAATTGTTTTACAGCCGAGACAGAATCTCCTCCTCCAACAAGTGAAAAAGCGCCTTTTTCTGTAGCTTCAGCAATAAAATTACCCAATTCAATGGTTCCGTTGGCAAAATTTTCCATTTCAAAAACACCCAGAGGACCATTCCAAAGGATGGTTTTCGACTCCAGAATCACTTTTTTGAAGTTCTCCAAAGATTTTGGTCCGGCATCCAATCCTTGCCATCCGTCAGGAATCTTGTTTACGTCAACTATCTGTGTTTCGGCGTCATTTGAAAAAGCGTTTGCAGCCACAACATCAACCGGGATATGAATTTGTACGTTCTTTTCTTTTGCCAATCTCAGGATCTCAAGGGCAAGGTCTTGCTTGTCATCCTCGCAGATTGAATCTCCAATCTTTCCGCCTTGGGCTTTTACGAAAGTAAACGTCATCCCACCACCGATGATCATGTGATCCACCTTGTCCAAGATGTTCTCGATAACGGTGATTTTCGAAGATACTTTTGAACCTCCCAAAACAGCGGTAACTGGTTTTTCTGAATCTTTCAACACCTTGTTCAAACTTTCAATTTCTTTTGCCAATAAGGTTCCGAAGCATTTGTCGTTCGGGAAAAACTGGGCAATGATTGTTGTTGAAGCGTGGGCCCTGTGGGCCGTTCCGAAGGCGTCGTTTACATAAATGTCTCCAAGTGAAGCCAATTCTTTGGCAAAATCAACATCTCCTGCTTCTTCTTCCTTGTAGAAACGAAGATTTTCCAGCAACAGCACTTCTCCAGCTTTCAATTCTTCGGCTGCTTTTTTGGCTACTTCTCCTTTGCAATCTTCGGCAAATTTTACCGTTACACCTAGAATTTCAGAAGCCTTTTTTACTATATGTTTCAATGAATATTTGTCTTCCTTCCCTTTTGGCCTTCCAAGGTGCGACATCAGGATTACGCTTCCCCCATCTGCCAAGATCTTGTCGATGGTCGGTTTTGCGGCCTCTATACGGGTTGCATCCGTAACCTTGAAATTTTCGTCCAAAGGCACGTTGAAATCTACACGGATTAATGCTTTCTTATCCTTGAAATTAAAGTCCTGAAGTGTTTTCATTATATTGTTGTTTAAATATTTGCAGTTTTATGAAAAACAAATATAGCTTATTTCAAGTATTGACAAATTATGGAAAGTGCAAAAAAGTGATTTTGAATTTACGAAAACGATATAATTGGCATCATTCTTTCGGATTTTATTGGTTTTTTCATTAAACAACAAATTGGGCTCTTCAAAATATATAAATTATCTACAGAAAAATTGCACTTCTTGCAATTAATTTCCCGTAAATTAAACAGTCCATAAAACTATCTTAAGAAAACTGAAACAACCTGTATAGTTGGTGCAAAATGAGTAAATTTAGTATCAAAAACAAATTCAGCCATGATCATTTCTAGAAATCTCAAATGGAGGCATATCATCTATTATACGCGATTGAAGCTGCTTTACTTTGTGGCACTTTCGGTATCGGTTTATGTACTTCATGAAATCTTTGATATCACACAACTCAGCATTCCCTTTAATGCGGTTGCCACCCTGAGTACGGCATTGGCAATCTATCTGGGTTTTAAGAACAATAACGCCTACGAACGTTGGTGGGAAGCCCGAAAAATATGGGGGCTGATCGTCAACTACAGTCGTGCTTGGGCCAGAGAGGTGCTGACGATGATACTGCCAAACGGAGAAAAGAATGCCGAAAGGGAGTCGCTTCAAGCCCGTCTATTATATAGGCATATTGCTTTTGTAAATGCCCTGAGGGTGTTTTTACGTCAGAAATACGAGTACAACGACACGAATATCAAGGAAATTGTCGAGGTGAAAAATGGCTATGGTGAAATAAAGAAGTTTCTTAGTGAAGCGGAATTCTACGAGATGCTGACTAAAAAAAATCCGCCTAATTATTTGCTTCAGCTTCAGGGAGATGATTTGAAAACTGCCTTTGAAAATGGATGGCTTACGGATTTTCGATTTGTGAAACTGAGTGAGACCCTGACTGAATTCAACAACCATCAAGGTATGAGCGAGCGTATAAAAAACACGCCCTTGCCAAGACCCTACAGCTTTTTCTCCAGGGTTTTTGTAACCATCCACGGAACTTTGATCCCCTTTGCGTTCATTGAGGAGTTGGGCTGGGTCAATATACCCCTTTCGATTGTAATTAATTTTGTATTCCTGGCCTTGGATTATGTCGGGGAACGAACGGAAGACCCTTTTGAAAACAGGATGGATGATGCGCCGCTGAGCTCGATTAGCTTGACGATTGAGGAGAATGTGAAGGAAATGTATGGGGATGTCAATATGCCGGCCAGGCCGAAATCGGAAATGGGAGTGGTGATGTAAGTTTTGGCTTCAAAAAGTGATGTTTGTATTAGTGCTTCTCACCCTTGTTTGCATATAAACACATTTCTCCTTCTTTGTTTGTGACAATTAAGTATTTTTCAATACAAATAATCATTGTTCCATATTTTTCGTTGTTTGCAACAATTGTTCTTCCATCAATTTCATAACCTCCTTTTTGGAATTGCAAGAAATCGGAAATGTGGGGAAGAGAATTTGATTTCCAAAAAACAGATTTTATGTATTCATTTCTATTGATGTAAATCAGAGGGATCAACAGAATTGCTACTAAACTAAAAATTATTTTGCATTTCATATTCTATCGTGGGCAGCGGATTAGCTGTAGAAAAATTGCAACCCTTGAGCAAATCTACTAAAACAAATCACTTTTTTTAAAACCAATTTCAATTATATTTGAATCAGCCAAAATACTTACAATGAAAACTGAAAAAGAAAAAATGCTTGCCGGAGAATTGTATCTCGCCAATGATAAAGAACTGACTGCCGAACGGATCCGAGCCAAGAAATTGCTACACAAGATCAACGTTACGGAATATTGGATGAACAAGAATACCCGGAAGCTCATCGCTGAATTGATTCCAAACAGCAAAGGCATTGTTCATCTTGAGCCTCCTTTTCATTGTGATTATGGGTACAATATTGAATGTGGTGAAAACGTGTATTTCAATGTGAACTGCGTGGTTCTGGATACGATGAAAATCACGATTGGCTCGAATGTGATGTTTGGCCCTGGAGCCCATATCTATACGGCTTCGCATCCTCTGGATATTGAAACCAGACGTATCCTGGAGCTTTCAAAACCGGTTACCATCGGTGATGATTGCTGGATTGGTGGCAATTCGGTTATCTGTCCGGGCGTCACGATTGGAAATGGTTGCGTGATTGGTGCCGGTTCGGTTGTAACGAAAGATATTCCGGATAATTCGCTGGCGGTTGGAAATCCTGCAAGGGTGATCAGGAAACTGAATGAAAAGTAACTTGGCCACTACGTAACCAAGCGACCATATCTCCATAAAATTAAATATCTTTGCCCCATGCAATTTTCAGAAATTTTAGGACAGGAATACATCAAGAGCCATCTGACCAAGAGTGCGGCTTCTGGAAGAATTCCACACGCTCAGTTGTTTATTGGTCCGGAAGGCAGTGGTACTTTGCCGATGGCAATTGCCTACGCCCAATACATCTTATGCAACAATAGCGGCAATGAGAATGAAGGTGGAAACGAGAGCTGCAACTTGAAATTTGACAGTATCTTGCATCCTGATCTGCATTTCATCTATCCGACCGTAACGACCGACAGCGTAAAAACCAAACCCAAAAGCATTGATTTCCTGACGGAATGGAGAACTTTTCTCCAGGAGAATCCCTATGGTGGTCTTTTTGACTGGTACCGAAATCTTGGCGTTCAGAACAAGCAGGGGGAAATAAGGGTTGAAGATGCGGAATCCATCTTGAAATCCCTGGCTTTGAAATCCTACGAAGGCGGTTATAAGGTCATCATCATCTGGATGGCGGACAAGATGAATATTGCTTCATCCAACAAGCTCTTGAAATTGCTGGAAGAACCAACGGACAAGACGTTGTTCCTATTGATTTCTGAAAATGAGGAAGATATCATTCAAACCATCCGTTCGCGTTGCCAGGTACTGCATTTTAATGGCTTGAACGAAAATGTGATTGCCCAGGCACTTGTTACGAGAGAAAATATAGATCCCAGAACGGCCAAGAAAGTAGCGCATCAGGCTCAAGGAAATTTCAACAAGGCCATACATTTGCTGCACGAAGATGGCGAAGAATTGCCGTTTGAAGAATGGTTTGTATTGTGGGTCCGTGCCGCCTTCAGGGCAAAAGGGAACGCAGCTGCCATTAACGATTTGATTCAATGGAGCGAGCAGATTGCGACCTTGGGAAGAGAAACCCAGAAGAAATTCTTGCAGTTTTGCATCGATATGTTCCGCCAGGCCTTGCTGCTGAATTATCAAACGACAAGCTTGGTGTACATGGAGCCAAAAGTGGAGAAATTCAAACTGGAAAACTTTGCGCCTTTTGTGAACGGGAACAACATCAACGATATCTTCAAGGAGCTTTCTGATGCCATCTACCACATCGAAAGAAACGGAAATGCCAAGATCATCTTGACGGATCTGTCTATAAAACTAACACGTTTAATTCATAAAAAATAAAACTATGTTCAACATTGCAACAATTTTAGTATTGGTTCTTTTAGCGGTAACTTTTATTCAATCCGCCTACGACAAAACAATGTATTGGAAAGATAATCTGGACTGGTTGAAAGGTCATTTTGCAGCAACACCAATAAGAAACATGGTGCCTTTTTCCTTGTTTTTGATCTTGGTCTTGGAATTGGTTTCGGGAATCTTGTGCATTTCGGGCTGTATCGAATTGCTTATCAGCAACGGAAGAACCTTCGGACTCTATGGTGCTATTTTTTCCTGCATCACCCTTATCTTTTTATTGGTTGGCCAAAGGATGGCGAAGGATTATGACGGGGCCAGAACAATTGTGATTTACTTTATTCCGGCTGTCATGGCCTGCTACTGGTTAAGCTAGACTTGCCTTGAACATCTTGAGTTCGTCCCAAGTAAATTTGTCGCCGTATTTATCTTTCAAAGGAATCAAGGAAGCTTCGGTGTAACCTGAAAAGGCTTCTGCCAATTCCTGTATCTTATCATCCGGAAGCACATCAGCAAGTTGTATTTTTCCTGCTTCAATTAGTTTTGCCAGATGTCCACTGATGGTTTGCGTGGTAAGCTTCCGTAGTCCAGCAATTTCTTCGATCGAATTATTTTGCAGCCAGAGATCATACGTTTCTTCAGTTGTCGCCTTCTTTGGTTGCTTGGATTTTTCCTTCTTCTTGGAAGTATAGCGTTGGGCATCTGCCTCGTCTTCGATAAGCGTGATATTAGCCTTCTTGAAATCTTCGCGCAGGCGTTCCATCTTGTTGATCTTATAGTTTTTAATTTCCGAGGAAGTCAAATTTTCCTTGCAGATGGATGCTCCTGAAACGACGGTTTCAATCAGTTTCCTGGCTTTCAATAATCGCAATACACTCTTGATTTGCATTTCTTCCAAGACCAATAATTCCTCGTAGAAGGCCTTTACCTTCTTGATGCGTTTTACTTCTTCCAGCTTCCACAAGATTTCATAAACCAGATCATCCATCGGTTTCAGGAAATAATTGAAGGCTGCATTTATTCTTTCGGAAATAAAATTGAAATCCAGGTTCTCATCAGAGAAAAGCTTGTTCAGCTGGCTGATGAATTTTCGCGAAGGATCTTCGAGGCCATGCATAGTCGCAGCCTGTTTTTTTGCCCAGACTTGATGTTTGGCTTTTTCTGATTTTTCCGCATCTTCACTATAACTGTATTGATGGTTGCGCCATTCCTGGATCAGATCGCTCCATTCGAAGGTATTGACTAGATAATTATGGATGAATTTCTTTGTTTCGAGCTGCAGGGATTGGGCAAGCAATTCCTCATCGGCTTTGTGCTGGGCATAATTCATCACGTCCCTGTCGCTTGAAATGCCATTCATACGCAACGGAGAAAGCAAAATAAGGCCGTTTAACGAACGTAAACGCGACAATGCAACATATGCCTGTCCAGGTAGAAAAACCTGCGACACATCCAACGCAGCTTTGTCAAAGGTCAATCCCTGGCTTTTATGGACCGTGATGGCCCAGGCCAATTTTATCGGATAGTGGACAAATGTGCCCAAGACTTCCTCCTCTATTTCCTTGGTCATCGGATTTACGGAATAGCGGATGTTCTTCCACTCGTATTTTTCAACCTCGATTGTCTTATTCTCTTCCGGAAAATGAACGCGGACTTCATTGCTTGAAACTGATTTTATAAAACCCATTTTTCCGTTGAAATAATTCTTTTCGAAAGAAAGGTCGTTCTTTACAAACATTACTTGTGCACCAACTTTCAGATGCAAATATTCATCTATCGGATAAATCTTATCTGGAAAATCATCAACAATTTCTGCTTTAAGTGAAACCAGATTGCCCTCTAATTCTTCCAAAGAATCAGCATTTATGGTATCTGCCTTTGCATTATGGGTGGTCAAGGTTATATAACCCTTGTTGGATTTTAAATCGAAATCCGGCTGCACGTATTGATTCAGGATGGCAATATCGCCCTTGGTGATCTCATTGTTTCTTAGATTGTTCAAAACGGCAATGAATTGGTCATCCGTTTGACGGAAAATCTTTGAAAGCTCGATATACAAAGGTGGTTGCTGTTGCATGACGTGCGAATGAAAAAAGAATTTCCCTGCATAATAATTGCGTAAAGTTTGCCATTCTTCATCTCGGACAACCGGAGGCAACTGCAATAAATCGCCAATAAAGAGTACTTGGACACCTCCAAAGGGGATTCGTCTTTTTCGGACACTTTGCATCATAAAATCAATGGCATCAAGCAGATCGGCTCGAAGCATGCTGACTTCGTCGATAATCAGCAATTCCATATTTTGGATGACGGCCTTTTTCTGACCGCTCATCCGGAAGTGTCTTCTCAGCGTATCCCTGGTTTCAAATTTGACACGGTCGGTGATGTGTGCCTCAACATTACTGGCTGGAATAAATCCTCCCAAAGGCAGCTGGAACATCGAGTGGATCGTTACACCTCCGGCATTAAGAGCCGCAATGCCTGTTGGAGCAACTACTACGACATTCTTGTGCGTAGACCGGATAATTTCTTTTAATAACGTGGTTTTTCCTGTCCCGGCTTTTCCCGTAAGGAAAATAGAACGTTGCGTCTGATTGATAAATTTTAGCGTGTAAGCTGCTGCTGCAGAAATGGTTTCCATCTGGCGAATAATTTTATTGGGATAAAAATATGGATTTTAAAATCAAGTCGAAATAATATTGAAGAATATTTGGATCTCATGCCAATAAAAAATGCCTTCCGAAATTGGAAGGCATTAATTTTATCTTGAGCTTTATTATTTTTTCTCTTCTTTCTTTACGGCTGCAGTTTCTTCCTTTTTAGCTGCTGATGCGTACTTGTCATTCAACAACTTGACTACTTCACCGGTAATATCATAACTGTCTTTTGCATATAAAACAGAAGCAGCATCACCCGTACCGTAAACATAATCATAGCCTTTTTCCTTGCCATAATCTTTGATGTATTGTTTTACAGTCTTTACAAGTGTATCCATTTCTGTAGCGTGGCTCGCCTGTAATTGCTGTGCCATTGTTTGTGCTGCATACTGCAATTGCTGCTGTCTTTGTTGCAGTTCAGCCCCTTTTTGTTGTGCCCAGGCCTGTCCATTCGCTTGTGCATTCTTTTGAAAATAATCTGCATCAGATTTGAAATTTGCCTCCTGCACTTCTAATTTTCTAGCTGCCTCGTCAGATTTGGTCTTGTATTTCTCTGCTATGTCTTTTGCTTCAGTATATTCCTCCATAAGTTTGGAAGTGTCGATGTAGGCCGTTTTGAATGCAGCAGTTCCAGTTGTCTGTGTTTCCTTGTTGCAAGAAATAATTGAAATTGCCAATGCGATAATTAATAATGATTTTTTCATTCTAAAATTTATATGTTAATTTTTATTGGTTCAAAAATAGTAAAATTTATTGATGCGCTGTTATCGAAAATCTTGCTGATTCAAGCTGATTTCTATTGAATAGTTATTCTTTATTGAATATTGAATTAAGATAGTCAGGATTGATTAAAAACCAATCAAAATAAAGCGTTTTAAGCGATGTTTTGATTTTCAACACCTCCTAGGTCATTTTGCTTGTCAAACGTTGAATCTGTGCTTTTATTTGTGTTTTTAGCGTTTTTTATGACGTAAATAAGGGATGAATATTGAAATCTCTTCTTCGCTTTGTAATTTGATTTCAATCCGATGTAAAATGCCTTGAAAAAATTCATATATCCCGTCTTGTACTTTTCTGAAAGCAAGCTTACATAAAAAGCATCAAATTTCATTGGCAGGATTTTTTCAACCTTCATTTTTTCCTTTATGAAAAGTTGCTTGATTGCTTTCTTCGAGAAATGCCAAAGATGCCTGGGCACATCAAAACCTGCCCAAAACCTTCTGTAGTATTTTGCATCATAAGACCTGAAATTTGGAACCGCAATAATAATTGTTCCTTCTGGTTTTAACAATCTCTTCAATTCTCTTATCTGTTTCTCAACATCCGGTACATGTTCCAATACGTGCCACATTGTGATAACATCAAAAGAATCTTTTTCCAAGACATCTGTTGATGCTGCAAAAACGACACCTTTCTTTCCTGCAATTGTTTTTGCTTTCTCGCTTGGCTCAATTCCTGTAATATTCCAGCCATTGGATTTTGCTAGTGCAAGAAAATCACCCGTTCCCGCGCCAATATCAAGAAGGTGTCCTTTGTTTGGATGTAACTCGTTCAGCAGATTGATTTTTTTCTTTAAAGCAAACCTCTTTATAAATTGGTATAGCCTTTCAAAAAACGAGCTCTTTCCATCGGTGTGGGAAATATAAGCTTCACTTTCATAATATTTATGCAAGTCATTTTCATTTGGCTTTGGAAATGTAATCAGCATATCCATTTTTTCATCACGATAAAGGCCGAACGTTTCACCAGAAACGGTATAGTCTTTTACGGTAAGATATATTTTTCTTGTATTATCTATCATTACTTAAATATTCGTCTTTTAATTGTTTTAAATACTTTACAGCTATGTTTTCATAAAGCGAGCCTTCCAGCAAGCAATCTTCGTTTCTTGAACTGATCATTGAGAGTGCAATATAATCTGCCGTGCTTCCAACATTCACAACATCTGGATTTACATTGGCCAGTGTAAAATCAGATGTATTGATGTATTTTATGAGTTCATCATTATCATACAATATGATTTTATACTTGTCCCCTTCTATCGTTACCCAGAATTCTCTTTCCTGATAACTGTCCAATTTGAACTTGCTTGTCAGGAATTGTTGAAACGGCAAAAGCTTCTTATTGTTTTCAAACACAAAAGCACTCAAGCCTTTGTTTCCCAAAATTTCCTTTGCATTTGGCACAATCGTATAATCGTCGATTACATACTTCTGTCTTGCTATTCCACAACCCAGGACAATAATAAACAATAAGAATATAGACAATTTCCCTTTATACATAAGCCTTAGCAAAGTTCGTTCCACGTGAAACATTTCAATTTAAAATTTTAGATCAGGTTTTTATAAAATTAAGAAATCTGCACTTCTAAACATTACCTTCCCATATAAATCAACAATACGGAAATATCGCTTGGCGAAACTCCGCTGATCCTTGATGCCTGCGAGATCGTAACCGGACGAATATTGCTCAACTTTTGCTTGGCTTCGATCGACATCGATTTTATCTTGTTATAATCGAAATTTTCTGGAATCTTCACGTCTTCCAATCTCGTTAACTTGTCGGCATTGTTTCTTTCCTTTTCGATATAGCCGGAATACTTTACTTGGATTTCTGCCTGCTCGAGAATTTCTTGATCCAGATCATTTTCGGCAAAGTATTGTTTCACCTTTTCAAACTTCATTATATCTTCCAGATCAATCTGCGGACGCGAAAATATCTTGAACATTTTATCTGATTGCGTTACCAACGCTGATTCCTTGGCTTCCAGGATTGGATTCATTTCTGCCATTGAAACACTTGTTTCCTTGAAGAAATTGACCATCTTTTCGGATTGATTCAATTTATGCTCCATCCTTCTCAAGCGCTTTTCAGAAGCCAGACCAATCTCATACGACATTGGTGTCAATCTGAAATCGGCATTGTCTTGTCGCAAAAGTGTCCTGTATTCTGCACGAGAAGTAAACATCCTATAAGGCTCTTCCGTTCCTTTGGTGATCAGATCATCTATCAGGACACCGATATATGCTTCATCTCTTTTAAGAATCAATGGTGCTTTTTCGTGCACTTTAAGGTGTGCGTTAATTCCAGCCATCAAACCTTGCGAAGCCGCTTCCTCATATCCTGTAGTACCGTTTATTTGTCCGGCAAAATATAAGCCTTCAACCAATTTTGTTTCTAATGTATGCTTCAATTGTGTTGGCGGGAAATAATCGTATTCGATCGCATAGCCTGGACGGAAAAATTTAACCTTTTCAAAACCTGCTACTGAACGGAGTGCCTTGAACTGGATATCTTCTGGAAGCGATGTAGAAAAACCATTCACATATACCTCTACCGTATCCCATCCTTCCGGTTCTACAAATAATTGGTGTCGCTCCTTGTCTGCAAAACGGTTTATCTTGTCTTCTATGGAAGGACAATATCGCGGACCGAGACTTTTAATCCTGCCATTAAACATTGGGGAGCGATCAAAACCTTCACGTAAAATATCGTGCACATCCAAAGACGTATACGTCATATGGCACGACTTCTGAAATGCCAGTGGCTTTGTAAGATCTGAATAGGAAAATTTATCTGGCTTGGCATCGCCTTTTTCTTCATTCATTTTTGAATAATCCAAAGAACGTCCGTCAACTCGTGGCGGCGTTCCTGTCTTCATTCTTCCTGATTCGAAACCTGCCTTAACCAGATCTTCAGTGATTCCGTATGCAGCACTTTCTCCTGCTCTTCCACCACCGAATTGTTTTTCGCCAATATGAATCAGCCCATTCAAGAACGTTCCATTTGTCAAGACTACTGCCTTGGAGCGTATTTCTACACCCAGGGAAGTCTTTATTCCCTTTATTTTTCCGTTATCAATAATCAATCCCTTTACCATTTCCTGATAAAAATCAAGATTAGGAGTACGTTCCAGCATCAGACGCCATTCTTCCGCAAAACGCATCCTATCGCTTTGCACTCTTGGCGACCACATTGCCGGTCCTTTTGATTTATTGAGCATCTTGAACTGTATTGCTGTCTTGTCGGAAACTATTCCTGAATAGCCACCAAGTGCATCAATCTCACGAACAATCTGTCCTTTAGCAATACCTCCCATTGCCGGATTACAAGACATCTGGGCTATGTTTTGCAAGCTCATCGTAACCAGTAAAGTTTTTGAACCCATATTGGCTGCCGCTGCTGCTGCTTCAGAACCTGCGTGACCTGCACCAACTACAATTACATCGTATTCTTCTTGAAACATTGTTTTGAATTAGGATTTAGGATTTGCAATTTAGAACTCTAATACTGCAAATCTATTCTATGTTCCACGTGGAACAGTTTGTTTTTAATATGAAAGATTATTTCTGTTCCACGTGGAACAATAACATTTTTTCTTCTTCTTTCTGGCGCATCAAGACTTCGTCCTTTTCAGACTTGTCTTTATAACCGCAGTAATGCAGGACGCCGTGAACAAGGACACGCTTCAATTCATCATCGAAAGAAACATTGAAATCCTTGGCATTATCCTCTACCCTTTCTACAGAGACGAAAATATCACCGTGCAATTCGTTTCCTACCGAATAATCAAAGCTGATAATATCCGTCAAGGTGTCGTGCTGAAGGTATTCAACATTGATCTTGTGCAGGTATTCATCGTCGCAAAAGATGTAATTGATATCACCTTCCTTTTTGTTTTCCGAAGCGATTACTCTTGACAACCATTCAGCGTAAGCCGTTTCGTTGTCTAATTCAAAGTCGGATTCGTAATTAAAACTAATCATTCTTTTTAAAATATTCTTGAACCTTCTGGTTAAAATTGGAGCGCAAAGGTAAGCTTTGTCTATTTAAAATTTCGATACTGTTCAAATAATCTTTCAAGGCTGGTGAAAGCCCGTTCGTTGTGTTATTGAATTCTTTCTTGTTCGTTTTTGCCTGACGCTTCTGCTCTTCTCCTTGCTGTTGGATGGCCTTGTCCAATTTCAACAGTTCATAATTAAGATTCAATATCTTCTGCAGGGTTTCATTTTTAAAACCTTGATTCAATAATTGTTTCTCTATTTGCTTCATATCATCCAATGCTTTCTGTCCGTTGCCACCAAGACCTTTCTCATTCAGTTCCTTTTGCAGGGCTTCACGAAGTTGTTTCTGTTCCTTGTAGATCTGCATTATTTCTCCTGCATTTCCTTCACCATCTTCACCGCCTTCACCCTCTTGTGCGCTCTGACCTTTTTGGCCAGGCTTTCCAGATTTGCCTTCTTTTTCACCAGGCTTCTGGCCTTGCTTTCCATCATTTCCTTCACCGGGCTTATCTCCAGGCTTTTTTCCTTTCTGCATTCCTTCCTTCATCTTTTCTCCAAGTTCCCCCTGCTTCTTGATGATGTCCGGAAGCTGCATTCCTTCGCCTTGACCTTTGCCGGATTTACCCTGGCCCATTCCTGACATTGACATTTGCATACCGTTCAGCAGATCACTTAAGAAATCCGCCAGCTTATTAGATGCTGAAATAGTATACTGCTGATGGGAAGTTCCTTTTCCGATTTGAGCTTCCACAAGATTTTCCAATGCCTTTTCGGTATTGTAATGAACGTTTCCAACTTCTTTGGTTATATTATCGCCCATCTTTGGCTGACGAAGCGACAAGGCAAATAAACTGTCGTCAACGTGTTGGAATTGCAAACGAAGATCCTGCTGCAGCTTCAAGTTCTTGTTGAACGAAGGAGAACCTCTCTTCAAGCTTTTAAACTGATTCATCAGGTTCTCCTGAGAAAAGGAAAAAGCCAAAAGATTGTCCAATATCTGACGCAACATTGCGATGTCTTCCTCCAATTGTTCCATTTCGCCTCCAGCCATGCTTTGTGCCATTTGCCCAGACATCTCTTTCATTTTCTTGGAAGCACTTTTTTGTTTAGGCTTCGCTTTTTCCTTGTTTTCTTTTCCTAATTCTTCCGAAGCCTTTTTCAAATCTTCCTCAACACTCTTTTCTTTTTCTTCATCCTTCGGAATGTCCATCGGCGATTTCAATTCCTTGTTGTCCTTGTCGAGCTCTTTCAAGTCCTCCTTGATCTTGTCGAATTCCTTATTGATTTCTTCTTGCTTGTCGGCAGTATTTTCCTTGTTCTTATCAGCAAGCTTGTCTTGTTTTTCAGCAAGCTTGTCCAATTTATCAGCAATTTGCTCAGCCTTTTTTTCTACATAATAACGCTTGGTCAGTTCAACCAATTGCTCCAGGCTCTTCGTCTGATTTTTTGATTTTTGCTTGAGCTGGTCCATTTTTTCAAACAGCTCTTCTTGATTTATCTTCTCGTTGAGTTCTTTCAGCTTGTCCAAAAGCTCCTTGTTTTTTTCAAGATCCTTCTGCGTTTCATCGATACGCTTTTGAAGTTCTTGCTTGAATTCATCCTTCTTGTCGGTTTTAACCTTTTCGAGGTTCTCTTCTATCTTCTTCGCGAATTCCTTCATCTTATCGTCCAACATCTGCTGACGTTTCAAGAACTCGTTTACTTTCTGCTGGTCCTTGAATTCAAGGTTGTCTTTTTGCTTGTTGCTTTTTTGCAATTTCTCCAGTTCCGAAAGTTGCTTGTCTTGATTCTTCAATGACTTCTCCATACTGTTGATGTTGTCATTCTGCTGTTGCATCAGCTCGTCCTGTTTTTCCTCTTCTGTTTCGATACGGTTTGCAAATACCGATGATCTTGTGCTTTTAAAATTATGCAGGGCATCATTGTCAAAGACCTCGAAATAGTATTCATAGGAAACACCTTCTGTAACGGGAAGAGCTCCGGGAAATGAAAATATGAATTGGTCGAATACGTCTTTCTTGATTGCGATTTGAAATTGCAATCCGGCTTCCGGTTTGTTCTTTGGATAATAGACAATCTGCAGCCTTGACAATCCATAATCATCAGAAACCTGGCCCACCACAACGCTTTTATCCACCCTTAAACTGTCGGGAGCATTATTTACATTGATGGTTGGGAATTGATCCTTCACGATTGAAATCTGATAATTCAATTTTTCGTAATGTTTTACCTTTTGGTTCGAAGTAAGAATTTGGTATTCAGTATTTTGATTGATACTTCTTGACAACTGAAAACTATCCCCATTGGCAGAAAAGCGGCTGATTGTTTTCGTGTCAGTCCATTCAACCGCATTAGTAGCCATTGCATTGACTTTCCACGTTACCTTCGTACCTTCCGGGACGATGGCGTTTCCAGTTCCCTTGATGATTTCTGATTTCTTGTTGAGGTAGGAGGGAAAATTCAAGATCATTTCAAAATTGGCAATTGTAGGAACTGCCACGACTTTCAATTCGTAATCCGATGAAGTAACTTCATTTGCCTTCACGTGGAACTCCGTATTTTGGATTGGTTTGGTAAAACGATATTCAAAAACACCGGGTTTTGTGCTTTCCATAAAATAACTTTCGTCGTTGATGAAAATCATTGCGTTTTCTGGAACAACTTTTCCTTCGGATTTTACCTGAAGGACAAAATCATTTCCTTGTTCCGTTTGAAGGTTTTTATTCAAGATGATAAATTCAAATGGAGCGGGTGGTGCATATTGTTTCTGATAGTTCACTACCCTGTTGAAACTGTCGGTGATCAGATTGCTGTTTCCTGAGATGTAGAAGAAAGCGAAAAACAAAATTGGAATCAGGGCCAAGGGAATGAACTTTCTGTTCCTGTTGAAATTTACCGCATTGGTAAACGGGATCGGCTTCAGCGTGTTTGCTTTTTGTTCTATGGAAGCGAGAAGCAATTCCGATTGATTGGCATCGCTTGAAAGTTGAAGGAAATTGGTAAGCTTGTCACTTACCTCCGTGAAATGATTTCCGATGATGATGGAAGCTTCAGAATAGTTGATCCCTTTTTTTAATTTGAATAATTGAAATAACGGGAACAAGATGAACCGCATCAATAAAAACAATTCTCCAATGATGAAGGCCCAGAACAGGATGGTTCTTCCTGTTGGCTTGAGCCAGAGGAAATATTCGACAATCAGGGTGAAAAACAGATACAGCAATCCTAAACCAATAAAGAAAATCAATCCCTTCAGGAGTTCGTTGGTGTAAAATTTTTTGATGAAAGCTTCTAATTTCTGATAGATCAATACTTTATTTTCCAAATTGCAACGGCTTTTTATTGTAACCGATAAAAGTAATAATTTATATGAATAAGAAAATGTTAAAGTTAGGTACAAGGTTTTAAGTTGGAGGGTCAATATAATCACTATAGAAAACAACCTTTTTAAAAAGCACAACACTCAAAATCACCCGCATCCATAACCCAATACCCAACGCCTTTTTCTATCTTTGCCTAAAATTTACAAAAGATGTCGAAGCAAGTACGTGTGCGTTTTGCACCTAGTCCTACCGGACCTTTACATATTGGCGGTGTCAGAACTGCGTTGTTCAATTATTTGTTTGCCAAGAAACACGGTGGTGTTTTCTATCTGAGGGTTGAAGATACGGATCAGAATCGTTTTGTTCCTGGTGCTGAGGCTTATATTATGGAAGCGCTGGAATGGCTGGGGATTGCTCCTAGTGAAACAGTGGGAAAGAATGAAAAATTCGGCCCGTACCGTCAGAGCGAGCGCAAACATTTGTACAAGGAATATGCTGACCAGCTTGTGCTTTCTGGTTGGGCTTATCATGCTTTTGATTCCTCTGAAGATCTGGATCAATTGCGCAAAAATGCTGAAGAAGAAGGAAAGACTTTTATCTACAATCATTCGGTAAGGGAGAAACTGGATAATTCGCTTACCAATCCAGAAGAAAAAACGGCAGAGCGAATTGCAAATGGTGAAGACTTCGTGATCCGTTTCAAAACGCCTGTAAATGAAATCCTGGAATTGAAAGACATCATCCGCGGGGATATAAAATTTGATACGAATCTGCTTGACGACAAGGTCTTGTTCAAGAGCGATGGAATGCCTACCTACCACTTGGCAAATATTGTGGACGACCATTTGATGGAAACCTCACACGTGATCCGGGGCGAGGAATGGTTGCCATCGATGCCTTTGCACGTTCTCTTGTACAGGGCTTTCAATTGGGAAGCTCCGGAATTTGCCCATTTGCCGTTGATCTTGAAACCTGTTGGAAATGGAAAATTATCGAAACGTGATGGTGACAAGATGGGATTCCCGGTGTTTCCTTTGGAATGGAAAACGGAAGAAGGAATTTCATCCGGATATAGGGAAAAAGGATTTTTCCCGGAAGCGGTTGTAAACTTCCTGGCCTTATTAGGATGGAATGATGGAACGGACAAGGAATTGTTTTCGTTGGAAGAATTGGCACAAGTTTTTGATCTGAGCAGGGTACACAAAGCCGGAGCCAAATTTGACCCGGAGAAAAACAAATGGTTCAACCATCAATATCTGATTAAGCAGAACGACGATGATCTGGCGAAAGCCTTCGCTCCTATCGTATACGAAAAAGGAATTGATGTTGATTATACAACTCTGGTACGCATTGTGGCATCGATCAAAGAACGTGCAAACTTTGTTTCTGATTTCTGGGAATTGAGTGATTTCTTTTTTATGGCCCCAACTTCATATGATGAAAAGGCATCAAAGAACTGGAAGGAAGAAACGCCAGGATTGATGCAGGACTTGATTGCTGTCTTGAAGGATATCGAAGATTTTACTTCCCTAAATATAGAAACGATTGTAAAGGAATGGATGACGCAAAACGAGATTGGAATGGGCAAAGTGATGCAACCGTTCCGTTTGAGCCTTGTGGGGGCTTTAAAAGGTCCGCATTTATTTGATATAGTGGAGTTGATTGGAAAGGAAGAGACGATCAGGAGGATTGAGAAGGCAATAGCCAGTATATAAAATGAAAAAGCCCTTGTAGAATTAACTTCAAGGGCTTTTTAAACATATCCAATACTATTTAATTTTTTTTATTTTATCACTCAAGTCTTTGATGTGTCCTTCTTTCAATTGATACGATAATCCGGTATTATAATCACTATAAACAATTTCTCCTGTTTTTGAATTGACTACCTCCAAAAAGCGCTCAGTATTTGTTCTGGCATAGCGCAAGTAATAAAACTCCTCATTGTTTAAAATCTTTTTACTGACTTCATCATCATCAATATATTGATACTTGTATTTGTATTTGCTGAAAAATTCTACCTTCTCTTCTTGTGTTTTATGATCATCTCTTAATTTCCATGCTCTATAATTATTGGCAAGGTATTCTGGAACATACAGCGTTGCTGTTCTTAAATTGGCCAATTCATTTTTAGCTTCTTTAGCGTACATCCAATTTGTCTGCCTGTCTTTCAAAAGCTGGTTTACTTTTTGGAAATAGTTTACTAAAAAACCTGGTTTGTAATTAAAGAACATATCCGCATTTGCTAAAGCTTCTGAAACATTTTCGTTTGACTCCTTATAAATTTTTTCAATAAATTCATCCTTTGGATATAAATAAATGCGTGCTAAATTTATTTTATTGGCTACCGACACATCGTAGTTTTTAATTTTCTTTTCTGATTTTTTTGCCAATTTTTCTAGCTCCTCCTTTTTTTCCTTTTCATCATACATGTAAAAGTCAAAATAGCAGTACAAAAATGTAGAATTAAAATTATTCTTTTTGTGATAAGTTATGCTTTGTGATCCAATTGAAGCAAAAGAATAGGAACCATCAAGATAGTTGAACAAATTGAAATCTTTTAACGCTACAATCTCATAGGGAGTTACAGTCCATGAATTCTTTAATACTTCCTCATAAACTGATTTGTCATAAATATTCGAAAAAAGAAATATCGTTTTTGTTTTGTAAAAGCGTTCAAGGTCTTTTGCATCTATTTTTTTTGATGTCCCTTTGTGCCTGCTGCCTACCGATACTTGGCTATTGGCTGAAAATGATAAAACGAAAAGTAAAAAAAGTAAAAATTTCTTCATAAAATTAGTTTTAAGGTGTTCAAAAAATATAAAAGAAATGCTACATCTTTTGTTAATATGATTTAACCATAACACCTTTATTTGTAACTTTCCTACAATTCTTCCGTACAACTATGAACTAATCAATTAACACCATCAACAAAATGGACGTATTTTTAATCGTTTTCCTCGTTTTAGGATTGTTCCTATTTCTTTCTTCCTTTTTTACTGTAAAACAGCAGACTGCTGTTATCATTGAGCGTTTCGGGAAATTCTTGAGCGTTAGAAATTCTGGTCTTCAACTTAAAATTCCTGTGGTAGATAGGATTGCAGGCCGTGTGAATTTGAAAATCCAACAATTGGATGTGATCATCGAAACCAAGACCAAGGACAACGTATTCGTGAAAATGAAAGTTTCCGTCCAATTCAAAGTGATCCAGGACAAAGTATACGATGCGTTTTATAAATTGGAATATCCCCACGATCAGATTACAGCTTATGTATTTGACGTTGTGAGAGCGGAAGTTCCGAAATTGAAATTGGATGATGTTTTTGAAAGAAAAGACGATATCGCAATTGCAGTAAAACGTGAATTGAACGAAGCGATGACAACTTATGGATATGATATCATCAATACGTTGGTGACCGATATTGACCCGGACATCCAGGTTAAAAATGCGATGAACAGGATCAACGCTGCCGACAGGGAGAAAACGGCTGCTGAATTTGAAGCGGAAAGTTCAAGAATTAGAATTGTAGCGAAAGCAAAAGCTGAGGCAGAAAGCAAGCGTCTGCAAGGACAAGGTATTGCCGACCAGAGACGTGAAATTGCTCGTGGTCTGGTAGAAAGTGTGGATGTCTTGAACAAGGTGGGCATCAACTCTCAGGAAGCTTCTGCATTGATCGTGGTGACACAACATTATGATACCCTGCAAGCAATTGGAGCCGATACGAATTCAAACCTGATCCTGCTTCCTAATTCCCCACAAGCCGGAAGTGACATGTTGAACAATATGGTGGCCTCGTTTTCGGCATCGAACCAAATTGGCGAGGCAATGAAAAGGAATAATCAAAGGCCTGCCAAGAAAGATAAAAAATCAGACGATTTCAAGCCTTCCGAAGATTACAAGAATCTGAAAGAAAACGAAGATTTGAATGCTGATGATTATGATTCGACCATCTAATATTAAGAATTGAAATAAAAAAAGAGGCTTTGAAGGCCTCTTTTTTGTTTTATAATCTGAATAGCTTCTTGAGTAAAAACGATGCTCCCATACTTTTGATTGGACCTGAAAGTCCCCCTAAAACACTTAAGGCCATCTTTGGAACGCTTGGAATCATATTCGCCGGATTCAGACTGTCTTTTGTATTGTCAAAGCTCTGTGTCAGTTTTTGATAATGAATTTCTCGTTCCACATTCAATATTTCCAGATCACGATCAATTTCTGCATAAGAGGAGTATTTTTTTCTTTCCATGCTTTTTAAGATTAGTCGTTAAAAAAGAATTCAGAGAACTTTTCAAGGATTGGGCCTTCCACAATCTTATCTTGGACTTTATAGATCAGAATGCTCAAAATCAAGTAAATTCCACCAATGATCAAGAATCCATAGGCAAAATTATCCAAGGCATAACCTATTCCAATTGCTGCCGCGATGGAAAAAAACACAGTAACCATTACCAGCATCACGGCCAACAAGAAAATCTTCAGGATCATTGTTGTCGATTTCATCGCAATTTTAAAAAACCACAATTTATAGTAGGCAATGTTACTGTCCAGATAACCTTTGGCCTGATCCTGCAAGTCCTGCGTATTCTCTTTTATTTTTTCAAAAGCCATTGCTTTTATTTTTTAACTGCTGCTGCAGATTTCAATTCTTGTAGTTTTCTTTCCAAAGTAGCAATAACATCTTCCGCTTTGTCATCCACATTGGCAACCAAATCATCGAAGCTTGATTCAAGGTCTGCTTTTGATTTAGAAAACTTCGATTTCAAGGTTTCAGAATATTCATCGAATTTATTTTTCAATTCGTTTTTCTTGTCGTCAAAACCGTCCTTGATTTTCTCTCTTGTTTTTGAACCTTTTTCTGGAGCAAATAAAATTCCTACTCCTGCTCCAATTGCCACACCTGCTAAAAGTGCCAAAACTGTTTTTCCATTATCGCTTGCCATAATTTTTAAGTTTTAATTGTTATGATTTTAAAGATACGAAGTTTATTAACATTTTGCTGTTAAGAGGCCGTTAAAGTACCTTGAACTTCAAATAAGGCATATTGTTTAACGCTTTTGGAAGAAGTGTTGTTCTGCTATGGATAAAATCTAAAATCGCTTTAAAAACGATTTATGGAGGTCAATTTTAATCTACCAAATCAATACTAAACTAGTGTTCGATAGATAAAATATATAATAAGAAAAGCCCACTTAACCGTGGGCTTTTCATTTATAAAATCTATTCTTTGAAAATTAAATTTCAGAAAGTAATTTTTGAACTTCTTCGTTTTTTTCTGAAGCTTTCAAATCGGAAAGTTGTGTTTTGAAGTTTTCAAGATTCGAAGCATCTTTCCTTAAATTTTGAATTGTTTCAAATCGAACAAATGGAGATTCGCTTTTCAAGGACATGTTATATAACTTCTGTAACGTCTCTTCTTCCACATCTGAAAATTTGATGGTATCAGAATATTTTAAAAGCCAGTTGGCAAACAACAATGAACTTTTATTGTTGTTGATGTTCTTCTTCAAGGCATTTTGAAGCAAGCTGAAATTGGTTACCGATTTGATGTTTTCGCCAATAGCTTTTTCAATAATTGCTCTTTCATCAGCTTCCACTTTGAAGTATTTGTTGATGTCTTTTAAAGAAGCATTGATCAGATTTTCTTCTTTCTTGCCTTTCTCTTCCCAGGCATCTTTTAACGCGACAGTCCTGTTGAAAACTAATTTTTCTGATGTAGTATCCTTATCTACAGTAAAATAACCAAGACGTTGGAATTGGAATTTGTCTTCGTTCTTGGCAGTCGCCAGACTTGGTTCCAAGTAACCTGTAATCACTTTCAAAGAATCCGGATTTACGAATTCAAGGAAGTCTTTTTCCTTGTGGGAATCAGGTGCCTCATCCGTAAACAAACGGTCGTACAAACGGATTTCAGCTTCAATAGCGTGTTGGATAGAAACCCAATGCAACGTTCCTGAAACTTTTCTTTGGCTTGCTTCTGTTCCGCTTCCGCTTAAACTATCGGTGTCATACGTCACGTGGATTTCAGTTATATTTCCTTCTGAATCCTTTACAACGCTTTCTCCCTTGATTATATAGGCATTTTTCAGACGGACTTCCTTACCCAAGGTCAAACGGAAAAACTTGGCCGGTGCATCTTCCATAAAATCTTCTCTTTCGATGTAAATTTCTCTTGAAAGTGGCACTTTTCTGAAACCTGCATTGTCGTCTTCTTGGTTGTTTTCGGCTTCAAGCCACTCTTCTTTTCCTTCTGGGAAATTCGTAATCACCACTTTTACCGGGTCTAAAACTGCCATAACTCTTGGAGCAGTCTTGTTCAAGTCTTCACGGATGCAGAATTCCAAAACCGAAACATCAATCAGGTTTTCACGCTTTGCAATCCCGGTTGTGTTGGCAAAATTTCGGATGGAAGCCGGTGTATAACCTCTTCTTCTTAAACCTGAAATGGTTGACATTCTTGGGTCATCCCAACCGTTAACATGCTTTTCATTAACCAATTGCAATAGTTTTCTTTTGCTTACAACCGTATGCGAAAGGTTTCTTCTTGCGAATTCTCTTTGTTTTGGTCGAACCAAATTCTTATCCACAACTTGGTCCAAAAACCAATCGTATAATTCCCTGTGTGGCAAGAATTCAAGCGTACAGAAAGAGTGTGAAATCTGTTCCAAATAATCGCTTTCGCCATGGGCCCAATCGTACATTGGATAAATACACCACTTCTCCCCTGTCCTATGATGGTGTTTGTGGATAATCCTGTAAATGATAGGGTCACGCATCAACATATTGGTTGATCTCATATCAATCTTGGCACGTAGAATATGTGTTCCTTCTGGAAATTCTCCGTTTTTCATTCTTTCGAACAAATCTAAATTCTCTTCAACCGAGCGATTTCTGTAAGGACTATCGGTTCCTGGAGTCGTTGGCGTTCCTTTTTGGGTAGCCATTTCTTCGGAAGTCTGACTGTCAACATACGCCTTGTCGTTCTTGATGAAATCAACAGCCCAGTCGTATAATTGCTGGAAATAATCGGAAGCATATCGTTCTTCAGCCCATTGATAACCCAGCCACTCCACATCACGCTTGATGGCATCTACAAATTCCTGCTCTTCTTTTGCAGGGTTTGTATCGTCAAAACGAAGGTTTACAGGTGCCTGATAATCAATTCCCAATCCAAAATTCAAGGCAATCGAACTGGCATGTCCGATATGCAAATAACCATTAGGTTCGGGCGGAAAACGAAAACGTAATTTGTCGTTTGACAAACCGTTTTTTAAATCCTCTTCGATAATTTGTTCAATGAAATTCAATGATTTCTCTTCTGTTGACATTATTTTGTAATTTTGACAAAGATAAAAAAAAGGTTTAAGGTTTGAAGTTTAAATTGATACCGTAAACCCTAACTTTGAACCGCAAATCTCAAACAAAAATATGGGTACAATTAAATTAAAAAATATTCGCACTTTTTCTTACCACGGCTGTCTGGTTGAAGAAAGCAAGATTGGTTCGGATTATCTTGTCGATCTGGAAATCAAGACCGATTTACGCAAATCATCAGCATCAGATGAACTGGCAGACACGGTAGATTACGTGCTTTTGAATAAGATTGTCATGGAAGAAATGGCCATCCGTTCAAAGCTTTTGGAACACGTGGCACATAGAATCATCAAGAGGATCTTTAGTGAAATTCCTGAAGTTTCCAGAATACTTTTGGCGGTTTCCAAAGTAAATCCTCCAATTGGTGGTGATGTTGAGAGGGTTACGATTGAAATGGAAGAATACAGGAGTTGAAATTCCAAGCAACGAAAAACAAAAAGCAAATTTTTAAAGTTTTAGTTTTAAAACTTTAAACTTTTTAGTTACATTTGCCGTCCGAACAATTAATGGCGTCGTGGCCGAGCGGCTAGGCTGGGCTCTGCAAAAGCTCCTACTCCGGTTCGAATCCGGACGATGCCTCTGAAACCTTCAAGGAAACTTGGAGGTTTTTTTTATATTTAATTTTTAAGAAAAATAAGGTAAAGATAGGGTTCGAATCCGGACGATGCCTTTAAAATCTTCAAGGAAACTTGGAGGTTTTTTTATAGTTATATTTAAAAAAAATTAGGTTCAAATCCTTCAGCCTTCACATAAAATTCCAATGCATTCCTTATCTTATATTCAAATTATTAAATCAATATTACGTTGGCCATACGGCTGAAATTCTAGAGGAATGTTTCCGAAAACATTTATCAAACCATTCTCGATTTACTGGGAAATTAAAAGATTGGATTATGGCTTACTTTGAAGGATTGGAAATCAAGAAATGGAAAAGCAGGATAATATTTTTTCACGAAAGATAGGGTTCAAATCAACTTATGGTAAAGAAGTTTCCATCAAATAATCTTTTATGAAAAAAGAGATACCTGGTATCTCTTCAATTAAAATAATATTAAATTTTACTTGTGCTAAAGTGTAAGCTGCATTTTAAAACATTGATCTTCAGATACGGTAACTGATCCATCCCAGCTATAGTCTCCACAAGTTGCCGTAAAGTTATAAGTTCCCTGAGCAACGGTAAAATTAGCACAACCAGAAGCTCCACAATTTGGTGATGATGCATAGTAACTCGAGATAGAACTTGAACCTTGCCCTTGAAGTGTAACATTGATGCTGCCACATCCCATATCTGAACTGATCCAGAAAATAATATTCCCTTCACCACTTCCGCCACCTCCTCCATCGCAAGGGAATGCATTAGATTTATAATAGATTTGAGCAGTATGTGTGTCAACAACTTGGTCTGGAACTCCCACCAATAAAGTACTTCCATTGATCTTGAGTGGAAATTTTATGACTTCTTCACCAATTACAAACGTCATCGAAGGCTCCGATGCGTTAAATGAACCAACGGTTTCAACACCTCCGGAACAAGTAATGGCATTTGAACCCACAAATTTCACATAGGTTTCCATATTTTCCCGTTTCCAATTTCCCTCAAAGCTTGAACTTGGATCGTTGTCAATATCATCTGCTTCTTCATCTCCTTCACAACCAAAAGCAGTAAAAACCAGTACCAGAACAACCAATAACCTGTAATAACTTTTTAAAAATTTCATCTTATAATCATTTAAAAATTAATAAGGTAAAATTAGTTTGGATGCTTCCTGCGGAAAATCCCCATCAATAGGTATTTTACAATTTATTGAAAATGAATGATCAAGGTATAAAAAATCCCGAATATGTTTCGGGATTTTTTTATTTGGAATGATGTGGTTCGATCTTTTCCAACGCTTTCTTAACTAGTTTCTGGTCGCTGGGAAACCAACCTTGGAGCATTATGGTTACTCCAAAAATAACAAGAATGATGCTTGTTATCTTCTTTATTTTTAAGATATTGGTTGGTGTCATTTTATTCTTTAACTTTTTAGCCAATAGCATCTTGATAATATCCACAGCCAGATAAGTTGCTATTACAGAAGTGAAAAACAACATCAGCCTTGACGTTTTTAATTCCAGCTGCGGACCAAAAGTAATGAAGATCAACAACCAGAAACCTAGTACGCCAACATTGATAAAATTCAAGAGGAAACCTTTTACGAAAAGGCTTCCGTAGTTTTTCTTGATGAGCTCCACTTCTACCGTTTCATCAATATTTTTTGAGGCTCTTTTTAATTTTATATAGGAAATAATGCCATAGGTTACCATTATCAATCCTCCAAAGATGAATAATGCCGGTTCGTCTTTTATATTGTTTATAAGCCGGTAACTGCTGAAATAGGCAATTGCAATGAAAACGAAATCGGCGGTTACAACGCCCAGATCGAATACCATTGCTGCCCTGAATCCTTTAACTGCAGCCGTTTCCAGTAGTACAAAAAATACTGGACCAATCATAAAACACAAAAGAATACCTAGCGGAATGGCTAGCAGAATATCTTGGATCATCAACTAAAATTATAGTGTAGCAAACACAAATATAATTTAAAAATTTACAATTTGATGTTTTACGCTTAACGTTTGCTCTCGTTGATGCTTCCTCCCAGTGTGACTTTCTTGTTGATTTGTTTTGGACTTCCAAAAACAGTGATGGTTCCTCCTGCCCTTACTTTTGCATCAACCAGTTCAGTTGCACGTACATCTGCTTCTCCACCAGTTGTGATGGTTACAGTTGTTTGAGAAGTTTCGAGGTCATTTGCACGAAGAATTCCTCCTGTTCCTACCGAGGCATCTTGGTTGGTTGCTGAACCTTTAATTTGTAAAATTCCACCTGTTACAGCTCTTAAAGTTGCTTTTTCAACATCTATGTCCAGTCTTATTTCTGAACCTTCTTTTGTATTCACCTTTAGGAAAGCTTGCTTGAAAATATCGCTGCTCGACACGTAAGAACCTTCACTGGCATCAATACTTTCCAAAGATTTGTAATACACTTTGGCAGAAACTTCTTCTCCATCCAAAAGCTTTTTGAGTTTCATTCTTACTTTCAGATTGCCATTTTTATTTACAAGTTCTACCTCGTTTGCCCTATCTCCTTTAATTTCTATTTTACTTTCAGTTGATTTTATCAATTCTACTGAAATTCTATCGAAAACAGCAATCGAATTAAAATCGCCAACATTTTTTGTTACTTGGGAAAAACCTAGACTGCTCACCAGAAGCAATACGATACTACTTAACTTTTTCATGCTAATTTATTTTATTCGTTTTTTCTTATGTAATGAAAATCAAGCTGTTTCTTGACCAAATCTGCATTTTTTACTTTCACTATAACTTCGTCTCCTAGCTGCAACAAATTTTGCGTTGTAGCTCCAACCAAGGCATATTGCTTTTCATCAAACGTGTAATAATCGTCTTTTATTTCACGGATCCTGCACATTCCTTCGCATTTGTTGGAAACTATTTCTACATAGATTCCCCATTCGGTTACGCCAGAAATTACACCCAGGAACTCTTCGTCCTTATGATCCTGCATGTATTTTACCTGCATGTACTTGATGCTGTCTCTTTCTGCATTGGTTGCCAAACCTTCCATATTGGAGGAATGTTGGCATTTTTCTTCATACTCTTCCTGGCTGACCGATTTTCCTCCATCCAAATAAAATTGCAATAATCGATGTACCATCACATCAGGATAACGACGGATTGGAGAAGTAAAATGCGAGTAATAATCAAAAGCCAGACCATAATGACCAATATTTTCTGTAGAATATTTGGCCTTGCTCATCGTCCTGATGGTCAAGGTATCTACTAGATTTTGTTCTTTCTTGCCTTGGACATCCTGCAATAGCTCATTCAAGGACTTGGAAATTTCTCCCTTGGTCTTGAAATTGATCTTATATCCAAATTTAGAAATCACCGTTTGAAGATTCATCAATTTACTTTCATCCGGTTCATCGTGGATCCTGTAAACAAAGGTTTTCTTTTGTTTTCCTATGTATTCCGCTACTTTTCTATTGGCCAGAAGCATGAATTCTTCAATCAAATGATTGGCATCCTTTGAAACCTTGAAGAAAACGCCAATTGGTTCTGCCTGTTCATTCAAGTTGAATTTTACTTCCACCTTATCAAAAGAAATAGCTCCATCGGCCATTCTTTTTCTTCTTAAGATCTTCGCCAGTTCATCTAATTTCAGGGTTGCTTCAACAATTTCATCTTTTACCACATATTCGCTTACTGTGATCGATATTTCCTGGGGAATTACATTTCCTTTTGTTTCTATGATCTGCTGGGCTTCTTCATAAGCAAAACGCTGGTCGGAATAAATGACCGTCCTGCCAAACCATTGGTTGATCACCTGTGCCTTTTCATTGATTTCAAATACGGCAGAAAAAGTATATTTTTCTTCATTTGGACGCAATGAACAAGCAAAATTTGACAATACTTCCGGAAGCATAGGCACTACCCTATCCACCAAATAAACTGAAGTTCCACGTTGATACGCTTCATCATCTAAAATCGTTCCTTCCTGCAGATAAAAAGAGACATCGGCAATGTGGATTCCAATTTCATAATTGCCATTTTCTAATTTTTTAAACGACAAGGCATCATCAAAATCCTTTGCGTCTTTCGGGTCAATCGTAAAAGTCAAGGTATCTCTCATATCACGACGATTGGCAATTTCGCTCTCCTGGATCGATGTATCCAATTTTTGAGCGAATACTTCAACTTCAACCGGAAAGTCGTAAGGAAGGCCATATTCTGCCAAAATAGCGTGTATCTCAGTGTTATGTTCTCCTGGTTTTCCAAGAACTCTTAAAACCGAACCAAAAGGACTGTCTGCCTTTTTGGGCCAATCTTCGATATTGACCAAGACCACATCTCCATTCTCTGCCTCTCCGATTTTATCCTTTGGAATAAAAATATCGGTGTACATTTTTGCATTGGCCGTAGAAACGAAAGCAAAATTCTTTTGGATATCAATCACTCCAACAAATTCTGTCTTGTGTCTTTCTACCACTTCAATTACTTCACCTTCAGGACGTTTTCCTTTTCTACGGTTGTAGACATAGACCTTCACTTTGTCCTTATCCAAGGCGTGGTTCAAATTATTGGTTGGAATAAAGACATCTTCGCCAAAATCCGGGCAGATGAAATAAGCCGTTTTTCTGCTTGTCATGTCAATCGTACCTTCATAATAATCCTGGCTTATTGCTTTCACCAGATATTTTCCAGGTTCGGTTTCTATGATCTTTTTTTGAGAAGCCAGAATTTTCAAATCCTTGATGATTTCGTTCCTGCTTTTCGTATCGTTTAATTCTAAAATGGCACCTATCTGCTTATAATTGAATGCCCTATTGGCATTTTGTGACAATATTTTTAAAATTTTTCCTGAGAAATCCTTCTCAGTTTTCCCTAATTTTCTAGGTAGTTTACTCATAATTCTTTTCTTAATAATGTTGAAAATTACGAATAAGATTTCAGAATTAAGATTTTAGAATTAAGAATTAAAAAAAATATAACTTTTGTACCTTTATAAAAATTCAAAAATGGAAGACTTCCGTACAATTGCCGTATTCAATTACACCCATGAAATTGTAATCCTGAGACATATCCTGGACCAGGAAGAAATCCAGTATTTTTTCGAAAACGAAACCATGTCCTCCATTGCTCCTTTTTACTCGAATGCCCTGGGTGGCATCAAACTCAAAGTGCATCCGAACGATTTCGATACAGTTCAATCCATCCTGGACGAATTGAAAGACAACAACGATTTAAAAATCGTTTGAACAGTTTGAAGTTTTCAACATATATTAAATACAACAAAAAGAAAAGATTAAATTAATTTAAAATTTTGGTGGTTATTATAGCGTGTTAATAGTTGCAATAAGTTTCTATCAGAGCATGGGCGAAAAGAGTTTTACATAGTTATACACACTTGTTAACATAGTTATATTGGGTTAATTCTTTCATTTCTAAGCTTTTTTTGTAGTTTGTTAACAATCGTTGATAATAGAAAATGGATGGGATTTGTAAATAAGTTTACTTGTTAATTCCTGTTAACAATTACCATCATAGTATTCATAACTTTTATAAAAATTACCCAAACTAAATTAGGATTTTAAATAGCAATTTTGGATTAGACATTTTAATCATACGACCAAGAAATAATTCTAAAATTCTATATTTAGTTATCAACAAATAATGTTAATTTAAGGTAAACTGATTATCAGTCGATTAAGAAATGCTATTAACATTATAATATTTTAACAATTTCATTACATTAAATCGTTCAATATTAAATGATTGTAATGTTGATAAAGTATAACCTTCTGATAGTCAAATGCTAAATCTTATGTGTTTTATTTTGGTAAATGATAAAGGTTGCAATAAATTTGCACGACACAACTAACTCTTTTTATATATGAGAATTTCAATAGGAAACGACCACGCAGGACCAGAATACAAAAAAGCAATTGTAGCTTTTCTTGAAGAAAAAGGACACGAAGTAATCAACCATGGAACGGACAGTCCGGAAAGTGTTGACTATCCAGATTTTGCCCACCCTGTTGCGGAAGATGTAGAAAGTGGAAATGTAAATTTTGGCATCATCATCTGCGGAAGCGGCAACGGAATTGCAATGTCGGCCAACAAGCATCAAGGAATTCGTGCTGCAGTGTGCTGGACCAAAGAAATTTCGGCGCTGGCGCGCCAACATAACAATGCCAACATCATAAGCATCCCGGCCCGTTTTACCTCGGTTCACCAGGCTGTGGAAATGGTTGAAACTTTCCTTACTACTGAATTTGAAGGAGGAAGACATGCTCTGAGGGTCAATAAAATTGCTTGCCAGTAAGGTCTTCTGAAAATAAAAAAGAACCGTTGGTTGAAAAATCAGCGGTTTTTTTATGCTTGGAACTTATCGGATACGAAGAGAAATACAATTTGCAGAATAATGATTACGGAGAATTTAAGTATAAATGAAGTCTTGCTTACTTTATGCCTGAAAATAAACATTGCCAATAGCAGACCTGCAGAACCTCCGCAAAAGGCAAGTGCAAAAAGTGATTTTTCGGGAATGCGGAACTTGTTGCTGGTGGCTAAATATTTGTCATATCCTGCTGCTGCAAATGCCACAAGGTTTACAATCAGAAAATAGACAAATAATTGCTCCATTACCATTAGATTAAGCCGTAAAGATATTATTTTCGCCTGGTAAACAAAATCCAATTTTAGTATGACCAATATAGATTTTATCAAGCAGGGTGTTGCCACAACTTCCAAAAACATCGAAAACACCGTTCAATTATTAAATGAAGATTGTACGATCCCATTTATTTCACGCTACAGAAAAGACCAGACCGGAAATCTTGATGAGGTTGTGATTGAGCAGATTGCGAAGCTTCAGAAGGAGTATGAAACGATTGTGAAACGGAAAGAAGCGATTTTAAAATCTATTGAAGAGCAAAAAGCACTGACGCCTGAATTGGAAAAGAAAATCACCCAGAGTTTTGATTTGAACGAGCTGGAGGATTTTTACCTTCCTTACAAGAAGAAGAAAAAAACAAGGGCAGATGTTGCTCGAGAAAATGGCTTGGAGCCTTTGGCTAAGATTATCATGGCACAAAATAATGATGATATCGAATTTATTTCTAGCAAGTACCTGAATGAAAATGTTTTGAACGAAGACCACGCCTTGCAAGGTGCCCGAGATATTATTGCGGAATGGATCAATGAAAACATTTATGTTCGAAAACAGCTCAGAAGATTGTATCAACGGAAAGCAAGCATTTCTACGAAAGTTGTCAAAACTAAAAAAGACGACGAAAATGCCCAGAAATTCAGTCAATATTTTGATTGGTCGGAGCCTTTGACAAAAGCACCTTCCCATCGATTATTGGCAATGCTTCGTGCAGAAAATGAAGGTTTTATCAAGTTTAAAATTGAAGTGGATACTGATGAAGCGTTTGACATCATTGAGGATATCATCATCAAAAAGAATAACGATACTACGCCACACATTCAATTGGCGATTGAAGATTCGTATAAAAGATTACTGAGTCCGGCGATTTCGAATGAAGCTTTGCAGGAAGCGAAAGCCAAGGCGGATGCAAATTCTATCCAAGTGTTTGCTAGTAATTTGAGTCAGCTGTTGTTGGCGCCTCCGTTGGGAGAAAAGCGTATTTTGGCTATTGACCCGGGTTTTAGAAGCGGCTGCAAGGTGGTTTGCCTGGATGAAAAAGGCGATTTGTTGTATAACGAGACCCTATTCCCTCACGCTCCACAAAAGGAGGATGCGATTGCCATGAAAAAAATCCGTTCGATGGTGAATGCCTATAAGATTGATGCGATTTCAATTGGGAATGGGACGGCTTCCAGGGAGACGGAATTCTTTATCAAGAAGATTGCGTTTGACAAGCCGGTACAGGTATTTATTGTGAGTGAGGCCGGGGCTTCTGTATACTCGGCATCGAAGATTGCGAGGGAAGAATTTCCCAATTATGATGTGACGGTCCGTGGTTCGGTTTCGATCGGAAGACGATTGAGCGACCCGTTGGCTGAACTTGTGAAGATTGATCCCAAAGCAATAGGAGTGGGGCAATACCAGCACGATGTGGACCAGACGAAACTGAAGGAAGAATTGGATACGGTTGTGGTCCGTTGCGTGAATTCGGTAGGGATCAATATCAATACGGCAAGCAAGCACCTGTTGAGTTATGTGAGCGGGATAGGAGAGAAGCTGGCGGAAAATATTGTTGCATACCGTTCAGAAAATGGTCCGTTTGAAGATAGGAAACAGTTGAAAAAAGTGCCTCGATTGGGCGAGAAGGCCTATCAGCAGGGAGTTGCCTTTATCAGGATATCGAATGCGAAGAATCCGTTGGATAATTCGGCCGTTCATCCGGAGGCGTATCCGGTTGTGGAGAAAATGGCCAAGGATTTGAAATTATCGGTACACGATTTGATTGCCAATAAGGAAAAGACGGCGTTGATAAAGCCTGAAAATTATATCACTCCCGAAATTGGCTTGTTGGGCTTGAAGGACATCATAAAAGAACTGGAAAAACCGGGATTGGATCCAAGGAAATCGGCCAAGGTTTTTGAGTTTGACAGCAATGTAAAAACCATCAAGGACTTGAAGACGGGGATGGTCTTGCCGGGGATTGTGAACAATATTACCAATTTCGGTTGCTTTGTGGATATAGGGATCAAGGAGAGCGGATTGGTCCACATATCCCAATTGAAGGAAGGATTTGTAAGCGATGTGAATGAAGTGGTGAAGTTGCACCAGCACGTCCAGGTGAAGGTGACGGAGGTGGATGAGGATAGGAAAAGGATCCAGCTGACAATGATCTTATGACAAGAGGAATATTCAACTTGTTGATACCCTATAGAAAAGAATTGTACCTCTTTTGCCAACAGGAATGAATCAGATATGAATTGTACCAACTTACACGAAATCAATTGTATAAATTGGTACAATTCATATCTAAATCTTAGCTAAACATAGGTTTGTATTTCGGCCAATTATCGGCAATCATCCAGATGTTAATGAGGAAAAATGGTGCTGCAAAGGCCAATCCAGAGGGCATGAAAACGGCGTTGTGGAGGATGATTCCAATCATAACCGGAAGGATGACGATGGCTCCCAATGCTCTTGTTTTTGGGAAGATAAACAGGAGACCACCTAAAAGTTCGATAGCACCGACCAATGGCATAAGCCAAATCAGACTTGCCATGGCTTCCCATAGTTTTAATTCTTCGGGGGTTAACTCAGGCATTGGCATATAATGCAAGAATTTGTCAAGGCCTGCGTTGATGAACATCAAACCGAAAAGGACACAGAGGATTGTTTTTAGGATTTTCATTTTATAATTTTTTAAGTTGTTGGTTACCGCTAAATTAAAAAATTATTTGTCTGGTTGTTAGTATAAAAATAGCCATAGATTATTACTTTGAAAATCTTTAGACATAATGGGCCATTTAATTCCGATGATAGCTCAAATAAAAAAGCTTCCCATTCCTGGAAAGCTCTTGTCTTATTTTTTCTCTTCTTCTTTTTTAGATGCGGGTTGGTCATCATCACCTTTAGCTGCATTTTTGAATTCCTTGATACCGCTTCCTAAGCCTTTCATCAATTCTGGAATTTTTTTACCTCCAAATAATAATAGAACTACAGCGATAACCAGGATCCACTCCGTTACTCCAAATCTTCCCATAATGTATAAATTTATGCTTGCGCGAATTTGTAAAAATATGGGGCAAAGATAAACAGAAATTCGTTTTACAAAGATTAGCAGCGCAATTATTTATAGTTAAAGAACGTTAAAGGTACGATTGTGAGCGATATTTCTACCAAAAAACTACCAATAATTGATAATTTGGCAATCCTGAAAAGGCTTTAAATTGCTATATTTGTTGCAGAAACCCCTATTATGTCAGGAAAAAGACTAAAACGACAACTCTTGAAGAAACGATTGTTCACAAAAAACCGATTGGTTATTTTGAATGAGGATACTTTTGAGGAGATTTTTTCTTTGAAACTGACGCTGATGAATGTGTTTGTAGTAGCTACCCTTGGGGCAATCATCATCATTTTCGTGACCACTTTTATCATTGCTTTTACACCTCTTCGGGAGTATATTCCCGGTTATTCGTCTTCCAAACTCAAGCAGGAAGCTACGGAATTGGCACTGAAATCGGACTCCCTGGAGTTTGCCCTTCATAAAAACGAAGCTTATATTGCCTCTATCCGAAAAGTACTCACCGGTGATGTAGATTTTGCCCATATCAGCAAGGATTCGATCAAGGCAGGAAATAGCGACGACCTCTCCAAACTGAACCTTGCGGCAACGGAGGATGAAAAAAAACTGCGTCAGGAAGTGGAGCAGGAGGACAAGTACAATTTGTTTGAACAGGCAAAACCGAAAGTTGGAACGGTACTTTTCGCTCCCGTGAAAGGCCATATCACGGAAGGTTATAGTGTAAAGAACAAGCATTATGCAGTTGATATCGCGCTGGCAAAAAATACGCCGATAAAATCAGTTGCGAATGGAACTGTAATCTTTGCAGATTGGACACCAACAAACGGAAATGTCGCCATCTTGCGACACAATGATGGTCTGCTTTCGGTTTATAAACATTGTGAATCTTTGACGGTTGACCAAGGTGATACAGTACGGACTGGTGAAGTGATTGCCGTGGCAGGTTCCACAGGCGAACAATCCACAGGCATCCATTTGCATTTTGAACTTTGGAAAGAAGGGCATCCGATAGACCCGACCCAATTTATAGCCTTTGAATGATATGGAATGGACTGACAACTTGCTTCAGATGGCATTTCTGGCCGGCATCATATTTACGGTTACAGGCATTATCCTGTATGTTTTTGTACCAAAAAAAATCAATAGCTTTTATGGTTACAGGACGCCTAGTTCTATGAAATCTCAAGAGCGATGGATCTTTGCGCAAAAATATTCGGCTGCAAGGCTAAGTGTCGCCGGCTTGTTTTTAGTAGTAGTTTCGATGCTTACGCTTGTTGTTCAAATGGGCGAAACGGTGCAGATCATCATCCAGCCAGGAATCATCCTGCTGAGCATCACTTATATTTTTTATACGACCGAAAAAGCCCTGAAAACCAGATTTCCTAAAAATTAAAAAATGTCTATAAAGTCAATTGCCGCCAAACTATTTGCAAAAAAAATATACGCTAAGACCCAAAAGTGGGCCAATGATCCTGTTGCAACACAGCAAAAAGTCTTCAAGGATTTGATTCGTCAAGCGAAAGATACGCAGTTTGGCAAGGACCATCATTTTGCGGAAATCAAGAACCATGAAGATTTTGCCCAGAATGTTCCCGTGAGGGACTACGAGGGCTTGAAAACATATGTTGACAAGGTAGTGAAAGGTGAGACAGATGTTTTATGGAAAGGAAAACCGCTGTATTTTGCGAAGACCTCTGGTACGACTTCGGGGGCGAAATATATTCCACTTACTAGAGAGTCAATGCCGTTTCATATCCAGGCAGCCCGAAATGCCATCCTGCATTATATCCACGAAACGGGTAATGCGGATTTTGTTTCCGGCAAGATGATTTTCCTGCAGGGGAGTCCGATACTCGAAGAAAAGCACGGCATCCAATTTGGCCGATTGTCAGGAATTGTGGCACATTTTGTTCCGAAATACCTCCAGAAAAACAGGATGCCGAGTTGGGAAACGAATTGCATTGAAGATTGGGAAACCAAGGTGGATGCGATCGTGGAAGAAACGATCAACGAAAACATGTCAGTTATTTCTGGGATCCCATCCTGGGTGCAGATGTATTTTGAGAAACTGAAGGAAAAGGCGAACAAGCCTGTGGGTGAACTCTTCAAGAACTTCAATCTGTTTATCTACGGAGGTGTGAATTATGAACCGTATCGTGCCAAATTCGAGAATCTTATCGGAAGGAAAGTAGATTCGATCGAGCTCTTTCCGGCTTCGGAAGGATTTTTTGCCTATCAGGATTCACAAAAGGAGAAAGGGATGTTGCTGCTCTTGAAGGCGGGAATCTTTTATGAATTTATAAGATCAGAGGAATTTTTCGGCGAAAGCCCAAGAAGATATACCATTGGAGAAGTAGAATTGGGTGTGAATTATGTGTTGATCATTTCGACCAATGCAGGACTCTGGAGCTATAATATTGGTGATACCGTCCAGTTTACTTCCTTGAAACCGTACCGGGTGATTGTTTCAGGAAGGATCAAGCATTATATTTCGGCCTTTGGTGAACACGTGATCGGAAAGGAAGTCGAAGAAGCCTTGAAGCAAGCCATGGCAGGAACGAATATCCGCGTGAATGAGTTTACCGTTGCGCCGCAAATTACACCGAAGGAAGGGTTGCCTTACCACGAGTGGTTTATTGAATTTGATGCCGACGCTTCGGGAGAACCGGACAACCTGGAGCTTTTTGCAGAAATGATTGACGATGCGATGCGGAAACAAAATGTCTATTACGACGATTTGATTGCGGGGAAAGTTTTGCGAAAGCTGATCGTAACGAAAGTAGCGAAGAATGGTTTCCAGGATTATATGAAGTCGATTGGAAAATTGGGAGGGCAGAACAAGATTCCGAGGTTGAGTAATGACAGGAAGATCGTGGAGGTCTTAGAAAAAAGAGGATAGATGAAAGAGAAAAGATTTTGGATGTTGTTCGTTTTGATGGGATTTTTAGGGTTTTCGCAAACCAAGGGTGTCGTCAATGATAGCATCACAGGCCAGCCAATTCCTTATGTAAGCGTCTGGGTGGAGAACGAAACGATTGGAACTACGGCGGAAGAGAATGGCGAATTCGTCATCAATACTAATGACAAGGATAAGAATTTGATTTTTTCCGTGTTGGGATATGAGCGAAAAGTATGCAAGGTTTCGGAAGCACGATTGGTGTATCTATCGCCTTCGGCTTTTGAACTCGGCGAGGTGACCATTACCAACAAAAAGGAAAAGAAGCAGATTGAGATAGGGAAGACAAAGAGTGTTATCCAGGAAGCGTTTGACAACGGACCGAGAATGGACGCGAAATTTTTCCCGTACCAAAAGGAATATGCGAAAACAAAATGGATCCAGAAGGTAACGATCTTGACCGACAGCAAGGTAGAAGATGCCACAATCAAGCTCCATTTGTATGAGGTTGATGAAGAAGGTTTTCCTGGAGAAGAATTGTTGAGCAAGGATTACATCGTGACGTTGCGAAAAGGGATTTTCAAGCACAAGGTTGACATCAGCGAGTTTAATATCCAAATGCCCAAGAACGGCATCTTTGTGGCATTTGAAAAATTGATCATCGCAAAGAACAAGCTGGAAAAAACGATCACCGATTATAACTCCAACACTACGAAGACACAGATTACGTATTCGCCATTGGTGCTTTACAATTCGGTTGAAAAAGAGTACCTGTTCAGTTATTCCGGCGGAAGATGGATCAAGCTTACAAAGGAAGAATTGAATCCGTATTCTACAACGAGAAGTGTTTATGAACCCAATATCAATTTAATACTTACGGATTGACCTTTTTTTTGAGAATCCTGTCGATTACAAGCCATATTTAACAAAATAAAAATAAAAAACCTACATTTGCGGGTTAGAAAATAATAAGAATGAAAGAAATCAAAAACATTTCGCGCTCGAGGGCGCAAGAGTCTTCAGCAGCTATTGAAAGACTGTACATTACAATGCGCCATTTGTTCAATAGAGGATTCTATAAGCCGATGGGGGTTTCGGGAGATACACTTCGCGAAGCATTACTGCAATTGAGACCAGAAATTTACGGCACTATTGCCGAAGAAAAAGTAGAATTAAGCGGATTATTATATGTCATAGAACGACTTCCGGTTGGGATTGAAGAGTGTCGATTCATCAACCTTACTTCGGATGAAGGCTATTCGAAATCGCATTTCAAAGCGATTGTTCCTCCAAAGCGAAAAAGAAATTGCTATCGTATAGACGATGAGCAGATGAACGTTGAAATTACAAGAGGGCGTTCGGACATCTATGATATCCTGACGCACCTGACCTTTATCTTTATCGAATCACACAAGATAAAAGACAGTGTGTTGCTCGATGAAAATGGCGAAGTCACGCGTGATTGGGAAAAACTGGAGGAAGTGGTAACCCAATCTAAAAAATTGTCGCAAAATGACAAGGAGAAAGCCATTTCCCATGTTTCGAATATCTTGGGAAGAAGTTTTATCGAGATCTTGGATATTTATGACGCTTTCGGGACTGCTGAAAAACCAGACCGTTTCCTGCACGTTATTTATTGGTTGGGAAAATTGGCCTTGGAAGAAGTTTTGGAAAACAAGAAACGCACCATCACGTTCAGTCCGATTTTGAGAGAGCGATTGGGACATCACATACACGGAGAAATATGGGCTACCAATATCAAGGAAGTGCTGAGGGATAACGATTTGTTGAACAGGCCCATTCATGTCATCAGTGCCAATATGCACAGTGTGATGAATTCGATTTTTGCGACACACGTCCTGAAGACAAAATTCAAGGACAAGTCGGATTTCTTTATTTTTGAAGAATTGAGCAAGACCGGAGCCAATGAGGTTCGTGACAAGGTAGAAGAATTTGCAAAGCAACACGGAATGATTTCGCTTCCGGATGCATCGGGAACCAATATTGACGTCCAGATTTTTGATACCGCGAAGATCGATTGGAAAAAATCGGCTTTCCCGGGCGCAAAATTAGACGAAAGCAAACCTGTCATCATAGTGATGGATTATGCATTTGGAGAACAAGCCTATGAGACCATCGATGAGTTGTTGAAACCTTACAAGGAATCGAAAGACAAGAAAGTCCTATTGAATGTGGTTTCGGTTTCGATAATGGGAAAAGCAGGAATCCTGGAAGGCGGAAAAGGTGATATTATGATCCCGTCGGCCCATATCAATGAAGGAACCGCCGATAATTACTGGTTTGAGAACGAACTGACAGCCGAAATGTTTGAAGGAAATGACATCGCTGTTTTTGCCGGACCGATGGTTACGGTTTTAGGAACCTCATTGCAGAATAAGGATTTATTGAAGTTCTTCCACGACTCTACCTGGGGTGTGATTGGCTTGGAAATGGAAGGAGCCTATTACCAAAAAGCCATCCAATCTGCTTCGAGGATAAGGAAAAGCATCAACCCGGATGTGAAGGTGCGATATGCCTATTATGCTTCGGACAATCCTCTGGAAACGGGAAGTACTTTGGCTTCTGGCGGATTAGGGACGACTGGTGTGAAACCAACCTATTTGATTACCATCAAGATATTAGAACAAATTTTTAACGTAAAATAATAAGTTACAATGAGTACTACTCCAAAGCAAAATTCAGACGATCAGGAAATTGATTTGTCGCAGATTTCTAGAAAAATCAACCAAGGATTCCAGAATATTGGTGGGTTTGTTTTTAATTGCATTCAATTTTTCTTTAAGAATGCAATCATAATTGTTGTTCTTTTTATTGTTGGAATTGGTTTGGGATACCTTTTAGATAATGGACAAAAATCATACAAGCATGAGCTTATCGTGATTCCAAATTTTGGAAGTACGGATTATCTATATGGAAAAGTGGAACTCATTAATTCTAAAATCAAGGAAGGAGATACGGTTTTCTTGAAAGGACTCGGATTAAAATATCCAAAAAAAATATCTAAACTAGAAATCGAACCAATAGTTGACCCCTATAATTTCATCAGAGACAGAGAAGAAAATTTTGAACTTTTGAAATTAATGGCTGAAGATGGCAGTATTGACAAGGTTTTGACAGACAGGATTACCAGTAAAAATTATACCTACCACAGTATTACATTCTCTACAAAAGGAAAGGCAACGGATGCAAACACAATCGGACCTTTATTGAATAGCCTTAATGATAGTGACTATTTCCGGATAATCCAGAAGAATATAGTTGAGAATGTCAAGGTGAAGATGGAATATAATGAGCAAACCTTGAATCAAATTAATGCAGTTTTAAATAGTTTTGCCAATGAAGTTAGTAAAGGTTCCAGCAATTCGAATTTAGTTTATTATAATGAAAATTCACAGCTTGATGAGGTTTTAAAGACAAAGTACAGCCTTGTATCCGAACAAGGAAATAGAAGGCTCGAATTGGTAAATTATCAGAAAATAATAAAAGAGGTAAGTGTGATTACGAATATCGAAAAAGGTTCTTCTAACAAATTGATATTCCCAGTGATTTTGATTTTCCTTTTTATTGCAGGAAAAACATTTTTTCGTTTCTATAAAACACAAGCCATAAGATTTAGAGAAAGAGCTTCAAACTAAAAAATATGAAAGGAATAATTCTAGCAGGAGGTTCAGGAACACGTTTGCATCCATTGACATTGGCGGTTAGCAAGCAACTGATGCCTATCTATGACAAGCCGATGATATATTATCCATTGTCGTCCTTGATCTGGTCTGGAATCAGAGAAATTCTGATTATTTCAACACCACACGATCTTCCTCTTTTCAGGCAATTGTTGGGAGATGGTTCAAGATTGGGTTGCCGTTTCGAGTATGCCGTCCAAGAACATCCAAATGGATTGGCCGAAGCGTTTATAATTGGAAAAGAATTTATCGGAAAAGATAAAGTAGCCTTGGTTCTGGGGGATAATATTTTTTACGGTACAGGTCTTTCAGATTTGCTTCAAGCCAATAATGACCCTGATGGCGGGATTATTTATGCCTATCACGTGCACGATCCTGAACGTTATGGAGTAGTAGATTTTGACGAAAATGGAAAAGTACTCTCTATTGAAGAAAAACCGCTTACGCCAAAATCAAATTATGCCGTTCCTGGGATTTACTTCTATGATAATGATGTTGTTGAAATTGCGGCAAATATAAAACCAAGTAATAGAGGTGAAATCGAAATCACCGATGTAAATAAAGAGTATCTGAAGAGAGGAAAACTAAAAGTCAGTATCTTGGATAGAGGAACCGCTTGGTTTGATACCGGAACATTCAATTCTTTGATGCAGGCCTCGCAGTTTGTACAAGTTATTGAAGAGCGCCAAGGTTTGAAAATTGGTTCTATCGAAGAAGCCGCTTTCAAGATGGGTTTTATTGATGCAGGACAGTTAAGAGAATTGGCCGGACCATTGTTGAAAAGTGGCTACGGAAAACACCTATTAAGTTTAATTTAAATATTTATTTCCATTTCAGGAAAACGGTTTTATGAATTTTATACCAACCAAATTGAAAGGATGCTATATCCTGGAACCAAAAGTGATTTTTGACGAGAGGGGTTACTTCATGGAGAGCTTCAATGAGAAACGTTTCCAAGAAGCCGTAAACGAGGAAATTCATTTTGTGCAAGACAATCAATCCTATTCGACAAAGGGAGTGCTGAGAGGCTTGCATTATCAGACAGGGGAACATGCACAAGCCAAATTGGTAAGGGTCTTATCAGGAGAAGTATTGGACGTCGCGGTTGATATCCGTCCGGGATCTGAAACCTTTGGAGAATATGTTGCAGTCGTACTCTCAGCTGAAAATCAAAAGCAGTTGTTCGTACCAAGAGGTTTCGCACACGGGTTCCTGGTTTTGAGCGAAACGGCAACCTTCTTCTACAAGTGTGATAATTTTTACAACAAGGAATCTGAAGGAGGAATCATCTTCAATGATACCAAAGTTGCCATCGACTGGCAATTTCCGGAAAGTGAACTTATAATTTCAGAGAAAGACCAGGTTCAACCAACACTTGATAACGCGAAGAAAGCATGGTAGTTTTAGTAACCGGAGCTTCAGGCCAGTTGGGACAATCCTTGCAATCCATTGCAAGTAACTATCCCCAGATTGATTTTCATTTTTACAATTCATCCGCATTAAACATTACGGATTTACAAAACTGTAAGACTGTTTTTTCTGCCATACAGCCTGATTTTTGCATTAATGCTGCCGCCTATACTGCTGTTGACAAGGCAGAAAGCGAACCAGAAAAGGCACATTCCATAAACGTTACTGGTGCTGAAAATCTTGCGAAGACCTGTAAGGAGTTTGATGCGGTACTGATTCATATTTCTACCGATTTTGTCTTTGATGGAAATGCTTCGAAACCTTACACAGAAGAAGATATTCCAGATCCAACAGGTGTTTATGGACAGACAAAATTAGACGGAGAAAAAATCATCCAGCAGAGTTGGGAAAAGCATCTGATTATTCGGACTTCGTGGGTTTATTCGCAATTCGGGAACAATTTTATGAAAACGATGCTGAGGTTGGGTGCCGAAAGAGATTCACTTTCAGTAGTGAACGACCAGATCGGAACACCTACAAACGCTGTAGATTTGGCGGAAGTTTTAGTGAAAATTATCCTGACAGTGGATAAAAATCTTCCATCTTCCATCTTCCATCTTCCCTCCAAGATTTTCAATTTCAGCAACGAGGGCCAATGCTCCTGGTATGATTTTGCCAAAAAGATATTTGAAATCAATAAAATTAAAATAGATTTACAAGCAATTCCCACAAGCAGTTATCCAACGCCAGCCAAAAGGCCCAGCTTCAGTGTTTTGGATAAGACCAAGATAAAGACAGCTTTTGGGGTAGAAATTAAGGATTGGGAAGAAAGTTTAAAATAGTAAAGATGAAAATATTAGTTGGCCATACCGGTTTTGTGGGTTCAAATTTAGCAGAAAGTAATTCATTTGATTTTTGTTTTAACTCTCAAAACATCAAGGATTCTTTTGGCCTCAACCCAGATTTATTGGTTTATTCGGGTGTCAGGGCAGAAAAATTTTTGGCCAACAAGGAACCTGAAAAAGATTTCGAGATCATTTTGGAAGCAATTGAAAACATCAAGAAAATCAATCCAAGGCAAATTGTTTTGATTTCAACTGTTGATGTATATCCAAACCCTGTAGCAGTTGACGAGGATACAGAAGTTGATTTGGAAATTGTGCAGCCTTATGGGAAAAACAGATTGTATCTGGAAAATTGGGTAGCTTCCAATTTCGAAGATCATCTGATTGTGAGACTTCCTGGTTTATTTGGAAGAAACATAAAAAAGAACTTCATTTTCGATTTGATTTCTGTTATTCCATCAATGTTGAATGAAGCAAAATATCAAGAATTGGCATCACATAGCTGGATTTCAAATAATTATACTTTGCAAGAAAATGGTTTTTATAAATTAAACAGTATTGAAGAATCGGAAAGAAAAATTTTAAAACAGCGGTTTTTAGATTTAGGTTTCTCGGCGTTAAACTTTACAGACAGCAGGGGAAAATTCCAGTTTTATAATTTAAAAAATCTTTGGAAAGATATTCAAACAGCACAAGAAAAGGGTGTAAAAAAATTGAATTTGGCTACGGAACCAATTGTGGTTAACGAAATATACAAAGCTGTTTATGGGAAAGATTTTGTCAACGAATTGAACAATCCCGCTCCTAACTATGATTTTTATACCCTACACGGGAAATTATTTCAAAATCAAGGAAATTATATAGAATCGAAAGAAAAAGTGCTACAAGACATTGTAAGCTTTATAAAAAGTCAACAATAATGAAAGTAACGATTTCAAACATAGCCTGGCAGCAAGAAAATGATGCCGAGATGTATTCATTCCTGAAAGAAAAAAACTGTACAGGCATAGAAATAGCACCAACCAGGATTTTTCCCGAAAATCCTTATTCAGATCTAAAAAGAGTAAGTGATTTTAAAGAAGAACTCCAATCAAATTATGGTTTGCAAGTTGTTTCGATGCAATCTATTTGTTTTGGAAGGAATGAGGCTATTTTTTCTTCTGAAGAAGAAAGAACATCGTTATTGGATTACATCAGGGAGTCAATTGATTTTGCATCGGCTTTAGGATGTAAAAATTTGGTTTTTGGTTCACCAAAGAATAGAAATATCAATGAAGGCCAGGAAGAATTGGCAATTGCCTACTTTTCTGAAATAGGAAGATATGCAAACCAGAAGAATACGGTTTTTGCCTTGGAGCCTAATCCGGTTATTTACGGAACCAATTTTATAAACACCACCACCCAGGCTTTGGATTTTGTTAAAAAATGCAATGTTGAAGGGTTGAAAGTAAATTTCGATTTGGGCACGGTAATTTACAACAAAGAAAACTTGTCTATTTTGGAAAACAACCTGAAATGGATCAATCATGTTCACATCAGCGAACCCTATCTGGAAGAAATCCAGAAGCGTTCACTTCACGATGAGCTGGCTTCAATCTTGAAGAAAGAGCACTATTCTAACTATATTTCTATTGAAATGAAAGGCGGAACCGAATTGGAAAAAATCAAAGATATAATTCAATACACACAGGATGTTTTCAAAAACTAACGAAGCGATTTATGGCGTACCAAAGTTTCTTTCGACTGAAATAGAAGAAAGAAGGACAAAATATTGTTTGTGTATTCCTATTATAAATGAGGGAGAACGTATTCAGAAGCAATTGCTAAGAGCACAACAAAACGGAATTGATAAATTGGTAGATATTATCATTTGCGACGGCGATTCTACTGACGGTTCAACAGAAATCAGCAAGCTGAAAGAACTAGGAGTAAACACGCTTTTGGTAAAAAAGGATTCGGGGAAACAAGGAGCCCAATTGCGGATGGGCTTTTGGTTTGCTTTAGAAAGGGGCTACGAAGGCATTATAACCATTGATGGAAATAACAAGGACAGTATTGAGTCTGTTCCATTGTTTATAGAAAAGCTAGAACAAGGGTTCGATTTTGTTCAGGGATCAAGATATGTTGAAGGAGGAAAAGCCATCAATACGCCAAAGATCAGGCATTTTGCCGTTAAGTTTATCCATTCGCCATTGATTTCGTTAACAGCTAGACATAGATTTACCGATTCCACAAATGCATTCCGATGCTATTCGAAAAAATACCTCACACATCCGAAAGTACAGCCGTTCAGGCCTGTTTTCACGACCTATGAATTGCTTGCATTTCTATCGGTGAAGGCATCACAATTAGGATTGAAAGTAGGAGAAGTTCCCGTTGAGCGCAAATATCCGGAAAGCGGAAAGGTTCCCACTAAAATCAGTTTTTTTAAGGGAAACTTTGGTTTGATCAAGATTTTAGTTGGTAATTTATTCGGAAAATACAATCCGTAACATTTTAAAGAATGAAAAAGATAAAAGATTTTATAGTTTCGGCAATCCGCGAAAACAGCTTCAACAACAAGGCCTTTTTAGCCTTAAGCATTTTTATTTGCTTGAGTTTATTTTCTCCTTTTATCAATATTCTTTTCGAGGTCAAGCCTGAAGTTTCTAACTTTAGCCAGCATATCATATCAAATGCCTCTGTACATAATTTAGATGTTTCTAAAAGGGTTAGTCTATTCTACAAAACCTTGTTTGGTTTGTCCCTTTTATCGGGAGTGCTATTTTTATTTCTAAAGAAACAAACCTCACAGATAAAAGAGGCAGGTTTCTTGTTAAAGTACGTTTACAGTATCTCTATAATCGGGATATTGACCTTCTTTTCAGGCATATTGGTGTACCAGACCGACACAGCCCTATTTTTTATTTTAGTCTGCCTGATTTTTATATTCAAGAACCTAAAAGACAATAAAGATAACATAGTAATGGCACTATGGCCTGTCTTGATTGCATTTCCATTTGCATTATTTGCATACACCTTTTTCAAGAATAAAAACTTCTTCGAAAAAATTCCAGCAGAATTAAAACTGAATGGCAACGTGCTATCAGTTGATTATCAGTGTTTGGTATTCATATTTTGTTTACTTCTTTTTTCTTTCGGAAACTATTTTATAAAAAATAAGATTTTAAGAAATCAGACATCCGATAAGTTACTTTTGGCTAGTTTACCGATTGTCTTGCTGCCAACAGTTCTATCCTTTTTACTGGAAAGTTTTAATATTGCGAATGTAAGATTCGATATCGTTTACAACCATCCCTTTTTAATTTTTGGAATACTCCTCTTTGTTGCCTTGGGCTTGTGCTATTATTTTTTGAATACAAAAAAAGAATACGATTCAAGATTAATAAACAAGTATTTTATTTCTTTCTGTTTGCTTGGTTTTGTAATATTGATTGCCCAGCCATGGCGATTCATGGTTCCTGGCAAAGAATTTTTTGAATCTGCAAATCACGGTATTGCTGTTGATCATCTTTTCAAGTACGGATCTATTCCATTCATTGAAAATTTTGACGCCCATATGCTCAGCCAGCAATTTTTCTCATACATCTATGTTTTTTTCAATGGCTACGAGCCTTGGACATCAAGCTTATATATCCAATATTTCTATATTTTGGAAATAATTGTTTTATTCTTCGTATTTAGAAAAGTATTGGGAGATATTAATAGTTTTTTCCTGATTTTATGCGTGCCAATACTGCCACTGATTTTGAATGAGTTTGCAATGGCCGGGGTTTTTGCTCTCTTTGTAATGAGGTTGTTGAATGATCCAAAGGCAAAAAACTTCTATCTATTTTGGATACTTGGAATACTGATCTGCCTGTATAAATTGGATGTTGGCTATGGTGCTTTAATTTCTGGAATTATACTATATTTCTTATTCAATAAGGTTGTTCACAATAAATTTGAGTTCAAGCAATTGCTCAAATCAGCCATAATTGTAATTGCATCAATGCTGGTTCTTTTTATCGTCCTATGCCTGCTGAAATCTGTGAATCCACTTACCAGATTACAAGAGTTCTTGTTGGCGGCGATGTCTGACCAAAACTGGGGAATAGTAAAAATGGGCAATACCTCAAATTATTTGTTCAGGGTTTCCTATTATATCTTGCCTCTATTGGTTACCATATATGCAGTATATCTGTTATTTAATCTATTGTTCCAGAAAGAGTTTGTGCAAAAAAAATTGAACAATCCAAAAGCACTTTCAGCAATCATCTTTTTCTTCTTTTTCTTTTTCTTCTTTATTTTTAATGCGCAAAGGGGAATTGTCTTTCATAATTTCGAGTATGGAAACATTGTAAGGATAACAAGTACGATTCCAATCGCATTGTTGTTTTTAACTTTAATCATTAGCAATAAGAACAAGCTGATTTATTTTTCATTAGTCTTTTTTGGATTGTTTTTATTCATGAATTCAACAAACGCTGATTTTAAAAACAGAAGTTATTCATTGTTTCAAAAATCGATAAATTCCGGCCCATTTCATGAAAAGTTTACTGAGATGGCTTCTTTCAGCAAATCAAGATCAAGGGTCACATTCGATCAATCTGAAATACAATTTTTCAAAAATTTCCTAGATGCATCGCTTGAAAAAGACGAAACCTATTATGATTTTTCATCTACTAATTTTTTTCATGTTTTAACAGGAAGAAAAAATCCAGTTTATGTAAATCAATCCCCAATGATGCTGAATGGAGATAAGGCCCAAGATTTTGAAATTAACTATTTAAAAGAAAAGAATATTTCGGTTGTATTGATGCCTATAAAAAACAATTACTGGCATGCGATTTCAGAAGTTTATATAGATTTTAAATATTATAAAATTTCAGAATATATTTACTCCAATTTCACGCCCTTGTTTAGAACAGGTTATTTTGACGTATACGTCTTAAAGGATAAGAAGTCTTATTTTGAAAGCAAATTAAAATTATTAAAGCAATCTAGCGGTACAGCTTCAGTAACAGATTTTAGCTTTTTAGGAGAAAACACCATTACCAAAAACAACTTGATTGTTGAGAAAAGAAACAATTCCATACACCTGAAATCAAATGGATCCACGCCATTTTTTATCGGGTTAATTGACTTCCTAAGAAATAACAATAAATTAAAAGACAGCAATTTTTCAAAATTCAATTTTAAATTCAATGCTTCAAATATTGGGAACATAAAAATTTATTACAAGCTAAATTCGACAGATGCCTTCTCTGAAGAAAATGTGAAAGAATTTCCTGTCACGACACCTGGAGATAATCAAATCAGTATGGATTTTGCAAGCATGCCGTTTGAAATAATGGTTGGTGTGAATGTTGAAGAGATAACACCCCAACTAATGGAGTTTGTAAATGATGCAAAGGGAAGCATTTCCGATCCAGAAAAAATTGATTATTTTATCGGGTTTGTGCCAAAATTATGGGCTGAAAATTCTAACAATGTTGCTTTTAGCGCTGTCAAATCTTTAAACGAACCTCTTGAAGAAACCACGGTAAGTATTGAATCTCATACTCTAAACAAAACTCAAAATGGAGTTTTCGCCTATTTGGAAATAGAATCTGAAACAGATATGACCGCCAATATTGATTTATCCGAGAATAATATCTCCAAAGCTAGTTATGGTTTTAGTATATTAGCGGGCAAGCATACGTATGCAATACGTGTGAGTAACGGATTTTATTGGTGGAATTCTGTAAGTCCTAAAATTACCTTTAAAGCAGAAAAAAGCGTAAGAATAACCAAGTTTTCCTTAATTTCAGAAAATGGAAAAACAGTTGATTACAAATCAAACGGCTTGACTTTATCAAATCTAAATGATGAAAACTGGAAAAATGGTTGCAGCATTGCTTACAATATGGTAGTTCTGGATTATTCTCCAACCAAAGAAAAGCTTGTGAGCACACATAAAAAAATTAGGCTCTCGGATAATAGAATTGTTACGATAAAAGGATACCAAGTTTCTGGAAACTATATCAATGTTGCAATTGAAGAAAGATTACAAGATTATATTGATGTGATTGGTTTTCCTAATGCTTTAAAATTCAATTAGTTGCTTTAATTATCAATACTTTAAAAAATTATGGATAGAGTTAAAAAATGGATTGGATCCAATTATATTATTTTGATCATACTAATGATTGCCTCATTGCTGAGGTTTTATCACATTGACTATCAAAGTGTATGGCTCGATGAAATATGCTCTATAAATGAAGCTAATCCAAATATAAAATGGTCAGATTTAGAAGGGACGATCTTAGTCTCTGACCCACATCCTCAATTATATTTTATTTTTTTAAAGATCATGTTTTTGCTTTTTGGATATACAACATTTGTTGCTAGGGTTTTTTCTGCAATAGTTGGAGTTCTGGGGGTTTATTCAATTTACTTGTTAGGAAAGGAAGTAGCAAATAAAAAAGTTGGAATGCTTGCCGCATTTCTCTTGACAATAAATTATTTCCATATTTATTACTCTCAAGAAGTGAGAATGTATGGTTTGCTTTTTCTACTAACCGTGCTGTCATTTTATCGTTTGGTGATTTATTTGAAGAACACAACTTATAAAAATGCCGTTTGGTATGGTTTTTTTACAGGATTGATGATTTTTACTCAATTTTTCGGATTATTTGTATTAGCTTCTCAAATGTTTATCTTACTTGTCGTTTTACTAAGGCTGGATAAAAAAGACAAACTTCAATTTTTGTTCAAATCATTGGTTTCAGGCGCGATAATAATTGCAATTTTTGCACCTGCAATCAATATTTTTATTGAAACAACAAAAAAGAAATATGCCGTTTTTCAACCCACTTCAGTTGATAATATAAAACAGATTTTTAAAGATTTTGCATACAATTCAGATCCATTGATCCTGGTATCAATCTTATTGATAGCGGTATATTTTATTTTTGGAATTAAAAATAAATGGTTCAAGAATAAAGAAGTATCCTTGATGATATTTGTTTTGCTCTCTTGGTTATTAATCTCACTTATATTGCCAATACTCAGATCTTATCTGGTTACACCAATGATTACGAGCAGATATTTTATTGTAATCCTGCCTCCAATACTTATATTTATTGCTATGGGAATTGCCAGTATCAATAAAAAGGCAATAAAGATAACCGCGGTAGTGTTTTTTGGGGTAGTGTCATTATATGAACTAACTTTTCATAATGATTATTACAACAAAATAGCGAAAACTCAATTCAGAGAAATTTCTGAATATGTAATCAAGGAAAATACTAAAAAAGATCCGGTAGTCAGTAATTTGAGCTGGTATTTGATCTACCTCTTCAATAAAGATGAGAGCAATATTCCCATTGTTGACAGAGGTTTTGAAGACTATGTTCAAGATATGATTAAAGATCCTGAAGGAATAGAGTCGTTTTGGTATTTTGGAGCTTTTGGAAATCCGCTGAAGCTGAGCGAAAAATCAACTGCTTTTATGGAAGAAAATTTTGCTATCGTACACAGTCTTGATAAATTTGACAGTTGGACCAGGCATTACGTACCCAAAAAGGCACAAAATTTAAAAGAGTATAAAATTCCGGTTGACAATATTGTATTAAGCAACATCACCGACACGTACTGGACAGGAGGTGTAAGCACAAATAATGCAATCCTGCTTATTGATTTTTCGGAAAAGAATGTAGAAAAATTGAGATCAGCAATACGCTTAAAAGCAAAAAACGGGAAAAGCTATAAAATAATCAAAACTGAAAAAGCGGGTAGCTTTATACATATTTATGTTGACAAGAGCCCATATGCAAATAAAGAGATGCTTCAATACCCAAATCCTATAGAGTTTCTAAAATAGTATGCAGTATTATGATAAAATAATAATTGGGGCAGGCTTGTATGGTCTTTACGCTGGACTTTTTTGTGCAAAAAAGGGCGAAAAAGTATTGGTCTTGGAGCATGATCCACAAGCTTTCTCGAGGGCAAGCTATATTAATCAGGCCCGTGTACATATGGGATATCATTATCCAAGATCGTACACAACCGCAAAGAAATCAGCCGACTATTATGATAGGTTTATTGAAGATTATCATTTTTGCATTCATAATAGCTTTGATAAGATCTATGCCATCTCAAAACACTTTTCATGGACAAATTCTACACAGTTTAAAAAATTTTGTGCAGATACCGATATTTTATGCAAGCCAATAAACGTTGATGAATTTTTTAAAGAAGAATTTTGCGAGGGCGCTTATTTATCTAAAGAGTGTACTTATGATGCTCAAATTTTAAAAAACCATTTATTGGAAGAACTACAGAAATATCCAAATGCGCAAATTCAGTACAACAGCTACATTGTCAAGGCTGAAAAAATGAGAGATCTTTATAATTTAAAGACAAACCATGATGATGAATATAGTTCAGGATTTGTTTTAAATACCACTTATGCTTCAATAAACCAGGTTTTGAAAATTTTCGGAGAAGAACCTCTTGCCATAAAATATGAACTTTGTGAGGTGATTCTATGCAAAGTGAGCGATAATTTAAAAAATGTGGGTATAACCATGATGGATGGCCCATTTTTTTCGTTGATGCCTTTTGGGCAAACAGGATACCATTCGCTGACAGCTGTAAATTATACACCGCATAAGACATCTCGCTCTTTTTTGCCACAATTTGATTGCCAGGAAAAAAGCAATTATACTTGTAGCCCGGAAAAGCTTGGAAACTGCAATTCATGCATTGCAAAACCAAAAACATCTTGGCCTTTTATGTCTGCCCTTGCTAAAAAATATTTGAACGAGAATATAACAATAGAGTATGTAGAATCATTATATTCTGTAAAACCGATTTTACAAGCTTCAGAAGTTGACGATTCAAGGCCAACTATAATTAAAGAATTCTCATCAAGCCCAAGATTAGTCTCTGTTTTATCTGGAAAAATCAATACGGTTTATGATCTGGATAATATCTTGTCTAATTAACAATTAATAAAATGAAAGAAAAAAAACTAATATCATTAATTGTTTATCTATATAACAACGAGAGTTCAATCCTGGAGTTTCTTGAATTAATAATCAAGCAAACAGAAGCATTATTTGAGCATTTTGAAGTAATCATTGTGAACGATTCTTCTACTGACAATTCTGTCCAGAAAATAAAGCAGGCTCTATTTTTAAAATCGTATCAAGTTTCGATTATCCAAATGAGCTTTCATCAAGGTGTTGAATTATCCATGAATGCAGGCTTAGATTTATCTTCAGGAGATTTTGTTTATGAATTTGACAGCGCTATTATTGATTTCGATGAGGTTTTAATTGAACAATCCTACCGCAAAATTCTTGAAGGATATGATATCGTTTCAGTATCACCATCATCAAGCGAGAAAAGAACTTCAAGATTTTTTTACAAAACGTATAATTATTTTTCAAAATCTGATTATAAATTAAGAACAGACAGGTTTAGGATATTATCAAGAAGAGCAATAAACAGGTCTTTCTCCATAAGCGTTAAAATACCTTACAGAAAGGCGATGTATATCAATAGTGGTTTGAAAATTTTCACGATTGAATTCAAGAAGAAAAACCAGCTTAAAAACAATACAGAGAAAAGTTATCTTAGAAACAAGACGGCAATTGATACATTAATCATTTACACGAATTTGGCATTTTCTATTTCTATTTCAATTTCTCTAGCATTACTGTTCTGTACTTTGAGCATTATAATTTATACTATTTTCATTTACTTTGGCAAGGAAAAGCCCATTGAAGGATGGACCACGATTATGCTCTTATTGTCTGGTGGATTTTCAGGTTTATTTTTCCTAACAGCAATAATAATCAAGTATTTATCATTGATACTCGAACTTGTTTTTAAGAAGAAATCCTATATTCAAGAAAATATTGAAAAAATATAATTTGTTAAAGAAAAAAAATTACTTTTGCACAATAAAATCAAAATAAATAAAAAAAAGAAACCAATGAAAATAAGAGTATTAATCGGGTTATTAGCTTTGTCGTTCGCTTTTTCTTGTCAACAAAAAAGTGAAGCGGAACAAAAGCCTGCTGAAGAAACTGCAACACAAAAAGTTGAAGAAACTGCTTTGGCCAAAGATGCAATTCAATTGTCTAACTTAACGGATGAGAACTGGAAAAGCGGTGTAGGTACTACATTAAACATGCTGTTGGTTGATTATTCTAAAGAAAAATTTGATCTTATTCAAGCGGGACATCAGCTTCATCTTCCGGATGGCCAGATAATCAAATATTTTGCCAGTGAAAAAGTCGGAGATTACATCCAGATTAAGTTACTCGAAAGTGCCGTAAACCAACAGGCAGCCGTTGAGTATCCAAATGAATTAACAGTTAAATAATTGAACTAAATATTATTTTAAAATCCGATTAATTTAATCGGATTTTTTTATTTTTATACAATACTTTAATATGAGATTTTCTAAATTTTTTGGCTACGTCTTATTATTTTCTTTTTTCATTAATTGCGGGCAAGATGAAAAAAGAAACCACCTTTCAATCAAAATTGATGCTATTATTCAAGAGAATGATTCCATTCAAACATTTTATACAACAAATAGCAGTATAGATTTTAATGAAACACAATCTTTTTGGACACATGTAAAAGGAAGTAAAAAAAACCAAACCCTTTCTTTTCATTTTCCCGATTCTGTCAAGCCAAAACAAGTGAGAATGGACTTCGGCAGAAACATCAAGCAACGTGATATAGTACTTAATGAAATCAATTTTTTTTACCTGGATAAAAATTTTTCAGCAAAAGGAGAGGAAATATATTGGATATTTCGAGTAAATGATGCAAATACTTTAATCGACAAACTAACAGGTAAACTAAAAAGGAAAGACACAACAGAAACTGTTGGTCCTTCTCTTTATCCTGAAGGTGACAAGTTGTTTAAAAAATTAAATGAACTTTATTCTAAAAATTAATGCTGTCATTGCTTAAGAAAATACTTTTGCACAACCAATTCCAAAAACTCAGCATTTATGGTTTTGGTCAACTTTTCAATTTAGTAACTCCTTTATTGGTAGCTCCTTATATTGTTTCAGTTTGTGGAGAAGAAAATTTCGGAAAAACGGCCGTTGGAATGGCAATAGCTTTCTTCTTAATTGTTTTTGTTGACTTTGGATCAGATATAATAGGAGTAAGGGAAGTTGCCGTTAATCGCGACAATCCTGAAATTTTAAATAAAATTTTTACCACTACTTATACTGTAAAAGCAGTTATTTTAATTATCGTATTGCTGATTGTAAGCATTGTTTTCCTTTCCTTTTCTTATTTTCAGGCAGAAAATAAAATGTTTTTTTTAGGGCTTTTGATATTAATAGGACAATTCATCAACCCAACTTGGTTTTTACAGGGCATAGAAAATGTTCGATGGATCACTATTCTAAATATAATTTCAAAAACTATTTATCTTATAGGCATCTTTTTAACCATAAACAAGGAATCAGATTATATCTATATCAATATGTGGTGGGGAATTGGTATGATTTTTTCAAATAGTCTAGTATTGTTTTTGGTAATAAGAAAACACCAATTTTCTTTTATCTCAATCAATAAATCTGATGTTATAAAACATATAAAGAAAGATTTTTCGATGTTTTCTTCACAGATATTCGTTTCCTTGCAGCTATATGCTCCAGTAGTTTTGGTGAGTTATTTTGGAAACAATCTAATGGCAGGCCAATATAAGATTATAGAGCAGATTATTGTGATTTTTAAAACGTATATCTTCTTATTTTTCAACTATGTTTTTCCAAAGGTTTGTTATCTGATCGAAACAGATTATAAGAGAGGTATAAAAAATTGGATCATTTATAACGGAGCAAATTTTGTATTTGTATTGGCAGGGATGACTTTTTTCTATATTTTTTCTTATGAGATTGTTTCCTATTTCAACCCAACAAATAGATATGTTTTAAGCAATCTGTTGCAAGTGGCCGTCTATGTGCCTCTGCTTTTGGCAATTACAATTCCTTTAAAACAGCTTATTTTAGCGTTTAATTATAAAAGAGAATATATCTTCATGACCTCGATTATGGTGATTATTAATCTTATTGCAATTATAGTATTATTGCCTTTTTATCAAGTGTATGGGGTTTTTTACTCATTAATTACAACTGATGTAATCATTATAATTTTCTACCTTTACATACTTAAAAAAGAGTTTTTAAAAAATGATAAAAACGATAGTTCAGAAATTACTGCTTAAATCAGGTAAGACATACACAGTTGATCCAAATATTCCGAGCGGCCTTTATTATAACATGCTTATAAATAGAGGTGTAATGCTGATTAGAGGAGTTTTAAAAACAGGAAAAAAAGTATTTATCGGTTCACACACAAAAATTTTAAACCGCAGCAATATTAGTTTTGGAAAAAGCGTAACCATTGGTAGCCATTGTGAAATAGACGGTTATGCTTCGGAAAAAATAATCTTGGGCGACTGCGTTAAAATTGGATCCTATTCAAAATTACTTTCAACAAGTCATTTTTCAAAATATGGCAAAGGCTTGGTCATGGGATCAAATTCTGCCATTGGAGACTTTACTCATTTTGGAGCACCAGGTGGGGTAATTATTGGTAAAGATGTTATAATGGGGTCCTATATTTCTTTTCATTCGGAAAATCATAATTTCTCTGACACTTCAAAGCTAATTAGAGAACAAGGAGTTTCCAGTAAGGGAATTGTTTTAGGAAACAATATTTGGGTTGGAGCAAAAGTAACCTTTCTTGACGGATGTGAAATAGGGGATAACTCGGTTGTTGCAGCTGGAGCAGTTGTTACCGGGAAGTTTCCTAAAAACTCAATAATCGGTGGTGTTCCAGCAAAAGTGATAAAAAATATCGAATAAGTGAAAATAAAAATCTCTCAAAATAGTTTATGGCAATTGTTATACGTTTTGTGTATCGCAGTACCTTATCTTGATAATTTTGAATTAACCTTCTTTACTTGGTGTACAACTTTTGTCTTAACCTTATGCAAGAAATATTCTCTGGATATCTTTAAGATTGTTATTCCATACATTTTAATATTGATTCTGGCAGGAATTTTTACTTTCAGGAATCAGCACGAACTGTATTTTATAATTAGGGATATTACTTATCTGTCCAAGCCAATCATAGGCTTTTTGGTAGGTTATCAATTGTATAAAAAAAATGCTTCACTAGCTTTTGATTTGATTGTAAAAACAGGAGTCTTCATAGCTTTATGTCACATTTACACTATCTTTTCTGCTATCGTGCTGCATCATGCAAGAACAGTGAGCGATTTGAGATTCTATTCAGGCTATTTCAGTGATTATGAAATCTACGTTTTTATAATTTTACTTTTTCACAAACAATTTGGTTTGGATATTTCAAAAAACAAAATAAGAATTTTCACCGTCATAGTGGGTTTTTCGGCATTTATGTATTTAGCAAGAACGAATTTCATACAATTTGGAATCCTTTATTTTGCATTAAAGGGATATCTTGTCATCAACAAAAGAACCATTGCTTTATATGGTTCAATTGTTATCGCTTCGGTGGTCGCCTATTCTGCAATAGTATATTCTAATCCTAAAAGAGATGCTAAAGGCTTGGAAGGGATGTTATATAAAATTAAAGTAGCACCACTGGAACCTTTCAAGACTAAAATAAACCGTCATGATTGGAAAGAATTTAATGACAACTATAGGTCCTATGAAAACATCATGACTATTCGCCAAGTAACTTCCGACGGCTGGGTGTCGACCTTATTTGGAAAAGGACTTGGGTCTAAAATCGATTTAAAGCAGGAAGTCCTTCTAGGAGATATGAAATTGAGATTTATTTCAATTTTGCATAATGGTTTTATGATTGTATTTCTCAAATCGGGAATTTTAGGAATTTTAATCTATCTCTTTACCATCACTTTTTTCTTTAAGAAAAAATCAAGCATGCATCCTCAAATAAGAACAATTAATCTACTATTTTTGGGAACCGGGATTTTTCTTCTAATCTCTAACTGGGTATTTCTAGGGTTTTATAATTTAACCGAATCAAAATCAATTCTCATAGGCTTTTTGATAGCCTATAGGGAAAATTTAATAAAAAATGAAAAACATTCTATTCCTTCATCAATCAGCTGAATTATACGGATCAGATAAGACTATTCTATTGTTTATTTCAAATCTGGACAAGACGAAATATAATCCAATAGTGATATTGCCCTTTGAAGGACCTCTCAAAACGGAACTAGAAAAAAACAATATAACGGTTATCATAGCTCCAATTTTGAAGTTATACCGCAAAATGTTTACACCTAAAGGTTTGCTGAACTTCTATAAGGAATACAAAGAAGGTATGGAAACCTTGAAGCAATTGCATGCAAAATATAATTTTGCATTGGTCTATTCACACACACTTGCCGTATTAATTGGAATCTTATTTGCAAAAAAATACCATATCAAGCATTTGTGGCATGTTCAAGAAATCCTCGCAAGACCAGTTATCATAAACAAAACGTTCAAGAAAATCCTTAACTCAAAGCACAACCATAAAGTCATATACGATTCAAAGGAAACGATGCAGTTTTGGATTGAAGGAGATAAAAATCTAACTCAAAAATCTGATTTTATTTGGAACGCATTGGATGTGTCACAAATGAATGTTGTTTCTCAGGAAACGATTGAGGATGTTCGTAAGAACTCTTTAAAGGTTGGTAAGGAGACAATAGTAATTGCATTAGTGGGGCGGATCAACAGTTGGAAAGGGCAACCCCTGCTTTTGGAAGCATTTAATCTTTTACAAAAAAAGTACAGTCAGATTAAACTTGTTTATATTGGAGCACCACCCCCAAATCAAGATTTTTTTGAGGATGATCTAAGGACCAAAATTTCAAGCTATAATCTTAACGATAAAGTTTCAATTATTCCCTTTCAATTGGACATACATCCTTTTTGGGCCGCGATTGATATTGCTGTAGTGCCATCAACCGAACCGGAGCCGTTTGGAATGGTTGCTATAGAAGCAATGTTTCATCAAAAACCAGTAGTAGCGGCTAATCATGGAGGCCTTACCGAAATTGTTATTCCTCAAGAAACTGGATTTTTGTTTCAAAACAATAACCTGGAATCTCTAGCATCAAATATTGAAGAACTAATAAAAGATGAGCAAAAAAGAAATCTCTTTGGTAGCAATGGAAAGAGAAGAGTGCATGAAACATTCTCTTTGGACCAACACGTGGAAAAATTTGAAAAAGTTTTTGAGGAGTTAATAAATGCGTAATTTTTGCCACATATATTTATAAAATGAAAATAGCCATTTTAGGAACGCGAGGAATACCAAATCATTACGGAGGTTTTGAGCAATTTGCAGAATTTTTTTCAGTTTATCTTGTTGAAAATGGACATGAGGTTTATGTCTATAATTCCCATAACCATCTATTCCAAGAGAAAACATTTAAAGGTGTGAACATCCTTCACCACCACGACCCAGAGTATAAATATGGAACCTTCGGACAATTTATTTATGATTACAACTGTATCATGGATTCCCGAAAAAGAAATTTTGATATTATACTCCAACTTGGCTATACCAGTAATTCCATTTGGTTTTTTCTCCTGCCTAAAAAGAAATCCATCATCATCACCAATATGGATGGACTGGAGTGGAAAAGAACAAAATATTCAAGACCCGTACAGCAATTTCTGAAATTTGCCGAAAGGTTAGCGGCCGTTTCAAGCCATTTTTTGGTTTCAGATTCCTTGGGAATTAAAAAATTCCTAAAAGAAAGATACAACAAGGAATCAACTTATATCGCGTATGGAGCGCATCCTTTTACAAATCCGAACGAGGATATTTTAAAAATATATGATGTTCAAAAAGAATCCTACAATATGATTATGGCCCGTTTTGAACCGGAAAATAATTTAGACATGGTTCTTGAAGGTGTTTCAATAAATGAAGAAAAAACGACAATCTTGGTTATAGGCAACCACAATACCAAGTATGGCGAATATCTGAAGGCAAAGTATAAATCGTTTTCAAATATCCGCTTTATGGGTGGGATTTATAATTTGGAACATCTTGATAATCTAAGGTATTTTTCAAACCTCTATTTTCATGGCCACTCAGTTGGAGGCACAAATCCCTCTTTGCTTGAAGCGATGGCTTCAAAAGCACTCATAGCGGCTCACAATAACGATTTCAACAAAGGCGTTTTAAAAGAGAATGCAGTATATTTCTCTAATCCGGAAGAGGTGAAAAATATCCTCCTAACAATCAAAAAAAATAATAACTTGCACTTAGTTCAAAAGAATTTTGAATCGATTGTAGAAGAATTTAATTGGGATATAATTAATGGTAAATACTTACAATTATTTGAAGAATGTATATCAGGACATAAAACTAGAAACTAAAGAGAACCCTTCATTTCTTTTGTTGCTTTTGGTTTTATTCACCATACCTTTAGGATATGCCGTCAATGGAATAGCCGTAGGATTATTTGCATTGATAGTCTTGCTGACCTGCAAAAAACAAAATTTCAAGGTAGAGACTAATCTGGTTCTGCCCATATTATTATACATTTTAATGGCTGTCTCCATCTTTTGGACAAAAGATATGGATGCAACTTTAAGAGCCATTTCAAAAGTATTACCATTGCTGATTCTTCCCTTGTGCTTTATGGTTATGCCTAAGTTTTCAGAAAAACAAAAACAAAAACTGATTAATTATTATGGCATTGGTATTCTGATTTTTACACTTTTTTATCTTGTAAGGGCTTTATTTAAATTTTTAGTAACCAAGGACACCGCAGTATTCTTTTATCATGAATTGGTTACAGAAGATGTAAATGCCATCCACGTTTCAGTCTATGTTACGCTTGCCTTTTTCTGCTTTTATAGGAAATTGAGTAAAAATATATTTGATAAAATAGCAATGTGTATTTTGGCAGGTTTTATTTTACTCTTATCTTCGAAAAATATCATATTGGTGTTTATACTCTTGGTGCTTTTTTATGAGTTATTCTATTTTAAGGCAACACAAAAAATAAAGTGGATAACAATTATAATGATTCTATTGTTATCAGGTACAGTAATTTTCTCTTCAAAAATCCGAGATCGTTTTTTAATTGAATTTAAATCCAATCAAGAAGAAGGAACAATAAATCAGGATTTTGGAAACGGGATAAAAGTTTATAATGTTAGTGTTCAACAAGCTTGGTCAAAAGAAAAATTCCAACCGAATGAATATTTTGCAGGGACAGCCTTTAGGGTGTATCAGATTAGAATTTTTAAAGAAATGCTTCAAGAAGACGATGTGTTTTTTACAGGATATGGTTTGAATGCATCCGATTTTAGAATTGAAGAAAAAGGCATCGAGCACAATATTTTTTTAGGAGATGAAAAGTATGAAGGATATCAAAAAAAGAATTTTCACAACCAATATATCCAAGTTTTTGCTGAAACAGGATTTCTTGGCCTCCTTTTACTGTTGCTAATTGTTATAGTCAATTTAAGAAAAGCAATAAAGACAAAAGATTTTATTCATTTTTGTTTTGCAGTTCTTATGATAAGTTTATTTTTGACAGAATCTTTCCTGGCAAGACAAAGAGGCGTTGTTTTTTTTACAGCCATCTATTGTCTATTTAATTCAGGATACTTACAAATGCCCTTAAAGAAAAATAATTTATGAAAAGAATACTAATTACTGGAGCAGCGGGTTTTTTAGGCTCACATCTTTGCGACAGGTTCATTGCTGAAGGATATTTTGTTATTGGAATGGATAATCTCATTACTGGAGATTTGAAGAATATAGAGCATCTTTTCAGACTTGAAAATTTTGAATTCTATCACCATGATATCACGAAATTTGTCCACATTCCAGGTAATTTAGATTATATACTTCATTTTGCTTCACCGGCAAGCCCAATAGATTATTTAAAAATCCCAATTCAGACTCTAAAAGTAGGTTCATTGGGGACTCACAATCTGCTAGGTCTTGCAAGAGTAAAAAAAGCCAGGATTTTAATTGCATCAACTTCTGAAGTATATGGCGATCCATTGGTTCATCCACAGACAGAAGAATACTACGGAAATGTAAATACGATTGGACCAAGAGGTGTTTATGATGAAGCCAAACGTTTTCAGGAATCTATAACGATGGCTTATCATACGTTTCATAATGTTGAAACCAGGATCGTTAGAATATTTAATACCTATGGACCAAGAATGAGACTTAATGACGGCCGCGTAATTCCTGCATTCATTGGTCAGGCTTTGCGAGGTGAAGATCTGACCATCTTTGGAGACGGAATGCAAACACGTTCATTCTGCTATGTAGATGATCAGGTCGAAGGAATTTTCAGGCTCTTGCACTCCGATTATACATTGCCGGTAAATATTGGAAATCCAGATGAAATCACGATAAAAGATTTTGCAGATGAGATTATCAAATTAACAGGAACTGATCAAAAAGTAGTATTCCATCCGTTGCCGATAAATGATCCCATGCAACGTCAACCAGATACCACAAAAGCAAAAGAAATATTAGGTTGGGAGGCCAAAGTTTCTAGAAGCGAAGGAATGAAAATAACCTATGAGTATTTCAAATCACTATCAAACGAAGAACTTTTAAAGGAAGAGCATAAAGATTTTACCGGATATATTCATTAAAAAATGACCGCAACCCAAACAGGAAGATATTCAAAATACATTAGACCTTTTAGTTTACTCATAGATTTATTTGTATTGAATATTCTATGCCTATTTTTCTTTAGGGAACTCAATCTTAATATATCTTATTATGTTGCTTACCAGATAATTGGGTGGATACTGGTTTCTTTATCTGTAAAGTTTTATCAGGTCTATAGATTTACTACACCAGTAGAAATTCTATCAAAAATATTCAAACAGGGTATAATTTTTCTGTTGGTTGTCATAGCTTTTTTTCCATTTTTTAAGGAAACTGTTTTTAGCGGTAGGGCGATAGCTCTTTTTATCGGTGTCAGTTTTTTAATGATAACCGCATCAAAGTTTTTATTGTTTTATTATTTAAAAAGATATAGGATTATAACGGGTAGTAACTACAGAAATGCCGTAATAATAGGTTATTCTCCAGAATCGATAAGACTAAAGGAACTTTTTGAAACAAGAAATGATTATGGCTACAGATTTTTAGGTTATTTTTCAGATAAGAAAAACAATGAATCTATAAAAGGGAAGATAACTGATTTGGAATCCTTTGTGATCGAGAATAGCGTGGATGAAATTTATTGTTCTCTCAATGAAATTTCGAATGAACAACTCAAAGAGTTGGTTGATTTTGCAGATGAGAACAACAAGACAATCAAATTTATTCCCGATACCAAAGGTATTTTTAGCAAGAATCTGAAGATTGATTATTATGAAGTGTTTCCAGTACTTTCGCTCCAAAAAACCATACTGCACGAACCCATAATCAAGGCCTTTAAACGGGCTTTTGATATTGTTTTTTCACTGATTGTAATTGTGTTTCTTCTATCTTGGCTAACACCTTTATTGGCATTTCTAATCAAGCTCGAGTCAAAAGGTCCAATCTTTTTTAGGCAAGGCAGGCCGGGAATTGATGAAAAGGAATTCTTTTGCTACAAATTTCGTTCGATGAGGATTAATAAAACAACCGAAAAAGAAGCTTCTAAAAATGACCCAAGAGTTACCAAAATAGGAAAGTTCATTCGTAAAACAAGCCTTGACGAAATGCCACAGTTTATAAATGTATTATTAGGCGATATGTCTGTGGTTGGTCCGAGACCACATCTTTGGTCCCAGAACAGAGTTTATGGTAACCGGATAAAAAAATACATGGTTAGACATTATGTTAAGCCAGGAATTACAGGATTAGCACAGGTACGTGGTTATAGAGGTGAAATAGAAACTGATGAAGATATGGTGAACAGGATCAAATACGATGTTCATTATATTGAAAATTGGTCGATAATTTTAGACTTGAAAATCATTGTCCAAACCGTCGTCAATATTTTCCAAGGAGAAGAAAAAGCATACTGATGAAGCCTTTAGTATCCATCATAACACCAACTTTCAATTCCGGAAAATTTATTTCAGAAACGATAAAATCGGTTCAAGATCAAACCTATGGAAATTGGGAGATGATTATTGTTGATGATGGATCTTCCGATGATACGATTGAGATTGTAAAAGAGATCGCAAGCAACGATACGAGAATCCAATTTTATCCCCAGTTACAAAACGTTGGCCCTGCAAAAGCCCGCAATATAGGGATTGACAAGGCAAAAGGAAAATACATGACTTTTTTAGATGCTGATGATATCTGGTTTCCAGGATTCATTGAAAAAAGTATCAAGGCCATTGCTGAAACCAATATCTACTTTGTGTTTTCATCGTATAAAAGGTCCAATGAAAAGCTGGAGTTTGTATATTCGGATTTCATTGTTCCTGAAAAAGTCACCTATACCGATATCTTGAAGACAAACTCTATCAGTTGCCTGACCGCTTTTATAGACATTGAGGTCCTGGGAAAGAAAAGGATGCCCGAAATCTTCAAAAGGCAGGATATGGGATTGTGGCTCAAATACTTGAAAGAAATCCCTTTTGCGTATGGGATCAAGGAAACGCAGGCCATTTACAGGATCAGGGAAAATTCGCTCTCCAGGAACAAATCGAAACTGCTAAAGTACCAATGGCAGTTTTATCGCGAAGTTGAAAACCTGAATGTTTTTAAATCCGCCTATTACATGCTGCAGTGGATGTACAGGGGGTTTATCAAATACAGGAATTAAAGCATTGATTTGAACTGTTTTAATTTTCCCCTGTTCGACCTTTCAAGTGATGCTTTTCTCAGGAAAATAAATTTCAAACCAGGCTCCAGATACAAAGCTATTGCCTCTTGTATTTTCTGGATCTGATTTTCGGAAAGCTCCATCTCACTCACATATTCTATTTCAAAAGAATCAATATTTGTTTGCTTGATGATGAATTCCTTGACGTTTCCATCGTCTTCAATGATGCTTTTGGTCACATAGTAAAACGTCAATCCGGGCGATTTCTTTCCGCTTGGCAAGACCGCAACATCATTTGTCCTGCCAATCAATTGTTTCAGGATCGGCTTTTTAAAAGTGCTTTTTTCATCCAAGACTCCAATATCTCCAATATCATATCTTATAAAGGGATGCGCCTTGTTGAACAGGGAAGTAATCACGATCCGGCCTTCTTGCCCGTTTGGAACGGGTTGATTGCTATCGTCTAAAATTTCCACGAATAAGGTTTCGGCATTGACCTGCCATTCTCCTTCGGGATTCTGAAAAGCAATCAGATCAAGTTCAGAAGCGCCATATTCATTGACGATAGGGATTCCCAATTGAGCTTCCAGAAGTAATTTGTCTTCTTCAAAAAGCATTTCAGAAGTTACCATGCATACTTTTAACGTAGGGCAGATGCTTTTCAGGATGATATTTTTCCTCTTTAGGAATTTGGCAAATAAAACAATCGAACTTGTATAGCCGTTGATATAATCGAATTTTTTTGTTTGAAAATGGCGCAGGAATCCTTCCAAGACGTCATCTGACAAATCAAAAATAGAAAAACGGTACCTTTTGCTTAAAAAGTCCTTCAAGCGCTCTTTCTTATAACCGATAAAATCTTTCGGAATGCCATAGAACCTTGCCTGATAGGAAGTATTGAAATCGACACCAAACCAGCCAAACCGATAAACAATAGAAGCCCAGGTTACGGCATGTGCATATTTGTCTTTGGCAAAAATAAACGGCTCTCCACTGGAGCCGGATGTTTTGTTCAGAAAGACTGTTTTTTGAGAATATCCTTTTGAAAGCCTTTCTGTTAAAGGTTTTTGGAGATTTTTTTTAGTTAGGACAGGTAAATCATTCCAATTTTTGAAAGCTTCTGAACCATTCAATTTTCGATAAAAAGAATTATTCCTGAGGTGAAAATGGACGATCTCCGTCTTCTTCTGTGCTAAAAAAGATCCGTATTCCGATTCCGGAACTGCCAAGATTTCATCAAGCTGTTTTTTGCCTTCCTTGATCGGGAAACCGGATAAATTCAGGGAAAGGTCAAATAGTTTTAGCATAATGATTTAGGCCGCTGGAAAAATAGTTTTGGGATCAATACCTTTTGCGATGCAATATATAGTGAAACCGGCTATAGCAATAAAAATCAAGAGTATGTACAACACAAATAGTATCACAAATAGCAGAAATAATCGCATGATGACATCTCCAGCACTTTTGTGATTGTATAAATCAATGTAAAACCATGCCATCGCGCCAACAGTAAGCAGAAGCGTGACCCCGGTAGAGATGTTTATGAATAAGTCAGGTTTATCTTTCAGTAAAAATTGTAGCGGTAAAACGATCAGAATGCTCAAGACCTGCAAATAAATCAAGGAATAAGCCGTAATTACAACATTCTCACAATAATTATACCCCCATTTTTTAAAGGCCAGCCAAGTGAAAAATGCCATAAGGGGAACCGATACAAGCATTAGTATGGCCTGATATTTATAGATGAAGCTGGTGTAGACATTCATATCGATGGCAGACTTTATATTATGGGCATTGTTGTATTTGCCCATGACTACTTCTGGATGAATCAAGGTATTTGTTAAAAAGGCACTTATACCTGCCACCACAAAAACCAAAAGGATCGGTTTGTAATGGTTCACACGATTGCCTTCGAGAAATTCCCTTGCGGTTTTTCCAGGAGCTCTTAAAATATTTTTTATACTGAAGAAAAACCCTTTGTTCATATGCAAAACCGTATATTGAAGTTCATCTTTGATATAAGTCCTATCTATACGTTTTGACTTCTTCTGGCCACAATTGCCACAAAAATTTAATACAATCTCAGTACTACAGTTTTTACAAATCTCGCTCATCAGGTTTTGTTAAATTATTCCCAACAAATATATTTATTTCTACTATAAAATGAATCCTTCCATTTCATAAATAAGTTAGTAAATGCTTAAAAAATTATTATTTGAAGCCAAAACGAGCTATTTTTGCCTGACAACTAAAACAACACACAAATGACTATTCTATTACTAGGTTCAGGAGGAAGAGAACATGCTTTGGCTTGGAAAATGCTTCAAAGTCCGCTTTGCGACAAACTTTTTGTAGCGCCAGGAAATGCTGGAACCGAAAGCATTGCCACAAACGTAAACATTTCGCCAACTGATTTCGGAGAGATCAAGAAATTGGTCATCGCTGAAAAAATAGACATGGTAGTCGTAGGTCCGGAAGACCCTTTGGTTCTTGGGATTCAGGATTTTTTCCTTGACGACGAATTCTTGAAAGATATTCCCGTTATCGGACCGTCAAAGACAGGAGCAAGATTGGAAGGAAGCAAGGAATTCGCCAAGGAATTTTTATTGAACCACAGGATTCCAACAGCTGCCTATCAAAGTTTTACAAAAGAAACCTTGGAAAAAGGATTTCATTTCCTGGAAACCCTGAAGCCGCCTTATGTTCTGAAGGCAGATGGATTGGCAGCCGGAAAAGGAGTCTTGATTATCCAAGATCTGGACGAAGCCAAGTTTGAATTGAGCAACATGCTGCTGAATGAAAAATTCGGGATTGCAAGTTCAAAAGTGGTCATTGAAGAATTCCTGGACGGAATCGAGCTGAGCTGTTTTGTCTTGACGGATGGAAAGAATTACAAGATCCTTCCAACGGCAAAAGATTACAAGAGAATTGGAGAAGGCGATACAGGATTGAATACGGGTGGAATGGGAGCAGTTTCTCCAGTCCCGTTTGCAAATGCCGAATTGCTTGAAAAAATAGAAAACCGGGTTGTAAAACCCACAATCGACGGATTCCACCACGATAAGATCAATTACAAGGGTTTTGTGTTCATCGGACTGATAATCGTTGATAACGACCCTTATGTGATTGAATACAATGTAAGGATGGGCGATCCGGAAACGGAAGTGGTCATTCCAAGATTGAAATCGGATCTGGTTGAATTGTTTGTGGCGGTGGCCAATGAAAAACTGGATGAGGCGACCTTAGAAATCGACGAAAGAAGCGCCACGACAATTATGGTAGTTTCCGGCGGATATCCGGAAGAGTATGAAAAAGGAAAAGCAATCTCTGGAATTGAACTCGTTCAGGATTCCATCGTTTTCCATGCAGGAACAAGAACTGAAAACGGGCAGGTGGTAAGCAACGGCGGAAGGGTGCTAACCGTAACTTCATTCGGGGACAACTTCGAGGAGGCCATAAAAAAATCTTACCAAAATATAGACAGGCTAAATTTTGATAAGATGTATTTTAGAAAAGATATCGGTTTCGACCTTTAAGTTGAAATTAGAAATTGGATTCAGAAGTTGGAATGAGATTCTTGTTCTGATTTCTGAATTCTTATTTCAAGAAAGAGTGGGCCGTTGTATCTTGAAATTCGTCATTGTTCTCCTTGTGCAATTTCAATTGTTTGATCCAATAAACAATAAAATAAGCACAGATGATCATAAAAATCCAATTCAAAAGATTGGCAGTGAACCAACTGGTTAATTCTAATTTTCTTAGAAAATCTAAAGGCAAAAATAAAAAATCAACGAATAGAGACTGTATTCCTTCAAAAAATGCTTTCATTTTTAGTACAAGTATTATATTTACAATTACAAAAGTATAAAATATCCTTATGATAACAACTATTTTTAGCAAATCAAGACCATTTAATTACATTTTGGTCACGGCATTGCTAATTTTATGCTTCTTTCTCTACCAATTAAAAGACGTTGCAAGTATAGATTCAGGTACGGAAATCGCGAGCAAGGGAATACTGTTATTATTGTTGGTCGCTTCACTTTTCATCTCGAATTTCATCACAAAGAAAAACGGACTCAGCAAGGACAACACGTTCCCGTTCCTGTTCTTTTTCAGCTTCCTGATTTTATTCCCCACTACTTTGGGAACCTCGAGCCTTATTATCTCCAACTTTTTTGTGCTTTTGGCTTTGCGAAGACTCATTTCCCTTCAATCTTTGGTCACGCCGAAAGAGAAGATATTTGACGCTTCCTTATGGATATTTATCGCATCATTGTTTCATTTCTGGAGCATCTTGTTCATCATTCTGGTTTTCGTATCCATCATCCTCCATGTTGCCCGCGATTACAGGAACTGGGTTTTGCCCTACATCGCATTTTTCACGGTTGCCATAATATTCTTGTTGTTTTCCTTTGTATTCGATAAGACATTGGTTGAAAACTTGCTGGAAAAAGCCTATTTCAGTTTCGACTTCAATTATTTTACGAATAAATTCCAAAACATTGCGTTGTCGATTTACGTCGCCATTACGGCATTATTCCTTTTCACGCAAATTGTTTCACTTCCAAGCAAACCGCTCATACATCACAATTCCTACAAGAAAATTATCATTGCCTTCTTCATCGGATTTGCCGTTTATGCCGTTTCGCCCGACAAGAACAACAGCATCCTGCTCTACACCTTTATGCCGCTAGCCGTAATGGCGACAGGCTATTTCGAAGGAATCCAAACCAATTGGACGAAAGAAGCCACTGCCATTCTAGTGGTTGGACTTAGCTTTTTGTCGTTTTTTATGCAATTATAGATAAGCAGCAATTTCCCGCCAACCGTTCCAACTCCTCATTTAAAAAGCCTTTTTCACAAGGCCAAAAAGGAGCTTCTGTTGGTCGCTCTTTTGGTCCAGTAAAAAATAGCTTTTTGAATTCCGGGGTTTCCACTCATGTCAGGGCTAGCTTTGCCGTTGGAAAGAGTAGTGTGGAATAAATCGTTGTTTTTTAATCAAAGCTTGTTCCCATAAGCCAAATCACCGGCATCGCCAAGTCCAGGAACAATATAGTTTTTCCCATTCAGTTTTTCGTCCAGGGTCGCCACCCAAAGATGGCAATTGTCAGGAAGATTTTCTTCCAGATAAGCAATCCCTTCCGGAGCAGCAATCACAACGGCAATATGAATTTCCTTTGGGTTTCCCTTTTCCAGCAGCTTGTTAAAAACGGCGACCATCGATTGTCCTGTGGCAAGCATCGGGTCAATCAAGAGCAGGTTTTTATTTTCAATGCTTGGAACAGCTTGATATTCAACCCGGATTTCAAAAGCATCATCGTTATTCTGGTGGTAGCGATAAGCCGAAACAAAACCATTTTCCGCACTGTCAAAATAATTCAGGAATCCCAGATGAAGCGGCAGGCCAGCTCTTAGGATCGAGCATAAAACCAAATCATCTTCGATCTCGGTTGTCTTCTTGATGCCAAGGGGTGTCTGGATTTCAATGTCTTTATAATGCAAATCCTTGCTCAATTCATAGGCCATAATTTCGCCGATACGTTCTATGTTTCGCCGGAAACGCATACTGTCTTTCTGTACATTTACATTACGGATCTGACCCAGGAAATGGTTCAGTACGCTGTTGGCTTCTGATAAATAATGAATTTGCATAAACGGATTGAATTTGTTTTAGGTTATAAAAGTATAAAAAGTATCTTTGTCTTTTAAATATAAAGATATGTTTTCAAAATTAGCGTATTCCGTTTTTGAGCAAAGTATTCAGGATTATCACAAGTTCGATAATGTAGACCAACCAATTGAAAACCCTTTTCCAAAGGAGAAATTCGAACATTTGTTGTATTTTAAAAATTGGATTGACACGGTTCAATGGCATTTTGAAGACATTATCCGTGATCCTAATATTGACCCGATTGCAGCACTTGCGCTGAAAAGAAGAATCGATGCTTCCAATCAGGAAAGAACCGACATGGTGGAATATATCGATAGTTATTTTCTTCAGAAATTCAGCAACGTGAAAGTGAAGGACAATGCAAAGATCAACTCGGAAAGTCCTGCCTGGGCTTTTGACAGATTGTCTATCCTTGCATTGAAGATCTATCACATGCAGGAAGAAGCAACACGTCCTGAGGCTTCGCAAGACCACAGGGACAAATGCCAGGCAAAATTGAATATCTTGCTGGAGCAGAGAACGGACTTGTCTACAGCAATCGATGATTTGTTGCAGGATATCGAGAACGGGGATAAATTCATGAAGGTGTACAAGCAGATGAAAATGTACAACGACGATGAATTGAATCCGGTCTTGTATCAGAATAAGAAGTAATCCCACGACAAGAAAATTGTCAAAAAAAAGCAAACATATAGCCGTTATTCGACTTTCCGCAATGGGAGATGTCGCAATGACGGTTCCTGTCATCAGGGCTTTTGCAGCTCAAAATCCTGATGTACGAATCACTTTTATTTCACGTCCTTTTTTCAAGCCTTTTTTCGAGGGCATTCCAAACCTTGCTTTTTTTGCATTTGATGCAAAGGAAAGGCACAAAGGATTTTTGGGATTAATCCGATTGTTTAATGATTTGCGCAAGCTTGATATTGATGCGTTTGCTGACTTGCACAACGTTTTACGTTCCAAGGTTGTCCGGACACTTTTTGCCTTGGGTGGAAAAAGAACAGCTTCGGTTGACAAGGGCAGGGCCGAAAAGAAAGCCCTGACAAGAGCTGAGAATAAGATTTTCGAACCCGTTACTCCAATGTTTGAACGACACGTGAAGGTTTTCCAAGAGCTTGGATTTCAAATTGATTTGTCAAATCCTGTTTTTCCACCCAAGCAACAAATGGACAAGGAGATCATCGATTTGATTGGAGAAAAAAATCAAAACTGGATCGGAATAGCACCTTTCGCACAATATGATTCGAAGGTTTATCCTCAGGATCTGATGCAGGAAGTCATTGATTCATTGGCAGGAAATGCAAACCATAAGATTCTACTTTTTGGAGGTGGGAACAAAGAAATCGAAATCCTGGAACAGTTTGCAGAAGGGAAGGAAAATGTAAATGTAATTGCAGGAAAGATTGCGTTCAGGCAGGAATTGCAACTCATCTCAAATCTTGATGTAATGCTTTCGATGGATTCCGGGAATGCCCATATTGCTGCAATGCTGGGAGTGAACGTCATTACACTTTGGGGGGCTACACATCCGTATGCTGGATTTTTACCTTTCAATCAACCTCTGGGAAGTGCTTTGGTTTCCGACAGGAATCAATTTCCAAAATTGCCCACATCGGTTTACGGAAACAAGAAAGTGGAAGGTTATGAGGAGGTGATGCGAACGATCAAACCAGAAGAAATAGTAGAAAAAATAAATTCCAATCTTGGCTGACCAAAATTGGAATTTTTAATTTTATAGAAATTCTACCCGATTAAACATCATCAAAATCTACATAAATTTCTGCAGAAGTCGGATGTGCTTGACACGTCAGGATTAAGCCTGATGCAATTTCTTTATCCGTCAAGATAGAATTCTTCTTCATTTCGGCAGAACCTGTCGTGATTCTGGCCAGGCAGCTGCTGCAAATTCCGCCTTGGCAGGAATAAGGAGCATCCAGTCCTTGTTTCAGGGCCGCATCAAGCAAGGTTTGCTTTTGGGACATCTCGAATGTAGTTTCCTCGTCGTCCACCAGAACCGTGATTTTTGTGTGGCCTTCCAAGGATTCTGAAATCTTGTTTTCTTTTGCAGAAGAGGTAAACAATTCGAATTTGATGTTTTTCTCGGGTATGTTGTGTTCCTTCAAGACATCGTTTACGGTGTTGATCATTTCTTCCGGACCACAAAGGTAGAACTTGTCAAATTCCAAAGTCTTGTATTTGTTGTTCAAGACAAAATTCACGGTCGATCTTTCGATCCTTCCGAATAATTCGTTTTCAATTTTTGCCTGGCTGTACACAAAATGAACGAACAATCTGCCTACAAATTGCAATTGCAAATCGTGCAGTTCCTGGTGGAATAGTGTGCTTTCGGGCGTCTTGTTTCCGTAAACCAATACGAAAGTACTCTTTGGTTCACTTTTTAAAACCGTTTTGATGATCGACATGATCGGCGTGATACCACTTCCTGCAGCAAATGCGGCATAGTTTTTCTGTCTGTCGGCAACGGGTTCAAAAATAAAGTTGCCTTCAGGATGGCCCACTTCCAATAAGTCTCCCGCTTTCAGGATCTTGTTTGCAAATTGAGAAAAAGCACCTTGATTAACGGATTTTATCGCAATCCTTAACTCGTCGCTCTCCGGCGAGGAACATATGGAATAAGCACGACGAAGCTCTTGCCCGTCAAGCGTAAGTTTTAAAGTTACATATTGTCCGGCCTTGAAAACATAGTTGGGTTTTAATTCGGCGGGCACATTAAAAAGGACGGAAACGGCTTCCTTGGTTTCGCGTTTCACCTCTTTTATATTTAATTTATAAAATGAAGACATTGTTTAATTTTTTGCAAAGATACTAAACCTTGAAGGTTACAGAAAAACATTAATTTAAATTTATATACCTAAATTTGTTATGTATAAGAAACTTATGTATGTTTGTAAAAGATTATTGTATCTGATAAAATTATAATATGAAAAATTCACAGTTGTACAAAGGAAGCCTCAATACCATCATTATGAAGCTTCTGGAAGAAAAAGGAAGGATGTACGGTTATGAAATCACCCAGAAGGTCAAGGAAATTACCCTGGGCGAATTGAACATTACCGAAGGAGCCTTGTATCCGGCCTTGCACAAATTGGAAGCAGAGGGACTGCTTGATGTTGAAATTGAAAAAGTGGACAACAGGATGCGGAAGTACTACAAGCTTACGGAAAAAGGAACGACTGAAACGGTCAACAGATTGGCGGAATTGGAAGAGTTTATAAAGAACATGCAAAACATTGTCAACCCTAAATTGAGTTATTAAGATGGCGATGAATAAAGAAAATATAGCGTTTATAGATCAATTTTTGAAACGGAATGATGTCGTGTATGTTGATATACGTGCAGAAATGACGGATCATATTGCAACAGCTGTCGAAGAAAGGATGCAATCGGGAGGACTTGATTTTTATGAAGTTTTTAGAAATTATGTAACAATCAACAAGAAAGAACTTTTCAGAATGAATAAGGGCATTTGGTGGTTTTCGTTTCAGGAAGTAAAGAAATATTTTCGAGTCTTGATAAAGCCCGCCAGCTTGCTGACAAATCTATGTTTGATACTCTTTTTCGTTTTCTCTCGAAATCAAAGTTTTTACTTGTCTTTCAAGGAAAATCTACCGTTTTATTTTCTGATGACTTTTCTGTTTGTTTCTGTTTTCAACGTGATTTATTTTTGGATCATTAGAAGAGAACGGTATTTTTTTATTGAACGGAACAGCATTATTTTAATGATCCTCTACTGGATAAACCTTGTCATGCTTAGACCTTTCGTAACAGAGAGTAATCTCTCGGATAGTCTCGTCATAGGATTTTCCTGCTTGTGTGTCATATATGTTTTTTATACAATTGACCAACTGAAATCATTCTTAAAAATTAGAATTATTAGCAACAAGAACTAATGAAACTTTCTTCAGAGCAGATAGGGCAACTTTACACTTTCACCCGCAGGCATTATGTGGAATGGTACGATCTGCAGTCGGAATTGGTCGACCATCTGGCCAACGCGATTGAGGCGGAATGGCAGCAGGATCCTAAACTGACTTTCGAAGAAGTGTTGGACATCGAGTTCAAGAAATTCGGAATTTTTGGTTTTATGGATGTGGTGGAAGAGCGGCAGAAATTCTTGCAGAAGAAATATGCAAGATTGATTTGGAAGTACTACAAGCAATTTTTCAGATTGCCCAGGATCATACTCACTTTTGCATTAATTTATATGCTTTTTCTGATTTCGGGATTATTTCCAAATCCAAAATATTTTTTCTTGTCGATTTTGGTAATCGGAATAATCCTCGTCATTATGGATCTTGCAAAGACAACTCGAGCCTATAAGAAAAGAGAAAAAGAAACGGGCAAGAAATGGCTTTTTGAAGAAGTTGCAAAAAACTTAAACTCCTTGCCGGTTCTGTTTTTGCCGGTTAATATTTTTAATGCCGTCAATTCCTTTTCTCAAGGCCCTTGGACTGAAACCTATTCATTGGTAAGTGCCTCGTTATTCGTATTGGTGGGGATTTGGATGTTCGTGCAATTGAAGATCATACCTGGAAACGTATCGGAAGAACTTGAAAAAACGTATTCCGAGTACCAAATTTCAAAATAGGTGTAACAAAACGCAAAAACTTCCTACTTACAAGGAAACCAAATAACCCAAAACCTATGTTCAAAAAATTTATAATGCTCGAATGGAAAGCCTTCTTCAGATCGGCTTCGTTCGCAAAAAATCTGGCCCTTAAAATATTGATGGTTTTTGGAGCAATTTATTTTGCTGTGATGTTCGTCGGATTGGGTTTTCTGGCCTTTTACGGATTAAAGAAGAATGTTGCTGATCCATTGCTAATCATCAATAAATATTTGATTTATTATTTTGTAATTGACTTGGTTTTAAGGCTCCTGATGCAAAAGATTCCAGTTATGAACATCAGGCCATTGCTGACACTTCCCATTAAAGCTTCAACGATTGTCAATTTCTCATTGGGCAAAACATATCTGTCTTTTTTTAATCTCGTGCATGCCTTTTTATTCATTCCTTTTTCGGTGATCTTATTGGTTGAAGGATACGATGTCCTGAGTGTTGTGCTTTGGCATTTGTCGATAATTGCATTGCTTTACATCAATAATTTCCTGAATATCTTATTGAACAACAAGGACAACCTTTTCATAATAGGCTTTGTGGTATTGGCTGGTTTCGGACTTTCCCAATATTATCAGCTTTTTGATGTGACGGAATATACGGTCTTTTTCTTTGACGGACTATTCCATACGAAATGGATGGTGCTGCTTCCAATTGCTGTCTTGGCTGGGTTGTATTATGTCACTTTCAATTATTTCAAAAGCAATTTATACTTGGATGCAGGTCTTGCTTCAAAACACGATATTGCCGAAACCGAAAATCTGATCTGGTTGAACCAATTCGGAGTTTTGGGAACTTTCTTGAAAAGCGACATCAGGCTTATCAAAAGGAACAAGCGTTCAAAAACCACGGTCATCATGAGTGTAATGTTCTTGTTTTACGGATTGCTGTTTTTCAGTGGTGGAATAGAAACGTATGACAATCCCGTGATGTATATGTTTGCCGGCGTTTTTGTCTCGGGTGGATTCCTTATCACTTTCGGACAGTTCGTTCCAAGCTGGGACAGTGCCTACTACCCCTTGATGATGACCCAGAATATTTCCTACCGAAATTATTTGAGTTCCAAATGGTGGCTGATGGTAATCGCAACTGCAGTTACGACGGTTATTGCCTCGTTCTATCTTTATTTCGGATTGCATATCTATCTGATGATCGTGGTTGGAGCAGTTTATAACATCGGGGTCAACTCACACCTGGTGCTTCTGGGAGGCGCTTACACAAAAACACCAATAGATTTGGCTTCTGGCAAAGGTGCTTTTGGTGACAAGAAAGCCTATAATGTAAAAACATTGTTGATTTCACTGCCACAATTATTAGTGCCGATGGGACTTTATGCCCTGGGACATTATCTGATTACTCCAAACGCGGGATTGGCCTTTGTGGCACTGGCAGGAATTCTTGGATTCGCTTTCAAGAACAAGGCTTTTACTTTAATCGAAAGGATTTACAAAACAGAGAAATATGCAACTTTGGAATCCTACAAACAGAAATCGGCATAACCACAACTAAAATAGTATTCAAAATGATACAAGTAAACAACCTTTCGAAAACATATAACGGGACAACCGTACTAAAATTAGACCACCTGGAAATCAAAAAAGGCGAAAGCTTCGGACTCGTAGGGAACAATGGTGCCGGAAAAACCACTTTTTTCAGCCTGTTATTGGATTTGATCCAGCCTACTTCAGGTAAGATCAACAACAATAATGTCATTGTGAGCGAAAGCGAGAATTGGAAATCCTTCACGGCTTCCTTCCTGGACGAAAGTTTCCTTATAGGCTACCTCACGCCGGAAGAGTATTTTTATTTCATCGGGGATTTGCGTGGTCAAAACAAGGCCGATGTTGATGCCCTGTTGAAAAAGCACGAGGAATTCTTCAATGGGGAAATCCTGAACAGTAAAAAATACATACGTGATTTCTCAAAAGGAAACCAGAAAAAAGTAGGAATCATTGCAACCTTGATTGGTAATCCGGAAGTGATTATCCTAGATGAACCTTTTGCGAATCTGGATCCAACAACGCAATTCCGCTTGAAAAAAATCATCAAGGATCTTGCTGATGATCCAAATGTTACTGTGTTGGTTTCCAGCCACGATTTGCTTCACACTGTTGAGGTTTCCGACAGGATTGTGGCCCTTCACAAAGGTGAAATCGTAAAAGACATCCAAACCTCGACAGAAACATTAAGAGAACTCGAAGCCTTTTTCGCAGTTTAAAATAAAATCATAATTTCTTGAACCATCAAGGGAAAGATCCATCAAGATACACAAATGTCTTGATCTTCTTGGCCCTTGATGGTTTTGTTTTTTTAAAAGGCTGGCTCCGTGAGTCGTTCAAACAAAAAAAGGGCCTTTTTTTTCCACATATCAAAAAGAAACGTATTTTTACCAGTCATTATACTAAAATTGGCTTTTGAAAGTTAATGGAATAAGCACAACTGAAACCCGGTCTAAAAACCAAATTGTTGGATGCTAATTACATATGACCCTAGGGACAATAAATTCACATATGAATAAAAACGTTTTGAAATTGAAAACCAGCATACTTAAATATTTTTCCCTCTTTTTATTTATTATCCTGATGATTGCCTGTTCTACTAAAAAGGACAAGTGGGTGAATAGGGAATTCCAAGCCTTGAATACAAAATACAATGTGCTTTACCACGGGAATGTTGCATTGGAGAAAGGTGTAGAGGAATTGAAACTGCAATACAAGGATAATTTCTGGGAACGTCTCCCGGTAGAAAGGATGACGATTTCAAAGGAAAATCTAATGCCTGGACAGGTTCAAAAAAATGCCAATTTTCAACGAGCCGAAGAAAAAGCGACGAAAGCCATTCAGAAACGCTCGATGAATATCGAAGGAAAAGAGAAAAATCCACAGATGGATGAAGCGCATTTGCTGCTTGGAAAGTCTAGATACTACGACCAAAGATTTGTTCCGGCATTGGAAGCTTTCAACTACGTTTTATACAAATATCCGGAAAGCGACAAGATCTATGAGGTAAAAATCTGGAGGGAAAAAACCAATATGCGGATGGAAAATGATGCATTGGCGGTAACCAACCTCAGAAGATTGCTGAAGGAGATCAAATTCAAGGATCAGATTTTTGCGGATGCAAATGCCACCCTGGCCCAAGCGTTTTTGAATCTGCAAGAAAACGACAGTGCGGTTGCAAAATTGCGCCTGGCTACCAAATTCACGAAATCCAATGAAGAAAAAGCAAGATATCGTTTTATCCTTGGCCAAGTTTTTGACCAATTGGGGCAAAAAGACAGTTCATTCATAGCCTATCAGTCGGTTATTGACATGAACCGGAAAGCACCAAGACGTTATGTAATCCAGGCCCACATCCAGCAAGCCAAACAATTCAATTACAAGACGGGTGATACACTGGCCTTTGTGAAAAAATACAAGGATTTATTGGAAGACCGTGAAAACCGGCCATACCTTGATTTCATCAATCATCAGGTTGCCTTGTTTTATGATGGGCAGGACAATGATAATCAGGCGAAAAAGTATTATAATGCTTCGCTTCGGAAAAACTCGGAAGACCAATATCTCGGAGCTTCAAATTATAGGAACCTTGCCGATATCTATTTCGATAATGCAAAGTATCCGACTGCGGGAAAATACTATGACAGCACCTTGGTCAAATTGGATGCAAGGACACGCGAACACAAATTCATCAAGAAGAAGAGGGAAAATCTTGAAGACGTGATTAAATATGAGGCAATTGCACAAAAAAACGACAGCATCCTGAATCTAATCGCCTTGTCCGAAAGTGGAAGAAGGCAATACTTTGAGGATTATATCGCAAAACTTAAAATTGCCGATGAAAAGGCGGCTGCCGAAGAAAAAATCCGCAAGGAAAAAGCAGAGCGGCTTGGCAATTCAGCAGGAAATGGCCCGGAGGATATTAGAGGAATTAAAGACGAAAGAAATGCAGGAGGAAGAGGCGAAGCCAAATCCCCGGCAGCGCCGCCGGACCAAAATTTTGGACCAAAACCCACGAGTGCTTCGGCAGCATTCTATTTCTATAATCCAACTACCGTTTCTTACGGGAAAAATGAATTCAGAAAGAAATGGGGGCAGAGGGCCCTGCAGGACAATTGGAGAATTTCAGCCGGACAATCCAAGACCGTTGCCGAAGTTGAAGACGAAGAAGCAGTTGCGGATATAAAGAATCCTGATCAGAAAGAAACAGAAAAACCGATAGAACCTCGGTATACACCGGAATTTTATCTGAGCCAGCTTCCAAAAGAGCAAAAAGATATAGATGAATTGGTCAAGGACAGAAATTTTGCCTACTACCAGTTGGGACTTATTTACAAGGAAAAATTCAAGGAATATCAATTGGCGGCCAATAAATTGGAGCAACTGCTGAAGAATGATCCAGAAGAAAGATTGGTGCTTCCCTCAATGTATCATTTATTCAAAATATATGAGATCATTGACAAGAACAAGGCACTTGCTATGAAAGATCAAATCATTTCCAAATACCCGGACTCGAGGTATGCACAAATCCTGAACAGCAGCAACCCATCCGAAACAGCATTGAGTCAATCTCCGGAAGTAATCTATGCGAATTTGTATGCCAAATACGAACAAGGAGATCTATTTACGGTCTTGGAAGAATCTGAAGCATTGATAGATCAGTTTACAGGTGAAGAAATTGTGTCAAAATTTGAATTGCTGAAAGCCCATACCATAGGAAAATTAAAAGGTTTGGTGGAATATAAGAAAGCCTTGAACTTTGTGGCCTTGAACTATCCGAACAGCTCCGAAGGAAAAGATGCCGAACAATTATTGGCCAAAAACATCCCTTATCTGGAGAAATTAAGATTTGACGCCGAACCTGCGAAAAGTTGGAAGATCATCTATAAGATCACCAATGCGGAAGATCCCAAAACAAAAGTTTTAATTGACAAGATTAAGAAATTCACGACTGAGAGGACAGCTCAAAAGCTGACCTATTCGATTGACATTTATACGATGACCGAAAAATTCCTTGTAATCCACGGAATGAATAGCGAGGTAAATGCGACCGATATCAATACGATCTTGAAAGATTACAAAGATTACAAGATTGCAGAAACGTCAATAATAATTTCGAGCGAGAATTATAAGATCGTCCAGATAAAGAAAAACATTGAAGAGTATCTGCAGCCAAGACCAAAAGCAGAGCCAGTTCCTGTAACACCGGATCCGGTTCCGCAAGTGGAAAATAAAGAGGAGAAACAGATTGAGAAGGACAAGGAAAAGCGCAAGGCAAGAGAAAGACCATCAAGAGTGTCAAACGAGCCAAAAACGCTGCCGTCCATAAAACCTCCCGGGCCTCCGGAAGAAGAAGAAAAGCAAGAAAAAACAAAAAAGCCGTAAAAATGTTTGAGAAAAGCCCAAAATCTTACACAGACCTTTTAGGGAAAACCAATAGAATTGTAGAAGGGACGCTTATAAAAGGCGATATTATCTCACAGGCGGATTTTCGTTTGGACGGCGAACTTGTGGGGAATTTTTCATCCAAAGGGAAAATAGTCATCGGTCCGGCGGGAAGTGTCATTGGCGATATTATTTGCAAGAATGCCGATATCGAAGGTAAATTCGACGGAAAGATAGAGGTCAAGGAAATCCTTAACGTGAAATCCAAGGCGAGCATCCACGGAGAAGTGATCTGCGGAAAATTGTCGGTAGAACCAGGAGCCGATTTCAGTGCCTCTTGTTTCATGCGACCCGTTATTAAAAATGTAAAACCAAACGATGGAGAACAAGGAGGATAATAAATCAAAAAAATGGTTGGCATTTATAAATATTCCCATCCAGATGGGGGTTATCATATTTGTATTTTCCTATCTCGGAATATGGCTGGATGAAAACTATACCGATTCATCCGTTTTCACAATAGTATTATCGCTCCTTTCTGTTTTCATTGCACTTTATAATGTAATAAGGCAGGTCAAGAACCTAAACAAAGAGTAATGGCTCCATTTTTAAATTTTTTAAAATACCTAGTTCCATTTTCAATAGTGCTTTTCCTGGCACAGCATTTCATAGTGGTCAATCTTTTTGCGGACATACCTTTTTTTTATTCTACTTGGAGTATCTATGTGTTCCATATCATCATAACCATGCTTTCCTATCTTTTTTTGCTGTTTGTGAATAAGACATTCCCTGACAAGACAGGTTTTGCCTTTATGGGAATCAGCCTTGTGAAGATGATGGCGGCGGTTGTTTTTTTAATTCCAATGATTCAATCAGATACAATTGACCGTATTCCGGACGTTGCAATCTTCTTTATACCCTACTTTTTATATTTGTTTTTCGAAACGATTTTTGCAATTCGTTTAATAAACAAGGCGTAAAAAGTGGCTTTATTGTGGAATTGTTCAGTTTGGGGCTATTTTTCTAAAAATTAATTGATATATTTTCAATTGTGAATTAAATATGTACCTTTGCAAAAATTTTTGAAACGTAAAATTAGATACACAATTTAATAATGGTAATTTCAAATAAACCACTTCAGTTCTTATTTATTGCTTTTGTAGCATGTATTCCGTTCGTTGGATTCGCAAATCCTGCTGTTGACAGTACTCATGTTGCCACTGAAGTTGCTGAACACCACAGTGAAGCGGCTCATGGAGAAAAGGAATTTAATGCTACCGACATGATCAACTCGCATATTGGAGATTCCCACGAATTCCACATTGCTGATTGGGGCGGTCATCCAATTTCTTTTTATCTTCCGGTAATTTTATGGACCAATAATGGTTTGGAAATTTTTTCATCTGAACAATTCCATCATGACAACGAAGGTCACTATGTCGTTGATGCAAATGGACAGGAATTGGTCCGTTATAAAGAAGTGATTTTCTATAAGGATAAATTCGACACATTGACTAAAGATGAGAAGGATGGCGGAGCTTTTGCCTTTGATGCAAGACCTTTGGATTTCTCGATCACAAAGAATGTATTCTCCATGTTGATGTCGACAATCGTCTTGTTTTTATTATTCCTTGCCGTAGCAAGATCATACAAGAAAAACCCAAAGGCACCGAAAGGGTTAGCTGGATTTTTGGAGCCATTGGTTACTTTTGTTAGAGACGAAATTGCAATCCCAAATATCGGCCACAAGAAGTATGCGAACTACATGCCGTATCTTCTGACCATCTTTTTCTTTATCTGGATCAACAACCTTATCGGATTGATTCCATTCTTTCCATTCAGTTCTAACTTGACAGGAAATATCTACTTTACATTTGTAATGGCATTTATTACTTTCTTGGTTACTACTTTCAGTGGAAACAAAGATTACTGGGGGCACATCTTCAATACGCCAGGAGTTCCGGTTTGGTTGGCGCCAATTATGGTCCCTGTAGAAATTATTGGTATGTTGACAAAACCTTTCGCCTTGATGATTCGTTTATTTGCAAACATCACTGCAGGTCACATCATCATATTGAGTTTGGTTTCATTGATCTTCATTTTCGATACGGTAGCGGTTTCTCCAATTTCAGGAGCGTTTGTATTGTTCATGAGTGTATTGGAAATGTTGGTTGCGGCATTGCAGGCTTATGTTTTTACATTGTTGTCTGCATTGTTTATTGGTCAGGCGGTAGCAGAGCATGATCATCACTAAAATGTGTTTTATTAATTATTAACTATATAAATTTATTATTATGGTATTAGCTGGAATCGGAGCTGGATTGGCTGTAATTGGTGCAGGTCTTGGTATTGGAAAAATTGGTGGTTCTGCAATGGACGCTATTGCTCGTCAGCCAGAAGCTGCTGGAAAAATCCAGACTGCTATGATTATTGCTGCTGCACTTATTGAAGGTGTTGCACTTTTCGCAGTAGTTGTTGCGTTGATCGCAAAGTAATTAAAACTAAAACTTCCTGCAGCGGTTGGCTCCAGGAAGTTTTTTTAAAAAAGACAAACAATTTTAAATATATAATCTTATGCAATTAACTTCACCAGAGAGTTTAATTTTTTGGACAACAATCATCTTTGTTATCTTTTTCTTTCTTTTGGCAAAATTTGCTTGGAAGCCAATCTTGGAAGCTGTAAAAAGCCGTGAGGAATCTATCAACAATGCCTTGGCATCTGCAGAAGCAGCTCGCAGGGAAATGCAGAATTTAACGGCTGACAACGAGCGTATCTTGCAAGAAGCAAGAATGGAACGTGATGCCCTATTGAAAGAAGCACGTGAGATCAAGGATAAAATGATTGCTGATTCAAAACATGAAGCACAACTTCAAGGAGAAAGAATGATCGAGCAGGCAAAAGCTGCAATCGAATCTGAGAAAAATGCAGCCATGGCTGAATTGAAATCTCAAGTTTCATCATTGTCTCTTGAAATCGCTGAAAAATTATTGAAAGAAGAATTATCGAACAAGGAAGCTCAAACCAAATTGGTGGAGCGTATGTTGGGTGACGTAAAATTAAACTAAGATCATGTCAGGAACCAGAGCAGCAATTCGTTATGCAAAAGCAATTTTAGACTTGGCCCTCTCTCAAGGAGTTGCCAATGAGGTCTATAATGATATGGTTTTGATTTCTTCAACAATCAAAGAAAATGAGGAATTGAGTACTTTTATTCAAAATCCAACGATTTCTATAAGTGTTAAAGAAAGTGCCTTGACAGAAGTTTTTGCTTCAACAACTGGATTGACGAAAGGTCTTTTCCACTTGTTGTTCGAAAATAAGAGATTCGAGATTTTGGAAGGTGTTGCTTTGCAATATGTCTTGCAATCAGACGAGATGAATGGTTTTGAAGTTGCAAAAGTGACAACGGCCATTGCGATGGATGCGGCATTAGAAGCAAAAGTTTCTGAAAAGATCAGAGAATTTTCAAACAAGAAAATTGCAATTGAAAACATTGTTGACGAGTCCATCATCGGAGGTTTTATCCTGAGGATAGGCGACAAGCAATACAATGCTTCAATTGCTAATAGATTAAAAGTTTTAAAAAGAGAATTAAGTAACTAGTTATTTATATAATTATGGCGGAAATTAAACCTGCTGAAATTTCAGCAATATTAAAAAAGCAATTATCAGGTTTTGAATCTGGTGCAACGCTGGAAGAAGTTGGAACAGTATTGAATGTTGGAGATGGTATTGCTCGTATCTACGGGTTATCAAATGTACAATACGGTGAATTAGTAGAATTCGATAACGGTCTTGAAGCTATCGTTTTGAACCTTGAAGAGGATAACGTGGGTGTGGTACTTTTAGGACCATCAATTGGTATCAAGGAAGGTTCGACTGCTAAAAGAACACAACGTATTGCTTCGCTTAAAGTGGGTGAAGAAATGGTAGGCCGTATCGTGAACACGCTTGGTTTTCCTATTGACGGAAAAGGACCAATCGGTGGGACTCTATATGAAATGCCATTGGAAAGAAAAGCTCCTGGAGTTATCTTCCGTCAGCCAGTTACTGAACCATTGCAAACAGGAGTAAAAGCAGTTGATGCGATGATCCCTGTTGGTCGTGGACAAAGGGAGCTTGTGATTGGTGACCGTCAGACTGGTAAATCAACAGTTTGTTTGGATACCATCCTGAACCAAAAAGAATTTTATGATGCAGGTCAGCCTGTATTCTGTATATATGTTGCAATTGGGCAAAAAGCCTCAACTGTAGCTTCAATCGCTAAAATGTTGGAAGAAAAAGGCGCAATGGCTTATACGGTTATTGTTGCTGCAAATGCTTCTGACCCTGCTCCAATGCAGGTTTATGCTCCAATGGCAGGTGCTGCTATCGGAGAATATTTCAGAGATTCAGGTCGTCCTGCTTTGATCGTTTATGATGATTTGTCTAAACAAGCGGTAGCATATCGTGAGGTTTCTCTTTTGTTGAGAAGACCACCGGGCCGTGAGGCTTATCCTGGAGACGTTTTCTACCTTCACTCAAGATTGTTGGAAAGAGCTTGCAAGGTTATCGCCAATGATGACATCGCCAAGAATATGAATGACTTGCCGGATTCCATCAAAGGAATCGTAAAAGGTGGTGGTTCGTTGACAGCTTTGCCAATTATCGAAACACAAGCGGGTGACGTTTCTGCATATATCCCAACAAACGTAATCTCTATTACGGATGGACAGATTTTCCTTGACGGAGATTTGTTCAACTCTGGAGTTCGTCCAGCGATCAACGTTGGTATTTCTGTATCGCGTGTGGGAGGTAATGCCCAGATCAAATCAATGAAAAAAGTATCAGGTACTTTGAAATTGGATCAGGCACAATTCCGTGAATTGGAAGCGTTTGCCAAATTCGGTTCTGACTTGGATGCAGTTACCTTGAACGTAATTGAAAAAGGTAAGAGAAACGTTGAAATCTTGAAACAAGGTTTGAACGATCCTTATACAGTTGAAGACCAAGTGGCGATTATCTATGCAGGTTCTAAAAACTTGTTGAGAAATGTTCCTGTAAGCAAGGTGAAAGAATTCGAGAAAGATTTCTTGGAATTCTTGAACGCAAAACACAGAGATACTCTTGATGCTTTGAAAGCAGGTAAGCTTGATGACAAAATTACTGATGTTATCGAGAACGTAGCGAAAGAAGTTTCAGCGAAATATAACTAATTAAAGTATTAAGTATTGAGTACAAAGTATCAAGATGGTCTTTGTACTTAATACTAAAGTCTTAATACAAAATAGATGGCAAATTTAAAGGAAATCCGTAATAGAATTACTTCCGTTTCATCAACGATGCAGATTACTTCTGCGATGAAAATGGTTTCTGCAGCAAAGTTGAAAAAAGCACAAGATGCAATTACAGCAATGCGACCTTATGCCGAAAAATTGACGGAATTATTACAAAATCTTTCTTCATCCCTTGACGGTGATGTAGGCGGTGAATTTACTACACAACGTGCAGTAAGAAAAGTGTTGATTGTTGCCATAACTTCAAACAGGGGTTTGTGTGGTGCTTTCAACACGAATGTAATCAAGGAAGTTAAAAACCGTACCGATTTTTATGCCGGAAAGCAAGTGGATGTTTTTGCCATTGGTAAAAAAGGAAACGATGTTTTAGGAAAAACGTGCAAGGTTACCGATAATCAAAGTGCTGTTTTTGATAGCTTGACTTTTGACAATGTTGCTGAAATTGCCCAACAATTGACGGAACTGTTTATTTCTGGAAAGTACGACAAGATTGAATTGGTATACAACCAATTCAAGAATGCTGCAACACAAATCGTTCAGACGGAACAATTCTTGCCATTGGCACCAATCGTTTCTGAGAAGGCAGCTTCGACAGTTGATTATATCTACGAACCAGAGAAGGAAGAAATCATCCTTACTTTGATTCCAAAATCATTGAAGACACAATTATACAAAGCCATCAGGGATTCATTCGCTTCAGAGCATGGAGCCCGTATGACGGCAATGCACAAGGCAACTGATAATGCAACCGAGTTGAGAAATCAATTGAAATTGACTTACAACAAAGCACGTCAGGCAGCGATTACCAATGAGATCCTTGAGATTGTTGGTGGAGCTGAAGCTTTGAAAGGTTAAAAATATCTTATATTTTTCTTAAAGTCGGCTTTACGCCGACTTTTTTATTTGAAATAATCCTAAATTGTCATCTAATTCTTAAAATAAATAGATATGAAGAAAATTACTTTTTTAGCATTTTTATTTGCTTTTAATTTAAATGCACAAACATTTCCTGGTCCCTACTGTTCAATAAGTAGCGATTTTGAAGATATTGAAGAAATTACAGCTGTTAATTTTGGAGGTGCTTCGATTACAAATTCGAGTGCATCTTCGATCCACTTGAATTTTCTTTCAACAACAGCCAATGTCAGTCCTGGTCAATCTTATACTTTGGAAGTAAAAGGAAATACAGTAGGCAATTATGATAATGAGTTCTTGGCTTTTATCGACTGGAACCAAAATGGTACTTTTGAGAGTGAGGACGAAACTTTTTACATAGGCTTGATTACAAATTCAACAGGCTCCGACAATAAAGTAGCAAGCACAAGTATTGCAGTGCCAAGTACGGCTTTGCTTGGAACCACCCGTATTAGGATTGTAAAGGTTTGGACGGACGAATCGGATTTTTATTTTTTGAATCCTGACCCTTGTTCCATAAGCGTGGAGGATGCTATTTTAGATGAAATAATTGCGTCTTATGGACAGGCAGTGGATTTTAGTGTAAATGTAGCCTCTTTGAATACCAATCAATTTGAAAAGAACCTCCTTTCGGTTTATCCTAATCCTGTAAAGGATATTTTGAATGTTAAATATGCTTCAGAAATTAGTGAAGTGAAAGTGTATAATTTAATAGGACAAGAAATACTTTCAAAAGAAGTTGGCCTGTCTGATTTTCAATTTGATATCAGTAATTTGTCGTCAGGAACTTATGTTGCAAGATTATTTTCGAATGCAGGACAACATTCTTTCAAACTGATAAAAGAATAATTCCAGAATAATTTGAAAGGCCGAAAATATAGAGTTTTCGGCCTTTTTTTAAAGCAGGACTTTGAAAAGGAGAAATTGAACATCATTGCATTAAAGTCAGCTAAGGCAAATAATAGGAAAAGAATCCTGCTTATTCCAGGAATATAAGATTTCAAGCAACCATAAATTGATTGTGAAGATGTAAATTAAAACCTTGGCGACTTAAAAACCCAAAGAAATAGTTATTTTTGTTAGATATTATTGAGACAACACTTTGAGTTTATATAAAAATCTTTTCAAACAGACAGCCATTTACGGACTCGCCACGGTTCTGCCGAGAATGTTGAGTTTCTTGTTGGTAATGGTGCATACGGACAAGCTCGTAAAAGCCGATTATGGAGAGACCACCATACTTTTGGCCTATATGGTTTTCTTCAACGTCATCCTTTCCTACGGAATGGAAACGGCTTTTTTCCGTTTCTATAACGCCGAAGACAACAAAAAGAATGTAGTGGAGACTTCTACGATTTCAATTTTTTGGACCTCGATAGGATTTTTATTCCTGTCACTTTTTTTCAGGAATACACTTTCAAGTTGGATAAATGTCGAAGTGGAATTCGTTACCTATGCAATATGGATATTGGTTTTGGATGCCTTGGTTATCATTCCGTTCTCAAAATTGAGAGCGGAGCAAAGGCCGATCGTTTATGCCGTGATCAAGATTGGAAACGTGATGGTGAATATGGCACTTAACTTGTTTTTCTTGCTCTATCTTCCAGAAATTGCACAAAATCATCCGGATACTTTTCTTTCGACCATTTACTTCGAAGATTTTCAAGTAGGCTATATCTTTATGGCGAATCTTATAGCAAGCTTGACTACTTTTGTAGCACTTTCACCAAATTATCTGCACGTAAGATGGCATTTCGATTTCCAACTCTGGAAAAAAATGATGTATTACGGATTTCCAATACTGATCGCCGGAATAGCTTTTGCAGTCAATGAGCATCTGGATAAAATCATCCTGGAACATCTTCTTCCAAAAGACACCGGCAAGGCAGAAGTGGGCGCCTATGCAGCCTGCTACAAATTAGGTTTGTTCATGGTATTGTTTGCAACCGCATTCCGTCTAGGAATCGAACCTTTTTTCTTCAGTCATGCGAAGAATGAAAATGCAAAACAGACGTATGCCATCATAACAAAATTTTTTGTCATTTTTGGTTCGCTTATATTGTTGACCGTAATTGTTTTTGCAGATTTGTTGAAGATGATCATGATAAAAGACGAATCCTATTGGGAAGCAATGGCAGTAGTTCCGTTGATTATCCTGGCAAATTTCTTTTTGGGCATCTACAACAATCTTTCGGTTTGGTACAAGTTAACAGACAAGACAAAAATTGGAGCTTACATTTCAATCATTGGAGCAATATTAACCTTGGGGTTAAATTATCTCCTCATTCCAACATACAGCTATATGGGTTCCGCAATTGGGACAATAATAGCCTATGGAAGCATGATGGTCATTTCCTATGTCCTGGGAAACAAATACTATCCTGTTCCGTATGACATGAAAAAAATAGGAGGCTATCTGGGAATTTCAATCCTGTTTTCAATCCTGTCGTTCTATTTCTTCAGGGAGAATTATTTTGTTGGAATTCCGCTCATCATCCTATTCACGTATTTCATATATTACAACGAGAAAGAAACATTAAATAAAATTATAAAAAGAAAAGCTTAAACACGATACAATGAACATCAATATAATAAACAAGTCGCAACATCCCTTGCCAAATTATGAAACCATCGCTTCGGCAGGAATGGATTTGAGAGCGAACCTGACAGAATCTATAACCTTGAATCCTTTGGAAAGAGCCATCGTAAAAACAGGACTTTTCATAGAATTACCGATTGGCTACGAGGCCCAGGTGAGACCAAGAAGCGGCCTTGCTGCAAAAAAAGGAATCACGGTCTTGAATTCGCCAGGAACAGTTGATGCAGATTATCGTGGTGAAATCGGTGTGATTTTAGTAAATTTATCCAATGAAGCCTTTGTGGTGGAAAACGGCGAACGAATTGCCCAATTGATCATTGCAAGACATGAACGTGCCGAATGGACAGAAGTGAAGGAATTGTCTGAAACGTCTAGAGGCGAGGGCGGTTTCGGAAGCACGGGAGTGAAATAAAAAGTTAATAATTCAAAGATTAAAACTCAAAGATTTTGTTTGTAATTTTTAATCCTTAAATCTTTCAATAAAAATGAAAATAATAGTTCCAATGGCAGGACGTGGTTCTCGTTTGAGACCACATACGTTGACAGTTCCAAAACCATTAATTCCAGTTGCAGGAAAACCAATCGTTCACCGTCTGGTAGAAGATATTGCGGGAGTCCTGAATCAAGAAATTGAAGAAGTTGCCTTTGTAATCCATGAAAGCTTTGGCAAGAAAGTGGAAGAAGATTTGATTGCCATTGCCGAAAAATTAGGGGCAAAAGGAACTATTTATTACCAGAATGAAGCGCTGGGAACAGGTCACGCCATTATGTGTGCCAAGGAATCCTTGAGCGGTCCGGCCGTTATCGCTTATGCAGATACACTGATTCGGGCCGATTTTGATTTGGACAAGACAGCCGATAGTGTAATTTGGGTGAAGCAGGTAGACGAACCGGAAGCTTTTGGCGTTATTAATCTTAATGAAGACAATGAAATAATCGAGCTGGTTGAAAAACCGAAAGAATTTGTTTCAGATCTGGCCGTTATCGGGATTTATTATTTCAAAGATATTGCAGTATTGAAAGACGAATTGCAATCGGTGTTGGACAATAACATTATTCACGGTGGAGAATATCAAATCAATGACGGAATAAAGCAGATGATGGCAAAGGGCATGAAATTTGTACCAGGAAAAGTAGACGAATGGATGGATTGCGGAAACAAGAATGTAACCGTTGAAACCAACTCAAGAATGCTTGGATTTTTACACAATGACGGGGAACATCTTGTTGATTATGATGTGAAATCAGAAAATTCAACCATAATCCCGCCTTGCTTTATTGATAAGGATGTCATCTTGATCAATGCGACGGTCGGTCCGAATGTATCGCTTGGAAAAGGTTGCCACGTAATGAATGCAACGATTAAAAACAGCCTGGTTCAAAATCATTCGCATATAAAAAATGCCAACCTGGATAATGCCATGATTGGAAGCCATGCCAGTTTCGATGGAAATTTCACGTCGATCAGCATTGGTGATTATTCAGTTTTAGAATAAAAATAAAATGAAAAAAATAGTCTTGCTCATAATTTTTGGAATGTTCCTTTCCAATCCGATTTCGGTTTTTGCCCAGGCAGAACCGGAAAGTATCGGTTTGGAGACTGATGAATTCCAGGAACTTTTCTTTGAAGCGTTAAAACAGAAAGGAATTGAAAATTATGACAAGGCAATTGTTGCATTGGAAAAATGCTTGAAGCTTCAACCGCAAAATGCCAATGTCTATAATGAATTGGGAAAGAATCATCTGAAGTTGAAAGCGTACAAGGATGCTTACGATTCATTTGAAAAAGCGACTCAGATCGATCCAAAAAATAAATGGTTCTGGAACGGGATGTACGATGTCTGCTATCAGACGCAAGATTACAACCAGTCGATTGTCATCGTTACAAAACTGATTGAGTTTGATGCCGGATACAAGGAGGACCTGGTTTCGCTTTATATGTACACCCAGCAATTTGACAAGGCCCTGGCACTGATCAATGAACTGAATGAAAATGTAGGAAAGTCTGAAAAAAGGAATGGCTACAAGATGCAGATCCTGCAAAATGCCAAATACCAGGGAAGCGAAAAGGAAAATCTGGTGGAACTGATCAAAAATCATCCGAAAGAGGAAGCCAATTATATCTCGTTGATTTATTTGTATTCCAACAGCAATGAAGAGGAAAAAGCGCTTGAGGTGGCAAAAGAACTCGAAAAGGAAATTCCAAGCTCGGCTTGGGCCCAAGTCAGCCTTTTTAAATTTCATTTGAATAATAATGATGGCGACAAGGCAGTTGCTTCGATGAATAAGGTGCTTGACAGCGATGAAGTGGATGGGAAAATCAAGCATAGAATTTTAAACGAGTTCTTGATTTTTGCTACAAAGAATCCAAAATATGAAGTTGCCTTGGAAAAAGCGATTGCTTATTTTGAAAATGAAAGCGAAGTGGATGTTGCCAAGGAAATAGGGAAATTCTATCAGAATAAGAAAGACTGGAACAAGGCGATAAAATATTATGAAATGGAAGAAAGCAGCAATCCGACTAACCTGGGCAATACAATGCTTTTATTTCAGGCCTATGCCGAAAATCAACAGTTCAAACAGCTTTCCAAGAAGGCGGAGGACATGATGGAATTGTTTCCTTCAAAACCTGAATTCTATTATTATGCGGGATTGGCAAACAATCAGTTGAAGAATTTCAAGAAAGCAAAGGACATCCTCGAAACCGGAATTGATTATCTGGTAGAAAATAAATCCCTGGAAATTAATTTCAATATCCAATTGGGAGAAGCCTACAATGGTTTGGGCGATATGAAGAAAAAAGAAAGCTATTTTTTAAAAGCCGATAAATTATTAAAAGAATAAAGCTATGAAAGAGTCAAGAATAAAATGGACACATTTCGTGTTCCTGGTATGTTTCGCATCAATGGTATCCTGCAAATCGAAAGCGGTCATTTCGGAAGCAACTGCAACCAAGACGATGAGTGCCGACAAGGTGATTGACAATCATTACGATACCAAGAAAGACTTCAAGACTGCTTACATCAAAGCAGATGTCGCTTACAAGGACGACAAGCAGAGCCTGAATGTGTCGGCCGATATCCGCATCAAGAAAAATGAACAAATATTGTTGAGCGTCCGTTTTTTTGGAATCACGATGGCAAAAGCATTGATCACTCCAAAAGAAGTCAAATATTATGAAAAGTCAGGAAACAAATATTTCGAAGGCGATTACACTACTTTGAGCAAATGGTTGGGAACCGATTTGGATTTCAATAAAGTTCAAAATATGCTGATCGGTCAGGCTTTTGATGATTTGAACAAGGGAAAATACGATTCTTCAATTGAAGATGGATTGTATAAACTGTATGATAAATCAAATAAAAGCACGGAGAAATCGTTCTTTTTTGAAGCTTCGCAATTCTTGATAAAAAAGCAGGAAATCAGCCAGAAGGCAAAAAACAGGATGCTAAAGGTGAGCTATCCGAATCACAAGGATTATCCCGAAGTTATTTTGCCAACCGAATTGGTCATTGAGGCATTGCAGGACAATAAGGCGACAAGAATCAAGATAGAATACAAATCGGCAACATTCAACGAGGACCTTTCTTTCCCTTATAGTGTTCCGGATGGCTATGATAGAATTTTTATTGATTAGATTTGCACAAATATTTTTATGATATGTCGAAATACATCCTTACAATTCTTTTACTTTTAATCACTTCATTTTCGTGGAGCCAAACCCAGCAGGAGAAACTGGAACAGCGAAAAGCACAGCTTATAGAAGAAATTAAAGAACAGGAACGTTTGTTGAAAAGCCAGGACCAGAAGCAAAAATCAGTCCTGACGACCATTACACAGCAAAAAGAAAAGATAAGACTCCGTGAAAACCTGATCCATACTACCGAAAAGCAAGCCAAGATATTAAAGGACGGAATGTACCTGAACCAGCTTGCCATCAACAAGCTGAATCGTGAGTTGAAAGATCTGAAGGAGGATTATGCCGAGATGATTGTAAAATCTTACAAGAGCCGTTCAGAACAAAGCCGTGCGATGTTTTTATTGTCTTCCGAAAATTTCCTTCAAGCCTATAAGAGGGCCCAGTACATGAAACAATATGCGAGCTACAGGAAAACGCAAGGTGATGAAATCAAGGCCAAGAGTGACAAGCTTGCCGATTTGAACAACAAGCTTGATGCCCAAAAAACGGAAAAGCAAAAATTAATACAGGAGCAGGAGCAGGAACGTATTGTACTTCAAAAGGAAAAAGAAGAGCAGGAAAAACTGGCCAATTCCATCAAGAAGGACAAGAAGAAAATTGCTGCTGAAATCAAGAAAAAGCAACAGGAGACAAAAGCAATCGATAAGAAAATCGATAAATTGATCAAGGAGGCAATTGCCGAAGCCAATAGGAAGGCGGCAGCCGCTGCGAAAAAGGCAAATCCAAATACGACTGCAGCTGCAACAAAGGCAACCGAAAGCTCAACAAAGATTGTACTGACACCGGAGGCCAAAATTGTTTCGGATAACTTCAAGGCAAACAAGGGGAAATTGCCTTGGCCAGTTGAAAAAGGACAAATCACCTTGAAATTTGGTAACCAGCCCCATCCGGAGATCAGTTCGCTGACAGTCCACAGTAGCGGAATTGAAATCTCTACAACAGGAGATGCCAATGCAAGAGCTGTTTTTGATGGCGAGGTATACAGTATCATTTATGTTTCCCCGGTTCAGAAATCGGTTATGATACAGCACGGGGATTTCTTCACGGTCTATCATAACCTGAGCAGTGTTTCGGTAAGCAAAGGACAAAAGGTGAGCAGGAAGCAAAACATTGGAAAGATCAGAACCAGCGGGGATACGGGAAAGACAGTGCTGAAGTTCATGATTTCTCAAAATACTACCTACGCCAATCCGCAAAGTTGGTTGACACCAATGTAAGATTTGGAAAAGTAAACATATAAAAAGGGCGGTTGAAATTTTCAACCACCCTTTTGCTTTTTATTGATTGATATGAACGATTAAAGTTCGTTCAACATCTTGGAAATTTCATCCAATTTAGGAGTAAGGATGATTTCGATCCTGCGGTTTTTGGCTTTTCCTTCTGCCGAATCATTAGAGGCCAATGGAGAATATTCTCCTCTTCCAGCAGCAGTAAGATTTTGTTTGTTGATAGCCTTGTTTTCTGTCAGGATGCCAACAATTGCTGTAGCCCTTTTGGTAGAAAGATCCCAGTTGTTTTCGATCTGTCCCATTGCTCCGGCGAATTTGTCATTATCCGTATGACCTTCAATCAAAACAGAAATTTCCGGATTGTCAGCCAATACTTTTCCTACGGCAACAACTGCTTTCTTTCCTTCAGTTCCAACGGCCCAGCTACCGGTTTGAAATAACAATTTATTCTCCATGGAAACATAAACCTTTCCATTTTTTTGCTCAACGGTCAAACCTTTTCCTTCAAATGCATTCAAGGCTTTGGATAAAGTTTCTTTCAGTTTTTTCATTGCAGCTTCTTTTGAAGAAATCATTTCTTCAAGTTCGGCAACCCTGTTGGAACGCTCTTGGAAATCAGCCATCAGTTTGTTCAAACGTGCCTGCTCTGCCGCCAAAGCTTTTTCCTTTGCTTCTAATTTGGCAAGCAGCTCACGGTTTTTGTCCAGGTTCGTTTTCAACACATCGTCGCTGTTTTTTTCCAAGGCACTATACGAGGATTGCAAGTTTTTCAAGTTATTGCTTGACGCCGTGTAATCAGCAAGAAGCTTGTCGCGCTCGGCTTTCAACTTGTCGTATTCTTTTTGCAAGGAAGCCTGGTCGAGTTCTAACTTGTTTTTGGCTTTCAGTAATTCTTCGTTTTCATCTGCAACTTTGCGGTTTTCTTTTTTAAGGCTGGCGAATTTGTTCTCCAAGTCGGTATATACTTTTTTAGAAACACAGGAGGTGGATAGGGCCAGCACAAGAAGTGCTATCGAAACTCTTTTTATCATCTTGATTGTTTTTAGGTACTATTTTATTCTTGTTTATTATTCAATTTCTATCATGACCGGACAATGGTCGGAATGCTTGGCGTCTGGTAAAATCAAAGCCCTTTGCAATTTGTTTTCAATAACATTGCTGACCAGGATATAATCAATTCTCCAACCTTTGTTATTGCCTCTTGCTCCGGCCCTGTAGCTCCACCAGGTATAATGGTGCGGGTCTTTGTTGAAATGCCTGAAGCTATCCGTAAATCCGTTTTTCATGAACAAATCAATCCATGCCCTTTCTTCCGGAAGAAAACCTGAGACGGTTTTATTTCGAACAGGATCATGAATATCAATTGCTTCGTGGCAAATATTGTAATCACCCCCAATTATAAGGTTTGGAATTTCCTTCCTCAATTCAATGATGTATTCTTGAAATTCCCTCATGTACATAAACTTATGGTCAAGCCTTGCAATATTGGTCCCGGAAGGAAGATACAAGCTCATCACGGAATAATCATCAAAATCCAGGCGAAGATTCCGGCCTTCGAAATCCATATAATCAATACCCGTACCGAAAACTACATTGTTTGGTTTTATTTTTGAAAGAACCGCGACACCGCTATACCCTTTTTTTTGGGCAGAAAACCAATAATGATAAGGATATCCAGCTTTTTCAAATTCTTCTACAGGAATCTGGTCTTTTGTTGCCTTGATTTCCTGAAGACAAATAACATCAGGATTGGCTTGTTGCAGCCACTCGATAAAGCCCTTGGAAATGGCGGCTCTGATACCATTTACATTGTATGAAATAATCTTCATTATGGATAAAATTTTGTCTTTTTTCAAAAGTAGGTAAAAAGGTTTAATTTCTTTAAAAACCGGGATTCGAAAATAAAAAGTAATGGAAAGTTACCTCAACCATTATTACTTTTAAAGTAGTTTTGCTATCTTTGTTTTTCGCCAAAAAAACAAAGCTATAAATGGGTTTAGTAACCGCAAAAGAAGTTGCCAAAGCAATAAACACTGAAAAATACGGGATTTTTGGAACTTTTTCAGGTTGGTTACTGATGAAGATACTCAAGATTTCGACTTTAAACGATGTATACGACAGAAACAAGCATTTGACTGATGTTGAATTCCTGAATGCCATATTGGATGAATTCCAGATAAAATTTGAAATTCCCGAAGAAGACCTGAAACGTCTTCCAAAGGAGGGTGCCTATATAACAATTTCCAATCATCCCTTGGGAGGAATTGATGGCATCTTGCTGTTGAAATTAATGCTTGAAAGAGAGCCCAATTTCAAGATCATCGCCAATTTCCTTTTGCATAGGATTGATCCTATGAAGCCTTATATTATGCCGGTCAATCCTTTTGAAAATCATAAGGATGCCAAATCCAGCGTGATTGGAATCAAGGAGACTTTACGTCATCTGAGCGATGGAAAACCTTTGGGAATGTTTCCGGCAGGAGAAGTTTCTACCTACAAGGACGGGAAACTAGTAGTTGACAAGGCTTGGGAAGAAGGTGCCATCAAGGTAATCAGGAAAGCCCAGGTGCCTGTTGTTCCGATCTATTTCCATGCCAAGAACAGCAGGTTGTTTTATTTGTTGTCAAAATTGGGTGGAACACTCAGGACGGCAAAATTACCGTCTGAATTATTGACGCAAAAGGATCGGATAATAAAAGTCCGGATAGGAAAGCCAATTTCGGTAAATGAACAGAATGAATATGCAAGTATTGAGGAGTATTCGGAATTTTTAAGAAAGAAGACCTATATGCTTGCCAATCCTTTTGAAAAGGAAAGCAAGCTGTTGACCACGCCTACTTTAAAATTAACCAAGAGTCCCAAGCAAATCGTTACTGCTGCCAATCATGACAAGATTGTAGCTGAAGTTGTTAATTTAAGGAAGCTTGAATGCAGGTTGCTGCAAAGTAAAAACTATGAAGTGTTTTTTGCCCAGGCAGATAAGATTCCCAATATTCTTCATGAATTGGGAAGACTCAGGGAAATTACTTTCAGGGAGGTTGGAGAAGGCACGAATGAATCCATCGATATTGACAGGTTTGACAAATATTACCACCATATGTTTCTTTGGGATGAAGATGCCCAAAAAATAGCAGGAGCCTACAGGATGGGATTGGGATCTGAAATTTTTCCAAAATATGGGATTGAAGGATTTTATCTGCACGAACTTTTCCGTTTTGAACCTGAACTTTTTGACATGATGAATAAATCCATCGAGATGGGAAGGGCCTTCATCGTGAAGGAATACCAGCAAAAGCCAATGCCTTTGTTTCTGCTTTGGAAAGGTATCATGCATACGACATTACGTTATCCGGAACATAAATTCTTGATTGGAGGTGTCAGCATTAGCAATCAATTCTCGGATTTCTCAAAATCGTTGATGATTGAGTTTATGAAATCGAATTACTACGATCCTTATATTGCCCAATACATTCACCCTAAAAAGGAATACAAGGTAAAACTTAAAGATGCAGACAAGGATTTCATTTTTGATGAAGCGGAATCAGATCTGAACAAGTTCGACAAGATAATTGACGAATTGGAGCCTGGAAGTTTGCGTCTGCCCGTATTGATCAAGAAATACATCAAGCAGAATGCAAGGGTGGTGGCATTCAATGTAGATCCGTTGTTCAACAATGCGGTCGACGGACTGATGTACATCAGGATTGCAGATATACCGGAAAGCACGATGAAGCCGGTGATGGAAGAATTTCAGGCAGAACTTGAAAGAAAGCTGGCCGAAAAAGGAGAATAAGGTTAATTGAAATAATAAACGTATCCTACATTTAAAGTGGCAGAATAATCGTTTGTCTTGTTCTCAGTGTAAACTTCTCTTTTAGGATTCATCCCGTCGATCCAGTCTGAAAAGTAATATTGCAATCTTCCGTCTATTATTATGGCATGGTATTCAGATAACTTGACCCTGAATCCCAAACTGGCCGTTAGAGAGGCAACCAGGCCTGAATCACTTTTAAATCCGTCTATGTACTTTACAGGTACGGTTAGTGGTGTTCCTATATTTCCTAATTTGGAATATGCTTTTACACTGTAACTGGTAAGTTGCGTACCGGCACTGATGTAAGGGCTGAAAGTTGCCCTGCTGTAGTCGTCTGTCTTAAAAGGGTAGTATTCAAGCTGGACACCAATATTTCCAGCTTTTACAGTGCTGCTCATGCCGCGTAATTTTCTTGCAAAATCAGAATTTCCTTCTACATATTTTCCATAGTGCTCCAATTGAACCTTCATAAAAGAAGCTTCCAGACGAATCTTGAAGTTGTCTGCAAAACCAGAACGATCGTTGTTTAATGATATATAGTAAAAAACACCTCCAGATATGCCGACGTTATTTATAGCATTTTTAATTTCACCCCTTGCTCCAAAATCAGACTGAAAAAACACCGGACCAGCCATGATACCAAATTCCTGATAGGTGCGGCCATATTGAGCTTTTACAGAGGAATAGCTAATCAAAACAACTAGCAACATTATTATTTTTTTCGGCATGATAAAAAATATTTCAATTGTAAATATTCGCAAATATATAAAAACAAACAGCACATATAAAATATATATATGAAATACTTGATTTTCACGATAAAACCTAATAAAAACCTTTAAACAACTGTAGTAAAAGCTGATTTCATTAAGATTTCTTAACAAAAGAATAATTTTACTGAGAATACGAAAAAATAAGCAATCGGATTTCTATAAAATTGTATATTTGTGCAATCAACGAAAACGTTTTCTTAAAACGTTAATAACTTAATAATCATGTCACAAAGTATTCAATCATTTGTTGAAGCAGTTGCTAAAAGAAACCCTAATGAGCCTGAATTCATGCAGGCCGTACACGAAGTTGCTGAAACAGTAATTCCGTTTATTGAAGAAAATAAAAAATACCAGAACAAAATGCTTCTGGAAAGAATGGTTGAGGCCGAACGTATCATCACTTTCCGTGTCGTATGGATTGATGATGCAGGAAATACTCAGGTTAACCGTGGTTATAGAATCCAGATGAATTCTGCAATCGGACCATACAAAGGAGGTATCCGTTTTCATCCATCTGTAAATTTAAGTATCTTGAAATTCCTTGCCTTCGAGCAGACTTTCAAGAACAGTTTGACGACTTTGCCAATGGGCGGAGGAAAAGGTGGAGCAGATTTTGATCCAAAAGGTAAATCAGACAATGAAGTAATGCGTTTCTGTCAAGCATTCATGACCGAATTAGCGAAACATATCGGTGGAAACACTGACGTTCCAGCCGGAGATATTGGTGTTGGAGGAAGAGAAGTTGGTTATATGTTCGGTCAATATAAAAGATTAAGAAATGAGTTTACAGGTGTTCTGACAGGTAAAGGAATTTCTTTCGGAGGATCATTAATCCGTCCTGAAGCTACTGGATATGGAGATGTTTACTTCGCACAAAGTATGTTGGGAACAAGAGGTGATAGCTTTACAGGAAAAACGGTTGTTATTTCTGGTTCAGGAAACGTGGCCCAATACGCTGCTCAGAAAGCAACTGAACTAGGAGGCAAAGTAGTTACGATGTCTGATTCATCAGGATATATCTACGATGCTGACGGGATTGATGCTGAGAAATTAGCACACGTGATGGAAATCAAAAATGAATTGAGAGGCAGGATTGGTGATTATTTGAAAAAATATCCAACTGCCAAATTTGTTGAAGGAAAACGTCCATGGGAAGTGAAATGCGATGTTGCATTGCCATGTGCCACTCAAAATGAATTGAATGAAGAAGAAGCTAAAGCTTTGGTAGCAAACGGATGCATCTGTGTTGCGGAAGGAGCAAACATGCCCTCAACTCCGGAAGCGGTATTGGTTTTTCAAAATGCAAAAATATTATTTGCTCCAGGAAAAGCGTCCAATGCAGGAGGAGTTGCTACTTCAGGTCTTGAAATGTCTCAAAACTCTTTGAGATTAAGCTGGACATCAGAAGAAGTTGACGAAAGATTAAAAAGAATTATGCTGGATATCCACGCTTCTTGTGTAAAATACGGTTCTGATGCTTCAGGATATGTTGATTATGTGAAAGGTGCGAACATTGCAGGATTTGTAAAAGTTGCCGATGCAATGCTTGCGCAAGGTGTTGTGTAATCTGTAATTGATAAATAATTTTTAAATGCTCCCAAACTGGGAGCATTTTTTTTGCATCCTGATATTAAAAATCAAATAAATTCGTTTTGTATTATATTTGTCATAGCAATAAATCTATAATGAAATATTTTTTCCAAGCGTTCCTTTTTCTTGTCTCAATACAAATTGGATTTTCCCAGAACAGCAAGAGCTGGAATAGTTATTTTAGTTACAACGAGATAAAGGACATTTCTGAATCGGCAAACAAGGTTTTTGCAGCATCAGAAAATGCCATCTTTTCCAAAAGTGACATTACAAACGAAATAAAAACAACCAATACCATAGATGGATTGCCAGGCCAGACGATTTCAGTGCTCTACCACAGCGAGGCATTCAATCGTACCCTCATAGGTTATGAAAACGGATTGCTGGTTATAATAAATGCTGATGGAACCATAAGAAGGGCTGTTGATATCATCAACAAGCAGATAAATCCGACCATCAAGAAAATCAATCATATTCATGAACACGAAGGAATAGCCTATATTTCGTGTGATTTTGGAATCGTGCAATTCAATCTGGCAACGCTTCAATTTGGAGACACCTATTTTATTGGGGACAATGGAGCAGAAATAAGAGTATTGCAGACGGTTGTTTTTAATGGATTCATATATGCGGCCACTGCTTTTTCAGGTATCCGAAGAGCGAATATCCTGAGTGAGAATTTAATAGATTATAATCAATGGATCAACATTGCTTCGGGTAATTGGATGAGCGTGGAAGCTGTTGGAAATGAATTGATAGCAGTCAACACAAGTTCAAACCTGCACCGATTCAATGGTTCTGTTTTCCAGCCGTTTATCCAGTTTTTTCAACTCCCGTCGGATGTAAGACAGAATGAAAATTCATTGATAGTTACCACCCAGAATAATGTTTATGTTTATAATGCACAGTTGGCGCAAGTCCTGCAGATAAACACCAATCAGATTACGGAAGTGGAAGCTGCCTTTACTTGTGCAACGGTCATCAATGGAAAGGTGTATATGGGAACACAGGAAAACGGGCTGATTGTAACATCGCTCAACAATGCTTTTATATTTGACTTCCTGAGTCCTGATGGGCCGGAACGAAATGCTGTTTTTGCTGTCAATGCCAAAACCAAGAACATATGGGCGGTTTTTGGAGGTTATGATTCCGGTTATGATCCTTACAGGTATTCCGGATTTGCTCCAAATTTATTCGGAATCGGAAAATTTACAGAAAACAAGTGGCTCAGTATTCCGAAGGAAGATGTCCTGGGGGCGAAGGCACTTTCAAAGATCACGATCAATCCCGCGAATGAGAATGAAGTTTACATCAGCTCGTTCCATTCAGGATTGTTAAAAGTTGAAAACGATATACCGACTTTTTTATATGACCAGAGCAATAGTGCTCCAAACGGACCTGAGACCCTGACTTTTGACGGTCCAAACATCAGCGTCAGGATAAACGGGACAGCTTTTGATAAGGATGGCAATCTATGGGTGACAAATTCCCGTGTGGTAAATGCCCTCAAAGTATTAAGGAAGAATGGACAATGGCAAACTTTTTCTACAGAGGAAGTCATGGACAACCGCATCAATCTGAATATTGATCAATTGCAGATTGACAAGAACGGAACCAAATGGATTGCATCTTCTTTTGGCGTACTTGCCTTCAATGAAAACATAAATGCCTTCAAGAAGATATCCATGGAAGAGGGGAATTTGCCAAGCGATGGAGTCAGAAGCCTAGCAATTGACAACCGGAACCAGCTTTGGATAGGAACCAACAAAGGATTGCGTGTGTTGTCAAGCGTGGACAGGTATAATTCAGATGAACAAATGACCGCCAATGCCATAATCATTATGGAAGAAGGGGTTGCCCAGGAATTATTATATGAGCAATTCATAACCGATATTGTTGTTGATGGCGCCAACAACAAATGGATTGGAACGGCAGAATCAGGTGTCTTCCAGGTGTCTTCAAACGGGCAGCAGATCCTCCAGCGGTTTACGATTAATAATTCACCCCTGCCAAGTAATTCCATCAATGATATCGATATCAATCCCATAACCGGAGAAGTTTTCTTCGCCACAACCAAGGGAATGGTTTCCTTCAAGGGCATTTCCACCACAGGGAACGACAACCTGAATAATGTAATTGTCTATCCAAATCCTGTACGTCCTGAATATTATGGAACCGTAAAAATCACGGGACTTCTGGACAAGGCCACCATAAAAATCACCGATATCGAAGGGAACCTGGTTCACGAAGTAGTTTCCGAAGGAGGAACAATTGAATGGGATACTACTGCTTTCGGGAAATACAAGGTTGCTTCGGGAGTATACATGATTTTTATCTCCGCACAGGATGGAATCGAAACAAAAGTCAAAAAGGTAATGATTGTCCGATAACGTGAACTTGGAAAGTCATTTTCTAAATTCTAAATTCTAAACTCAAAATTGCAAGTCAAGACCAAAGCAATCGTCATCTCTTCTCTAAAATACCAGGAAAAAAGCCTGATTGTAAAATGCTTCACGCAATCCGACGGACTGAAAAGCTATTTTGTTCGCGATGCTTTTTCCAGCAGGAAATCCAACCAGAAAATTGCCTATTTCCAGCCACTTTCCATCCTGGAAATCGAAGCAGTCCACAAGAACAAGGGCACGCTCGAAAATTTCAAGGAGATAAAACTTGCAGCAGCTTTTCATTCCATCCATACCGATGTCGTAAAAAGCACCATCGTTATTTTCCTGTCGGAAATATTGCACCATAGCATCCACGAAGAAGAAAGGAATGAACATTTTTTTGCCTTTCTCGAAGCCTCACTGCTTTGGCTGGACAATCACGACGAGGTAGCTAATTTTCATCTTATTTTATTATTGGAAACCACCAAATACCTTGGTTTCTATCCTGATAATTCAGATCCAGATTCAAAATTTTTCGAGATGATAGAAGGCGTTTTCACGCCTTTTCATGCTGTCAGCAGTCTTTCAGAACACGAAACCCATCTGCTTAAAAGGCTTATGGCACTAAAATTCGACAGCGATCAGAAAGTTTTTGCTTCGGTCGAAAGGCAAATCCTGCTCAAGATCCTGATCGATTATTATACGTTGCACCTGGACGGTTTTAGAAAGCCGAAATCATTGGATGTCCTGAAGGAGGTTTTTTCTTGAGAAATTTGCCGCCAGGCACAAAGGTTAGAAATCAATTATTGGAATTGTGCCTCGTTTTAAGGCTATTCTGCTGCTGCTTTGCATCTTCGAACCTTCGTGGCAAACAAAAACCAGCAACTTACAACCGACAACCTATAACTATTTATTCAAAATTGATTACTTTCGCAAATTGATTTTAGAAAACGACCATAATGAGCACAAAATTTACTGAATATAAAGGACTTGACCTGCCGACCGTAGCGTCTGAAGTACTTGATTTCTGGAAAAAAGAGAACATCTTCGAGAAAAGCGTCACCACACGCGAAGGAAACCAACCTTACGTATTTTTTGAAGGACCGCCTTCAGCAAACGGATTGCCTGGAATTCACCACGTGATGGCTCGTGCGATCAAGGATATTTTTTGTCGTTATAAAACCCAGAAAGGCTTTCAGGTAAAACGAAAAGCCGGCTGGGATACTCACGGTTTGCCAGTAGAATTGGGAACGGAGAAAGAGCTAGGAATCACCAAGGAAGATATCGGAAAAACCATTTCCATCGAAGAATACAACGAAGCCTGTAAAAGAACAGTAATGCGTTACACCGACGTGTGGAACGACCTTACAGAGAAAATGGGGTATTGGGTGGACATGCAAGATCCATACGTGACTTACAAGCCAAAATATATGGAGTCAGTCTGGTGGCTTTTGAAACAAATCTATGATAAAGGTCTGTTGTACAAAGGTTACACGATCCAGCCGTATTCTCCAAAAGCAGGAACCGGATTGTCTTCCCACGAAGTAAACCAACCTGGAGCTTATCGCGATGTTACCGATACCACGATTGTGGCGCAATTCAAGACATTGCCGGAAACGTTGCCTTCATTTTTGCAAGGTTTTGGAGACGTGCATTTCCTGGCCTGGACGACGACGCCTTGGACTTTGCCTTCGAACACGGCTTTGACAGTTGGTCCAAAAATCGATTATGTTTTAGTAAAAACATTCAACCAATATACTTTTGAGCCGATAAATGTAGTCTTGGCCAAGAATTTGGTTGAAAAGCAATTCGGGAAAGGATTTTTTGCAAGCGAAGAAGATGCTGATTTCGACAAAGTAAAAAGTGGCGACAAACAGCTACCCTATAAAATATTGACCGAAGCAAAAGGTGCTGATTTGGTAAATATCAAATACGAGCAATTATTGCCTTACGCTTTGCCTTACCAAAATCCAGAAAATGCTTTCAGAGTAATTTCAGGAGATTTCGTAACAACGGAAGATGGAACAGGAATCGTGCATACGGCGCCAACTTTTGGTGCTGACGATGCGAAAGTAGCAAAAGAAGCTACACCAGAAGTTCCGCCGATGCTGGTTTTGGATGAAAACGGAACTCCGGTTCCATTGGTGGATTTGCAAGGAAAATTTACTTCGCATATGGGTGATTTCGCCGGAAAATATGTGAAGAATGAATATTATGATGCGGGAACAGCTCCGGAGAAATCGGTCGATGTTGAAATTGCCATCCGTTTGAAAGAAGAGAACAAGGCATTCAAGGTAGAAAAATACGTCCACAGTTACCCGCACAGCTGGAGAACGGACGAACCGCTTTTATATTATCCATTGGATTCTTGGTTCATCAAGGTGACGGACGTAAAAGACAGGATGTTCGATTTGAACGAGACCATCAACTGGAAGCCAAAATCTACAGGTGAAGGCCGTTTCGGGAATTGGTTGAAAAATGCCAACGACTGGAACTTATCCCGTTCAAGATATTGGGGAATCCCATTGCCAATCTGGAGAACCGAAGACAAGAAGGAAGAAGTGCTGATTGGTTCCGTAGAAGAATTATACAACGCCATTGAAAAATCAATCGAAGCTGGTTTCCAAAAAGAAAATCCGTTCAAAGGTTTTGAAATCGGAAACATGTCTGAAACGAATTATGATTTGGTGGATTTGCATAAAAATGTAGTCGATGAAATCACATTGGTTTCGGCTTCCGGAAAACCAATGAAACGCGAAAGCGACCTGATTGACGTTTGGTTTGATTCTGGAGCGATGCCTTATGCACAATGGCATTATCCTTTTGAAAACAAGGACAAGATCGAGGAAAACAAAGATTTTCCAGCCGATTTTATCGCTGAAGGTGTTGACCAGACCAGAGGTTGGTTCTATACTTTGCACGCTATTGGAACGCTGGTTTTTGACAAAGTAGCCTACAAGAACGTAGTTTCAAACGGTTTGGTCCTGGACAAGAACGGACAAAAAATGTCCAAGCGTCTGGGAAATGCAACCGACCCTTTCGAGACGATCAGGGAATATGGTCCGGATGCCACGCGCTGGTACATGATTTCGAATGCAAATCCTTGGGACAACTTGAAATTTGATATCGAAGGTGTTGCCGAAGTGCGTAGAAAATTCTTCGGGACATTGTACAATACGTATTCATTCTTCAGCCTATATGCCAATATTGATGGTTTCAAACATGAGGAAGCAGAAGTTCCATTGAACGAAAGACCAGAAATCGACCGTTGGATCTTGTCGGAATTGCATACGTTGATAAAGGTCGTGGACGACGCCTATGCGGAATATGAACCAACAAAAGCTGCTCGTGCTATTTCTGATTTCGTTCAGGAAAACTTGAGCAACTGGTACGTTCGTTTGTGCAGGAGACGTTTCTGGAAAGGCGAATATGCCCAGGATAAAATTGCGGCTTATCAAACCTTGTATACGTGCCTATTGACTGTTGCAAAATTAGGTGCTCCCATCGCTCCGTTCTTTATGGACAAGCTTTACAGAGATTTAACACAGGCAACACAGTCGGAAAAATATGACAGCGTACATTTGGCAGAATTTCCAAAACAAGTTGAAAACTTTGTTGATAAATCGTTGGAGAGCAAAATGCAGAAGGCACAAACCATTTCATCATTGGTTTTATCACTCAGAAAAAAGGAAATGATAAAGGTACGCCAGCCATTGCAAAAGGTAATGATTCCAGTACTTGACGCTGTCCAGCGTGCTGAAATTGAGGCCGTTTCTGACCTGATAAAAGCAGAGGTGAATGTAAAAGAAATAGAACTTTTGGACGATGCTTCAGGGATTTTAATCAAGCAAATCAAGCCTAATTTCAAGACCCTTGGACCTCGTTTTGGAAAAGATATGGGTTTGATTTCCAAACAGATACAGAATTTGTCACAGGAACAAATCAATCAATTGGATGCCAGTGGGTTTACAATTGTTGAATTATCAGGAAATAGTATAACTTTAACAAAAGAAGATGTAGAAATTACATCCCAGGATATCGAAGGCTGGTTGGTTGCAAATTCTGGAAATATCACGGTTGCTTTAGACATTACAATCTCTGAAGAACTAAGGATGGAAGGTATTGCGAGAGAACTGGTAAACAGGATTCAGAACATCAGAAAAGATTCAGGTTTTGAAGTTACCGATAAGATTGTGGTCCGTTTGGAAAAAAGCGGCATCTTGGAAGAAGCAATTTTAGCCAACGAGGCCTACATCAAATCAGAAACATTGACTGAAGAGTTGATTTTTGAAGAAAACATGGAAAGTGGAACAGAAATTGAGTTCGACAACATAAAAACAAAATTATTAATTACAAAATAACCCGAATATGGTAGATGAAGTAGCAAGATACTCAGATGCTGACCTAGCAGAGTTCAAAGAGATTATTTTAGGCAAGATACAAAAGGCACAATCAGATCTAGATTTGATAAAAAGTGCCTATATGAATGATTTGAATAACGGAACAGACGATACGTCTCCAACATTCAAAGCGTTTGAAGAAGGTAGCGAAACGATGTCCAAGGAAGCAAACTCCCAATTGGCAATACGTCAGGAGAAATTCATCCGCGACTTGAAAAACGCTCTTTTCAGGGTAGAAAACAAGACGTACGGCATTTGCAAAGTGACTGGAAAATTAATCGGAAAGGAACGATTGAAGATTGTTCCTCACGCGACAATGAGCATCGAGGCAAAAAACCTTCAGCGATAAAATTAAAAACAAGTATCAAATTCCAAATGACAATGCTGATTACGGTATTGTTGTTTGGAATTTGTGTTTTTTAGGAATTTGTGTTTTTTAGGATTTGGAATTTAACTACTTTTGCAATTCAAAAATTTAGAAATGTCATTAAAGAAAGCTTATTTGTTGGTTATCTTATTGTTGGTAATCGATCAAATATCAAAAATTTATATCAAGACTCATTTTGTTCTTGAAGAGAAAATCAAGGTTTTCGGACAAAATTGGTTCCAAATATTTTTCATTGAAAACGAAGGAATGGCTTGGGGAGTTGAAATTCCAGGAGCTTACGGGAAACTCTTCCTGACCCTTTTCAGATTGCTTGCCGTTTGCGGTATCGGATATTGGCTGCACGAATCAGTAAGGAACCGTAGTTCGAAGTACCTTATTGTTGCGATTGCCCTTATCCTTACGGGAGCTTTCGGTAACATCATTGATTCTGTTTTCTATGGCGTGATTTTCAATGACAGCCACGGCCAAGTTGCAGAATTGTTTTCCAGTGACCCTTATGGAACGCTTTTTCACGGAAAAGTAGTAGATATGCTTTATTTCCCAATCATCGAAGACTATGTGCTTCCGGAATGGCTGCCAATATGGGGTGGAAAAGAATTTACATTCTTCAATGCTATTTTCAACATTGCCGATATGGCGATTTCTACGGGTGTTGGAATCCTGATTTTCTTTAACAAGAGGGCTTTTGCACCCAATCACAATGAGCAGGATACTGTTTTCAAGAATAATTTACAATAGTTATTCTTTTAAAAGATAACTGCGAATTTTGCGGTCAATATTTTCAAACGTTTTCAAAAGGAATAGATCTGATCAGGGGTGATGCACATATCAAGCCGTACATCATTTTCAAATACATCTGTTATTTCAACTTCGGCTTCGAAGAACGACAATCCAATTTTTAAAACACCTGTATTGCATTCCGAAAGGAATTGGTCATAAAACCCTTTCCCGTAACCAACGCGGTGTCCATTTTTGTCAAAAGCCAGAAGCGGAACAAAAACAACCTCAATTTTATGGGACGGAACTTCTATTCCATCTACAGGTTCCGGAATATTGTATTCGTTCTTCTTGATCCGGGTATTATCCGTCAAGAGGAAATGTGTCATCTTCCGGGTTTCAAAATCACTTTTTGAAACAATCACCTCTTTGTCTTTTCCCGCCAGAACATGCAGGATGAATTCAGTGTCAATTTCCTTTTGCTCAGCAATAGGCAGGAAAATATGAAAATAATTCTTCTCCCAGATCGGAAGATGGATCAATTTGTTGGCTATGGCCAGGCTCTTTTCCTCGATATCAATTTCAGATAACGATTGTCTCAATGCTTTGTACTTGATTCTCAACTCTTTTTTATTCATCTCTCGTCGTTATGATATTCGAAATATGATACACCGCATCACCCTCATATACGATCGGCGAATGATTAGCATTGATGATGTAACCGTCGTTCGGGGCTTTCACTTTTTGCTCGAACTTTCCAAAAGGATCCGTGATGGCTCCCAGCACAAAGCCTTTCTTCACATAGCAGCCAATTTTATTATAATCGTGAAAAAGCCCGGAACTTTTGGCCCTGACCCAGCTCGATTTTTCAATATGGATACTCTGTGTCTCTTTTTGAGTCGCATTCAGTTTCGGATTGAGCATGCCCAGATGATCCAACAAGCGCTTGGCACCGTTCACGCCTTCCTGGGCAATCTCGTTATTGATGTCAAGCGATTTTCCACCTTCGAAAAGCAACATTTTCACGTTTAGTTTCTCGCTCGAATTACGAAAAGAACCGGCAATATTTTTTGAATACAAAGTAAACGGCGCGTCAAAGATGTCGGCAAGCCTTTTAAGTTCTTCATTATTGGGAACAATCCTGATTTGTGGTGCATTGAAACGACTAGCCCCGCCTGCGTGAAAATCCACACAATAATCCACGATCGGCATGATTTCTTTTAGGATATGATAGGCAAACCGAGAAGCCAGCGAACCATTCCTGCTTCCCGGAAAAACGCGGTTTAAATCCCTTCCATCAGGAAATTCGCGTGACTTGTTTACAAAGCCAAACATATTTACAACCGGAATGCAAATGATAGTTCCCGTTTTGGGCTTGTTGATCTTTTGGATGATGAGCTGCCTCACAATCTCAACGCCATTGATTTCATCTCCGTGGATTCCGGCTGAAAAAAGCACGATCGGCCCGTCAACTTTTGACCGTTCGATGATGATTGGGATTTTTAATTTTGTGGTGGTGTGGAGTTTCGCAATTTCCATATTGATGGTTTTGCTTTCACCGGAAAGTATCGTTTCGCCTAAAATAGTTATTGCCGTTGGTTTGGATTTCTTCATGTGCATTCAAAAATATAAAAGTAGTTAAATTCTGAATGTGGTAACAATTTCCGTGGGTTTTCGTCAGCACATTTCATTAACTTTGCATTTATGACTTTACCTCCAATAGCATTGCAAATCCAAACCCTGCCCGACAGTCCGGGCGTTTATCAATATTATGATAAGGAAGGGAAGATTTTATATGTGGGAAAAGCCAAAAATTTACGCAAAAGGGTTTCGTCCTATTTCAATAAGATCCACGATACGGCCAAGACCAATGTGTTGGTAAAGAAGATTGTAACTATAAAGCACATCGTTGTTCCTACTGAAACGGATGCCTTGTTGTTGGAAAACAATCTCATCAAGAAACTGCAGCCGCGATACAATGTGATGCTTCGCGACGACAAGAGTTATCCGTGGATCTGTATCAAAAGGGAGCCGTTCTCGAGAATATTTTCCACCAGGAGAATGATAAAGGATGGTTCGGAATATTTCGGGCCTTATACCAGTTTCAAGACCGTCCATACGATTCTGGATCTGATAAAGGAATTGTATCCGCTCCGGACGTGCAATTATGACCTGAACCAGAAAAACATCGAGAGCGGAAAATTCAAGGTGTGTTTGGAATTCCACATCGGAAACTGCAAAGGCCCTTGCGAAGGCCATGAATCCTTGGAAAATTACCAGCACGAGGTAGATGCCATTCGAGAAATCTTGAAAGGAAATTTCAAGGAAAGCTTGAAGGATTTCAAGAAAAAAATGATTATCCTGGCTCAAAATATGGAATTTGAGGAAGCCCAGAAATTAAAAGAGAAAATAGAAGTTCTGGAGAATTATCAATCGCGTTCGATGGTAGCCAACCCGAAAATCACGAATGTGGATGTTTTCTCGATTATTTCGGATGAAGCCGCGGCTTATGTAAATTTTCTTCAAATTTCCCACGGGTCGGTTATCCGGTCCCATACGATGGAACTCAAAAAGAAATTGGACGAAACCGATGAAGAGCTTCTGGAATTGGCAATAATTGAAATGCGGGAACGTTTTCATCTATTGTCAAGAGAAGTAATTGTCCCGTTTGAAGTTGATCTGGGTGAAAATATAAAAGTGACCGTTCCGCAACTGGGCGACAAGAAGCAGATTTTGGAATTATCCATCCGGAATGCAAAATTCTTCAGGATAGACCAGATGAAACAAATGCAGATCGTGGACCCGGACCGGCATACCAACAGGATCATGGCACAAATGAAAAAGGATCTGCGGCTTTCCGAAGAGCCTCGCCATATTGAATGCTTTGATAACTCGAACATCCAGGGAACCAATCCTGTCGCCGCCTGCGTTGTTTTCAAGGATGGAAAACCGAGCAAAAAGGATTACCGTCATTTTAATATAAAAACCGTTGAAGGGCCGAATGATTTTGCCTCGATGGAAGAAGTGGTCTACAGGAGGTACAAGAGGCTTTTGGACGAAAACGAACCCTTGCCGCAATTGATTATCATCGACGGAGGAAAAGGCCAATTGTCATCTGCACTGAAAAGTATCGATGACTTGGGCCTGAGAGGGAAAATTGCCATCATCGGAATTGCAAAACGTCTGGAGGAATTGTTTTATCCAGGTGATTCCGTCCCTTTGTATCTGGATAAGAAATCCGAAACCTTGAAGGTGATTCAACAATTGCGGAATGAAGCCCACCGTTTCGGAATTACATTCCACAGGGACAAACGAAGCAAGGCCGCCTTGAATTCATCCATGGAAAGTATTCCTGGAATTGGCGAAAAAACAATGCAGACGTTAATAAAACATTTCAAATCCGTTAAAAGATTAAAGCTTGCGACTGAAAAAGAAATTTCGGAGGTCGTAGGACTTTCAAAAGCCAAAAAAATTTCAGACTTTTACCAAACCCCTAATAATTAATCCTGTAAGATGAAAAATTTCGTTTTTTTGATGGTTCTGCTGTGCAGTTTTCTTGCTGCATCTTCACAGGAAAAGGGTAAGGATAAAAAGCCAAAAATCGGTTTGGTCTTAAGTGGAGGTGGTGCCAAAGGTCTCGCCCATATTGGTGTCTTGAAGGTTCTGGAAGAGGCAGGTGTAGAAATCAGTTACATCGGAGGAACAAGTATGGGAGCCATAATCGGAGGATTGTACGCTTCAGGATACAATGCGCATCAGATTGATTCCATTTTCAAGGTAACCGATTTTGATGCCGTTGTAAGGGATTTTATTCCAAGGGCTTCCAAGAATTTTTACGAAAAAAAGAACGACGAGATGTATGCGATCTCGCTTCCATTCGAGAATTTCAAAATAGGTGTTCCAAATGCCTATTCCAAAGGATTGAACATTTACAACATGCTTAACAAGCTGACGCATAATGTCAGGCATGTCAGGGATTTCAATAAACTTCCGATTCCTTTCCTATGTATCGCAACCAATATAGAAACCGGCGAACAGGTCTTGCTGGACAAAGGCTATCTTTCCCAGGCAATGCTTGCAAGTGCCACTTTCCCGTCCTTGTTTTCTCCCGTTTTAATTGACGACCAAATGCTGATTGATGGCGGAGTTGCCAATAATTATCCCATTGACGAGGTGAGGAAATTGGGGGCCGACATTATTGTCGGTGTAGATGTACAGGACGATTTAAAGGACAGGAAGTCTTTGAATAATGCCACAAGGATCCTTATTCAGATTTCCAATCTCCAGATGATCGACAAGATGAACAAGAAGAAGAGACAGACGGAAATCTATATAAAACCAGATATAAAAAACTATACGGTTATCTCTTTTGATGAAGGAAGTGAAATTATAAAAAAAGGAGAAGAAGCAGGATTTTCTGTTTATGAGAAGCTGAAAGCTTTCGGAAGTGATTTCAACAAGGGGAAGCAGTCCATCCAGAGATGTTCGGTCGATACGCTTTCCATCGAAGATATAAACATTAACAAGCTGGACAATTATACCCGTGCTTATGTAATAGGGAAATTAGGATTCAAGCCGGGAAGCAAGATCACTTATGATGATTTGAAAGTAGGTATAGACAATCTGAATGCTACCCAGAACTTTAGTTCAATGGGATATTCTTTTGAAGAAAAAGACGGCAAGGACGTTTTTGAGTTGAATCTTGTTGAGAATCCCACCAAGACATTTTTGCGATTTGGACTTCATTATGATGACCTGTACAAGAGTGCCATCCTTATTAATTTGACCAAGAAGAAATTGATTTATAAAAATGATGTTGCTTCACTGGATGTAATATTGGGAGATAATTTCAGATACAATTTTGATTATTATATCGACAATGGCTTCTATTGGAGTTTTGGCTTCAAGTCCAGGTACAATAGCTTTAACAGAAATATTTATACCGAGAGTGATACTGAAAATGTCTTTGGAGGTCTTGGCCTTACCTCTATAAATGTAGATTTTTCAGATTTCACCAATCAAGTCTACATGCAGACCATCTTCAAGCAAAAATTTGTAGTGGGAGCAGGTCTTGAATGGAAAAACATAAAGGTTACCTCCCAGACTTATGAAGATGCTGTAACCGATTTTGAAAGCAACAGCTATCTGAATGCAATAGGTTATTTAAAATATGATTCTTTTGATGATTTTTATTTTCCTTCAAAAGGCTGGTATTTCATGGGTGATATTCAAAGTTTTATCTATTCTAAAAATTTAGAAAAAGATTTCAACCGTTTTTCCTATGTAAAAGGCGATTTTGGTTTTGCCCAAACCATAATGAACAAGCTTACATTCGTGCTTCAAGCAGAGGGAGGATTTACATTGGGAGAAGAAACAATACCCTTTCTCGACTTCGTTTTGGGAGGATACGGATTCAATGAGATCAATAATTTCAAGCATTTCTATGGATACGATCCGTTGAGCATATCGGGCGACAGTTATCTGAAAAGCACTTTTACCTTGGATTATGAAATATTCAAGAAGAACCATTTGAATTTTTCTGCCAATTATGCCAACATTGGCAACAACCTCTTTGATTCAGATGAATGGTATGAAAAGCCAAGATATTCTGGATATGCATTTGGTTACGGCCTGGAAACCATCATCGGACCAATAGAGATAAAGCATACATGGTCGCCGGAAACTAAAGACCATCATACGTGGTTCAGTGTTGGATTTTGGTTCTAAACCACTTTTTGAAAAAATATAAGCTATATTTTTTGTGTTAATTATTGCATAAAAAACTATATTTGGAGCCATTAAACAATTAAATATTCGAATCTATGTCTATTTGGAGAAGGAAATCATTAGCGCTTTTAATGGCTGAAGCATCAGAAGATGAAAAAGGTTTAAAAAGAACATTGTCTTCAAGAGCTTTGGTGGCTTTGGGAATTGGAGCCATTATTGGAGCAGGATTGTTTTCGTTAACCGGAATCGCTGCCGCCGATCACGCCGGTCCAGCCGTAACCTTGTCGTTTGTTTTGGCAGCAGTTGGCTGTGCATTTGCAGGATTGTGTTATGCGGAATTTGCATCCATGATTCCAGTTGCAGGTAGTGCCTATACATATTCCTATGCAACGATGGGTGAATTTGTAGCATGGATCATTGGTTGGGATTTGGTTTTGGAATACGCATTAGGTGCTGCAACAGTTGGTGTGAGCTGGGGTTCTTACCTGAATAAATTATTGGCACAATTTGGAATGGCCATTCCGCCGGAATTTACCAGCGCTCCTTCAGAAGGAGGAATCATAAATCTACCGGCTATTTTTATAGTATGCATATTATCGCTTCTATTGATAAGGGGAACGAAAGAATCAGCTTTTGTAAATAATATCCTGGTAGTGATGAAATTGATCGTTGTGATCATTTTTATTGTTCTGGGATGGCAATATATCAATCCGGATTTCCATGTTCCTTATATTCCAGAATATGTTCCTGCGCACGTCAATCCTCAAACGGGTGAAAAAGTAGGGGAATTTGGAGGGATGTCAGGTATTGCCGCGGGAGCAGGTTTGGTGTTTTTTGCATTCATCGGTTTCGATGCAGTCTCGACAGCAGCGCAAGAAGCGAAAAATCCCCAAAAGGGAATGCCAATCGGAATCCTGGGTTCGCTATTGATTTGTACCGTTTTATATGTCTTGTTTTCCTACGTAATGACGGGATTGGTTCCTTATACAGTATTTAAAGGAGACGCCTCTCCGGCAGCAACAGCATTTGCAGTAACGGGATATACCTTCTTGCAGACGGGGCTTATTGTTGCAATCTTGGCAGGATATACATCTGTAATCTTAGTAATGTTGATGGGGCAGAGTCGTGTTTTTTATTCCATGAGCAACGATGGACTTTTACCAAGATTCTTTGGAGACATCCACAAGAAGTTTAGAACGCCGTGGAAGACAAATATTTTCTTCATGCTTTTCGTAAGCGTTTTCGCGGGATTTGTCCCTATCAAGGATTTGGGACATATGGTAAGTATCGGAACACTGTTTGCTTTTTCTTTGGTATGCCTTGGGATCTTGATCATGAGGAAGAAAATGCCAGATGCAGTACGTTCGTTCAGAGTGCCATTAGTGCCTTTCGTACCGATTGCAGGAATTGCAGTTTGTTTTTATCTGATGTATTCCTTGCCACCGGAAAGCTGGTTGCGACTTTTAATCTGGATGGCAATCGGGGTACTGATCTATTTTGTTTACGGTAAAAGCCGATCAAAATTAAACTCACCTCAATAATTTAAAATAAATTTACAAAGGCACTAACAATTTAATTATTAGTGCCTTTTTTTGTTTATAATAAATATTTAAAAAGAAATACTGTCAAAAAATTAAATTTTACGATATTTGTAACTATGAATAAAGGCTGGACAGGATTGTTACCACATTTGAAGTTTCTCATCAAGAGAAATCCGGAATGAGTTTGATTTTTTAATAGGAATAATTAAAATTTGAATTCATTTTCAATCATTTTATTTTATAAATTTCAATTAAAAGATTATGCCAATATATCATAAACTGGGTAATTTTCCCCAAAAGAGACATACGCAGTTCGAAAAGCCGGATGGTGGTTTATACTACGAACAGCTTTTCGGGACAGAAGGATTCCACGGACATTCTTCGTTGTTGTATCACGTCCACAGGCCAACCCAGGTGAAGGAAATTTTAGCTTCCCACGATGTTGAGCCAAAAATTGCCATCGGAAAAAACATAAAGTCACTTTTGCTGAAAGGTTTCGAATTGAAGCCTGCGGATGATTTCCTTGACAGCCGCAAAGCGATGCTGGTCAACAGGGATTGCACCATTGGTCTGGCAGCACCGAGAAAATCATTACGCGATTATTTCTACAAGAATGCCGATGCCGATGAAATGATTTTCATCCATAAAGGAACGGGAACGCTTCGCACGATGATGGGAAACATTCCCTTTGAATACGGCGATTATCTTATCATTCCAAGAGGGATCATCTATCAGATTGAATTTGATACGGAAGAAAATCGTTTGTTCTATGTGGAATCGTTCGCTCCATTTTACACGCCAAAACGTTATAAGAATGAATCTGGCCAGCATTTGGAGCATTCTCCTTTCTGCGAGAGGGATTTCAAACTGCCGACCGATCTAGAGACGCACGATGAAAAAGGCGATTTCCTTATCAAGATAAAAAAAGAAGGAATGCTGCACGAAGTGGTGTATGCCAAGCATCCTTTTGACGTGATAGGATGGGACGGATATAATTTTCCTTATGCGTTCAGTATCCATAACTTCGAACCAATAACGGGACGCGTGCATTTGCCGCCGCCAATCCATCAGACATTTGAAACATCAACTTTTGTTGTCTGTTCGTTTGTTCCAAGGCTTTACGATTATCATCCAAAATCAATTCCGGCACCCTACAATCACAGCAATATTGACAGTGATGAGGTGCTGTATTATGTAGATGGTGATTTCATGTCAAGAAACAACATCGAGAAAGGACATATCACGTTGCATCCGAAAGGCATTCCACACGGTCCTGCACCTGGAGCGATGGAAAGAAGTATTGGCCATACCGAAACGCAAGAACTGGCGGTCATGGTTGATACGTTCCGTCCGTTGATGGTTACCGCAGAGGCAATGGGATTGGACGATGGACAATATTATAAATCTTGGGTTGAATAATAAATATGAATTACAATAAACTTCCAGCTGATCCAACAGCTATCATCCTTGGAATTGTCAGTATTGTCATAGTGGGCTTGGGTTGCTGTTGTGGTTTATTTGCCATTGGCAGTCTCATCTTGAGTCTTATTGGACTGGTGATGGCCAACAAGAGCATCAAATTGTACAAGCTGAATCCTGAAGAATATACCTCCCAAAGCAGGAGCAATGCAGGGGTTGGCCAAGTGATTTGTATTGTTGGAGTCGTGATCAGTTCTATATTGGTGTTGGTCAGCCTGGCTTATTGGGCATTTTTCGGTTCCCAGCTCACGGAAAGCTTTATGAAAGAATTTAATAAAAACAAAGAAAGAAACGAAATTCAATTTGAAGAAACCGATACGTTGGAATACAATGATCCTGCAGAAACGGATTCTATCTACATCGACACGGTAGGAATTGAATAATAAAAAACACAACTAATTATGTCAAAAGAAATAAAATCAGTAGAATACGGACTAGAGAAAATATTTGAAGGCGCACAAGATTTCTTGCCTCTTCTGGGAACAGATTACGTAGAATTTTACGTGGGTAATGCAAAACAGGCAGCCCATTTCTACAAGACGGCTTTCGGATTTCAATCCTTGGCCTACTCGGGTTTGGAAACAGGAGTTCGCGACAGGGCTTCTTATGTGTTGAAACAAGACAAGATCCGTTTGGTGTTGACGACGGCTTTAAATAGCAATTCTCCAATTGGAGAACATGTGAAGAAGCACGGGGATGGTGTGAAAGTTGCAGCACTTTGGGTGGAAGATGCGCGTTCTGCTTTTGAAGAAACCGTAAAACGTGGTGCAAGACCATTTATGGAGCCGACTGTGGAAACGGATGAGTTTGGAGAAGTGGTTCGTGCAGGGATCTATACGTATGGCGAAACCGTTCACATGTTCGTAGAACGTAAAAATTATACAGGACCGTTTTTGCCGGGTTACAAAGCATGGGAATCAGATTATCAGCCTAAGCCGGTTGGGTTGAAATACATCGATCATATGGTTGGAAACGTGGGTTGGAACCAGATGAATACTTGGGTAAAATGGTACGAGGACGTGATGGGATTTGTGAATTTCCTTTCCTTTGATGACAAGCAAATCAATACGGAATATTCGGCCTTGATGTCAAAAGTGATGTCAAACGGAAACGGTCGTATCAAATTCCCGATCAACGAGCCAGCCGAAGGGAAAAAGCGTTCTCAGATCGAGGAGTATTTGGATTTCTATGAAGGTGACGGAATCCAGCACATCGCTGTGGCAACAGACGACATCCTGACTACCGTTGCGGATATGAAATCTCGTGGGATAGAATTCTTGAGCACGCCTCCGCAAGCTTATTACGATGCCATTCCAGAGCGATTAAAGGACCATATGGATAAGTTCAAGGAAGACATCAATGAACTTCAAAAGCTTGGAATCATGATCGATGCAGATGAGGAAGGCTATTTGTTGCAAATTTTTACCAAACCGGTAGAAGACCGTCCGACATTATTCTTCGAGGTAATCCAGAGGATGGGAGCAAGAGGTTTTGGAGCAGGAAATTTCAAAGCGCTTTTTGAATCCATCGAAAGGGAGCAGGAAAAAAGAGGAACTTTATAATAAATTACCAAATAATTAACGATAATTTAAATTATCACCAACTTGGAGCTTGTTTATTGTGAAATTTGTGTTAAAGTCAATTTTAGATTAGGAATACTTTAAAATCTAGCCTTATCTTTGCAACGCAAAAAGAGAGGGAGTGGTTTCCTTCGATTTTTATATAGATTTTCATAATTTATAGTTTTTTGGTTGGTTAATAGCATAAAAACTCAGTCATTTTTTTGACTGGGTTTTTTTGTTTTGGTACATTTGGAACAAAAATTGTATATTGTATTAAAAAAAATTATTACCCCAATGAAAAAGATACTAATATTTACAGTTTTTTTAATCACTGTCAGCTTCAAACCGCAGAAGGAAAGAGCTTTTGATGTTGGCGAATGGTTCAAGTTCAGGATGCATTATGGAATCGTGAATGCTGGATATGCAACCTTGGAAGTAAAGGAAGCAGTCAAAAACAACAAAAAAGTTTACCACGCTATTGGTAAAGGGTGGACAACAGGAATGACCAAATTCTTCTTCAAGGTCGACGACAATTACGAAAGTTATTTCGACAAGGAAACAGGAAATCCTTATCAATATATAAGAAAGATTGACGAGGGCGGCTATACCAAAAATCAAGAAGGTTTTTTCGATAATTCAAAAAATACGATTCTTGTAAAAGATTACAAGAATAAAAACGAAAAAACAATTATTGTTCCGGCCAATACGCAGGACATATTGTCAACCTTTTATTATCTGCGAAACCATCCAACCATTGACAAGCTTAAAGTAGGGGAATCTGTTTCGATTGATATGTTTTTTGATGATGAGACGACGAAATTTAAGTTAAAATATATTGGTAAAGAAGATTTAAAAACTAAATTTGGCACGATTCCTTGCATGATCTTCAGGCCCTATGTTCAGGCTGGACGCGTTTTTAAAGAACAAGAAAGCTTAACGGTTTGGATTTCAGACGATGACAACAAGATGCCGATCAGGATCAAGGCCAGTTTGGCAGTTGGTTCGCTGAAAGCAGATTTGGATGGGTTCAAGGGACTCAAATACCCTTTTACAGTAAAAGTTAAACCATAATGACACACAGAGAAGATTTATTAGAGCAATTAGATACTAAATTCAAAGAAATCGGCCAAAAAACCGATACCCATCTGGAAGGATTACTTTGGTCGAAACCAATAACATATTGGGATTATATCCAAACGGATGCTTTGCTAAATCTTCAAACCCAAAGGACTACATTGCCGGACGAAATGGTATTCATCATGTACCATCAGGTAAACGAATTATTGTTCAAGATGATTCTCTGGGAAATAGAACAGCTTTCGCACACAGAAAAGCCGGAAACGGCTTTTTTTACTGAAAAGCTAATGCGGATCAGCCGATACTTCAATATGCTTACCACGTCCTTTGATATCATGGGAGATGGAATGGAAGTGGAGCAATATATGAAATTCCGCAATACCCTGACACCGGCAAGCGGTTTTCAAAGTGCCCAATACCGCCTGATTGAATTTGCTTCTACCGATTTGATCAACCTGATTGATTACCGTTTCAGGGCTTCAATCGATAGGAATACGCCTTATGAGCACGCAATGGAACATTTGTATTGGCAGGCTGCAGGAAAAGACTATCACACGGGTGAGAAATCCTATCTTCTGGCTGAATTCGAAAGAAAATACAAGAAAGAATTCCTTGCCTATATGGAAGAATACAACACCATAAACATCTGGCAAAAATTCAGGCAATTGCCTCAAGAAGCCCAACAAAATCCTGATTTGATTAATGCAATGCGTCATTACGACCACACGGTAAACATCACCTGGGTCATGCAGCACCTTAATACTGCCAAGAAATACATTGAAGGAAGTGGCAAAGGAGACGGGGAAGCAACCGGAGGAAGCGATTGGAAAAAATACATGCATCCGAAATACCAACGAAGAATATTTTTCCCGGAATTATGGTCTGAGGAAGAACTCAGGAACTGGGGAGAAGAACCGAGCTAGCGAACAGGCGAAGCAAAAATAGTTTAACTGCATAAAGACAAAGATTTGAAAAGATTACTCCTGATACTAGTACTGCTAATCTCAGTTATTTCCTGTAAAAAAGAAACCGAAGACCAACCAAAAGTTGTTGAAGTAAAAAAGCCAGAACCTGTTATAATAGAATTCGGCTTCAAGCTCAACGACTATGATGTTGTCCAGGATACGATTGTCAGCGGAGATAATTTTGGAAACATACTTGAAAAGCAAAATATCGGAGACAAGAAAGTACACGAAATCACAGAGCGTATAAAAGATTCCTTCAATCTGAGAAACATCAGGATCGGGAAACCATATACGATGCTGAGGACCAAGGATGCGTCCAAAAAGCTTCAAATTTTTATCTATCAGGCAGATATTGCAAACTATTACGTGGTTGATTTAAGAGATTCGGTTCATGCCTACAAAAAGCAAAAACCAATTACCATAAAGAGGAGAACCATTGCAACGGAAATCAGCGGTTCCTTATCCGAAACCCTTAGCAAAGCAGGAGTCAATGCATCAATGGCTCAAAATCTGGCCGACATCTATGCTTATTCTGTCGATTTCTTCAAGATTCAAAAAGGCGATAAATTTGCCGTCACCTTTACCGAAAAATATATAAACGACACCATTTTCGCAGGTGTAGAAAGCTTGGAGGCTTCTTTTTTTGAATACAAGGGCAAAAAGATTTATGCCTTCCCTTTCAAGCAGGACACCGCTTCACGCAAAGTAGATTATTATGATGAGGAAGGAAAAGTACTGAAAAATATGTTTCTGAAAGCACCACTGAAATTCGGTTACAGGATTTCTTCCAAGTTTTCAAAAAGCCGTTTTCATCCCGTACAGCAACGCTTCAAGGCACACAATGGTACCGATTATGCCGCTGCCCACGGAACTCCGATTGTAACGACTGCTTCCGGAGTGGTGGAAAAAACTGGCTACACGGCAGGAAACGGAAACTTCGTGAAAGTAAAACACAATAGCACCTATTCCACGCAATACCTGCACATGTCAAAAATCCTCGTGCGTCGCGGCCAACGCGTTTCCCAAGGCGATGTAATCGGGAAGGTAGGAAGCACCGGACTTGCCACAGGCCCTCATGTATGCTACCGCTTCTGGAAAAATAATGTCCAAGTGGATGCCCTTCGACAAAAGCTGCCGAATTCGGAGCCTATGAATGCCAAATTCAAGCCTCGTTTTATGGCAGAGATGGCACCTCTAAAAAAGGAACTCGACAGTATTGCCGATTTAAGATTCAAGAAATAATAACCTGGATATCTGTTTTTGAGGAGCTGATCCTGACATCCCTTTCAATTTTTGTCAAGACAATTTATTTTCTCTGCAAACAACGCCCTGAAGCTTCGAACCGGTGGTCGCTCTTTTTCACCGGAAAACAATATTGTCTTTTCCTGTAAATTATTACTATCAGGGCTGGGACACCTTAACGTTTAATTTACAAACTAATGTTGTAAATTTGCGTTTTTAAATCAAGACATAAATCCCGAATAACATTATAATGGCGTTACACAATACAAACCCAACAGCAACAACAGCTTGGGGAAAACTACAGCAACATTTCAACGAAATGCAAAACGCATCGATGAAACAAATGTTTCAAGAAGATGCAAAACGAACTGAAAAATTCCATCTTCAATGGAATGATTTTCTGGTGGATTATTCAAAAAACATCATCAACCAGGAAACCATCGACCTTTTATTGCAATTGGCCGAAGAAGTAAACCTTAAGGAGGCCATTGCCAAATATTTTGAAGGTGACTTGATCAACAAGACCGAAAACAGGGCTGTCCTGCATACTGCCTTGAGGGCTCCAGCATCGGCTGTGGTAAAAGTGGATGGTGAAAATGTGATTCCGGAAATTTTCGAGGTGAAAGATAAAATCAAGATTTTTACCAGCGAAATCGTTAATGGCGACAGGAGAGGTTTCACGGGAAAAACTTTCACTGACGTTGTAAACATCGGAATCGGTGGTTCGGATCTGGGCCCGGCAATGGTCGTGGAAGCCTTGCAGTTTTATAAAAACCATCTCAACGTTCATTTTGTTTCGAATGTTGATGGCGACCATGTAAACGAAATCATCAAGAAATTGAATCCGGAAACGACCCTTTTTGTAATTGTTTCCAAGACATTTACTACCCAGGAAACGCTTACCAATTCTGAAACCATCAGGAAGTGGTTCTTGCAATCGGCCAAACAGGAAGATGTGGCCAAGCATTTCGTGGCGGTTTCCACCAATATCAAGAACGTAACCGAATTCGGAATCAATCCAGAAAATGTTTTTCCAATGTGGGACTGGGTTGGCGGACGTTTCTCGCTTTGGAGTGCCGTTGGATTATCAATAAGTCTTGCCGTTGGGTACGATAATTTTGATAAACTACTAAAAGGCGCCAACGAAATGGACGAGCATTTCAAGACGGCTTCCTTCGATAAAAATATTCCAGTTGTCCTGGCCTTACTAAGCATCTGGTACAATAATTTCTTCGGTGCCGAAAGCGAAGCCTTGATTCCGTACACGCAATATTTGCAAAAACTAGCCCCGTATTTGCAACAAGGTATAATGGAAAGCAACGGAAAAAGCGTTGACCGTGACGGGAATCCGGTAGACTATCAAACGGGAACCATCATCTGGGGAGAACCGGGAACCAATTCGCAACATGCCTTCTTCCAATTGATACACCAAGGAACAAAGTTGATTCCTACGGATTTTATAGGATTCGTCAAACCTTTGTATGGAGACGACAACCACCACGATAAATTGATGTCGAACTTTTTCGCCCAGACGGAAGCCCTTTTGAATGGAAAATCCGAAAGCCAGGTGAATGCAGAATTCACGAAATTGAATTTCTCCACCGGTGAAGCCGAATTTTTACTGCCGTTCAAAGTATTCACAGGAAACAAGCCAACGAACACTTTGCTGATTGAAAAGCTCACCCCGGAAACCCTGGGTTCTTTGGTAGCGCTATACGAGCACAAGATTTTCGTGCAAGGAGTTCTCTGGAATATTTTCAGTTACGACCAATGGGGAGTGGAACTTGGCAAGCAATTGGCGAATTCCATCTTGTCTGAAATCAATTCAGGAAACATCAAGGAACACGACAGTTCTACCACATTTTTGCTGAAGCATTTCTTGAAAAAGTAACCCATTAGAAAGACAGGAGATCCGTCTAATTTGTATTCAATAAAAATAGGAAGCCTCATGGCAATGTGGGGCTCTTGTTTTGGCATTATTTAGTATATTTGATTTCCAAAAAATAAAACACATGTACGAATTCATTCAAAAGGCACATTCCGGCTGGGCCTATCTAGTCTTGTTATTTCTTCTTATCGCTGTCATAAATGCATTAATTGGGTTTTCATCTAAAAAAGAATTTACTGGAAAGGACCGAAAATTGGCGTTGTTTGCATTGATCTTTACCCACGTCCAATTTCTATTTGGTATGATACTTTACTTTGTATCGCCATTGGGGAAGGCTGTATTGGGAGAAATGAAAAATGCTGATTTGCGATTGACTTCCTTGGAGCATCCACTGATCAACATCATAGCCATAACCTTGATTACGATCGGATGGTCCAAACATAAAAAACTGACAGATTCGCATTCAAAATTCAAAACTTTTGCCATTTTTTATACCTTGGGATTGGTTTTAATTTTAAGTAGAATTCCTTGGAAACTATGGTTTTAGAAATTTAAAAGCTCCAAAATGGGAGCTTTTTTCATTTAAGGTATGGTATTTGTAAAACAAAACCCACGAAACCAATATTTTGAAATGAGATAATTCGGATAACGATACATCATTCGGATATTTCATCCGATCTTGTATGATTGTTAAAGCAATACTTTGCATTATGAAACAAAAAATAATTATGCTGCTTTTGATTACAGCTACGATAGTTTCCTTGAGTAGCTTCTCTTATAAAGACAGAAATTTTCAGGACCCTAAAAAAGTTACCCAAGACTCCATAAAGAAGAATAGTGCGATTGCCGATAGCCTTGGATTGATTAGCAATCTGAAGCTTAAATTGCACAAGAAAAATGCCCATGCGTCCTATTATCACGATAAATTTAACGGACGAAGAACGGCAAGTGGCAGAAAATTCGACAACAATAAATATACTGCAGCCCACAGGAAATTTCCTTTCGGGACAAAATTGAAAGTAACCAACGAGGCCAACGGAAAATCAGTAATTGTTGAGGTTACGGACCGTGGCCCCTTTACAAAAGGAAGAGAAATTGATTTGACCAGAAAAGCCTTTATGGAAATAGCTTCTGGCAAATATGGTGGTTCTTTAAAAGTAATGATTGAAGTCATAGAGTAATCCAGATCCAAAAATGAAAAAAAGCACTATAAAATTATTTTCGATAACACTTGTATTGAGTTTTTTCATTTTAAGTTGTTCTTCCTCAAGGAATGCTTCTGGGAAAGTTTTAAAAAACAAAGCGGAAGCTTCTTATTATCACGATAAATTCAACGGAAAAAAAACCGCAAGTGGTGAAAAATTCAGCAACAGCAAACTGACAGCCGCTCACAGGACTTTGCCTTTCGGTACAAGGATAAAAGTTACTAATCTCGCAAACGACAAGTCTGTAATTGTAGAAGTAAACGATAGGGGACCCTTTAAGAGATCACGAGAAATTGATTTGTCAAAGAAGGCCTTTATGGAAATTACCGACAATAAAAACCACGGAACGCTGAGGGTCCGGATAGAAGTCATAAAGTAAATCTACTTCAAGAGCCTGCATTGCAGGCTTTTTTTATGCCTTGTAAATTTCATAATGAAAAATTAACACAAATTTAAGTTCGTTTAGTTCGGCTAGAACCGAACCTGAATTATCTTTGCCGAAAATTTAAATTAATGTCAGACATACAGAAAGAGAAAGAGGAGTTGATTGAAATGTTTGGAATTCATTTTGAAACACTGCACAACTTCCCGCCATTGGCTTCCCGCATCTTGGGAACCTTGATTGTTGACAGTTGCAAGAGAGGATTGACTTTTGAAGATCTGGTAGAAAGGATGTCCGCTAGTAAAAGTTCGGTTTCAACCAGTTTGAACCTTCTTTTAAAAATTGGAAAGATCAACTACTACACATTGCCGGGCGACAGAAAAAAGTACTTCAAGCCTTGCCCTTTTAGTGAAAGACTCGAAAATTATATGAAAATGATTCACTTTGAAAAAGTGATCATCGATAAAATGATTTCCTATCGAAGGAAAACAGTTTCGTCTACAGAAGAGCGCTGCAATCTCGAAAATGTAAAAGAGTACAAGAATCATGTTTTGGAAGTCGAAGGACTTTTACTCAAAACCATCGAACGGTTCAAAGAAATAGAAAGTAAAAATAAATCATAATCCTAATCAAAACCAATTTTATACAAATGAAGAATTTTTCAATAGTTTCAATATTTGCCTTGCTGATTCTAGCTTCTTGTGGCAAAAAAGAAGAACAGCAAATGCCACCTCAAGCACCTGTTCCTTTCCCGGTTCAAACCATTGCCAAGCAAGATGCAGTTGTGTACCAGGAATATACGGCTAATCTGGAAGGACAACAAAACGTTGAAATCCGCGCCAAGGTAAACGGTTTTATTCAAAAAATTTACGTTGATGAAGGCCAAGTTGTAAGAAAAGGACAATTGCTTTTCAAATTGGAAACGCAGACCTTGAACCAAGATGCTTCTGCAGCAAAAGCAGCCGTCCAGGCGGCTCAAGTCGAGGTTGACAGATTGAAGCCTCTTGTGGATCGAAAAATAATCAGCAATGTTCAGTTGGAAACGGCCAAGGCCAGATTGGCTCAAGCGAAAAGCGCTTATGGAAGTATCGCTGCCAATATCGGATACGGTACGATCGTTTCTCCAGTAAATGGAGTTATCGGAAGCTTGCCATTCAGAGAAGGAAGCTTGGTTAGTGCTACAAGCGAAATGCCTTTGACAACAGTATCGGACACCAAGATTGTTCGTGCCTATTTTTCTATGAACGAGAAGCAGTTGCTTTTCTTCAATAAAACATTCAAAGGTGCTACGACAGCAGAGAAATTGAAAGCCTCTCCAGAAGTTTCATTGCTTTTGGTAGACGGTTCAGAATACGACCAGAAAGGAAGAATTGCCACGATGAATGGCTTGGTAAATCCTGAAACCGGAACTACACAATTCAGGGCTGAATTTAAAAATCCGCAAGGAATCTTAAGAAGTGGAAGCAGCGGGATCATCCGTTTGCCGATTGAACAGAAAGATGTGATCCTGGTTCCTCAAAATGCCGTTTTCGAAGTACAGGGAAAGAAAATGATTTATGTTGTGGGTGAAGGAAACAAGGTGAAATCAAAAATCATCGAGGTAAACGGAACTTCAGAATTGAATTACATAGTAACCGCAGGATTATCGGAAGGTGATGTTGTCGTGATCGAAGGTGCATCAAAATTAAAAGATGATACTGAAATTGTTCCTCAACCTGCAAAAACTGAAACAGCTACTCCGGCAGAAGCACCAACAGTTGCAAAAGATTCAGTAAAAACAAACAATACCCCAGCTAAAAAATAATTCAAATGTTAAAAACTTTTATAGAAAGACCCGTTCTCTCGACCGTAATCTCAATCTTGATCACCATTCTTGGCGTTTTAGGATTGATGTCATTGCCGATAGAACAATATCCTGAAATCGCACCTCCAACGGTTCAGGTAAGCGCCACTTATACAGGTGCGAATGCCGAAACGGTATTGAACAGTGTCGTGATTCCGTTGGAAGAAGAAATAAATGGTGTGGAGGGAATGACGTATATGACTTCTTCTGCAGCAAATGATGGTTCTGCAAAAATTTCTGTTTATTTCGAATTGGGAGTAGACCCGGATATTGCTGCGGTAAACGTTCAGAACAGGGTGGCCCGTGCTACCAGCAAATTGCCTCAAGCGGTTATCCAAACAGGTGTTACAACCTTAAAGAGCCAGACCAGTGCCTTGATGTTCTTTGCCTTGTATTCCAAGAACAAGGATTTCGACGAGACCTATATTCAGAATTATGCAAAAATAAATCTTGTTCCGAAATTGCAACGTGTAAAAGGTGTTGGACAGGTAAACGTTTTTGGAGCTAAAGATTACTCGATGAGAATCTGGATTGACCCGGAAAAAATGGCCTCCTACAATGTTGCCCCAAAAGATATACAGGCAGCGTTGCAAGAACAAAATGTGGAAGCTGCTCCAGGTAAATTTGGAGAAAATGCAGAAGGTGTTTATGAGTATGTAATCAAATACAAGGGAAGACTTTCCGAGATCAAGGATTATGAGAACATTGTAATCAAAGCTATTGGAAATGGAAATTTCCTTCGCCTGAAAGATGTTGCCACTGTTGAATTAGGAGGTTTCAATTATGGAACCAAGAATATTGCAATGGGAGAACAAGGTGTTGCGGTTGGGGTTTTTCAAACTTCAGGTTCAAATGCACAGGATATTATCACAGAGGTAATGTCTATCTTGGAAGAAACAAAGCCAAATTTTCCAGCCGGTGTAGATTACGTAATTCCGTTTAATACGAAAACATTCCTGGATGCTTCTATTGATAAGGTATTGATGACTCTGCTTGAAGCTTTTATATTGGTGTTTATCGTGGTATATATCTTCTTGCAGGATTTCCGTTCAACTCTGATTCCTGCAATTGCAGTTCCGGTTGCCATCATTGGTACATTTTTCTTCCTGCAACTGTTCGGATTCTCAATCAATATGTTGACACTATTCGCGATGATTCTCGCAATTGGTATTGTCGTCGATGATGCGATTGTTGTCGTCGAGGCCGTTCACGCCAAACTTGATGAAGGAGCAACATCTGGAAAAGAAGCTACTATTTCAGCAATGAGCGAAATTACAGGGGCGATTATTTCGATCACCTTGGTAATGGCAGCTGTATTTATTCCAGTATCCTTCCTTAGTGGACCATCAGGCGTTTTCTACCAGCAATTTGCGATCACCTTGGCGATTGCGATCTTGATTTCGGCTGTAAATGCCTTGACCTTGAGTCCTGCCTTGTGTGCGTTGTTCCTGAAACCTCACGCTGAAGGTGATCATCACAAGAAAAATTTCAAGGACCGATTCTTTATCGCGTTCAATTCAAGTTTTGACAGGATGAACAACCGTTACGTAAAATCGTTAGGATTCCTAGGCAGAAAAAAATGGATAACGGTTGTGGCTTTATTGGTTTTCTCAGGAATCACCATCTTATTGTTCCAGACTACGCCTTCAGGATTTATTCCAAACGAGGATAGGGGAATCATCATGGCCGATTTGACGCTTCCTCCGGGAACAACTTTGGAGAAAACACAAAAGGCGGTGAATGAATTGGATTCCATCTTGGCCTCGATGGATATCGTTGAAGCAAGGATGAGCGTGGTTGGTTTCAGTTTGTTGAACAGCGTGAATGGTGGTTCTTATGCCTTTACGGTAATCAAATTGAAGGATTGGAAAGAACGTAAGGAAGCCAACCAATCGGTTGATGCAGTAGTGGGGGAATTGTTTGGAAGGACGGCTCATTTCAAGGATGCAAGGGCTTTATTTTTTACACCTCCAAGCGTTCAAGGTTTTGGTACTGCCGATGGTTTTGAATTCAAAATTCAGGACAAGGGCGATGACGATTGGGCAACGGTAAGTAAAGTGAGCAATGAATTCTTGGGAGAATTGATGAAACGACCTGAAATTCAATATGCAATGACCAATTTCAATCCTTCTTTCCCGCAATACCAAATGGATATCAATGTGGAAAGAGCGAAAGATGCCGGAGTTTCGGTTTCGGATATTTTCAATACGATGCAAGGTTATTATGGAGGATTGTACACAACGGATTTCAATAAATTCGGAAAACAATACCGTGTAATGATCCAGGCAAAACCTTCTGACAGGGCTACGGAAGAATCCATCAATAATATTTATGTTAAGAATGCAAATGGACAACAGGTTGCCATCAGCCAGTTCATCGATTTAAAAAGGATCTACGGTCCTGAAGCGGTTGCTCGTTTTAACTTGTTGAAAGCAGTAAACGTAAATGGAAAAGCAAAACCAGGATACAGTTCTGGAGATGCCATCAAAGCGATTGAAGAAGTTGCCGCACAGCATCTGCCAAAAACCTATACCTATGAATTCTCAGGCATGACACGTGAAGAAATCTTGGCAGGTAGCCAGGCTGCAGGGGTATTCTTGTTGAGTTTGATATTTGTATATTTCTTGTTGAGTGCCCAATACGAAAGTTATCTGGTACCTTTGGCAGTATTGCTTTCCTTGCCGGTAGGTTTGGCGGGAGCTATCGGTTTCGTGAAACTGGCGGGTCTTGAAAACAACATTTATTTCCAGGTTGCCCTGATAATGCTTATAGGACTGCTGGCCAAGAATGCGATCCTTATTGTTGAATTTGCCATCCAGCGAAGACGACATGGAATGGATTTGCTGCAGTCTGCAATTGAAGGAGCAAAAGCTCGTTTGCGTCCTATCTTGATGACTTCATTGGCTTTTATCTTCGGATTATTGCCATTGGCTTTGGCTTCAGGAGTTGGTGCAGTTGGTAACCGTTCTATCGGTATGGGAGCTGTGGGAGGAATGTTGATAGGAACTGTTTTTGGAGTTTTTGTAATCCCGATTCTATTTGTAATTTTCCAAGGTCTGCAGGAAAGAATCTCGGGCAAGCCAACAGAAACAAATCCTGAAACGCTATAATTTTAAGAAAAATGAACAATAAGATATATAAAATAGTAACGGTTGTTTTGGTTGCGGGTGTGATGCATTCGTGTTTCGTGGCCAAAAATTACGAACGACCACAGGTAAAAACAGACAATCTTTACAGGACCGAACAACCTTTAACGGATAGCACTTCTCTAGGAAATCTATCGTGGGACAAGTTGTTTACGGATCCGATCTTGCAAGGACATATCAAGAAAGGATTGCAGAACAATTTGGATATCCGGATTGCAATGCAAACGATCAATGCTGCAAATGCCAATATGAAGCAAGGAAAAGCAGGTTATTTCCCTACCTTGAATCTAGGTGCCGATTGGACCCATCAGATATTGTCAAGAAATAGCCAGTTTGGAGCATTATTAGCGGATAGGACCGTAGACCAATACCAATTGACAGGGAATCTTTCCTGGGAAGCTGACATATGGGGCAAGATTAGAAGTAACAAGCGAGCTGCAAATGCCAGTTATCTGCAAACAATTGCAGCCCAACAGGCAGTTCAGACACAATTGGTTTCAAACATTGCATCTACTTATTTTCAATTGATGGCTTTGGATGCTCAACTAAAAGTGGTTGATTCTACCTTGGTGAACAGGAATCAAAGTATCGAAACAATCAAGGCCTTGAAGGATGCCGGAAATGTGAATGAAGTTGGGGTGAAGCAGACCGAGGCGCAATTGTATGCGACCCAGATCATCAAGGAAGACTTGAAAAACAATATTGTGATTCTTGAAAATACGATGAGCATCCTTCTGGGTGAAGCACCAAGAAAGATTGAAAGAAGTACTTTTGAAAATCAGAAAGTAACAGCAGCAATCAATCTTGGAATTCCGGCAATGGCTTTGAGCAAAAGGCCGGACGTGCTTGCTGCAGAATACAATTTGATCAGTAATTTCGAAATGACGAATGTTGCAAAAAGCAGTTTTTATCCTGCATTGAAAGTAACGGCCACGGGCGGCCTTCAAAGTATTGATTTGAAAGAATGGTTCAGCGCCAATTCATTATTCGCTAATATCGTAACAGGATTGACACAGCCGGTTTTTAATCAGAGGCAGATCAAGACCCGTTATGAAGTAGCAAAAGCCAATCAGGAAAAAGCCTACCTTCAATTTGAACAATCTTTGTTGACGGCAGGAAAGGAAGTTTCGGATGCCTTGCAGCAATATACAAATGAAACCACGAAACTGTCCATCAGGGTGCAACAGGTTGATGCGTTGAAAAAAGCAGCGGACTATTCAGATGAATTATTGACGTATGGTTTGGTAAATTATCTGGAAGTTTTGACTGCAAAAGACCAAGCCTTAAATACTGAATTGAATTTGATTGACAATCAATACAAACAATATAATGCCGTCATCGTGCTTTACAAAGCCTTAGGCGGCGGTTGGTAAGATTTTAATTTTGGTTTTATTTGTTCCTGACCACCCAGTGTAGTAGTACATCGGGTGGTTTTTTTATGATGAAAAATTACTTTTCCGGTCTTTGATGAATTCAATAGTGGTTTTCCCGTGCGATTTTGGTTTTCCTTCATCATCCAGGCTCACCATGGTTATAGTATCAATTGTAATGATGGTGTCCCACGTCATGATATTCCTTACCTCGCACTTTAATACGATGGACGTGTTTCCGAATTTTACAACGTCAATTCCAATTTCAATAATATCGCCCTGTCTTGCAGAACTTCTGAAGTTGATTTCAGACATATGCTTGGTCACAATCCTTGAGTTTTCCAACTGGATGATGGAGTATAATGCAAGCTCTTCGTCAATCCAGGCAAGGAGTTTGCCTCCAAATAGCGTTCCGTTTGGGTTTAAATCTTCGGGTTTTACCCATTTTCTAGTGTGAAATCTCATAATATTTTCATTAAATAGTAAAAGTACGGTTTTATAGAATAGCAGTAAATTTGTACAAGAACAAAATGATAATTTTTTGATTGGATAGGTTCATAATAAATTACTATGCAAGCATTACATTGTGAAATTCGTAAAAAACAATGGTATTTTCTTGAATAATATGTAAAAAAACAAATGATTTTGTTAAATTTTTTGTTAAAAATGATTTTCTAACCATTTAAAATGCGTTATTTTGCACCTAAAATTAAAACTAAAAAATTAAAACTAGTATGAAAAAGATTTTACTTACCCTTAGCGTTTTCGCACTGACTTCAAGTGTCTTTGCACAAACAGATGAACCGACTGTAACAGAAACAAATTCATCAGATTATAACAAATGGTCTATTGAATTAAATGGAGGTGTTAACAAGTACCAAAGGCCAGCTACACCTGGTTACTATACGGGAACTCCAAGTCCTTGGAATGCCGATCTAGGTGTTCGTTACATGTTCAACAACAAATTCGGTTTGAAATTGGATGTTGGTTATTATAATTTTTCTGGTAAAGATTCTTCATTGGATTTTGATACTCATTATTACAGGGCAGATCTTCAGGCTGTAGCCAACCTGGGAAGAATTATGAATTTTGAAACATGGACTAATACTATTGGTTTATTAGGGCATACAGGTTTCGGTTACGGACAATTGAAAAGCGATAATGCTGATTTCACGGATAAGATGTTCAATTTCATGGCTGGTGTAACAGGCCAGATCAAATTATCTAACAGGGTTGCTCTTACAGGAGACTTTACAACTATCCTTAATGCACAGCAAGATTATGCTTTTGATGGCGCGAGTAGTCATGGTGGAAGAGGTTTTGGAGGAATTCTTTTTCAAGGAACTGTTGGTTTGACCGTTTATCTTGGTGGAAACGAGAAACATGCTGACTGGGTTAGCTTGGATTCTGAATTGAAAAAAGAAATTGATGCCCTAGAAAATAGATTGGCAACAATCGAAACTGGATTGACTGATTCTGATCAGGATGGTGTGCCGGATATGTTTGATGCTGAACCAAACTCTATGGCTGGTGTTCAAGTTGATACTAAAGGTAGAACAATTGACAGAAACAATAATGGTGTTGCTGATGAATTGGAAAGCTATTTTGAAAGCAAATACGGTGATAAAGGAAATTCAACTGCAGGAATGGATGTGAAAAGCTTGATCAATGATGGATATGTAAATGTTTATTTTGATTTCAATAAGACACAACCGACTACAGAATCTGCTTCAGGAATTAACTTCCTAGTAAAATATTTGAAAGCAAATCCATCTGCTTCAGCTGATGTAGTAGGTTATGCTGACGAAATTGGAAATGCTGATTACAACAAGAACTTGTCTCAACAAAGAGCTAACAATGTAAAACAAATCTTGGTTGATGCTGGAATCAGTGGTTCAAGATTGAATGTTGTTGGAAACGGTGAAGATACTTCGGTAAACAAAGATTCTAAACAAGCACGTCAGATCGTAAGAAGAGTTACGTTCAAAATCAAATAATCCTTAAGATTATATATAATTGAAAGCCCTGAGAAATCAGGGCTTTCTTATTTTAAGCAAGCTCATATCTAGAAATGAGTAATCACTTGCCGTATAAAACGGCATTAATTTAAGCATCGAGACTTAGTATTATAATGAAAAAAACCTGTGAAGACAACTTCACAGGTTTTTTAATTGGAGTAAGACTTGTCACTCTATGACTAGTCGGTAATATTTGAAAGATTATGACAATGAATCTTTTCTAATTATTTTTCCGTTTCCTGTTTCTTTAAATTGCGGGATGAAGACTACTTCTTTTGGCTTTTCGTATTTGTCCAATTTGTCGAAAAGATTGGTAGGCAAATCATATTTTTCACCTTCGATAACCAGGATCAATTTTTCACCCAGATCCGCATCAGGTATTCCAGCAATAAAGAATCTTCTATCGATAATTCGCTTGGTCAGTTTCTCTTCAATCATTTCAGGACTGAATTTTATACCACCACTGTTGATCACATTGTCCAATCTTCCCAGGAATGTAAATTCGGTTTCAGATATCAGATCGACCAAATCGTTGGTTACAATCGGGATATCCGAAATATTGGGAGCATGAATAACCAGGCAATTCCTTTCGTCTTTTTCGACAGTCACATTGGGCAAAACCTTGAAGCTTTTTTCTCCTACGTTTTTTGCGGCAATGTGAGAAACGGTTTCGGTCATACCATACGTTTCAAAGGATTTTGTTGGTAATTTTAATAATTCTTGCTCCAAAGACGTGTTTATTTTTGCACCACCGACAATTAGTTTCTTTATCATGTGCAATTCGTTCAGGGAATTTTGAGCCTGAAGCGGAACCATTGCCGAAAAATCATAAACAACATCATTGTTCTTGAGTGGTTTCGAGCTTGGAGCTACAAATTCCATATCCAGACCAAGGATAAAACTTCGAACAAACATCAGCTTTCCTGCAACATATTTTACAGGCAGGCAGTTCAATACCTTGTCTCCAGGATTTATATCAAAAAAATCCCCTGTGGCAAGGGAGGAATTTACCATCGCCTGCTTCTTGACACGGATTAATTTTGGAATTCCGGTACTTCCAGAGGTTTGCATTTCTATATAATCGTTATCATCAAACCAATCAAGGAGAAAATCTCCCACGGGTTTCTCAAAAGATTCTCCTTCTTTTATAAAACTATAGGCCACTCTGCAAAGGTCATCACGGTCCAGGTGAAAACCGTTGAGCTTAAATTTATTGTGAACATCACGGTAGGTTGGATTATACATTTTCTCCTATTTTATTAAATTGATTATCGTTGTTTTCTGCAATCTTTCCGGTCAGTTTTTCTTTCCATCCGGTCCAATTGTACTTTTTACTAAAGATAAATAAAAGAATCGGGAAAATTATGACAACAGGTAAAATTACATCAAAGCCTGCATTTGGTTCAGAAAGGTCCTTCAGGATGGAATGTGTTTGAAATGCCGACCAATCGGAGGTAATCAATAAAGCTCCGATTAAATTATTTGCAGCGTGAAATCCCAAAGCCAATTCCAATCCTTCATCCATCAAGGTTAGGATTCCCAGGAAAAAACCAGTTCCGATATAATAAACCATAATGATATAGCCCATCTTGCCTACTTCTGGATTCGCAATGTGCATTACACCGAATAAGATAGAAGTAATCACGAAAGGCCAAAGCCTGCTTTTGGTTATCACTCCAATTCCCTGCATCAGATAGCCCCTGAAAAAATATTCCTCAAAACTGGTCTGCAACGGAATAAGCAGGATGGCCAGGATCAGGAATGTAAAAAAGGGAACAGGTTGGAAGTTCACGTGAAAATTCCCCGGATTGGAGAAATACGCCAATGAAACCATGGCAATAGTAAGGATGCTCCACAAGGAGAAAGAGAATAAAATCCTACCCCAGTCGACCTTTGGCCTTGAAGTAGTAAGGCTGCGAATACTTTGCTGGTGCAGCACTTTTACCCAGAAAAGAAGAAACAGGCAGGCAAATGACAACGGACCAACTAATAGGACAAATGCAAGATTCACTCCGATCTGATCGATCAGATCATGAATTACTTTTTCCGTATCCATTCCCTGACTGGTAATGTAATTGATAATCATCAAGAACATAAAACTTAATGGAATAGGAAGATAAAGTATAAAATTAAACTTCTTGGTTTGCATTTGCTCGATAAACATAGTCGCGATTTTTTAAATAGGGAATTAAATTTCTTATACCGAATTTAACCTTAATTTCTCAAATGATTTCAATTACTTTGTAAAAAAATAACTTTTAATATGATACAGATACTGCACAATCCGCGTTGCGGAAAATCCAGGGAGGGTTTGGCCATCCTTGAAGAATCCGGTAAAGAATTCGAAGTCATCAAATACCTGGAAGACAATCCATCAAAGGAAGAATTAAAAGCAATCCTCAACAAGCTGAATGTGGAACCTTTAAAAATGGTGCGTCAAAATGAAACCATTTGGAAAGAAAATTTTAAAAACAAAGATTTATCCGACGATGAAATCATTGATGCAATGGTTTCAAATCCCATATTGATTGAAAGACCAATCGTCATAAACGGAAACAAAGCGGTGATAGGACGTCCTCCTGTGGAGATCAGCACCATAATTTAGAACAGTTCAATCAATGTTTTAACAAAGCTTTGTGAAATCGGGCTTAAACCAAAAAGTACTTTTGCGGTCTTATACCGATAATCTAAATTTCAATTGAATGAAAAATTTTCAGCACACGCTAACCTTACTGCTTTTGATGCTTTCTTTTTTAGGCTTTTCCCAGGAAAGACCACAAACCAAAAAGGTGAAAGTTACAGGTAAGGTTATTGATAAAGCAACCAATCAGCCATTAGAATACACCACCGTAACGTTTCAGAATACTAAAAATCCAAGCGATGTTGCAGGAGGAATTACCGATGGAAAAGGAGAATTTCAATTTGAGATCAATGCAGGTGTTTACGATGTGAAAGTTGAATTTATTTCATTCAAAGTAATTGAAATGAAGCAAAGGAACATTCAACAAGATACCAATCTGGGTAGTTTTGCCTTGGTGGAAGATGCTACCTTGCTTAATGCTGTTGAGGTACGCCAGGAAGTTTCCTCGGTAAGTATAAAATTGGATAAAAAGGTATACAATGTGGGCCAGGATATGATCGTAAGAGGTGGAACGGTAAGTGACGTCCTGGACAACGTGCCTTCGGTTTCTGTAGATTCAGACGGAACGGTGAGTCTTCGTGGAAACGAAAGCGTAAGGATCTTGATTGACGGACGCCCTTCAAACGCCATCAACATAGCGGAAGCATTACGCCAAATTCCAGCCGATGCAATCGATAAGGTGGAAATCATCACAAATCCATCTGCAAGATATGATGCAGAAGGGGGTGGCGGTATCATCAATATCCTGCTTAAAAAAGGAAAGAATCAAGGGATCAATGGGGTTGTTACGGCAACTGGTGGAAATCCTGAAACATATGGTATAACAGGAACTGTAAACTTTAAAAATGAACAGGTTAACCTTTTTACGACCCAAGGTTACAATTACAGGACAAGTCCTGGGAATTCTATGACGGATACGCATTATTTGAATCCATCTGCACAATACAGTTTTATTGACGAAAGAAGAAACAATGAAAGAGTAAGGGAGGGATATAACGGAAGTTTTGGTTTTGACTGGTTTTTGGATGAAACAACAACTTGGACCAATAGTTTTTCTTACAGGACGGATGCTGGAGAAAATCCAGATAACACACGATTCTATAATTATGACAGTAACAGGAATTTAATTTCTACAAGGAATCGTTTCAACAACCAGATCACGGATGGAGAAAATGTTGAATTTTCTACAAATTTCATCAAGAAGTTCAAGAAAGAAGGCCATCAGTTGACCTTTGATGGAAACGTTTCCCTGAACAAGGATGACGACAGGTCGCTTATTTTTGATGATGTCAATACGGACGAGAGGACGTTCAACAACCAGAAGCAGACCACAACACAGATTCAAGCAGATTATGTATTGCCAATCAAGGAGAACAGTCGTTTTGAAGCCGGATATAGAGGAAGCTTTACAGAAAATATAGTGCAATTTCAATCTGATTCGTTGAATGTAAATACGAACCAGTACGATAAGAATTTTAACCTTTCAAATGATTTCGAATACAAGGAAAATGTAAACGCCTTGTATACACAATTTGGTTCAAAAATCAGCAAGTTTTCTTATCTGTTAGGTCTTCGTTGGGAAGATTCGAAAATCAATGTCAATCAATTGTCGACGGATGATTATAACACCAAAAAATACAACAACTTCTTCCCAAGTGCTTTCCTGACTTACGAGCTTTCCGATGAAACCAACATATCTTTAAGCTACAGCAGGAGAATCCAAAGGCCGAGGGGAAGGTTTTTGAATCCTTTCCAAAACCGTTCAAGTGATATCAATATATTTCAGGGAAATCCAGATTTGGATCCGGCAATGACCGATGCATTTGATTTGGGGTATTTGAAAAAATGGAAAAAAATCACATTGAGTACGTCAGCCTATTTCAACAGGACAAAGGATGTTTTTCAATTTGTGAGAAGAGAAAATGGTGAATTTTCAAACGGAACGCCAGTAGTTTTGAGCGGACCTATCAACTTGGCGGAGGAAAGAAGATTTGGTTTTGAGTTTACATTGAATTACAATCCTTTCAAATGGTGGAGATTGAACAGTAATTTCAACTTCTTCAGTAATCAAACGATTGGGGAATACAATTATGTAAATTCTCTAGGTGAAGATGTTTCCATCGATTTGGATAATACTGCGGCAGGTTGGTTTACACGAGTAAATTCTAAAATAACCTTGCCTTACAAAGTGGAATGGCAGATGAATGCAACCTACAATGCACCACAAAGAAATTTTCAAGGAAAAAGCTTGGGCGTTTTATCGGCCAATATGGCTTTGAGCAAGGACATCTTGAAGGAGCAAGCTACGATTTCATTAAACGTAAGTGATATTTTCAATTCAAGAAAGAGAATCAACGAGACCAATATTGCAAATGTTTTGAACTCCTATAGCGAAATGCAATGGAGAGAAAGACAGATCAATCTTTCGTTCACGTACCGATTCAACAAGAAGAAAAACGAAAAGGAAAGACAGCCAAAACGTGAAGGAGGAGATGAGGGTGAATACATGGGAGGTTAATTATTATTGATTCAAATTTGAAAAAAGACTGCTGGAAGGCGGTCTTTTTTGTTTTAGAACATATTGGAATCGAAACCTACAACCAAATATTTTAAATACCTTTGCAGTTACAACCTCTGCCCCAATGAACACAAATAAAGACAAGGCAATAAAAGCCACCTACCTGAGCATCCTGGGTAATTTTTTCCTCGCCTTGGCAAAAGGAATCACGGGCTATTTTGGAAATTCCTATGCCTTGATTGCTGATGCCATCGAATCTACAACGGATGTACTTTCTTCTGCCTTGGTACTTTTTGGGATTAAATATTCTACCAAGCCGGCTGATTCGAATCATCCTTATGGCCACGGCAGGGCGGAAACCTTGGTAACATTTGCTGTTGTGGGTTTTTTGGTGATTTCTGCCACCATCATTGCCATTGAAAGTATTGAGAACATTCGAACACCACACGAGACGCCTGAAAAATTTACTCTTGTGGTTTTGGCGATAATTGTTGTAATCAAGGAGATTTTCTATAGAGTCGTATCTAAAAAAGGAGATGAAACCAATAGTTCGTCACTAAAAGCAGATGCCTGGCACCATCGCAGCGATGCAATCACTTCATTGATGGCTTTTATAGGGATCTCGATTGCCATCTATATGGGACCTGGTTATGAAACGGCCGATGATTGGGCCGCCTTGTTTGCCTCTTTTCTGATTGTCTATAATGCCTATCTGATTTTTAGACCCGCCCTGGGTGAAATCCTGGACGAGCATCTTTATGACGATATGATTGAACAGATCCGACAAATTGCCACTACCGTCCAAGGTGTGATTGATACCGAAAAATGCTTTGTCAGAAAAACAGGAATGACCTATCTGGTTGATCTGCACCTGACGGTGAAGGGAAGTATAACCGTAAGCGAAGGCCACGAAATCGCCCATAGACTAAAGGATGCGATTATCAAGGAAATTCCAGAAATTGCGGATGTGCTGATTCATACCGAACCGGATGATTTGTAAGGAAGAAAATATGATTAAGTCTTATTTGGTTTAAAATTTTTACAATAAAATTGCCCTAATTTTCACAAAATCAATTCGTGAAAATTAGGGCAACCTATGGGTGATTCTTTGAATTTCCGTGAATCTTATTTTCTAAAGATTACCAGATTTTCACCCTCTTTTCTGGGTCGATATACATACCATCGCCTTTTTGGATATTGAACGCTTTATAGAAAGCATCCACGTTTTGCAAGGGAACATAAGACCTGTACAATCCTGGAGAGTGCGGGTCGGTCTTTACTTGGTTCTTGATGGCTTCATCACGGGCTTTTGTTCTCCAGATGGTTGCCCAGGAGATAAAGAAGCGCTGTTCTGGTGTAAATCCGTCAATCAACCCTGGATTTCCGTTTTCTTTCAGGTACAGTTGCAATCCGTCGTAAGCGGCATTGACACCACCCAGATCCCCTATATTCTCGCCAAGTGTGAATTTTCCATCCACATAAATTCCAGGCAAAGGTTGCAAGGCGCTGTATTGGTCAGCAAGAGCTCCTCCAAGGTCTGTAAACAATTTCAAATCTTCATCCGACCACCAGTTTACCATATTTCCATCAGCATTGAAACGTGAACCTGAATCATCAAAACCGTGTGAGATTTCATGACCGATAACGGCTCCGATACCACCATAATTTACGGCTTCGTCTGCTTGGTAATTATAGAAGGGAGGTTGCAATATTGCCGCCGGGAAAACAATCTCGTTATATGAAGAATTATAGTAGGCGTTTACGGTTTGTGGTGACATAAACCATTCGTCCTTGTCGACAGGCTTGTTCAGGTCTTCAATGTTATTCTTGAATCTCCATCTTTCGTGGGCAACCATGTTGTCAAAATAACTTCCGCCTTCTTCAGGGCTTTTGATGGTCAGGGCAGAATAATCTTTCCATTTGTCCGGATAGCCAATCTTGATCCTTGATTTGTGCAGTTTCTCAATCGCACTCACTTTTGTAGCCTTGTTCATCCAAGGAAGGTTGTTGATACGGTTTTCAAATGCTGTAAAAACATTCTTGATCATTTTCTCCGCCTTTGCTTTTGCTTCAGCAGGAAATTTTTTCTCTACGTATAATTTACCCAAGGCCTCACCAACAGTCCCGTTAATGGTTTGCAAGGCTCTCTCGTCGCGTGGTCTTTGTTTTACAGCACCTGTCAAGGTCTTACCGTAAAATTCCCAATTTGCGTTTTCGATCTCGGTAGATAAGGAACCTGCAGCATCTCTCAACAGCGTCCATCTCATAAAGGCTTTCCAGTCTTCAACTTTATTCTGCTTGAAGATGCTTTCAAGGGACGTCATGTACTTTGGTTGGGAAACAATAAGAGAATCCACTTTCGAAATTCCTATCCCAGCCAAATAACCATTCCAATTGATGGAAGGTGTCAGTTTTTGCAAATCTGCAACCGTCATTGGGTTGTAGGTCTTTCTACGATCCCTTCTTTCAACCCGGTCCAATCTTGGTGTCGACATTGCGATTTCCAAGGCAAGTATTTTGTCTGCATTGGCTTTTGCAGCAGCAGGTTTTTCGCCTAAAAACTGAAGCATTCTAGCTACGTGCAAGACATATTTTTCACGCTTTTCTTTAGAATCTGCCTCATCTGAAACATAATAATCACGGTCTGGCAAACCTAGGGAACCCAATCCTATGTTAAGTACATTACGATTACTGTTTTTAGCATCGGCACCAATGCCTGCACCAAAAAAACCGATGCCACCTATGGGTTGCATTTCGATAAGGAGCGCCTGCAAGTCTTTTACGTTTTTAACCGCATCAATCTTTTTAAGATAAGGTTTCAATGGTGTAATTCCCGCCTTGTTCCTGCCAACAGTATCCATTATCGTACGGTATAAATTAACCGCCTTTCCTTGATCTGTATTGGACTTGTATTTAGGATTGGCAGTTGCTTCCTTTAAAATCGCAAGCGCGTCATTGTCGGTATTCTGGCGTAATTCGTCAAAACTTCCCCAGCGCGTCCTGTCGCTTGGAATTTCGGTCTTGTCAAACCATGCACCGTTTACAAATCGGAAGAAATCATCATTTGGTTTTGCCGTCTTGTCCATATAGGAAATATTGATTCCTGGTTCCGGCTTGGTTTGTGCCTGAACTTCAGTGAATCCTATAAGTGCAGGGATTGCAAAAAGTAGGTTTTTGTTGAATTGCATACTATTGATTTATGTTATAGTGACAAAAATATTGAATTCAAATTGAAATATTCTTAAATTATGATTTGAATAACAGTTGTTGGTTACACATAAACAAGTAGTTTTCGTATTTTTGCATCAAAATTCCAAGATGCTACAGTTCTTCAAGAAGTACCGATTCTTTTTTATTGTGATGCTCGCGTTTTCGGCAACCTGTATTTTTCTTTTCATGAGGGTGCTTACTCCGGAAAAAAGGCTTCCGATTATGAATCCCGCCGATGTGAATCCGGAATTGGTGGACAGTACGATGCAACACGTTAGCAAATACCATACGATTGCTGATTTCTCCTTTACCAATCAAAATGGAGAAACCATTACCCAGAAAGATTATGAAGGCAAGATTTATGTGGCCGATTTTTTCTTTACGACTTGCCAGACCATTTGTCCGGTAATGACCACTAATATGGTTGAAGTCCAGAAAGCAATCATCAACAACCCGAAAGTAATGTTGCTTTCGCATTCGGTTTTGCCCGATATTGATAGTGTTCCGGTCTTGAAAAAATATGCCATCGAGAAAGGTGTTATGGATAGCAAGTGGAATCTTGTTACAGGCGATAAAAAGGACATTTATGGCATTGCCCGGAAATCCTATCTTGCTGTAAAAACAGGAAAGCCGGAAGAACTATATGATATGGTGCATACTGAAAATTTTGTTCTTGTGGATGCCCAAAGACGTGTTCGGGGTTTTTATGACGGAACCAAGAAGGAAGACATTAAAAGGCTGATAGAAGATATTAATTGGCTTTCTGAAAATGAAAAATAACATATTATTAGGATATTAATTTGTATTTTCGCAATCTAAAATCAATCTAAATAAGATTTGCAAACAACAATCGACAAGCTTCAAAAAGGCCAGAAAGGTACCATTACAGATTTTGATATCGAAGTCGTTCCATTGAAATTGATCGAGATGGGATGCCTGCCAGGAAACAGTGTCGAATTGCTTCAAGTTGCCCCTTTTGGAGACCCGTTGTTTCTTAACATAAACGACAGTTATTTGGCCATAAGGCTAGAAACAGCCCGAAAAATCCAGATAGAAATAATCCAAGAATAGTTCTAAATGCCCAATCAGAATATAAAAGTAGCTTTAATTGGTAACCCCAATACAGGGAAGACTTCGGTTTTCAACCAGTTGACGGGCTTGAACCAGCAAGTAGGAAATTACCCGGGAATCACTGTTGACAAGAAGCAAGGCTCCTTTCATTTAAAAAATGGCCAGAAAGTCAACGTTGTCGATTTGCCTGGAACCTATAGTCTGAATCCTTCTTCTTTGGATGAAGGCGTGGCGACTGAATTTCTATTGAATGCAGGAAGCAAGGATTTTCCAGATGTATTGGTCGTGGTGGCCGAAGTCGAAAACCTTAAACGAAACCTGCTCCTTTTCACGCAGGTAAAAGATTTGGGACTCCCAACCATCTTGGTCATCAATATGGCCGACAGGATGACGCTTAAAGGGATCTCTATTGATGTTGCACTTTTGGAACAAAGATTAGATACAAAGGTTATCCTTACCAGTACTCGAAAAAATATTGGCTTTTCAGAACTGAAGAATACGATAGAAAATTTTAGAAATCTATCCAATAAGATGCTCTTCTCAAGCGATCCTGCAGCCTATAAAAAATGGCTCCTGGATACTTACAAGATAGGTTTTCAAGAAATTGAAGACAGGCAGAGGCAGGTTGCGGTAAAAAAGGAACAGCATCAGGAAACAGTAAAGCGTTACCAGTTTGTAAATGCGTCCCTTAAAGACAGTTTTGAGCAAGACAAGTCGAAGGCTACGGATTTCGGTTCTAGATTGGACAGGATTCTTACACACAAATTCTTTGGATATATTATTTTCCTGTTTCTGCTGATGCTGATGTTCCAGGCAATTTTTACATGGTCTGGCCCTTTTATGGACTTCATCGACGAAACGTTTGCCTCGCTATCTGAAGCCGTTGCGGGAGTTTTGCCAGAAGGAAAGCTCAACGATTTGATAAGCCAGGGAATTATTCCGGGAATAGGAGGTATCGTAATTTTTGTACCGCAAATTGCAATGCTGTTTCTTTTTATTGCAGTCCTGGAAGAAACAGGTTATATGAGCCGTGTGGTATTCCTGATGGACAAGATCATGCGAAAATTTGGACTCAGCGGGAAAAGTGTCGTGCCCCTTATTTCAGGAAATGCCTGCGCAATTCCGGCAGTAATGGCAACCCGGAATATCGAGGATTGGAAAGAACGACTTATTACTATTTTAGTTACGCCATTCTCGGTCTGTTCCGCAAGATTGCCGGTTTATACTATCCTTATTTCGTTGATTGTTCCCGAAAAAAACTTTCTAGGGATTATAAATTATCAAGCATTGGCCTTGCTTGGAATGTACCTTCTTGGAATTTTCCTGGCAATTGGTTCCTCTATCATTTTAAACAAGATCATCCGGTTCAAGAGCAAATCATATTTCGTGGTGGAAATGCCTTCTTATAAATTGCCCTTGTTTAAGAATGTCTTTTACACCGTTATAGAAAAAACCAAATCGTTTGTATTCAATGCAGGTAAAATCATTCTGGCAGTTTCCATCATATTATGGTTCCTGGCCTCTCACGGAGGAGAAAGTTTTGATAATGCAGAAGAAACAGTGAAGAATAGGATGGAAAGCCTAAACCCTTCAGACAAAGAATTGGAAGTTGCCATTGCATCCTATCAGATAGAGAATTCCTATATCGGTATGATGGGGAAATCTATAGAACCCGTAATCAAGCCATTGGGATACGATTGGAAAATTGGAATTGCCATCATCACTTCGTTTGCTGCACGTGAAGTTTTTGTAGGAACGCTTGCTACTATTTACAGTGTGGAAGATGCGGAAGACGAAGGAACCATCAGGCAACGAATGGAATCCGCCACTTTTGCCGAAACGGGAGAAAAGGTTTTTACCTTGGCAACAGGCGTTTCACTTTTATTGTTTTATGCTATTGCCATGCAATGTGCCGCTACGGTAGCCATCGTGAAAAGAGAAACCAATTCTTGGAAATGGGCCATCATTCAATTAGTCGGGATGGGAGTAATGGCTTACCTGTTTGCCTTTGCAGGATATACGATTTTTAAGTAAAGCCTAAATTTATTTTTATGGAACTTCAGGAAATAATAATTTACATAGTACTTGCCCTGGCAGTTTTTTTCCTTGCCAGGAAGTTTTTTTGGAAAAAGAAAAACGACAAGAATTGTGGCGGGGGTTGTGGGTGCAGTTAGCCCAGAGCCACGTCCAAAGTCATCATTACTACAAAACCACCAATAAAGCCCAGTGTCGCAATATCGGTATTTTTATCCTGTTGCGTTTCGGGAATTACTTCTTCAACCACTACAAAGATCATTGCTCCTGCGGCGAAAGCCAAAGCATAGGGCAGGATAGGAGTGAAAAAAGTTACAGCAACTGCACCAATCACACCGGCAATAGGTTCAACCAAGGCAGAAGACTGTCCGTACATGAAACTCTTCCATCGGCTCATTCCCATTCGTCGCAATGGCATGGAAACAGCAATTCCTTCAGGAAAATTCTGGATCCCGATACCAATTGCCAAGGTTACAGCTCCGGCGATTGAAGCCTCGGGAATTCCGGCAGCAACCCCACCAAACAAGACCCCTACAGCCAGACCTTCGGGAATATTGTGAAGCGTGATGGCCAAAACCAGTAAAGTGGTTCGCTGCCAAGGTGATTTTACACCTTCTGTTTCCTTGAAATTAATATGAAGATGAGGTAATGTCTTGTCAAGGCCAAAAAGAAAAACAGCACCAAGCATGAATCCAACAGCGGCTGGAATCACCTTTGTGAAACCTTCGCCTTCACTCATCTCAATGGCAGGTGCCAACAGGCTCCAATAACTTGCGGCGACCATCACGCCTCCGGTAAAACCAAGCATTCCATCGAGAACGGCACGGTTCATGTTCTTGAAAAAGAAAACAAAAGAGGCTCCAAAAGCAGTCAGCCCCCAAGTAAAAAGGGTGGCATAAAAAGCGGCCAGGATTGGATCGATGCTTTCGAAATAACGGGTGATGTCTTGGAACATATTATAGTGTTTTTACGTAAAGATTACTGGCAATTTTATTTGAAATATTCATTTCGTTCCCGTTTACCTGAACAATCAAGGAGGCATCAAAACTTTCCTTTTCCATGATTTCTATGGTCGAACCCAATGCGATCTGTTGCTTGTCAAGGTATTTTAAAAAATTTGAGGAGGAATCCTTTACCCCTACACAAATTGATTTTTGATTCAATTTTAATTCGGACAGTAGCTTCTTGTCCATCTTCTTGATTTCGCCTTTTGCATTCGGAATAGGATCTCCATGCGGGTCTTCGGTAGGGAAACCCAGAAAGGCATCCAGCTTGTCAATCAGTTTTTCGGAATTGATGTGCTCCAATTCTTCCGCAACATCGTGTACCTCGTCCCAGGAAAAATCTAATTTTTCAACCAAGAAAACTTCCCAGAGGCGGTGTTTTCTCACAATCATTTTCGCTTCCAGCAATCCTTGGGGCGTCAAGGAAACACCTTGGTATTTCTGGTATTCCACTAGATTTTTTTCTGCTAATTTTTTAATCATATCCGTTACCGATGAAGCTTTCGTATCAATCATTTTGGCAATCGCATTGGTGTTTACCCCTTTCTTTTGGAACAAGGATAAATGATAAATTGCCTTCAGGTAATTCTCTTCAGAATAAGTCATTAGAATAAAAAATTTAGCTTTACAAATATATATATTTTTTTCATTAAAAAATTATTTTTAGATTTGTCTAAAAATATATTTAAAACAAATGAAAAATATACTATGCGTTACTCTAATTATAATAACGCAAATTGTTAATGCTCAAGACAAAGCAAGTATTTCTGGAGTTGTTTATTCTGATGAAATTCCAGTCAATGGAGTGGTTGTAAAAAGGATTGGAACTTCACAAACGATGATAACCGACAGTGTGGGCGCTTATAAATTTGAGAATCTAGCAGCTGGAAACTATAAGATCCAGGTTTCCTATATGGGAAAGAAAAGCATTCAGAAGACAATTTCAATAACCGAGAATGAAAATTTTATTCAAGATTTCTATCTGGAAAATGATGATAATGCGTTAGATGAAGTTGTGGTTACCGGAACCTTGAAAGCAGTCCGTCGTTCAGAAAGTCCTGTTCCTGTTGAAACCTATTCACCTGTATTCTTTAAAAAAAATCCAACTGCCAATATTTTTGAAGCCTTGCAGAATGTAAATGGAGTCCGTCCCCAGCTGAATTGTAATGTTTGCAACACGGGAGATATCCATATTAACGGTCTTGAAGGTCCTTATACCTTGGTCTTGATTGATGGAATGCCAATTGTAAGCGGACTTTCAACAGTTTACGGGTTATCTGGAATTCCAAATTCACTTCTGGAGAGGATTGAAGTCGTGAAAGGTCCGGCTTCTTCCTTATACGGAAGTGAAGCAGTTGGAGGTCTGATCAACATCATTACTAAAAACCCGAAAACGGCTCCTGTTTTTTCCGCGGATGGCTTTACTACAAGCTGGGGCGAGGCGAATTTAGATTTGGGTTTCAAAACCAATATTGGAAAAACGGCTTCAGTTTTGATCGGGACCAATTATTTCAACTACGACAATCCCATAGACAATAATGGTGATAATTTTACGGACTTGACACTTCAGGAACGTATTTCAGTTTTTCAAAAGTGGAATTTCAATCGAAAAAGCAACAAGTTATTCTCGCTTGCCGCACGTTATTTTTATGAAGACCGATGGGGTGGAGAAATGCAATGGGAAAAGAAATACCGTGGCGGCGATGAGGTATATGGCGAAAGTATTTACACCGAAAGATATGAATTGCTCGGGGCTTATGAACTTCCGATCAAGGAAAAAATGCTGTTTTCATTCTCGTATACCGACCACGACCAGAATTCGGTTTACGGAAATACACAATACCTGGCCCAGCAAAAAATCGGTTTCGCACAGCTGACTTGGGACATGAAAATAAGCAACCACGATCTGCTTTTTGGAACGGCCATCCGCTATAATTTTTATGATGATAATACGCCCGCAACCTTGACAACCGATGAAAATTGGATTCCAAGTTTATTTGTTCAGGACGAAATTAAATTTAATGAAAAACATACCATCCTGCTTGGTGCGAGATATGATTATAACAGCCACCACGGGTCAATTTTTACGCCCCGTCTTGCTTATAAATTCAAAGCCACCGACAATGATATTATTCGTTTGAATGCTGGAACAGGTTTCAGGATCGTGAATCTTTTTACAGAAGAACACGCTGCCTTGACCGGCTCACGTGATGTAATTGTCTTGGAAGATCTGAAGCCCGAACAATCCTATAATGTGAATTTGAATTATCTGAAGAAAATTTATACCGGAAACGGAAATTTTATCGGAATTGAAACTTCGGCTTGGTACACGTATTTCACAAATTCTATTATTCCAGATTATGATTCCAATCCGAATCAGATCATCTATAAAAACTTGGATGGATTTGCGGTTACAAAAGGAATCAGTACCAATGTAGACATGACGTTTCAAAATGGACTCAAATTTATCTTGGGAGCTACTTATATGGATGTTTCCAAGACAGAAGAGGGTATAAAGACGCGCCAGATGCTGACTGAAAAATTCTCTGGAACCTGGGCCATTTCCTATCGTTTGCCGAAACTGTTCCTGGATATTGATTACACAGGAAATGTATACGGGCCAATGCGTCTGCCTGTGCTGGGAGCGTTTGATCCAAGACAAGAATATTCACCAACGTGGAGTATTCAAAACATCCAATTTACGTTCAACAAGTTCAAGAATTTTGAAATTTATATGGGTGTAAAAAACCTCTTGAATTGGACACCCAACAAAGGCAATCCATTTATCATAGCAAGAGCGAACGACCCTTTCGATAAAAATGTACAATACGACCCGAGCGGAAATGTTATGGTAACGCCAGACAATCCATATGGACTGACTTTTGATCCCGGATATGTTTATGGCCCGAATCAGGGAATCAGAAGTTTCTTTGGATTGCGCTATACTTTGAGATAATCTGTAACAAATGAAAAATCTGATACTATTATTGTTTCTCTTTGCAGCAAGCCAAAACTTTGCCCAATTAAAGACGTACACTTTCGAAGAAGCTGAAAAACTTTCCACCCAAGATCCAAAACCATTTGTGGTTTTCATTCATACATCATGGTGCAAGTATTGCAAGATGATGCAGCATTCCACCTTCAAAAACGAGGAAGTTATTAAGCAATTGAATGAAAATTTCTATTTCATTTCCTTCGATGCTGAGGCTAAAAACGACATCACATTCAACAATCATACTTTTAGATTCAAACCAAGAGGAACTAATTCAGGCATTCATGAATTGGCAGAATCGCTTTCCAATCAAGCCTATCCAACGATTACGATTTTAAATCCTGATTATGCGATTGCAACCCAAATCGAATCTTTTGTCCATGCAAAGGATTTATTAAATTATTTGTCGAAATAAAAATCTGTGCCAATTTGTGCAATCTGTGTTCACTTAAATTCTCTATTTTTGAAGAATGAAACACTACGATTACATCTTTACCGGAACGGGATTGTCAGCCTTGATGACGGTCTATGAAATGGTCGTTTCAGAACAATTCCAACAAAAAGAAATCCTTCTTTTGGATATCGACACAAAAAAAGACAACGACCGGACATGGTGCTTTTGGGAAGAAGGAAAAGGCGATTGGAGAAAGATAATTTCCCACGATTGGGACATCGCCCTTTTTGCCAACGAAAAATTCAACCGAAATCTGGATTTGAAACCCTATCAATACAAGATGATTGAGGGGCTGGATTTTTACAACAAGGTTTTCAAACGGATAGCAGTCGAAAAAAACATCACCTTCCTCAATCAGGAAATCCTGGGTTTCAGCGAATCAGGAGATAATGTCGTGGTACAGACCAAAGAAGAAGGTTTCTCCTGCAAAAAATTATTCAACAGTATTTACAATCCGGAAATGGTCCAGAAACAAACCAAATATCCGTTGCTGCAGCAGCATTTCATAGGTTGGTTCATTAAAAGTGAAGAATCGGTTTTCAATTCCGACATTGCAACTTTTATGGATTTTTCAGTAGAACAGCGAGGTAATACACGGTTCATGTATGTGTTGCCGACTTCTTCAACCGAAGCACTGATTGAATATACTTTATTCTCGAAAGACCTCCTGCCAAAAGAAGAATACGAAACCGAAATCAAAAAGTACATCCAAAAACTCGGCATTTCAAACTACGAGATCATCGAAACAGAAAAAGGAAGTATCCCCATGACATGTTTCCCTTTTTGGAAAGAAAACAAAAAAAACATCCTCCACATTGGTTCCGCAGGGGGCTGGACAAAAGCCAGTACGGGTTATACTTTCAAGAACACCACTAAGAAAGCCAAGGAATTGGTCGCTTTTCTATCCAAGGAAACCGACTTCAGGAAATTCCATACAACCAATAAGTTCTGGTTCTATGATTTGTTGTTGCTCGATATATTATACCACAAGAATCATCTGGGAAGCAAGATATTCTCTTCTATGTTCAAAAAAGGGAAACCCAATCTTGTCTTTAAATTCCTCGACGAGGAAACTTCCTTTTTTCAAGATTTCCAAGTCATCTGGAAATGCCCAAAAGCACTTTTTATTGCGGCATTATGGAACCGGATCTTTAAAAAACAATTATACAACAATAACAAAACTTTATAGTTCCGTTTGTCGTTACACTTCAAAACTTTGTAACTTTGCACTTCAAACTTAAACTAAGAGTTATGTATCCAGAAGAAATGGTAAAACCAATGCGTGCTGAATTAGCAGACGCAGGTTTTGAAGAATTATATAGTGCCGGAGCTGTTGAAAACGCAATAGCAAAATCAGGTACAACATTGGTAGTGGTAAATTCAGTTTGCGGTTGTGCAGCCAGAAACGCACGTCCGGGAGCAAAAATGAGTTTGGCAGGCGATAAAAAACCAGAACATTTGGTAACAGTTTTTGCTGGTGTCGACAAGGAAGCCGTTGATGCAGCACGTGGATTCATGTTTCCGTTTCCTCCGTCTTCGCCAAGCATCGCACTTTTCAAGGATGGCGAATTGGTTCACATGCTGGAGCGTCACCACATCGAGGGTCGCCCTGCAGAACTGATTGCTGAGAATCTTCAAGACGCCTTCAAGGAATTCTGCTAATCAAAGGCTAACAATCAAAACCACGTTTCGGCGTGGTTTTTTTATGCGATTATCAACACAAATTATCACGATTGTTTGGTGCAAATTCGTGCAATCCGTTTCTGTTTTCAGAACCACAACTTTCGGCATTTCATCCGCCCATGTTCCCGCCTTCCTTCCAAATCTTTTTATTTTTTAAAGAAAAAAATAAAAAGGATTTTCCCTCCGGTCGGGGGTACGATAAAAGCTTTTGGCTCCTCCCGAATCTTCAGTATGAATTTTACGGACTCACATTGGGTAAAATTGAAACTGGAAATCATAATATGATAATTGTCATTTTCACCCGATGAAAATTATCCTTACTTTTGCCCCGAAAATAATTTCTCGACTTAAATCGTTTATAGCATGCAACTGTACAACACCTTAAGCGCTGAAGAAAGAGCCGAATTGATCGACCAAGCCGGCAAGCAAAGACTTACTTTGTCTTTCTATGCGTATGCCAAAATTGAAGACCCCAAAAAATTCAGAGACGACCTGTTCATAGCCTGGAATGCACTGGATGCACTCGGCAGGATCTATGTTGCCAGCGAAGGAATAAATGCCCAGATGAGCGTTCCCGCAGATAATTTCGAAGCGTTCAGGGATACGCTAGAAGTGTATGACTTTATGAAAGGCATCCGCTTGAATGTAGCCGTAGAACAGGACGACCACTCGTTTTTGAAACTCACCATCAAGGTACGCCACAAGATTGTTGCCGACGGCTTGAACGACGAGACTTTTGACGTAACCAATAAAGGCGTTCACCTTAGAGCCAACGAATTCAACAAGATTCTGGAAGACCCAAACACAATCGTGGTGGATTTCAGGAACCATTATGAAAGTGAAATCGGCCATTTCAAAGGAGCCATTACTCCGGACGTGGAAACGTTCAGGGAGAGCCTGCCCATCATAAATGAACAATTAAAAGACGACAAGGAAGATAAAAACCTGGTGATGTACTGCACCGGCGGTATCCGTTGCGAAAAAGCAAGTGCCTATTTCAAGCACCAGGGGTTCAAGAATGTTTACCAGTTGGAGGGTGGAATCATCCAGTATGCGAAACAAATCAAGGAAGAAGGCTTGGAAAGCAAATTTATCGGAAAGAACTTTGTTTTTGACAACCGTCTGGGCGAAAGGATTACTGACGATATCGTTTCCCAATGCCACCAATGCGGAAAACCGTGCGACAATCATACCAATTGTGCCAACGATGGATGCCACCTGTTGTTCATCCAATGCGACGAATGCAAGGAAGCAATGGAAAATTGTTGTTCAACAGAATGTCTGGAAGTAACCCATTTGCCTCTGGCCGAGCAAGTAAAATTGAGAAGCGGCATCCAAGTAGGAAACAAGGTCTTCCGAAAAGGGAAATCAGAAAAATTGGCCTTCAAGCATTCAGGCGAATTGTCGGACAAATCATTGGCTGTGGCTGAAAAACCTGTCCGTCAGAAAAAAATCAAGAAAACCATCCTGGGAAAAGTGGAACATTATTATGTGAAAGCACAGGTTGGGCTTTTTGTGATGGAACAAAACGAACTGAACATTGGGGATAGCATCCTGATTGCAGGACCTACAACAGGAAACCAGGAATTGGTACTTGAAAAAATGCTTGTAAATGATGCAGAAGCCACCACGGCAAAACCAGGCGACAAGGTAACTTTTGCCGTGCCATTCAGAGTAAGGCTTTCGGACAAGCTCTACAAGATATTAGAATAAAAATATAATTGCAATTTTTACGTTAGACCTATTTCATCCAATGAGATAGGTTTTTTGTTTTGTGTTGAATAGCAACGGCTTACAACAGTTGTAACTTCAACTTAAAAATTGCTATCTTTACGCACAAAACATTTTAAGAATTTTAAGTTGTGCCTGCACAACATCTATATAAAATTATGGCCTGTACAAGTTGTTCAACGTCTGATGGTAGTGCACCAAAAGGCTGTCAAAATAAAGGGACTTGCGGCACCGATAGCTGCAACAAATTAACGGTTTTCGATTGGCTTTCCAATATGAATCTACCTAATGGGGAAGCGCCTTTCGATTGTGTTGAGGTCCGTTTTAAAAACGGAAGAAAAGAATTTTACAGAAATACTGAAAAATTGACCTTGAGCATCGGAGACATAGTGGCTACTGAGGCTTCTCCGGGGCATGATATCGGAATTGTGACCCTGACCGGAGAACTGGTAAAAATCCAGATGAAGAAAAAAGGAGTGAACCACAACAACAGTGATGTTCCGAAAATCTACAGGAAGGCCTCCCAAAAAGACATCGATATTTGGTCGAATGCCCGTGACAAGGAAGAGCCAATGAAGGTTCGTGCCCGTGAATTGGCAATAGCCCAGAAGCTGGAAATGAAGATATCTGATATCGAATTTCAGGGAGATGGCTCAAAAGCAACGTTTTATTATACGGCGAACGACAGGATTGACTTTCGTTTGCTGATCAAGGATTTCGCAAAGGAATTCAGCACAAGGATTGAAATGAAGCAGGTAGGTTTCCGCCAGGAAGCAGCCCGCCTGGGTGGAATTGGTTCTTGCGGAAGAGAATTATGCTGTTCTACCTGGCTGACGGATTTCAGAAGCGTAAATACTTCTGCCGCACGTTACCAGCAATTGTCCTTGAATCCACAAAAATTGGCCGGACAATGCGGAAAATTAAAATGCTGCTTGAATTATGAGCTGGATACTTATATGGATGCCTTGAAGGATTTTCCAGATTTTGAAACCAGATTGGTAACCGAAAAAGGAGATGCCATCTGCCAAAAGCAGGATATTTTTAAAGGTTTGATGTGGTTTGCCTACACCAATAATTTCGCCAACTGGCACGTTTTGAAAATCGACCAGGTAAAAGAAATCGTTGCCGAAAACAAATTAAAAAACAAGGTTTCTTCGCTTGAAGATTATGCCATTGAAGATAATCCAACACCTGAAAAGGATTTCAACAATGCAATGGGCCAGGAAAGCCTGACGCGTTTTGACCAGCCCAAGAAAAAGAAAAGACCGAACAAGAAACGCAAGCCAGGAGAAAATGCCATCGTTGCGAATGCAAACAGACCGGCAAATCCAAATCCAGGCAAGCCGGCAATTACGAATAATGCCGGAAAGCCAGCCATCGCAAGTGCGAACAAGCCAGCAAACAGGCCAGCCAATGCAAATGAGAATAAGCCACAAGGTCAGAACAATAACCGACCAGCTGGCGAGAAAAAACCATTTGACAACAGGAATAAGCAACAGAATAGACCGCAAGGCGAAAGAAAACCAAACGAGAAAAAACCTGATAACAGAATAATTCCGAATAAAAAAGATGAGCCTAAAAAGTAGTTTTTTAGTTGTTTTAGTATCAATATTTTTATTTTCCTGTGACAAGGAAAGAGTTTTTGATGAATACAAATCAGTCGGAAATGCTTGGAAAAAGGACAGTATAGTGACTTTTTCTTTCGACCAGCCTGATACTACAAAGCTTTACAACATGTTTGTAAACCTTCGTGGAAATGAAAAATACCAGTTCAGTAATTTGTTCCTGATTGTTGCGTTGGAGCAACCTGGAGGCTTGACAAAAGTAGACACCTTGCAATATCAGATGGCCGATCCAGACGGCACGCTTCTTGGTGAAGGTTTTTCGGATATAAAAGAAAGCAAGCTTTTTTACAAGGAGAAAATGAAGTTTCCCAAGCTTGGAAATTATAAAGTGCACATCCAGCAAGCAGTTCGGCAAACGGGTAAAATTACCGGGGTCGAGGAATTGGAAGGAATAACGGAAGTAGGTTTTAGAATAGAATCAATAGAATAAAAGTTATGGCGATTAAAAAAAATAATAACGCTGCACCCGTAGTAAAAGATAATGCTTATTACAAAAAGCAATTCTGGAAAATTTTCCTGTATTGCCTGGGAGGTGTGTTCTTGGTGTTTTTACTGGCTTCCTGGGGTATTTTAGGATCCATGCCTTCTTTTGAAGATTTGGAAAATCCAGAGTCTAATCTGGCAACAGAAATTATCTCTGCAGATGGCGAAACCATAGGTAAATTTTACAACGAGAACAGGACTTCCGTTAAATACGAAGATTTGCCGAAACATCTGGTAGATGCCTTGGTTGCTACCGAAGATGAACGCTTTTATGATCATTCAGGAATAGATGGCAGGGGAACCTTGAGGGCCATTACAAGTTTGGGAACAAGCGGTGGGGCAAGTACCTTGACACAGCAGTTGGCAAAACAATTGTTCCACAAGGAGGGTTCTAAATTTCTTCCGTTGAGAATCATTCAAAAGGCAAAGGAATGGATCATCGCAACAAGACTTGAAAGACAATATACCAAAAACGAAATCATTGCAATGTATTTCAATGTATATGATTTCAATAATTATGCGGTCGGGATCCGTTCAGCTGCAAAAACCTATTTCAACAAGGAACCAAGAGATCTGACGGTAGACGAATCAGCCATCCTGGTTGGAATGTTTAAAAATTCATCGCTCTACAATCCTGTACGAAATGCCCAGGGTGTAAAAAACCGAAGAAACGTGGTTTTGGGGCAAATGGTAAAATCTAAGATAATTACCGAAGCACAGAAGGAAAAATACAGCCAGCTTCCAATTACGTTGGATTTCAAATTGCAAACCCACAAGGAAGGAACGGCCACTTATTTCCGTGAATACCTGCGTGAGTTCATGAAAACGTGGGTAAAGGAAAACAAGAAGCCAGACGGTACGGATTATGATATCTACCGTGACGGACTCAAGATTTATACAACCATAGATTCCCGTATGCAGTTGTATGCGGAGGAAGCAGTTTATGCCCATATGGCCAATCTTCAGAAGGAATTCTTTATCGAAAGCAAGAAAAACAAGAATGCTCCATTTGTAAACATTTCCGAAAAGGAAACAGAAAACCTTATGAACCGCGCCAGAAAAAATTCCGAAAGATGGAGAATAATGGCAGCTGAAGGAAAAGATGAAGACGATATTAAGAAGTCGTTCGCAGTAAAAACCAAAATGAGGGTCTTCTCTTGGGATGGAGAAAAGGATACCATCATGACACCGAATGATTCTATCCGTTATTACAAGCACTTCCTTCAAAGTGGTGTAATGTCCATGGAACCAGAAACCGGAGCAATCAAAGTCTGGGTGGGTGGAATCAATTACAAGCATTTCCAATACGACCACGTGCAGCAAGGAGCCCGTCAGGTAGGTTCAACGTTCAAGCCATTCGTTTACGCGACGGCAATCGAGCAGCAGGGCTATTCTCCTTGTGATTCCATTATTGATGCACCTTATACAATTCCAAAAGGAAAACATAACGTTACAGAAACTTGGACGCCCAAGAACTCCAACCACGAATACCGCGGAATGGTTACCTTGAAAAGGGCTTTGGCACTTTCCATCAACACGGTTTCAGCAAAACTGATTGACCGTGTCGGTCCGGATGCCGTAATAGACTTGACAAAGAAACTAGGTGTAAAATCCGATATACCTTCACAACCGTCCATTGCCTTGGGAGCTGTAGAAATCACGGTTCACGATATGGTTGCCGCTTACAGCACGTTTGCCAACCAGGGGGTTTATGTAAAACCTCAGGTTATTGACAGGATTGAGGACAAAAATGGCAATGTTTTATACCGTTCTGTTCCAGAATCGCATGATGTCTTGAACAAGGATATCGCCTATGCCGTTATAAAACTATTGGAAGGAGTAACAGAATCTGGTTCAGGAGCCCGTCTGAGAACTGATGGTGGAGGACATGGATACAATCGTGTCACCGGTTATCCTTACGCCCTGAGAAATCCAATTGCAGGAAAGACAGGAACCTCACAAAACCAGTCCGATGGTTGGTTCATGGGTATGGTTCCAAATCTGGCAACGGGAGTCTGGGTTGGTAACGAAGACCGTTCTGCGCATTTCAAAGGAATTACGTATGGTCAAGGAGCTACAATGGCGCTGCCGATCTGGGGAATGTTCATGAAAAAATGTTATGAAGATAAGACGCTGAACGTATCCAAGGCACCTTTCGAAAGACCAAAAAATCTAGCGATAAAAGTAGATTGCTGGGTGCCGCAAGTAAAAGATACAACGGCAACCGAAGACACGGAACAGGATACAGACGAATTTGATTTGTAGTTTTAGGCGTGAATTCGATCTTTTGTTTTTAAAACTTTCAACCAACTATGATTAATAAAAAAGTAAACGACGTCAAGGAGGCCCTTCAAGGAATTGAAGATTCAATGACGATAATGCTTGGAGGCTTCGGACTTTCAGGTATTCCGGAAAACAGCATTGCCGAATTGGTAAAAATGAATATTACCGATTTAACCTGCATTTCAAACAATGCAGGTGTAGATGATTTTGGTTTGGGATTGCTCTTGCAGAAAAAACAAATCAAGAAAATGATTTCCTCCTATGTTGGCGAAAACGCCGAATTCGAACGCCAGATGCTCTCAGGTGAATTGGATGTTGAATTGACGCCACAAGGAACGCTTGCCGAGAAATGCCGTGCCGCTCAAGCCGGAATTCCAGCCTTCTTCACGCCTGCAGGTTACGGAACCGAAGTTGCCGAAGGAAAGGAAGCACGCGAATTCAATGGAAAAATGCACATCATGGAAGAGGCCTACAAGGCTGATTTCTCCATCGTGAAAGCGTGGAAAGGTGATGCTGCGGGAAATCTAATCTTCAAAGGAACAGCCAGAAACTTCAATGCTTGCATGGCCGGTGCTGCAAAAATCACCATTGCCGAAGTAGAAGAATTGGTGCCAGTGGGAACACTCGATCCTAATCAAATCCATATTCCTGGAATCATGGTACAGCGTATCTTCCAAGGAGAAAAATTTGAAAAGAGGATCGAGCAACGTACTGTTAGACAAAAAGCATAAATCATGGCATTAGGAAAAGAAGAAATCGCAAAACGCATTGCGAAAGAAGTAAAAGATAAATATTACGTAAACCTTGGAATCGGAATTCCGACCTTGGTTGCCAATTACGTCCGTGAAGATATCTCGGTGGAATTCCAAAGCGAAAATGGAGTGCTGGGAATGGGTCCATTTCCTTTTGAAGGAGAAGAAGACGCGGATGTGATCAATGCAGGAAAGCAGACCATCACAACGCTTCCTGGAGCCAGTTTCTTTGATTCTGCTTTCAGTTTCGGAATGATAAGGAGCCAGAAAGTAGACCTCACCATACTTGGAGCAATGGAAGTTGCCGAAAACGGAGACATCGCCAACTGGAAGATTCCGGGAAAGATGGTAAAAGGAATGGGAGGAGCAATGGATTTGGTGGCTTCAGCCGAAAACATCATCGTGGCAATGATGCACGTGAACAAGGCAGGAGAATCTAAAATATTGAAAAGATGCACGCTGCCCCTGACCGGAGTTGGATGTGTGAAAAAAGTGGTAACGGAATTGGCCGTATTGGAAATCACGCCAAAGGGATTCAAGCTTTTGGAAAGAGCTCCAGGAGTTTCAGTGGAGCATATCATCGCTTCAACCGAAGCGGATTTGATCATTGAAGGAGACATTCCAGAGATGAATCTTGATTAGACTAAAAGTTTATCGCAATAAAAAACCCCAAGATTCAATTTGAATCTTGGGGTTTTTCTTTTAATCATCAGACTTTATAATACCGTTACAGGAAAAGTAACCTGCACATCCGTCTCTCCTCCAGCGTTTGTAATGTCTCCGGAAGCAACATTGGCTCCGGCTTTATTCGGCTCATGTCTTAAGATCACAGTCAGATTTCCAGATTGTGTGTTGGCTGAAGCCGTAAACTTAAAGGCCAAACCAATCGGGTCTCCGTTTTCGTCTTGATCCGCATAAGCGAATGTTCCTGATAAACCACCCGTAGCACTGAAGAAAAATTGATGGTCATCGCCTTCTTCCTGCACTTCCAGTGAAATATTATCGGCTGGATTGGTAAGCTCGTTTAATAAGGAAACTGTTCCGTTATAGGTTGTCAGCGCCAATATGTTTCCAGTTGAAGTAATCACTGGAGCATTCGGGCCGTCTCCATCCAAATCCCTTGAGGTTAAAACTACCGGAGTTCCTCCCCCTTCAGGAGTAAGCGTCACGGTTACGGTTGTGATTACTTCTTCCTCGTTTACAGGCTGGCTTGAGTTATCGTCGCTGCTGCATGAATTGAAAGAAAGTAGTACAATCAGGGCCAATGGTAATAATTTGATGGTTTTCATTTTTGAAATTTTTAATATTAATAATTGAATTTTAATTGAACCGTGAAATTTCGTCCCATATCGTCCACATAATAACGTGTCCGGTTGAGGTAATCCCTGTAGTTCGTGTTGAAAATGTTTTGGATGTTGAATCCGATTGTAATTCTAGATTTTTCAAAAGTCGCAAAGCTCATTTCAGAGCTGAAATGCAATTGGTGATAGCCTTTCGGAGGTCGGCTGATTTCTACCAAGGCAGGAACAAATGTACCATCAACCGGAACATCTGCCATAAAATCATTGTCCGGATAGCGTTTTTGGGTAAAAACCAATTCGCTTTTCAGCCCCAGAACCAGATTGTTCCAGTTCTGTTTTTTGAATTGGATGGTATTGTTCCAGTTTATAGGAGGCATGTCAATCAAGGCTTGCTTGCTGTCCCGGTCTTCTCCATAAACGTAGGCAAATGTTGAGTGATAGTTGAGGTTTCTTGTAAAATCATAATCTGCATTCACATCAATCCCCATCACTCTTGCATTGACTTGACGGTACTGCCAGACAGGAAAAGCACCCCTAATGGATTGCTCCAGACCGGTTGGCTTAAGCAGCGTGAAATCATTTATCAGGTTCAAATATGGATTGACCTCGAATGCGAATTTCCCTGAAGAATAAGCCAAGGCAGTCGAAATTTTAACCGCTTTCTCCTTTTCCAGACGCAAGTCGCCCAATTCAATTTGTCCCGTAGAATGATGCAATCCGTCACTGAACAATTCAGATGGATTCGGACTCCTGCTGGCTAGGCTCAGGTTGGAAAACCATTTCAGATTCGTATTGATCTGATATCTTGTTCCAATGCTTCCTGAAAGATTATGATAGGTGAAAACAGGATTTGTTTTCCATTGGGTACCAAAATCCCCGATAATGATATCTGAAAAATCAGCATCATAATCCCGTTCGTTCCATCTTGATTTGAGATAGAACTTCGTGGCATCGATTCGGCTGAAATCATAGCGAAAGCCTGTTTCCAATTCTAAATTTTCACCCAGGGCAAAAGTACCAATGCCATAAATGCCTGCTTCATACTTATCATAATCAGGAATCAAGGGCCGAACTCCCGTATCTATATCGGCAATATTGTTTTGATAGACACCACTGATTCCAAATTTATATTTTGAACTCTCACTCGAAGAGGTTTCCAAATCAACAAGCATGGAATGTGTCGATAAGGACAGATCCAGAGAAGGTTTGTTTTTTGCATCGCCTCTTCGAATGTCGTATTCCAACCGGTTGTTCAACTGGAAAGCATATTGCAGGGTCAGTTTTCCGAAGTCGGAAAAAGTATGATAATAGTTCAGTTTCCCTAGATAATGTTGCACTTCCTGCTTTGGAGCATTTATAGCATACGTGAAATCATTGATTACGGCTGGAGTCCCGCTGTTTATGGCATTTACCAGATCGGCAATGTTTCCTGTATGCGAAGCCCTCAAGATTCCAATTGTGGCATTGTAGTAACTGAAAAAAGCGGAGTAGCCTGATGTTTCACCTTTGTAACCCAATCCAGCCGAGAAATTCTTTTCACGGTTTCCGGTATTGGAAAGTACATAATCGGGTGCTTCAACATCTCCGAGATATTTGAAGGTTCCTTGCAGGTTCCAGTTCCAACCCGATTGATAGCCTTTAAAAAGCGAAGAGGAAATGCTTCCGCCCCGCCCATTTGAGGCTCCGTTCAGGATTGTCTTTCCGTAAAGCGTATCTTTTACGGGAATGGGCAAGGGCTCAATAATTACAACGCCGCCAATTGCATCACCACCGTATTGCAATCCCGAGGCACCTTTTATAACCGAAACTTTTCCGGCGGTATTGATGTCGAGATTCGGTGCGTGTTCCAGTCCCCATTGTTGGTCTTCCAAACGAACATTGTTGTTGATGATCAGGACCCGGCTGCTGTGCAGGCCATTGATGACAGGCTTTACAATCGTATTTCCGGTCTTCAAGGAGGATACGCCACTAATCTCCTTCAAGGCATCGCCCAGACTGCCACTGCTGTATTTTTCGAGCTGGGCAATCTTGAGTTCTTTCCTGTCGGAAGTCGCATTGGTCTTGACGTTCTTGTCCTTTACTACAATTTCCGAAAGAGCAGAAATGTCTTCCTTCAATCGGATGTTCAGGACGACATCATTGTCTACATTCAACAGCGTGTCAACCGTTTTGTAACCCACATAGGAAACCACGATGCGATTCCTGCCGGAAGGCAAATCAATCGAAAAGTCTCCAATAGGATTACTGACGGTGAAGTTCTGGCCTGCGTGGATATGACTTCCGGCAAGCGGCTCGTTTTTTTCGCCTGTAATTTTCCCGCTTACCTTGTTTTGGGAATATACAAGCGATTGGTTTCCAATAATAAGGAAAACAAGTGCAATGAAATAGCGCATCGGTTTTTTGAAAAATCTAAAATGATAATTAGGAACCATTTTCTGAAGAAAACAGTCCGAGAAAGAGCAAGATGCTCGAAATTAATTAACACATAGAAGAAGGTGGACCTCGAAGCGAGGATTGGCTTCCAGAGAAAAAGGAAGGCGTTTCATTATAAAAAAAGCTATAGGCAATAGCTTCGAAGGATTGCTTGAATTGGAAAGAAGTAAATTCTGTTCCGATAAAACTACTGAACGTGAATTCGCAGACAAAACACTTCTCGTGGTTGTGGTCGTTTGCGTGAACGTCTTTTTTGGTAGGATCAAATTGCTTGAAGGTCGATTCTTCCTTTAGAATATGCTCATAGGAATGCAGGGATTGAAACAGTATCGCGAACAATACGGTAACCATCAAGGAAAGATTTATTATGGCAAACTTTTTCTTCATTCTAAAAGCAAAGGTAATGCGGGAATAAAAAAATCCGTTTTATTTTAACATTTTTTAAGATTAGTGGTATTTCAAAATAAAAAAACCATCCGGGAACATTCCGGATGGTTTGAAGGTCAATATGAAAATGAAATTATCTCTTGATGATTTGTTTGGTTTCGGAAACACCTTTTGCGTCAGACACTTTCAATAGATATATGCCATCAGACAAGTTGGACAAGTCGATCTTGTCCTGTTTCGATTCCATTAATTTTTGTCCTGTCACACTGTAAAGAATGGTGCTCGTTATTGCATTTCCATTGTTCAATCGTATGTTGATGATTCCGCTTGCAGGATTTGGAAATACCATTACATTGCTTTTTGCAGTTCCTAGATTTGGAGTCCCAAGAGTGGAAAATTCAATTTGATCTTTTAGCAAACCCAACGATAATGTTCCCAAGTATACATCTGCACCATCAGCATTGAACTTGATCGCGCTTGAGGTAACGATTGTGTTAAAATATTGCTCAGAAGTCTTTTCTGTCCAAGTTGCTCCACCATCACTGGAATAAATCACTTTGGGAAGAATGTCTTGGATGGAGTAACCAACACCCACAATATGTCCGTTTGTTTCCGGAGAGTGTTTTATTGAGTTGATCATTTCCTCGTAAATCCTTGTCCAAGTTGTTCCACCATCTGTGGAAGTATAAATCCCGTTGGAAGCGGCCATCGTAAATTGATTGGCATCCAAAGGATTTTGAACCAAGCTTAAAGCGATGTTTGGCACTATCAGATCTTCAAGCCCGGCCGTTAATTGTTCCCAATTTTCGCCACCATCGGTAGTCTTGTACAATTCATTTCCGACGGTTATCATCACTTCATTGGCATTATTGCTGTTGATGTGCAGGCCATGGATCCAATCTGCATCGGCTGGCAAAGTGATATAGGTTGTCTGGACATCTTCAAAATTTGAAAAATCAACTTTAACCACGGTAGAATTCACACCATTGAATGTTGCAAGCCACACAATATTGCTGTTTGTAGGATCCGTATCAACAGCCGTAAATTGAGTGTCGAAAGAACTGTAGACAGGTATTTTTGTTGCCCCATAATCATTGCTTACCTGCAAGGAGTTCCCAATGAATGAAGAAACATAGGAATAAGTCCTTCCCGCCACGTCGGCATCTGAACGCATCTGATAAATTTGGCCACCCATCGGGAATTCATATATCGGCATCACATCTATTGGAGTTTCATCTCCCGTTGAGAGGTTTCTGTCCACATAGCCAAATTGAACGCCGTACATCAAATGCTTTTCGGCACCATTGCCAATGATTTCCATATTGCCCATGACTTCATAAAATGGACTCTGTACTTTCGTTAAAGTAATCCCGCCGTCTATGGATTTGGATCCGTTTCGATTATTGGAAATAAATACGGTTGCGTTGGCAGGGTTGAATGCTACCCCTTCACCTATGAAATAATCATCGCCTGAAGCACCCAAATGTTGTGTCATTGTCCAAGTTGTTCCGGCATCGGTAGAAACCGCAATCTGATCATCGCCAAGAACTACGACGTGATTGGTATTATAGGGGTTGAATGCTATATGGGGAATATTATCCAAACCACCATCTGACCAGATGATGGAAGATATTGTTGTCCAAGTTGCTCCACCATCGATAGAATGATACAAAGCCTGGTTTTGGTTCGGATAAGCCCAGATAACGCCAGTACCAGCGTAGATATCATCAGGGTTGGCAGGGTTGATCGCCACTGTTTGAAGCACAAGTCCATCCAAGGCAAGCGTCCAATTCTGTCCCGCATCGTCGGAAATCAACAAACCGCCATCTACGTTTCCTGGACCGCCATTTCGGGCAATGTACAATTTCTCAGGATTGGTTGGATCGATTACCGCATCATTGACAAGAACACCTGCATAATCTGCGCCATCAAATACTTTTTCCCAAGTTTCCCCACCATCTGTCGTGTAATAGGTCTTGTCAGTCGTGCCATTTGCAAGAATATAGGCAATATTGTAAGTTCCGTCATCGTGAATGGTGTAAGCTCCAAAATTCTGGCCCAGTTGCGCTTCCGGCATGCTGTATTGCTTTAGGACCGTCAAAGTTGCCAGGTCGAGTATCGTAATCTTGTTCAGCGAGCTGCCGCTGCCATAATATTCAACAAAACTCAATGCCGTATTGTTGTTGGCCAGCTTCATCTGTTTGATGATCGGAGCCAGGAAAGCATATTCTGATACGGTGTGGAGGATGTTCCAAGTCGCACCATCATCAGTTGATACCATTATGTGCTTGTCAAGCGAAGTGGCATATAATTTATTTTGTATGGTGGCATCGTATACAAAGTTTGTCAACCTTCCATATTCTGGATTACCTGAAAAGCCAACTTGAGCCGACAAGTTGCTCATCATACCGCAAATCAGCAGTATGATAAATGTAATTTTTTTCATAATTTTTTTGGATTAGTATTAGATGACAAATATTACGTTTACCATCTTCAACACAAAAAAATAAAGAAAAAATAGTACGACCTATGGTGGGAAAAAGTGCGACATTTTTGTTTAAAGGGTTGTAATGTAGTCGTATAGATAATTGCTGTCTTCAAGACCCATCTTATGGGCAATACGTTCCTTCCTTTTTCTGCATGCGCCCGGAGTGATGTTGTAAAGTGAGGAAATTTCCTTGATGGTAAGGTTCATATACAAATAACAAACAAACCGAATGTCATTGGAATTCAGCGATGGGTGTTTTTCTTTGAGGGTGTGTAAAAAACGACTGTTGACTTCTTCAAAAAGGATCAAGAAGTCTTCCTTCTCATCTTCTTTTGTGAGGAAATTTTTCAGTTGATTGATTTGTTTGAACAGATAGGTATTCCTTACCAATTCAGGTTCCCTGCTCAGGGAAGTCACGAATTCTTCTATCTTTTCGTTCCTGCTGGCAAGGTGGATTGCATTGGCGACCAATTTTCTGTTTTTCGATTCCAATTCACTTTCCAATTTTTGCTTATCCTTCAGTTCCAAGGCAATGATTTTTTCATTTCGTTCAGCGATGATTCTCTTTTGCTTGGATTTGATGTAATTGCTTCGCAACAGCCAAAATGACAAGCTGATTGCCAGTAGAGTAAATCCAATCAGATAGTAATTGATACGTTTTTCAGCATTTAATTTGCCTTGGCTGATGGTCAGTTCTTTTTGGAAATCCTGTATTTCTAATTTGATCTTGCTGTTTTGATACAAGACACGGTCTTTGATTACATTCAGTGAATCCCGTACAAGCATTACGGAATCCTTGTACTGCAATGCTTTTTGATATTCTTTCTTGGCAAAGGACAAATCGGAATATCGGTTGTAGATGTTTAGATTGTTATTGTAGCCAAGATTTTCTTTTTGGGCTTTTTGGATCAATGCAAATGATGCATCAAGATTGTTTTCATGCTGTTGGATTTTCGAAAGCATCAGCAAAGTGGCTATCTTATGATCATTGAATTCTGTGGGGCCCAGTTTTTTAATGAGAGAGTTCAGCAAGTTTAAAGTGGCAGTATAATTTTTTCTTGCCAATAAATTTTCTGCTTCAGCAACAGCAATCTGATAAGATTCTCTAGAGTCTTTGGGAAGTAATTTTTTAGCCAGCTCAAGATACTTTGTAGCCTCGTCCAGTTTTTTTGTTTCATTGTAGATGGTAGCCAGGTTTCCAGAGTACATTCCTATCTTCAGGCTGTCTTTTGCCAAAACTGCCAAATCATAAGCCCTCCTTTGGTGCTTTTCTGACTCTTTGAATTTTCCTTCCTGCACGTAAACCAACGCAAGATTATTCAAGACGGTCATCTCTTGCCGACCGTTGGATGCTTTCAAGGCGATAGTGTAGGCCTTCAAATAATAGTCCAGCGCTTCTCCATAATCAAGCATTTGATAAAAATTCAGCCCGATACAATTTGTAGCGATAAATTCCTGTTCCTGCCAATCATTTTTATGGGCCAAGGTTCTTGCCTGGGTCAGTAGCTCTAAAGATTTGGAGTGTTCCTTGTTGTATAAAGCATCGATCCCCTTCTTTATGAGTTCATCGCAATGCTCAATCGACCCCGTTTGAAACGTTGTGATCAGGAAAAGAACTGCAATGAGGTATTTCATATTGAATCGGATAGGAGTAATTATGAAAATATAATTTTATCAAATTTAATTAAAATTTATTGCGGAGTCGTATAAAACAAAAAAACCACAACCGTGAAGTTGTGGTCTTGGATTTATTTGAAATTGCTTTTAAACTAGATCATGGGCAACCAGGTATTCGGCAATCTGAATGGTATTCGTAGCGGCTCCCTTTCTTAAATTATCAGCTACGATCCACATGTTTAAAGTATTCGGTTGGCTTTCGTCACGGCGAATCCTGCCGACAAAGACTTCATCTTTTCCTTGGGCGTACTTTGGCATCGGATAAGTGTAAGTATCCGTATTGTCTTGAACTACGACACCATCCGTTTCATGCAATATTTGACGGACATCATTCACATCAAAATCATTCGTAAACTCAACATTCACCGCTTCGCTATGACCTCCGACGATTGGAACCCTGACAGCAGTTGCAGTAACGGCAATGGTCTTGTCGCCCAATATTTTCTGGGTCTCGCGAACCAGTTTCATCTCTTCCTTCGTGTATCCATTGTCTTCAAAAACATCGCATTGTGGAATTGCATTCCTGTGGATTGGATATTTATAAGCCATTTCACCTTGAATTCCAGCATATTCATTTTCCAATTGCTGAACCGCTTTTACACCTGTCCCGGTAATAGATTGGTAGGTGGAAACGATGATCCTCTTGATGTTGTATTTCCTGTGCAAAGGAGCCAAGGCCAGTACCATCTGGATGGTCGAACAGTTTGGATTTGCAATTATCTTGTCGTCTTTTGTCAATTCAGATGCATTGATTTCGGGAACAATCAGTTTTTTATCGGCGTGCATCCTCCAGGCAGAAGAATTATCGATGACCGTAGTTCCAGCAGCGGCAAAGATAGGAGCCCATTCCAAGGAAGTTTCTCCACCAGCCGAAAACAAAGCTATGTCAGCTTTCATGTCGACAGCGGTCTGCAAACCCACAACCTTATATTTGGTTCCCTTGAATTCAATTTCTTTTCCAACCGATTTCTCGGAAGCAACCGGAATCAATTCCGTTACAGGGAAATTTCTTTTTGCCAAAACCTCAAGCATTACTTCGCCAACCATTCCGGTAGCACCAACGACAGCAACTTTCATATTGTATATTTTATTAAAGTAAAAAGTTATTTTTTGATGGTACAAAAGTAGAGAATAAACCCATTCAAAAAATAAAAATAAAAAATATAACAAATTGTTTCAAAAAACACAAAAGAAAAACCACATCAGCAATGATGTGGCTTGAATTAGAATATATAATGTAGCGGAAATATCTTAAGGTCTGTTTTTCAATGCATCACGAATCTCCATCAATAATTTTTCTTCATTGGTTGGAGCAGGTGGTGCAGCAGGTGCAGCTTGTTCTTTCTTGCGAAGCGAATTTACTCCTTTGATTACCAGAAAAAGCACGAAAGCCACGATGATGAAAGAAATTACGTTAGAAAGGAAGTTTCCGTATTTGATTCCGGCTCCCCAGGTCAAATCTTGAATGTTTTTCAGATTTGCAGCTTCCAATAGGGGGGTCAAGACCAAGGGTGTGATTATGTCTTCAACTAAAGATTTAACAATTGCGCTAAACGCTGCTCCAATTACTACACCGACAGCCAAGTCAAGTACATTTCCTTTCAAGGCAAACTCCTTGAATTCTTTAATTAGTCCCATAATTCTTTTTTTTGGTTGATCCTTTCTTTGTTTAAAGCTAAGTTAAATAAAAAAGTTAACATTTAAAAAGCATAAATAAATTATTCCCTGTAAAAAACTCGTTTTACCCTTTGGGAAATGCTTGTCAGTATCTCATACGGAATAGTATGCGTCTTTTCTGCAATCAGGTTTACAGTGGGATTTTCACCGAAGATGATCACCTGGTCACCTTCCTTGCAATTGATTTCAGAACAATCTACCATCAGCATGTCCATGCAAATGCTTCCCGCTATCGGAGCCTTCTGATTATTGATGGTTACAAATCCAAGACCATTTCCCCAGCTTCTGGAAATTCCATCTGCGTATCCTATTGGGATTGTTGCGATTTTAGTGGTCTTGCTGGCCCTGAATCTTCTGCCATAACCTACACTCTCGCCGTTGTCAATGGTGCGTATTTGGGAAATAATGGATTTCAAGGTGCCTACATTTTCCAGATAATGTTGTTCTTCCGCATCATTTGAAATCCCGTAAAGCCCGATCCCGAGGCGGACCATGTCGTATTGTGCTCCGGGGAAATTGGAAATTCCCGACGTATTCAGGATATGGCGAATCGGTTTTATCTGTAAAGCATCCATCAATTCTGAGGATAATTCTTCAAACAACTCAATTTGCGAAAGGGCAAAATCCTTATGGTCAAGGTCGTCACTTGTCGCCATATGCGACAAGATGCTTTTCACTCTTACATTGTTGTTATTCCTTAAAGTTTCAATCAGCTCGTCGAGATTCTCACTTTCAAAACCCAGACGGTGCATTCCCGTATCCAGTTTTATGTGGATGGGATAGTGGTGTAATTTCTTTTGTTCGGCAATCTTCAAGAAGGCATTCAGGCCTTTTATCGAATAAATTTCAGGTTCCAATTGATGCTGGATTATTGCAGGAAAACTGGTGTTCTCCGGATTCAATACCATTATTGGGGTATTGATTCCTGCTGTCTTGAGTGAGATTCCTTCATCGGCAAAAGCCACGCCCAGATAATCGACCTTGTGGTGTTCGAGCAATTTTGCAATTTCAAAACCGCCGTTTCCATAGCCGAAAGCCTTTACCATTACCATCAATCTGGTTTCGGGATTTAATTTCGATTTAAAAAAATTCAGATTGTGGCTGATGGCGTTGAGGTTGATTTCCAGCACCGTCTCGTGCGTTTTCTCTTCCAACAAGGCCACGATTTTTTCGAATTCGAATGTTCGTGCTCCTTTGATCAATATGGTTTCATTTCCAAAGGACAAATTATCAAAGGCACTGATGAATTCCTCCGTATTTTTGAAAGTGATGCTGTTCAGGAATTTATTTTTAAATTCAGAAATGGTACTTCCGATACCAATCACACGATTGATCTTGTTGGAAATGATCAATTGCGAGACCTTTGCATACAATTCTTCCTTGTCCAATCCGCTTTGGAAAATATCGGACAGGATCAAGGTCTTTTTCTTGTGGTGCTTCTGGCTTTCCAGAAAATCCAGGGCAATCTTCAAGGATTGAAAATCCGAACTGTAACTGTCGTCAATCAAGGTTGAATTGTTGATGCCGTTTTTGACCTTCAGACGCATCTCGACGGGAAAAAGCAACTCCATCCGGTTTTCTATGGTTTTATGGTCGTAACCAAAATGAAGCAGGACCATCATGCATTGGATGGCATTTTCAATCGAAGCGTCATCCTGGAACGGAATCTTGATTTCAAAATGATGATTGCCAAAATCAATGTGCAAAAGCGTCTTGTCAAGGATTTGTTTCTTAGAAATAAAAACATCGGCTTCCTTGTCCTTGCAACTCCAGGTAAACGTTTTCAAGTTCTTGATGAAGGCATCAATCGTCTTGTTCTTGTTGTAAATCAAGACATCAACATTTGGGAAGAGCTTGAGTTTTTCTTTTATCTTTTCGCCCAGATTCGCAAAACCTTCATCGTGGGCCGAACCGATATTGGTCAGCAATCCGATGGTTGGCTTTATGATGGGTTCGAGTTTTTGCATCTCGTTGACGGTGGAAATCCCAGCTTCGAAAATCCCCAGATTGTGCTTTTCATTGATTGAAATCACCGAAAGAGGAACACCGATCTGCGAATTGTAGCTTTTTGGACTCCTGATGATGTTGTAGTCCGGACTCAAAAGGAAATTAAGCCATTCCTTGACGATGGTCTTTCCGTTGCTCCCCGTAATTCCAATTACTGGAAACGAATATAGATTTCGGTAAAAAACAGCGAATTTTTGCAGGGATTCGGTCGTATTTTTTACCTTGAGGAAATTGGCTCTGCCTTTTAAATTTTCAGGAACATGCGCCACTACAAAATTCTGAACGCCCTTTTCAATGAGTTCCTCCAAATAGATATGGGCATCGTTGTTTGGTCCGACCAAGGCAAAAAACAGGGTTGAAGTATTGTTTTGCAACGAACGACTGTCGATGGAAATGTTGTCTATTTTTGAATCGGGATTATTGCCTAGGAATTCGGCTCCGATTTCAGGAATTATATGTTGGATGCTGATGCTCATTTAGTAGTGTTTTAATGGCATTGTATGGATAGTATTCAGTTGGTTAAGACTAAAAACTATTCCTGGTTTTTTTTCATCGCATTAAAATAAGCGGCACGGCTCAATGGCTCATATTCTTCGGTTTCACCGAGCATTACAAGCTTGTCGCTATCGGTTTTTCGAAAGCTGTAATTGGCCAAATTTCCGGTCCGGGTACAAACGGCGTGTACTTTTGTTACGTATTCCGCAGTAGCCATAAGAGCAGGCATTGGTCCGAAAGGATTGCCCTTGAAATCCATATCGAGCCCGGCTACGATAACACGGATGCCTGAATTGGCCAAATCGTTGCAAATCGATACAATTTCATCATCAAAAAACTGTGCCTCGTCGATCCCTACCACATCACAACCCTGTGCCAGAATCCTGATGTTTGCAGCAGCGGGAACGGGAGTAGAACGGATTTCATTGGTATCGTGGGAAACAATCATCTCATCGTGATAACGGGTGTCGATGGATGGCTTGAAAATTTCGACTTTTTGCTTGGCGAATTGTGCCCTTTTCAGCCTTCGGATAAGCTCCTCGGTTTTGCCCGAAAACATCGAACCGCAGATTACTTCGATCCAACCAAATTGTTCTTTATGATTTACTGTATTTTCGAGAAACATTTTGTATTTTTCAGCCTTAAAAAGGATTAGTTTTTTTTACTTTGTAACGAAAACAAACCGACATAAATTTCTACATTTACGTCATCGTTGTCAAAAGTAGAAAAATTTTATCAAATCGAAGATTCACGAACACTTATTTAAAAAAATAAAGACTTGTGAGTAAAGGTTGCTTCTTGCTTGGGCTAAATAAAAACGGAAGGGATTTGTTGAAAAAGACACGCCTTGCTCACTATATCTTAAAAGTTATGAAATCGTTCCTGACAAGAAATTTGTTGCAAGCAAATACCAAAACAAGGGTGATACCATCCAAATAAAAACAAAATAAATAGCTACGATATGAAAAAAAAGTTGGAAGCCGAATTAATCAGCATCGCACACAGGATTTTAAAGCTTAAAAACAAATCGGAACTGCTGCAATTGCATCAGGAAACGCAAAAACTGTATGAGAAATTGTCGGTTTTGAAATTTGTTGAGGAAAATTTCGGAGATGCGAAACCAACTATCGGATACAAGGAAGTAGAAGAAAAACTGGAAGCTTCTTTTGAGAAAGAAGAAGTTGTAGTGAAAGAAACTTCAGCGAATGAAGAAGTTGAAGAAATAAATACTGAAGAAACGCCAGAAGAGAACGTGTCTGAAGCGGAGCAAGAAGCTGTAGAAGAAAGCGAATCAGAGGAAGAAACAGCCGATGGAACGCCAGAAGAAGATGCAACCGAAAAAAGTGATGCGGAAGAAACAGTAGAACTTGCTGAAGAAGAAACTCCGGAAGAAGAAGTTTCGGAAGTAGAAAAAGATGCTGTGGCCGAAAGCGAAGAGGAAGAGGAGCCAATTGCTGTTGAAAAAGAAGAAGATCCTTCCATTGAAGAAGAGGAACAAGAAACTCCAGAGGAAACCAAAACGGAGCAAAAAGAAGACCTTTTTGTCCCCACTTTTGAATTGGCTTTTGATAAGAAAGATGAAGTTGAAGAAGTGGCGAAAGAATCCGGCCATCAAATAATTTTCGAAGATTTCTTGGGTTCCGATTATAAGGAATTGGAATTTGTAAAGGCTGAAATCGAGAAGAAACACGAAGAGGAACCAGAACCTGTAAAAGCAAAAGTTGTTGAGGAGATAGAAGAATTCAAAGAAAGTCAAGAAGCTCCGGAAGAAGAAGTCAAGGAACCAGTTGAAAGAAAATTTCCAGAAGCGCCGCAATACGAAGGGATAAAAATTACAAAGGGAATCACTTTTGGGTTGAACGACAAGGTCGGATTCGTAAGCCAGCTTTTTGGCGGAAGCAACGAAGATTTCAACAGGGTCATTTCGCAATTGAATACATTCAATACGTTTCAGGATGCCAAGAATTTTATTGAGGATCTGGTAAAACCAGATTATAATGATTGGAAAGGCAAGGAAGATTTTGAAACGCGTTTCCTGGAAGTCGTAGAGCAAAAGTTTAAATAATTCTAACACGGGTTCACACAGATTTTTAAAACTATTGTTCAGTATGGATTGTGTAATTCATATCAATAAAGATTTTTGCTTATAAGTCTGTGAAAATCGGAACAATCTGTGTTCAAATAAATTTATGGGTAAATTATACATCGTTCCAACGCCGATTGGCAATCTCGAAGACATGACTTTTCGTGCAATTCGGATCCTGAAGGAAGTCGATCTGATTTTGGCAGAAGACACCCGGACGAGCGGAAAACTATTGAAGCATTTCGAAATCGGAACACATATGCACAGCCATCACATGCACAACGAGCACAAGACGGTTGAGAATTTAATTTCCAGATTGAAGGCGGGCGAAACCATTGCCTTGATTTCGGATGCGGGAACTCCGGCAATTTCCGATCCTGGATTTTTACTGACGAGGGCTTGCGTGGAAAATAATATAACGGTAGAATGTCTGCCTGGAGCAACGGCATTCGTGCCGGCCTTGGTGAACAGTGGCTTGCCGAATGATAAATTCATTTTCGAGGGATTCCTTCCTGAAAAGAAGGGAAGGCAGACCCGATACTTGGCGCTGGCCGAAGAAACCCGGACGATGATCTTGTATGTTTCGCCTCATAAGTTATTGAAGACCTTGGCAGAATTCATCACCTATTTTGGCGAGGATCGACAAATTTGCGTTTCCAGGGAATTGTCAAAACTGCACGAAGAAAATGTCCGAGGAACAGCAAGGGAAGTATTGACGCATTTTGAAAGCAAACCACCTAAAGGAGAAATCGTGGTGGTAGTTGGAGGGAAATCTGCAAAATAAATCAAAACACATATTTCATGGATTATCACAGATGTTTTCGTGAAAATTAGGGAATCCGTGTAAAATTAATAAATATGAATACACATCAGGTACATACAAAATGGTTCGGGGATATGACTTTCGAAGCTACTAACCCGGGCGGGATTATCAAGATGGATTCCGATGCTGAATTCGGTGGAAACAACGACGGCTTGCGTCCAAAATCGATGATGTTGGCTTCATTGGCAGGTTGTACGGGGATTGATATTGCTTCGTTGGTCAAGAAAATGAAAGCCGAAATCGATACGTTTACCATTGACGTCGAAGGCGATCTGACGGAAGAACATCCAAAATTTTACCATACCGTTCGCGTGAATTATAATTTTTTCGGTAGTAATTTGGACGAGACAAAACTTCAAAAAATCGTCCATCTTTCGGTAGATAAGTATTGTGGCGTGATGGAAATGTTTCGTCAATTTGCAAAAGTGGAAGTGAAAATTAATTATTTGAATGCATAAATGACAATTACAGCTTTTTTAGAACGGCTTCAGGAACATCCAACATCCATAACGTTTCAAGATACGATCCAAGTTGTTGAGGAAAATTACGATTTTACACCAACCGCTTTCAAAAACGGGAATCAATTCAACAAGGCAGGAGAAAACAATGGCTCGTGTAAAATCTTTGCTTTTGCGAAACTCCAAAATCTTTCAGAAGAAGCAACAATGGCTTGTTTTGGAGCATATTATTTTGAGGATGTATTGAATAATCCTGAAGGTAGCGATCATCAGAACATTCGAAATTTTATGCAAACCGGATGGAATGGAATTGAATTCGAAGGAGAAGGAGTACTTGTTTCAAATCACTGATAAAGTGTTTGTTAGAAGTGTGTAATATTTTAATTTTCTTAATTACTCATCGTTCAAATAAAAATATTTTTTATTTTTATACAACTATAAACCATACAGAAAATGCGTTGGACAATCAAACCAAAACCAGAAACGGGCCGTATCAAGACTTTGGCCCAAGCCCTAAATGTTGAAGATTCTATTGCTTCACTCTTATTGCAGCGTGGCGTCGAAACCTATGAAGATGCCCGTCAATTCTTCCGTCCTTCTTTAGATGATTTGTACGATCCGTATCTGATGAAAGATATGGACAAAGCCGTTTCGAGAATCGAAAAAGCCGTTGCCGATAATGAGAATATTATGGTCTTTGGCGATTATGATGTAGATGGGACCACAGCCGTTTCATTGGTTGCATCTTACTTGAAATCGTATTATCCAAATGTTGCGACTTATATTCCAGACCGTTACGACGAAGGTTATGGTGTTTCGTTCAAAGGGATCGATTATGCCGATGACAACGGAATCTCATTGATAATTGCACTGGATTGTGGTATAAAATCCATAGATCACGTCGCCTACGCGAAAGAGCGTAACATCGATTTTATTATTTGCGACCACCACCGTCCAGGTGAATACATCCCAGATGCGGTTGCGGTCTTAGACCCGAAAAGGGAGGATTGTACGTATCCATATGATGAATTGTGCGGTTGCGGAATCGGTTTCAAGCTTATCCAGGCATTGGGCAAGAGCAAAGGAGAATCCATCCAAGATTTGCAGCCTTACTTGGATCTGGTTGCAACAGCAATTGCGGCAGATATTGTTCCAATGACAGGAGAAAATAGGATATTGGCAAAGTTCGGACTCGAAGTTATCAACTCCAATCCGCGACCTGGAATCAAGGCATTGATCCATCAAGTGAAGAAGAAAGTATTGGATATCACCGATGTGGTTTTCATCATCGCACCAAGGATCAATGCTGCCGGAAGAATCAAGCACGGCAATCACGCCGTAGCATTATTGTCGGAATTTGATTTTGAACAAGCCGTCCAGTTTGCTTCGGAAATCGAAAAATACAACGCAGATCGGAAAGAACTCGACAAGCAGATTACGGTTGAGGCTTTGGAGCAAATTACAGCCAATGCCGAGACTTCGCACTTTTCAACCGTCGTTTTTCACGAGGCCTGGCACAAGGGAGTTATCGGAATCGTGGCTTCAAGACTGATTGAAACCTATTACCGTCCCACTTTGGTGTTCACGAAAAGCGGTGATAAATTGGCAGCCTCGGCCCGTTCCGTAAAAGGTTTTGATGTCTATAATGCTCTCGAAGCTTGTGCGGAACATCTCGAACAATTTGGCGGACACATGTACGCCGCGGGATTGACTTTGAAGGAAGAAAATTATCCCAAATTCAAGAATGCCTTCGAAGAAATCGTCAGGAGCACGATTCATGAAGATTCATTGATGCCGGAAATCCTGGTTGATGCAGAAATCGACCTGTCCGACATTACACCCAAATTCATCAGGATCCTAAAGCAATTCGAGCCTTTTGGTCCTTTGAACATGGCGCCAGTTTTCCTGACTAAAAATTTAATCGACACAGGATTTGGTAAAAGAATTGGTAAAGCGGAAGAGCACATCCGACTTTTTGTAAAGCAATATGATTCAGATGGTTTTGCCGGAATAGGTTTCGGGCTCGGAAATAAAATCGCCGTGACTACAAACCGCCAACACTTTCAGGCCGTCTATTGCATCGATGAGAACGAGTGGAACGGCAATACTTCGCTTCAATTGCGTTTAAAGGACATCAAGGAGAATAATTAATCTTGCAGCAAATTCTCGCTGTACATTACAATCTTTTGTTTCAAAATGGTTTTTTCCACGACACAAAAGGAACTTCCGTTGGTCGCTCTTTTCTGCCAGGAAAAAATACATTTCAAAGCAAAAGGATTTCCATTTCTATCAAGGCTGGCTTTGCTATTAGGGCGAATAATTTCAAGACAAATCTTTTTCACCTTATGATACTTTAACAATTCTATTTAGAATGAATATAAATAAAATGGTATATTTGTTTCAAAATAGCTCTTAAAAGATATGAAGGGAATTGAGAAAATTTATTACAACGACTTCGGTATGTCCTTTTACTGGAAGGAAAAAAATACTGTAAAATCAGAAAAGATACAGTTGGTATTCAAGGAAACGGGATTTTATTTTTCAGTTTCAGAACTGCAACATTTTGTAGCCCTGATTGAAGACAGTTCCATGAGGAACAGCTGTTGCGAGAATTGCGAAATGAAACACCGTTGCGTGAAATTCTTGCTGAAAACACCAGTCAATCAGATAGATTTGGCTGTTTCAATGAAGGAGCTGGACTCTATAAGGGATCTTGTGGAAGGTACTTTGTTCAAAATAAAATTAGAAGAATATATCTATGGAGTGGGGATGAATTAATTTTTATATTCCTTCAGTTCAAAGTTTTCACCATCAAAAACACCGTACGTAAAATAGCCAATCCAATCGCCCAGATTTACATATTCTGAATTTTCTCCAACGTTGATTATCATCGGAAGGTGACGGTGTCCGAAAATAAAATAATTATAATGCTTCGTTTCCAATTTTCTTTTGGCATACAGCACAAGCCACTCGTTTTCTTCTCCTAGAAATTTCACATCTGCATCACCCGAAATCAATTTGTTTTTTACCGAGAGGTATTGGGCCAACTTTACGCCAACATCCGGATGCAGCCATCTGTAAAGCCATTTGGAGAATGGGGCAGTGAATACTTTCTTCATTCTCTTGTAGCCTTTGTCTCCCGGACCTTTTCCATCACCGTGTCCGATCAGAAAGGTTTTATCTCCAAACGTAAATTCCTTATTGTCGTGGTAGACAGGAATATTCAATTCTTTTTCGAAATAATCCGACATCCATAAATCATGGTTGCCTACAAAGAAGTAGATGGGAATTCCACTGTCGCGGATTTCTGCCAATTTTCCTAAGACACGTACGAACCCCTTTGGTACGACGGTTTTATATTCAAACCAGAAATCAAATAAGTCACCCAATAAAAAAATGGCTTCGGCATCCTGCTTTACTTCGTCAAGCCATTTCACAAAACGCTTTTCTCTTGGAAAACTCATCTCCTGGGTTGGCGCTCCAAAATGTTGATCGGAAGCAAAATATATTTTTTTATTATGGGGTAGGTGCATTTTTAGGATTTTAAAATTCAAATATAGGAAATGTTCAAAACATTAATAGAAAAGAATGGTATAATACCATTTTTCTCCAATTTAACAGTCTGAACCTTCGATAGATATTATATGTAACATTCGAAAACTAATTAGTTAAATATTTGTTTTAAGTTGAATTATTCTTAATTTTTGTTAAATTTGACGTTCTTAAACTACGAAACTTTATTAAACTACCTAATTTTCATTTTATGAAAAAAATTACATTTTTATTATTAACGGTTTTCTATTCGTTGGTAAGTTTTTCACAGGGTTTAGCAGGTTATCCTCAAAATTTTGATGAAATAACACCTTTTCCAGGTGGACTTCCAACAGGATGGATGATAGCCGACAACGGTGTGGGTACTACCCAGAGCTGGAGACTTACCAATCAAGCACCGCCTTATGTTAATGGAACCCAGGCGATGTTTATCAATCTTGAAGAAATTGGAATGGGGAATACCTCCCGGGATTTCTTGATAACCAATTTGATAACAGTGCCGGCAGATGGACAACTTCGTTTTGCTGCTCACCAGACGATTACTGGGGATAATGGTTCTATCTACGAGGTTCGTTATTCAACTGACATCGCTAACCAGGGAGACATTTCACAGTACCAACTTCTTAAGAGCTGGACTGAACCGGAAATGAATACAGTATTCAATGTGTTTGAAGAGAAGATTGTTGATCTAACGCCTACATTGACTGCAAACCAGCAGGTTTATCTTGCATTTGTCAGAGTTCATACACAGACAGGCAGTGGTCAAGGAGGAGATAGATGGATAGTGGATGATGTTAATATAACACAAAAATGTTTCAATCCATCGAACATTCAAGCCCCATCTATTGCTTCTACAACGGCGATCCTTACATGGGATCACTTGGGAGCTGCAATAAATTATCAGGTTGAACTTGCGTTGGCAGATGCATTGCAAACAGAAGTGCCGACTCATGAAACAAACAATCCAAATCATACCATAACCCTTTCTGATCTTGTTCCAGATACAGGATACAAGGTTTGGGTGAGGGCAGAATGCCAAGATAATGTCTATAGTGACTGGATAGGGCCATTTTATATCAATACAATCCCATTGGGTACGGTTTGTGCCGATCCTATAATAGTTACTACGCCACTACCTTATGAAACAGACGCCAATACGGGCGATTTTGGAAACTCAATTGCAGGTCCGCAATCAGCAGGATGTCTTGCCACGCCAAGTAATACAAATTATTTGTCAGGAAATGATGCGATCTATAAATATACGGCGACTGCGGATGGTGTAATAAGCATTACACTTACTCCAAACGGAACAAGGTCTTCACTTTTTGTCTATGACAACTGTGCTGCTATTGGAGTTTCATGTCTTGCAGGTGTGGCCAATAACAATTCAGATCCTAGGATTATAAATAATTTCAGCGTTGTTACGGGAGAAGACTATTATATCGTAGTTTCATCGAATGTGTCAACTCCTACTGTTGGCTACAATCTTGTTATACAGTATGAAACTTGCGACAAGCCTACAGCAATCAGCTTCGATCAGGCCAACGCTACCCTTACGGGAGGTAACTTTACTTGGACAGAAGCAGGAACAGCTACTGCATGGCAAGTTGCCGTACAGGATGCAGGCGAAAATATCCCTCCAGCTATCGGAACATATTACGATGATAATGATGGAGTTCCGGGAATGTCTATAAATAATTTAGTTCCAGCTCACCTTTACCAATTCTGGGTAAGGTCTGAGTGTTCTCCGGGAGTTTACAGTGCATGGTCAGGGCCATTCGTATTCAATACTGCAATATGTGCTCCGGAAGATCAATGTACGTATACCTTTAGGATGACCGATTCAGCCAACAATGGATGGAATGGTGCAAGAATGCAGATCAGGCAAAATGGTATCGTTCTTCCAATACTTCCGGTTTCGAATCCACCCAACACTATTGGTGGAAACTATAATTCGGGAGCGGGACCTGTTGATGTTACAGTAACAATGTGTAATAATATTCCGTTTGATATATATTGGCTTACTGCGGGAACACAACCGCAACAATGTATTGTTTCGGTAATCAATTCATTCGGACAAACAATTTTCACCAAACCTGCCGGAACAGGAACTCCTGGGTCGGTAGTGTATACAAATGTTGTGGAATGTGATGTTCCTCGATGCGATATCGCGCCAACGGCAGTGAACACAACTATAGTTACTACTGTAGGAGCCACAGTAAATTGGACGGCACCAGGAACAGAAGGTGTACAGTATGAAATCTATATAGTACCAACAGGAGATCCGGCGCCAACGGCGGCATCAACTCCAATGTACACGGGTACTAATGGACCGGCTGCTCCTTTTTCATTTACAATTCCAAACGGATTAACGGCAGATACGACTTATGATGTTTATGTTAGGGTGGTTTGTAACACGCCTTCCAATTCACCTTGGTCAGCAGTCCATACCTTCACTACGTTGCCAACTTGTCCAAAACCTATCAACCAATCCGTTACTCCAGCGAGCATAACCATGAATAGTGCTGCTTTATTGTGGGCTGAAGGTGGTGTTGCAACAGAATGGGAAGTGGTACTGTTAAAAGCAGGTCCGCAAGGACAAGCACCAACTGCTCCGGGAGTAGTTCCGACTTTGGCACCTGGAGACAAGTACTACCAAGGACTGAATGGAGCTACGGGACTGACTCCAACCGACCTTGATCCTGCTACAATCTATTACTATTATGTAAGAGCAATTTGTGGAGGAAATGATCCAAGTACTTGGACAGGTCCGGTAGTCTTCAATACCGTTACTTGTGCTGATGAAGACAAATGTTTGTACCGATTCAAACTTACAAGTACAGTTGGTAATAGCTGGAATGGATCAAGAATGCAAGTTCGCCAGAACGGAATTGTTGTGGCAACATTAGGAGCTTCTTTGATCAACAATGCGAATGGAGTTCAAGTTTCTCTGTGTACCGATGTTCCAATCGATTTATATTGGAGCGTAGAGGGTAGCCAACCATTGACTATTGGTGTTTCCATACAAAATCCATTTACGGATATCATCTATACAAAATTGCCTGGAGAAGGAACACCTTTAACGGTAATCTATTCAGACGATATACTAGGGCACTGTACGCCTCCAACTTGTCCAAAACCAACGGATCTTTTGGTTACGGTAGGTAGTGTCACACAAACTACAGCAGAACTTAGCTGGACTGCAGGCGGATCTGAACAGCAATGGGAGATCTATGCCGTACCATCTGTAGGGGCAACTCCTCCAGTTAACAATACTCCTCTGAATACGGGTGTAGCAGGTTATTATCTAACGGATGTAAATGAAAATCCTTATACCATAGAAGGATTATTGCCAGGGACAGCTTATATCTATTATGTAAGAGCAATCTGTTCTGATACGGATATAAGTACTTGGACCATTTTGAACCCGAGAACGTTTATTACAAAACCTTTGAATGATGAGTGTAGCGCTGCAACACAAGTTCCGGTAAACCCTACTCGCGTTTGTGCGGAATCTGTTTCAGGGAATACTTTAGGGGCAACCTTGTCTACACAAGGAACCACTTGTAGTGGTGGTAAAGATGATGATGTTTGGTATAGTTTTGTAGCTACATCAACTATCCATATTATTACATTCAGCAATGTGGTAGGAACGTCTACGAATATTGACCATGTATTGTATAGTGGAGATGATTGTGATAATTTGACACAATTATATTGCAGCGATCCAGATGTCAGCATTGCGAACAATTTAACCATTGGCGCAACTTATAAAATCAGGGTGTTTACAAAAGAAACAAGTACTGCCAATACTCCAAGAAATGCTTCTTTTAATTTATGTATAACAACTCCGGCTCCAATTACCAATGATGAATGTGCAACAGCAATTGAAGTGCCTGTTAACAACAGCTTGATTTGTGATCTTTTTGTTTCTGCCAGTGTTACAGGTGCTACTGCTTCTGCAGAAACAAGCTCTTGTCCAGGTACTGAGGATGACGATGTCTGGTTTGAATTTGTTGCCAACAGTACAATTCAGCTTATTTCATTTACAAATATTCAAGGAACTGCTACAGATTTGAATAGTTCATTGTACAAGGGAGACGAATGCGGAAATATGGTATTCATCTCTTGTAACAATAATGATGAAACAATAGTAAACAACTTGGTAATAGGAGAGACTTATAAGATTAGAGTTTGGTCGGTTTCGAATAAACTGGAAGATATTATTTTTGATTTATGTATCGGAAGGATTCCACCACCAATTGTAACAAGTACTACTCAATACACTGTACAAGAATTGGTTGAAGACATATTGTTTGATACAGATTGTGCAACCATATCCAATATTACCTATTCAACAGGAACAAATTTTGGAGGTCCAAACGGAATAGGGTATTTTAATAAGGATGCATCAGAATTTGGTTTGAATGAAGGTATTGTTTTATCTACCGGAAACGCCAATAGTGCACCAGGACCTAATACTTCAATTTTAAGTGAAACAGGAGGAACTTGGGCCAGCCAAAGAGATTTGGATCTAGAGGCCATTATCCTTGCCGCTACAGGAACACCGATGTTATCGGTTAATCCTACTGTCTTGGAATTTGATTTTATACCTCTTAGTGATCAGATTAGTTTTGATTTTATATTTGCTTCCGAAGAATATGGACAGTTCCAATGTAGTTATAGTGATTCATTCGCTTTTATATTGACCAATACTGCAACGGCTGTTACTACCAATCTAGCTATCGTTCCTCAAAGTAATGACCCAGTTTCTGTGGTAACAATAAGGAATCAGATGTTTAATCCACCAGGACAAACCTGCCCGTCTATGAATCCGACTTACTTTGGACAATATTATGGTAATTTCCCTGGAGGATTGAATGGAATAGGTGCACCAATCAATTTTGAAGGAGTAACAAAAAAACTTACGGCTTTCTCCGAGGTAACACCAGGAGTAACCTATCATATCAAATTGGTTATTGCAGACCGTGGTGATTCAAGTTATGATTCTGCTGTATTTATTCAGAATTTTGAAATTGGTGATGTAGATTTGGGAGATGACTTTCTTCAATCTGCAGGAAACGCACCTTGTGAAGGTGATTGTGTCACAATAGATTCAGAATTGGATCCTGCAAATTATAGCATCAATTGGTTCTTGAACGGTTCTATCATTCCAGGAGAAACAGGACCTACTTTGTTAGTTTGTGAGCCAGGAGATTATTCCATCGAAGCACAATTCAATACAACGACCTGTTTTGCAACAGATTTAGTGAAAGTTGAGTTTTTTACGGATCTTCCTCCGGGAACTCCTGCAGACTTGGTTATCTGTAACGCTTCAGGAAATGGAGTATTTAATTTAGCTTCCAATACTCCTGTACTTTTGGCGCCCTATGCTCCAGGAACACATGAAGTGTTATATTTCTTGACATTGGAAGATGCAGAAAATAATGTATTGGAGAATGCAATACCGGTTGAGGATTTGGATGAATTTCCAGGAACAAACGGACAGACGATTTATGTGAGAGTAAATTATCTAGGAACTCCTTGTTTCCAGATAACAGATTTCAAATTGATAGTGCAAGATCTTACGCCTCAATTTACATTATTGGGAACAAAAGAAATTTGCCCGGAAGGAAGTACAACAATTACAGTTTTCCCAACAAATAATAATTTTGACCCAGCTTTAGTTGGCTATTCTTGGACTTTCGGTTCAGATCCGCTTGCTGTAACATCAGGATCATTGACTATTAATGGTGAAGCTGGTTATGGAACTTATACGGTAACAGTGAACAATTCAGGTTGTACTTCTACTCAGACATTCGAGATTGTAAATGCAAATACAACCTGGTTCTTTGACTTGACGGCTCCAGCTGATTTATGTCCAGATGAAACAGGAACCCTTTCAGTTAATGTAACCAATAATCCATTGGGATTGCCTGCCACTTATACTTATACATTGGCAGACGGAAGCGAAGTTGTTTCAGCTACTAATTCAATAGTAATTGACTCTCCTGGTACTTACTCAGTAATGGTAGATATCCAAGGATGTATCAGTGGACCTGAAGTAATTACGGTTGGAGAAAGTGTCGCAAACTGGCAGATAGCATTTGTTGGAGAGCCTTATATCATATGTCCAAGCCAGACGGTTACATTATCATTTACGGCCACCAATTTTGATATAAATAATCCAGACGCAACTTACACCTGGATTTCTCCAAGTGGAGTTGAGGGACAAGGAGCAACGTTTACTGCTACCGAAGTCGGTACTTATATCTTGGAAGTTGATATTTTAGGTTGTATCTCTTCATTTCAAACAGATGTAGATGAAAATACGACTCCAATAGAAGTAGACTTTATGCAAGGTTGTGAGGCTAACAAGTACCAACTTGTTGCCGTGCCATCAAGTGGTTCGTTTGATCCGCTTACCTCAACCTATGCTTGGTCGGCATCAAATAATGCGATCTTCGAGACCACAGCAGAACCGAGTATTGTAATCTTGAAGACTCCTGGTACGTTTACCGTAACGGTTACTACTGCTGATGGATGTTCTGTGAGCGAGCCTATCACGGTAAGCAACATTTCTTGTGAGATCCAAAGAGGTATCTCACCGAACAACAACGGGGAGAACGACAATTTTGATCTGAGCATGTACAACGTTCAGGAGCTGAACATCTTCAACAGGTACGGAACGGAAGTGTACAACTTCAGGAACTATGTGGACCAGTGGTACGGCCAGTCCAATGCGGGCAAGGAACTGCCTGACGGAACGTACTTCTATGTGATCCATACTGCAGAAGGAGACAAAATCACGGGTTGGATCTACATCAACAGGTAAGAAACAAAAACAGGATAAAAAGGGATGCCGTCCGTGATAGCGGGCGGCCTGCCTATCAAAGAAAAAACAATCAAGGAGATGAACAAACTATAT
>Ga0247813_10000036_pt1 | contig 236711 bp, 222 predicted proteins | sample UWRJL169409C1_FD_180719 | JGI IMG/M metagenome (GOLD analysis project Ga0247813, IMG submission 180719) | Plant litter microbial communities from Arlington Agricultural Research Station in Wisconsin, United States - UWRJ-L169-409C-1 | ecosystem: Environmental > Terrestrial > Plant litter >...
ATATAACTAAGCCTAATCACGGCTTCTTCGTTCTGCTATTAGACCGGCATGGTCAATTTTTCGGGATAGCAATGACCAAGCCCATCCGCTGGCTTAAACAGAAAAATTGCGAGCCGGCAACTTTGCTTCTTTGGTTGCCCAAAGAAGAAAGCCCGTCCGGCTAGGACAAGATAAATCATTAAAAAAAACATAATTTCAACAACCCGGGGATTTAGTGCAATGAGTGAATGAACTTCCAAATTCCATAGGTTAGAGATGCTTCATACTTCAGCATGACAGCGAATGGTTAAAATTTACTCATCCAAGATCCCTCGCTCGTCCTCTTGAACTTGATTCAGGATCTTTTCTTCGAAGGGACGTGTATAATCCTTTTAAAAAACACATAATTGCAGCAACCCTGGGATTTAGTACAATGAGTGAATGAACTTCCAAATTCCATAGGTTAGAGATGCTTCATACTTCAGCATGACAGCGAATGGTTAAAATTTACTCATCCAAGATCCCTCGCTCGTCTTCCTGAACTTGCTTCAGGATCTTTTCTTAAAGGGACATGTATAATCCTTTAAAAAATTTACATAATTGCAGCAATTTGGGATTTAGTACAATGATTTCCCAAGTACATAGGCCAGAGATGCTTCATACTTCAGCATGACAGCAGCGTGTTATAGCGACCGCAGTAACATGAAGTTGAAAGTAGAATCCCAAGTCCTTACCACTAAACCTCTTCCACAGACAGCACCTTCCTAGCCAATTTACCCACCGTTAAACCCTGAACAATAATAGAGAATACGACTACGAAATAAGTAATCCCAACCAACAAAGGTTTATAAGGCCCTTCATCCATAGATAAAACCAAGGCAATGGAAACCCCTCCACGCAAACCTCCCCAAACCAAAACCTTAATGGTACCACTACTAAATTTATTTTTAAACGGGATGAGTACCACTGGGATATAAATGGATAAGAATCTGGAAAACAATACGATGATGATACAACATAAACCAATTAACCAATAGTCGGTAATGTTATGAATGATCAGCAATTCAAATCCGATAAACAGGAATAAAATCGCATTTAGAATCTCATCAATCAACTCCCAGAATTTGTTGAGGTAATCTTTTGTAACGGCAGACATGGCTGTTCTTTTACCATAGTTACCAATTACTATTCCTGCAGCAACCATAGTTAATGGTCCGGAAATATGAATGGAATGTGCAATCAGGTAACCACCCATTACAACTGATAAAGTAATTAATACCGAAACTTTATAATCATCAATTTTGCGCATGGCATTGGAAGCTCCTAAACCTAAAACGGTTCCTAAAGCGAAGCCACCTAACGCCTCTTTGATCAACAACCATGAAATATTTGTCGCACTGATATCTATATCACTACCTTGTGCCAATTGAAGAATCACTGCAAATATTACTACTGCAACACCATCATTAAATAAAGATTCTCCTGCAACTTTCGTTTCCAATGATTTACGCACATTAGCGTCCTTCAGTACGCCCATTACAGCAATAGGATCAGTTGGGGAAATAAGTGCGCCGAATAATAACGAATAAATAAAAGGAATTTTAAAGCCGAAGAATGGTGCAATATAAAATACCAATGCGCCTACAGCAAAAGTGGAAATAACCACGCTTACCGTAGAGAAAATAATTACAGGTGCTCTTTGTTCTCTTAAATCAACCAGGTTAATATGAATAGCACCAGCAAATAACAAAAAGTTTAACATCGCCCCCATCAATACTTCCGTAAAATCAACATCTTGTAGTAATGTAGAAAAATGATCGAAGGTTTTTGGAAATAAACTACCTGTTAAAACCAACACGATTGAACTAATCATAGCGATGATCATAATCCCGATGGTGGATGGAAGTTTGAGATATCGGAGATTTAAATAAGAGAAAAATGATGCTAAAACAATAAGCACCGAAAAAGAGTAATATAATTCCATAATATTATTGAGGATCGGTAAAACCCCAAAATATCAAATAATTTCGACTCGTCTAAAATTATTTTTAGATTATGACTTTAACAAACCTTTATGGGCATAAAAAAAGGAGTCAAATAAATTTGACTCCCTCTTGTTAATATTATATGAATTAGCGATAACGAACTTGTTGTTGCTTATCCATCATACCCATCTGGTCTTTCATTTGTTTAATCTGATCGGCCAATAACTTATTCTTATCTGCTTTTTTAGCTTCAGCCAGATAAAGTGTAGCTTCACGTTTATTACGCTTTGCCATTGCAATTCCAGCCAGACTCAATTTAGCCAATGCAATGTTATGATCCATTTGCATGCCTAAACTTAAAGCCGTTTTAAAGTATTTTTCAGATTTCATTGGTGCTGTTCTGCTTTCAATTAAACCTACCAATAAATTATAATATCCATGTTGAACTTTAATCAATTGACTTTCATAATTGGTAATTCGATCTAAAAACATTTTTGCTTTTGGCATATTATCTTTTCTCAAAAACCATTGTGCTAATAGCATGTTTTCATTAAAGAAATAAGTTACCAATACAATAATGCCTAATAAAATGGCAACAATGCCCCAAGGCCAGAAACCGAAAATAAATAAAGCTACTGCGCCACCCAGTAAAGCAAACCCCGCAATTAATCTGATAATATTTGGCATAAATTTTATTCTAATTATTTTTTTTTGCAAATATCGTTTTTAAATGGCAGAAATTAGTTTTTAAAACAATAATTTCATTAAAAATTTCACTCATACAACAATTCTCTTTCTTAACATGAAAAAACTCCTATCTATTATATTAATCATATCAGCAATGAATGGCTCCGCACAAGAAGTAAATAAAAAAATACACGATCAAGTTCATAATAAAGATATCTTAATCAACGCATGCACACGAGAGGGCATGGCAACATTTCCAGAATTTAAAGAGATGTATGATCCTTTGTATGTAGCATATACTCCAGACGCTGTTACGATGATTGAATTAAAAAAGCTGATTAAAAAGGAAAAAATAAAAATCGTTTTCGGTACCTGGTGTGGCGATAGCAAAGTAAATGTTCCAAACTTTTTAAAGATCATGGATGCCTTACATTTTAAAGAAAAAAACATTGAACTTATCGCGGTTGATGGAAATAAGAAAGCTGAAAATGGTATAATAGACGGCCTGGATATTAAAATGGTTCCTACATTTATTATTTATGATCATAAAGGAATAGAATTGGGCAGAATTATCGAAGGCCCGAAAACAACGCTAGAAGGAGATTTATTGGCTATTTATAAAAAGAAACCATAAACTATTTCTCTCTGATTGAGGTTAATACCTTTACCTATGTTACTTTTAAATTTATTTAAGTACAAAGTACAAATTATTATGTCTGCTGCATTAGAACCCGGTTGGTTGGCCGTTTTAGATCAAGAGTTTGAGAAAGATTACATGAAAAATCTAAAATCTTTCTTAAAAGAGGAAAAGGAAAAAGGCGCAACAGTCTATCCTAAAGGACAAGATATATTTAAAGCATTAAACACCACGCCATTTGAACAAGTTAAAGTCGTTATTTTAGGTCAGGACCCTTATCATGGTGTTGGTCAGGCGCATGGACTCTCATTTTCTGTACAACGGGGCATGACTGTTCCGCCATCATTAAAAAACATTTATAAGGAACTTGAGACTGATATTGAAGGATTTCAAGCGCCCCTGCATGGCCACCTGACACACTGGGCAGAACAAGGTGTACTGCTTTTAAATGCCACCCTTACTGTTCGGGCTTCCGAGGCCGGATCTCATCAAAATCGCGGATGGGAAATCTTTACAGATGAAATCATCAAATCCCTTTCTGAAAAACGTGATCATCTGGTTTTTTTACTTTGGGGGAAATATGCACAGCAAAAGGCTTCAATAATTGATCAGAAAAAGCACTATGTACTTACAGCAGCTCACCCCTCTCCTTTTTCCGCCTATAATGGCTTCTTTGGATCTGGACATTTTTCAAAAGCCAATCAATTGCTCATCCAAAACAATTTGACACCTATTGACTGGAAATTACCGGCTTGATGAAGCTATATCATTATTCAGATTGCTTCATTTAATGAAAATTATTTTCAAGGACGAATTTGCCAAAGGTCGTCATTGCGAGGAGGAACGACAAAGCAATCCGTTTTACAGAATTAGATTGCTTCACTCCATTACTAGGCACTACCCTTCGGTTCGCTAGTACGGATCTAGAAACGAATCGTTATGCTGACCTGTAGCGCAGCGGAAAGCTACGCAGTAAATTTAGCTCATCACCTTTCTAGTTAAGATCCTGAATCAAGTTCAGGAGGACGATTTTTCATAGCCACAATGGGCGATCGCCAGGAAAAGCCCTTTTAGGGGTTTGGGATTTAATACTCCAATGGCACAATCGGCTCTTTTTTTGTAGTCGACATGATCATCATTGTTTGAAAAGTTTTTACCACAGAAATTTTACTGATCTTCTCCATAATTAAACGCTCATATGATTTGATATCCTTTACATAAACTTTTAAAAGGAAATCTGCCTGACCGGTAACGTGATGACATTCTGTAATTTCTTTAATCTGATTCACTTCATCCAAAAAGATTTGAATCGTATTATTTTTATGGAAATCCAGTTGGATCTGAATAAAAGTTTTAATGCCTAAACCAAGTTTCTCTTCATCTACCAAGGCATGATAGCTCTTGATAAAACCAGCCGTTTCCAATTTACGAACACGTTCTAATGTTGGCGCTGGAGACAATCCAATTTCCTGTGACAGTAGCAAATTAGTAATGCGACCATTTTCTTGTAAAATTCTTAAAATTTTAAAATCAATTTTATCTAATTCTGATGCCATATAAATTCAAAGGTATTGAGAACACAAACATAACCAAATTAAATTCTAAATTTTAACATAATTTATCTAATATATTTTAAAAAATAATTTTTAGATTTACCTAAAAATATAATTAGATAAATATAAATGCAAAGTTTCACTGAGGAGAATTACTTAAAGATAATTTACCACTTAGCAGAAAAAACCGGTAACGTTCAAACCAATGCCATCGCAGAGCAGATGCAAACCAAACCTGCATCTGTAACCGATATGATTAAGAAATTAGCTGAAAAAGGCTTTGTGGATTATATCAAATACCAAGGTGTGACCCTAACTGAAAAAGGAAGAAATGCAGCAATTGAGATTGTACGCAAACACCGTTTATGGGAAGTTTTTTTAGTAGACAAACTTAATTTTAAATGGGATGAAGTACATGATGTTGCTGAAGAACTTGAACATATTAAATCCACCGCGTTAATTGAAAGACTTGATGAATTTTTAGGTTTCCCAAAGTCAGATCCACATGGCGATCCTATTCCAGATAAGAACGGACGCTTTGCGAAAACACAATTTGTCAAACTAATTGATTTAAAAATTGGTGATCAGGGTACTATTACAGGGGTAAGTCAGCATAGTTCTGCTTTTTTAAAACACCTCGAGAAATTAGGATTAACCCTTGGCAAACAAATTGAGATTAATGATGTTACCGATTTCGATGGCTCAGTAGAAATCCTGATCGCCGGGAAGCAAATCAATATCAGTAGAGAAGTAGCAAAACACATTTTAACAAGCAGTAATGGCAAAAACTGAATCGCTTAGCGAAGTACATCAGAGTGTAAATACGAGTAAAAGAAAAGGCTGGCGACGAATTTTAGCATTTATTGGACCGGCCTATTTAATTAGTGTTGGTTATATGGATCCAGGAAACTGGGCAACTGATTTAGCTGGAGGTAGCAAATTCGGTTACCAACTGATCTGGGTGCTACTCATGTCAAACCTCATTGCACTATTACTTCAGTCGCTCAGTGCAAGACTAGGGATTGTCAGGGGGTTAGATCTGGCACAAGCCTCTAAACAAGCTTATCCGCGTTGGGCAAATATTCCTTTATTTGGTTTGGCACAAACGGCCATTATTGCATGTGATTTAGCAGAAATCATCGGTATGGCTATTGGTTTGCAATTGCTTTTCGGCCTGCCCTTAATCTGGGGCATCTCCATCACTATTTTTGACACCATACTTTTGTTGTTCCTGTTAAATAAGGGAATGAGAGCCATGGAAGGATTTATCGTATCCATGGTTTTTATTGTAGGCATCTCTTTCCTGGTTGAAATGTTTATTGTAGAACCCTCTCTAAAAGAAATTGCAAAAGGATTTGAACCTTCAATCCTAAACGGAGATGCACTATACATTGCTATCGGAATAATCGGTGCAACGGTTATGCCACACAATCTTTACCTGCATTCATCACTGGTTCAAACCAGAAAGATAGAGCGAACCAATAAAGGGATTAAGGAAGCTTTAAAATTTAACCTGATTGACACTACCGTTGCATTGAATCTGGCATTTTTTGTAAATGCAGCTATCCTCATACTCGCAGCAGCTGCATTTTATAAAAACGGTTTGCATGAGGTGGCAGAGATTCAGGATGCACATAAACTGCTTTCCAATATCTTCGGAAATATAGCTCCAACACTATTTGCTATTGCATTAATTGCCGCAGGTCAAAGCTCCACTGTTACTGGTACGCTTGCAGGTCAGATTATTATGGAAGGCCACATCAATCTTCGTATTCAGCCTTGGTTACGCAGATTGATTACCCGTTTACTAGCAATTATTCCGGCATTTTTCACCATTTTACATTATGGGGATGATGCGCTCGGTGGCTTATTGGTACTAAGTCAGGTTGTTTTAAGTTTACAACTAGGCTTCGCTGTTATTCCATTAATTCACTTCAATTCAGATAAAAATCTGATGAAGGATTTCGCCATCAAAACCTGGGTAAAAGTTTTAGCATGGGCAAGTGCATTGACGATTATTGCATTAAACGTAAAATTAGTCATAGAAGAAATAAGTGGCTGGGCAAAGGATTCCAATAATTGGTGGATTTATGTTATTGTAGTACCAGCATTGATATTTATCGTATTTCTGCTATTATATGTCTTTTTTCACCCCTTAATTGAAAAGAAAAACCGTGAGAGGCAAATAGTTCCTCATGGTAATGCGCTCGATATTGGTAAAATTGAAAAAATCAGTTATAACAGAATTGGTATTGCAGTAGATTTTTCCAAAAATGATGGCAACACGATCAGGCATGCCCTCATTCAAGGTGGTAAGGATGCACATTATTACTTAATTCATGTGGTAGAAACTGCTGCAGCCCGGTACCATGGTCAGGAAGTAATGGATCATGAAACAGAAAGTGATGCCAAAAACCTCGAAAAATACAGAGTCAATCTGGAAGATTTAGGATTTGATTCTACACCATTTATTGGCTTTGGAAGCACAGCAAAAGCAATAGCAGACATCAGCAATAAAAATGAACTGGAGCTTTTAGTAATGGGCGCTCACGGACATAAGGGTTTAAAAGATCTGATTTTTGGAACAACAGTTAATTCAGTCAGACATAAAGTCAACATCCCCGTGCTCATCATCAGATAAAAGTTATTTATTGATTACCTTTATCATTTTTTTAATACCACCGTCACCAGAGTTATAAACCAATAATTTATTAGTAGGTGAATACAAGTACATGGCAGGATACATTTTTGGAAGAAATGCCGGAATGAACATTTGATTTTTATCTTGCATTACAGTTACATTCGGCTTTGTATTTAATCCTTTTGCATAAGTATTAAAAAACTGTGGAATAATATAAGCTTCATCCAGAGTAATCAGATAGATATTGGCTTTCTTGAATTGAGCATAATTCGCGTTTAAGGCTTTCATCTCCCGTTGGCAATGCTCACAGGTACAATCGAAAAGAATAAATAAATTTTGCTTACCCTGTTTTAAATCCTTATTAGAAAATGATTTGCCGTCTAATTTGAAGAAAGTAAACTGAGGCAGCAAGGTAGGCTGTTGCGCTTTAACCTGACATGTGATGGCTAGAAGAAGAACTAACAGGAAGTTTTTAAATTTCATTTTTGACGTTTAAACCCAAACATAATTGATTTGTGAGCAAGATAATCATATTCCTTTCAGCTTTTACAAACAGATGAACTTTCTATTTGTTAATTTAGCCGATGGCGAAATGGAATAAAATCACAATATCACATCAATTTTTAAGATATTTGCAGCCCGGCAAATAAACCCGGATAAAGTAGCACCATTTGCTACATTGCATTAATAACAATATTAGCTTTGAAAAACGACATTAATATAAAAAATAAAAGAGCCTATTTCGATTATAATTTACTAGATAAATATGTAGCCGGAATTGCGCTTTTAGGAACTGAAATAAAAGCCATTAGGCAAGGGAAAGCCAATATGACGGATGCATTCTGCATGTTTATTGGTGGTAATCTCTACGTCAGAAATCTGCATGTTTCTGAATATAGCCACAGTTCATTTTATCATCATGATATTAAGAGAGACCGGGCATTACTTCTTCAAAAAAAAGAAATCAGAAAACTTAAATTAAAGGGTGAAGAAAAAGGCTATACGATTGTACCTCTTCGCATTTTTGTAAATGAACGCGGCTTTGCGAAAATTGAAATCGCTTTAGCACAGGGTAAGAAAGAATTTGACAAACGCGATAGCATTAAAGATAGAGATACCAAACGTGAGCTGGATCGGGCGATGAAAAGATAGTATTGAGTTTGGAGTTGTGAGTTTAAGTCATTAGTCTAAAAACTTAGTCGAATAGACCAAGACTCCCTACTAAAGGCTCAAAACTCCCAACTATAATTACCACGCTTGATCGCCCACTAAAGGCACAAACCTGAAGGTGTCTAGCACTATTTTTTCGTAATCTGTTTCACTTACTCTGATGACAGTAACCATTTTTTGAGTTTTTTCGTCACCCACCGGAATGACTAAAATGCCTCCGATTTTAAGTTGCTTCAATAAAATTTCGGGAACCAATGGCGCACCGGCCGTTACAATAATCTTATCATAAGGTGCATGTTCTGCCACGCCTTTCGAGCCATCGCCACAACAGAAAATGGGTTTATAACCCATGCCGGGTAAAACCTGAATAGTACGGTTATAAATATTTTGTTGTCTTTCTATCGTAACTACATTGGCACCAAGTTCCATTAAAACACAAGTTTGATAACCTGAACCCGTTCCTATTTCTAAAACTTTATCGCCTTTTTTAATGTGTAGCAATTCACTTTGATAAGCTACGGTATAAGGTTGTGAAATGGTTTGCCCGTCTCCTATTGGAAAAGCGATATCTTTATAAGCTTGATTCCAGAAAGTTTCATCAAAAAAGAAATGACGGGGAACCTTACCCATCGCTTTTAATACATGCTCATCTTCAATTCCGCGAGATCGTAACAGTTCTACCAGTTTCTTTCTCGCACCACGCTCTCGGTAATTATCAACAAATTTATAGGCCATGAAGTCTCAAAATTAGCTTTTTTATATGGTGATACAAGATAAAGAAATCCACATTAGGCTAAGTTGCAGAAAATCAAAAGCTAAATATTCTATTCATAAGTTTGGTTTAATCATAATACTGAAGTGCGGAATTATTTCTACTTTTGGGATCAACAATTCTAAAGAAAATCAGTATCATTATATATGAAGAAAATATTACTTAGTTTATTTACCCTATTTATCTCATTTACATCGTTTGCACAAACTGGAGCCGACTATAATTACACCATAGGTTTTCGTGCCTTTAGTTTAATGCAATTGCCAAAAATATTAAATCAAACCAATACTCAGGATTATACCAAAGCATTTGCCAATGGAGCCATGCTTAAATTTAATGATAACCAGATCAGCTATCGCATTAGTGGAGCTTATTACCGGGATGATATCCAGTTTGATAATACCTGCGCTACCTGTGAGATTGGGAATGGAAAAGTTACCGATTATTCTTTCAAAATTGGTTTCGAAAAAAACTTTAATTACTCAAAAATTCAACCTTACTTTGGTTTTGACTTAGGCTATCGCTCCAATCGTTTCACTGGTACTATTGCGCAACGCAATCCAATGGCCAGTAATGTAACGCAAACTGCTGATGCCAGCAAAAATGGCTTGGTATTAACACCTTTAATTGGCCTCAAAGTAAATATCCTTCCTCAATTAAACTTCTACGCAGAAAGCAACCTGGATTTCTACTATTCTTACGAAAAGCAAGATATTACTGAAACTGGTGGCGTAGCCAGAACAGTTACTACCTATAAAAAATGGGAGTTTTTATTAAATCCGGTTTCCGTAGGTTTGCAATTTAGTTTGAATGGAAAAAACTAATAGGGATCTACATCAATCTGCATAAAAACACCCTTAAATTCTTTAGTAGCGTTAAACTGTGTGAGGGTTTCTCGTAAAGCATCCTTAACCTTTTGAATAGCGGTGTGCTTATCTGCTTTGATAATTACCTGTTTAATGTAAAGGTTACGCACCCGACTTACCAATGGCTGCTCTGGCCCCAGTACCCGCTTTCCAAATTTTGCTTTCAGGATATTGGCCAGAGTAAGTGCAGCATGATCCAGTACATGCGAATCTTTATGCTTGATATAGAGAAAAATCATTCTTGAAAACGGAGGATACAGAAACTTCTCCCGCTCCGCAATTTCATCATGATACATGCCCTCATAATCATTCTCAACCACCTGTTTGATGATCCGGTTTCCGGCATCATATGTTTGGATACATACGCTTCCCTGATCGGCTCTCCTGCCTGCCCGGCCAGCTACTTGTGCCAATAACTGATAGCTTCTTTCATAAGCCCTAAAATCAGGATAACCCAACAGCGTATCTGCATTAATCACGCCGATTAAATTTAAGTTATCAAAATCTAACCCTTTGGCTACCATTTGCGTACCAATCAAAATATCGGTTTTTTTATCCTGAAAGTCATTTAGAATTTGCTGCAATCCATTTTTTGTTCGGGTACTATCCATATCCAGCCTGGCAATGGAAACATCAGGGTACAATAATTTCAGTTCCTCTTCTATCCTTTCTGTACCAAAGCCCTTTTGCTCTACATGTACAGAGCCACAGGCCGGACAAATATTTACACTACTTTGCTGATAGCCGCAATAATGACAATGTAGTTTGCCGCTACTTTTATGATAAGTTAAACTAACATCACAATTCACACACTTTGGCGTATATCCGCATGTTGCACAAATTAAAATCGTGGCATAACCCCTTCTGTTTTGGAAAAGTACAATCTGCTCCTTTTTAGAAAGCGCCAAATCTATATCCTTAATCAATACACTGGAAAAATAGGAAACCATTGTTTTCTTTTTGGTTTCTTCCGAAATGCTTACCACCTGCTGATGCGGCAGCTGTACACCACCAAATCTTTCTTTCATTTCTACCAGGCCATATTTGCCCTGTAAGGCGTTATAATAACTTTCAAGAGATGGAGTAGCTGAACCAAGGATAACTTTAGCCTGATGCAGGTGAGCCAGGTAAATGGAAGCATCCCGTGCCTGGTATCTAGGTGCAGGATCGTATTGTTTGTATGAAGGCTCATGCTCTTCATCAACCACAATTAATTTTAAATTTTGGAAAGGAAGAAAAACAGCAGAACGTGCGCCAAGAATAACTTTATATGCACCTGTTCTAACCTTATTCCAGATTTCGACTCTTTCGCTATTGTTAAATTTTGAATGATATACACCAATGGAATTACCAAAATAACGCTTAATCCGTTCAACGATCTGTGTAGTAAGTGCAATTTCTGGTAATAGAAATAAAACCTGACCATTTTCATGTTGAATAATTTCTTCAATCAACTTAATATAAACCTGCGTTTTTCCCGATGCCGTAACACCATGCAGCAATACCACATCCTTTTCTTTAAAGTGCGCATTAATCTTCGTAAGTGCCAGTTCCTGTGATTCGCTGAGCTTAAAATTTACACTAAATTCTTCATCGTTCGCAGCCAAACGACTTACAGGCTTTTTGGTTATAATGAAAATATCCTTATCAGTCAAAGCTTTTAAAGCGGCAGCTCCGCAATTACTTTCTTCTAAAAGTTGTTCCTTAGAAATCGGTTGAGTAGATTTTTGTAGTTTAAGATAAGCCAGTAATGCATCTAACTGTTTAGGTGCACGCTCTAAAACACTGAAAAGTTGTTTTAAATTTTCCTGATCATTATAAAAATCATTTAGCAGGACGAAGGATTTAAGTAGTGGTTTATATTTCTGCACTACCTCTTCGGCCACCAAAATCAGTTCCTTTTCTAACAGATTATTAATAATTGGGTAAATCGTTTTCTGACCTAAAAGCTTTGAAACATCATTAACCGTTAACTTTTCCTGCTTTTTAAGTGTAGTGATGATTAATTCTTCCTTATCGTTCAGCACTACATCTTCCCTGAAGTTTTCAGAGAGCATAAGAATAGTTTCACTGGCTAGTTTTAAGCTGGCTGGCAAAGCAGCAGTCATTACATCGCCTTCATTACACATATAATAGTTGGTCATCCAAGTCCAAAACTTGAGTTGGGTGGCGGTTACCACAGGCTCAGCATCAATTACATCAATGATATATTTGGCTTCATAAGCTGTAGGCGGATTTTTGGAAATCCCACTTATTAAGGCAGAATAAATTTTATGTTTCCCAAACTGAACTACTACCCTTTTACCAATTGCAACCTGATCATTTAAATCAAAAGGGATTCTGTAAGTATAGTTTATCGCCAAAGATAAAGGCAAAATCACTTCCACAAAAAGTGTTTCTCTCTCTGCAAAAATATCGTTCTCAAAAGTTTCCATTATTTATCTTTAATCGCGGCAAAAAACAACATGATCCAACCCAAAACAAACAGCAATCCTCCAATTGGTGTTATAGGACCAATTAAATTCACAAAATCTAATTGCAAAATATTTCGCGTAGCCAGTAGATAAAGCGAACCGGAAAACAGGATGATTCCGAAGGTAAAACAAAAGTAAGCAATATTGATCAGCTTGTTTCTGTAACGGGCAAATGTTGACAAATATAGTAAGGCAAAAGTATGATAGAATTGATAATTAACGCCTTTTTGCCAAATTTCCAATGATGAACCATCTACCAATGCCTTTAATGCATGAGCACCAAATGCACCTAGCAAAACAGCAACAAATCCGAAAAAAGAAGCAGTAAGTATTATTCGTTTATTCATAGGTATTTTTGCCTGAAGCAATGGCTAAATTAATAAATTGATAAAGAACTTCTCACTAATCAATGTAATTAAATTAAATTTGTTGCGTAGCAGATGAGAAAGATCATAATATTAGTGAGTGTTTTATTGTTGGGTATAGTATCAATGTCCTATTTATATTTTTCTAAATTGGGTACAGAAAACGATGCCAAAGATTTGGCCCTCCAATCGGCAACCAACAATGCTGCAATACTTTTTTCATTCCAAAATGATAAAGCCTTTTATGAAATTATTGAAGGACAAGGTCTTTTGCAGCAAGTCATTGGTGATGAAAAAACAAACTTACTTAAACAACTAAAAGAAAGTTTCGTTAATAAAAAATCGATCAATAACTTTGTAAATGATCAGGAGATTTATGTTAGCTTATTGCCCGACACCAATCAAACCCTCAATTTTCTCCTTACTGTTCAGATAAGGCCAGATCAGGATCCTATTAATTTTCAAAACAAACTTCAGTCAATCGTTAAACCCGTATTAAATGAAAAAAACATTTATACCCTTAAGGTAAATGATAGCCTGAATGTTTTTATGGGCATTCAGCATCAGGTTTTAACGATATCTACTTCATTAAAGTTAATTAAAAATGCGGCAATCAGACTTGATGAAAATCCTTTTACAGCTTATATTAAAGAATCCAGGTTGCTAAACAAAAACATATTGGCACAATTGCACATTAATTTTAATCAGGCACCGCTTCTGCTAAAAAAAATTATTTCTGGAAATTTGAATGGCGAAATGGCTTTATTTAAAACACAAAATAGCTTTGCCACTTTAAATTACAATTTCAGTAAAGAGAAAATTTTATTTAATGGCAATACAGAAATCAAGTCAGCAGACAACTACTTAAAACTGTTTGAGCATATCCCTGTTCAAAGTACTGATATTCAGAATATTCTTCCGGATCGTACGGCCAATTACACCTTATATGCTTATGATAATTATCAATCCTGGCAACAAAAGTTAATCAGCTGGCAAACACTTAAAAAATTAACTGATAAAAGAAATTCACTGATTAAAAAGGTGAAAGCCGAGTATCGCACAGATTTAAATGCTATATTTCCGACATACCTTAAAAATCAATTTGTTACCTTTCAGTTAAACACAGGCGAAAAATTAGCCGCTATATCATTGATTAATGGAGAAAAGGTGAAACAACTTTTGTTTGATGTGAGTGAGGATTACAATGATGAGATTAAACATTTTAAACCAGCTGATATCCTTTTCATTTATCTAGGTGAGCCTTTCAAAAACTTCACAAAACCTTATTACCTCATTATTGATAATCAGCTTGTTATAGCAAACAACGCAAGCACGCTTCAATCTTTTTTAAATAGTTATAAAAACAACAAATTGCTGATTCAGGAGCCAGCCTATCTAGATGCGCTAAATCAGTTGCCAAACACCTCAAATATTGGTTTTTATATTAACCTGAAAAATTCTAAAGATATCTTCAGAAGTCAGCTCCTATTAACATACTACAAACATTTACAAGCAGATAGCGGATTAAAAGAATTTGATAGCTTTTATTATCAAATGAGTGCTGATCAAAACAAATTCATTACAAACATGCTTTTAAATAAATACATCAAGCAAAACACATCAGACTCATCAAGTACCGTTAAATAAGCGATAGCCACAAAAATTAATTTAAATGAAGAAATTATTACTTACCATCACATTAATGGCTAGTGGCTATTTTGCGAGTGCGCAGCAATATGCCCTTTTTGGAACGAAAACCATGTTCGACGCTTTTGAAAATGTCGCTCAAAAATCTTTCACGCTGGATTCTTCACGCAAATTTTCATCTAATTTCTTCCTACCCTATTTTGGTGTTAATGCAGCAAATGTTGGAGATGCAGAATATGCGGTGCGAAAATTAACGCAGCAGGGTGTTAATGATACCAGAACACTTCTAATTGGTACTGGTGCCATCAATCACCTATATGAAAACAGCAATATATATGTAGCTACTTTTCGTTTATTCAAATCATATAAATACCAGAAAGAGATTGGGCTTTCCTGGCAGATTCGTTCGGATGTGAATTTAGATTACACGAATGAAACACTGGCTATTTTTGATTCTTACAGTAGATTCAAGTCTGATACACCACTTGATGGAATTTTTAATAACAAAGGCTATCAGCAATCCTATCACCAGTTCAGCTTTACATACAGAGAAAATTACAACAAGAGATTAGCTTTTGGTGTAAAAGCAAGTTTATTGAGTGGAATTTTATACAACAAACTAGACATCAGAAACTCTAGTCTTTATATTGATAATAATATAAATACATTAGCAATTAGACTGGATGGAACATATGCCAGTAATTTCTCAGATACGGATGAGATTAATAAGAATACACTTCTACCGAACTTTAAAAACCCAGGCCTATCACTAAGTTTTGGAACCAATTACACTACAAAAAAAGGCCTTTATTTGATGGCAAATATTAAGGATTTAGGTTTTATCTGGTGGAGAAGCGGAACGAAAAAAGCCACAGTAAATCAAACAAAATTCTTAACTCAGATTAACAGTGAATCTTCCAATAACAACCAAGAGATCAGAGATATATTTCTACTATCTCAACAAAGTGAAAAATTTTTAGCGGCCACAAACGCAAAATTTGATGTGTATGTTTCCAAACAATATGATTTTTACAAACCAGCACTTATCGTTTCTAAAAATCTATTTTATAAAGGCGGAGATATCGCTTTTGTTAATACCATTATTCATCAAAACATATCTGCCAGTGTAACACCACTTTACAACTTTAATCATATTTTTATGATTGGCATTCAAGGGAAATATCAAACGCCTAACTTCGAAATTTTTGGTGGTACAGACAATTTGTTTTCTACCTTCAACCAGGCAAGAGGCATTTATAACAGTAATGCAGATATTGGAAGTGGCCCAAATGGTGCTTCAGTTTATATGGGTGTAGGAATTAAGTTTGGTAATATTGTTAACCATCCTCAATTTAGTGATGTAATGCCCGGAATCGACGATCAACAGGAAGGAAGTTTTTTTAAAAACCTGTTTTCTATCTTTAAAAGAAAATAATTAAACTTTCTGTTTAGGTTGAGTAACTACAAAATCTTTCAGGTAAAAAGGCTCAAAGTACGCTACATCTTCAAAGCGACCTTGATTGAAAGCATCAAAGGCTAAAGCTGACATATATTTTGCAGCGTTAAAGTTATTTGCATCGAAGAATGCATTTGGATGATTCAGCGCTTCAGCACATTTTGCAGCACCATCACCTAAAAAGCTAATCTTGTTTTGCAGCAATAAATCTGCAAAACTGGTTTCGTCGATGATTTTGGCAGACGTTGGCTCAATAATTTCTAATGATGAATTAAACACGGAAGTATAAACTTCCATTCTTCTGGCATCAATCATCGGGCAAATCAAATCCACATATGCGGGGTTTTCCATCATAAAGCCTGCAGCCATCATTTCCAATGTTTCAATGGCAATTAACGGCTTATCCAGGGCATAACATAATCCCTTAGCAGTAGAAACGCCTATTCTTAATCCTGTATATGATCCTGGGCCTTTACTCACAGCAACTGCATCTAAATCCTGATATGTTAAACCTGCTTTTTTAATCACCTCTTCAATAAAAAGTGTCAAATTGGCGGCATGTAGGTTTTGTCCACTTTCTTCTTTCCATACTACTGTTTTTCCATCGAAAGATAAAGCAACAGAGCAAACTTGCGTAGCAGTTTCTAATTGAAGTATTTTAGCCATGCCGCAAATGTATCAAAAATAGTAAAATGGACGAAGATATTATCGTTTTGAGTTTAAAGTTATGATTTGATTAAATAATTATCGATGAACGATAGACTAATGACTCATGAACTAATGACTAATGATCTTATGGAACCGGATCATGACCATGTTTACCCCAGGGATGACAGCGACCAATTCTTTTTAAAGCCATCCAACCGCCTTTAAACGGGCCATGTTTTCGAATTGCCTCTATCCCATATTGCGAACAAGTTGGCGTAAACCTGCAGTTAGCACCAAGCATAGGAGAAATGGCATATTGGTAAATCCTGATTAGCCCTAAAAAAAACCAGCCGAAAAACTTATTGATGAATTTCATTGGGCTGGATTAAGGCTTGGAAACGCTTAAATGTAGCGACTAACTTTTTCTGGATAAAAGTAAATTCATATTTCTTCTTTCCAACAAACTGAATAGAGAAAAGCAATAAACCCTTATCAGTTGAGAGTTGATTATAAAATTCTACTTGTTTATTTAAGCGATAAGCCTCGCGAATGCGGCGCTTAAGCAGATTGCGATCTACTGCCCGCTTATATCTTTTCTTAGGAACATTGATCACCACCTGAGCAGGAACGCTTGCAGGCTCATCAATAAAAAGATAAGAGATGCGAAATGGATATAATAAAAAAGAAGAACCGTTTTTAAACAGCAGATCTAAATGTTTTCTGCTGCATAACCGTTCTTCTTTCCTGAATGTGTACATATATTTTTGATTGATAATTGCAGATTTTGCTCTGCCGATTCCGAATCCGGAAAAGCAATCAAAAACTATGCTTTATGCTTGCGTTCGTCAGAAACTGTTAATCTTTTTCTTCCTTTAGCACGACGTGATGCTAATACTCGTCTGCCGTTAGCTGTTGCCATTCTTTCGCGGAAGCCGTGTTTGTTTCTTCTCTTTCTTTGCGAAGGTTGGTATGTTCTTTTCATGACTGTATATTATCTTATTAATTTCAAAATTAAGAGGTGCAAATATAAAGTGATTTCTCTACAAATGCAAGAGTGTTTAGTTTTTATTTTTATTTACTTTTAAACCTTACAGGTTTTAAAAACCTTTAAGGTTTAAATATACGCTAATTACAATCCCAAAGCTGCCTTCAGTTTAATGTAACCTGTCTTGCTTACCGGCAACCAAATATCTGATTTAAGCAATACCACGTAATTATCTTTTTCTTTCAATTCAATTTTAGTGACCTGGGCCAAATTAATAATATAAGAGCGGTGAATACGAATGAACTGATTAACATCTAAAGTTTGCTCAAAATAGGCCATGGTTTTATTTTTATAAAAAACACCATCTACCGTATTCATTTTCACATAATCATCATCAGCTTCAAGATAATTAATATCTGCCGTTGGGATAATTTTAATTACACCATCTTTTTTAACTACCACCCTATTGTTCTGTGCCGGACTTAAGGCAGCAGCATCTAAAACGGCTTCTGTATTTTCCTGGCGATTCAACCGGCCGGGAAGTTTTTTCATAGCCGCTTCAAACCTGCCTTTATCAATTGGCTTAAGTAAATAATCAACAGCATTTACCTCAAATGCTTTAATCGCATATTCATCAAAAGCAGTGGTAAAAATTACTGCGGGTTTATCATCTACCAGCTCCAGCATTTCAAAACCGCTAATTTTAGGCATTTGAATATCCAGAAAAATAAGGTCTGGTTTATGTAAAGTAATAGCTTTTAATCCCTCAAAACCATCACAACATTCAGCAACAATCTCAACTTCAGGATGATCTGTTAGATAAAACTTAACAATATCTCTAGCTAAAGGTTCATCATCAATGAGTATCGTTCTGATCATTTTTTTGCGGGATTTTTAGGGTGGTAATATATAAATTATTTGCCTCAATTTCTGTTTGTAGCAAGTGTGGATTGGCAAATAAAAGGTAAAGGCGCCGCTTTATAGCGCTTAAGCCAAATCCCGTTCCGCTAGCGGCCTTCATTTCTGGGTCGAATGGATTTTGAACCCTTAATGATAAAACATGATTGGCTAAAGTAACATCAACCTTTATTGTAATTCCAGCGGATGTATTATATAATCCAAATTTAATGGCATTTTCTACAATAGGCTGCAACAATGTTCCCGGCAGGCTTAAGTTTAACGTATCTTCAGCAACATTAACTTCAATATTTAACCTATGACTGAACCTCACTTTTTCTATATCTAAATACAATTGAATGTATTCCATCTCCTCCTCTACCGTCACCCATAATTCATCATCACGTTTAAGTGTACCCCTTAAAAATGAAGCCAGTTTAGTAATCATCACCCCTGCTTCTTTAGGGTTAATCATCGTTAAAGCGAAAACAGAATTCAGGCTGTTAAAAAGAAAATGCGGCTGCAGTTGATGTCTTAGCTTATTTAATTCAGCTTCCTTTGCTAAACTTTTAGCCGTTGTTAGTCGTTCATGCGTTTCAGTTTGTTCCTCCAGTCTATACCAGAGAATGTTTGCCAATGCGCACCAACCGAGACACATAAAAGATATGAGACCACGAAATACAAAAGAAAAATTATAAAATTCTTTGTATTCCTTAAAATCAGCGAAAAGATAAAACATGAGATACTTTGCCGTGAAAATAACCACAAAGGTTAGTGCCAAACTTACAATGAGCACATAAAGAATACGTTCATTTTTAGGCTGATAGTAGCCCAGCATATTGCTGATTCCGATACAGGCGGCTGCCAAAAGCATGTTACTTACGGTGCTATCAGTAAAGGCAATTATCCACGAAAAGTTAATTACATAATGCAAACCTATGGCGCACAATATAATCCATGCTACAGCAAAGCTGAAAGAGATCTTTTGTATCTGCGGAATAGATAAAGGTCTGGTTGTCAAAACGGTTTGGTTTAGTTTAGTTAAAGGTATGATTAGGTTAACGCAATCAGCTGATTAAGAAAAAATCTTTACCGAAAGTGATGCAGATATTAATTTATGATAAAATTGGTAAGTCTTTTATCATCAATGTCTGTTAAAAACTTTTGATTTCTATCCCACCAAACATTGCAGTTCCGTCTAAAATCAAGGTTTTTTGAATATCCCCTGTAGGCGTTAAATGCGATCTTTTATCTTCTACACTACCAAAAATTGCGGTAACATTGGATTTAATCGCCCAGTTTTGTGGAACGATTAATTTGATACCACCAAAAATTGCGGTAACATCCAAACTAGCTGTTTCGGCAAAATCTGCCTGCGTCATAATAATATCTGCTCCACCAAATACAGCTGAAATATCTCCTCCTTTAAAGTTTTTAGAATAAACGGTTTGCGTATTGCCACCAAAAACAGCAACAACATCAATAATGTCATTATCAGAAGCATGCTGATCAGCTGTTTTAAATGTATCTTCATCTGCACCAACAGCATTAAATTGATCTTTGAACTTGGCTTTCATTTTTCGCTTAACTTTAATGCGGTCATTGGGCCTCAAGATTAAAAATCCACCAATAATCACTAAACCAAAGCCCAGTGCATATTTTGAAAGGTCAAGATCAAAACCCATTCGATCTATAGTATTATAACTCCCAATCAATACTAAAACCAGCCAGCCTATACCTTTAAAATTTCGACGAAAGCCTATATATATTCCCAATACGATGAGCAAACTCCAAATGCTGAATACCCATTCCGGAATATCCAGGCCAAGGTTATTTAATAAAAATATGATCCCGATAGCTGCAATGACGAGGCCACCCACAACCCTACCCGAAGTATTCTGATTATTATTATGATTGATGTTTTCCATTTCGATTACTATTTAAAAAACAAAGATGTTTATAAATCAAGTTCTTCTATATACTTACATTCTAAAAATTGGTTAAACAGCGGTGAACAACCTTATTTTATCGGTAAAAAATATTTCATAATTTGAGCCCATGAAATATTTATTGATCTTGCTCTGTCTGGCTACTGCGATTGGATTAAAAGCCCAAGACCTTAACCTGCCATATAAAATATACGATGTAAGTAAACAAAAGGAAATATCAGCTGATGAAATTATTGCTGACATGAAAAATGTGGATGTATTATTTTTCGGCGAAGAACATAATGATTCTGTTGGTCATGATCTGGAAGCAGAGATATTGGAGAAACTCAACAAAACCTATCCTCAACAAATAGCACTAAGCATGGAGATGTTTCATACCGATGTTCAACCGATTATAAATGAATATCTGGCCAATGTAATCTCCGAAAAGAATTTTATTAAAGAAGCCAGGGCATGGGAGAATTACCCAGACTACAAGCCACTTATTGAATATGCCAAAGTAAATAAATTACCTGTTATTGCTGCAAATGCGGCATCCCGATATAGCAATGCTGTTACCAGGGGTGGTTTAATTGTACTTAAAGATTTTCCAAAAACATCATTAAACTTCTTACCTCCATTACCGGTAGATACCGCATCGGGAAGATACTATCAAAAATTTACAGCACTATTAGGTGGCCACAATATGGGCACTATGAAAGTTTATCAAACACAGAATTTTTGGGATGCAACTATGGCCTGGTCTATTTCTAAATTTATCAATGCGAATAAAGGCATAAAAGTATTTCACATAAACGGTCGTTTCCATAGTGATGAGAAATTAGGTACCCTGGCTAAATTACATCAATACTCACCAAAAATTAAAATTCTAAATATATCAGCTTTTTCAGACCAGGACTTTGAAAAACCAGATTGGACTAAATTTTCAAATCTAGGCGATTACATTATCATCACTGATCCTAAAATTAAAAGAAGCTATTAAAATAAAAAAAACTGCAAGGTTTAATACTTGCAGTTTTTACATTAAGCTTTTGCCTTAAGCAAATCTCTGATTTCGGTTAACAGAATTTCTTCTTTTGGTGGGCCTACAGGCGCAGCCGCAGCGGCCTCTTCTTTCCGCTTCATTTTATTGATGGCCTTAATCATCATAAAGATTACCAAAGCTAATAAGATGAAATTAATAGCTACTGTAATAAAGTTTCCATAAGCAAAAATAGCTGCTCCTTCTATTTTTTTTGCATCGGCTAATGCTGTACCTTCTGGTACGGCACCTCTTAATACCAGGTATAAATTGCTAAAATCAGGTTTCCCGATTAATGCAGCAACAAGAGGCATCACTAAATCGTTCACAACACTATCTATAATCTTTCCAAAAGCGCCGCCAATAATTACACCAACTGCCAGATCCATTACATTACCTTTGATTGCAAATTCTTTAAATTCTTTTACAAAGCCCATTTTTAGTCGTTTTAGTTTATTTGATCACTAAAGTAACAAACATTAAACTCAATGCAAGCGTTTAGCGAATTATTTAATAAGCAAGCAAAGTCATTTGGTGTAATTCCAAAAAATCTGAAATGATTTGTTTATTTTTGACGCCATTCTACTATATAATATGCTAAAGCAACACTTACAACAAAAATTATTACAAAAGTTATCACCACAACAAATTCAATTTATCAAATTGTTACAGGTGCCAACCGTTGCTTTAGATACCAGAATTAAAGAAGAACTTGAAGAAAACCCTGCTTTGGAAGACCCTAGTTTAATGACTCAGGAAGAACCTAAGGGAGAATATGATGACCTCAATGATGGGCCGGAAGAATTTGATGGACCTGCTGAAGATAATAGCATGGACGAGTTTAATGTAGATGACTATCTACAGGATGACAATACCAATGATTACAGCACCAATTACAATAATAGTGATGATGATGAGGAGAAAAAGGAAACACCTATCGCTATTGAGAGCACCTTCTTCGAAAGCCTTCAGGAACAGTTAGATCTTGTTCCCCTTTCAGACCAGGACTTTATTATAGGCAAACAGATCATTGGAAGTTTAGATGATGATGGTTATTTACGCCGTCCGTTAGGTTCTATGATTGATGATCTTGCATTTTCGCAGAATGTAATGGTTGAAGAGGAAGATGTATTGGAAATGCTTAAGCTGATTCAAAGCTTTGATCCTCCGGGCATTGGTGCAAGAGATTTAAAAGAATGCTTACTGATCCAGTTAAAGAGAAAAGACCCTTCCAATCCAATAATAGTTAAGGCAATGAATGTTGTAGAGAATTATTTGGATGAATTTACGCGGAAGCATTATGACAAGCTGGAGAAAAGCCTGGGCTTAGATAGTGAGGAATTAAAAGAAGTAGTGAATGAAATTCTTCGCTTGAATCCTAAACCCGGAGATGCCAACCAGGTAACAACCAAGCAAATGCAAATTATTCCTGATTTTCACATCAGCAATAATGATGGTATCCTCATTTTAACCTTGAACTCTAAAAACGCACCCGAACTTAAAGTAAGTCGCTCTTACCAGGAAATGTTCGAGCATTATGATAAAGCATCTTCAAAAGATAAAAAGCTTAAAGAAGCTGTTCAGTTTGTAAAGCAAAAACTAGATTCTGCAAAATGGTTTATTGATGCAATTAAACAAAGACAACAGACTTTGCTTAAAACCATGAATGCAATTATGCATTATCAGTATGAATATTTTTTAACCTCCGATGAACGCAAAATGCGCCCAATGATTTTAAAGGATATTGCCGATAAAATTGACATGGATATCTCCACTGTATCAAGAGTGGCGAATTCTAAATATGTTCAAACAGAGTTTGGTACATTTTTATTAAAATCATTTTTTTCTGAAGCCATCCAGACTGAAAATGGTGAGGAAGTTTCCAATAAAGAAGTTAAAAAGATTTTGGAAGATTGTATTGGAAATGAAGATAAGCGCAAACCATTAGCCGATGAAAAGCTTACAGAAATTTTAAAAGAACGGGGCTATAACATCGCTAGAAGAACTGTTGCGAAGTATCGTGAACAAATGAATATTCCGGTTGCCAGATTAAGAAAAGAATTATAATTGGCTATTTGGTTTGTTAGTTGTTTCGTTATTTAGTTGTTAGTTTTTTAGTGTTAGTTGATTAATTACCAAACAACCAATAACCTCATTTACCAACCAACTATTATTACCACATTCTAATATATGATGGCACTTTATAAATGTTGTTGAGCAATAAGCCCAACACAATTTCATGGCTTCCGTTACTTACCTGATTAAGTTCTGATGTTGTAAAATCATAAGAATAAGTGAGGTTAACCATTTTACTAATATTAAATCCGGCCATTGCAGAAAAGGAATCATCTTTTCTATAACTCCCGCCAAGCCAGAGTTTATCTTTAAAAGCAAATTTCACATTCAGATCTACTGATGTTGGTGATGGCTGAACATATTTAACCATCACAGATGGAATCACAGCAATTTCTTCATCTACAAAAAACTTATAACCCGCTGTAGCAAAAAAATGCGGTACTTCTTTACCTTGATTGTATTGGTTATCTCCGGAAAAGCTTAGTGTTTGTGGCAGTATCTGCTGGGCAGAAATACCTGCAAAAAGCCTTGCTCCATAAAGCCACAAACCTACACTCAAATCAGGTTTAACTTGGTTAACTAGCGCCCTAGATAGTGCCGGATCATATGGCGTATCAAAAGTTAAGGCATTAATATCTAAAGAGATACTGGATACACCTGCCGCAACACCAGCAGAAAGATTTAAATGACTATTCAGCTGTAAATGATAAGCATAAGTCAAATTGGCATCAAGACGCTTTAACGGGCCAGTTTTATCTAAAACTGCTGTTATACCCATCCCATGGTGTGATGGAGAAGACATATAATTCTGCATATAATTTCTATCCATGGGGTTTCCTGTCTGTTCTGGAAAAGCGGTTAAGGCATTGCTCCATAACTGTTGATCGCCCAAAGCCCAGTTTGCCGAAACAAAGGTTGTTTGAGGCGCATCAGAAATACCAGCCCATTGTTTTCGGTATCCCGCTTTAAAATCGATATAATTCTCAATACCAGATAGGGCAGGATTTAATAAATATTGATTAAAAATATACTGTGTATACTGTGGCTTTTGCTGAGAAAAAGCACTCACCGAAACCAAGAATGAGAGTAAAAATAAATATTTTTTCAATTGATTTATCTGATTATGGTGAGCGGTCCGGTTACTGATTTCCTCCCATTTCTAGGGTTAATAATATAGTAATAACTCCAACAGGGAGCGGTTCATTTTGAAAGTTACCATCAAAGGGGATTCGATATCCATTGCTAAAAAACACCCTGTTTCCATTTCGGTTAAAAACCTCTACTGTTGCTTTAGGATAACTTTCTAGATAGTTAATGTTCCACACATCATTAACATTATCTCCATTAGGTGTAAAGGTATTTGGTGGTGATAAAACCTGTAATACTTTAACCTATCAGGGATAACGAAAGTAAGTTGAAAAAAATTAACACATTCTGAGAAAATGTATTATTTCATATACCGAAACCATTTGATTAATGTATATTTCGAACCTACAGGCTGGTGTTTCACTAACCAGGCTAAGCTTTACTTCATCAATCTTATAATACTACTGAATATATAAGGATAAATTTTCGGTTTGTGAGACACCAACCGATAGATAGAATAATATTCTGAATAACTAATTGAAACACTAATAGAATATTTAATCTTCACTTTGATCTGACTGATCTCCACTGCCCAATTGTTCTGAAAAATCTTTTGCCCGATCATCTGCTGCTGTATCACCTTGCTTTTCTGGCTCTAGATTCTCATCCAAACGATCATTCCAATCATTTAAACCTTTAGAAGGGTTTTCCTTAGCCTGCTTCGAAAATTTAGATTTTTCCTGATCTTTGTTTTGATTTTCCATTGTGGTTAATGTGGTTAGTTTATAATCAAAACATCCCGGAAGGAAATAAAGTTTCTGTAAGTCTGCTTATTTTTTAACAGGCTCATCTTTTGCATCCTTAAACTCCTTCACACTTCTACCCATTCCACGCATTAATTCTGGCAACTTTTTACCGCCAAAAATTAGCAGGATTACAACCCCAATCAATATGATTTCTATAGCTGACATAAATTTATTTTAAACAAGATACGTTAAAATGAATGATATTGTTTTGAAAGGCAATTTATTTGTGATTAAACCAATAATGCCTTTAATCTTCTATCCTTAATTATTGGAACTTTACCATGCCTGATGAATTCCGCAAAGCCACGTAACTGTTTAATGGATTTTATGGCTTCGTAACCTTCATACGTTGTCCTGATCTTATTCAGCAATAATGTATCCGTTTTAAACATATCACTTTCAGTAAGCAGTCCTTTTTTTAAGAAGAGTTTTATCAATTCTGTCATTTTTCCATTTGCGTACAGATGAAGCGGGAGTTTAAATACCTCATTGTTTAACTTTTCAAAGGTTTCATTGATCCATTTAACTTCTGTATCATCGTTTACTGCGATTATTCCATCACTTAGCACAACAGCATTTAAAAACTGTCTCGCCCTTTGCCGGGTAATAATTTCCCCATGAATCCCATCTCGCAGGGTATAATCTAAACGATCAGCACAAAGCGATGGCATAGGCTGTTCTAAAATATTAAAAGTGCCGTAAATGATCTGATTGGCATTATAGCCATATTTAAGCAAAACATCCGGAATTTCAGATTTATAAATCACCTCTGCGAAAATCTTTTCATGATAATCCTCTCCAGCATGATCAAATACATAATCACCAACATGGGAAAAAGCCGTATGAGAAACATCATGTAGCAAGCCGGCAATCTGTTCCAGTTCCGAGCCACCCATTTTTTTTATCAACATGGCTACACCTATGGCATGCTCTAAGCGTGAATGGCAAATGGATGGATTAACCAGAAAAATTGCGCCACTCTGGTGTATGCCAGCTAAACGTTTTAAAGCATCTGTTTGCAAAAGCGCCTCAAATACCTGTGGAAATTCCATATTTCCGTATAAAAAATCGTTTAGTTGAATCATATAGATGAGAATAAATTTTGAACCACAATTATACTAATTTATTTAGTAAAAAATATAAAATAATGATTCATATGATGATTCAAAAACTATTTATATTAGTCAAAAAACAACTTTCAAATATTTTGAAAGCTATTATTACAAATTAATGATCTACATTTCAAAAGATATAAAACAAGCAAATTAATAAAACGTTATTATTGTAAATAAACGATAATATGGCAACTGCTCAACAGATTAGAAAAGCATATATAGATTATGTTTTAACCAATGATGAAAAACCAAAAACGGTATATTCTTTTGCAAAGAAGATTAAAATTACCGAAGCAGAATTTTATCAGTTTTTTTCTTCTTTTGAAAGTATAGAGAAAACCATATGGTTTGAATTCACTTTTGAAACCATTAGTAAAATAAAGGAGCAAGAGGTTTGGTTACAATATACCTCACGTGAGAAAATGCTTTCTTTTTTTTATAGCTATCTTGAAAATTTAAAAAGCGAACGTAGCTTCGTTATTTATAGTTTAAAAAATTATAGGGGTAAGTTTTCTACGCCAGATATATTGGCTGGAGTAAAGCCTATTTTTGAGAATTTTGCACAGGAAATTATTGATGATGGCTTAGAAAGCGGTGAATTGGCTGAACGTAAATTTTTAACTAAACGTTATAAAGATGCCCTTTGGATTCAATTTTCATTTATCCTTAATTTTTGGATTAATGATGACAGCGATGGTTTTGAGAAAAGTGATGAGGCTATTGAAAAAGGAATCAACGTTACCTTCGATCTTTTTCAGCATTCACCTATTGATAACCTGATTGATTACGGGAAGTTTCTATCCAGAAACGGGAAGTTTAAAGAAAAAATGGGATTATAATCATTGATGAAGACACAACAGAGTATTCCAACAACTAAAGTAGAGCGCTCAGCAAAATTTGTAAAAACAGGTTTTCAGATTGGCGGAAACTATATCAAGCACTATTCAAAAAAACTGTTCAATCCTGATATGGATAGAGACCAGTTAAATGAAGATAATGCAACTGATATTTATAAATCATTGAGTGAACTTAAAGGTAGTGCTTTAAAAATAGCGCAGATGTTGAGTATGGATAAAAACATCCTGCCAAAATCTTATGTAGATAAATTTACGCAATCGCAATACAATGCCCCTCCCCTTTCAGGTCCTTTAATTGTGCGTACATTTACCAAAAACTTTGGCAAAACACCTGAGCAGATTTTTGATACATTTAATTTGAATTCCAGCAATGCTGCATCTATCGGACAGGTGCATCAAGCTACGCTCAATGGCAAAAAGCTCGCTGTTAAAATTCAATATCCAGGAGTTGGCGACAGTATTTCATCGGATTTAAAGCTGGTAAAGCCATTTGCTTTTCGCCTATTGGGAATGTCAGAGCGGGAATTAAATATCTACATCAAAGAAGTTGAAGAACGCTTATTGGAAGAAACAGATTATGAGCTTGAAGTAAAGAGATCAATCCAATTTTCTGAAGATTGCAAAAATCTCGATCATGTAGTTTTTCCTAAATACTATCCAGAGTTATCCGGTAAGCGAATCATTACGATGGATTGGTTGGATGGCTTACATTTAAAAGAGTTTTTAAAAACCAACCCTTCTCAGGAACTAAGGAATAAAATTGGTCAGGCACTTTGGGATTTTTATAATTTTCAGCAACATGAACTTCGTGCTGTTCATGCAGACCCTCATCCGGGGAATTTTATGATTACGCCCGAAGAAGATTTAGGTGTAATTGATTTTGGCTGTATAAAAGAACTGCCAAATGATTTTTATTATCCTTTCTTCTCGCTAATTTCTACAGATGTGATCAACGATAAAACTAAAACGATTGATGCCTTTAGAAAACTGGACATGATCCATACGGATGACACAGAGGATCAGGTAGAATTTTATTATAAATCGTATAAAGAAATGATCAGCCTTTTTGCGAAACCTTATATCAGTAAGGTGTTTGATTTCAGCAAAACAGAATTTTTTGAGCAACTGTATCTTTATGGTGAGAAGATTTCAAAAATGCCAGAATTTAAACAGGCCAGAGGTGTAAAACATTTTATTTATGTGAACCGTACAAACTTTGGCTTATATCAAATTTTACACGAATTAAAAGCGATGGTGAATACGGATACTTACGAGCCGACTTTAAATAGATAATTAACTGTTTTTTTTCACCACATTGATCATGTGGTCAATATCAAATGGCTTTTCGATATAATCATCAGCCTTGCATTCTTTTGCCTCTTCAGGCAGTTTATTAGAGGTGGAGGTGAGTACAGCAGAAACATCTTCAGTTTCAGGATCAGATTTTAATTCCTTAATTATTTCTGATCCTTTCTTTTTTCCTTTGATGTGATCATCTACAATCACAACATCCGGTTCAATTTCATCTATTCTTTCAACTGGATCAGTGGTTAGTGATGCAGTAACATCAAACCCCTCTTCTTCCAATACCTGGTCCATTATTTCAAGAATTTCTTTATTGTCCTGAACGAGCACAACCTTTTTCTTCATAGAGTTTGTAAGAATATTTTTTTAAAGATAACAAAAAGGAACTATTCAAAATTCAATCCTTCATTTTTTTACAATTGGATCAATAATTTTTCATGATTTCGTCTTGAATTAAAGCCCGTTCGTCGAGAATTTTATATCAATGGTATAAAAGCCACAAATGGCTTGCAACGTTTTTCCAGTAGTTGCGTCTTATCTACAAAACAACAATAAAAAACTTAAACAATTCAATAACAATTAATTAACATTTAATTATTAAATAAAAGACATTATGAAAACTTCAATCAAAACCCTAATCGCAACATCATTAACAGCAATCGTTTTATCTACAGCTGCATTTTCAACAAGCGTTTCTGCTTCAGAAGTTCACCCTTTAACAATTTCGGCATTAGGGAGCTTTAAAAAAGTTTCTGTGAAAGGAAATGTTGAAGTTATTTTAATTCAGCGGGCCAACAATGGTGTTGCTTATGCAGAAGACAATGCAGGAACTGTTAAAATTATGCACGATGGTGATGTTCTCCGTATAACTTCTACAGACAGAACAACTGCGAAAGTAATTGTCTACTTAACAGATATCTACAGAATTGAAGCAGCAGAGAATGCAGTTGTTAAAACTGAAGGCAAATTAAACTCAAAATATCTTCAAATCTTTTTAAAAGGAAATGCACATGCAGAAATTAATACGACCACAGAAGGATTATATACTGTTATTCAAGATAACGCAGATCTAAAATTAAGCGGCTCAACTGATAACCATACACTGGTAATGGGCAACACACAAAAACTTACAATTGATAAGTTTGCTGCTTTAAAAACCAATATTAGCTCAATAGAAATAGCAGCAGTAGGTAAAGAAATTGCATCAATCAACTAAATTAAAACATACTCTTATCTCTGGCTTTCTGATTCTTCAGGAAGCCATTTTTATTTTCAGCTCACAAACTTCAGATTATCTTCAGAATTGATCTGTAACTTGAACAAATTTGAATTAAATGAGCAATATATTTAAAAGCCGATATTCCATACTTATTGGCTTTATTATCTATTTTATTACCTTATCTTTTGTTATCCGCACTATTTTATTTGTGCTATCTTTTCCACATGCTGATTTTAGTTTTTTAGAAATCATTAAATGTTATCTCTTCGGATTCTTCTTTGATTTTGGAACAGCTTTAATCATCACTTCATTTTATGCCTTGTATTTAATGATTTTTCCAGATCGGCTCTACCATACAAAATGGAATAAAGTAATTACCCTTTCTACATTCTTTCTTTTCCTTTTAATAACACTTTTTTCATTTTTTGCTGAAATCACCTTTTGGCAGGAATTTGAAAGCAGATTCAATTTTATTGCTGTCGATTACCTCATCTATACCTACGAAGTAATTCATAATATCAATGAGTCTTATCCATTACCATATTTAATTTCAGGTATGGTAATTATCGCTTTAACCATCTTATACACTTTTAATAGATTAAAGATTTTTAAATTAAGTTTCGAAAGTAGAACACCTTTAAAAAACCGATTGATTTACACTGTTCCACTGATTCTGACTGCCGTTTTGTTCTCGCTAGTTATTAAAAATAGTGCTGCAGAACAAGGCAATAACCGTTATGCCAATGAGCTGAGCAAAGCGGGTATTTATTCTTTCTTTGCGGCATTTAAGAATAATGAATTAAACTATCATGAGTTTTATAAGCTTATTAATAGCAAAAATGCTTTTACCATTGTAAAAAACCAACTGGCTCAAAAAGGCGTATCCTTTAAAAAAGGTTTAACAATATCACGTGAGATTAAGGGAACAGCATTAACTTATAGTCCCAATGTGATTATGATTACAGTGGAAAGTTTAAGCGCCGAATTTTTGGCTCACTATGGAAATATTCAAAAACTTACTCCATATCTGGATACCATTGCCAATAAAAGTGTTTTCTTTAGCGATATGTATGCCACAGGTACCAGAACCGTTAGAGGAATGGAAGCACTTACCCTATCTATCCCGCCAACGCCAGGTAGCAGTATTGTGAGGCGAAATGACAATGAGAACCTATTTACGGTTGGTCATGTATTTAAAGAAAAAGGGTATACAAATACTTTTTTTTATGGCGGTGATGGCTATTTTGATAACATGAATCACTTTTTTGGTAACAATGGTTATAACATTGTAGACAGAGGAAGGAAGTTATTAGACGAAACCTATCAGGGCAGTAGAAAGTTAATTACAGACCAAGATGTGACTTTTGAAAACGCCTGGGGCATTTGTGATGAAGATATTTTTAATGTGGTAATTAAAGATGCTGATGAAAAATATAATCATCAACAGTTGTTTAATGATTTCGTGATGACCACATCCAACCACAGACCTTTTACCTTTCCAGCGAATAAAATTAACCTCCCATCAGGTAGCAGAGAGGCCGCTGTAAGATATACCGATTATGCGATTGGGAAATTTATCGAGAAAATTAAAACCAGACCCTATTTTAAAAACACAGTTATTATCATTGTTGCAGATCATTGCGCTAGCAGTGCTGGCAAAAATGAAGTTGACATCTCCAAATATCAGATTCCCTGCATGATTTTTAATTTAAAGAATCAGCCCCATATGAATATTTCTAAAATGACCTCACAAATAGACTTGTTTCCAACGCTGTGGCATTTACTGGGCTGGAATTATGATAGTGAATTTTATGGTCAGAATGTTTTGGATGATGATTACCAACCACGTGTATTTTTAGGTACTTACCAAAAACTGGCCTATCTTAAAGGCGACAGTTTACTCCTTTTAAGTCCACATAGAAAGATAGACACCTATTTATATGATAAATCTAAAAATATACAGATTCCTCATCAACTGTCGAAAAAAGTGATGGATGAAGGCATTGCAAATTATCAAACAGCCTTTGATTTATTTAAAGATGGTAAATTGAAACTGAAATAACCTTATAATATCAATTCGATTATAATATGTCTACGATACTATTTGAGTAGGATATTTATATTTTTAACTACCCACCCTTTGGGTAGCCTCCGATATATCAATAAAGGCGATTGTAATTCTCCTCTTTTAGAGAAGTGGGCGCAGACCAGAGTGTTAAAAATTTAAATCAATTATAGAAACCAACCTTATAGGCCTTCAAACATCTATAAGGTTGGTTTACGATGAAATTAGTTTTCCATCATAGAGGCAATCTCTTTTTCGATAGATTCTATTTCTTTTGTTTTAAGTTTCTTAACAGTTTCTTTCTTACTCTCCAGATATTTAACCCCAACACGGAGCGCACTTAAACCAGAAACACCTTGCAGCTCTTCCAATTCAAGTTGTTCTAAATCATCATTAAAATAACCCTCCACCTGCATGTACTTAATGTACTCCATATATTCTTTAGCTTCATCAGGATTGAAATAAACCATCGAAACTTTATGTGGCTGGGTTAAACGCTCATTTTTATCTTTAATCAATACTTTATCAATACGTTTCTTCACTACCTCATAACGAATATTATAGGCACCTTCTACATCAAATCTTCTTTCATCATTTCTAAAACTGATGTCAATAGCATTTGAATGTATAAAAATCAGTTGAGTCGTTTCCAAAGGAAATGGCATTTGTCCTATTAACCCTTTAGATAACCTTGCAATTTCTACCATTGATGTTAATTGCCATAACCGAATATTTTTGAGGTATAATAAATCAAAGGGTTTATTCGGTGCGATCTCCTGTCCGATATAAATATCATATTCCACCCCGTCTGTTCTGAATTTAGCAAAATAGCAAGGATAGGAAGCCTGCAGATTCGCCTGTGATTTTTCCAGGTATTGACTAACCTCGGTATTAATCAATTGCATAGAAACTTCGAGCTGTCTGCGGTTGGCATAAGCTGCACCAGTTTCCGGAACAATAACTTTAAAATAATCATCTACAATATCAGCCGTTTGTGGATAATTGGCTTTAATAATAGAAAGAAATGGATAAACCTCTACGGTTAGAAATTCATTAAGCTGGCTTTCATCGTTTGAAGATGCCAGGTTACCAATTCTCTTAACCCAATCCTTACAATTATATAAAATCTTATCTGTAATCTCCAGCGTTACCAATTTTTTTATGCCTTTAAGGGCAATTGTCAAATGACTTAAAAGTACATTTAAATCATCTTTAAGTGCTTTGTTACGCTCAATTGTAGAGTTGCGAATATCAATGGCTCCGAATAACGGGTACATTTTTTTAAAGGTAACCGTTTCAATTTCATTGATCTTGGCTTTACCATTATTTTTCTGAATAAACCGCCAGATGGCTTCGTTGAATTTCCATTGTACCGACGGCTGTAAGGCTGTAAATTTATCCATCAGCACTTCATCCATCTTGGCATTAAAATCTTCAATGTTGTATTGAAAAAGCTGTCCAATTAAAGGCATTGCCGGGCGCAATCTCGATAATAATTTATCATCAATAATTACTTCATGATCAGAATAAACCTCCAACACACCAGCCAGTTGCGTATTATAATAAACAGGCAATACCGAATATGAACATACGCCAGCCTCTTTAAGCACTCTCAAAAATGGATCTTTAGTAATCTGATCATCATTAATAGAACTCACAAAAATAGCCTTAGGGTTTTCCTTGTACTTATCTACCAGCGAATAAAATACTTCCTCTTCCAGGTTAGACGCCTTGGCAGAATTAATTAATTTACTTTGAGAAAATTCCTTATGATCAAAAACAAGTTTGTTATTTACCGTTAAAAAAGGCATCAACCCAAACTCCAGGTTTCCATCACCACTTAAGCTTTTCAAAGCCTGGATTACATGTGTATAAGCTTCAGTTTGATAATTGTGATTCACCAAGGCATCACGGATCCCATCAATAGAGTGTTGCAACGTTACATCCGTGATGGAAATGATGCTAAATCCATCGAAAGTAAAATCTTTAAGCGGTAAATGCTTTAGTAAGTACTCAAGTTCATTATCCTCCTGAAAATGTTTACCAAGCTCCTCGAAATTAAGTTCAGGCAGTTCACCCTTATATTTAATATCTACAAACTTGGTATCCGTTTGAATATTATAATACTGTGTAAGCTTGGTTTCCTCATTAACATGACCGTATATAATCTCACTTTTAATTACCGAAGTAAAGTTGTAGAAACGATTTAAGATAATGTTATAAATAAATTTGAGCTGCTTCTTTTCTACCGGATCACTATCTTTAGTAACTTTATTTTTAGGATCGTGATCTTTGAAGAAATTATAAAATGCATTGGTACTGAAGAATATTTCATCCGGAACAGGCGTACTTAATGCCCAGAAAAGGTCATCTTCATTATCCATTAAGGGTGTAAGAATGGTAAAAATTAATTCCAGTGTATCTTTATATCGAACCAGATCTTTTGCTTTAATACTGTTTAAAAGCACTTTCTCTTTCTCAATTTTTTCTAAAAGAAACCTGTAAAATTCAGATTTTACAGACTTTTCAGTCTTCAACCTGCCTTTTAAATATTCAACGAGCGGACGAAAAGACAAAGAAGATTCTATCTGAAAGTTAACACACTCGTTTTTATTTATCTGTATTACATTGGTATTCATGCCTGGGTTTCCTTTCTATGGAATAAATTTATTTGCTATCTTGTTCAATACAAAGATATTAACAGTTTTCACTAATATAGGTCTGTAAAACGTAATACTTAAATTATTGCCTTATATCCTTGATGTTACAAATTTAGTACCTAAAGTTTAAAGAGATGTAAGGATACCAGCCTTCTGAGGAGTGTCCCATCACAAATCGCACAACCGTAAGCGATGCCGGAGCGAAATAAAGCCCCCCACCTACTCCATGGTGCCATGTATTGGAAACTTCATTACGTTGCCAAACCCTGCCAACATCATAAAATCCTAATAAGCCAATTTGTCCGGGTAAGACATAACTGACCAAATCTCCCAGTTTTGCCCTCAATTCTAAATTATTATAGAAAATATGTTCACCTGCAAACCTAAACTGACGGTAGCCTTGAAGATTTCCCTGTCCACCGAGATATAAAGCCTGATAAAATGCTGGTTTGCCAACAGTTACGCCTCCACCAAAACGATCAGCCAGAATAAAGTTTTTCCTTCCATCTAAATTCTTATACAAGGCAATACTTGCGGTAAGCTGCCCGAAAGAATTTGAATATTGATTAACACCTTTATAGCCAAGCAATTTAAAATCAACAAAACTGCCTAAGGTAGGAAGCAAATCATTATCTCTGGTGTTATTGGTAAAATTAACAATGGCACCTGCAAACATTTTTTCATTGCGAACCGTTAAACTATCCGCAGAATGTAATTGCTCCGGATTAAGGATAAAACGCCCATCATTATCCTCTTTATTAAACTTATAATATTGATAAGACGGACCAACTGAAAAAGTAGATTTCGGCTTGCGCCACCTAATGGCTGCGTCAATCTGATACAAATTAAACCTGGCCCTGTAATAGCGAATATCATCACCATGCTCGTCAAAATGGGTATCATTACCTAAACCGAAGAAATTCTGATTGTTATTTGGTGCATAAGCATTACCGTTGATGAGTAAATCACCCTTACCCAATGCCTTTAACCACTCCCCCTTATAATTAAAGCGAAAAGCCTTTGTAGAGAATGAATGCAAAAACGAAACCGTTTGAGAATTTCCCCAAGGTTGTTTCCGGAAACCCGGATTGGTTTGCTTGTAAATTAAACCCAACAAAATCCCATCATCTCTATTGTAACCAGCATTTAAATTGTATGATCTCCGCACATACATATCTTTAGGGATGTAACTAAAGTTTGCCGTATCATTAGAAATAATTTTGCTGATTTTATTTTGATCATTACCCACATAAGTTGCCTTATCTGTTCGTCCGTATAATTTAACGGTACCTTTACTATTGGCAAAATCGTAATACTTATCGCCTTTGCCTCCAATAATCCTGATTTTAATGGCAGAATTTTTATTATCAAGAATTAAACTATCATTCCCGTTATGCATATACACCCGAATTTCATTAGTCACCTTCGGATCGAACTTGCGATCGAACAATTCATCCTTGATATTGCCTTCTTTAGATATTTTATTAATCTTCACCCGCAAACCATTGTCTTTGGTATCGCTGATCTTAATTAATTCATTTTTATTCGTGACTTCAATATCAACAATTCGGTTAAAGAAGTGATAGTAATCATTCATCAGTTTTGGCAAACTGGCCACCCGCTCACGCAACCTTTTTAAAAATTCATCATGATGCAGTGAATAGCTTGGCTCAGGAAGTTTCCGCAATGCCTTTTCAAAAACAGCATCATTATAATTGGCACAGAAATCTTTAACAATCTGATTAAATTCATCTTCTTCTATGTTTGCAGTCCAGCGGCTACTGATTTCCCTTCCCTCCCATAAAAACCAATTGATGTTTTGTATTGGCCGTTCGTAGCCTTGCATCATTGGCAGCAATGATGATGATTGTGTAAAGCGTTGTAAAAAACCGTCTGAACGGAAGAAAACCTGATCACGGTCTCTAGGCACAGGGGTGTAATTTGAACCCTCCTTGGTTTTAGTTTCCTTCCAGCGCCATTGATCTTCATGCCTGTCCCAATCGCCAAGCAATACATCGAGCGATCTTGCCTTAACCCAGGCTGCACCATTCAAATTATTATCATTGTCATCTGTTAATTTCTTGTCCATTTTAGGTGAACTGTCTGATTCACCTACAGGTTCACGCTCCTCAAATAAACATAGCGTATTGGCAAAAGCTGATTCAAATTCTCCTAAACCATCATCTGGGGAAACCCAGCCAATAATCGGATTGGAATGTGGAATTTTTGCAGCATCGGCCAAATCTGGAACAACCAATGCAGAAAATGGGTGCTGGGCAGACATGTTATCTTTAATCACATCTTTTGCAAAGGTGTTACGCAAAGCTTCAGGAAGCAGTACCTCCGGATATTTTTCGATACTCCGCAATACATATTCCTTCCCGTCTTTATCTTCTAATCTTAAAGAGCGTGATTGATTACCTCCACCCCGTTGAGTGGCTTTAAGGCCACCTTTCATTTTTGATACATGCAATACCGGAACTTTGGTTCTTTCTGCATATTCCTTGCGGTAATTTTCACCAAAAACATAACGATGGAAACGTCCAACACTATCATACTCCGGTTTAATGCGTACAAAAATACTATCGGCGGTAAGTGGCTTATCTCTGTTTTTAATTTTTGAAGGAATTTCCTCAAACTTCTTAATATAACTGTAAACCTTTTTAACACTGGTATCCGAATAAATATAATACTCGTAGCGCATGTCATTATTCTTCAACTGATCGGCAATGACGTAGCCCTGTTGCATTTCCTGAAATAAGGAATTTTTACCTTTTTTATTTGGCGAAACCTTTGATCCTGATCCACTGATAATCTGCAACTGTTTCCCTTTAATCATTTGTAAACCATGCTCATGCCCAGCAACATAAGTTACATTAGGATAATCACCAAAAACACCATTAACAGACTTGATCATGTCCTTATATGCCGGATGATTCAAATCTTCAGGGCTTAAAAGTGTAGAACGCAGAAAAGGGTAAACGGAGCCTAAAACCGGCATCGGGATATATAAATTCTTATTTAAGGAAGTCAGCGGAAAAAGGTGATTCCTCAAATTAAAATAGCCACCATGCGGACCATAACTTTGGAATGGATGGTGTGAAGCCAATAAAATCACCTTGTTTTTATTTTGCTCCAGCAGCTCTTCCATGCGTACCAAAACCTCGTCTTTAGTATTGCAATCACATTCGCCTGCCGGATTGGATTTTTTATATGGGAATAGCCACCATTCGCTGTCATAAGCAATGATGGTGAGTTTATCAGTGAGGTTAATTGCAACCGGATCAGGACAACCATTTGCAGGAATTAATTTTAATAACGGGTCGTTCTGCGCTTTTAAATAATCATCCTGTGCTTTAATTTTCGCCAAACCATTTGGCCCTGATTTATCCCAGTCGTGATTGCCTGGAATAAAATAAACCGTTGCGCCCATATTGCGCATGGGTTCAAACTGAGAGCGTAAGATTTTTTTTGTTTCCTCTTCTTCAATGCTTCCCGGCAAGCCCATCCCGGTAGGGTAAATGTTATCGCCGAGATATACCACAGTGGTTTTCTTTGGAATAATTTGCTTGGCAGCATTTTTTAAGTCCTGCATTTGGCCGGGATTCATTTCTCCGGCATCGCCGAAAAGAATAACCCGGTATTTAACATCATCCTGAGCGAAAGAATTAAAAACAAATAAAAAAAAGAAGGTAATAATTAGGGTAAACGTTTTGATCATCGCTTAGGGGTTATTTCATATAAAGATAATAATTTTCAGAAAGGCTATTTAACCTTAAACATTAAAATATTTCCTGCTGATAACGATCCACCTTCATTTGAAATATAAAGATTATTATCCCGATCAAACGCAATACCTTCTGGTTGGTTAAATGCATCACCTTTTAGGGCCTGAGTTGATTTTATTTTAAAGTTTGCATCCGTAATAACCAATAACTTATTCATGGATGAAAGCACATACCACTCTCCTGTTTTCGGATTTTTAGTCAATGCCGATGGACGGAAATTCATTTTAGATGTACCTGCCGCATCAGCAATTTCCTGATGAGACAGCGCAAAAGTTCCTGAGGGCGTGAAGGTGCCCTTGTTAAATTTAAAAGCGAAAATTTCAGTATCGCCCTTCTTACCTTTTTTCACTTCTTTAGTTAAAACATATACTGTTCCAGCTTTTTCATCAGCAGCCAAACCTTCATATTCAGCTTTTGGCACCAAATCTTTTGTTTTAATAACATCGGTCACTTCAGGTGTATTAATTTTTGATATGGGAAAAGTATGCAGTTCTCCATTACTTTTTAACACAATTACCTGATCATTGATGATCGCCAGGTCTTCATAATCCCCTTTCCCGCCAAATTTGGTGAATTGAGCCTCTTTATCATTTAAGCCTAAATGAAATAAATCTCCATCCTCATCCTGAATAGCAAACACTTGTTTCGGATCACCATTATGAAAAGTAATGCCTGAAATTTCGAACAAATTCTGCGGCATATTATATTTAACCGGATTGGCCAAATCATAAGGAAAATCTGCTTTTTCAGTAGTGGAAATGCTATTTTCAGTCGCTGCTTTATCCTTCTTTTTATCTTCTTCATCATGCTGACCGTTTACACATGAAACCCCAATAAATGCTATGGCAAAAAGTATAATGATAGAAGTCAGTTTTGTTTTATTCTTATTCATAAATTGAAAATTTAATACTTGTTTTTTAAAAATTGATAGATGGCCTGTTGTGAAGCAATGGCAGGTTCACCAGTCTGGACGGGAACATTTTCCATTTGATCATTTATCATAACAGCTTGCACGTTATCCTGTTTTTGAATCTCAATAATTTTCAGGATTTCTTTTTTAATTTGCTCGTCATAAATAGGAAAGCAAACTTCTATCCTGCGGTAAATATTCCGGTTCATCCAGTCTGCAGAGCCCAGATAAACATCATTTTTACCGAGGTTATGGAAGATAAAAATCCTTCCGTGTTCCAGGTAACGGTCTACAATTCTAGTAACTTTAATGTTTTCGCTCATTCCTTTCACAACCGGAATTAACCTGCAGATGCTTCTCACCATCATCTCAATCTTCACTCCAGCCTGCGAAGCTTCGTAAAGTTTATTGATTAAAACCTTTTCCTCCAGGTTATTCATTTTGATGGTGATGGCTGCTGGCTTACCCTGTTTGGCATGTTCAATTTCTCGCTCAATTAGCTGTAAAAAAGCCTGCTGAAGATTAAACTGAGCCACCAGTAAATGCTGAAAAGGAATCAAATCTGCAGAAGTTGGTTTCACTCGTTTGGCCAGAAAAATAAACAATAATTCTACCTCACGAAGCATTTCTTTATGGGCCGTCATTAAAATATGATCGGTATAAAATGAAGCGGTGCTTTCGTTAAAATTCCCGGTAGCAAACAATCCCAGATAATGCATCCGGCCTGCTACCTCACGTTTCACCAGGGCTACTTTTGCATGAACTTTAAGCGCTGTAACACTGTAAATAATGTCTACCCCTACCGATTTCATTTTTTTAGCCCATTTGATGTTGTTTGCTTCATCAAACCGGGCCTTCAACTCAACCAGAACGGTTACTTTCTTCCCATTTTTAGCGGCACTAATTAAGGCATTTACAATTTTCGAATCGCTCGCTACCCGATAAAGGGTGACATAAATCTCCTTTACCGCATCATCTATAGCGGCCTCATTAAAAAACCGCAACACACTATCATAACTCTGAAATGGCGTATGAATGATGATATCTTTTTTGGTTATGGCTGCAGTAAGCGTATCTGCTACAAAATCAGTATTGCAAATTTTTGTCCAAGGAATATTTAATAATCGGTCATTCTTCACCGGAAAACTCATCAGGTCTTTTAGATTATGGTATTGACCGCCTTCTACCATATTTGCTTTTTTAAGGTTGAAGAGTTTTTTCATCACTTCAAAAACATGGTCAGGAAGGCCAGGCTGATGTAAGAAACGGGTGGCCAAACCCAAATCACGCTTCATTAGCTGCTTTTCCAGTTGCTCAGATAAACTTCCAGAATATTCATCTTTTAAATCGATCTCTGCATCCCTGGTAATTTTAAAACTAAAACAACCTAGCACTTCATGATGAGGAAAAATACGATCTAAATGAAAGCGAATAATATCATCCAGAAAAACAACAAACGTTTCTTGCTCACCATCTACTTTGTAAAATCTGGGCAGCTCGTTTGATGGAATATTTAGAATAACAGACTTGGTTTCATCAACATTTTTTAAAGTAATCAGGAAGTACAGCTCATTATTTGCGGGAAAAAAATTAGTTTCCTGATCTAAATAAACTGGTTGTAAAAAGGCCATCACCTGACTCAAAAAATAGCGTGTAATTGATTTTTGAATCTCAGTTGGAAATGGTTGCCCGTAAAGCAGGTTAATGTGTTGTTCCTTTAACTGTGGAATAATCTCCAGTTGCAGGATTCTACCATATTGCTGTTGCTGACGGGAAATTAAATGATTGGCACTTTTTAGCAGATCTTCTTCAATGTGAATATCATTATTCTCCTTATTGCTCAATTTTTCCAGTGCGAGTAATACAGGCATCCGAACCCGATAAAATTCATCGAGATTTGACGAAAAAATAGAAAGAAATTTAATCCGCTCCAGCAATGGAACGGTACTTCGGCCAGCTTCTGTTAAAATTCGTTCATTAAATTTTAACCAGCTTAAATCTCTGTTAAAAAAAGCAGTTTCAGTCGTTTGTTCCATTAAAGTTTACCGTAAGCCGCATAGGCAATAACAAAAGCCAATACCGCAGCAATTAACCCAAACATAAAAATATTGTAAGCCAGGCGAATAAGTTTGTATTTCCGGCCTAGAACAACTCCTTGAGAATATACATCTGTAATCAGCGTGCCATACAAAAAGTCTTTGTCATTCATTACCTGGATCATCCCATCGGTATAACTGGGCAAACTCATTTTATAAAAGTTACCGAAAAACAGCAGGTTTACCTTTTTATTATCCATATCCTCCTGGGTAAATTCTCCTTCAGGGATGGATGGACGGGTTGACAAAATAGAAACCACTACACAGCTTAAACTCACAATCAGTAAAATAAAAGTGGGAATAATGAGGTTGCCATGATCTTCCAATCTTCTTAAAAGCAAACTCACAATTAGCGAAAGCATAATAGAATTTACGGTAATTAAAATATGCGCCTTATTATCGGCCATATCACTCAATCTTTGATTGTTGGCTGACGTAATCCTGAACATGGTTTCGATCCCTTTATCCGGTCGATCACTTTTGCCCTTCTTCTTAAAATCTTTATTGTCAGGCACCAATTGCGGCGCAAAATTTTTAGGTTCCTCCTGCTCAACGGCTATTTCTTCCTGGGTGGTGAGTTTGCTTTTAAGTTTACTGATATTGGCCTGTTTCTGATCGGTAAGTAGCAGCGCAGCATAGTCGGTTTGGTAATGATGAGATTCCATAAACTGAATGTCTCTTTTTCGCCAATCCAGTTTGCTAATTTTTTTATCGTAAATCAGTTCAACTTCCTTATGCATTAGTTTTCCCTTCTTGCGGAAATCAGGCAACCCCAGATGAAATAAATCTGCATCGCAGATGATTTTATCGATCTGATTTTTTGGATCCTGTGGAATCCTGGTGGCTAAAATGGCACTTTTAACGCTTTCTTTAATTTCATTGCTGACCTGATGTTCTGTTAAAAATTTTTCGGCCAGTTCCGCACCTTTTTCCTCATGTTTCAGCGCATCATCAAAATAACCTGTATCATGAAAATAGGCCGCAACGGTTATGGTAAAAAAATCCTGTTCGTTTAACTGATAATGATTGGCAATTTGCTGCGCAGCGTTTACCACTTCCTGGGTATGTTCCATGTTGTGATAAACCAATCTTGGATCATGATGGGTATGAAAGTAATTGCCAACGTATTTTTCTACCTCGTGTTGCAATTGTTTATAGTCTATGGGCATATGGTTGTAATGTGATCTTTTTTAATGGTACGCATCTACGGTTTTGTAAATCTTTTAAAACTAAAAATTACCGGTAATAATGGATATAAAACTACGCTAAATTTAAATAAAATACAGCCTTTTAACATTTAACAAAATTTAAACTTCATTGTGATGCAAATGAAATCAACGTAATTTAATCAGGATGGTTTTTATTACTTCATGCCTTAACCAAGGTAATACTTGTTAAAAACGGTTACAATACCCTGAAAATAAAGGCAATGCCAGATTTACGATATTTTTTAAAAAAAAAGTTTTTCAAAAGCCGATGCAATTTTGTAACATTGCACTCGCAAAAAGCAAATGCTTTTTCGGGGCCTATAGCTCAGCTGGTTAGAGTAGAAGACTCATAATCTTTTGGTCCCTGGTTCGAGCCCAGGTGGGCCCACAAAAATTAAATTGCCCTTTGAGCATCCTCAAAGGGCTTTTTTATGGCTTTAAACGCTGTTTTCCTTAATATTTCCTCACTATTTACTGCCAATCTATCGTTAGGATTAGCATGACTTTTTGCTTAACTTAGTATAAAAAACTTAAGGAAAACTTAAGGATTTTTCAAAAACTTACGAAAAACTTAAGGAAAACTTAAGAAATAAAAGAGCATTTCTGACGAGAAGAGCATAGGTCTTCTTGTCCACAAACTACCCGATTATTTAAAGTGTAAATTATGGCTACGATTTCAGCAACAATTCTCAAGGCAGACAAACGAGCTAACGGAACATGGAACGTTAAGATTAGAATATGGCACAACAAAAAGCCTGCTTACATCGATACTGCCCATGATGTAGGGATAAAGCAAGTAACAAAAAAAAGCAAGGGAAGTGATACCCTTGTTATAAAGGATAATTTCATCCTTGACAGAATCGCGCCAGATTTAAAAAAATACCGAGACTGGATCAGCGAAAATTCAGTTTTCGTCGATCATTTATCTGCTCTTCAATTGAGGGACAGACTGTTGGAAATTGATAAAAAGGAAGAGCCCGATCAAATAGATTTTCTGGCTTTTTGCAACGAATTTATCAATGAAAAGCAGAATTCAGCTAAGGCAAGCAGTGCAAGGACGTTAGCAACGGTGAGAAATAGTCTGGTTGATTATTTTAAATCACCATTTATTCCAATCAAAGAAATTAATTATAATTTCCTCAAGCGGTATGAGGTATACCTGAGATCAGAAAGATCACTCACGAGAAATAACCACAGCGGAACCTCTCGCAGTTATCTACAGAAAGGTATTTCAGACTCGGGGCTTCATAATCATATGCGAGATTTAAGGCTGTTATTCAATGAAGCAAGGAACAAATTTAATGATGAGGATTTGGGCATCATAAAAATAACACACTATCCGTTCAAAAAATATAAGATTGGCAGTGCACCCATCACAGCACACCGGGATCGTCCGATAAAAGAAATCATCATGATAAGAGATACTGTACTTCCCAAAGATTCGAGAGCGGAACTTGCCAGAGATCTGTGTATGCTTTCATTTTATTTGCTGGGAATGAATGCTGCAGATTTATATGAGCTGCCTGTAGTAACTGAAATAGGCGAGAGAATCAATTACAATCGAGCAAAGACGAGCAATAAAAGAAAAGACAAGGCTTTCATCAGCGTAAAGGTAACCAGTGAAGCCCTTCCCCTGCTCGAGAAATATGCTGGAAAACTTCAATTGAGATATTCATCCACTGCTGGCCTCAATTCTGCCATAGATAAGGGATTAGCGGTTGTGAGCGAAATCACTGGAATACCTAACATCGACTTTTACGATATGAGGCATTGTGTCGGAACATGGGCAAGAAGAAAGCTAGGTTATAGCAAAGATGATGTCGCGGAAGCTTTAAATCAAACTGACAGAACGGTTACAGATACCTATATTGCCCAGGATTGGAATCTGATTGACAGGATTCAGAAGAATGTTATTAATCTCATATCGGGAGAAAACGATGCTAAGTCGTAAATTGATCATCGTTTAAAACCCTTAAGATTTGCAATGACCTGGAAATAACCTCAAGAGCTAAACGACTCATCCTGTAAACTGAAGAGTGTCGACCATCTTTGATTGGCTCGAGTAATCCATGATCAATCCATCTCAATACGTTCTTCCGACCATAAAGTTGAAAAGCCACAGATTTGTTTATATAGGGTCTGATAATTCCTAATCTGACCAGCGTCACTATTGTGGCCAATCCTGCAGCCTGATCTACAACATAGCTGAGCTGGAAATCAGTGATATGCCAAATGTTCATCTATTGGAAACCTCCAGATAACTTACCCGGTTACTTTTTGAAGCGATTCCCTCGAGCTCTAGTACCTTTAGCACATTTTTTCTCATTCCACTGCTACACGGCTTTATCAACTTTTCTTTTATCCAGCGATCAACCGTAGATCTTCCATATCGCCTGTAGGCTTCTACTTTAGTAATGTAAACATTTGGTGCGTGAAATAACAAAAAATCTCTTGTGACACCAGATTCGATCGCAGTCTTAAATAATCTGATAAATTGACTGATCCTTGAGCCAACCTCAGTTTTTGGATTTGAACTAATCATTCCTTTCTAGCTTCTTTTATGTTATGCAATAACTTAAAAGTATAGTGGAAACGAGCAATAAGAAAAAAATGAACTTATTTGAGCCAAAATAGACTGATTATGAAAGCAATGTGAGCTTCTATAATTGTTTAAGCCTAATGTGCAGTTCCTGCACAAATACAGCAATTGCGAAACATAGCCGAGTATTTGCAGAATACAAGGCTTCCGGCCGTCCAGTGGACGGCCGGAATTTTTTAAGAACATAAGGTTAACGGTTGCGTGCATTATTTAGAGGGATTAAAAAACACTCTAAATCTCCTTTGAACATTTGCCAATTAGAGAAGCACCAACTTAGCATGTTCTGAATTTCTGCTCTGCGAAAAAAATAACATTGGTACCCCAAGTGCCCACACTTTGCAGGTGCTTTAAGGCTTAAAAAAATGCTTCTCATAATATCGGTCTAATTAAATAAGTCCCCCTTCGTTTCGAATGGCGAACCTCATATCCATTATTTGCAATAATACTTTTGATGATATGCTCCGCATGTTTAATGCGTACTGCATCCCCTCCCGAGATTTGCAGGAGGTCAAGGTTTGAAAAAAAACGCAGTGATCTGGCAATCTCCTGTAAAGCTTTTCTTTCTGTGGTTTCGGCTAATATACTCATGACGTTTTATTTATGGGGCGGCCTCACCGCCCCGGTGAATCAATTGAACTGAAAAGAAATGTGATCATTTTTACCAAGATCTAAGCAAAGATCAAAGGCCGCTTGTCCCCTCTGCCTGGCTGTCCCCTCAATAATGGATTTGAATTTGGCCTCATTGTCCTTGAACTTGCGAACGTTTTGAAAATAACCCGTAACCGCATTATATGCCCCAAATAAAGTGCCTTTAGTGGTGTCAAGCAATTGCGAAGAATCATTCATGGCATAAGCAAAAACATCATCCACCATATTTCTATACACGTTGGAGGTTTCATCTACTGTACCATTGCGCAGCTTATCTAGTACCTCCTGATTTGGAGCCATTGCCAACTGCACCAATTTCTTCACCTCTGCATCATTAATGCGCACCTTTGCCCAATAGCTGAAAATCTGCTCGATCTCGTCCGCGATCCTGCCCGAAATTCCCATCAGCGTATGCGCTTGTTTCAGTCTTTCCCCCGCACCCGAAGAATGGCGAATGCGGATAGAATTAGTAGAAGAACGCAAAGCAGCGTTTAAGGTATTGTTGCACACGATCCTCACAGGCGTAAAAGCAGCAGTGATACTACCAAAGCCATCATGAGAAGTGGTTAAAAATAAATACTGCTCAATCAGGTCATCCTTTCCAACCTTGATGTAAGAGGGAAGCTTGGCAGTGATAAAAATCCGCTCCCCCTTGCCCAACGCACCTGCGGTTTCATACAGGACACCCTCACCACCGCCAACGATGCTATCGAAAAAAGCGAAGGCATCACGGTTCTGCACCACGCCGTAATCCTTACCCACCACACCCAAAACCGTGTCGGAATCGGTGCGTACCGTGGCAAAATAATTGGAAACGGGAATGTCCGAGGATGCCCCGAACAAAATCGCATCTGGATCGGGTTCATTAATCAAGCGCAGGTTTGCACTATCCACAGTAAATAACGGACGTTTTTCCACTGTATAATCAAGCCCCGCAAATTGCAGCGCTTCCGCTGCCGTTGGATATTCTTCCACAATAGTTCCCAATCCATGCCAAGCCTTCTCACGTACCGAGAAAAAATTGTGCCTGTCTGTTTTTTGGTTATAAGCTAAATTGTGTGCCATAATCGTATCGTTTAAAAATTAAAGAATCAGTTAAAGATTAAAATGGCAGATCATCATCAATGCCCTCAAAAGTTGAATTTACCTGCACTGAAGCAACCGCTTCCGCTTCTTTCGCCACTACATTTGGCACCTCCAAATTACGGACTGCAGCCCCCAACAGTTTAATTGCCGAAGTGTGAAAAGTGAGTGACGCTTTCGCTTCATTGTTTCCACTCATGTAGGCGTTCACACCAATACGCCCGTAAAGCTGAACCCAGCCCCCCTTTTTCAGATAATCCGCGATCCCCGTATTCATCCAATACGAGCAGTCAATAAAAGTGGTGACCTTTTTTTGCTCCCCACCTGAGCGAAAAGTGTCATTGATCGCAATTGAGAAGCCTACAACTTTTCTGTCTTCGCTTACTGTTCTAACCACTGCATCAGCGGTCAATCTTCCTGTAATTTCCATCATTTAAAAAATTAAGTTTTACATTTTTTTATTTCCTTTCCCTTTTCCAAAAAATCTTTCCAAAAGAAAAAACGGAAAAAAAGAAAGTCCGAAGAAACGGGTGCATAGCAAGCGGAGTGCTATAAGTCCCGGAGGGTGATCAAGGCGAAGCCTCGATCATTATGCGCACGCAGCCAGCGAAGCGCCCGAAATTCACGGCCTTTTTGTCCGTTTCGTTGAAAAGTTTATATGAGTTATTGCCTCGGCATACCTTATTCAAGACCTCCAAAACTTAAGTCCTACCACGAATTGGCTCAAGATCAAAAAGTAGCTTAGCCAACCGCACACATCCTTCTACCCAGTTCGAGCGCTGCCAGAATCGCAGAGGATTTAGCAAGCCCAATACCCTTGAATCGGGAAAGGCTTTTATGATCATGGACAGTGAGTAAATCAAGTCTGCCACCAACCGCCTTTAAAATCGCTTCACATAGTGCAACAGCACTCTGTTCAAGCCTTCCGGATCCGATTAGCATAGCCATCAACTCTGCATCGCTAAGCACCTCTGTTCCAAAAGATACAAACTTTTCACGTGGACGCATGTTGGGATTCCATGTTTTAATCCCTTTAACTTCTTTTTGACAACCTAATTTTGGGCTATTGCAATATGCTGTTCCCTGAAGTTGCAAATGGGCTGCAGAATGAAATAAAGAAGAAAATGCAGAAACCAGAAAGTGAAAGTCTTCCTCAAAGACAACGACATTCGATCGCCGGTAACCGCCATTTAGCAGTTTATCACTTCGGGTGATACATATATAATGGGAATCGTTGACAGCCCGCTTGAAATCAATGAAGTAATTGCGGTTTGCTGAAGAAAAGTTTTCGGTAGTAAGATTTGGGTTTTTCATGTCTAACATTTGTGGTACACACAAAATTGCAGATTTGAATTCCCGCTAATTGGTTGTATATTAGCTTATCCGATCAGATCGGATAAAAAACGGATAGCGAAAACCCTAATATTCATTCAAGATGCAACAACTCAGAGAAAGCCAGCGGCTCTGCAGTTATCAGTACTGCGGCAATACATTCGAGGGACGAAGCGATAAATTGTTTTGCAGTGATCAATGCAGAAATCGTGCAAGACGTGATCAGCTAAAAGAGGAAAGATGGAATGCTCCTGTATTTTACGCCAAGATTGGTGAAATTCTACAAAACAATCGTAAGATACTCAAAGACCTCTACGAAGAAAAAGGCGACTCAGTAATTGTAACCAATTTTCTTCTTAGGGATAGCAGATTTAATTTTGAGTTTATCACCCGAATCCTGAACACTTCTAAGGGCATTTACAAATTTTGTTTTGACTACGGATGGTTATCGCTTGAGAATGGAAACATTCTTATTGTCAAGAACGAAAAGATGGTAAAAATCTAGATCAAATTTTATGGAGTCATCCTGGGTTAGTGTTAAAAGTAAATACATACTTTACTAATAGCAAAGAGTTGACACCTAATCCAGAAACTCTCCCCAGCCCCGTTTTTGTTAATGAATACCAGGATTTTGTTTATTCCTTGCCACCGAATTGATGGATCTTTGTAAAAACAAAAAACAAAGAGATGAATATCGTATTAACAGGTTCTTTAGGGAACATCGGAAAACCACTTATAAGATTATTGGTCGGTAAAGGACATCAGGTAGTAGTAATCAGCAGCAATGCTGAAAGAATATCTGCTATAAAAGCCTTGGGCGCAACTCCAGCAATTGGGACCATAAAAGACGTAGACTTTTTAGCGGCGACATTCTCAGGCGCTGATGTGGTTTATTTAATGGAGGCTTGGGAAGCAATAGGAGGTCTTTTTGATAAGGATATTGACTTTCTTTCGGAATTTATGAAGATCGCCAATAACTATGTTGCAGCAGTGGAAAGGTCTGGAGTAAAAAACATTATTCATTTAAGCAGTATAGGTGCCCATTCAAGTAACGGAACAGGCAGTCTTTTGGTGCACCACAAAGTGGAAAATATCCTTAAGACACTTCCTGAAAACATCAATATTAAGTTCATTCGCCCAGTTGGGTTTTTCAGCAATATTTACCGTTGGCTGCCCATGATTCAATCTCAAAACGCAATCATTCAAAGCTATGGCGGTGATCGGAAAGAGCCCTGGGTATCCCCGTTAGATATTGCGCAAACAATTGCCAACGAAACGGAAAAAATATTCAGTGGTAAAACGGTTCAATATGTTGCAAGCGATGAAGTATCTCCAAACGAGATCGTACAAGCCTTAGGAAAAGCAATCAACCAGCCAGAATTGCAGTGGAAAGTTGTTCCTGCAAAACAACTTTTAGATCAGATGATTTCTGTAGGAATCAATGAATGGATTTGTAAAGGATTGATCGAGATGCAGCGGGCGCAGCAAGACGGCAGTTTGTATGAAGATTTTTACCAGCACAAACCTGAACTTGGCAAAGTAAAACTAAAGGATTTCGCAATGGAATTTGCAGAAACCTACAACAAAAAATAGACAATTATAAGATGTCATCGCACAAGCAAAAATGGCTTGCAGCGAATGACATACTCGTTGGAACAATCTTGATAAATAATAATTTATATTTGATCCCTGCAACATCCATCAATAATGGGTGCTGTAATCAAATGACTGGAAATGAAATATACCGAAAACAAGCTACAAAAGTTTAGGTCATTAACTGAGTTTCATGAAACATTTGGCCTCCCGAAACCTGAGCATCCATTAATCAGTTTTATTCGCTTGGAAGACATGACACTACCTGAAAAGGCGTTAGCCGATCATCTGGTCCTGGATTTCTATAAAATTGCTTATAAGGATACGATTGGAAAAGCCAAGTACGGTCAGCATCATTATCACTTCGGTGAAGGTGGTTTGGTTTTCACTGCTCCTGGACAAGTGTTTGAAAAACCCAGAAGCAATAAAAGCAAAGGTCGTATTTTACTTATCCATTCGGATTTTTTTCTTTCCTATTCCTTGTCAAGAAAAATCAAACAGTTGGGATTCTTCACGTATGCTACGGATGAGGCACTTCATTTATCCGAAAAGGAGAAGGAAACCATATTTTCTTTATTTAAGATTGTTGATGATGAGCTTAATAGTCGCATAGATGATTTTAGTCATGACGTAATTATTTCGCAGATTGAATTATTGCTCAATTACAGCAGCCGATTTTACAAGCGACAATTTATTACCCATAAAGCGGTTCACACTGATCTGGTAGCAAAATTTGAAACCATACTTGAATCTCACTTTACACCTGAAATAGCGCTACAAAATAAAACACCTTCTGTTCAATATATTGCAGAACAGTTAAACGTTTCCGCTAACTACCTTAGCGATCTGTTACGAACATTAACAGGACTCAATACGCAGCAACATATTCACAACAGACTGATTGAAAGTGCAAAAGAAATTTTATCTACGACAACCCTTTCTGTATCCGAGATCGCTTACCAGTTAGGGTTTGATTATCCCCAGTCGTTTAGCAGACTATTCAAAACTAAAACCAGCTTAACACCTTTGGCATTTAGGAAGTCATTCAATTAAAGCAACATCGCCCAGCCCGAATCCGAGCTGGGGAATGCTTCCCAAAACAGCAATCTCAATCGATTACTTTGTATTTTTCTTTTCTGTTACCTCAGCTCTGATTTCCTGAGCAAGGTTTTTCAGGTCCTGCATCCCTTTACGAACACGCGTTCCTGCAGCAGCGTTCCCTGCGTTGTAAAACTTTTCAGCATCAGCCTCAACTGAAGCCACAAGCTCCTGTAATTTTGCGAATTTTTCCATAATAAATGAATATTTAAGCAGCAAATATATCAGAATCCCTCAAATCCAAAAAATTTGGACGTAACAAAGCAGGGGGCAAAAGCCCCCTGCTAAGCCTCAACAAAACTAAATACCAAGACTATCTGCCCCTGCCTTTTTTTGCTTCCATCACCACTTCCGGTTCCTGGATAACTGCCTCACCGGCTACTTCCTTTTGATCCAAAGCTTTACTGTAAACCGACTTCATGCCCGCATCATAAAAGTCCAAAGTTTTATACTGCGGATTGGCAGCAACAAATCCTTTAGTCTCTCTGCCATCCTTTGAAAAAGAAACCTCATGCACATTACCACGTTGTAAAGACTTCATTAACTGGTCTTTGAAACCAGGTTTTTCCAGATCAGCAATCATGAAACGATCAATGGTAGCCGAAAGGTCAAAGCCGTACTTTTCCCCAAAGTTTTTCATCGCATATTTACCATCCACCTTATCCGAAAAGTCCAGCTTTAGCCATAGGTTCGCTTTTTCACCACTCTTCAGTACCACATCCTTATTGACTGCACGGTTAGAAAGCAGGTTGAAGGATTCTTTGGCTGTAACGCCCTTACCTTTATTGATATAAAAGACCTGTGAAACAGGATCAATCCCACCAGCCTTTTGCAAGGTTGCTTCAAAGTTATTAAAGAAATACATGTCCGTCTCTTTACTCTTTGAGAAGTTCAGCGTATAAGACATCTTATCGGCTAACTCCGGATTGTCTTTATGCACAGGATCAGACATCGCAATGGATGTTTCCAACTTAAATTCAGGCAAAGCCTTTTCAATGGATTCTCTTAGCGCTGCATTCAGCTGCTCCCCAAAACCCAGGTATTTGAGATTATTCTGCAAATACACTACATTCTCTTCATTCATAGATTAAAAAATTAAGATTAAAAAAAAAATAAGATTTATGAATTGTTACTGTATTCAGCGAGCAGAGCACAGACGATCCAGGAAACTGCCCCCACCTGAAGGTCTTTTCATACTGGAATAATCCCGAAAGCCTGTGGCCTGTTTAAAGCGGGAAAGGCTGAAGCCTTCGGCCGGAAAAAGATAAGTTCGTCCACGAAAGTGACAGGATAGCTGATCTTCACGCAGCCAGAAATTAACCAGAAAGCCTTTTAGTGCAACACAGATTTTTACGGCCCACAAGACCTCTAAAAGACCTCTACCAAACAACAGGTTGATTTTCCTGCCAAAAGAGAATTCCCGAACATCGCCGGGCAGCTGACAATTTAACCCAAAAGCAATCCAGCTGGATTGATCCAGATCAGTTAACATCGCATCCTGCAATACGGCAAAAGCAACCGCCTCCATTGCTGAAGAACACACATAAAGCGAATTGCCTGCTAACAATCCCGACGAACTGTACCAGATACCTGATGAAATTGCCATCTGGTGTTTACCTGAATGAAAACTTTCTGAAACGCCGTCAGAGAAAACAAAATCCAGTTTTCCATCGTAATCCCGTACATAAGTACCTTTAAAGTACCGTTCCAAAACTGCATAAATAGCTCCATCCATTCCAGAACCAAAGGTATTATCTCGAGAACCCAGACCTTCCATAACTTCGTTGTTGTTCATTTTTACCGGAAATCGCCTCAGCTGAATTTGCTTTTTCTACCAGCTGCACATGATTGCCTGCTTCCGGTTTTTCAAATCGCTCCAAGGCTTTAGCATACGCTTTGCCAAGCGCTTTTTCCTGCAAGGTTTCCCCTTGTTTATCAATCAAGGCATTTAGGCCCTGATAAAGCAAATAAGAAATCCCGCCGTCCATTAGTACTGAAACCACCAGCGCCATGCGGTTGCTTCTAAATCCTTCCGGCGCCGTGCCGCTGGCCTGAACCATCGAACCATCCGGCATTTCAATCTGTCTGCCTGATAAATAACGGTCCTTTTGATAAGGCGTTAAGGGCTGTCCATTGATTTCCAGTGGCGCCTGGACCTTTGAAGTATCTGTTATGACGAATTCCCGGGTATTCCAGTCGTACTCAATCAGCATATCCCGTTGCATTCCGCCACGTTCCAGCGATTTAACGACATTCCCCTTCAGTCCTGTGAGCAGCTGATCCGCTTCATTTGAAGAAATGAAAGAAGGGGTAATCGCCTGCTTATAAACCGGATGAATGAGTAAATCCGGATGACCTAAGCTATCTCGCGAGAGCGAAAGCTTTACATCCATTTCCTTGATTTCCACGCCAGCCCTCGAGATATTTTCCAACCTGATCAGATTGGTTCTCGATCCTGAAAGCAGCGCATGAATATCCCTGCGATCCAGCAGAATTTCTTCTCCCCTGGCCAGCCCGATCTCCCGGAGCTGATCCATCGGGAGATCTTTTTCATTTAAAATTTTTCCGTACATATGCTAAAAATTTAAAGTTTAAGATTGATGTATAACTCACTCAGGAACCTGAGCGGATTGATTGACTGGCCAGAATAATTCACACCAAAATGAAGGTGCGGCCCGGTCACCCGGCCTGATTCACCGCTGATGGCCAATGCTTCGCCAACATGAACCTGTTGCCCAGGAGCAACCAGAACCAAAGAAAGGTGTCCATAAGTCAAAATAAAATCAACGCTTTTAATCCGGACAAAGTTTCCAATCACTGGGCCGAATCCGACATCCTGAACCTCGCCATCCAGCACTGAATACACCGGCTCATAAAAAGCCCGGAGATCAATGCCATAATGAAACTTGCTGCGCTCTCCAGTCACCGGATGCGTTCTTGGTCCGTAAGGAGAAGTCAGCGCAAAAGATTTTAAAGGGAGTGCGACAACAGCGCCAGAATCGATTTCCAACCTGATGTCCTGTCCCGATACCAATCCCACCTTGCCAAGAAAGCAGCCCATCAACCAACTAAGAAGTAAAGCCTGATTTGAAAAGCCCCACCAGATCCTCCATTTCCTGATTGATGCGTAAAAAATTGCTGCGCAGGATCTGCTCCTTTCTCCCTCCGAAATGATAAAAGATTGGTAGCTCCTGATATCCCTTCTCTTCATTTTCAATTTCCTTTAAGTTCAGGTTCACCCTGCAATTGACCGCTGAAGTTTCAAATTTTCCGGCGTAATCCCCTTGTACGTCTGCGGCAATGATGCCCACCATTTCTCCTGCACCAAGTGATGCGATCTTACCAGCAGGAATCAGTACATCCAGTTTTTCATTGATCGAAACCGATACCTTACTTCTGTCTATCGACAAGCTTTCACCTCGCTGCTTGCGCTTTCCGAAAATCCGTTCCAGCCAGTCCAGCGTTTCCTTGTTGCGAACCGATCCGGAAAGCACATTTCCAACGACCGCGGTAATGGTTGTGGCCGTATCTTTTCCATATTGCTGCTTGAACTGTGGCAATTCCTGAAGTCCCATTAGCACCGCCACCTTATTGGACCTGGCCGTTGCAATCAGGTTTTCAATCCGGTGCACAAATAAAGTCGGCACTTCATCCAGGATCAATGCCGATGGCAGATTGCCTTTAGTATTGATCAATCGGGTCAGCCTGTTCAGCACGACTGAATAACAGGCCGAATTGATGTTCTGAGTATTGGGATCATTGGCCAGTACCAATATGGAAGGCTTTTTTTGATCCGAAATCTTTAGCTCAAAATCATCACCAGAGAAAACCCAATACGTTTCTTTGGTAGCCATCCTGGAAATAAAGATTTTAAGCGTTCCCACCTGTCCTTCCAGCTGATCAAAAGCCTTGGCCGTAAAAGCGGTCATAAAAGGAGAAAGCAGCGAAACCAGTTCTGGCTCGGAAAAAAGCGTATTGAAAATCTCTTCATAACTTCTGTTTAAAAAAGACAGGATATGCGGCAGCGAAGAATATTTCCCTTTTTCATGACGACTGAGAAAATAAATGGCCGAGGCCAAAAAGTTGATGGCCGATTGGGTAAAAAAGGCATCGCTTCCACTGGCCTTATCTCCTTTCTTCAGCGCCTCTACCAGCGCCTCTGCAGTTTCCGAGGCATCAGCAAGCGTGCGGATATAGTCTGCCCGAAGTGGATTAATGCGCCTGCTTTTTTCCACTTCATTTAAATTGATCACATGGAAAGCGAGGTCTTTCAATTTCCCTGAGTTTTTACCCAACAGATAGTGGTAATAGGCAATTTTGCCCAGGTCCGGATGTTTGAAATCATACAAACAGACCGAAAATGCCTTGGCAATCAACTGCCGGATAAAGGGGTTCACCACCGAGAAACTCTTTCCAGATCCTGGCGTACCGATCAGCAGCGTTGCCCGGAAGGGATTAACCAGGTTGATCCAGCCTTTTCTCACCCGCCCTTTAAAATAAAACAGCATCGGGATATTGACCGAATACGGCGTTTCTATTTTCCTGACCTGCTGCATAAAGCTTTCTCCTTCGATATTCCATTGATCCTTTCCCAACGCGGAACGCAGCATTTTAGAAATGTTGTCCATCGAAAGACTGGTCAGAATTGCCCCGAACAATGAAGCACACATATATAGCAACTCATGCCAATGGGTGTATCGGAACACCATTCCAGAGGAAAGCCCAAAAGCATATAAACTGCCGAAATACAGCATCAGTCCAATAGCCAAAGGATAAATAATGCTTTTTTTAGGGTCGAGCTCAGGCGACTTTTTAGCCAGGGTTCCGATACTCACCAGACAAATTAGCATCAAAACGAAAAGCTTCGAATAGATCAGCTGTTGGTAAATCGGGATTGCTGAAATTCGAACAATGGCAACCTGAAATACACCCCAGAACGGTGCATCGGGATAGATGAAAACCACAAATTCTACCAATAGAAAGAAGTAGATCAGGCACTGCATAAACCCATGCAGTTTCTGAATTTCCCTGGTTTCTTCCATACGCTAATCAATACAAATATTAATACACGATCACATCCGCATCCAGTACATCACTGTAGCGAATGGGAAAGCTAATGTTTCTCCCGGAAAGTTGTTTCTCACTCAACTGCACCTGTAAAATCCTGTTGCCAGGGAAAGTGAATTTTTTAAACACAAAAACATTTCGGTAGAGCCTCTTAAACGAGCTATTATCGAATAGCGAAAGTTCCGGAACTATAGGTACCGACTGCGAATTGGTCGCCTTTGCGATCTTTTTATCTTCAAGCGAAAAACTGAGTTGGTCAATGTCGTATCCAATATTGCTTTTGTTGTAAAAGCTCATGTCAATAAAGATGTAATCACCTAGCGTAGCAATCTTATTCAACCGGGCCTTTATCCCGTAGCGATCCTGCCGGATTTGAAAGATACCCTTTCGAGACTTGAGCAGGTCATGTGCCAGCCCTCTCAGCTCCTGTTCACTTAAGACCTTTCCCTGACCGTTCAAGAGTTTCCAATCGTCCAACACAATCCTGATGCTTGGCCGAAACACGCTATCAGGAAAGGGATGATTATAAATCAGCCGGAACTGCACAAATCCTCGCTCGCCTGCTAAAGTGAGTATGCCATCGCCATGAGAAATGCTAGCGCTATCCGCAAGACTAATACGGATCAAGCCATCGGTAGGTTGATACAAACTGACCCCGGAAAGCGAGCTGTTCAAATAGCGGACAGGCTTATCAGAAATCAAATGCACAGGAACTGACTTTTTCAAAAAGATCACCGGCAAATCTGTAAAGACTGAAGACGAAACTTCTTGCGAAAAAGTGAATGAAATATAAAGACAGCACAAAGCCGTTAGAAAAATTATCTTTTTCATTATAAATAACTTTAAATAAACTATAAATGGATTATTGCAGGCCAGCAGCATCAATCAACAACACATAAGTGCTGTATTTCACTTTGGCCCTGTTTTTTTTGATCAGCCCGGAAATGGCTGAAGAAGTGGATTGGAAAAGACGGTCAACCGTACTCATCAGGAACTGCTGACCCGAGGCGGACGAAAGAGATACCCCCTGGATGGATTCGCCTCCAATATTTTTGGAAAACTCCCTGAAAAATGAGGCTGGTACATAAAGGCCAGCCAGGCCATCCAGGTCATAAACTTCCAGCTTAACTGGCAGAATCTTTCCTGCGTAATGCACAGAGGAAATGGAGAGTTTGATCCGCTGATCTGAAAAGCCGCTCACCATGGCATAGAGCAAACTACCACTAGCCACCCTTATTTCACCGACCATCATATCTTCCAGCAGGCGAATACGAATACGCGACCCTGCCCGGGCGGTAACATCCTGATCAACGAGGGCTTTAACCTGCAAAGATACCTTACCTTGAATATCCCCGGCAGGTTTAACGCGAAGCGAATTGCGGTCCGAAGATTCCTGCAGCTGCTTTAATCGTAACGACTCTTCCTTTCTTTTGTTTTCTTCCCGGAAAGCCGGATCATTCTGCTTACTCACGCTATCCATGTAGGACATTTGCTTCCGGAAAACTTCCATCGGATCAGCAGCCGACTGCGCAGAGAGCCGGTCCTTGTGTTCCACCCGATCAACAGACTTTCTTGCGGCAGCCAAATCAGAAAGCGCTTTAGCCATCTGCTTATCCTGAGCATCCATCGCACCGTTATAATTACCCATCTTAGCTGCCGAGCTACTCCGAGCTACGGGAATTTGACTACCTGCATACCCAGTAGGATCATTTCTGATCCGATAGCTTCCGGCACCTGATTTAAGAGATGCCGCAATGGAATCCAGGCTCCGCTTTTCCGCATCAGAATAACCTGAGCGCAAGACCGTATCCCTGATCACTTCTTCAGAGATGGGACTGATCCCGGAATAACCATCACTGGCCTTATACCGGTCGCGGTAAGCATCAAGCTTTCCGGAAAGCCCCCGTTCCCGGACCTGGTCCGAGATATCTGCAATCTGCCCGTTCATCCCACTAGCAGGATTTTGCTGATTTTCCTTGCCCGAACTGCTGCTGTAGACATAAAAAAACAGGCATAAAAACGGCAAGGCCAGTAGCGGCAGAATATACCGGGGCTGTTTAAAATTGATTTTCATACAGTTAAAAATTAAAGGATAAGAAGAAAACAATAAAGCATTAGCGCTCCGGGGCTTTAAGCGCTTGTAAGAGCCAGAGCGAATCCCGAGCGGTGAGGTGCTTTTTATTAAGAAGCGTATCAACTTTTTGATTAAGTTCAACATTCCGTTTTATCTTTGCGGCCGTACCAGAAATCTCCTCCAGTCCCTGATAAAAGTCACTAGCTCCCAAATCCATAGCCCCAGAAATTTCTCCTGCTGGCTTAGCGTTGACAGCCTTATTTTCACTACCGAAGAAATCCCTAGCTAAAACCAAAAGCGAAAGCCCGATTGATAATATCATTATGGCAAAAACTGATCTGGAGTAATGGATCATGACTGATCTAACTTTCGCCAAACACCGGTTCCATAATGGGCTAAAAGCATCATTGAGCTCTGATAAAAACCTTTTATCAGCCAGCCTAAAGTGAATTTTTCTGAACATTTTCCAGGTCTTTATTTTCCAGTATTTTCCACTGGGTGATCAATACCCCGTGGGGATTATTTTCACTTCTCGGCATATCCCGCAATGTGCCTTCGGTAATGAGCGAGCGCACCACGGTTGCACTTCGGCGATCAATACGCTGCTTCCCATAAAACCGGAAATATCGTTTGGACAGGTCCAGAAGTATCGAATCAGTTTGCAAAGTGAGTACCGAAGAGGAAGAAAGCACTGAGCTGAAATAGCCCTTTTCTTTCAGGTCATTGTACTGCCTGGCTCCGGACTCATCCACCAGATACATCGCCTTTTTCATCTGGTATTCAATGAAACGGTCATCGGGAGTGAGCGAAAAAAACAGGGAATGGAACAAATCCACATCTGCCCTGTACTCCGCGGGCCTGTTCAGCTGTAGATCAGTTTGCTTGGCCAGCATCGGCACATGGTTATCCAGAATGTAAATGCTCCGCCTGGCCGAACTGACCTGCCGGTAGGCAAAAAAAGATACTACAATAGTAATCACTACCGAGGCCATCAGACTTCCCACCGACACCAAAGTGGCCAAACGGATCTTAGACTCTATATTTTTGATCATCATAGTCGAAAAGAATAAAAGGTTAAAATTTAAAAGGCCTGATCTAAAAGAAACTGCCACCAGTTTTCTTCGCTACACCCATCACGCTTTGAGCCCCCCTGCCAAAATTGGAAGCAGCTGAGCTGATGCCTGAAGTGGAAATGATCCAGGTGGAAATGCTCGGCACGGTAAACATGCACACCGCTCCGATCACAAAGCTCAGGATCACTGTACCAAAGGAAAGAATCCCGTTTCCGGCAAACCATGCCATTTTCTCTAGGTTCGCCGCCGAGCCATCTTCTCCGATGAGTTCCTTATAGCGGTTAATCTCCACGGTCATCGCATATTTTTGCATTAAAGCCACCAGGTACATCACCAGGTATCCAATGCCCACATATAGGTTTACAGAAATGAACCTGGCCATCCAGGTAGACATCGAATCCCGGAAGGAAGGCAGGATACTCGCAGCAACAGCGAAGGGTCCGAGAATAATCAGTATGGAAGCGTACAGGATCTGGATCATAAAAAGTACATAAACTGCTATTCGAAGTATCCAGATCCCAAGAAGCTCTAGAAGTTGCGTCAGTAGCAACTGCATGCCTATTTTCAGGCGGTTCTTGAGCTCAATTACTGGGCTCACCACCGTGGACATCCCTTCCTTAATGGTGGAGCTCACCGAATCCCATGCCCTTCCCGCCCAGGTATCAGATTCCTTTTCCGCCAGCTCGGTTTCTGCTTCAAAGCTGTAAAGCGCATTAGCTACTTTTTGCATATAATCTGCCCTGACCAGTCGCAATGCATTCACATTACTTTGCTCCGAAGCAAACATCTCTTCGGTCTTGACCGCAACTAGATCGGTAGGAAAAGCAATCATTTTGGTAAAGCCACCCCACCACATGATCACCATTACCAGACCAAAAGGCCTGAGCAGCGGCATAATCTCCAGCTTTTTATCCCCCGAGATCATGTCATAACTTTTGATTGCAAAAAAAATGATCATAAAGATCGCTGCCAAAGCCTTAGCATCAGTGATGAACAGATCAAAGTGCGTCCAGATCGATTCCCGCAGCCCCTTTAAAAATACCATCATACCTTCTTCATACACCCCGTTGCCCTGCAAAAATTCAAAAGCGCTCTTATTGTCCGGTTGCTGTGCGATCGCTGAAATCGCGCCACTCATTATCATGAGCATGAGCAGAATAAATTTCAAATTTTTCATCATTTAAAAGATTAAGCATTAAAATTTCCTGTCTAAAAGTACTTTCCGGGCGACTTCCGTATCCGAGATGGAAACCGAAACACCAGCATTCTGACCAGAACCTACCTTTGATTTTACAGCAGACAAGCGGATCATTTTTTCAGCAGTCGCACGTTTAGAAGTCCAAATCCCCTGGATCTTTCGAAACTCCAATAGCAGCCGCTGATAAGATAATATTCTTGATCCCCGGTCCTGATTGGTTCTCCGGCTCCCTTCCAGCCGCTCAGCAAGCATGGACACCTGACCCTTGTACCAACCGTAACTGCCTTCGCTGATCAGTTTGGCCTTGACTGAAGGTGAAAGTCCGGATAGAATGTCCAACCGATCCGGATCAGTGACCGGCCTGAACTGCGAGGAATAGTAAAGCAGCCAAAGTGGATCTGCGTCAGAAAATAAACCCGCATTTGCGCTGATCTGATCCAAGGCAACATTGCGGAGGGTATCGCTACCCAACTCCATATTCTTATCCGCCGACTGCATCCCTGCTTCCAGCCCCATGCGAATCGTTTCAGTACCCGTGGCTGAAAGCGGCCGCAGATCCGTCTTGGGATAATTCGGATGCAAACCCCAGGTTAGCCAGTAATAGGGATTGAGCCCCAGAAAACCTGGGGTTGGGGTAAACTTGCTCCTGTCCCAGGATTTAAAGACCATGCGTTCCTGCTGGTTGACCATGCTTTCATCCCTGAGGCTGGTTTGCCCCATCGCAAACGAAAACCAAACCAAAAGACCAATCCCCGTCAGTAGCAAATGCCTGCTTAATCCCCTATAAAATCCGTTAACACTATAATTTTTCATCTCTTTAAATATTTAGCTTTTATTAAAATATCCTCCACCATCCGTTTATCCGAATTAATAAAACCGGCGAATGGATTCAGCGCCCGAATGATCCCGCGTTGTTTCGTCCGGTACATCGCCCGCCAGGCCCCAAAACACAGTCCGGAAATAATATGCAGTTCATCACTAATCCTTTTCATCAGCTCATCTCTCGCATTATAATCCATCAGCACATTTTCCCCCTGCTTTAATACAAAACCGCTTACCTCGGTGATCAGCCTGCCCGAACGCCACGCCACTTCCCTTGCCATATTTTCAGCAAAAACAAGCAGATAAGGCTCCTTTCTCCCAATTTCCACCACGGCAGTTGAATAAATCACAATCTGATCACAAGTGCTGTACATACTTTGCAGCATCAAACCATTTCGAAGTGCACCATTGACATTGGAAAGACCAGAATAAATCAATTCCTGTGCGGTGACCACCGTTGCAGCATTCAGGTTAATGTCATTCAGGCTACTTTCAATCTTTTCCAGATAACGCTGGTGACCTAGCGCTGCCGAAGTCCTGACAAATGCATTTTCGGTGATGATGGCGTGATGTCCTGCATCATAGACGATGCGCTGGGAAAAAACTGAAAGTGGAATAACGCATACTATTTCAACTATAGCGCCAATACAAAAACAAAACTGTTGCATTGAAATCCTCACCCTAAACTTCATAATCCAAGCGCTTTAGCATTCCCCAAAATATCCTCCACCACGCTTTTATCCATACTGATATAATCTGAAAAGGGATTGATAGCCATCAAAATCGATGAAAGCGTAGCCTGATCCAGCATCCGGACCAGTCCCGCAGACAAAGCCGCGATCTGTTGCAGCTCCGTGATTACATGATCAAACAAGATCTTGCGCTCCGTAATCTTCATCTGGTTCAAAGCCCCGTAGCTCAATACCAGCCCAAGCAGGTATCCAGATAAATCCTTTGCCCGGAATACAAACTCCACTTCCGCCTGGTAAACCAAAGGCAAGAGCAACGGGTCGCGAGCGGCAGCATCATACAATCTGGACTGATCGGCAATGATGCGCGAAACCAGCGGAGATGCATTCAATCCCACCTCAGCAGCAGAAACCGCCATCCCCAGAAATGAAAACCTGCTTTGCAATAAACGATAAGAATCTTTAAGCTTAAAAAGCAGCGTTTTATTTGCCTGCTCATTCAAGGTATTCTGCGCCTGGCGTTTTCTGGAGGTTTCCTGCCGCTCATGCTCTGATTTGGAATCCGAAACCAGTTGGTGAATCCCCGCAATATTAAGTGCCTTTCGCTGGGCAAACCCACCACCTCCATAAAGACCAACCAAACCAAATAATACGTAAACAATCAGATTAAAAACCTTTTCCATATCAATCATCTCTTTAAGTATTTAGCCTCCGTTAATACACTGTTTGCGATACGTACATCCGTATTGATCCAACTGTCCCATGGATTAAGCGAAGCAAAAATCCCCTTCATTTTTGCCCAATACATCGCACGCTGAATTCCGTAAGCGATTCCCCGGAGTATCCGCATTTCATTGGCAACATGGTTCAGCAACCTGGAGCGTTCCCCTGAATCCAGCAGATTATCCCTGCCGCCTTTCAGCACAAATCCCCCAACCTCAGCAGAAAGCTTTACTGCCCGGAGCTTAAACTCCCTGGCCCCTTCCTCCGCAAAAAGCAACAGCAAAGGATTTGCCTTAGCCAGACGAACGGACTTTTCTACATCACCGGCAATATCAATCCCGATGTCGGCAATCTCCTTAACTGAAAACAGGTTATTCATTACCGAACTTACTTCAGATAATCCCCGGTAGATCCTGTCCTGCAAATCATTAACAATTACCAGCTGCCCGGTAATGGCAAGCTGACCCTTAGCAATCAGTGATAAACGTTCATTATTTTTATCCAGCTGATTATTGATCACTGAAGCATGCACAGCGATTGCACCGGATGTTACCGGGTCTATATAAAGTGCCTGCGCAGCCGCCTGGAAAATAAAAAAGCCTGACAGCATCACCATCAGGCTCGAGGGCACAATACCCCATAACACAAACCTTTTCATATCCATAAAATTAAATCACCAAAACCTTCTTCTAAACAGCGCAACCAGCACTACTATTTACAAAGGCGACAAAGCTGCCCAGATCTTTTCCCGAAGAAAGAAAATCATTGATAAAGCCTTTAATTGCTTCCTGATAAGAGTTGAACCTTGAGCGGTAAAGTTCCACAGCCATTTTCTCCGGCTTTTCAGTAGTAAAACATAAATACTGCGCAAGCGAAACCTCAACCCCGTAAACCTCCCCAACTGATCCCCTTCTGATGTACACTTCTTTGAAAGGGCCTCGACCTGCCTGGTTATCGAGCTGATTGATGGAGAAAATCTTTCTTCGCTCGACCTCACTGATGGAAAGCAGTGAAGCGATATCTGCATAATTGTCCCTGAACTTTCGCTGATCCAGCAGACACACGGTATCCGAATTAGAAATAATACTATCCTTAACAATGGCATTTCCAATAATATCCCCGAGCTCCTGCGTCACTACGATCACTTCTCCCCAGAACTTTCTAACCGTTTTAAACAGGAACAGAATATAATCGGCCATGAGTGGAGAAGCCAGACTTTTCCAAGCCTCTTCCAGGATGAGCGATTTCCGAAAGGCATTCCGAAACCGCATTTTCTGGATAAAAACATCCATAATGATCATCGTGACGATCGGAAAAAGCACCTTGTGGTTTTTGATCGAATCAATCTCAAAAACAATCATCCGCTCGGTCAATAGTGAAACATCAGCATCCTCGTTGAGGATTTGCGCAAATTCGCCCCCTTTATAGAACTTTTTCAAAACATAGCGGAACTCATCGATGTCAAAGGTGATTTTTTCCCGTTCCTTAATCTCCGGAATTTTGCTTAAGGCAAACTCATAAAAGGAATCAAAGCCTAGCTTAAACTCATTCACGTTAAGCCTTTCAAAACCAAACAAATAATAGCCGCTGATCACTACTGAGATCACATCCTTTTCCACCTGGGTGGCTACCCCATCAGCTCCCTTCCAGATCAGGCAAATGAGTGTTGCCAGGAAATCCTTTTTTTCGATATTGTACTCGGATTCTGAAATCGAAAAAGGATTCATCGTGATGGGCGCATGCTCGGAATAAGTCAAATACTTTCCCCCGAAATAAGCGCACAATCCGGAATAACTGTGCCCGGTATCCACGATCACTATATCCATATCATAGCGCAAATACTGTTCAATAAGCGCATTCATGAAAAAGGATTTTCCTGAACCCGAAGGACCCAGCACGAACTTATTGCGGTTATTGATTCTCCCAGTTTTCATCGGCAGGTCCAGCAGATCCATGGCCAGCGGGATACCCTGACGATCCGTGAAGCGAACCAAAAACGAAGAGTCCTCATCCCTTGGCAACGATTCCTTGAAAAACAGGCATAGCGCGGCTTCGGCCGTAGTCATAAACCAATCATACTTTTTCAGCTCTACTGAATTGCCCGGCAGCACCGTTCTGAAAAGTTCCATCTGGTTATAGGCATTCGCAGAAGGAATGATCCCGATCTGAAAAAGTGCAGATTCCAGAAAATTGCAGGCCCTGGAAAGCTTGGCCTTATCCGCGCAAACCAGTACATTAAAATGGGCATGCACAAGCAGACGGTTATCCCTGGCCACATCATCCAGTAGCAAAGAAATATCCTCTACGCAGATCAGGTTCGCTGCATCTGGAATACCCGAATGGCGTTTTCGCTTAAGTTCCAGACCCCGCAGTAGCGAGGGCTGCGCCGGTACTTCGATCACCTGGTTAAATACCATCACCGAAAAATCCGGTACCTTGAACAAAAACTGCAGGAAATCTGCCGGAAAGCCTGCTAATGCATCAGACCCTGATAGATATCCGGAAGTAGCAAGCGAAGCAGGCAAATTGATCTGATCGATATCAATCAGCGAAACTGACCGAAAAGACCGCTTTCCTATTCCAACCTCACTTTCGCAGGGCTTAAAGTTATCCAGCACCACATTTCCATCAGAAAAATTCAGCGAAATTATCCGCATTATATAGCGGTTGATTTCTTTTTCCCTGAGCAGTATTGGTAAACAGCCCGCGTGTTCCAATATCCCCATTACCTTTACTACCATCAGCTTAAAATCCCGCAGCATCGCCGGATCATGCACATAAAACCTGCCGCGTGGCACCTGCCGGGTCAATACCAGAACCGTTTCCAGGCCAACATATTCCCGGCCTGAGAAATGCGCAAAGTAAGCCTCACTCAGATACCCGGCTTCTGCCTGCTTATGCTCATAAGCCGCCCTGAAAAACACGTCCTGTTTTTGCAATACATAACCTTCACCCAACATCTTCAAAAGTCCCAGAAACAGCGAATGAAAGCCATCATAACCCGAAGCATCCCCACTGTATCTTAACACCGGATTCACCATGCGGATCAATACCGAAAACTCACCGTTCATCCCGTAAAGCAAGTCCATGTCCGCAGATAAATCAATGCCCAGATAAGGCAGCCTGAATTCATTTTGCTTTTGCATAACTATTTATTTTAGAAAGTTGATTAACCGGATAAAAAACACCCTTTGAAAAGGTCTTATCATGAAGCCCCTTTTTTTGCCGGGCACCGATATAGAAAAAGCCCGCAATGATGATTCCGGCCATTACCACCGCTCCGAGATACATATTGATGATGGCCATTGTCAGGGCTCCAATCACCAGTGCACCGAGCAGCAGGCCCACCCCCCAATAGATAAACTTTCCCTTAAAGCCCTTATAGACCATCGGCTTTTGCAGGCCCTTATAAACCGGAAACGACCTGGCCATCCTACAAACCAAAAAAAGCCTTCACAATTAAAGAACTCAGCACCAGAAACAGGCAGGATCCTCCCCAGCCCATCAGCTCCTTATTGATATCCTGATCACCGCTGTTCCACTTGGAATACACCCTGATCCCACCGACAATCCCCACGATCCCGCCAATTACCAGCGCAATGTTCGTTGCCGGATCAATATAGGTCTTTAGTGTGGAGGTTGCCGTGTTCAAGCCCGTTACCCCGCTTTGCGCTGAAGCATAACCAAACATAAATAGAAACAGGCCCATAAGCCCGTAAGAGAAATTCCTTTTCATTACCAAAAAAATTTAAGTTAAATCCAACCCGAGTAGAAAAACCAGGGCATAAAAAAAGCCGCATCAGCAGCACCATCCATTCAAACCATTATCCAAATCAACCAACTAACCCATAATTAACCAAACTAATCAGTTCATCTTAAAGCCCAAAAAAGCCGGCAACCATTAGCCCTAATACCAATACAAAAAGCGAAGAGAAAAACCAGGCCGGCACATCCATACTCACATCCCTTCCCATTTGCCATTTATGGTAAACGCTGACTGCCCCGGCTATCGCGATCAAACCCGCAAGTACGAAGGAGAGGTTGCGGAAAGAAAAAAAAGAACCATGCAGGAAGCTTTCCGCCTGCTGTAACTCAGCCATTCCATTACCTGCACCGGCCTGTAAGATCAGCAATAACTGCAAAGGCATTCCAACTAAAAAACTCCAAAGACTTCCCATAACCTACCAATAAATTGCTAATATTTAACCTTTCCCGTAAACTCAATACTTTCTGACCGCGCCAGCTCAAAGAGCTGCTTTAAGTTCACGCCGGTAGAAGCATAAACCGGTGATTCCGGTACAGGCGTATCTTCCTCATCAATAAAATAATCAATCTCCTCCCCATCACTAACCTTCACCGAAAGCAAGACCTCCTCCTCCATATCCACCCTGACTGATACCAAGCTATTATCAGCAATATCAGCTGGACGCCCAATTTTCAGTAAATCAAAACCGATATTGGCGGAATAATAAAAAAAGTAGATGCCCAGCACCCACGTTAAAAAACTGATCCAACTCATCATTCAAAATTTTCAAGAGATTCCTTAATAAAACTTTTAATCTCGGGATGCCTTTCAAAAAGATAGGCAATCGAAAAGGCGATCACCCGGTTCATCTCCAGACCCGAAGCCAGCTTTAGCCGGCCAAGCATAGCAACCGTATGGCCATCTATCCTGGGATGAAGCAAATGCTTCTGATCACTACAGTCAAAATCCCGTATACGGGAAATGATATCCAATGCTTTCCTATCCTTAGCAGTAGCCGCTTCATTCTTAGCAGCACCAGGCTTTTTCTCCTTAGCACCAATAACCGGATCTTTATTGGAAGGAATTACCTCTCCCGTCCCGATACTCCTTCTGAGCTCATCCGCCAGAGATTTCATTTGTGTTTTCATATTGAACCATTTAAAAATTAAACTAAAAAATTTAAGAAGACTTGAACTCCAGATACCGCGCATAGACCTTTTCAAAGACCGGTAAAATCAGCGGAAAGATCATCATCGGCGTCTGAAAAGTATTGGTCCGCTGGAAATCAATCCGGTCGGCAATCGCAGCTGATATTTCACCGAATTTAGAAAGCTGCAATTCTACCTCACTCTGGGTTTCATATTTCACATTTCCCTTAATCCTATTGGGCACAAAGACCAAAGGCGCATCAGGATTGATCTTTCGAAAGACTACCGAAAAAAGAATCGTAGAATCAAAACTCAGTTCATCATAAGAAAAAGGACAAAGGGTGAGTTCAGCCGAAGAGAAGACCGGCAAAAGCCCGTCATCATCGAGTTTTCCGGGCAGATCGATAATTACAATGTGTTCAGGCTTTGCACTGAGCACCGTATACATCGAGGGGAAATGTTCCAGCCCTGCTGCGATCACCTCATAAGGCGCTTCATTTTCCAGCACTTTACCCTTTTCATATTTCTGGGCCAGCGATTGCTGATAATCCATATCAATCACGGTGACCTTTCTTTTTTTGACCATCGTTAAAAAGTTGGCCAATAGCAGCGTGAGCGTACTCTTCCCCGCACCGCCTTTCTGGTTTCCTATTATTATAAGCATATCTATAAAAAAATTAATTTATCTGGTATTGGTCCTCGCCATTCCTTTTCTGGCCCGTTTACGGCCAAGAATAGCCTCATCATCGATATCATCCTTCAGTTCCAGTGGCGTGATATCATTCGCCCCGTGTTCAGCAGCTAATGCTTCATTATGAAATTCAGTATCAGCACAGGGATAATAATCCTCAGCAACCTGCTTTGAAAGATGCAAAACATCTAGCCGATCCAAAACCTTAACTTCGCGAGACTGAGATGAAACCCCAATGGAAAGCATCTCCTTTAAAGGCATCACTTCAGAACCTTTCAAAACATGCTGACTAGCGTGATCAATTATCGTATAGCCATAAGGCAGTTTCCCTTCAGCGCTATGAAAAACAATTTCAAGCCCAAGCTTTTTTAATGCAAAGGCCGAAAACTCCGAACTATACCGGACCGGAGAAAGCGAACGGTAATCAGAAACGGGAACTGAAACCAGCCGGGGGGAATAAGCAGGAAGATACTTAAGAAATATTTGTCTGAGCTGAGCAGCCCGCTTTTTATCCATCGCTGAAAGCCGGGCATTAATCAAATTCATATCCACCCTACCCAGCAATTTGCCATAGCGAAAAAGCTCCAGATTTCCATCAACCGCCCGGAGACCATATCCTTTATTTTCCAATAGCAATTTGAACTGAGCGGTGGTAGAAAATCGGTAAGTAAGCGCTAAATTAATGTCTTTTTTACACACCAGCTCTGCATCAATCCCCTGCAAGGCATTCAGCGCCGCTACCGCCCTGATCCGTTCAAAGCCAGACGAAATCTTTTTGCCATTCCGGTCTACCCGGCAAGAAACCAGGTGTACATGGTGGTGATCGGTATCCCCGTGAAAGACAATCAGGTAAGGGTTATTCCCATATCCCATCTTCTTCAGCCACTCTTCAGCTAAAACAGAAAGGTTCGCAGGAGAGGCTGATTTCCCATCAGCAGAAATCACCGCATGAAACTGAGGCTTGGATATCCTGCTGTTTCCAGCGGCCAGCAGCTTAAAGTAGCTGATATAATCCTGCGGACGGATAACAGAGAGATGATCCAAAGCGCCAAAGTTTTTAGCCACCATTAGTTCCCCCATTCCCCGGTTAATCTTATCGGTATTGTACCTCACCGCAGAGAAGCTAGCCGATGAACTGAGTATTTTGATGATCATATCGCTAGCGATTTGGATACCAGCAGCACATCATAGCAAGCTAACCGGATACCTTGTTATAGAAATAGCAAATAAACTTGATGGGTATAGATCAGGCTCGGAAAGTACACAGAAACCTAAAGCGCAAAAGAGCATTAGAGCAGATTACAAAAAGAACAAATCAGCTAGCCACCTTGCTCCATCATAAGCAAGCTAACATGCAAATCCGTTAATTGAATAGCTGAAAAGCAAAAGAACCAGCGAACCTGATATTTGCTTAGCTGGCTCACAAAGTAGCAATGCATCAAAATAACAAGCTACTCAGTCATCCACTGAACTAACTACTGATCAACCTGATGAGCTTTCTCATCAATCGCTCCAGATCCATCTTGATTTTATTGTATTTTTGAAGTTCAAGCAGGAGCCTGTCCACTACGACAGCTGAAAGCAGTCCATCCTTATTTAAGATATTGGCATACCTGGCCAGCTGATTGACATTGTTCCCAGCCTTGGCCAGTTCCACACCGATCTCATCCATACCATTCAGTACTGCTTTTGAGTCCACCAGCATCCTTTCCCCCTCCAAAAGCAATTTCTTACGGATCAGATCCGCTTTTTTCATCCCTGAGGCTTTCTCCATGGCTATAACAAAATCGAATTCTTCCTGAGTGAACCGAACATCAATTTTTTTGATGCGTTTGCCGGAAACTAGCGGTGGCCTACCCTTATATCTCATCTGCGAACCTTTTAAAGCAACTTCTGAAAACTATAAAAAACTTCAAAAAGGAAACGAGTTGCGAGTTACCTTCACCCTTTATCCAGAGCGGACCCCGCGAAAGGATAAAGGCAAGATTCTTTTTGTCCGACAAAAAGACATCTTGCCAATAAAAAAACAAACACGACCCTTCCCCTATTACATTACCCTCATCTATACTAACCATGCCATACAGCGCTTCAGCAAAACAAAAAATTATGGCAAAAAAAAGGGGCCTTACGGCCCCTCCCACCTTAACCAAACACAAACAAACCATGCGTTTAAATAAAGTTAATACGGAATTACTCACGTCAGTCCATACAGACCGGGTCCTCACCTGCCCCTGCGCTTTCGTGTATTGAAATCATCTCAACTTCACAGGATTTTCCGTTTCTCACAGAATAATGTTTCATTCCCCAATGTCAAAGATCTTTCCACCGGAAGTATACATCGCCATTAGGCTAAAGAATATCTCCGGTGATCGAATCAACCTAGCAGCACAACCAGCTACACGGTTTCATAGAGGCAAACGTATCGAGGAATCAGTGGGCAGAAAACTTTTGGACTGAACTGGGCTGAATCAGGCCTTCAGTGAACCGGATATGAGCTAAAAATGTTTATGGAACTCAAATCAAGACGAAAATTGATCCTGTATATTCATTGTCAGAACCAGACATATTTTTAGAGATAAGTAACCAGACAGGGCGATCAGTCCAAACGTCCAATCTCTGAAAAGTTCATCAGCACCAAGGGAAAAAAGAATTTAATGGCCATTGAAACAATAGCCTTTTCAAACTGTTTTGCTAATGCAAGTGGTTAAAACCAAAAGTATAAAGTCAAAAAAACAATTTGAAACAGCACTAGCGCTTGAAAAATCGGGCGATCATTCTGCTGCATTAAAGCGCTATGAGCAAGCTGTTTCCACTGATCCCGCAAACACAGCAGCCTGGAACAGGCAAATGATTCTTTTTCGCCAATTAAAAACAAAACAACAGGAAGCACAACTAATTAAAAAAGCCATAATAGCCTATCAAAAAGCGACTGATACGCATATGCAGGAATGGATCAATGCGAACAAAGATAAAGCTGACCATACCAGAGAACTGGCTACTATGCTTGGCCAACTTGAACCGAACGGAATGCCCAAAAGGGATCACCATATTTTGGAAAGATGGCAAAGCAGGTTATACCTGCTGGAATACCGATTGAAAAACGCTAAAAAGAAAATAACACCTGCACAAAAGCCAATAGAAAAAAAGAAAATAAATAAATCCCAACCGAGCGCTAAACCATCGAAAAAACATACGCCAGTGAAACAAAAATCCAGCAGCCGAAAAGCCCGCAGTAATAAATAGTATTTTTTGATGGCTAAGGCTAAATGCAACAATGAAAGTCGAGATCAATTCCTTTTGTTAAGGATCTGACTGGCAATAATGAATTTAAAGCGGATTAAAAAAAATTGCAGTCATTAATCAAATCTTGAATTTAAATATTCTATTTGAAAAGCCCATTCAAAATGACGAGCCTTAGATATACCTATTTTCCATAGTCAAATAAGGTTATTTTATTTTTAACTGGATAAAACTGCAGGGTTCACCAAGCCAGCTCTTCCATGCATGGATTCATGTATATCCTGCGGAAGAATACGCACTCAACAGGATATTCACTAACAATCTTTGATCGAGGAGGTCCTTTCAACCGCACCAAAAACATGAGCCCAGTAGGATTACCATTATTGGAAAATATCTTTACTTCACCCTCTATACCATCATCATCATGTTAATCAATATAAACCCAATACTGAGGGAGATTACTTAAAAACAATCCAGATTTATCTTTAATTAAATGATAAGGTGTTCTAGCTCCCATCTTGGGAAGTGATAAAACTTTAATATTTATTAAGCAATGTTCGAGATCAAATGTAGATAACTTTACTAAAATTGTTAGTAAAAACTAACAATTTTAGTAATAGCTTTGTTGTTACTAAAGTCTTACGTAAGCAAGGCTTGTGAGAAAGGTAACGATGACAGCGGAAAAACAGGAAATATTAACCAGGCTCAGGCAACAGATCTCAGCAGCGCAGGGATTTAAACCTGCTATTAACGCCCAAGGCGATGGTTTTGGACTGGGCGAAATCGAAGCCTGCTTCCCCAGCAATGTTTTCCCAATCGGTACCATCCACGAGTTTCTGGCCGAAAATGCAGAGGATGCAGCGGCAAGCGAAGGCTTTATTGCGGGGCTACTGGCCAAGCTCATGGAAAACGGAAGCTCCTGCCTGTGGATCAGCCGCAACCGAAAATTGTTTCCACCCTCCCTAGAAGCTTTCGGCACCGATCCCCAGCAGATCATCTTTATCGACCTTTACTACACTAAGGAAATCCTTTGGGTCACGGAAGAAGCCCTGAAATGCGAAGGCTTAGCCTGCGTAATCGCTGAAATTTCCGATATTGATTTTGCCCAAAGCAGGCGTTTGCAACTGGCCACAGAAAAAAGCCACGTTACCGGACTGTTACTTCGAAAAGAGCCAAAGCACAGCTTATCTGCAACAGCATGCACTGCACGCTGGCAGATCAGGCCCCAGCCAACAGCACTGATTAATGGAATCCCGGGTGTAGGCAACCCCAGATGGGAGGTAAACCTATTGAAGGTAAAAAACGGAGAAGGCGGCAAATTCTACATCGAATGGGCAGAAGACAGGTTTGCTCCTTTCGAAAGCCCAGAATATAGAGCTCAGCCAGAAACCATTTCGCTACCGGAAAGGGGGCTGACCGCATGAGCAGGTTTTTAAGCATTTACTTTACCAATCTACTTTGTGATTACCTGGCCATCAAAAAACCAGAACTAAAAGACAGGGTTTATGTATTTACCATGTCCCAAAAAAACCGGATCATGGTTACCGCCGCCTCCAGGGAAGCTGAAAAACAAGGCATAGCTGCAGGCACGGTACTAGCCGATGCCAAGGCCATCATACCTGATATCCTTGCTTTTGATGACGAACTCGATTTCAATAAAAAACTTCTTGTTCGCATTGCCAAATGGGCTATTAGGTATTCCCCTGTTGTAGCCATTGATCTTCCTGATGGCATTATTATTGACTCCAGTGGCTGCTCGCACCTGCTTGGTGGTGAAGAAAGCTACCTCCAAACCATAATAGGTAAATTAACAGCATCCGGCTATAACTGTAGCGGTTCGATTTCTGATACCATTGGCGCTTCATGGGCAATAGCGAGGCTGGGCAAAAAATCACAGATCATCGCGCCCGCTCAGCAATATAACGCACTTTTAAATTTGCCACCCATGGCTTTACGACTTGAACAGCCTATTATCCAGCGTCTGCACAAACTTGGTTTTGACAAGATTGGAAAGTTTATTCAGCTTCCTTCCGCCATGCTGCGCAGAAGGTTCGGACAAGAATTTCTGCTCCGTCTGGGCCAGGCCCTTGGCACAGAAGAAGAAACCATCACCCCGATTATCATCAAAGCACCTTATGAAGAAAGACTGTATTGCCTTGAAGCTATCCGAACCAAACCCGCCATCGAGATGGCGATTGAAAAACTGCTCCAATCCCTATGCGATCGGCTTGCGAAAGAAGGGCTGGGCATCAGGTCGGCGGAACTTAAAGGCTACCGCCTAGATGGACGGGTCACCGAAACGATGATCGGCACCAATCAGCCTACCCATCAGGTACCGCATTTGGCCAAACTCTTCGAGCTGAAGATTTCCCAGATCGAGCCTGCTCTTGGCATTGAACTTTTCATACTAACCGCTACCAAAACCGAGACCGTGCACGCCATCCAGGAAAAACTCTGGAGCGGAAAACAAGGCCTTGCTGACCAAGCCCTGGCCCAACTGCTGGACAGGCTTGCCGGAAAGGTCGGACCGCAGGCGATCAGGAGATATATCCCACAGGCGCACTACTGGCCGGAACGTTCACTCCGCCCAGCGGTATCGCTCGAAGAAAAGACAGAGGTCAAATGGCAAAAATCAAATCCAAGACCCATGGAAATGCTGCATAAGCCAGCCGCCATACAGGTCACCGCGCCCATTCCGGATTACCCGCCGATGAACTTTCGTTATAAGGAAGACCTGCACCTGGTTGCAAAGGCAGATGGACCCGAGCGCATCGAGCAGGAATGGTGGATGCAGCAGGGCGAGCATCGGGACTATTATATCCTGGAGGATGACAAGGGCAGACGCTACTGGGTGTTCCGTTCGGGTCATTATAACGAAGAAGGGTCCGCCTGGTTCCTGCATGGATTTTTTGCATAAAAAAAGAAAAGGAGAAAACGATAATGGGCTACTGCGAACTACAGGTCACTTCCAACTTTAGCTTTTTAAGAGGCGCTTCACATCCCGAGGAGCTGATCGAACAGGCAGCCGCCTTTGGCTACACTAAGATTGCCATTACCGATGTCAATACGATGGCAGGGATCGTACGTGCACATTCCGAGGCAAGAAAACATCACATCGAAATTATCCCCGCCTGCCGTTTAGACCTTTTGGATGGGCCACCCCTACTCGCCTATCCTACAAACCGAGAAGCCTATGGACGTTTATCGGCCATGCTTAGCGAAGGCAACTTCCGTGCGGAAAAGGGAAAATGCTTCCTGTATAAAAATGATGTTTACAATAACCAAAAGGATATTGTTTTCATTGCCATACCACCAGACGCTTTAAGCAAAGGTTTTGATTTCGAGCTCAGCTTCCCTTCAGCGTTAAAAGAATACAAACAAAATTTGGGCGGCTCCCTTTACCTGGCCGCCAATAGAAACTTTCACGGCCAGGACCAGAAAAGATTATTCAGGCTCAATGAGCTTTCCAAAAACCTGGGTATACCGATGGTAGCGACCAATGACGTCTATTACCACCACCCCCACCGCAGGGAACTACAGGACATCCTCACCTGCGTGAGGGAAAAATGCAGCATCCATACCGCCGGCTTTCGATTGATGATGAACGCAGAAAGGCACCTCAAACCCGTTGAGGAAATGCAGCGGCTTTTCCGACAGTATCCTGATGCGATTGAAAGGACCCTTGAAATTGCAGAAAGATGCCAGTTTTCACTTGATTCTTTGGAATACGTTTACCCAGAGGAAATCCTCTCAGGTGACCGGACGCCGCAGGAAGAACTGGAATATCTGACCTGGAAGGGTGCAGAAGAAATGTTCGGGCTTCCCCTGCCAGAAAAAGTGGTTACCAATATCAACCACGAAATGAAATTCGTGAAGGAAATGAATTACGCCAGCTACTTTCTGACCGTGTATGATATCGTCCGTTTTGCCCGGGACCAAAAAATCCTTTGCCAGGGCAGGGGTTCTGCCGCCAACTCCACCATCTGTTATTGCCTTGGCATCACCTCAGTCGATCCCACAAAGTTCGATCTGCTCTTTGAACGTTTTATTTCCTCGGCACGGAACGAACCACCTGATATTGATGTGGATTTTGAGCACGAACGGCGCGAGGAAGTCATCCAATACATCTACAATAAATATGGAAGGGACAGGGCAGCAATTGTCGCCACCGTTACCCAGCTCCACCAAAAAGGAGCGCTAAGGGATGTGGCCAAAGCCATGGGGCTATCTGCGGATACCATCGACAGGCTTTCAGCATCGATCTGGGAATTTACGGATGAATGGTTTGAGAGCAACAGGGTTTCCGAGCAGGGCCTCAACCCAAGGGATCCGCTGCTCGTAAAAGTATTGGATTTGACAAGGCAGATGATGGGCTTTCCGCGCCAATTAGGCCAGCATACCGGGGGCTTTGTGATCACCAGCGGCAAACTCACTGACCTCTGCCCTATTTTTCATGCCCGCATGGAAGACCGCACGAATATCGAATGGAACAAGGACGATATCGATGCCCTGGGATTCCTGAAAATTGACGTACTGGCCTTAGGCATGCTGACCTGCATCCGTAAGGGATTTGACCTGGCCAAAAAGCATTACGATCTGGACCTGACTTTAGCCTCGATTAATAAAGAGGATGACCCTAAAGTCTATGAGATGATCTCCCATGCCGATACCATTGGCGTCTTCCAGATCGAAAGCCGTGCCCAGCAGCAGATGTTGCCACGACTTCGCCCGTCTTGTTTTTATGACCTGGTGATCGAGGTGGCCATCGTGCGTCCGGGGCCGATCCTGGGCGATATGGTGCATCCTTATTTAAGAAGGAGAAATGGCGAAGAGCCTGTGGAATATCCTTCAAAAGAACTGGAAGAGATACTAGGCAAAACCCTTGGCGTACCACTTTTTCAGGAACAGGCCATGAAGATTGCCATTGTCGCTGCCAGCTTTACTCCAGCCGAAGCGGATGAGCTACGCCGATCCATGGCGACCTTTAAGATGCACGGCATGGTGACCAAGTTCGAAAAGAAGCTGGTGGACGGGATGACCAAAAAAGGTTATAGTGAGGAATTTGCCAGGCGTGTGTTCAAGCAGCTCGAAGGATTTGGTAGCTATGGATTTCCCGAAAGCCACGCGGCAAGCTTTGCTTTGCTTGTGTATGTTTCCTGCTGGCTCAAATGCTACTATCCTGATGTATTTGCCTGCGCGATCTTGAACTCGATGCCGATGGGATTCTATCAGCCCGCGCAGCTGGTCATTGATGCGCGTAACCATGGCGTGGAAGTAAGGGAAATTGATGTCAATGTTTCCAGGTGGGATAACCATTTGCAGGAAAAGTCGGGCAAATATTTTGCGCTAAGACTGGGCTTTAGGCAAATATCAGGCATCAGGGAAGACGATGTAGAAGCATTGGTACTAGGGCGGGGCGCTGGCTACCACAACCTCCATTCGCTATTGGATGCAGGCGTTTCTTTGAGCGCTCTGGAAAGGCTTGCCGATGCTGATGCATTCCGGTCGATGGGACTGGATCGCAGAGAAGCGCTTTGGGAAGTATCTGCACTAAAAGACAGACCAGTGGCACTGTTTGAAGGCCAGCCCTCAGCATCGGACAAAGAGCAGCAAATCCAGCTCCCGCTGATGAGCAAGGGCGAACACGTTGTCCAGGATTACGCCTCTACTTCGCTTTCTTTGAAAGCACATCCGGTGAGTCTGGTGCGAGAAGAACTGAAACTCTTCAACGTCAAATCATCCCAGGATATCAAACAAATCTCCAACGGAAGCCTGATCAAGGTGGCCGGCCTGGTGATCGTCAGGCAGCGACCTGGAACAGCTGGCGGGGTCTGTTTTATCACCATCGAGGACGAGACCGGATTTTCAAACCTTGTGGTCTTCGAGAAGCTCTTTGAAACATACAGAAAAGAAATCCTTCATTCGCGCCTGTTGATGGTTGAGGGAAAAGTGCAAAAAGAAGGCGAAGTGGTACACGTGATCGTATCCAAATGCTTTGATTTCACCAAACTGCTTAAAGGGCTGACCACTAAAGACAATGACCAACTGCCAATCTTAACCTTGTCCAGAGCCGATGAAAAATCGCCACCCTACCCTGCTGAGAACAAACGCTCACAGCTCAGACAGCCTTCTCCACAGGAAATATTTGATGGCGGAAGGAATTTCAAATAGTCATCTGCCAGTTAAATTTAGATTTTGGAGACTATTAAAATGTATACCTTTTCAATTGCAAGTTCTAACAATTGGTTTTAAAACCCCAGCATTGGTTTTGATCTGCCATTATGCAACTTTGCTAAGTTTTTTATATTGCTGTTAATGATCTTCGTTTGCTTAAATAGATATAGCGAACAACACCAAAAACATTGCCAGTAGCGCAGATTTCTATAATCAATTTTACTCAGGTAGAGTCATAAAAAGCCCTTTTCAAAAATTATATATCAAAAGGACAAACTAACTTATTCATCGTTTCATTTAGGAAGAAATTTATTTTTAAGGTGATCAATTTAGTCTGTCTAAGACATAATCCACGCTACTGATTAGCGGATATCTTTTGAAATTCTTGCGGCAATCATATTTTCTTTTGGTCAGCAAAATTATGATTATACACATATTAATATTCACTAAAACGATATTCTCCAAGATTCAAAGTGTCCAATTCATCAGCTAAATGCGTTCTTTTAACACCTACTCCTTTTAGGGCATCGTCTATTGATTTATTTTCTATAGTTAAATTTCCATTTTCGTATAATGACGCGTATTGTGTTCAGGTGCAATATAAGCAGGATCTTCGCTAATTGGTTTCCTGTGCCAATAAGAAGCAAGCATGGAACCCGTGATATTCATTAAAGGACCAAATACAGCAGGAGCAAGTCCGACAGTAGCCATTTTACCCATTTCTTTCGCGATGGCCGATGCTAACCCGCCGTTCTGCATGCCCACCTCAATAGCCATAGTTCTACAGTCACGTTCCTTCATTTTAAATAACCTCCCTGACCAATAACCTAAAGTATATCCAATCAGATTATGAATCAGTACTAGTAATATTAATTTGAACCCTATATCAACTAAGCTGTTATGCCCTGCAGCTGTGATAATCATGATGATAAAGGCAATCCCAGACATAGATATTAAAGGCATAATTTTCTCCAGCAACTGATGTTTATTCCGCAATAGTCTATTAAATACCAAACCAAAAATAATAGGGACAATCACCATCTTGGCAATATCGAACATCATATTTTCAACATTGATTTCGATAAATGCTCCCGCAAGCAGTTTCATCAGTAGGGGCGTTATTAATGGTGCCAGTAATGTTGAAACGGCTGTGATCGTAACCGACAGGGCAAGATTGGCCTTTGCTAGATATGATATCACATTTGAAGCCATTCCGTTAGGAGAACAGCCAATTAAAATAATCCCAGCGGCAATTTCAGGTTTAAACCCACTTACACTAGCCAAAGTCAATCCCAATAAAGGCATGATTAAAAAATGACTGAAAACACCTATGAATACCCCTTTAGGCATTTTTAATACGTTCACAAAATCTTTAACACGCATAGATGTCCCCATACCAAACATAATAAGTTGGATCAATGGCGTAATGAGTAATGCAAATTTAAAACCACCATATGAGATAAAATAGTCAGGATAACTTAAAGATGCGGTAACTGCCGCACAGATGAGCAATGTAAAACTAAAGCCTCTTAATAACGTAAAATTCCTAAAGCCAATCGCAAATAATAAAAAGGTGAAAATAATTTCCGGCGCTGCAGTCCGAAAACCGGAACTAAAGGAAATGATGATGGCCATAATTAACAAGGAAGCCACCATAACCAACATAATCCTGGAAATATTTGCTTGAAGGCTTTTATCGTCAATATATTTACTGTTTCTGTACTTTTCCATATATTTTCAGAAGACTCATGACCATTTATTTTGATTGCTACGTATCTCTGAGACCTTGTATTTCTAAAACCATATCCTTGGATCAAATTACTGCTCAAATTATCTTTTTTTAATACTTAGCTTTTGTCGATGCGTGCAAATGTTGATTTCCTTTAACATCATGGATACAAACGAAATAAACGCAACAATGTTGCCCTCAGATGCGGTATTGAAGATTTATCTTTTTACTAAAAGAAATGAATTGTTATAGTTGGCACCTGAAATTCCATTTACAGCATTTTATTGTAATTAGGCCAGTTTACCCCAAAAATAGGTATCACTTTAAAGCGAAATAGGATGACAGTTTAAATGCGGAACAGGCGACCATTTTTGCTGAAATGCCTACTCTGTTTGACAGAAGGGTCATTTTTCGTCCCTTTTTGCACATGTAGACTTATATATTATTTTGACTCGTTCCAATTTTAAGCTATTCTATTACTAACTTAAACAATCAAGGCAAACAAGGCAACACAACCTATACACTTTGCATCCTTGCGTTGCCTGCCTTCTTCTATAAAATAATTGGTGACCTCTTAACCCTTGTTAGTATAATAACAGAAGCGGAATACGCCTTCCAACAAAAACGCCATGTACCGCAGTACTTTCCCGGCTTCCGAGAGGTAATCATCTTTTTCGAATTCGAGCATTTCAACCTTGTTCAGTTAAAAGTCCGTCTGATGTTTATTCAGGTCACCAAATTGCAGGATAAGATTTATCATCGCTTCCGTCACTTAGAGATAGTAAACATCGTAAAACAGTCATTTACCATATGGTGAAAAATGAGGCGAGCCGGACAAATCGAGTAAATTGTCAGAGTAGGTTTTGCTGTGCCGCTTGATAAACAATCCTTACGGAAGGTTGAAAGATGTTGATTTAGGAATTCAACAATATGACCGCTGCTATCTCTTCTCCTACATCACCTTTCGATAGAAAATAATGAAGTCACGAACTGCATAAAAAAAGTATAAATAAGTAGAACTGATCGTTAAAATCCCATTTCTACCTTATCTATCAGAATAGGAATGTATCGGTCACTGTTTCTGGTTGTTATTCCTAAAGTTTTTCTGGAAGAGAGATTTATGATTTTGAAAACAGGAGATTCAAGCCACTTGTTAAACTCACCTGTTGTGATGCCGATTTTCTTTAGATCTGCTGTATTTGTGGGTAACAGGAACGTCACAGTATAAAATTTACCTGCCTCATTTAACGCTGGTGTATAAGACCTTATATTGTAATAATCATCAAATCCTGCGGGGGTAGCGAGTTTACCGGGAATCAGTTCACCTTTTGAAACGATTGGGATGGCTACACCTACGTTCGCGATATCAGTCCCTGTATTAAAAGGTAACACATCAATATTAATTTCTTGGCTACTCAGGCTCTGTTCTGTAAATCGGGAAGGACCTATACTTTTACTGGCTGCGAAAGTAATTCTGATCACTTTCACACCCTTCAAACTTGAATTTTCCAAAGGGTAAAGCATCAAAAGGGAGCCCAATGAGTCTTTTGGAAGATAAGGGTAAATTTTTGTTGACTTAGAAAAACCAGCATCAGCCATAACTGGTAATTGTTTAATTGTACCATCCTTAATGTTGCCTTTCCAATTCGCAAATTGGGTATGGAGCGCTTCATTTTCCTTCGCTAGGTTAAAAGACAATGTAGTATTTTTCCAAGTGGTAAAGTCATCCGTAATATATCTTAAAGGCAAAACTTCAGTAACATTACGGGGGGCTAACTTCACCTGATCGCCATCCCTGTATACAATTCCAACCAGGCTACTCACCTCTCCAGGTAAATTTTGACTACTGAAGACTGCTTTGTCAAACATCAAACCTGCCATTACGCTTTGTCCATCTCTAAGGGTAAAATTGTTACTAAAAGTTTTATTAGCGGAGAATAGCTCACAGGCTTTTATAGCAACCAGACTTCCATCCCACTCTTTCTTGTTCGCCTGGAGTTCACTAATACTGGTTTCGCGTGGCAGGATTTTTCCAACGCCCAATTTTTTCACAAGATTATTGGCTACGTTTTCCAGGAAAATGGATTCATTAATAGAATTTAGAAACTGATCATATACGTCAATCTCCAGACTATCATTTACCTGGTATTGATGGGGGGCTTGCAAAATTACTTTAATCGCTACCCCACCTGTGCCTTCTTGCAAGAATAACGTATTTTCATTGTCCACATTCTTTGAGTATGAATCGGATATCACAACGCCTCTGATCACACCTTTAGTTGTTATTTTAACAGCCTTATCTGTTATTGATGATTTCAGCTCGGCAATGGAAACCCGATTTGCTATTGGAAGGGGATCTACCGGTTCTGGTTCGCTGTCCTTTTTTTTACAAGCGATAATGGTCATCAAGATCATTAACAGCGTTAATATCGTAAAACGAAGCAGGTTAGATTGCTTATTCATACAAAGTTTTATAGTAAAGGGTATTACCAGAATAGCAAGTTAGAGAATATAAATTAATAGTGTCATTTATTTAAAGAATAATAAGGTATTAATCCGGATACAATACATCGCCTGTCAAGGAACGTCATCAAAAATTCTTTAGTAAAAATTGTGAACATTTTAACCAGGTTGCCGCTTCAATACCTGGCTTCCATACTCGTCATGCCGTCTGAAACCTCTAGCCGTATGCAGAAAAATGGTTTCTTGATTTTGTCAAGCCCGTTTCAGATGTTTCAATTGTACGTTTGAAGTAATCAAAAATCATGGTCATGAACTAGGAAAAAAAATGGATATCGCTATTAAAATCGAAGGCAGCTATAACTTAAACCTGAGTTATTTATAGCTATTAATTGTTCAGGATTAAAAGATACCCATATCTACAGCAATTTGAGGACCCACAAGCCCCGCAACCAGTCCTATGATCATCAAAAAACCGCTTAATGTTAAAAGCGGGATAGCGATCAGAAAACAATAAACTGGCTGACTTTCGCGGATCTGTATAAAATAACAGTTTTGATCTACCGGTTTGACCGGCAAGGTGTCTTTTAGCATTTTTCGCAGGAAATTACTGTCAGTCTGATCGAGGATCGATAGGGTAAACTTGCCGGCAGGTGCTGTAAACTTTTTGAGCTCTGATCTGCCAGTATCCCATCCATTTTTATGTACGCTGAACCAGGTTGGATTGAGCCTGATTATTGTTCCGCTTTCATCCTGGATTTGTAGCTTGAAGTCACCGATTGGAGTTTTCCGAAATAGCTGTCCTTTTTGCCAGATGGCATAATGTCCGGATTCCGGTAATTCAAAGGTACTCGATTTCTGCTGGAAAGGTATTTCAGTGATGATTTTCCCATTGAACGTTTTTTTGAGCATCCGGATAACTTTGACCAGCAAAAATATGCCAATTGGGATCATGCTGAACATCAGGATTCTAAATAGGATTGGTTCCATAAGGGCGTAATTTGCTGAGTATGTACTTATAAACACTAAGTACTATCTGATGTTCGACTCCGAGCTGATTGGAACTCTTTATGAAACCAGGCTTCCCTAAGATGGGAAAAAGATTGGTGCTTTCAAAGAAAAAAACCGCTGGTAAAAAATTAACCTCCATATGTTTTATACAAACCAAGATGTAAACTATGAATTGTTGCGTAATAACTGCGATCAGTTGTATCAATGGCGTCAAACGATCCTTTGGTTTATAGGTTAAAAACTTTGAGGTGGATTTTACTGTTACCTAGCAGAGGTAACACAGCGCATACCTGCAAATAATGCTTTATCAAAGCTCATTTTTTTACTGTTAAAAAGACAGTACGGTTTTTACTAAAAGAACAATGAAACCACAAATCACATTTTACCTGCTCCTTATGGTATTTATTTCAACCACCTGCTGCTCCAGCAGGCAGGATAAAAACAAAATGTTCGAACATCAGCTCAAGGAATACAAAGTGACCACACCTTATAAAGAAGTTGTTGCAGCAGCTGATAATTGCCTTAAAAAATGGATCAGCGAGGGAGTTGCAGAATTACAAATCCTAAAGGAATGCACATGGAAGATTGATGATGCTACTTTTTTTAACACAAAAAAAGACAGATGTTATTTATTGCTCCTGATACAGGATAATGCCTGGGACGCGGAAGTTGATTACGTATATCTCATGTACGGGGCTCTTGAAAATAATAAATGGAAAATCTACTTTTCCTCTTTACCGAATTACGTTTACCTGAGAGAGCGGTTAAAACTGACTAAAATCACTCCCGTACCCATGAAATTACTTTCAAAACTATCACGTGAAGAGTTACTGAAAGGTTACTACCATAGTAATGGAGATATAGACAACTCTTTTGTAAACAAAGCTTATACCACCGCGCTCAAAGAACGACACTTAAAATTTCTGAAGGAAAGAAATTGAGCTATTGGGAACCTATTTGACGTTCAGATACCAGCAACAATTATTTCAAATGCCCAAACCGTATTATCCGGTCATTTATTAATAGTTAGTATTAAACCTTGATTTGCACCAAACTAAAACATTAATGAAAACCTTATTTTTTATACTCTTCATCATCATCAACTTCCTCCTCATTTTTAAAGTTAATAATTTACTTAAGCCAAAAGCTGCAGCTGTATCATACGGCATCAGCTTGGTGATTGTTCCTGTGCTGATGCTGGCAGGTATTTACCTATTACGACTCCTTGATTTTCACGCAGATCAACAGTTTCAGGATATTTATTTTGCACTTATGTTTAGCCTGGTGGTTATGATCCTGCTGAATCTCGTTGTGATCTCCGCAGAGGCGATGATCCGTAAACTGTTTCATTTCCAGGAGACAGAAAATGCTGTGAATGCCGCCATAAATCCGGTAAGGTTCGCACTGAAGAATAAGTCAGGAATCAAGGCGGTGAACAGAGCTGTTTTTTTTGTGGGATCCATTCTGATATTTTACGGAATATGGCTAAGTAAAGTATCATAAATCTGGTTTATTTTCTTTATACTGATCATTATACATCCCGTAAGCTGCAATAAGTGCCCAGACCAGGTTAACGAATGTTGCAGGATAAGAGGTATCATAAAAGGTACTCATGCTTAAAAATACTCCCCCAAGAATATTAAATAAATGGAAAGCGAATGAGGTGACCAGCCATTTTTTGGTAATGACCAGGAAATAAGAAATTAAGAAAAGCAAGGCACCAATCCAGCCAAGGGTATTAAAAATTAAATCCATAACAAATTGATGCATTGCTTATTAAAATTATTTTTTATTAACGATCCAACGGTTTACGGTGTTGTGTTCTCCTTCTATTATGATTTTATAAATTTCCGATTTAGGAAATTTAGTTAAATCAACCTCGAAGCTACCTTTACTCACTGGTACTTCAGCCACTAAACTGTACACATCAGCTTTACCGGTTTGTTTATAATTATTGGCAGTGGCGATCGATATTTTAGCCATTCCTTTACCATCTCCACTCCTCCATTTCAAAACAACCTTTTCTTCAGTGTGCTTTGCTTCAACATTATAAACTGAAACACTTCCCAACAAACTTACCCCATCAAGTTCGCGTTTTTGCGCATCTGAAAGCTGCACACCCAGGTGTTTTGCCAACGTTGGGAGAATATCTACTACACTTGCTTTACCTTTTTGAGCATAAACATTTAAGGGCTTAGCGTTAGTCGCAATCCATGAGGCGCGCTCACGATCAGATTGCCCACCATGACCACGACCGGTTTTAGGATCACGACCATGATCTGTAGTGACGATGATCATCCAGTCTTCTTTAAACTGCTTTTCACGTTGCTTCACAGCTGTCCAAATTTCACCTATACGCCGGTCGGCAGCCATAACAGCATCATCATATTGTTTGCTATCCCCAAAGGCATGTCCCATATCATCAGTATATTCTAAATAAACCCATGATAAATCCGGCGCATTCTCACGGATGCAGCGAGCGGCTTCATCTGTTACGGCCTGATCGATTTTAGCCATAAACTGACGTGCCTTATCATGCGGATATTTGATGGTATCAAGCTCTAAACCATCAAACTTATAATCTACCTTAATATTACCGGTTTGTTGCAAACCATCACCCACCAGTTTAGTCCTGTTATCTTCCCAACTAGAAAAAATACCAATCTTTTTTTCTGGATATTGGCTTTTGAAGAATCTAAATATGGTTGGATAATGATAGTTAGGGGCCTTAATATCATTATCTGGAACATTGTGTTTATTAAACCAAACGCCCGTAAGCACGTTGGTATACCCGGGCGCGGAAATCGTGGGCGTTTGATTGTACTCCCCAAGTTCTCCGCCCTGGTAAGCACTCATCAGGGCCCCTTCTTTTGCAATCTCATGGAGGTTAGGCGTTGCTAATTTCTCTATAACATCTTTACTTACCCCATCGATGATAATGAATACCGCTTTCTTTTTTTGCGCACTTACCGTTAATGCTATGCTGGCAAAAAGTGCCAATAAAAATAATTTTCTCATGTTTTGTTATCAATAATTTACCAACCGAATATTTGTTTAAGATTAGGATTTAGCAGCACCTGACTTTGAGGAACTGGGCGATAATAATATTTTGGCTCTAAAAAGATACCATTATCTGCAATGGTTTGCACTGTACCAGAGGTTCCGTTTTTCAAAAACACACCTGCATCCTGCCCTATGGCTCCTGTACGGTAATATATCAAATCTTTACCCAATGAATTTTTTTCTTTAACGGCCGGAATAGATTCATTATTGGACAGTAAAATAATATCTGGAATATTATCTCCCGTTAAGTCGTGTTTGCCCAAACCGGAAAAATAAATACCTTCCTGCTCCTTTTCTAACAACTTCCCTGCATTCCAACGCATTAAATCATCAAAACGGTAACCTTCCAAAGCCAATTCAATTCGGCGTTCTCTACGAACCTCTAATAAAGTGGCTTTTTGCGGGCCTGAAACATTGGGATAACGAGCGTTTTGAACCGGATCAATGGTTGGATTTAAAGACATCGCCGGCATGCCTGCACGCGTGCGGATTAAGTTGATACTCTGATCAAGGTCTGACTGGGTAAGCTCACCCAACTCTGCTTTTGATTCTGCAAATGTTAACAGTATTTCTGCATATCGTAAGATCGGAACATCTACTGTTTGCATCGCTGCCGTTGCCGGATCGTTAACAAAACCCTTCACCTGGTGATAACCACTGAAGTTTTTGGCCAGTTGTTGTACATATATACCCCCTCCCTGAGAGTACGTGCGAACATTTGCCAGATTGAAACCTGGATATGCGTAAGTCTGGCTTAACCTTGGATCACGGTTTTGAAACTCCTGAACGAACGAAAAGGTAGCATAACCTGCTTGGTTGGTGTAATATGTTCCATCTTTCATCAAATAATCCTGAAGTAAATCTTTAGCAGGAGAAACTTCATAATTACCAAAAACGGTCTCACTCCAACCACTGTTACGTATTCCACTTTCATTATATACAGCAAGCAAAATTTCGGGATTATTGATTAAGCTGGGCTGGATAAATAAATCTAGATAATCCTGGTTTGGATTGCCGGTACTGTAAAGTCTGTATTTAGCACTTGTGATAATTTCGTTTGATACATCCCTGGCAACCTGGAGAAACTGTGGCGCAGTGCTGGCCAGATTCAATTCGCTATGGTAGCGCCTGTAAGTTCCTTCATATAGCGCAAATTTTGCCCTGTATGCCTTTACAATGGCACGGTTTATAGCGCCTGATTCAGCAGTTTCTCTCACATTTTGTGCTGCAAAAGCATAATCTTCCATAATCTTATCAACCACGGCTGCCCGTGGATCGCGACCTTTCATTAAAAGGTCATTATCATTCGTACCAATTGTTTTATCATAAAATGGGACATCTGAATATCGTTTTACTTTTGCCTCATAAAACTGTGCCCTAAAAAACCTGGCCAGACCTTCGTAATGGTTTAACACTTCGGCATTAAGGGGAGCTTTTCTAAAATGATCAAGAAAGTAATTTGCACTACGAAGCTGGTCCCAGCCCCATCCGCTTGTTATGGTGGATGGCCCAGGGTTGCCCACCATCATGGTTTTGATCTCCACATTCCCGGTAGTGGCCGCATTGTCTGTTGCCCTATCATCATTAAATAGACCAACTCCGGCAAAGTTGTACATATTATTGATGTAAAGCTTTAGATCCTGTTCATTATTAAAAAAATTATCACTACCGATGGAAGTTTGTGGTTGCCTATCTAAAAAATCTTTTTTGCAGGCACTTAAGCTTAGTGTGGCCAAAGCAACACCGACAACACATTTATTAAAGTTTTTCATTTTGCTTGATGTTAGAAATTAAGATTTAGACCGACTGAGAAACGTCTTTGCCATGGATAGGCATAACCATTTCCAGAACGGTCAGTGTTGGTTGCCTGAGGATTGAGCACATCATTTACGTTGATGGATTCGGGATCATAAAACTTTTTAAGTGCAGACCATTCGTAGATATTCTCTCCGCTTAGATAAAACCTTAAGTTTGAAATGTGCCATTTTTTGGTAATAGAAGCAGGAATGGTATAACCAATAGTTACGTTTTTCAATCGTAAGTATGAACCATTAAGCATATAGCCCGTTTGCGGAATAGCTAATCCTTTAGCATCGCGAACGTTAGTGCCCAGGTTTACATCGGCAAGCCATGATTGTAAGATAGGGTATTTAGCGTCAAGATTTTGATTGGCTAAACCTGCGTTGATATAGGCCTGCGAATGTTTGGCCATATCTACCGCGCTATCGCTGTTCGGGCGATAAAAATCGAGTAAGTGTGCGTAACCCCCGGCATACGGTTGCTGATAGAAGCCCCAGTAAAGGTAATCAAGCGGATAGTAATCACGCTTAGCAACACCTTGAAAAAATGCCCGCACATCAAAGCCTTTCCAGCTGGCGTTCAGGTCTAACCCGAAACGAAATCTAGGGGCTGAATTACCAATAATTGATAAATCTCTAGCGGCATCAGCGGTTAAACCTGTTTCAATTTTCCCGTTTCCATCCTGATCGATATACTTTGGCCATCCAGGTACAATAGAAAGTGCTCCCCAGGGAATAATCGAAGACTGATCCAGCGCATTAATTTCGGCCTGGTTTTGGAACAAGCCATTACTCTGCAATCCCCAAATCTCTCCAAGTTCCATTCCTTCACGGTACTGTGTTAAGCTTTGATTGGGATTTTCGAATCTGGTAATTACCGAGCGGCTATCAGATAGCGAGAACCTTGTATTAAAGTTAATGGGATCTTTAGCCGTCTTAAAGCTTGTTTGGTAGCCTAACGATAATTCCCAGCCGCGGTTACGCAAGTCAGCAGCATTTTCGCGTGGTTCCGTTGCACCTAATACATCAGGCAGATCACGTCCGTTGGCAAGCATCCCTTTTGTATTACGCTCGTATATATCAAATGTAAGGTTGACTTTGTTATTGAATAAACCTATATCTGTCCCCAAGTTTGCCGTATTTACTTTTTCCCAGGTATAATCCGGACTAACCAAACCTGGTGTTGAAACCGTAAGCGGAAGATTTCCTCCAATTAAATAGCCGGAGCGTAGAGGGTTGAAGGTAGAAATATAGCCATAGTTTGAAGCGGCTTGATTACCCAAAGAACCATATGACGCACGTAATTTGAAATTACTCACAACAGGGCGCAAGCTTTGCATAAATACCTCCTGATCTATACGCCATGCCACCGATGCAGAAGGGAAAAAGCCCCAGCGTTTATCAGTAGGAAACCGTGAACTGCCATCATAGCGGCCATTAAGTTCAAAAATATACCTGTCATTATAGATATAATTTAAACGGAAGAACAGGCCTTGCACTGCCCAATCATTAATGGCCTGCGTTGAAGATAGTTCGCCAGTTGCCAATCCAATGGTTGGATAGGATGAAGATATTAAGTTGGTCCGCCTGGTGTCGTTTTCTTCTTTGCGGAAATATTCCTGATTATACCCTACAAGGGCAGTAACATCATGCTTTTGCCAGCTCTTGTTGAAGGTTATATAAGTATTGAGTACCGTGTAATCCTCAAAAGCTGTCCATTTTCGGGCATAACTATCCCCTTCTTCTCTTACATCATCAGGGCCAAAACCAATTTTATAGGGCACAGTGTTTTCATCGTAATTATCTGCCCCTCTTCGGTAGGTAAAATCTGCATTAATCTTCAGCATATCTTTAAACAAAGAGGCCTCTGCGTTAAATTGCGTTTGAAGGCTAAAATACTTGTCAATAGCTTTACCTCCATTGGTAAGTTGTGCCCCGGTACGACCAACAGCATTGTTTGCCCATGTCCCGTCTGGATTTTGATCATAATCAGTAGGAAAAAGATTATAAATCCCTGTGATCGAATATTGGCTGGGGTTTTTTCTTTGGGTAGCAGTAAGAAAAGTATTGTTACCAAAACTTAACCAAGGTGCTACCTGAAAATTGACCTTACTACGCAAATTGTAGCGATCAAAATAATCATCAGCAATTTTCAGCATTCCGTTTTGCTTGTTGTAGTTTCCAGAGACGTAATATTGTGCCTTTTCGGATTTTCCACTCAGGGATAATGCATGATCATTAGAATAGGTCTGATCATTCATAAAATAGCGTGTCCAATCTTGATTACCCATATACTCCCAAAGCTTATTATCAGTAGGGTTAATCCTTACACCTGGAATATTAGGGTTATCTGATCTCTCTTTTGCGTACTGGTAATATTGATCGCTATAATTCACGTTATCCCATGGTGTGTTGTTGGTAGAAAGTTCCAAAAGCCTTGAGTAAATATAGGGGTCGGTAACTTTATCAGGAATAACGGTAGGCTTATTTAAGGATACGAAATTACTATAACTCACCGTTACACCTTCCTGCGTACCGGTTTTGGTTTTGATTAAAATTACACCAAATGCTGCCCTTGCACCATAAATTGCAGAGGCGGATGCATCTTTAATTACCGAAATATTCTCAATATCCTGTGTAGCTAAACGATTGAGTTCTGCCGCGTCAGAAGGAACATTGTCAATCAGGATCAGTGGGTCTCCTCCATTAATCGAGGTAATGCCACGTATATTAATTTTTGCCACCGCACCTGGTGCCCCGGAGCCAAAATCAATATTTAAGTTGGGTACTAGTCCCTGTAAACCCTGCGCCACATTTGCAATTGGCCTGCTGGCCAGTGTTTTTGCATTCACCTGGTCTACAGCACCAGAAAGATTCACCTTTTTCTGGGTTCCGTAACCCACCACAACCACCTCGCTCAGATCGGCATCATCCTTTTTTAAAATGACGTCAACAGCTTTACGGTTACCAATGGCAACTTCTTGTTTAATGTAGCCAATAAAGGTGAAAACAAGAACGGCATCGGCATTACTAACTGTTAGGGAATAGTGCCCATCTACATCTGTTTGGGAACCATTTGGTTTACCTCTTTCTTGTATAGAAGCGCCAACCAGCGTTTCGCCAAGGTCGTCTTTTATGGTTCCACTTATTTTTTGCTGCGCAAAAACCTGAGCTGAACCAAATAAAAAACATACGAATAGCGATAAGTAAATTTTTTTCATGTTTGTTTGATTTATGCTGCAAAGGAACTATCGGCATGTTAAGGCATGATGAAATATTTATTAAATAAACTGAACAGTCAGTAAATTTATTTTTAAACCTGTTTCTTCGCAAAATATTTATAATTTTAAGGTTCTTATGGGTAGAAAAAGTTTGAAAGAAAGTCAGCAGAAAAAAATCATACAAGCCTTTTATGATATGGCAAAGCGCGAGGGAATTGAAAACATTTCTTTTGGTAAAATCGCTAAAGAGCTTGACATGAACCAAAGTTTAATCGTTCATTATTTTGCAAATAAGGAAGAAATGTTGTTTGGCCTTATTGACCTGATCATCAACAATTATCAAAACATTTACGATATCAAGCTCAAACTTGATGATCCGCTGGCTAAATTAACATCTGTTCTTCAAAATATTTTTTCGCGTAAATGGGATGTTTATGTAGATGATAGTATTTTTTACAACTGCTATGCCCTTACCTTCAGGAATGAGAAAATCAGGACCCACTTCCGCGAATTACATGTATTGTTAAGAAAATGGCTTGAAAAATTAATCCAGGATTGCATTGATCAGAAAGTGATTGTCATTCAAGATGCCGAGGAGGCGGCTGACATCATTTTTGTCATTTCTGATGGTGCCTATTATTATCTCAGTATGATCGATGATCAGGAGTTGTCTATCAAACATCTGGATAGATACAAACGTGAGGCTTTTAAAGTAATAGGTCTTTTGTTATAACTATGGCAATTCACTCCAAGACAAAGAAATTTTTTAAATTCAAATTCCTGGAATGAAAGAGAGAATAAGATCTTTCCATTGTTTGGCATCATCAACTGCTTCCGTTAAGAATCTCATCATATTTTTTCCCGAAGTCAATTATCTCTCTAGCGTTGAAATTTGGGTATTGCTGCAATGTCTTCAAGATTTAATGAGCACAGCCTTCAGACTCCCGGTTCCGCTAAAAATGGCTACTGGTTTTCATTCATTGTGACCATCTTTGGCCTATATCGTTCACCGGATTTCGTTTGAAAATGGCCGCCACTTATTTTAAACAGCTTTAAGCTGCTAAAAAGCGAGCTGGCATTCAATAACAGTTCCCCCCAGAGGAACCGAAATGGAGGTGTTCAATTAGCCTTAGACGCAATAATGATATTTCTGATTCCAATATGTTTTACAAAGTGGACTAATTTGCGATAAATTGTATCCTGGACGGCCGTTTTTCCTAAAAAACCATCTTCCTTCTATGGAGGATTGGCCGACCAAATGCAGGAAAGACAGATTGGAAAATGAAGAGAAGGAACCTGGGAAGATTGGATATATCTCGCTCAGTCTTTACCTTTCCATCAAGACGGATGGTGAGCGGGGTGCACAGTTCGGGATGAAATCTGGCGCGCAATTTTAGCAAAACCCCCAATCAAACCGACCTAACCACCCCAAAGTGGGGAAGACACAATTTTAGCCAATTCCACAACAATCGGCAGCTTCGCTGGTTCTCGCTTGAAATAAAGGTAAATCACGATAAGTATAGATATCCTAAAGATGGTATTAGTGGATACTAGATTCAAGCCTTAGTACTGGAAAAATCCCGGAAGGAGTATGCTTAGGGCATTGCAAACTATCGGTAAACCTATCCCAGTTTCCTCCCCTCAATCTTTCCTCCCCTTAAATTCACAAGCTGTTGTGTAGCGTCACTCTGGGCCAATAACCCACCGTATGTGCACATCATCACTATTTATGTAATATATTTTTTTACTAAAAGTAAACATTATTTAATTAAAATATATAATATATATTACATTTATGATCATAAAAAGTTTACATACAGTTAACATGTATTTATTACATTTATCAGATAATCTATAAGTCTTCTTCTGATATTTTTTTTCAACATTTTTATTTTATGACAATCCATAACCAGCTTATTAGCGATGCTGATCTATCAAAATTATGCCCCTGCGGAAGGGGCGATAGCTCAGATTTTGAAAGGATTCCGCGCACTACTTTTATGAAAACTATTTTGTTTTGGTCACCTATAAGACACTATAGATGCTACGCTTGCATGCGTAAACGATGGATTATAATGAAACTTCCAAAATAACTTAGCCAATTATTTGATAGGCCTCTCCAATTTTACCTCATTTCAATGAAATGGGGATTATCACTCTGGATCCCCATTTTATACAAACCGATTTCAATCTTATTGAAAATACTGAGATAAATCAGTCAACTCTCCAGATAGAGCAGTGCCTCTAGGCGTAGTGGTTATCAAATTGTTCTTATCCCTTACCACAAATAATTTTGATTTGCCAGCCTCAAAATTGAGTACTCCAAAACGCCCGTCATTTGCTTTGAAAGGAAATCCTGCTGGGATTAGCGGCGTGGTTAAACTTGAATATGGAACGTTATTGGTGCCTTTTTCGAAGATATCAAAACTATAGATGTAATTTGGACCTGGTAGCGGCGGAAGTTCAATGGCATTAAAACCGCCATCTTTAGGCAGTGTAAGCCTTATTTCGGGAGAGATTTTAGTGGCTAACTTTGTGGTTTGGTTATTGGCATAAAAAACAATATCCACATCAACATTTTTAAATTGAGCCGGGTATCTGGTTTCGAATTTAGCACTTATCATCATGTTGGCCGGATTGGCGGGAGGATCTAGCTTTACATTATCGGCAATCTTTAGGCCATCGAAAAAGAACTGGATATTTTGCTGTGGAATACCTGATTCTATTGTCTTTTTAAACAAAACGGTAGTTTCGCCTTTTTTTCGAATCTGAATTTCTCTGGAAGTACCCTTATCAATCAAAATAGAAGATCGGTTATCTACTGCTCCGCTTTTAGAAAGGATAATATTTCCATCCAGTAAAAATTCAAGCTCTCCGGTTAAGGCATAACCTTTAATTAATAAAGAAATGGCCTGATCATATACTTTGATGCCATCGTAAAAAATAGTGATATTTTGGTTAAAAGGGGCAGGCATCACATCCCTGCTTAGTATAATTTCTGTACTTCCTTTTTTTCTAACTAAAAGCTGGGCTTTTTGATCTTTTACGGAGAGTAGCGTTTTAATATTTATACTACCAGTACCGGCTTTAGTTGTTGCAATGACACTATCTCTATAAAGGTATTCCAGATCTACGGCAGTACTTCCGGTTACCGTAAACTGAATCACTTTTGGTTGTTCAGGTTCCAGAAGTGCTGATTTGCGACAAGACGCGCTTAGTAAGAGAACTACAGAAAGAAACGAGAGGGTAAAAATTTTAAGTTTCATATTTAATAATTAGCATTTATAACAGCATAATACTGCGTTTAATAAAGAAACTATACCCAATAGGGTATAGCCTCTTTTGTTAAGAGAGAAAAATTAGAATACAAGTTTTGTCCAGCTATTTGCCCAGTCTGGTAATGTAACAGTAGATGGAGAACCTGGAGTATTGTACCATGGCTGGCTAACACCAAATGAATCTGCATTTGATGCATTCACCACAAACGAATTGCCACCACCATCGTTAAAGCTACCTGATGCTACAGTTACTGCATTAACAAAACCGTGAACCGAAGTACTTGTAATTGTAGAAGGCCCAGCAGGAGCATCCGCATCGAATGCAATACCTGTATTATAGCCGCTAACAATTACATTTAATAATTCCACTTCAGAGCCTCTACGCTCACGGATACCATTACGGTAACCTAAACCTGCTATGTTGCTGGTGTTTTCAGTTCCGAAAATGCTAACATTGACTAAAATAGGATGAGTTTTTGGAGTTAGACTAAAAGAACCATCTTCTGCAGGGGCATTGTTATCCGATTCAATACCGTTAGAATCGCTATTGCCACTACTAACGCTATGGGTAGAATTTTTATCAGCAATTGCAACCGCATCGACTAAAGTTCCTGTAAAACCATTGTCAAAATCAAACTGATCATCATCTGATGCCAACGCCACCAAATTGCTTGGGCTCACTGTTCCGCCAAAGAATTCAAATCCATCATCAAGGCCATAAGATACCTGAACATGATCGATTGTAGTTCCGCTACCTACGCCACCCATTGTTAAACCATTAACTTCAACGTTTGGTGCCAATTGAAAACCTGCATATTCAATACGTACATATTGAAAGGTACCGCGGTTATCTGCATCATTTGTTCCTCCGTAATGAAACTGAGGCTGATCAGCTAAACCTTCAATCAATTTATCACCAACATTAATTCTGGCATTACCTAAAATAATCACACCACCAAAATCACCAGGAGCACCTGTTGTGCTGGCATTGCCATCTAATAAGTTACGGCTGGTAAATACGATTGGATTTGATGAATTACCAACCGCATTGATATTGCCATCTTTTGCAATAACCAATACACCATTTTGCACACCTGCTGTGTTTACGCTTGATTTGATGTAAGTTCCTGGTTCGATGGTTAAGGTTGCGCCACCTCTAACCGTTACTATACCACTTAATTCGTAAACGTTTCCTGCTGTCCAGGTAACAGAGCTGGTAATGTCTCCGCTTACCGGTACTACTGGTAAAGATGATTGCGAATAATCTGCTGCTGAAGTGCTGCGATTATTGAAGGAAGCTGATCCACCTTCATTTTTTTTACAAGCTGTAAAAGAAACAGCAACAACTGATAAAAGACCGATTAATTTTTTAAAATTTTTCATGGTTTTTGAATTTTTTCAAAGTTGATGAAGCGATCATGATTTATTTATCTTGTTTGAGGATAAAGAGAATATCATGATGGTTTCGTTTTTCACAGGACCTTTTTCAGGATCCATATTTATAGGATGATTTTTTTTACAATCATTCGGATGTATACAGCTAAGCTATTTCTTTATTGATCAAAATAAAAGCCTGTTTATACCCAAATGAGATGATTTTTTTTATCTTAGCATTTTAGCTAAGAACAGCATGCTAACACCCCTTGGGTTTTAACAGTATGATCAGATAGATTTCAGGGTTATCCCTGGATGCGCGCCGACTTCCACAAGAAATTATCGGTACAAACGGAAGGTTCTAGTACAACCTTTCGTTTTTTTTGGCATTTAGGAAATGATTATTTCTCCTTTCTTTTTAAAATGTTCAACCATATTTACATTTCGCATTTTTTAAAAATTATAGCTGATAGAGGTGCTATAGGTACGACCAAATACTTGTCTGTATCTCAGCTCATCGCCCTCTTCATATTTATTGGTAAAACCTGGCTTTAAGCGCAACCGCTCACTTATGTCATCTCTTCCGGCAGCATAATCCGGGTTATTTTCATAGCTGCCTGTATTTACATAAAAAGCAGATGCCCTGTTAAGAAGGTTACTTGCATTTAATTTGATTTCCAGTTTTTTCTTCAAAAACCTGTAGCTAATTTGCAGATCAATCTGTGCACGTGGCTGTTCGTATTCTATCTGGTCGAAATATGGGCTCACGATATAGGTTTTGTAGCCGGATTTGTTATAAATAACATTAAGGCCGAGGAAGTCTCCTGTATACTGTAAACCTAAATTAACCAGATAAGGCGACTGGCCATACATAGGTCTGCTTTGTTTTGTTGGAACGGATAGATCTGGTAAATTGGGCCCAGCCGGGTTAGTGATTTTATAGGTGCCCACCACGCTGGACTTTTGTAAAGTCACGTTGCCATAAGCAGTAATCTTGCTTAAGATCTGGTTGTCGGTAATAAAGTTTAAATTCTTTCTTAATTCAAATTCTAAACCATATACTTTTGCCTGATCTGCATTTTTGATATAATAATTGATATTACCATTCACCAGTATAAAAGTTAATTCTGTTGGCTGATCAAAACGTTTGTAAAACGCACCTGCTGATATAATTTCTCCTAATCCTGGAAACCATTCTGCTTTAAGGTCATAGTTGTTGATTTTAGTACTCACCAACCCCTGATTACCAAATAGCGAACCCAGGTTTGGATCATAACGGAAAAACTGACTATTATCCATTAGCTCCGGTCTGATTACTGTACTGGAAGCCGCCGCTCTGATGTTTAGGTCTGTTATCGGACTATAGGTTAAGTTTGCTGAAGGCAACCATTGCCATCTTTTTTCGGTTGGCAGAACAAATTCACTTTCACCTCTGATATTGATGTCGTTTCTAAGTTCAGTATATTTATAATATTCCGCCCTGATTCCCCAAACCAATCGTATTTTTTCAGATAGTCGGTCATCAAGCATGATATAACCTGCATGGGTTTTGCTGCTTCCTTCATACCCATTCAAGAAATAAGAATTAATCGCATAATTGTATCCGTTCGCACCGAAATTTGATGGATTTGCCATTTCACTGATGGGAATATACCTTAAGCTATCTGCCAGGTTCGCACTATTGGCAAGTGCCGCAATCTGCCAGTTAAAGGTGCCTTTCTTGGTTACGCCGAAATAGCCTGTTTTTAATGTATTTCTCAGTTTTCCGATATTAAATGGTGTTGAAGCATCTACACTCCAGGAGTAATTGCGTTCGCTATTGGCATAATTATGACGGGAAGTAGGTAAGATATTTCCCTGGATAAATGGAGAAGTATCATAAAAATATAAGTATTCATTGCCAATTAGCCTTGGTACACTTGTAGCAATTCCAATATCTTTTTCTTTACGCTCAATTGCCGTCCGGGCGATGTTCCACTCTAATTTTACTTTACCCAGCTGGTGCTGGCCATTCAATTTATTTTGTAAAAGATCGGTAAATGTCGGATCATCAACTTCTTGTATTCGGTTCGGTGGTATCCCTGATGAAATAAAATTAGCCCCGTCATTATTATCATACCCTGTTATTCTAAGCAGCTCATTGTTGTAAAAATGGGTATAGGTATTACGCAAACTAAAACGGTTGCTGCCCAGTTTTAAGCCGACATTAAGTAATGCGCCTAAAGTGGTATTAAAGTTGTATTTAGCGCCAGCGTTATTATAGTTTAAATACCAATCGCTTCTGCGTACCTGATCAATCTGATTAATGGTTTGCGTATTCCTGTAGGTAACTGATCCAATAATACCTAACCTGTTCTGATTAACGGTATCCAGCTTAATAAGCCTGCCGATGCTGAATTGATAATTTTGTGTTGGCGCCGTTTTATATTTATAGATACTAAAGTTATCGTTCTTAAACATTTTACTTTGATCATCTATCTTTTTCTGATATTCTTCATTTGATAAATTGTTATTAGGGGCCGTTCCTCTGTCAGTTTGTTGCAAGCCTTCAGGAAAGTCACGTCTGCCATCATCAAAACCTAAATAATCGTATTTGCCTCTTTTATGGCTCAGGAAATCTTTTCCAGTACTTTGATCATTGTAGGATGTACCTGCTGTAAAACCAATAAAGTTTTCTGCCGGTATATCTTTGGTGTTGATCTGAATAAGACCGCCACCAAAACTCGTATTCATATCAGGCGTTGCTGTTTTACTTACAACCACATTGTCCACCAAATTGGAAGGGATCAGGTCAAAAGAAAAATTGCGGGTTTGTGCTTCGGTACTTGGAAGGGTAACACCATCTAATTGAGCAGAGTTATAGCGTTCTCCAATGCCCCTTACGATTACAAATTTATTTTCTACCGTGCTCACTCCACTAATGCGTTTTAAACTTTCGCCAATGTTTCTGTCGGGTGTTCTGGAAATCTGTTCGGCACTGATCCCATTACTGATCTCGGATGCATTCTTCTGGCGGGTTAATAAACCTTCAACCGAAGCCTTTTTGTAGCTGGCGGTTACTACAACATCTTGTAAACCCTTCGTATCAGGTTTTAAGGAAATATTTAAAGGCGTGTTTTTATCGGCCCTTACATTTACATCGCTAATGCGTTGGGTAGTAAAAGAAATGTAACTGATTTCCAGCGTATAGTTGCCTGGCTCAATACTTAATGTATAACTCCCATCGCTGGCGGTTTGAGTCGCTTTACCTGTCTCTACTATCTTGACTGAAGCGCCAGGAAGGGTTTCGCCCTTTTCATCGAATATCTTACCTGATATCAAACCAGGTTTTACCGGATCTGGAAGTTTGTAAAGCAAGATGGTTTGGGCATCTGCAAAACGGTAAGCTACCCTGGTTCCTGAAAGTATTCTTTTCAGGATAAGCTCAAAGGCCATGTTTTTAATATCCAGGTTTATTTTATCTTTCTGGCTAAAGATTGATTTATTGTAATTAATCAGAAAGCCTGATTTTTTTTCTAACAAACCAAGTGCTTCCGGAATGCTCAGTTCGGCTATTTTAAGACTTAAACCTCCTGATGTAGCATTCTGTGTAAGCCCTCTAGCCATTGCCAGATTAAAGCATAAGGTAAATAGCAGTAGTGTTGCTAATCCTTTACTGTAATTCAGGTTGATAATATATTTTTTTATATTTTCGTAAAATCCTATTTTAATAGGATCAAGATGTTTTTTAATTCTCACGGGTTAAAAACTTTTGTTGAGGGGTTGGGTTGTTCGAGCAATCCGGCTCCTTATTTATATTAAGAGATTTAATTTTTTCGTAAATATTTTCTAGTCAGGTTTGCGCATTTCTATTGCGGCTTTCAAGTAGTTAACGCATCATTGGCATCCCTCCCCCCATACAATAATTGTTTTAGTATTGGTGTCTATTTTATAGTCGATGTGTTTTCCACTCATGATGTGGATTTCTTCCATTACATCATTAATGCTTTTATTAGAAAATGTGGCATTGAATCTGCATTTAGAAAGTTGGTTGCTCTGGAGTTCAATATTAACATTATAATACCTTTCCAGTGACCGGAGTATGTTTGGAAGGCTTGCATCTTTGAACACGAAGTTATTTTTGATCCAGGAATTGATATCTGTAATGGGTTCTGAACCTAAGCTATAATTTTGCTTATTTAAATAGTAGAAAAGTTTCATACCAGGTGTAAGCAGTGAAAGTTGTTTCATTTTACCCTGGCTATTGGCAGAAACGCTTACTTTTCCGGTACGTACAGCTACACTGAAGGTATGATCCTGAGGGTAGGCATAAATGTTAAACGAAGTACCCAGTACCTGCGTCTGCATCTGTCCGCTATGTACAACAAAGGGACTGGTGGTGTCACGTTTCACCTCAAAAAAAGCTTCTCCCTCCAGCCGGATATTTCTTAGGCTTCCTTTAATAAAACGGGAAGGCCAGATCAGCTTACTTCCGGCACTGAGGTATACGATCGAACTATCCGGCAATATTAGTTTTACTTTCTCACCTTTAAGGGTAGTTTTTGTGAAATAGGTGATGGCGATTTGTGCAGGCTTTTGTACTTTTTGATAGGTATACCAAGCCAATGCAGCAGAAATGATTACCACAATAGCTGCGGCATATTTGAATATGGCATACAGGGGATTGCTTTTCGGTTCGCGTTCTTCTACCTTCGACCAAATTCGTACCAGACCTTGTTCTGCTTCTGCAGAATAATCGGTTTTTTTAGCCTGCTTATCCCAAACCTTTTCCATTACCTGATGAAATTCGCTGTCTTCATTTGCCTGATCGGCCAGATAATCCAGCACAATTTTTTCTTCCTCCTGATTGGTTTTACCTTCCAGATAGCGTTCAAATAATATTTTAATGTTTTCTTTTTTCACTTTTAATCATAGTGCTTTAACGCCTTATATGCTGTGCACTATGATATATATGTTTGAAATGCTGGATACAGCTATATGGAAGAGAATTTATTTTCAAATAACAATTAAAGCCTTGTTTATCAGATATTTATTTTTTTTTAATGAGGCTAACTGCAAATGAAAAATGCCCTGAAGGGCATCACATCATCAATCAATAGAGAGATCAGTTTAGCAGCAAATAAAAGCGATTAAAGATAAAATCGTTTCCGGCGAATAAGTTTTAAAATATTTCCGCATAATGCTTAATGATTTTTTGAGGTGGTTATTGACGGTGTTTTTTGAAATCCCCATCAATTGCGATATTTCTTCATGCGTATGGTGATCATCTCTACTCATCAGGTATATTTTTTTTACCTGCGGGGAAAGTGTTTCTATCGCGTTTTGCGCTATCCGTTTAGATTCTTTGGCGTTGAGTTCATCTTCTATCGCATTGAAGGATTCCTGCTGACATAAATTCTCCTTGCTATAGGCTTTTTCCCTTGCTTTTTTGCGAAGTACCATCAAGAAATTGTTACGAACGAGGGTATAAAGAAAAGCATCAAAATTTCTTTCCGGATCTAATTTAGCCCTGTTCTCCCAAAGCCTTACAAAAGTATCCTGCGTCAGTTCTTCTGCCTCTTCCTTACATCGGGTAAAATGATGCGCATAACCGTATATCTTTTGTCGATACTGGTAATAAAGTTCATTAAAAGCAACTGAATCGCCATTTTTGACATTATTCAGGAGTTTTATCTGGTTAAAACTTTCCAACTTTTTCATGAGTAGCAGTTATGGGATGCAAGTTAGCCGTGTCGTTTAAAGTTAATGTTAACACAATGAAACCTTTTCCCTTCCCTTACTTGTGGGTAATGACCGTGCTGTTCCGGGTAGATTGAAGCCGTGAATCCAGAAGTATATTTCCTGCCTGAAAGCTTCCTGAAAGTGCTTTATTCATACCAGTTCCTGATTTCGCTGTTTTACCCGTTATCCTGGCTATAGCCGTTTTAATCAGCGGATCACCCGGATCACCAAGCTCAAGCAAGGGTAGCGTATCCATTTCATTAATGACCACATCAGGAGTAATCCCCAAACTATACGCGCCGTTGCCTTGCGCATTAAAAAGTTTATAAACAATGGGATGCACTTCCCAATTCACCTGTTTAGGAATCCGGGCATCGAAAATGCGGAAGGATGCTTCGTCTTTGCCTCTCGTTTTTTCACCGATCTGTATTACCTGCATAAAGGGTTTCAGGTTATTAATGATGATTTCTGCAGCTGATGCCGTAGTTGAAGTAGATAGCACATAAACGCGGCTAAGGCTCAAATTCTGTTGAAGGAGGCTGTTAAAGTTTGCAGTCCGATCAAAAGTAGATGCCATACCAATAGATTCTGTTTTGGCTCCTCCATTTTTATTGCCCTTGTAGGTGATGAAAGGTCTATCGTAAGTGATGTTTTGGGCAATCATGGCACAAATACCTGCCGCTTCCGCAACCTGCCCACCAGCATTATAACGAAGATCGAGGATTAGATCAGAAACACCTTGTGTTTTAAAATTTTTAAAAACCGGAGTGAGGGAAGAGGCCAGACCTGGATTGAAATCAATAAAAAACAAGTATCCAATTTTTTTTCCATCACTTTCCATTATCCTGCTGATTTCTTTTTGATCAAGGACGATACCTTTACTGATTTCAATCGTTCTGGTATCTGCCCAGGTGTTATTTTTCGGCGCTGCCAAGGTCATTGAAAAGCGGGTACTGTTTAATATTTCATCTTGCAGGGCTTGAGCATTGGCCGATGTCAACGGATTACCGTTTATTTTGCTGATATAATCTCCGCGTGTTAAACCCGCACGGGACGCCGGGGAGTCTTTTAAAACCATCTTTACGATTCCGATAATTTTGCTACTGGTCTGATCACTTACAGTTGTATAATCAAAACCAAAATCCCTGTTGCCTGCTGTGGTGGTCACTCCTGGCAATATGAGGTAAGAGAACCGGTCAGATGGATCACGAAGAGACCTGAAAAAGTTTTGGGGTGAAACACTGACATTTGGATTGGAAGTTAAGTTTTCATTCCAGTAATAATAACGCTTAAGGCTATCCAATATCCATGTGTTGATATTTTCATTGCTTCCCAAAGGGTAATCAGGCCTTTTTTCAGCTTTTTTACAGGAAGTATGTACAGCGGCAAGCACTGTAATCATGTAAATGTAGTAACAAAAGGATCTTTTTGAAAGGTTTGAGCGTTTTGACATTATCTTTTGAATTTACCATCAAAATTAATACTACCATTGTTAAGTCATGATTAAATGTCGGACAGTTATTACGCTTTTTCATTTTTGTATAAAATATGCCCTATGCAAAATTTAAAAAATTGATGAACAGATCAATATATTGACCTGGTTTGAGATCTTAGGCTATTACGTTTAATAAATAATACTTTCTTTATGGTGGATTTCAGCCCTCTTTTAGTTCTGATTTGATAATCATACGACTTCAAAAATTTTCTCCCTTATAATAATAAAAATGATTTAGGGTAAAAACACCCCTCCATTAGCATTAGATAAATACGAAATTGGCAAAAAATTATCAATGCTTAGACTTACATACCAGACAGCAGATGATGTATTGGAAAACATCAAAACTGGAGATCATATCTCAGATGAATATCAAATTAAGGGTATTGTAAAAGAAATTGAACGCGACGCTGTTTGGAATGGTATTGTTTATACATTTCATCTGGATAATGGTTATCAGATTCTTTTACTTCGATAAAATGAGAATAGTAATTTAACATCAGTTGAAAGGGACAATTTTCAAACTTTGAGTTTTACTTGAATAAGCTATTAAGATTGCTCACCCCCCATCTAGTCGATGAATAAGCTTATCCTACACCAGCTAACTTCACTACGATATTTGTAAAATACTAAATCTATTATCTGTATGTTTAGGGGTACATTTAGATCAAGCCCTCAAAACCTATGAAAACTTCCAAAAGAGATTCTTCAACGCTTAAAAGAGCACAACAATTTAAATTAATTAAAATCGCGGTTCTCTTATTTTTAATATTGATAATATCACATTACTCAAAAACTCATTCCTAAAAGAAACAATTATTAAGCCTTGGTGAATTCAGACAACGGTATTTAAAAAGGTCAAATCATCATGTATTTTGAAAAGCGCATGATGAACTTAAACTAGCTCTTTCAGAAACTTATCAAAATACGCCTAAGCTAAATCAATATCATGGATCACCCCCTAGCCTTTCATCTGTAGTGGCAGAAAGGGCAGGCAGGGCAATGACCTATGTGATTAGCTCACGGTGACTCCCCTATTTTTGCTAATAACAGCCCGGCCTAATTTAAACTTAACATTAGCACCATCTTACCGCTACCTCACCTTGTCCATAACCGGAGGTATTCAGCAGATTCCGTGCAACATTGGCCAGTACCCGGTCAGATGAGCTCCGACACCTACGCAACCAGCACCCACCAACTAAGCCAAAAGCCGGCAATAAGCACCTTTCCGTAAAGCTGCTATACCATCAACATCACACCCTGCCCCTTCTCCTGCTTTCCTTATACTCCGAAAGCAATTCACTCTTATAAAACTTATCCCCGCCCGGAAGCTTCATCGGCTTCAGCCGGCCCTGCTTCACCATCCGTTTATACGTACTCTCACTAATGCCCAGATAGTCCTTCACCTGCTGGCGGTTCATTTGCGGATCTTCCTCAAAAACAAGATTCCCATGATATTTACTGTTATACACCAGCACCAGAATCTGGTGTATTTTAGACAAAAGATCCAAAAGCGCATCCATCCTATTCATGAATCCAAAAATTAAATCCAACATCAAACCCTCGCCTGCCCACAGCCCTTATCAAACAGGCCTCAACAACATCACAAAGCATTAACCCAACCAAACAACCACAGCATAAGAAACTTACAAGCAGACAACTCAGGCAAATAAAAAACATTTCTCCACATCTGTCAAGTTGCTGTAGGGTTGCCCTCATGCGCAACCCTAAAACATCCAAAACCGCAAACCTTCTGATGCCGAAAATTCATAGTAAACTTTCCAGTCTCAGGGCAGATCTCACCACGAAAAGAACTCAACCCACCACGGACAGCAAACCAGCTGTAACCAGAAAATTATTTTAAGCAAAAAAAAAAAAAGTGAAAAAATGAATGACAAACACCTGAACTTCAGGCCAATTATTGAAGCCATGGCAAAAATACCCGAACAGGCCACCCTTCCAGCCTTTGAAAGCGAAATCAAACTGGAATCCCGCCGAATGACCGACGCTCTGCTTAATGCCCTTTGCAAGGCTACCGCAAAAAAGGCAAGAAATCACATCCGTCAGTACCAGCAAGGCCTGCTTAGCTTGCTGTCAGCAGTACAAAAAGCAATCCATGCCTCCCCGGCAAAGACCGCAGCAAATAAATTCAGGCAAGAAATGCTCAACATATTCAGCAATACCATAGCAGAAAACCTGCAGCACCTCAGCACCCATTTCCCCAGCCATTTCAACTGGGACAGCCCCCTTCCTTCCCTATACTGGGAGCAAGAACGAATGCGATTAGAAAAGCAGGCCAAAGCAATTTTTCAAAACATGACCACCCTGCAAATAGATGCGCAAATCACCAGCTTTCTGCAAAACATCATTACAGTAACAGATGAGGATACCCAGAGGCCCACCTACCGCCAACTCCATTACTGGAAGCTTTTCCTGCCAGCACTCAGCAAAATGTTAAAAAGCGCCGTGCAGAAACCCGGATCACTTGAGACCATTTGCATGCTCATTTCCCTGAACCTCAACCATCCGGCCTTTTATACCTTTTGCTGCAGCTTCATCCAAAGCGAAATACAATCCTGCGAAGACCTGACCACACAATATAAAACCAGCTACTTAATCAAAAAATGCATTAGCCAGACCGCACCCGCCATTTCGTGCCATCACTCCTCTCACCTGCCCCCAATCAATACCACACTCCTTGCCTACATGACCGCCGAAATCACCTACCTGCAATCCATCGACAGCATCTCAGGCGAACTTAGCCATCAGGGCCTGTTAAACAACCGGTACAAAGTCACCCTAACCGTAAAACAACTCGCCATCTTCATCCAACTCCAGGTCAGCGCAAAAATCATCAGCCCCGGAAGCCCCAAACTGCTCCATGAATACATCTCCAGACATTACAGCACCCTGGAAACCAACCACATCTCCGCCAAAAGCTTTAAGAACGCATACTACAGCGCATCTACCGCAGACCTTGAAAAAGTAATCGACAAACTCCTCACCATGCTGGCCATCGCACAGGAAAAACGCTAGCAACGATCCGGCATCTGCTATATTTTAACCCGGACAGATCCATGAGCCCATGGCTTTATTTATTTCTATAAAAAATATGTTAAAGTCCTGCACTTAATCAAATCCTGCTTGATCTATCCTCATCTATATATCAGCTTGTTTTTATACCGAAAAGGCATACCCTTTGTTCCTTACATATTAACCATGAATGTGATCTGACCCGTTGCGAGCGATTTCTCCTGTCAAAAGGATATTAAATATTCATGAACGGATCCTAAAACCGCCGCGAATGATCATAGCCCAAACCTGATCCCTTAACTATATACGCTTTCGTCTGAATCATCATTGTTAACGATGCCCAGGGCTTGAATACACACCAGGAATTAATGCCGTTTCTCTCCACTAACAAACTATAAATCATACATTTAAAACCCATACCACATGTATTTTTTTAAACACAGAAACACAAGCTTCATATCCCTAGCATGTATTTTTAAAATGTAATATTTTAGTTAGTCATTAAAATGTGACCCTACTGCTTAGACAGACACTTTAGCTTTGTAGCTTTCCAATTGTCAATTCAGTTCATCCATTTTTTGTGAGCGATGCAGGATTTCTAAAACCTCAACACCAGGCTTTTCCCCTGCATTACCCATGTGATTATCACTATTCGTTTATGCGTTATCCAATTTTTTTACTTTTTATTGCCTTATTTACCCTTCCCATGTTATCATCCGCTCAGCTTAGAGGCTGTTACAGTCAACCTTCAGGAGGAGGGTTGGGCAGGTTTTATTACCGCAATATATCCGGCAACAATTATAGTGCAACCCCTTATGCCACCAGCGGCGCAGCAAACAGCTGTAACTCATTTACCAGTATTTCAGTGAGTTCGACCCCCTGCCAGGTTGGTGGCTCAAGTGCCAACTTCTTATTTATAGCAACCGCAAACGTACCAGTCACCTGTTTACCAATAGATGATTATGTTTGGCTTTTTTTTCCCCTGGTCCTAGGCACTGTACTCGTATTAAGGTCACAGGAGCAAAAGAAGAGCGTAAACTGACCTCCTGAAAGGTCATCCCATTTACCGGGAAAGCCAGGTCATGGTTAAAACCTTCTTTAATAATGACCATAGTCTCTGGAGAATATCCCAGTTGATGGGTTTCGAGTGCCGCAAAGTTTTCAGGTTGAATGATAACAGACTGAAAAGCCTAGTAAGAACAGTCTCAAACATCATCACCCGGACACCCCGATTAGTCAAAGCTTATTCATCTTAAAAAAATAAAAAAAAAGAAACCATTAATTACCTTTACCACAACAGCACCATACCACTTTAACCATCCAACCCCACCAGCTATGATTTCTTATCAGTATTTTGTCTGTGATCAAGGCTCCTATCTTTTAAAAAGCAAAAAACCAGGCGTAATCATACTGGGTGCATTTTTTGTTTTATTCGGCATGTTGTTTTTTACTTTAATTTTCAAAAGCCCGATCGGCGCCATTTTAGGCGGATCAGCCTTCTTCCTATTTGGATTCTTTTGTATCGCTGCAGCCTTTACAAAAGTCATTTTTAATAAAACAGCGCAAACCATTGAAAGAACCGGAACCCTGGCTTATTTAAATAAACATTATCATTTCAAAGACTTCATCAGCATCGAAACCGTCAGGATCTATACAAACTTTATTTACACCAGAACCGCAGTCAACTTAAGGTTCAAAAATACCGGATCGCCTGAGAAAACCGATCTGTTAACCATCGCATCACTTCGAACCAGCAAACAACTCGAACAGTTTATTCTTGAATTTCAAGAAATCACAGGCTTAAAAAATGAGGAAATCAAACAAGACATGGGCTTAATCCATCAGTAACCCGAGTTCAACCAGAAAACTTTAACATAAATTACGATCCGATCCTTTTTCACCCGCATGCTGAAGATGGCCCTTCAGGTTGACATATCAGGCATTCACTGTCTCCGCAACTCAAGCACCTTTTTCAATTACCCTTCCTGAAGCATCAGAAAGCATCAAAACAACCAATCAACCAAACCTGATTCTATATGAATCAACGCGCTAATCACCTGAAAAGTCCATCCAGTTTAATTTCTATCTTTTTTAAGGCTATGCATAAAGCTTAAACAGTCGTTAAAACCATTCATTTGATTTATCTTTGAACCATAAATATCCGGAAATGACAGCAGAAGAAATGAATAAATTAGAAGAATGGTTTAGCAATGCCCCGCGGCCACAAATGCCAGTATATTTAAATGCTGCTGTAATGGTTACCGACTATGACCTATTCCTGGAATCCCATTTTATTCCTTTAAGAACCTATCCGGACACTAAAATCAATAAGCCCATCATTTACCGATTAGCGCAGATGAAGCTCATCATTGAAAGCAACATTTAGTATTTTTAAATTAAACCCTTAAAACATCCATCATTCCAATACCAGGATGGTTAAGCGACAAATGCACTTTATTGATGTATCCTTCAGATTTAACAAGTTTTATCTCCATCCATTAGTCCAGGTAAATAAGTTTGACAGGGAATCACTGATGTCTCCGTAAAACTACGCTAATGATAGATAAAGCTATTAAAGCAGGGTCAACAATAATCGAATTAACTTAGTTTAAAAGCAATGAACCCTATAGCGAATCAAGCCATTACACTCACTTTTCTTTTGAAATCCGCTTCAATCATTCAGACCTTTTAGAATTTGAATGCTTTAATGTCAATTGTTAGACATCGCAGGCGGGTGGAATCTAATTCCATCGAGTATTTGCATGATCAGCTTTTCAGCCCCCTCTTTCTGATCCCTTTTAAATTGTACCTGAATACTTAATCCCGTGTTACCTTTTGTTTCTGAAAGTATATGATAGGCAAATTCATCCTGATAATACTGCCCCATGATCAAAAAGGAAGTATTTTTTATCTGGATGATTTCAGTTCTAATGATAAATTTTTCCATCTTTGTTTCCCCGATGATTTCAAGCCACTGGTTTTTTTTCTCATTCAAATCCAGAAAGTCAACTTTTCTTTTGTCATAATCTTTGATACCCACAATGGTTGTTCCTTTTGCGAACATATGCTTGGTGTTTTTTACGTTCGTTAAATAGCTATAGTTATTTTTTACCAATGACTCTCCCTGCTCATCTGCTATAAACACCAGACCTTCAGGAATATCAAAATCAGCAATCCGGCTTATTGGAGTTTCTTGTCTATTAGCCAAAGAGAACAATAGGAAAATAGGAAATATTGAAATTATTTTGATCATCATTCAGTAGTTTAGAAAATGCAAACGAACTTGCAGTCTTTGATTTTTATTTAAAAAGGATTCACCAGTCCGAGAGTTATCCAAAAACTTGTTAATTCAGTGTATGGCTGAAAGAGCAGCGCATGATTAACGAAACTGATTAGTAAGTTCGGTCCATAGCCCATTTACTTTTAGCAGTTAAATATTAAAAGCATCAATCAGCGGTTAATTTTCTTCGCGCTTTTCATCCCATATGTCAAACTCTCTTACATCTTCGATGGTAAAAGAGCCAAAATACTTCCCCATGTTATAAAATACATATTCAATAGTATTAGTCTTTAAACCTGTCGCTTTAATATGAAGATCGGCCTCAATAATAATATTGGCAAAAACAGCTGCATCAAATGCTCTTATCCCATCTTCCGAAATATGAATCAAAATTGAGTTATTTTTACCGGATGCTACCGTCCAGCCCCGTTTAGCAAAATAAGGTGCCAGCCGCCTGGCGCGTTCAATGACATATGGAGTAGAGTCGAATATTTCCATAGGTGAATATAGCAAAATGAAATAAAAAGATCAACCTACCGATTTGCATTGCATATCTTTATTGCAGAAAGCCATTATCTTTTCCCTTTAAAATTAGCATAGCATCATTTTTAACTTTGATCACCGCTCCAAATCTTTAAAAAATCGCTACCTGCCATAGTTTTGTGATGTTTATATCATTACCAACCAATGAAAGGCCTGTGATAAGATTGATATAATCCCTGTATCTGGATATTATTGTTAGAGTACACAATTGAAACCCATCAGCATGAAAAGGATAATATTCTAAATACTAAACAGGCTAGGTCTCTATTTCAGAACGCCATCAGATCTATACAAAATCAGAAAGCCATTTGGAACGTATCAATAATGCCTTTAAATCAATCTAATGGACACTTTCGACGAAACGGGATACTGTGTAGCGAAAGAGGTGCCACTTTTGGAATCCCCCCTAAATCAGTCATTCAGAAGTTATTCAGCCTCTATTAATGATGGGAAAATCCTATACAAAATAGACTGCCGAGAAACAGCAAAGAATTATCCTGCATAAACGCCGCCATCCGAAAATCAACTAAAAAAGAAGAAAAACAACATAGAAAATATTGCCTAAGGACTCTTTGTAGGCGGCAAGCACCGTTAAATAATTGAGCTTATTTTGTTTATTTGAGAGAACATATATTTCTGGAGGATTTATATGCCATTTCTTTTTGACCTTAAACTCGGCCTTCATCTCTATACATTCCAAATCAATGTTGGGGATCATTATATTTACTAGATCTTCAAAATTTTAGCTGAACTGTAACCTGCATGTTCATTTATTCTCACGTAACCCAATTGATTAGTCAGCAGCATTGTGCTCCCTATGTTAAAACCGGGAGTATTTTGATGATGATGCCCGTATATCCAGTAAGTCGGCTGGTATTTTTCAATCATCCCACCTAATTCAACTGCAAATGCTTCATTGAGTATACTGCCCACAAACCGCTCCGGATAGTTTAGCAGCGTCGGGACATGGTGGGTAACAACAACTTTGTTTTGACCGTTACAAAGTGAAAGTTCAGCTTCAATAAAATCCATACTTCCCTGATGCAAAATGGTAAAATCTGCAGGCCTGAAAACGCCACCATGATGACGAATCACATCAAAATCAGATACCGAATCACCGATCTGCCTTTCATGCTCGGGGCTGATACGGGACCACATCGTTGAAAAAATGAGATCAGCATCTCCAAGGGGAATCTTGATGTTGTTAACCAAAGAAACGTTACTCGTAATCATTTCCTTCACACTCCCTTGGCACCTGGAGATATCACTATAATAGTATTCATGATTCCCAGGCAGCCAATAAACCTCCTGAAAGTGATCCGAGAGGTAGTTGAAAAAATCCATACGTTTTTCAAGCTGAGAAAAAGTAACAATATCACCAGCTAAAATCAGTATGTCTCCCTCAGGCCGGATCGGATTGCGCTTGAGGTATTCGTAGTTTTCCGGAAATTCCAGGTGTAAGTCCGAAGCGTATTGCAAAATCATTTTCAAAAATTGATTAAATAATGTAAGGCAATGATATATTATTTTACACCATTTCTTTTATAAAAGTCTTTTATCCATATAGACTCTTTTGATGTTAGTGAACCTCCTTGATGACTGTTACACCAAATTAAGCTATCAAAATTAAAAGATTTACCATCTTTATCTTTATAGGTAGCTTTAACAAGAATGTACACTGTTTTTATTGTCTTTACATGTTCATTAAGTGATCCGCTTATACTTATATCGGAATTTATATTGAGTTTCTCTACGTTTAATCTCCAAGGTGGGCTAGCGTAAATAAGATTATCATTAATCTCTCTTACAATAAAGTAAAGAGTACCTTTTAATTCATAAGCAGCTGACTCACTAGTACAAAAAGTTGTGATTAATTTCAACGAGGTAGAGTCTTTTCCATAGATAAATTCCGTCGCACAAATAGACGGTTCTGGTTTTACACTATTTATAACTGTTATTTTTTTAGCGGAATCCTTAACTAGCTTTTCTATCTCCCTTCTTGCGGAATCATATTTTAAACCATACTTTCTCAGTCCATCAGAAAAAGGAGTAACAATACTTTTATTGTTTTTAATAATAAAGTCTCTTGATAAAGAGTCTCTTTTTTGCTGATCGATTTTTAATAACTGTTTTTCATTTTCAGCATTAAAAATTTGAAATATTTGTAAGATAATTAGGGATAAGACTAATACAATAGTAAACCATCCTATTTTGGTTTTTTTCTTCTTTCCGCGCTGCTTTTTGGTAAGGTCATAAAATGAAGGTATAACTCCAATTGTAATAGCTAGTATTATAATGAAAAGATTTATTGTTAATTCCATCTATGAGTTGCTCTATGGGATATTTTTGGATTGCGGTAGTACTTTTATTAAAGCACTAAGTAAGTGATCAAATGAAGGTTCTTTCTTTTCTTTTTCTGTGATATCCTTTTCGCCAGAAAGAACCTTTAATGCAATATGGGATGATTCCTGTAATAATTCTTTTGCTCTGCTTTTGAGGCTATCACTTTCAGCATCTGGAATAATTAAAGAAAGGATTTCAGGGATTTTCTCTAGATATAAACCATTATTCCACTTTTTTTAGAACTCCAGAAAGTAACAGGCTTAATAACTCTAACCTTATTACCTATCTCTCCGAGAATAGAAAGTCTGTTGATAGCTGGTTTATCACTTGCTTGAGTCAAATCTGAACCTGCCAGTGTTGTATCTCCTCCCATAGCTGATCTGATAAATTGTATGGTTTATCCATTGTTAAAATTTTGGAAGCAATTTATGATACCCGTGCTGATAATTTTTCATTTTCTGCCATAATATTGTTGTGATATAGTAAATTTACTAAATATTTTAGAAATAAAAAAAGCTTAAAAACTAACAAAAATAGCACATCATTTAACCATAGCTGTAGCAGTATATTTGTCTATTTTTATCTGTCTTAAAAACTAAAGCTCCTCGTTTTCACAAGGGACAGTCATGAATTGCTTGAGAATCATTACTTAACTAATTTAGCCCAGCACAATGAGCACATTTAGCTTTACCTCCAGTTCCTGACCTTAAATTCTCTTTCTCGATGTTGTTACCTTCTGTACATTTACTGTTGTCATAGTAAACATTTTGTTTAATGGAATGAAATGCAGCTACTCTTGCCATAATGATTTATTTATAAATGAGCTGTAAAAAACTCAATTAAATACCATTATTTATTACGGTTGACCGTAATACCAAAACAATAATAGCCTTGACATTTTAAAACGTCAAATTATATTTGATTTAGGAATGATTATTAGTGTAAAGTACTATATCATTGCCTAATCTAAATATCGACTCCGATGTAAAAAGGGTTTATCCCCTTCGTTCAAAGTATAACAATTTGACTGCCAACAGTGGGATGATAAGAAGGTTTATATTGAATATAACCGCTATTCACCAGTTCTTTCATGCATTTATGATAAGTCGCATTGGATTTTATCTGGGACAAAACCATTAATTCTTTTCGGCTAACGTCAATGGTATCAGCACGCCCATTTCTTTGGCACAATACCAGTATCGACGCATACAGGCATATATGGGCATGTCCCGTCAACAGCTTTTGTGGCAACAAAGCTAAAAAGTCACTTAGATTTTCGATCGCATCAACCATTGCGACCTCCCTTCTTCATCATCTTTTCGATGTCCGTTAGCTCATAATAGGAAATGCTTCCTACCTCGGTAAAGCGAAGCGTACCATTGATCCTTAGATTCTGTAAAGTACCCGGTGAGATATTCAACATCTTTCGCACTTCAGCGCTCCGAAGCCATTTCTTCTGCACGCTGCTCTGAGGCGCCAAAAGCAATTTGAGCTCTTCAATGAGCTGCATTTTAAAATCAGCCAGGTCTTCTTTTGTTATCAGGTCTACTTTCATTTTTTTCTTACACTATGTTTAATACGATCTAATCATTTACTGGAAAAAGAATGGCCGGCCTCCACCGGCCCTTTCTCGTCATTAAACTGAACTATTAACCTATCTTAAATTCAACTACTTATTATTTGTCCCGTTACTATAAACGCTTCCGCTTTCGGTATAAGTTTTAGCATTAATGTTCTCCCCAGGGCACACCACAAGCGGAATGATTCTGCCGGAAATCGTTCCTCATCGCTGCCTACAATTTATTATTCGAAATTCTGCATCAGGCTGATTAAATTTATGATATCCTCATCTGGAAATTTTTCGGTTAACACCACAAATCACCTTGAGGACCCCAAATGACCATATTGGGATGGTTGGCGTCCAGATGCAACACAAACGCTAATTTGTCATCACTGTTTCGGACGGAAAATCTTAGGGCGATTACAGCCCTGTCTTCAGGATTAACGACATAGCAAAATTTAGTATTGCGTTCAATTTCCTAGTATAGCGCACAAGAAAGCCTTTCATACCTTTCTCTATATCCAATTGTTCCCCCCGTTTTTTCCAGTTCGCGCAAATTATGATCAAATAAGAACAAGGATTTAAAAATCCCTGGCTGCAAGCGCCCGCATTTTCCTAGAAGACTAGGGTGAGCGAGCATCCTGGATCCGGCAGCGGCTAAAAAGCAGTTTTGAATAAGAACCATGCACAGGTTATATATCCAGCCCTTAATTGCGATCAATATCCATTTGGCAGTACTAGGATGTTATATTTTTCCGACAACATTTTGACCACTACATCAGTTTCGACATAAAGTTCGATAAAATGGCATGGTGGCTTTTCCCAAACTAAATCATATATTCCATTTATGTAAAATTGATTCTGGTCACTTTACAATTTAATTATTCTCTTAAAGTAAATTAATTTCAATTTAATAAGCTAGATTCAAAGCAAATTAATTGAAAACATGAACGTTCCCAAGCATCTAAGCCACAAGCCAATTATTGCAGTAAATGACTATGATAAAATAGATGCACTGTATGCAAATAGAACAGATGCCAGAGCTTTATCTATAGGACAAGCACAGTATGATGATGATGAGATATCACTGAAAGTTTTTCGAATTGTTGGTGGAAAATGGAGTAGGCAGAGCGAAGAACTTCCCATACATAGAAATCTTGATTTGAGCATCCTATTTTTAGCGTCACTGATGACTGATATTGACTCGAATTATTCCCAATCATCTTTGAGAGAAGAGATTATTGAGACTAGCAGGGTATCAGAAATTAACGATTACTACAAATTGCATGAAAGAAAGTTAAAGCCAAGATTGATTGAACTAAAGAAGATCCTAGATAAGTTTTTGACCTTGTAATCTATTTATGACCAACAAATCAGAAAGGATATTTTGCTTTGAGCCGATAGTAGGTTTAAACCCTAAAATATTGATATTAGGAACAATGCCGAGTGTGACCTCACTAGAGGAAAGCACGTATTACGCAAGTAGTAAAAATCATTTTTGGGATTTTGCATACAGAATTCTAGTCCCGGACTACCCTCATTATAAAGTATTTGATTCGTCAATTCCAAGAGAAAACAGATATTCACTGATCACATCAAATTCAATTGCGATTTGGGACATTGTTTCAAGTTGCACTAGGGTTGGAAGCAATGACAAGAATATAAAAGATGAGCAATTTAACGATATCTTATCTTTCGTTGATAAATTCGCTCTAAATGCAATAATTTGTAACGGTGGTCTAGCTTTTAAATTTTTGAAAAAATCTAAACAACACAAATTTTTACAAATTCCAATTATTACTCTGAACTCAACAAGCTCTCTAAATCCAAATAACACATTTGAAATTCTAGATGAATGGATGAATTGCTTTAAAAAACAACTATCGTAAGCTTTTTTAGGATAAACAATTATTAATTAATAATTTACAATTTCTAAATCAATAAAATGTCAACTCAAAGCACTCTCAATTATAAAGAACTATTTCATAAACTCTTTGAATGTCAAACTGAAGATGATGTAGAAAAATTAATAATTACAGAAAGAGAATATTTTAAGCAGGAAAATTGGGCTCCTATTGACGGCAATTATAGCAATTATGGAATAATAGAAAACCAACAATCAAATCCAATCGCGGCATTGGTGGAAAAACTAACTAATTCAATAGATGCGATACTTACTAAAAAATGCTTGGAACTAGATATTGACCCAAGTTCTGCTAATGCTCCAAGAACTATGCAGGAAGCAGTCCAGCTTTTTTATCCAGACCATAAAAATTGGGATTTGACTACCCAGAGAAAAAAACAAGCTGAGAATATACAGGTAATAGCAGATGGGCCGACTAGAAATACTTCGGTTATAATTTATGATGATGGAGAAGGGCAGCATCCGAAAGATTTCCTTGGAACTTTTCTTTCTCTGGTAAAAGGCAATAAGAACAAAGTTATGTTTGTTCAGGGCAAATATAATATGGGCGGGTCTGGTGCAATCGTCTTTTGCGGCAAAAGACGATACCAGCTAATAGCATCAAAAAAATTTGATAATACAGGTGATTTTGGATTTACACTTATTAGGGAACATCCTTTTAGTGACGCAGAGGCCGAGTTGAACAAAAACACGTGGTACGAGTATCTCGCAATAGGCGAAAATATCCCATCCTTTGACCTAAAGGGCGAACTAGATTTAAATTTATTAAATCGAAAATTCAAAACTGGCTCAATTATAAAAATGTATTCCTACCAGTTTCCTATTGGGTACTCAGGCTTCGCACAGGACCTAAATCAAAGCCTAAACGAGTTTTTATTTGAACCACTCTTGCCAATCTACACTATCGACAATCCTACAAGATATCCAAATAACAACGTCCTCCAATTAGACCTTTTTGGTCTAAAAAGAAGATTAGAATTGGATAGCACCTACATAGACGAATCTTTCTCAGAAACATATACTGATGAAATGTTTGGCGAGATAAAGGTAACCTGCTATGTCTTTAAGCCAAAAGTTGCTGAAAATGATCTTAAAAAAACGAGAGAAAATATAAGACGTGCTTTTTTCAAGAACAATATGAGCGTAATGTTCTCAATTAACGGACAAACGCACGGTCATTATACTTCTGAATTTATAACGCAACAGCTAAAGTTAAACCTTTTGAAAGATTATCTTTTAGTACACGTTGATTGCACTAAAATGAAGTATAGTTTTAGAAAAGAACTTTTTATGGCAAGTCGTGACCGATTAAAAGGAGGGACACATTCCAAAGATCTACGTGAATATCTTGGAAAGAAGCTGAGGAATAGTCGCTTAGACGAAATAAATAAAAGAAGAAAAGATTTAATAGGATTAGATGGAGCAAACACGACCGAGTTACTTAAATCTTTTGCCAAAAATTTAAATAAGGACTCAGATCTTTTCAAATTTCTTCAGAACACATTGAAATTAGAAGACAAAAACAATAAGGTTGACCCTAAAACTAACAATAAAAAAGAAAGTGGTCAATTCAAAGAGAAAGTGCCTTTCAATCCAAAACGTTTCCCTAGTTTTTTTAAATTGCAAGGAGGTAAAACACCTGCAATCTCATTACCTAAAGATGGTGAAAAAGCTATAAGATTTGAGACTGATGTGGAAAATGAATATTTTGATCGCAGTGAAGATCCTGGCGAATTAGAGATTTCCTTATTGAGCATTAAAAGAAATGATAAAGATGGGGGTGATGAGAAGGGTAATTCATTGGAAATTGGTTCTATTTTAAACGTTACCAAAAGTAGTCCTATCGAAGGAAATATTAAAATCGTAATCAATCCAACAAAAGAACTTAACGTAAATGATGAGCTTGAAATAAAAATTTCTCTATCAAGTCCAGGAGAAACATTTGAAGAAATGTTATGGATTAAGATTAAGGAAAAAGAGCTTCCCAAAATCAAAATTCCTAGTGAAGATGAGCAAGAATTTAATAATATTGGCCTTCCCGAACTAATTAAGATTAAAAAGGATCAATGGGAAGGTTTACAAAATTCAGGAATTGAGATGTCCTATCTAACGGTAATGTACCCTGTTGGAGAAGGAAATATGCTTGAAAAGATTTATATCAATATGGACAGTAAGGTTTTTTTAGATAACCGTTCTAAGTTGAAAACAGAAAGTCAAATTGAGGCTGCGGAAAAGAGATATTTGAGCGCAGTCTATTTCCATAGCCTATTTCTATACATGATAACCAAGAAACAAAATTTCAAACTTCAAAAGGAAATAAATGGTTCAGATGAAGACATAACAATTGATGAATATATAAGAGATGTTTTTGACAACTCATATTCTGATTTTCTCTTGACTTTCGGCATGAACGATTTATTGCAATCCTTAGGAGACTAAATAGTTTAATCAGCCAAAAGCATTAGGATTCTTCTTGTTCCTGTTGAGTAATAAAGTCATTTATAACTTGATCGTCTGTCAGGACTAAATCCTTAGTACGCAAGAATTTAATTATCGCTGTCATTTTCTTATTGATTTCTCTAGGGGTTAAACTACCCAAAGGAAGCATATCTATAAGTTTTTTCAAATGTGCTTTGTCCATTGGGTTTGGAGAACGTTTATCGATTTTCCCCTCATTTAAAAGGTCAAAAGAATATTCCAATGCATCTGAGTGATCAAAATCTTTGAAACGAATTTTTTTGATTATTCTTGACCATAATGCAGTTCCAAGAATAAGTTCAATTGTAGTATCTTCTCCCTCCGCTAATGTAAAATTCAAGAATATCAGAAGGTTATTTGGAATATTATCATAAAGGTCTCTAAGGAATTGTGAAAGTGCTTGATAATGCTTCGTAGAATAATAAATTAAATCCTCCATCTCATCAAACCACATACAAAGCTTAAAACTTTGTTCGTTTCCATCATACGAGAAGCAAGATAGAAGACCCGTAAGAAATTTGGCCAAATCACCGTCTGTTTTTATTTGCTTTGCAAGTCCAAGGGTTTTTAGCTCCGTAGCTGTAACACTAGAATACAAAAATCTATTCATTAGCGCAGTAATGTTATTATCATCGCTCCCAATTAAAACAATCGCTTTCGCAAATTCTACACCTGCTCTTCCTGATAAATATTTAAGAAAATCCGCATTTTCAACTGTATTTAGGAGCTCACGTACTTGTTCTGATATTCGGTCAAAAGTTAATTCATCAATTATAGTATTGAAAATTTCTCTTGTTGCTTTACTCCCATCTTTTGGTGATCTAACATAGATTTGGGTAAGATTTGGATCGGTAGAATGTTCAGCCAAAAAATAAAACGAACTAAATGTTTTACCACCACCATAAGGTCCCCAATTTAAAATCAATTGTTTCCCATTATTGTCTATTGCATCCTGATAACAATCAGCAATTCTATCCTTAACAGTCTTCATTCCTGCCCAGAAAAAATTCTGCTCTCTAGAAGGTGTAGTCTCGCTGAATGGATTTTTATTTAAATTGATTTCGCTTAATGTTTTCATTTTAACTAAATATACGACTAACTTTTTCAATTTTATTACCTACCTCTGTCACAAGTTTTTGAATCCGGGCTGTGAGTTCTTCACTTCGGGGTTCATTTTTAGTCACTGTTGCATTTATATCTCTTATTAAATCCAATGCAATGGCTTTGGTGGGTATCACATTATGTGCATAAAGAAATAACAAAACATCGTAGGACGTCCATAACTGAATCCCAGGAAATGATGGCGCCCATTCTCCAATTTTTCCGTTTATTGCCTTTTTATCATCAGTTATATATACCATTGCACCTTTCTTAGTATGGTGTAAGAGGTCTATTGTCAAAAGAAAGTTATCAATTTCTCCTCTACTTCCTCCTTTCTTTCTAGAAGGCAGGACTTCATTAACCATTCTTTTTTGATAGTTTTCTATACTATACTTTTGAGTATTAAGAGCGTATTTTTTATTTATAAAAAAGTCCATCGGACCTTTGGATTTATGGTCAATTAATTCACGATGAACCTCATGACTATAGTATACATGCGTTGAGTCATTGAGGTGTCTCAATAAAGACTTTTGACTAAATTCTGCATTACTTAAATACACACAACTACAAGTATCAATTATACAGTTTATTTTCATTTAATTAGTTATAACAGTATGGAGGTAATATAGCTTTCATTAACCCTGCCACCTTCTTTTAGAAAAAATTTTTTGCCATCAAAATCTAATCCTTCCTTAAACAAAAGTGTCAATTCCGCAATATTAATGTAAATATTGCAATATTCACTTAAGTAAATACACATATACAGAAAAGTATCGAGTGCAGGCAATCTAAACGAGTTGCTACTTTTGACATTCATTAAAGATCCAGCAAGCGCTTGGGTAAGCGATGTCAAATTAAGAGTTTTACTATCTTTTTTTTTATCGTCTAAAATATCCCCAAAGGTAGAAAAAAAATTTTCCTCCATCCATTTTAAGTTAATGTCCCTACTTCCTCCCACATCATGAATCACAGGCAAAGTGTTAAATATAGCTGAACCAACTTGACTCAATTCGTAACTTGTAGATGAACCATTTCTCTCAATTTTAACTAGCCCAAGAGTTTTAAGCCACTCGCAACGCGGAGCAACCATATGTTCGGCGTATTTTTCTGGGCTTCGCCATAACATTTGTACTCTAATTAGTTTATTCCCTATATTGAATTTTGCAGTTCCAGTAGAATATTGTCTTTTATATTGTAATCTTTGCTGAAGTCCTTTGCTAAATTCTTTTTGCAGTTCGTTTTGATTTAGTATCATACCTTTACTAAGGATTTCCATAATCAAAATCAACCCATCCGCATCGATACTAAATAGTTGAAATAGGTAAAATAGCTTTGCGCCAAATGTTAGATGAAATTGTTGTTGGTTAAAGGAAGAAAGAACAGATGACAGCCTTGTGGATGAGTAAACACTTCCAACTTTAGCAATAAGATTTAGTGATTCACATAAATTCAGATAGTGATTGATTGCAGTTGTTGGCCTTCCCTTATTTGTAAGCTTGCCTCGATCATTAGAATACTCTTCGTTATTTTGTTCTTGTTCAAAACTCCATTTAAATAATTTACTTGTCAGAATACTTTTGGGTATCTGTCTGTTTCTAAGCTCCTCAACTATTTTGGAGCAGATAGGCAACTGTCTATTTGTTGTATGAAGGTTATCTATAAACCTAAGACGGTCAATATTAAATTTATCTTGAATATTGGGTTCCATTTTTATATGAAGCACGCTGCACAACCTTCCTCTTCAGCGTCAAGAATATCTATGAGTTTATTGGAACGGTAATTTTGAGCAGCGTTTTGTTGTTTGGTTAAAAACTCTTGTTTAATTTGTTTTATACGTTCTGGATTAATTAACTCCTCTAAACGTTCATTTTGCATCCATGTATAACCATCTTTTTCGTATTCCATTGCCAAAAAGAATTTAGCTGGATTTTGTTCATATAACCAAACCCATTCGATTTTGCGTTGAAAAAAACAGAAAAAACAACCTGAACGACTGCGATTATATTTCCCAATCTGCCCATTCACTTCATAAGGAATTTCCTCATAATAACCAGGAACTCCAACGCCACTTTCACGTAATATTTTAAATATATCCTCTCTTATTAGGATATCTTCATTTTCAATTAGGGGAAATGTATCTAACAAGCCAACAGGTAAGTTTGTGCCTCTTAAAGATTGAAATACTGCATGGTTAAATTCTTTAATGCCTAATCCCATCAGGGCATTCATCTTTTGATTCTGACTGAATGAAGAAGAAACAGGAGTTTCTATAACATCTTTTGCTCGATTATATAGAGAAGCTGTAAGTAGGCCCTTATATAGGGAGTTCAACTTTTCATTGTTTTCATTTTTCAGCACCATCCCAACAACTTCCTCGCTCCAAATATTTCTACGAAAGGGAAATATCGATTGAACAGTTGACTTTGTTGAAATATAGCCTTCTCTATCCTCATCTCCCCGAATACCGACATAAGATATGGTTGGAGTATCTCCTATGTAATTTTCGAACGGTTCTATTTTTAACTTTCTAGTACACCAACGAGCATTCGATGATGGCAAATAACCGCCAAATAACTGGTGATAAAAATCAAATGGGTTGTCGTGGTCAGCAGTATTCGCATACAAGGTATTTATTTTAACTCCAAGATACGTTTCCAAGTTGGAAATAAGCTGGTACGTTTCTTCCAGTTCCTTACCAGTATCACAAGTGTAAAACTCAATATCCATTTGAGGATATAGGCTTCGCATATAAATAGCAAGGGCGGCACTGTCTTTGCCCCCTGAAATTCCTAAAACATGTTTCACAACGCTATTTTCCTTCATTATCCAATTCTTTTTTTAGAAGATTAGCCAATATAGCGATTTTAGTTAAACCTTGTTCTTTCGAAAATATTGCCTCAAGCTTTTTTTCAAAAGCTAGAATGTTTTCCGTCCTTGGTTTTGGCAACCTAATTATCTTATTTCTTAGCCCGTTCTGAGGCTGCGTAATCTCTAACTTAAATACATCCTCAGTATCCAAATCCACATTTTGAAGATAGATATCGTTTAAATTGTCCAATTCATGAATTGCATTCAAAAATTTATCATAAAGCAGATGCTCTTCATCATCGTTAATCCTATCTAAGGTTTTACCAATGACTGATTGTGAAACCGATGACAACCATGCATTACGATCATCCAACGGTGAAAGCAGCCTATCATAAAAAGTCTTTTGAGAAGGCAACAGTAGATTTTGTTTTAATGAGCTGTCATATCTAGCCCGAAGCTTTGATTTATAATTATTAAAATCAAGGGTGTCCCCCCACAATGAATTAATTATTGATTCAAATCTGCTCAGTAAGCCATCATACGTACCTCTCAACTCCCTAACTGACCCTTGTAGATCGTCGATAAATCTTTTAAGCAGTTCGGGTTCCTTATTCAACTGCACAATATCATAACCTAATGCTTCAGGGAATTGCTCAAAAAACAGCTTTTCGGGGTCTACAGAATTGGCCAATGCAGATCTAATCTTTATAGCTTTCTTAGATATTTTTTTTGTTTGTTTACTATATTCCTTTAGATCTTTATAAAACTTAATAAATGGAACAACAGTTTTTATAAAACTATCGTTGGAAGTCTGCTTAAGTTCTTCCAAACTGAGAAACTCTCTGTATTTATTAAATAACTGGACTCTTATACCATCGGAATCAAAAGCTTTAATATGATAATCTTTTGGGTTTTTTATTAGCAGTTCCAAAACATTAAAATCTATATCTGGTACAAAACCATTCTTTCCGTACAAGGCAAAACTTTCGTTTCTTATAAAGACGTATATTGGAATCCAAAAATCAAGAAACCCTTTTTTCAGTTTAAATGGCTGCTTACTTAATATGGTATATAATTCATCAATAGTTCTTTCTGCTCCCTTAGAACCTTCTATAAATCTATTGCATTCATCGAAAAGATTTTTGAAACTGCCTGCTATATCCTCTTCGAATTGCCATTCTCCATCCTTAAAAGTATGGATGCTTGTTTCCTTCAATAGCGACAAGTAAATACTTTTTTCTGGCGGAAAGCCCTCAATCCCCAAATATTCCTTTTCAGGATTCTCAACGACTACTTTTAACAGTTCTTTTCTTGCTGTACCAACTGCTGGAGAAAGTTTTGATTTGTTAATCAGCTCGCTTTTCAGCACTGGTGTTTTCCAATAGACAGATTGACAAATATTTGAAAGCTCAGTATTAAAAGCCCGACTATTATTTACGGTAATTTTTTCTCCTCTAAAAAACCATTGAACTATATCTTCATTGAAAAAACTCCCCAAAACCAGATGTGTTAGCAGACTCTTTTGCAAATCTATTATCTGCCCCATTTCTTGCTGCACGACGCGGTCTTTAGGATATTTTGATGTAACAATTTCCGCTTTTTGTATGTCCTCAACAAGATGTTTTATGTCTGCTGAATTTTTGAAATTGCCATAGAGAATAGCCGCATCAGTCTTTTCAGATTCAGCTTGAATATCTTCGTTAGACAAGCTATCGTTAAATATCAGATTAATATAGCCATCTATCTCACCTTCCGGATACTTATTAAACAATTCCTGTGTAATTCTATATTCAAAAATTCTAGGAGTTCCATATTCAAAATATGCCCTCTTAGCAGAGACGGTCGATAATGAAAAATACTTGGTAAGATAACCTATTAAATCCGCATTTTTGGTTACATCTGCTGCTGCTTTTTGAATAGCTTCATCTATATCTACACTAGTTCCTTCAGTAAAGTTATAACGGTGAGCATAGTGATTATAGCGAACAATCTGTTTTTTACTTAATTTTTGAATAGCATCCTCAACGTTCTCTCCATCCGCATTTGAAACATATGTTTTCAGAAATGCTTCATCTAATTTTGCCGCTGAACTTGAAAAAATATTCAACAGTCCTATTGTCTTGATTATCCTAAAATATAGATTATGCTTTTTAAAGGTAAATTCTCCCTCTGCCCGCTCTAAAGCTATGCGGATTGCTGCCCATTTTGAATAATCTGGATTAAGCTTGGATTTTATAACTGAATGTAGGCTATGATTTAAATAGTCGTAGACATGCGACAATGAGTAGAAACTATTTTTTTGATGATCAAAGCCGTTGACTCCTTTCTGAGTATCACTATCCAAAAATGTAAAAAGAGAACGTTCATTTTGCCCATATTCCTGTAAAGACAAAGCCAAGGTAGCTGCCGACAATATATCAAGCGGGTATAATTGTTCTGCAAATGTTTCGCTGAAAAAATCCCTTAAAGGGAAAGCATTCGATTCATTGATTATCTCATATATGCTTTGGAATTGTTTTTTCTTGCCTTTAGGTATTGATCCATTTAATCTTTTACCCGCTAAAAAAAGCAGTTGTTCTACTGGCTCATTAAATACAATTTCATTAAAACGTCCTTTAACTTTGACCCATTCATTTTTTTGAGCTTTACTTAACTTTCCTGCATAAGCTGAGAAGTCTTGATGTAAAGTGGTTATAAGCAAAAATTCATTACTCTTGGTATTGACATATTCTGCCAGTTGTTGCAAAAGATATAATTCTCTCTCTGAATTGTGTGCAGCGGCATATTCCAGAAACTTACCGAATTCATCAATTATAAGCAGAACACCCTTTCCCTCACGGTTACGGGTTTTCACATAGCGATCAAGGCCACTTAGCAACTGACTAGGATTATTTGCTTGGATATCTAAAGCTTCAGCAAGCTTTTCAAGAATTGAATCATATGAGCCAACGATCTTAACAGAGACAAAGTCAGCTGATGTCGTCCATTTCTTTAAATCGAAGAATAGTTTTTGCCCCTGCAAATGATTTTCCAGAGCAGATAGAAATGTAGATTTACCTGTCCCGTAAGCACCAACAAGGTTAAATGATCGAAATCCGCTTGCATAACTTAACGTTATTTCGTCAAAAACTGCCTGTACGTTTGAGGTGATAATATATTGAGTGAAGTCAATATTATTATCCAATATATTTGTTGATGGTGAAAACTGCTTAACCATAATACTCATTTAAAACTGACCACTTATCTAAGGGCTTTCTTATTTGCAATACCCTATTTCCTGCGGTGCTGTTATATATTAAATTTGTTGGCCAGTGTTCTACAGCCTCTCTTAATTTATTCTCCAAACCAGACTCTGTAATAGAAAATATTGCACCTGGCGCATTCACACCTTCAAATAATTCATTAAAAGCAATGGAACTACTATTTTCATACTTATCCATAATTGCAAACAATATCAGGTGAACAGGTACTTCTTCTCTATTTGTTTGGTTTAGTTTATACCATTGAACCAACTTGTTATTTATATCCCTAAACGTGAAGGGGGTAATCAAATTTAGCTCTGTAAGGAGATTTGATGTTTCATCTTCAATGTCAGCCTTGCCGTCGATAGACCTTAGATAGGTACGAATAAAAACATTTGCATCTGATTCATATGTCTTGGTACTGAATAGCCGTAAATCACTTTCCTCCGTCTTACGTTTCAAAAAAGTGATAAGGTGTTCTTTGGTGAATTCGATTTTTTCTTTTGCAAATTCGTTAAAAAAAGAGTTGAATATAAATACCTTTTCATTTTTTATGATTGAATAATGCAGCAACCATAAGGAAGCAGTATCTTCGAGAAAAGGGTCTCTACCCGTTCCATCCCTAAATAAATAACTTCCAAGCTCTGTAAGACCTTCATGCTCTTTATCTAAAATATCAAATCCTTTAAGCCAAAACCTAATTGCAGAAACCATATTTCTTCCCACACCTAATTCTACGACAGCCTCCTCTCGTGAAAATGAATTCCCATTTTTAATATAATCAAAACCCTTTTTTAGCCAAAACTGTCTGCAAACGAAAGTTTCATGTCCACTAAAGCCTATTTTCATTTGTTAGATTTTTAAACATAAGGGTACAAAGATAGTCCTTAATATAAGAAAGTTCTTTATTTTTATTGTCATTGAAGTGATAATTGAGAATAATATTATCAACAGAATGGATCATCTTTTTATGCCCAATAAACATACTTCGGAATATAATTCCACAAGAAGAAGAGATGTTTAAAACTTTTCCAGATCCACCTTATTCTTGAGGTCAACAAACATCATATTTATAGTTTTAATGAGATATAATTTTGTTGTAAAATTTGCTGAATTCTATTTGAACATAAATAACATGTAAGATGCTAAAAAACACCTAATCTACTTTTGAACAAAGGAGGTTACCCTTGGTTTTTATTGATTAGTCTAATGTACTTATGTATTAGCCGTATAAATCAATTGTGGTTGTTTGGTTTATCTTTAAACCGTTCCATACTAAATATAATCAAGATTGCTTATTATCTTTATAATTGAACATTTTAAATAACGCGCACTTCATTAAGTACATCAAACAAAATATTTTTTATTGTAACTTGTTGAGTAGGTTTATCGAGGCATATTCAATACTACGCACGCATATACTTTTAAGTTTAACAGAAAAGCTTGATTAACTTATAGAGTAGAAGATTCTAAGTCTTTTGGCCTAAAAGCCTATCTATGATACGAAATTTACATTCCAGACCCTACAGCGGCAATTTATTAACTATTTTGTAAAGCTATAAATTTAGTTTGTTACATATTTGTTATGGTTTTTATCGTAATAACTGAGACGTATTCTCCTCATCGTACTATCTTGAATGTAGCATAGACAAAAAGTTTCCCTTCTTTACCTGTAGGCTATAAAAATTCATCAAATTTGATGACTTGATAAAAATAGCTATTAATTGGACTTATGTAAAATCGTTTCCTATAATACTTCGATTCTTTCATTAAGGAATTATGTGCACATCACTTGGGCACACTCATTTGTTGAAGAAAGGCCATGAGATTTAAAATGCGTATTTTGTAGCCATTATTATTTAGCGATAATATGCCTGGAGGGTAGGAAACTTCAGAGTAGGTTTATCGAATTGTAATCGTCATTAAAAAAGTCAGAAAGTTTATAATTAATTTTATCCAGTATTTTTAACAGAGAGGAAATTCTTAAATCTTGGGAGCCTGTTTCATATTTTCCATATTGCGCTCTATCCAATCCATAATGATTTGCAAATATGTCTGAGTTAGTAAATCCTAATGACTTCCTAATCTGTCTCAAACGGATTCCGATTTTAAGGATCTCATTTGGAAAAACATCACTTGCAGAATTATTTGTATTAGGCTTTCTCACTTGCGTCGAAAGTCAGAAAAAATAAAAAATTATTTTACTCTTAATTAAGAGTATTTTGTATATTTGATTAATATTTAAGGTATTAACTAAGAGTCTCTCTTGACAAATTCTCACAAAAAAAGAGCGGAGACAATAGATTAATGCCCATGATGAAATTTTATGTATTTTCGTGCATACTATAGCATCGTGGGCTCTATTGTAATTCCATGCTCCCGGCCGTGAGAAGCCTGTTAAGATGGTATTTAGAGCCCGCTATAGTCCTCTAACCCTGAGACTCGTAACCATACGAGCAATGAGAAAACAAAACATCAACCGGCACACCTACCCATCCTATCCAAAGGATAGATCCTGCCCTGCTTGCTACTTTTCCCTGTCCGACACCCAGCACCAAATCAAATCGTCCCTATCGTCCTGTCCCTTTGACCGGCTCTACGCCCTTAAACCCAAAAATCCCGTCTAAGCCACCAAACAGCCTGCCTAAAACAAAAACAGATTCGTTAATTCATGGTAAAAGGCAGGCTTTTGATATCCTCACTCAACTATTTTAACACCACGCTCAAACCACCTCCAAATGAAAAATCCGCATAACAAATTCTTCACCCTTATCATCTGTCCGCCAGAGTGAGCATCCTATTCAGCTAGAGCCAGGCTAAAGCAAACACCATCCGAAGCCTAGCCGAAAGCCCATTCCCCAAGCGGCATATCCAGCGCGCTTTTTCCGATTTACCAAACCCAAACCCACATGAAAAAAATAACGATATTCATTGTGCTGGCCACGCTTTGCCTGATCCCAAAGCTCCAGGCACAAACACCCCTGCCACTCAGCGGACAACTTCACTCACCTAACGGAACACCCCTGAGCGGTGCTACCCTCCTCATCCAAGACACCAAACTCCGCACCTCCACCGATGAATCCGGGAACTTTAGTTTTCCCAATGCCCCAACAGCAGGCACATTAAGCGTCAGCTACACCGGCTATATCGCTCAAAACATCCCCTTTAACCAAGATAACCGGAACCTTAAACTCCTGCTGAACAGCAAAGAAAATGCCCTGGAAGAAGTCCAGATCAACGCCGGATACTACAGCGTAAAAGACAAAGCCAGAACCGGAAACATCGCCAAAGTCAGCGCCGCCACCCTCTCCCGCCAACCCGTCAGCAATCCACTGGCCGCCCTGCAAGGAAGAGTAGCCGGCCTAACCATCACCCAGCGAAACGGCCTGCCCGGCTCAGAATTCAACGTCCAGATCAGAGGCCGGGGCTCCATCCAGTCCGGCACCTCCCCGCTATACCTGGTCAACGGCGTCCCCTTCATCTCCGAAAGCCTTGCCCAAAACAGCTCCCTGAGCGCCAACAGCCCCTTAAACAGCATCAACCCCAACGACATCGAAAGCATCGAAGTCCTCAAAGATGCCGATGCCACCGCCATCTACGGCTCCAGAGGCGCAAACGGCGTGATCCTGATCACCACCAAAAAGGGAAAAGCAGGTGCTACCACCGCAGACATTAACCTGTCCAGCGGCTTTGGACAAATCACCCGCGCCGTGGAACTGATGAACACCGCAGAATTTTTAACCATGAGAAAAGAAGCCTTCGCCAACGACAAAGTCAGCCCAACCCTTGCTAGTGCCCCAGACCTATTAGCCTGGGACACTGGCCGCTACACCGATTATAAAGACCTGTTAATCGGCGGAACCGCCCGCAGCCAAAATGCCCAATTCAGGCTCTCCGGCGGCAGCCCCCAAACCAGCTATTCCTTTAGCGCCAATTACTATAAAGAAACCACCGTTTACCCCGGAGCGGACAACCTGCAAAGAAAAGATGCCAGCCTAAGCCTCAGCCATCATTCTTTAGACAACCGGTTTAACCTTAACCTCAGCACCAGTTACGGCATCAATACCAGCGATTTAAGTAATATTGAACTCTCAGGCGCTTTAAGCCTGGCACCCAATTCCCCAAACCTATATGATGCCAGCGGAAAACTCAACTGGAGCGAAAACGGGGTCTCCTTTGTCAACCCGCTGGCCAAAACACTGGAAACCAATAGATTTAAAACCGACCGGTTCAGCTCAAACGCCGTAATCGGCTATCAGTTACTTAAAAACCTGGAACTTAAAACAACCGCCGGATTTAACTCCATCGCCGTCAACCAGTACAGCAATGTGCCTATCTCCGCCCAGAACCCCGCTACTGCGCCCACCGGACAAGCCAGTTTTGCAGACAACCTGAACCAGACCTGGATCGTAGAGCCGCAAATCAATTATTCGCTCTCGCTCAGCGATGAAGGGAAACTCTCTGTGCTGCTCGGCGCCAGCTGGCAAGGCTCCACCAATACCGGATCCACCGTTCGGGGAACAGGCTATACCAGCGACCTGCTGCTGGGCTCGATAGAAGCCGCAGCCACCAAAGTACCCGCCAACACCTTTGGCGAATACCAGTACCAGGCCGTATTTGCCCGGTTGAACTATAACTTAAAAGACCGCTACCTGCTCAACCTCACCGCCAGAAGAGACGGCTCTTCCCGGTTTGGAACCGGCAGGCAATTTGCCAACTTCGGCGCAGTCGGTGCCGCCTGGGTATTTTCGCAGGAACAGTTCCTGAAAGCGATCCCTTTTTTAAGTTTTGGAAAAATCCGCGCCAGTTACGGCATCACCGGAAATGACCAGATCAATAACTACCAATACCTGGACAGCTATACCAGCACCCTTCCCTATGGCGGCCAAACCGGACTGATCCCCAATAAACTCTTTAACGAAAATTACGGATGGGAAGAAAACCGCAAAACAGAGGCCGCAATTGAACTGGGCTTTTTCAAAGACCGGATCCGCCTCAATGCCGGATGGTTCAATAACCTCTCCTCTAACCAGCTGGTCTCTTACTCCCTGCCCGCGCAAACCGGTTTCCCTTCCATCCTGCAGAACCTGGATGCCAAGATCCAAAACCGGGGACTGGAATTTGATTTAAGCAGCACCAATTTAAAAACAAAAGATTTCAGCTGGTCGACCTCTGCCAATGTAACCATCGCTAAAAATAAGCTAATGGCCTTTCCAGACCTCGAGCGATCCAGTTATGCCAGCACCTACGTCATTGGCCAGCCCTTAAGCCTGATCCGGGGATACCACTACACCGGGATCAATCCCGCCACCGGCGCCTATGCATTTGAAGACAAAAACGGTGATGGGCTCATTAATTCCGCAGATTTTTATAACATCGGAACCAAAGACCCCAGCTTTTATGGCGGAATAGAAAACACCTTTCAGTACAAGTCCATATCGCTGAACATCTTTTTTCAGTTCGTCAGACAAAAGGGAACTGATCTGGTTTTTGGCTCCTATAACCTCATCGGCTCATCTGTCAATGCCCCCAAAGCACTATTAGACCGGTGGACCCCGGAAAATCCAACAGCTAAATACCAGGCCTATTCCCAGTCCAGTTCCGGCCCAGTGAGCCAGGCAAGACTCATGATCCCCACCTCTGATGCCGCCCTGGTGGATGCCTCCTTTATTCGCCTTAAAAACCTCGCACTATCCTACCAATTGCCCCAGCAACTCATTCACCGGGCACACCTGAAAACCGCCAGGATCTATATCCAGGGCCAGAATCTCCTCACTTTTACCCCCTATTTAAATTTAGATCCCGAGAGTCAAAACATCAGCGCACTGCCACCCTTAAAGCTGTTTAGCCTCGGCCTGCAAATCACCTTATAATTCATCCAGAAAAAAGAAAAACATGAAAGCAAAAATAGCCCCCTACAATAAAACGCATCACCTCTTGATGCTGCTGATACTGCTCAGTATGTCCAGCTGCAAGAAATTCGTCGAAATTGACCCGCCCATCAACCAGATCACCAGTGCCTCCGCATTTTCAACCGATGCGACTGCCACAGCGGCCATCGTCGGCATCTACAGCAGACTGAGCCAGAGCGGAATCATCAAAGACATCACTCCTTACAGCAGTATGTACGCAGATGAGCTCACGAACTATACCGAAGGAAACGCCAGTGAATTCGCCAAAAGCCAGCTTACCCTGGCCAACTCGCCCAGCCTGAACGCACTATGGTCCGCCGGTTATCAAAACATTTACCCGGCCAACCTGGCCATTGAAAAACTCAGCCAAAGTGAGTCGCTAAGCCCTGCAGTTAAAACCATCCTCAGCGCAGAAGCTAAATTCCTCAGGGCTTACCTTTACCTGCAACTCAGCAACCTCTTTAGTGATCTTCCCCTGATCGAGCAGAGCAATTACACCCAAACCAGCCAGCTGCCCAGGACACCACGCGCCCAGCTGCTTCGTTTCATCATCAGCGATCTTCAGGAGGCCGCAACGATACTCCCAGACCGCGTCGATCCCGAAAAGATCAGGACAAACCGCTGGTCCGCCAAAGCCCTGCTGGCCAGGGCCTACCTTTATGACGGGCAATATGCCCTGGCGGAAAAGGCGGCCAGTGAAGTGATCGAAAGCAATAAGTACAGCCTGGTGAATGATCTCAACAAAGTATTCCTGAAAAACAGCACAGAAGCCATCCTGCAATTTTACCCTACCCAGGCCAATCAAAATACCCTGGACGGGCCAAGCTTTCTCCCGGCCACCGCGGCAGAAACGCCAAAATACTACCTGACAAATAGTTTGCTGAATGCCTTTGAGGCCGGAGACCTTCGCAAAACCGCCTGGATTTCCTCCAGAATATTCTTGGGACAAACCTATTATTATCCCAGCAAATACAAAGTGATCAATAGCGCGGTACTCACCGAATACCAGACCATCCTGCGCCTGTCAGAGCTTTACCTCATCCGGGCGGAAGCCCTGATCCAGCAGGGACAGATTCCAGCGGGCATCAAAGACCTCAATACCATCAGAAAAAGGGCCAGGGCCGTCCCCACCAGCAGCCTGCCCAACCCCTTACCGGATTTAAGCCTGGGGCTTAACCAGCCAGAAGCTTTACTTGCCCTGGAAAAGGAAAGAAGAATGGAGCTGATGAATGAAATGGGCCACCGCTGGATTGATCTGAAAAGGACCGGACGGGCTGGTGCCGTCTTAGCTCTGCTCAAGCCTGCAACGTGGAAAGATTATGCCATCAACTGGCCCGTGCCTGATGAACAATTGCGGTTAAACCCCAGCCTCATCCAAAACGAAGGCTACACTAAATAAGCAAATTAACCCTAAAACATCATTTATGAAAAACAGACCATTCCATATCCTCGCGCTCCTGCTGCTCCTTGGCATCAGCCTCTCGCTATCTGCCCAGCAAAAGCCAGCGCAGCTTTTAAAAATCGGCGATACCCTGCCAGATATCGACATTCAGTATACCCAGAACGGGAAACTCCAAAAAATCAACACCCAATCCTTGCGGGGGAAACTCGTCATCCTTGATTTCTGGAACATCTGGTGTTCGGTATGCATCAGCGCCATGCCGGAAATGGCCAGACTTCAAAATCAGTTTCCTGGTGAGCTCAAAATATTCACCGTCACGGATAATACCCCCCAGCAGATTGCTGATCAGTTCCGGAAAATCGCAGAAAGACAGGGAAAGCACACCCCTGTCCAGGGAATACCCTCAGCACTATCTTCGGTTACCAGCGATACCGTTCTGCACCGGCTTTTCCCGCACCGGGCCGTTCCCCATCACATCTGGATAGATGGGGAAGGCAAAATCCGCTACATTACCTCCGGCGGCGATACCAACGAAGAAAACATCCGCGATGTATTGAAAAATAAATCACTGAATGTGGTCGAAAAAATCGACACCGGAAAGTTTGATTTCGATGTCCCACTTTACCAGGAGGGCAAAGGCCGACAACTCAAAAACCTGAAATACTATTCCATGCTCTTTAAGCAGGCCCGGGAATTCAACAATTCCCGCATCATCTGGCAAAGGGATACGCTTCAGGAGACCTACCGCTTCAGCTGCTATAATTTCACTTTATTCAACCTCTACCAGGAGGCCACAAAGGATACCTACCAGCGGACTTTCTTCTCGCCCAAAAGAATCATACTGGAAGTAGCCGACACCACGAAATTTTACTGGCCGAAAGATCAGTCCAAAGCCGGACGATGGGCACTGGAAAACCTGTATTGTTACGACATGAGGATTCCTTTGAAAGATAGTACAAGCGCTGGAAAAATGATGTTTGAAGATTTAAACCGTTACCTGCCCTACCGGGCGAGTATTGAAAAAAGGAAAAAGAAATGCCTGGCGCTGGTGAGAACCGGAATGAAAGACCAATCAAAACCTGAAAAAAAGACCGGCGGAGCGCTGGAGATTAAAAACCGGAAAACCTTTAGGATGGAAAATGAGCCGATAAGCAGCTTAATTTATAACGGTCTTGGCGCCTATGCCGGCCGGAGCCCGCTTCCACTGGTAGATGCTACGAATTTTAAAGGAAAGGTCACCGTTAGCCTCACCGATAAGCTAGATCTGGAGTCGATCAGAAATGATTTGCAAAAAGCAGGATTCGATCTCATCGAGCAGACGCTCGACATTGATATGCTGGTCATTACCGACCGGTAAAATTCAGGCACGCCTGAAATATGGCGTGCCTAAAATGATCAATTCAGCTACGCATTAATTTGCTTTATTGGCAAACACCGTAATGTTAGCTAAATCAGGGTGTGCTGCATCACCCGATTGTGGCTCAGCCAGGATGGCGCAACGAACATTGCCACCACTGCATTCTGTAGGTGCACTGGCGGTTGCCGTGTAAGATTGCGGATCATCCTGATCCGTTCCATCAAAGCGGTACCATTGCGGCACCAAATTAGCATGACCACTTTTTAATGATGAAGCGTAAGTGGCTACGCTTCCGCCTACAGCTGTTACAGCCACAAGCATTCCGAAAATTAACTTTTTCATGTTTATAAATTTTGGTATTGTGTTTTTAGGTCATGTTTCTTTTTACAGGCCATGACTTTACCTGCTTCCTCGCGAGAATATCTTGTTGATCGCCCTGAGTTTCTTGTCCGCGAGGAGTCCGGCAGCACCCAGTAAAATAAAACCAATATTGAAAATAACATGCTGGGGCCAGGTTAGCCCCGAGATCACCCCACCGCAACTGCAGGGCAGTTTACTCTTTACCGCAATATGATAACCCAGGTACAGGGTAAATAAAATCATTAATGAAAGCGCGCACCAGAGCCCGCGGATCCTGCTGGCAGGAAAGATCAGCAGCAAGCCAAATAAAATTTCTGAAAAAATCACTGTTAAAGCGATCAGCTCATGCCATTCCCCAATCACAGGAAGATCGCTGAGTACCTTCAGGAAAGAAGGGTAAGTGATGAGCTTACTAAAGGCGGTATAGAAAAAAAGCAAGATGTGACTATAGAGCGCAAAATCAATAACCAGCTCATGCCAGTTACCTGGTTTATTGCTGCTTGGGTGGTTGGAAAGGGTAGTTTGCATATGTTTGATGTTTTAGCGTTAATCCTCGGACTGGGCGTTTATACTAACTAACATTTTCTCCACGACCGCCTTTAATTCCGATAAAATAGGGCGCTGGTTCGGATCAGCGTTCAATCCGCGGGCAATGACCCTGGAAAGCGCCTGGTCTGCGGTTTTAGCCAAAATAAAGGCCTTTAGGTGCGCATTGTCCCCCATCCGGAATTCCCTTGGCTTGACGCCAGTAAAGCAACTCAACATTAAGGCTGAGAGTCCATAGATGTCTTCTTTGACAGTGGGGATCTTGCCTAAATTTTGTTCCGGCGAACTAAAGCCAGGCGTACCGAATCCAAAAGGCGGCAAAGGATATTGTCTTTGCAGATCAAAGGCTAGCTCCCAGTCGATTAAATGCAAATCACCCTTTTGATTCAGCAGGAAATTCGCTGTGCTCAAATCACGGTGCAACAGTCCCCTCAGGTGTACTTGCTCCACCGTTGATAGTATTTTGACCATAGCAGCAATCAAGCGCAACTGCTGCTGCCTTTTCAGCATTGACCAATCTTTGCCACCATACACTTTTTCAATCACTTTGCCCATGGATTGACCTGAAACCCTTTCCAGGACCAGATAGGTGTTGCCATTCTCAGTGAACAGCTCCAGAACCCGGGGAACAGCAATGATGTCTTCCAGGCGATTAAGCAATGCTGCCTGCCATTTCAGTCGATCCCCCATATCCCGCAGCGCAGCATCACAAATCATCAGCGCTTTTCCTTCCTTGATGATGCAGTGTTTTGGCCAGAGCCACCCCGATAGATACAGTGCTTTAAGCACCTCCCCTTTGGGATCGTTTTTGAGCGAGGAAAGCACCAGGTATTTTCCCGCCAATACCTGCACTTTCGGTTTTTCAGGCTTCAATCCAGTGGCTTCGCGATCAATATAGACATGACCGGCCAGCCGGCACTTGCCTGGAACAACAGGGCCCCGAAAGCCTGTGAGCACCGGCCCGATGAGCGAAAGGAATTTATCCACATCTTTTGGAATTGGAATCATGAGCACTTTTCCGACATGGGCAGCTCCTGCCAAGCCATTCAGGATGGTGATAGCTGAACGCTCATCCCTGACCAACGCAAAACTGATCTGCTCTCTCGCCAGTACCGGAATCAACTGGCTAAGGAAAGCAGGAATCTGGCTGAGCACTACAGAAAAGTACATCTTATAGGTTTCAGTAGTGATCCTTTCTCCGCAAAGGAGATAATAGCCATCCAGCTTCCAGCTCAGCCCGTGATCTAAAAGGAGTTGGCTGAAGTCAGCATTGGAAACCGGACGAGATAGGGCTGGACTGGAGTGCGTCATGTTTTTTAGATTAAGCAGTTTTCGGTGTGATTAAACAATAGCTAATTTCGCCATCAGCCAAAGCGCCTGACATCCCAAAAAGTATGCATCTGCACATTTAAAAAACAATTACTTCAATAGGATCATTAAAGCCGCCCGTGCCGGATCAACTTCATGCGCACGTTTCGCAGGGTTTGCTCCCCGATCAGTAAATAGGAAGCAATGTCGATATCCAGCAATAATCCACCTTTAAGAAATTCCGGATAATCCCGGTAAAAGGACAGAATCACTTTCTCCGCCCGCTCTTTTAGCAGCAGCAGGCGAAGCTGTTCAGCTTCTGCGTAATCCGCCATGATGATCCTGGCCACAGCTTCTGTTCCCTCGAACCGGTGGAAAATCTGCAATACATCGGCATGGCTCAGCAGGAGCAGATAGGTACCGGCAAGGGCCACCAGTTCCAAATCAGAAGACGACTGGCGGGTAAAACTTTTGCTGAGCAGAATACGGCCACTTCCCTGAATCCCCAGCAGCTGCCTGTCGCCCGTTTCATCAAAGCCATAAATGAGCAGAAAACCGGAATAAACAAAAACCGCATCCCGGACTATCCTCTGGTGATCGTAAAGTACCTCCTTTGCGGCAAAAAAACGGGCACGTACTTTCTCTAGCAAATAAAAATGCAGCGCCTCAGGCTGGATTTTATAGCTACACAGGATGGTAAATAATTTTCTTACTGGCTCGCGGTTATCCTTCATCACTGAAAAGTTAATGTAGAAAGCCAGGACCTGAACTAGTCAGCCTTCCCACCAGACCGATTATCGTCAGCAGCACCGAAACCAAAGAACCGCCTTGGTCAAATGCTAAAACAGCGTGGCCAAACCCGCTGATCTGCAAGAAAAGTTCCACATAGGTGCGATTAAAAATGCGCATGCCCTGGGCTTTAGTTCCTTCACGAGCAACGCATACGGCAGAGGGGGACAATTGGGGTTGCTAATCCAGCAACTTGACAGCTTTCCAAAAGCGCCTTTCTTTGCATAAAAAAAATATGAAAACTGAACGTTACCTCAGGGCACTCGCCCGGCATCATGAGTTGCCCCTGGGCCTGGCCAGCTACCTCACCGTTGCCCTGCAGGAATTCAAGTATAAAAAAGGCACTTTAGTGAATGCGCAGGAGCTAAACGATATGTATATTCCTTGTATCGACAGCGGACTTGCCATGCTTTGCTCCAGAAGCATCGCAGGCCAGGAAATATTCATACATGAATTCTATGCAAAGGGTGATTTTCTACCGGCCTTACCGCCAGCTGATCCGGCACTGGCTCAAGCAGCAGCGCTGCTATTTTTAGAGGATACAATCCTGCTCGCGCTCGAAGAAAAGCATTATACCTTTTTGCCGAAAGTGTTGATCACCATCAGCTTAATCTACCGGAAAATCAGTACGGGCTCGCTTAGCAGGCAAATCAACAAAGAAGCCATCCTCCAGATCAAAGCGGGAGAAAAAAGATTGGAAGCCTTTTGGCATTGCAGGCCGGAGCTCCGTGGCCGGATCGAGGAAAAATACCTGGACCGCTACCTGAAGCTCAACGATGGAGATTAGCCACTGGCTTACCGCACGACAGCATCCTTGTCATGAACAACGAGCTGAAACCATATCTATGGGCGGTCATCACACAAACAGGGCAACCCAAGTAAACAATCGCCTAAATCATTGAACTATGGGTAAAATGCTGCCCTGTTTTGCTCTTACCTGAAGTAAACGTATCAAAAAAAATTGAAAATGTCAAGTAATTACCTGACATCTTGAAATAAATAAAATTTGACATTGGACGACTCAAAAGTTATCCATGATCAGTGAGAAAGAAAGAGAAATCCTGAAAAAGTTCGGCGCACACTTAAAGAAACTTAAGGAGGGCAGAAATCTATCTTACCGACAACTTTATGCCAATAGCGGCGTCAATACCGGAGAGATTATCAAATACGAAAAAGGAGAAACAGCACCGGATTTTATTACCCTCAAGCGCCTTGCAGTAGGTCTCAAAATCCATCCCTCAGAACTGACAAATTTTGATTACGGAATTGATTTCCAGGCGGGCCTCGACTAAATTAATCCAGTAACGAATCTTGTGTCCCAACAGGCTGTTCTATCGAAACATCATGTTCCACTATTCTGCGAATACAGTCACCCCCTTGCTCAAAAACTTAACCTAACACTATCAAACCTTCTGTTGCTTTTTTGTACCATCTGAACTGTGAAAGCTGTAGGAAGAGATTACAGACCATCATATTTTAGTGCAATAACCGGATGGCAGTAAGGTAAGCTAAAAGATCATTTCATTGGCCGGCGAAGTCATCATCAACATTTCATTAGCTTGCGTATTTGATTCATTTGGTCACACCTAAATACCCATCCTCTTACAAATACACCCCTTAAAGGAATATTTCGTAATTTAGGGCTAGCCTAAATCATTGAATCTTATGGAAAAAACTATCCCTTGTCTCATCATTGATGATGAAGCCGGCGCGATCAATACCCTGACCGACTACATCACTGAGCTACCAGGCATCTCGTTAAAAGGAACCTATACCAAGGCCATCACCGCATTAGCAGCATTGATCAGGGAAACCGTCCCGCATTTGGTCTATCTGGATATCGATATGCCAGGCATGTCGGGAATCACGCTGGTCAAGAGTCTAAAAGATTCTCCGCATCACATCATCTTTACTACCTCGCATCCAGATTATGCTATCGAAGCATTTGATTTAAGGGTCAGACATTATCTGCTCAAACCATTCGACCTCTCTGAGTTCGCACAAAAAACCAACGTGGTCATCCAGGAATACTTCCAACCCCATAGGATTGATGCTGAAACCGATGAGGCTTTCATGCTTAGAAAAAACCCGGAAACAAAAAGACTCATCAAAGTGCTTAAACGGGACATTATCTATATCCAGGGAGCCAACAACCACATCCATTTTTATACTACAGGTGGTGATTACTCTGTATATATGACTTTTACAGAAATAGAAGAGCGTTTAGCGAACGATCTAAAGTTCTACCGCGTTCAACGCTCGTATATCATCAACTCGGATCAATTGGACGAAGTAGAGGGGAACACCTTATACCTGAAAGGTTATCAAGTGATTATGTCCCCCAACTATAATGCTAGTTTCATGGACTGGTTTAAACAGGTTTATCTGAAAACCCGCCGAAAATAGCTTTCACTTTTTGCCCAAATTACCATCGCGCGTGGTGGTGATGATGGTCAAAGTTGTGGTTGTGGGATCAGTAGTTTGACGATCCGTTTTTGCTGCTGAGCGGAAAACAAACACGGTTTTCCTGCTCAATTTTGGAGTATTGATTGCTTTCATTGCGGAAAACTAGCCGTATTGACCGCCCTAAAAGATCGCCCGTGGCCAAGTCCGCGGTTCCCTTGGTGAAAGCCTTAAAAAGAAGGAAAATATGAAAACATTATTTAGAAAATACCGCTGGCATCCCCTGCTATGGGCACTGTTTGCTGCTTATGAAATTATTTCCATTTATACGGTACATGATAAACTGGCTAATTTGGAAAACTATTTAGTTCACTATGCCATCAATATTTCACTGGCCTACACCCTTTCCGGCTGGATTCTTCCATTTACTTTGGGAGGAGACAAACGGAGAATACTGACATTGGCCATATCCATACCTTTCGCACTGATGCTATATCTAATGGCGAGCAATTTTGCTGACAGGCTGCTGGGCTATATCGGCGAGGCTGACTTTTTTGCAAGCGCAGGTCTTGATGAAATTTTTATTGCGGCAACAATATGGCGGGGGATCTATTTCATGGGAATAGGCAGTACCATTTTTCTTTTTCAAAACCGGGTCACCATACTCCAGCAAGCAGCGGAAATGCAGCAAGCTGCATCAAACGCGAAAGTGCAAAAGTCAAAACTGGCACTGGAACTGGCCAATGCCAGAAATGCCTACCTGCAGGCACAGATCAACCCACATTTTATGTTAAGCAGCCTGAGCTATATTTATGACCACACCAGAAAGTCAGCACCAACAATTGCGCAGACTGTTCGTTACCTGTCCAAACTCTTAAGATATGCCCTATCGAGTGAACGCGGACCAGAGAAAATAAATATCAGTGAAGAATTTGAACAGGTGGAAAACCTGCTTAAGATTACCCATATTAAAAAGCATAATTCTTACGTTCGGTTCGACTGCGAGCCCGGCTGCCAAAACGTACAGATTATCCCTTTTGTTTTATTGTCCCTGGTTGAAAATATGCTTAAGCATGGTGATCTGAGTAACGCTACTATCCCGGGCAGCATTTTAATTTTCAGACAGGACGAAAACCTGGTCATTGAAACAAAAAACCTGAAAAGTGATGGCGTTAATGATACCGGACTGCATACCGGATTATTAAATATTCAGCAGCGTTTAACACATGTCTATGGGAATCATGCCTCCATCAGCTACTTTTCGGAAAGTCAATATTTCCTGACAGTAGTGCGCATTCCCTTTGAAAGTTATTTACCAGTTCAAATACCACCTTCCCTCTAGGTAGACAGGCAATTGAATTTGATCTGTTCAGTCCATGTCGCTACAAAATGTACAATTAAGGCTGTTTGAACGGAACTTTGATTTACCGGATGCGAGCACATGCATTGGATACAAAATCTCAAACTGCATAAAAATGGTCGTTTTTTGAGACATTTATCTAATCATTAAAGGCAGATTTAACGATTTCATGGGACATTGTAATAATTTTTGAAAACAAAATAGTATTTTACTACATCTGTAAAGAGAAATCAGTTCTGTCTTACTTCTTTTTCTACCAATTTTATATCGTTCCAGGTAATTAATTTTATATCATTACTTTTAACACGAGCTTCAATTTCTTTACTGGTAAAACTTTCAAAATCAATTTGCCTCCACTTAGACCCAAAATTGGGGTGATTAACAGTTATCCCTTGCATCTCGTTATCATCATATGCAGGATGAATCAAAATTATATTTAAACCTGATACCAGGTTTTCAAAAACTTGCTTATAATATTCATGTAATTTGCCTGATTCATAATATTCCCAAATTCCGTAATGTGCTTTATCAATGAGCAAATCGTTTTTGTTTACATAATGGTTTGGATCAAGCCCAACCATCTCCATCAGCTGTCTGCCAATCATTATCGGAAGATTATATATCTCGCCTAACTCCCTATATATCTGGAAAAATTCTGGACTTGAGCCAACACTGTACATATGAGAATCAAGATGTGTTGGTTTTAAACCAAACCTTAGTGCTTTTTCAATTTGAGCCTGAAGTTCCTTTTTGATATCTTCAAGTTTAGCATTTTCTTTAAGAAGCTCTCTTTACTTGTAAAAAAAACCATTGCTGTCCACTAAACTTGGAACTTCGGAAACAGGTAGAACAGGGCCGAATTTATAATTTTCCCATTCACATGTCAATGTTAAATGGATCCCATTATCAAATTGGGGATTATCTTTAGCAAATACTACCATTTCATAAAACCATGGACAGGGAACCATTATGCTATACGAGTTAACGATTCCATTCTTCAGCGATTGAATTGTTGCCATATTCTCCGAGTGAGAAAGCCCTGCATCATCTGCGTGTATTATTAACAATTTTGTATTCTCAGGGAAGCCTAATTTTTTTGCTAAGTTCATTTTTGAGATTAATGTTATTGAAATTGCTTGTGTCGACAGATTTAAGTTTAGAATACATCTGTACTATAGATGTTTCTAAATCAAATATATAATTTCAGACAGAAAACTATCAAGCTTTTCAAGGTCATGTTTTTTGTGATGGTACTTTTTAATCAAAATATGGCTAGAACGTTGAATTGGATTCAAAAACTAGAGAGTAGAAAAGAAATTACGTTACTAACAAACGATGAAATAATGAGGGGGAGCTTGCCAAATCATCCGTTTTATGAGACGGAATTTACGCTATAGATTTTTTGGCCTATCACAAATCCACCGTAAAATGAGAATGTTTCAACTGGAATTTAACATCTTCTTTCGATGATTAACTCAGATGAATCTTCTTCTAGGCAGTTAAATTCGTCAAAATGCAAATGATGACCTACAGGAACAACATCCTGTGCTAGTGTTAGCATGTGACGTGCCAATGATATCAACCCGGCCTTGTTAGCTGAAATTACAATATCGCCGTTAATAATTGCCGTTTTGATTTCAAAGCCTTCTTCCCATTCAAGCTGTAAGCCTTGGTCTGAATATTCAAGTATTGTTAATTTTATTTCCATTTAAATTGAGTTCATTACTATTTACGAATCGTTTTTCAAGCTAATAAATTAATGTTAAATCTACATGTGAGTGGTTTTAAACGTTCAACTTTAATTACTAATAACAGCAGAGCCACATCCCCGTCATTACAGGCAATAATTCGTTAAACACAAATATCTTTATTCCCTCGTTAATTGATAATTTAATTGACTTGTAATATGCTTTAAAGGATAAAATTTCGATTAAAAAAGCCTAATTCATGTTTTTCTGTTTTGCCAATTATCATAAACTCATTCCACTAATCAAGTAGGTCTTATGGGTTTTTGATAAGGAGTTTTTGATAAAAAATTATCAAGTAAAAATATTCGTTTTGTGAGACAAAAATTCCTTAAGAATTCTTGGCATATAAAAAATCCGCTGTCTAATGATGGTATGGTTATATTTAAATTGCTTTTTGTTTATTGATCATTGAATATCTATTTTAGGCTTATATCATCTTATCTTAGATTTATTCAATTAATATGAAAAATGCTTTATTAGCAATTTTTGCCACCATCATTTTTTTCGATTTTTCCTCTGCGCAATCTGTTTCTGATCCGCTTAAGGCATCATTCGTAACAAGGGACATAACAAACTTTTGGGAAGCATTTGATAAGATTGATGCTGAGCCACAGACTAACCCTTTTGAACATATCTATTTAAAACAGGGTTCCGCTGGTGTACAAGCATTTACAAAAGGCAGAATAGAAAATGCAACCTCTTTGATCAACACAGTTCGAGAACGGAAGAATGACTATGAAAAAGCCAGGCTGAACAGCCTAAAAATGTTGGACAACGAGAAGCAATGCCGGGCGGCATTTATGGCGTTAAAATATCTTTATCCTAAAGCAGTCTATCCAAATGTATATTTTGTGATTGGTAGATTTAATTCTGGAGGACACTCCAATCCAAAAGGCTTAATTATAGGAGCCGAAATGATTCAATCAGCAACAGTTCCCTATATGGTTGCCCATGAACTCATCCATTATCAACAGGATAGTATTCCCAAGAAAAGCCTAGATCTACTGGCCGCTTGTATTAATGAAGGTAGTGCTGATTTCATAGGAGAACTTATTTCCGGTGGGGGGCCAAATAAGCAGACACATAGTTATGGCAATGCTAATGAAGCCAAATTATGGCTGGAGTTCAAAAAAATCATGGATGATAGGGAGGATAGCCATGATTGGATGTATAACTATAAACCTAAAAATGGTTATCCTCCTGATCTAGGTTATTGGATTGGCTATAGAATTACGGAATCCTATTACAATAAGGCATCCGATAAGAAAAAAGCTATTTCAGATATCCTTCACATAGTAGACTTTAGGAAGTTCCTAGATGAAAGCGGATATGCGTTGAAGTTTAAATAATACGTGCTATTGACATTCGCTGGTCTTATTATCTCTTCGTTTTGTGAGACATTTTTTCTCCTTATGGTAATTGGTGCGAGTAAGTTACAGCCTAAAGGAAATATACATCTGGCATTGCATTTACAGGAAAAAGCGAGGATGAGCCTTTTGAAGGTTTCTAGTGCTATTCGAAGGGAATCCCAGCCTACCCAATCTTTCCGGGGAATTAATCAATTCAGGCTTTTTCTGAAGTGAAGTGGCGATAATCCTGTTTTTGTTTTAAATATTTTTGTGAAATGTGAAGGATGTCCGAATCCAAGCTCATAAGCAATTTCGCTGATCGATTTTGAAGTTCCAAGCAGCAGATTTTTTGCCTTATCAACCAACCTGAGGTGAATATGTTCAATCGTTGTTTTTCCGGAATATTTAGTGAGAAGGTCGGATAAATAGTTAGAAGAAAGATAAAGTTTCTCTGCAAAATATTTCACTTCGGGGATACCTTTGTCAATGAGATTTTCGTCATCAAAATAGTGATTGAGCAGCTGTTCAAAATTATGAAGAATATCGCTGCTCACTTTTGACCTCGTCAAAAACTGCCTTTCGTAGAAGCGGTCGCAATAGTTGAGAAGTAACTCGATATTATTTAAAATCAAGCCTTGTGTGTGGCGGTCGATGTTTTTTGAATATTCTGTTTGAATGGCAGAAATTATCGTCTCGAGCGTTTTCTTTTCTTCATCAGAAACGTACAGCGCTTCATTGCTTGAGTAGTCGAAAAAAGTATAGCTCCGAATCTTTTTGCCCAATTCGGAACCATAGATGAAATCAGGGTGAAATGCCAGAAACCATCCTTCGTCTATCTCAGTATCGGTATCAGAACTTGTCTGTACTATCTGGTCAGGCGCAATGAACATCAAAGCACCTTCCTGAAAATCATAATCTGAACGGCCGTATTTAAAGCTGCCGTCGAATTTTTTGTAAACAGCTGCATATAAACCCAGATGATGAAAATGCTGGGCAGAATCCGCATCTTTTCTTTTGATTTTTGTCAGGTCGATAACGCTTACCAGAGGATGTTTTGGACTTTCAAGACTATAATATCGATGAAACTCTGAAATCGAATGAATATTGATGAATGATTCCGGCATTTCGTTGGAATTTTTAATGGTAAAGTTAAATCTTTTTTCAGCGATTACTCCTGCATAAATCTTAAAAAATCTTCTTCAGAATTTTGATTTTTCAAATCGATATAGAACTTTGCATCCTCCCCAATACTGTATCTCAATCTGGATTGATCATCTGTTGCTGCCTCAAAAATAGTATTTGCAACTTCTTCGGTCGTAGCATTTGATACATGTTCCGTACGTTTTGTAAACTTTGGAATGAAAGACGCCAGTTCATGATTGTAATCCTCAATCGTATTCTGAATCATTTCCATTCCGTTTCTGAAATTGGTCGCAACGCTTCCGGGTTCCACAATTTTAACGGAAATCCCAAAAGATGACAATTCAAAATACAATGCTTCAGAAAAACCTTCAACGGCAAATTTCGAACTGTTGTATAAACTTGTAAAAGGACTGGCTGTCACGCCTCCGAAAGATGAAATATTGACGATAACTCCGCTTTTTTGTTTTCTCATCGCCGGTAAAATGGCTTTTGTCATATTCATCAGGCCGAAAACATTGACTTCAAATTGTTTTTGAATCTGAGTTTCGTCCGAAGATTCGAAAACGCCTATCAAACCGTAACCCGCACTGTTGATCAGAACATCAATCGTACTGAACTTTTCCAGTCCCTGTTCAACTGATTTTTTAATACTTTCCAAATCTGTAACGTCCAGTTTTACCAAAAGCAGATTTTCACTATCCTTTAATTCCTCTTCCTTTTCAGGAGAACGCATAGCAGCGATGACATTCCAGCCTTGGTTTTGAAACAATTTTGCCGACGCTTTTCCGAATCCTGATGATGCACCTGTTATTAATACTGTCTTTTTCATAATAAATGATTTAATATTTTGAATACAAAGTTCCATCAAATCATTGTAAGGCATTTGATGATTTCACGGAAACACTTATACATTCCTCTGTTTTTCAAAAATTAAATGTATTTCTGTGCTATTCGTCCATTCATATGGGCAAGAAAGTCAGCAGGAGTTGACCGAACTTTGTGACAACAAAACGGAACAAGGAACACTCATTTTGACAATAAGAAATTAAAGCAATAATTACTGCAACACAGAATTAGTAACAAAGTAGTTAAACAAACTAAAATCTGTTGGTTATTTGAGATTGTCGATTATCGGGTATGTAAGCAGCGAAATCTCGCTCACCCATCAATCTTTTTACATATTCATCCATTCCAATATCGTTTTTTTCATTTACATATCTTGTAAAAGAAAGAACACCTAGGCACTCATGAAATCCGCGTGCCTCCATCCCTTTTTTTATTACTGGTTCTAATCCTGTTAACCACTCATTGTAATCTTCTATGGTAGGGGTAAAATCCTGTGCATTGTTGTGATATATATAACTTGCATTTCCGTAACTGAATAATAATTCGTTAAATTCCCTTTCAGCAGCTGGGGCATTAGCAATCATTTCTTCCTGCATCTTATTACAATGATCCAACGGATGTTTAACTTTAATCATAAATATTCATTTATTGAGATTAATTAAGATTATTTCCAACACTTAATTGTTCAATAAAGAAGACCGAATTGTTCTTTTCTCTAGATATATATATATATCCATTGACTTGAAATCAAAGCCGACAATTTCAGCAACTTCATTATATTCTTTCAAAGCACATAAATACCAACTCGGGGCAAGCAATCTGATTTTAGTTAAAATTTCGGGAATATTAACCGATTGCACTGGCGTATTATTGATAAACTCCAAAATAGCATATACATCATCCATATTTGTCATTAGCCTATGTTGCTTATCAACGATAAAGAACATTTGTTTTAATGTAATATTCATCGTATTTTGAGATTTTAAAAGGGTTTGTCCCCTTTGTTTACCAAATTTTTTACTTCAATACTACCAATTTCTTAGTTTTCTGTTATAGTATATCAATAAACTATATCTAAAGATTTAGATATTCCTTTAGCCATATTGGTTATGTAAAGTTGCTATTTTTTGAGATGATGAATTCAATTTTTTTAATTTACTTCTGTATTTGACAATTGTTTTCATACCAATCTAGAGCTTTTTTTTCCTCAAATTTTATAAAATTATTTTTTGCCATATTATATTCATTTCCGTCAATCCATTCTTGTTTGCTTAGATTTTCTTTTAGTTGTTGATACCCTTTTTTGACTTCGGGAAATGCTCTTATATAATCTCTAAAAGCAATATGTCTAGTCCAATGTTCAGAGTCAATGGTTAAAATATGAATATGAGCCAATCTTTGGCTATGTTCAATTGTGCTTGAAGGAATTTCCTCCAAAGTTCTAATCAATTTTGGAATAGAAAGTTCAATGGGGGATCCTTTATGTTTTACAAAAAACCTTCGATAAGGCATACTTTCATTGTATATTTCAAAATAAATATAACTTTCTTTCATAAGTGGTTCTAAAGTTTTATCTAAGTCATATTTTAAATCTAAACCTACCAAAATGTCAATAATAGGTTTTGCAGAAAGGCCATCTATTGATGTGCTTCAAATATGTTCAATTTTTGGTTTAAGAAAACCAATTGTTTCTAACAATTCTGTTTTAATATTCTGAAAGCTATTTGCCCAGTTATCGTCGTGGTTTTCAAAGCGTATTTTCACGTATTAGGATCATTTTTTGAGATTAGTTATAACTTTATTTGAATATGGTCATATTGCTCTGATATATACTTAGAGTTTTGCTGAGAGGCAAATTTTATTGTTTGAATAGCACATTGCAGATTAGTATATCCCTCATCTTTAAGGTCTAAATAAAAATTAGTGCAATTATTTAAATATTCAGTTGGAGAGGTAGCCATTAATGCATTAGTAGTGAAATTAATTTTCCCTTTTTCATTTTCGGTTTTAAATCCATAAAAGAATAATTTACCATTATCGTATTTTCCTCCAAGAATAAAAGTCGAATGGTCATTAAAACTTCTATCAAAATCTTCGATAATCTGAATAAGTTCAGAAGCTAATTTATCATGATATTTTAATAATTCATTAGCAAGACTAATTCCCCAATCTGCATCACCCGTCATACCACATGATATTGAATCAGACAATTCAAAAATTTTTTGAATTTCTCCTGTTTCGATAACAATCATTTCTTTATTTTCTCTCACCATACGTCGATCAGCGAAAAGATTTACGCAGTTATTTTCTTCTAAAGTTGCAATTATTATGCTCATCGCTTGTTAAGATTTTCGTTTTTTGTATGATTTAAGTTTATCTGTTTACTTCCAGATCTGAACCAGCAGCTACACCTAGCTAATATTCTTTTTTTCAGGATCGCAAAGTCTACTTATATACTATCAACTATCTTCAAAATTATTTCGTTGACAAATTACCCTTCAGTCTTAAATCAAATAGGTGGACCAAATACATATATCGGAAACCAATTTTCCGGAAATTGTTTTTTTTGCCAACACAGCTCAATGTTTTCTTGTTTAAAATTTTGGTTCGTTTTTTGAGACGGTTTTGTACATATAAGAGGATCGTTGAGAGGATAACATCAACGTCTTAATGTCCGTCAACATGGTCTGTTGAAGTACCTTTCATATGTTGTTAATGGAATTATAAAGTAAAATTATCCGTTTAAGTGTTTTAAGTCTGACATTCTTTAAACTTACCCAAGCTACCGGTACGCTAGCTTGGGTAGTTTAGTTTTAAGTCTATTTTCTCCTAAAAAGGCCAAAATTATATTTAAATCCAATAGCATAATAAGTATTACTATTTGCGTTGGTTCCCTTTGTGAAGAGTTCGATATTGTCACCTTTTTTCAGTGGTATTTGATATCCAAGACCATAAGCCTGGTAGAATCCATTTGAAGCATTGGTGCCATAATTGTAGCTGGATCCTGTACCCATGTATTGATGGTTTATTGTTGAATAAGCATCCTGATAGCCAAAATCGGCTGACAGGTAAAATTTACCAATGTAATATTTGGCTCCTGCGTAGAATGCATTTTGCAATAGTTTAGAATTTATAGCTTGCTTACCACCATTATTCCCGTCGTAAATGTCAGGATTATCTTTTTGCGTATAAGCAATATTCAACCCTGCAGTAAGCCCCCAATGTTTATTTAGCCTAAATTCATATCCAACCTCAGCTCCATAAACGGGGGCTTTGATTGTGGAGTTTAAACCAATAAAGGGAGCAACATAAACAGAATGTTTAACCAGTGAATCTTGAGCCAATGTTTTGGTTGCACCTAGTGCGCCAAATGCTGTAATTAAAAGTATAATCCTTATTTTCATATCCGAAACTACTAAGCACTTGTCTTACAAACGCAATAGTTAACCCTTTTTAACTTTATTTACACTAATTAACATCTTCAGAAGATGATTGGTAGTCGATTGAAACGAAGTTTCGACACTCAGAAAGAAATTCAAGTGATCAGATATTTTCGTTTTCATATAGGAATTATTCACAATCGTAAATTCGTCAGTCTATCAGAATTTACATACATTTTACCACGTCTAAAGACAAGTTTGGCTGTTCGTTCAATATCGAACATCTTATGTTCATTAATGGACAATTAGACTCTCAATAAATAACAATTGTGTGGTTATTGCAAACTTTCAGAGCAGTTAAAACATTGGCATACTAAATGACCACTTTTTATAAATTTACATTTATGAAGAATTATATACTTGTCTTGTTTGTTGGTTTTACGTTTTTGTTTTCGTGTTCTTCACAAAGAGGGTCGGTCCATTCCAAACCATTGTCATTACAGGATAGCCTGAATATGGTATCCAATAGTATTAGAGTTGAGGGCATAACAATACACAACTTGTTTAAAAGCCAAATTTTGGCTCATCGTGAGGTTGGCAAATTTGATAGCACAATGATTTTACAAAATGTTTACCTGCCTCACAAGCAGTTATGGGACAGTTGTTACGGGATAATCTTCGGACCCGATAATGCTTCCAAGTTTAATAATTCCATTGGGATGATAAAATGGAATAAAACGCTGTATCCGGAAAACAAATCTCTTTTTGACACGAAGGCTAAAGCGCTATTGGCAATGAATTTAGATTCCGTCCTCAAGGTAAATTTAACAAAGTTCAACAAAATGGTTGGCTACAAACCCACAGCGATTATTAGTATATTGTTTACACCATTTCAGGGCATCGGTTTTGGGGGATGTAGTGCAGAGCAATTTGCACTTGAGCTGAATTATGAAAATAATGATCTGGATTACACGATCAATAAAGGAATACCACATGAACTGAATCACCTGGCTTATGAACCAAATAGAATGAAAGACCCCAAACATGGAACTGCACTAGCACAAACAATTGACGAGGGCTTTGCCTGTTATTTTACCTGGACGTTTTTTGATGGAACTATTCCGAAATATGAAGCGGTCGAGAACATGTCTGAAGGCGAATGGCAATGGTACATTTCACATGAAAGGGAGATATTCCAAAAGGTTAAGGTATATTTTGATGAAACAGCTAATAATCCTTTATTAAATAATAATAAATTCAAATTATTCCCGGATGCTCCCAAGACTCTTTTTTATTGGCTCGGATTTAGAATAATTGAAGCTTATGTAAAAAATCATGGCAAAGATTCATGGAAAGAACTCTATAAATTAACAAGTGATGAGATCTATAAAGGTAGCGGATATGCAGACAATCTTCGCCAATAATAAGTTAATAATGATTTCTTAACTTAAACCTATAAATACGGAAAGCACAATCGGAATTAAATTACTTTTTTTGGACAGAGAGTTGTTTATCTAAGATAACATAAGCACTTTTTAGTTAAGCTAAAATCCCTGTTAACGTTCAAAGACGCTAACATTGACCTAAATTATTGTAAATTTCCGGTTAGTGTATTTACTACAATTTTTTTACATTGAAACATATTTTATGTTAAAATCATCTGATAACTCTTGTAATATACTTTCAAATTCTGCTGTTAATTTGTGATCAGGGTCTAATCCTATATTAAGTCTGATCTGCCTATTTTCAGCTAGATTCAAATAAAAATGTTTTTTTAGGCCAGTTACGTGCAAAAATGAAGTCGGACTTCAAAATACTACAACTTCTCATCAAAGTATCGGTTGAAATTTTGACTTCCGATAAAATACCAATCTTCCTGATAGTTCTTTCGCTTTTGCTTACTATAATTTTGTAAAGACTTTTCAGGAACATCATAACAGATATCACAATAAATATTACCGAAAAAACTATTATGGGAAAGTTAAAAATGAAGTCGTTTAAATAGAAGAATATGCCTGAGAAAACTAAACAATTGAAAAATAATAATAAAGAAATTAACCTTAATTGAATGTTCGGATTGAAAACATATGTCACCTCGTTTCCCACCAATCTAATACTTGAATAAGTGCCAAAATTGCTTATAACTCTTCTGTGTGATATTTGATCTTCAGTTTGCAATCTTAAATTAAAATGTTTTTGATTTGTAAAGATCCTATTTTCTTACTTTAGATTTATTTATTTAAGCAATTTTTCTTCTCCCAAAATCGTTACACGGACATTCATGTTCCAAGTCTGGATATCGGCAAATCTGGTTACCGCAAAAGCCTTTCTTCCTTAAGGTTTAGGATAGGCCCGTTTTTCGTAGTCATTCCTTTTTAATTGAGAAAGAAAATACTTTTTTTACTAACTGGCTTGTTGATCCGAAGACAAATGGGTTGCTAGATTTTTCCACCCTTTTTGAGGCCTGCTATAATTATACTGGAATAGTTAGTGTCTCCTGCAATCGGCAGATCTATGGTACAGGTAGTCATATCCTTGCTCCATTTGACTACAGGTTGCCCGGTTTTGTTTAGCGTATTAATCGTAATGGCAATTTTATTGGCAGTTGGTCTCCATCCCAATGCTACCCCAACGCCTCTTTCAGGATTCAGGAATTCTCCTATGGTAGTCAAGGTTGTCATACCAAGTTCGTAGCTGTTATCTGTTAATTTAACGCCATTTGCGTTTAAAGTAATATGCAATTTGCCAGAAATTTTTGCAATTTCTTTAGCACATGCCGCTTTTTGCTCAGCTGTTGTATTCACAGCTGTTTTTTCTGCTGTATTTAATATATCAGTACCATAAACTTTATCAAAGTACTTACCTAGATATGAACTTAAATAGGAAAAGGTTGAAATGTCATAAGAGCGCTTATCAGACATAATCCGGGTAAACATTTCCGATGGACCATTGATTGTGACACTCTCCTGGATCACCTTGGCCCTCGCCCAATTGTATTTTTGTTCCAGTGTTTCGACGATATCAGAAGTTTTCTGTGCCTTTGTATAAAAAGGAGTGGCTAAGCAAAAGATAGCGCAAAATAAAAATAGTCTCATTCTTTAATTTTTTTAGATGATGATTTAATATATAGTATGGAACCTGAAAAAAAATCACGTAGACCTATATTCTTTGTGAGTTTCAATTTGGGTCGCCATTGATAACAGCTTATTTAACTAATCGTTTGCTGATATTTAATTTCTTTTGATTTGATTTACCGGTCTATTCTGATGATATGGTTTGTTTAATAAGGATGCTGTTAACTTCCGCTACAAAGCGTTCCACTTTTTTTGTGCCAAAGAAACTTGATAAAACTAATACATCTTCTTTCTGCCTGTCTGGTCTTAAAAAATATACCTGTACATCGGTTCCCGAATAAATCATATTAGTTGATTTTCTAACCGTTTGGATTCCATTGAAATCATCAAATGAATAAGTTCTGTTCCCCAATCCTATAGGGTTTTTTCGCGTTAGCAACCTGGAACCCTTGTCAAAAGTGATTTCGGTAAAACCCGACAGGATAATCGCTGGTCCTCCAACCAGGGTAAAGAGCAGAAAGCAAACTCTCCCGATATTAAAGCCGCCGCCCAGCCATGCATAAGGCGTAAGTTCATGAATGCCTATCGCCAAAAGACAAACGCCAAGTAGAAGACTGCCGATTCTGTTTCTTTTAAGAATGTATGCGCCACCATTTGGGATAAAAAACTTATACTCATCAATATACTGTGGGGCGAAATCTCCCGGGCTATCATGCGCCTCCAGATGACGGTGTAGTGGGGTGATCACCTCATCGACAAATGCGATTGCATTGGGATCATCATTTTTTCCATAACTGGATGAAACCAATATTCCTTTTCCATATCGATCATTTTTTTTAAATAGCTTGTAGGTATATGACCCAGCCATGTAGGAAACAGGTGAAATACCGTATATTTTAGAAAATGGAAGGGAGGATATGGTCAGCAAGCCCATTAGTTTTTTTCGCATAACGCCCGCACTAATGTCAAACTCTACAGATATGCCCGCCCACAGGATGAATAAGGTAACTACCGTTATCAGGATAAGAAGTATTGGCAGCGAAGAAGTAAAAGAATTTCGCAGATAGTAAAGATAGACCAGGTATCCGCTCAGGAAAAAAATGGGCAGTACGGCAGCAAGAATATACGATAGGCCGTATGGGTAAACTGTTATACGGTCCGGCTCAATCCGCCATCGGGTTTTTGATAAAGATTTCAATGACAAGGGCTTTAGATTTTTTAACATCTAAACACTTTATGAGCGATTTGGTTTTGCCGAACTTTATGGAAATTATTATCTAAAGCAAGAAGCAACCGGGGGAAATACATTCGTTTTCTGAGACAGATCCGGGTTGTTTGTGGTAATTAAAAGTGCTTCATTAGTAGAACAAATCCAATAGGGCCGAAATACTATTAAGGTCCGGAAACAGCAAAAATATTCTTTTTTTTTAACACAATTCTATTTACAATTGTTGATGTAATCCGAAGTTTGTGGCAGTTCGTTTTTGTTTTTTCATATTGTTTTTGAACGCTTTTAACCTACTAGGAGAAAGAATGAAAAATGGTAAAATTAAAACATTAACGTAAAATTGGATTTATTGGCGGATGATAAACCATCGGTGATTACTAAGGGTGTCTGGAGTTCGATAATTCTTAAATTAAATCCCCCATCTACGGCAATGAAACCACATGACCATACCTGCAGGTCATATTGGCTATGACTAGTAAGTATATTTCCGCAATTATTGCACAGCGCCTGGTTTGCTTTAAGATTTACCATTCCTGTCTTAGTATTCATTGTTCCAAATATATGGTACATATGCATTTTCTGCAATCTTTAAAAGTTTTTTGGTGTAGTTGCAATTGTAAGGGTAGTCATTGCTGAAATAAAACCTTGGCGGTCAGAATATTATAATGGAATTAGTTGACATCTTATCGATAGTTCAAATCTTCATTTTTGAGGTTACTTAATTGTACATTCTTTAAATTTGGGTTCAATTTAGAAAACGATAACAAGACTAATTGCAATTAAAGAAGAATGAATACTATATTTGATTACCATGAGATCTAAACTTATAATTTTCTGTGTAATAATTTCTTTATTTACAGCTTGTGAAAAAGAACACACCGAAGTGATTGCTAAAGATAGTTACATACAATATTTTCAAGCTAACATTGCTGGTAAACCAATTAATATAGAGGGGCCTATTGCAACTAATCGTGATATTTTCCATGGAAGTTGGACTATACTCGGAAACAGCGATGGAACAAGCAATGAAATGTATACAGTGAATATAAAGGTTCCAAAAGAAATACTTAATACTACAACTAGTTCAAAATTGCGGTTTCAGATCTTTGATATTAAAGCCCGCGAATATCTAATAAATAGTAAAAATGCATTTCAAAAAGATTTTTCAACCCACATTTATCTTGTAACTGAACTAGGAACTTCAGCTTCAAAAACCTTTACAACAACTGAAAGCAAAACGGCATTTAAAATTTCAATTTCAAAATATGAAAAACCAAAGGATGGATCCGTTCCTTTTGTCGGAGGGAAGTTAAATGGTGTGTTATATAATACCAGAGACTTGCAAGATTCAATTGTAATAAAGGATGCTGCCTTCGAAGTAAGATTTTAGATTTGAATAATTTAGTGAAAGTAACTTCGATAACTTTCTGTTTTCAAAATTAATTCTCTATAAATTAAATGGCAGCTAATACAATTTTTTTTACTAAAAAATAATATTAGTCTATTGATACTTTCGTTTTCTGAGACAGAATGTGAACAATAATATATTCTTATCGATTGCAAATCTGTGTTTTGGTAATGATGATCTGCTCAGCAATCATACTATTTAAGCTCGTAAACCATCCGAATTATGGAAAACGATTTTGATTTGGGGCATAAAAATATGCACATCTGTGGATGCTCACATAGACTTTACTAACAATCTCCTTTTTCAATATCAAGAATACAGTCTGAAAGCAATCTCCTGACTTTTTTTAATTGATCAATTTTACTGTCGATTTCATTTATTTTATTATTTACAATTTCAACTTTCTTTTTAACGGAAAGACGTTTGTTGTACCAGCTATCAATCAACTTTTTAATTTCTGAGAGTGAAAAGCCCGCCTCTTTTGCACCTTTTATCATTTCAACTTTTTCTAGGATACTTTCATCGTAATTTTTATAGTTGTTCGTCGTGACTTTTTCATTGGCTACTCCTTTAAACAATCCATAATTTTCATAATATCTCAATGTTGGTATTGAAACACGTGTTTGTTTTGATAATTCGTTTATTAACATAGTTTCTTGTTTTGTTGATAAAAATATGTTAAGTGTAAACCATACTTGATACTTGTTGGTTTCAAAAGTACATCATATTTTTGTTTTACACTAAATTAAAAAGTCATGAATACAAAGAATGTAGTTGAAAATTATTTCAATGCGATGAAAGAAGGCAGATTTGCAGATATGCAAAAGTATATATCGCCCAACCAAAATTACTGGATTAGCGGTGATGGCTCTTGGCCTTTTGGTGGATATAATTCACCTGAGTCAATAAGTAAATTGTGGACGATTGTCGCAGAACGTTTTCCTGACGGGCTAAATCTTCGCATTAATTCTATTCTTACGGATGGTGAACATGCCGCTGTTCAACTTCACAATAATGCAACCCGGATAGATGGTAAGATATATGATAATAATGTTCTGGTACATTTAAGAGTGCAGGATGGCCTTATTACGGAACAACGGGAATATCTGGATACAATTATGATCGACAAGCTATTTTGTGGCGAACTTGAGAATCAGTAATAAATCCAGGATATGGATTAAGGCCAAATCAAAGTGGGTAAACTTTAATTACCTGAATGATGAGAAATGAAAATGAAACTTTTAAATATATTCAAGAAATTAATGATAACAGCAATCATCATCATCGGAGTAATGCTTACAGCAACAATGTTGTATATGCGACAAGATAAATTCGGCAAGGGCCCAAGCTGGAGAAGGTTAGAAAAAATTAAGCAATCACCGAATTTCAAAAACGGGAAATTCCAAAACTTAACTTACACGCCTACTCTCGCCGAGGGCCACAGTTGGTTCAAAGTGCTTTACGAAGCCTATATTAAAAACAAGCCAAGGCATTACCCGACCGACATTATTCCCTCCCTGAAAACCGACTTATTGAATCTTCCCATTGATAGCGATGTGTTAGTTTGGTTCGGGCACTCTTCTTATTTCATACAGATAGACGGTAAACGAATTTTGGTTGATCCTGTTTTTAGCGGAAACGCCTCGCCAATTCCCCTAACGGTGAAATCATTCAAGGGAACCGACATTTATACTGTTGATGACTTACCTTACATTGATTATCTGTTTATTTCTCACGACCACTACGATCACGTTGATTATGAAACATTAATTGCCTTAAAAGACAAAACCAAACGAGTGATTTGTGGTTTAGGAGTTGGCTCTCACTTTCAGCATTGGGGGTATGATAGTAGAAAAATCATCGAAAGCGATTGGAATGAAAAGGTGGAGCTGGATAGTGGTTTTACAGCTTTTGTTGAACCGGCCCGGCACTTTTCGGGTAGAGGTCTCTCAGCGAACAACACTTTATGGGCGTCGTATGTATTACAAACCCCGAGTATGAAAATTTATATTGGTGGCGATAGCGGGTACGACACACATTATGCAAAAATTGGAATTAAACACGGTTTTATTGATTTAGCCATATTAGACAATGGACAATATAATGAGGCTTGGAAATATATTCATAATTTGCCCGAAGATGTATTGAAAGCAGCACAGGACTTAAAAGCCAAACGAATTTTTCCTGTTCATTCTTCAAAATTTGCATTAGGAAGTCACGATTGGGATGAACCATTGGTAAAATTAACTGAACTCAATAAATCATATAACATGCCGTTGGTAACACCAATAATCGGGGAAGTTGTGTCTTTGAAAGACGATACCCAACAATTTAAACAATGGTGGATAGGATTGAATTAAGAATACTGCAGTCAGTGACCAATGCAACGAAGGACGAATCGCTAACCAAAACCCTTATCCAAGCGGATATTCAGTACCGAGATTGAAAATAAGTGCTAAACGTGGTTTACAATTTTTTGTAAGTATAATATTCGTTTTTGAGACAACTATTTAGTTCTTCCCCTGGTGTTTTATTTATAAAATAACTTAAAATCTTATTTTTGATTTGGTTACACAGCTTAGGTAATGAGCTTTAATCCTAGTTAATGCATTTGTTTTGACATAATATTTTCCAAAGATGATAAATCAACTATAAAAGTTATAGAGGAATTAAATAACAAAAGTTGTAAATAAATGAGTAAAAATGCTATTCTTAAGAAAAGAAAAAACCAAATTAAATATCCATGCAGATATGGCAAGCAAGATTGACTATATTTAAATATTAGTTATAACGGTTAAATAGCAGACAGTACAATCTTTAAATATTTAAGTTATGAAATTCGGTCAATTTTTTTTGGGTTTAATAGTTGGTGGGATAGTTGTTTTTCTATTGTTAAAATACAGTACAAATGCTATGAATTCTCAGGTCATAGCCCACGAAAGATCAGCTGACACCCTTTCCGCATCGGGAATGTGGATGTGGCCAGATAGCTTGGATGCCATGGTAGCTGCACCAAGTAATCACAGTTTGGTTTATGAAGACAGCAATGTTCGTGTTTTGATGGTAAAACTTGATAGTAAGAAATCTGAACCAATTCATACTCATAAATGGAGCAGCATAATGTGGATTGCTAAACCTATAGTTCCATGTCAAATAAACAATTATAAAAAAGCTAATGGAAAGCTAGTTAAAACAGATAGTTTGTTGATTAAGGAAATGCCAATCAATTTGGGCCAATTAATCGGGCCAGAAGCTCCAACTTCGATAACTAATCAAAGCAATTCGAATGGTGAAGCATACAGAATTGAATTTAAAAAAGACTTTAAAAACTAAACTCTTTTAACGTTTGTTGCCACTATTCTTTTCTGTGATAATAGAGCGAACTTATTTTGAAACTCAGGCGTAAATAGCTTAGGAAGTCAATATCTTCGTTTTTTGAGACAGATCGCAGTTTTTTTGTGGTAATTTAAGCAATTCTTTGGTAAAAGAAAATACATTAGGTCGAAATACTATTAGGGTTAGGAACCAGCAAAATAATGGTATTCATCCACAACTCAAGATATTAAATTGTGGATGAAATAATATTCTAAAAAGCTATTGAATTTTATTTGCTGGTAAATAAATGTTATTTAACTTTTGATTTAAACCTTAACATTCCTGAGGTTTCTTTAATAATTTTAGTAATATCTTTTTTAATATTGTCAGTAAAGAAATACATAATAGAGGCTTCACCAAAATCACTATTGGCAATGAAAACAATTCTATTATTAGTATAGCGGCCTAAAAAACTTATGGGGCAATCTCTTGAAAATTCTCCTGCAACATCAGCATTATAGATCTTTTTTGCCATAGCTTTATTATATAGCAACACGCTATTTTTTATAGAGTCGGCATAATAGTTCTTTTGCCTTATAACATTGTCTAGAGGGTCAAAATTTTCATTCCCAGATTTTGTAAGGTTAAAGAATGCAATTATCAAACTACTATCCTCATTAACCATTGAATAAATAATAGTCCCTGCCCGCATTTTATTATTACCACAATTATAAAGTGTTATGGAATCTCTACCCCTAAAGCCTTTAGGCTTTCTAAATTCTAAACCAACATCTTTTAGTGATTTGTCAAAGATTCTACTATATTGTTGAGCATCAACTTTCAGATTGCATAAAACAAATGTAAAAGTTAGTATAAAGCATAATTTCATCGTTTTTAGAGGTTAATTAACCAGTTATATAATATTGCTTACCACTATTGCGCTCATGAACAAGAACTGAAATTTTACCCTGTTTATTTACCTCCACATAAAATGCAGATCCACTAGGCAGAGTATCTAAAATATGATTGTTAATTATTAATGCGACTTGATTGCTGATGATATCTATAAATTCTGGGTAAGTATTTACATTGATAGTAAATACCTTAATTCCGTGTGACAAAGTATAGGCATAACTGACTTGTTCATCAATATCTCTTTTATTTTTAAAGTATTTGTAGATTAGTTCAATAGCTTTTAAGGCCGTACCATCTATTACAGCATCTCTTAGATGACCAACAAGGCTATAATCTGAAAAAATAATTTTAATTATTTCATCAATTTCAGCTTTATTTAATGGCGTATCAACCGTTAGTCCTAATGGAGCCAATTCATTGTTTAAATCAATTAGTTCACTCTTAGAAACAGAGCCTTGCAGTAAAATTGTATTCATAATTTTTAATATCGTTTTTTGAGGTTTATTTTTATGCTTTAAAATTGTCAACATCATTGAGCGATGTTTTTTTCATCAAATAAATTTCATGAGTTGTAGCAACATTTCCTTTTCTTAATTCATCTATTCTAAACATAGAATGTAAATATCCAAGTCTGGAATGACCTTCGACTAATTGAAATGGTGATTTTAATTCACAATGTATCGGTACTTTTCCAAGCGATTGTATATCAAGTATTATAGGTGGAGTTTTCCATGTTCCTTTTTCTTGCCAAACTTTCAGATCTTCCTGTGTACAACAAAAATTATCAAAATTACCATAGCTGGCTCTTGAATCAAAATAATCTCTATAGTTGTCTATGACATATATATATTCCAATTGTTCATTAGACCAATTACATAATTCGAATTCAATATTTTCATAATCTAACCAACCATAATTTTTAATACTTTCTGCTTTATCATGGTGAGCCCAAAGCCACTGCTCAAATACCTGGCTCGGTATATGGGAGTATTCAATTATAGATTTAATTCTCTCATAATAGTCTTCAAAAGATTCAATATTTTCATATTCATTTTTTAAAGGCTTTAAAATATTCCAACTTTCACTTATCACTTTATTTTAAGTTTATCGTTTTTTTAGATTATTTAATTGTCGCAGAAATTGGTTTAGTTTGTTTTTTGATTTAACTGCATTGAAGTGGTTTCGAGAACGTATTTAGCGATATCAGGTCGAGATTTTTTTATGATTTTATCAAAAATTTCTTGCACACCATTAGCTACCCAATACTGAGAATTTTCAGGTGGCGTCATGCCACATTCCAAATGATCCATATAATCCGAAGAAACCATATAATGTTCAGCAATAGAGAATATATATGCCAAATGCATCAAAACTAAGTGTTCTAAGTCATGCTTAATTGTATTCAAATACTTTCCTCGATCTTTATTATATGCATTACTAACATTCAACATGACATTGCTATAAAAGTTATAATGTGTATTGTTGTTGCCTCGATCCCTTATCCTTTCATAACGATCGTCTTTATTAATTAAGTCGTATAGATTTTTCGTAGCTCGATTATCCTTAATATAATTGGTCATTGCTCGAAAGTTTGGCAATTGATCTGAACCATCCAACCATCCTTGTACTTTTTTGACAATGAAGTTATCTAAACTATGATTATCCGATAGATATAAATTCGTGTACACATTCATAACTATTGCGTCTTGGAATTTTCTAATCAATGCATAGGCATCGTTAATTTGGCCATCCTGAAGTATTAACTTAATTGACTGCAATGTCCCATGGATAGAGGAATAGATATATGTATCAATATTTATAATTGATTTGGTACCGCTACTCATAAATGACATTATCGAAAATGACCACCAATCGTAATATGTGATAAGTTCATCCAATAATGCAAATACTGTGTGGTTTTGATATTCATTAGATTTTACATCCATAAGTTACCTCGTAATCTCATCGTTATTTGAGATTTACAACACTAATCTAGCTTAATATCACTTATAATTATATTATTGTCCAGCATTTTTTTATTGTACCATTGTGCACCATTAGAATCACAGCTTTCAGACTCCACATACATCTCATCATTTGAAAACGATACTTCAATAGCTAATTTTGGATTTATTGGATAGTATAGTATGAAATCTAAATAGTTGCCGTTTTGATCAGTCTCTCCAGCAATATTAATTACTGGCTGTTCACTGGTTACAAAATTTTCAGTACTATTATTAACTATAATTTTAAAGCTAGGTGTTTTTTGACTTGCAATATCGAATGCTATTAAAATTGGTGTCAGCAAAGATTTAGCTTTTCGTAATCCTTCGGAATCCTTGGATAGTAAATCTAATAATTTACTTTTCATGTTTTGAGTTCTAAAATATTGAACAAGTATAAAAAGAGAGATTTTTAAATAATCAACACTTAGTAAGCTTATCAGTCCCTTGGAACTAGTAATAGAAATCAAATCTTGGCCAAATAATTCAATCTCCGTATAAAAGGGCTCAAAACCTTCTTTAATAGTTTTCCTGATTACATTGCTTTTTGTTTTAAGAATATCACTACAGGTTAATTTACCAACTCTAAATGGCGCACTAATCATAGTGATAATGTTTAAGAAGATTTCATCTACTTCCCCATTATTATTAAAATTTAGTTTGGCAATATACTTTTTTAGGTTATCTAAATCCAATGTATTTAGAATCGGAAATTCATACATATAATTTTCACGCAGGATACTACTTGTACTGCATAATGTTGATATGTTCCTTTTTATATCTTTATAGAAAACTTTATCATTAGCGGACCAATTATCTAGATATTTTCTCCAAACAAAGTGTTGCCCTTTAGTGATTTCCATAAAACTATATTAAGCAAAAATTCATACTACTTTCATCGTTTTCTAAGATTAATTAATTAATCAAAGCTCCATGTTAGGTTCGCTAGGATTAAAGAGATTCCATATCTCTTCCAATGCATGATTGTAGTCATTATCCAGATTTTTTAGTTTGTCTAGAATTTCTGGAACGTCTTGTTGGTAGACATTTTCCACTAGAACAGTGTAAGCATAATCTGAAATTGCATTTTTAAACTGATCTGGTTCCTCAGAATTCAGCCAATCTTTTATTTTAAGGGCTGGATTTATTAATCCAAATAATGAAAAAACACGACTGATTGCCTCTTCATCACTAATGTGTTCCCCAGGAATATGAATTTTTCTTGAGCTTTTGTCAATATCGACATAGAATGCCAATTCTTTTTCAACCGAGAATTTTCCCCGTGGTATAATTTCAGTTAAGAGCGGATCTGTAAGATTATTGAGTTCTATTCGAATTGTGCAAAAAAATTCATACAAAAATCCTCTTGATGCCTTTAGGTCATGTGAACGCCACTCTTTCCAGAATAATTTCCAATTAGAAATTTTGTGAGCTATTGAATATGCAGCTAATAAAGAATATGATTTTCCAAGTTCCTCTAAAGCAAGCTCAGCAATGCCAAGACTCACATACTTTTTACCCTCATACGAGGTGGCCATGTGCATAGAGGCTTTGAACAACTCGAAACAATTATCTATTGTCGCATTGTATAGAGCTAGAACTTCCCTTTTTTCCAGATTCATATATTGAAGTTACAACTATCACCGTTATTACCTTTTCTCCATTTTTTTTATTTCTTCATTGGTGTGGGTATCGAGAATCTTTGCATATCTATAGAAGGTTGCTCTTGTTAATTGAAGCCCTTTATAAATTTGCTCTGGTGTTTTATCCATATCCTTATAAACCGAACGCATAACCAATAATTTAGAAATAGTATCTTTGGTAAGTCCTTTCGGCCTCCCTCCGGTACGACCTCTTGCACGAGCAGATTGTAAACCAGCGTTAGTTCTTTCTCTGATTAATTCTCTTTCATATTCAGCTAATGAAGCCATCATATTTAAAAATAGCCTACCATTAATCGTTGCTGTATCAACCCCATCGGTCAAACCTTTGATTATAATACCTTGATCGCTTAGATTCAAGACTAAATCAATAATATGTTTCAAGCTTCTTCCTAACCGGTCCAATTTCCAAACAACTAATTCATCACCTTTTCGAAACTGTGCAATCATCTTATCAAGTTCCGGGCGAACCTTCGTTGCTCCAGAAATTGTATCTTTAAAAATGATCTCACATCCCGCCTTTTCAAGTGCTTCGATTTGCAAATTTAAATTTTGTTCTTTCGTAGAAACCCTGGCGTATCCGATCTTCATTATCGTATCATTAAAACGTTGTCATGTAAATTTAATAAACTTTGTTTTGTGATACAAGTTTTTGGGAAACTAGTCCTTGTAGATTTGATTAGTTACATACATTTTTTTAAAATCTCATAATACCACGGTTTTTAGAAAATATCCAGCCGCTGCTTACCATTGCAAACAACAATGGTTTTGAATACATGAGTAAGTTTCTGTAGCAGCAGCCTAGCTAAAATACAACACTACGTTTTTTAGAAATGGCCAAATATCAGGCGCAAGCTAGAACTCAAGAAAAATGGATTAATCAGCCACCACCACCAGATATAAACCTTAAACAGTTTGTGTGAAGGAAGTTCACATACAAAGCAAAAAGCCGCTACCAAAACTTAATCAATTCACAGACCACCCCCGCACACACCAATAATCAAACCTTCATCCAAAGCGCGTGAGCGGTTGCAGCGGCATCCTCCCGCAGGGAGATACAGCGGAAGACGTGACCCTTCAGGGGCAATGCCAAGAGAAAACAGATTACCCAATAACTCCAGAAAAATAAAAAACAACATTACCGGCAGAAACCAAGCTCCCCCAATATGCACAATTGATCTCCTATCCTCAATCTAAAAGCCTTAGTTATAAACAAAACACAAAACACTTAACCCAAACACCAACAACATATTAGCCCAAGTTGTAAGCAATCTCTCCACACACCTTGACTTTACTAATATTTTTAGTAATTTTGATCCATAAAGCAACAGCGTTATGATTAGAGAACTAGAGATACCAAAGGACAATCTGCTGGATACACTGGACAACCCAGGCCGTGTTTCAGGTTTTATATCTCCCGCAGAGGACTACAAACAAAGAAGATTACATATCGCACAAAGGATAGTTGGCGATCCGACCAACACCTATTACTTCGAGGCCGATGACGATCACATGCGGTACTTTGGCATCATGAAAGGAAGCATCATCATCGTTGATAAATCCATCAAAGTAAGCTCCGGCATGCTCATCGTGTGCTGCGTGGAAGAGGAATGGCTCACCCGTAAACTCCTTATAAGCGGAGACAATACCTACCTGTGCATCAATGATGGCATGGAAGCCTGCATGAACATCACCGGAAAAAACATCACCATATTTGGCGCCGTTACCTGGACCTGCCTACCCCATTCAAAGCAGCACCATGTTCGCACTGGCAGACTGTAATAACTTCTATGCCAGCTGCCACCGGTTATTTGAACCTCAATATAATCACGTTCCCGTAATTGTACTGAGCAACAACGATGGCTGCGTGATCGCCCGCAGCAACGAAGCGAAAGCCTGTGGCATTGCCATGGGCGCACCATTCTTTAAAATCAGGGACGAAATCAAAAAACACCACATCGCCGTATTCAGCAGCCACTATACTCTATATGGCGATATCAGCGCAAGGGTCATGACCAACCTGGCCAGGTTTACCCCCGAGGTTGAAGTCTACAGCATCGACGAATGTTTTTTAGGCTTAAGTGGATTTGAAAACCTAAAAGAATACGGCAAGACGATCAGAGAGACCGTTATGACTAACACAGGCATTCCGATCAGCGTAGGCATCGCACCAACAAAAGTGCTGGCAAAGGTTGCAAATAAAATCTCAAAGAAACACAACGGCGTAATGGTACTGGAAACAGCACAGCAGATCAGTGATGCACTGGCAAATTACCCGGTTGAAGATTTATGGGGGATTGGCAGACAGTTTGCGCACAAGCTGATCAAAGGTGGCATTGAAACCGCTGCACAGTTCAGGGCCCTGCCCATCGACTGGGTGCAAAGCCACATGACAATTGTTGGCGTCAGGATGTGGCGGGAGCTTTGGGGCGAGAGCTGCATCCCATTAAAAACCATACTTGATCCCAAAAAAGGGATGTGTACCAGCAGGGCATTTGGCAAGCTTACAAGCGACTATCATGAACTCAAGGAAGCCACATCCAATTACGCTGCAAGACTAGCCGGCAAGCTCCGCAGGGAGCAATTGTGCACAACCGTTTTATCGGTAAAACTGCTGACAAATAAGTTCATTGCCCAAGAACTGCAGGCTTATCCTTCGATCACCATACCGCTGGAACACCCTGTTAATAACACTACGGACCTTATAAACACAGCACTTTGGGGACTAAAAAAAATTTACCTGAGGGGCTATCTGTACCAAAAGGTCGAGCTAAACGCCACTGGGCTGATACCAGAAAGTGAAGTCCAGCTGAACATCTTTAGTGCGTTCAAGGGCAAAAAGCATGACAAGGTTTCCAAAGTCTTAGATCAACTCAACTTACATTACGGGGCAGGAACACTGCGAATGGCCGGCGAGGGCAAAAACCAAAACTGGTCCATGAAGCGCGAGTTCTTGCGTCCGCACTACACCACAAACTGGAAGGATATCATCAAAGTAAAATGAAAGAACTACTGTCACTTATTAAAAGCTATTTACTTAAGGAAGCTTCTACCTTAAATCAAATTAACGATCAGCCAAAACCCTAGAAAAGCAAGAAGTAAAACCAACTGGTAATCAAGCTTGTTATAGCTTTTAAAAGCTCAATATGTGCGCCAGATATACCTTAACTGCCGAGGAAAAAGAAATACTTAAAACCCATCCGCACCAGATCCAGGGAGAGTGGACACCTAATTACAACCTCGCCATCACACAAAAAGGACTGGTCATTACCGCAGATGAACCAGACCTCATCCAGCAGATGTCATTTGGAATCGTACCCTACTTCGCTGAGCATTTAAAACTCACCCGTGATACCTGGAACATTAAAAGTGAAACGGCAATGGAAAGCAACTTGTGGCGTCCGCTTCTTATCCATCATAAAACCTGTTTAGTGATGGCCGACAGCTTCTACGAATGGAAAGAACTGGGCAAAGGAGATAAGCAACCCTACCGCTTCACCGTTAAAGACAGAAAGCTGTTTTGCTTTGCAGGCTTGTGGTCTCAATGGGTTGATCCAGAAACAAAAGAGAAGTTCCGCACCTATGGCATATTGACTACTGGGGCAAACCCGCTGGTGGCAGAAATCCATTCCAAGAAACGCATGCCAGTGATCCTGACCAAGCCTGAAGAAGAAATCTGGTTGAGCAAAACGCTCCCGCTTGATACCAAAATGACTGTGCTGGATACCTTTCCGCAAGAACTGATGAACAGGGTTAAGGTGAGCAAACGTGTAAATGCTGTTTCCACTTTGAAAAAGCCGAACAACGACTCAGACTTGTTGCTTCCTTTAAATACCGATGATGATGTCTGATGCTGTCAGATCAGCCTATTATTTATTAAGTATACTTTTTAAAAGTACCATCACCGTTGGCAATTATTGCATTAAACCTTGTTTTAAACAGGTTGTTACCAATTGATCCACCAGTAGCTTAGCCCAGTCCTCCTTTCCAAGCCACGAAAACTTATTTTTCTCCTTACTTTCTTCTTGAACCCTTGAAATATTGTCTGACTGACTTGCATTGTCTGCCTATACTGTTCGACTGATTCGGTAATAGAAAGTAAAAAGGTCTGACTCGAAGGGTATGATTCTGTATTAAATAATTCAATTGATTTGTGACTGTATCCGGCGTAAGCTGGAATCTAAGCAAATGGATGAATTAGCCTTCACGATTGGATAGAAACCTTAAACAGTTTGATGTAAAGACTGCCCACATACACGGCAAATAGCCATTAGCAACACTTCATCAATCTAGCAGACCATCACTGCAAACATTAATCCAACCTTCATCCATATCGCGTGAGCGGTTGCAGCGGAAGACGCGACCCTTTAGGGGCATGCCCAGAAAAAAATAAGCGATATTTCCAGAAAACTAAAAGACAACTTTTACGGCACGCTAAGAAAGAAAGAAAGAAACAAACGAGATTTCCTTAAAAAAAAAGGTGCATGCCAAAAACAAGACCGATAAAACCAGTAACCAACCATACTGCCCGCAAAAAATCATACTCCCAATTGGCAATGACCCATTTTCCGCAGCAAGCGCCCACCAGTAACAGATGAAAAGAGGACTATATTTTAAAACAGCTTCTTTTTTATTCACGTCTTTCCTAACTTTAAGCTCAATCTAAAAAACCACATCATGAATCCAGAAGAAAAAAACCTACCAGCCAACCTCGCTGCACCAGCCGTTAACCAAGAAGTTACAGATGCAGTGACCCAGTCCAATGTAAAAGTTATAAAGGAATCTCCTGCAATGGCTTTGGGAAATATTTACCAGACCGCTGCACATAATACAGGCATTATGTTTGAAAATGCGGTAAAAGCCCAGCACCAGCAGAATACTATGGGGCAGGCTGTAAGCACTCAAGGCGTGAACCAGATTCGTAAAGTGGATACGATTGCTGACGCTATTGCGATCGCCAAAATTTTAAATCCCTAAACATAAGCTGAATAAGCTGCTGGAAATTGAACTTAATAAGATGATTTCAAAAATCAAAAAGGACAAGTAAAGCCCCAAACATCAGCTTTCAGGTAAGCATTCATGGCTGCTATTTTAAAGAAGGGGGCTTTCAATCCCCCCCCCTTCTGATACCATAGGCTTCCGACAGCTTGGTAAAGACTAAAAAGTTGAAATGACGAGTTAAAAAATAAACCATTATTTCACCGGTAAAATCCTAAATGATGAACATTCCTGCAACATTTTTATGTGGATGACCAATTTTTTATGTGAATGACCTGCACCGCTATGCGAAAGACTCCTAATGCAGCTACGTATTGCTAATTAAAAATACATTATTTATTTTAGCTCTGTACCCAGCCGAAGCTAGTTTGTTATGGAATTAAAATGCGTAATCATCGATGATGAAAACTACATACTAAGCCAGATAGAAGAACTTCTATCATTGACGCCAGGCGTCATCCACGAAAAAAGTTTTGATAATGCTTACCATGCCTTAAGCTATTTACATCATCAAAAACATGCTGACATCATCCTTTTAGATATCGAAATGCCACAGATCAATGGCATTGAAGCCGCAAAGTTATTGAGGCCATACTGCGATTTTTTAGTATTCGTTACCGGACACGTGGAATACGGAGCGGAGAGTTTTGAGATCGGCGTACATGGTTATTTACTTAAACCGATAAGCGAAGTTAAATTTATCCAACAAATTCATCGACTGCTGGAAACAAAGTCAAATGAACCCTCCGCGAAAAATCCCGACAAGTTCTTACTGGTGAAGGGAGGCGCCAAGCATAAATACGTCAGCATACCGCTCGATAAGATTCTATACATCAGATCAATGTCCAACTATATCCAGATTTTTTTAACCGATGGAGCACATATCAGCTATCATACCTTGAAGCATGTAGAGGAGGTTATCCGGGAGCGGAGAGAATTTTTGAGAATCAACAGGTCTGAGATGATATCCTTTAATTATGTCAGGCAGGTTGATGGATACCAAATCTTGATGAATAACGGAAACAGGTTTACGGTAAGCAGAAGTTATAAAAATAAATTTGACGAGTTTTTGCGCAGCCGGTTACCGGGGCCGGGGATCAGATAAGATGTATCCGGTTTTGGAAAGAAATTCTCAAGGGAATCGGAAGATGTAAACTAATTCAATAATGATCATGCAAAAACGACAAGTAAGTCCAGGACGAGACAAAAAAACACATTAATTGTCTTTTTTAGTGCTATCGATTATAAATCAATCATCCAAAGGCACTTTTATAAAATTATAGTAAGCTGCACCTAGCTCCATGTGGTCCAGGAAACAGAATTCCCAGCAGAGACGGTGAAATTCTTTATTGTATTCAAAACATACTTCAAACTTGTGAATATTGTAACTGGGTTATTTTGCCTCTTTGAATGCGAATTCTTGTATCGCTTTGCGCGTTTTAAGCATAGACTCCATTGATCACTAAATTAAAATAAAAATCACTTACTTACTACCTTTCCCTGTGAATTTGGTTGATTTATAAACCACAAGCAAGCATTTGCCCAAGCAGAATTTCCAGGATAAAGGGCGCTAATTAGATATGCCCACGTAAGTCGTTGTACTGCATGTACCCGATCAGGATTTTCATCTGTGGTCTCGGTAACCAGATAACCCGAGATTCCACCAAGCATATGCTCACCCCCAGATAAAACAACTAATTGATTTGCACCCGGACTATTATAGAAGGCATCTGTAAACCACTCCGGTCCCTGAACTGTAAGCGGCGATACATCTTTGTCACCTGCTATTACCAGCGTCTGTATATTCATTTCTGCATAACTTTGATCTAAATGTGGAAAATGTTCTTTAGCAAAGGGGGTCAAGGCCTCTCCTCCACAGCCGCCGACACTGAGTAACACGCCAGCTTTTATCCTTGAGTCCGTGAAATCTTCACTTAAAGAATTATCAAAATTAATTACGCGTGTACCCAATAGCGTTGCTGAAGTTTGGGCGCCAAAGGAATGACCCACCAGAGCTATACTGTCTTTGTCAAGCCGTCCTTTAAGACCTGGCACTGAATCTTCAATGAGATCCAGTTGGTCAAGAGTTAGTTTTAAGTCTTCAACGCGTAAACGCCACATCTTTGTTTTTAGAGGATTATCAAGGTATGCCTTAATTGATTCATTATGATCTGCCTTCGGGTTCGGGTTGAGCGTTTTTGAATCAAGGTAAGTTGGTTGGATCACTAAAAATCCGCGAGCGGCCCAGTAGGTCACCAGTGGCGCATATGCATCCATTGAAGAGCCGAATCCATGAGAAAAAATAATTATGGGTAAGGAAGTTCCTCGTAGGGGTGCAGAAACCCGCACTTGAAGTTCATGTTCGCGGGCTTGTGATAGAAGTAAAACGGGACTTACAGAAATGACTTCTGATAAGGGGCGAAAAGGGCTATCATTTTTCATATGACTGTTCATTTGTTATTTTGATTGATGAGTGATACAAAACTACGCTGAAGATGATATACTTTTGTTATAGGTTTCCTTAAGGAAACTGATTTACTACAGTAAACTGATATTGAAATGGAAGACGAAACTAAATACAGTGCCGAAGCCTGTGAGACACATCATAGGGCTATCCGAGATACAATGGATGTCCTGTCAGGAAAATGGAAATTGCGTATTGTAGGTTCCTTAAGCCTGAGTAAAAAGAGATTTATGGAACTTAGGAATCATATAGACGGAATTGCAGCTAAAATGTTATCTAAAGAATTGCAGGATCTTGAAATTAATAATTTAGTTAATCGTTCAGTAATAAACACTAAGCCTATCACAGTTGAATATGAACTTACAGCGTACGGACAATCCCTAAAACCCATAATTGACGAAATGGTCATTTGGGGCATGCAGCATAGGAGACAATTAAAAAATAAATTAACCTAAAATGTTTTGAAGTCAAACATTTAGGTAGGAAGCTAATGTATTTGTCTCCATAAACGAAGGAATCCATCCCACTACAGTCTTTCTGAATTTATTTCTTTAGTTACAGCAAAGAGAAAAATCTGGCTGAGGTCAAATATTTATTATCCTCAAAGTTTATCATTTGCTCATTATCAAAAACTGAATATTTCGTTTAATTAATGTAATAGGTTTATGAGAATAAGGGGAAAAAGTCAAGTTTGGGCAGAATCGTTAAGGGGCGGTTTGAGTTATTGGAGAAAAAATTTAAGTTACACCACTTAAACTAATTAAATAGTGAGGGAATAATGATTCATAAATATTGTCACGAATGCACTTATTTCAAAATACCTATTTCATCAAAAATGAAATTGGGAATTTCATTACGAGCATTATTGAAGTCTGAATTTTTTTCTGTTGTTTGGATGCAATTTGAAAAATAAAATACGTTGTCTTTAGTCGTCACATAACCGACGTACCACCCAATATACTTACCATCTTGCTTGCCAGAGCCAGTTTTTGCACGTATAACGTACTTTGATTTATTATCAACGATCATTATATCTTTTAAAATATCCATTGATGATTTAGAAAATGGGAGTTTGCCGCTTTGCAACTTTCTTAAAAACTCGATTTGTTGATTTGGTGATACTCTAAGACCACCTGTTAACCAGAAGGCATCAAGACCGCCACTTATGTCATAGTTTCCATAATGAGCCTTTTCAATCAATTCTTTCATTCGTTTTTCTCCGACTCTTCTCGCCAATTCCTGATAGAACCAAACAGTTGAATTTTTAAAAGCATCTCGCATATTGGTGTCATGGTTCCATGCGGAATTTTGGCGTTCTTTACCATCCCATTTGATAACTACATTTTCATCATCAATAACTTTGCTATCAAGTGAAATTAATGTATTACAAATCTTGAAGGTCGATGCAGGAGTAAACGGTTGAGAAGTTTGTTCCTTGTTATAGTAAGTGTACGCATCTTTATTCTGATCATAAATTACAAAAGAACCCTGTACATTAAACTTATCATAGAACTTCTTAAAATCGTTCCTGACTACTTCCTTTGGCAAATCATTAAAGGAACTAGTAGATATCAGAATTAATAAAAGTACTAAGATTGGTAGCTGCTTTTTTTTCATATGTAGTATTGTGAGTGTAAGCTTCCCTGTTTTTCAGACCATTCAAAAGTATAATTTTGTCCTCAAATTTCCTGCAATAAATCTACAGGAGATTTGAAGTTCAATGCCTGGTGTGGTAGATGGTAATTGTAATCCACCATCCATTCCTCCACTTTCTCCCTTACATCATCCAGGGAGTGAAATATGTAGGCATTTAACAATTCTCTTCTGATGCTTCCATTCAATCTTTCAATATATGCATTCTGTGTTGGTTCTCCTGGCTGGATAAAAACTAGTTCAACCTTGTTTTCCTTTGCCCATTCATCCAACTTATGCGAGATAAACTCCGGCCCATTATCCATTCTTATTTTTTTTGGAAGCTTCCTATATTGTTTTAGCTCATCCAAGGCTCTTATAACTCGCAATGCTGGAAGTGAATAATCTATCTCCAGAATAAGCATCTCTCTGTTATAATCATCAGCGATGTTCAACAACCTAAATTTCCTTCCATTCCAAAGCGCATCACTCATAAAATCCATGGACCATACCTCATTTACCGTTTCTGGCACGAATAAGGGTTTTTTGACTCTTTCTGGCAGCCTCTTCTTTGCCCTGCGGCGGATATTAAGCCTCATTGAGGTATAAATCCTATAAATCTTTTTATAGTTCCATAAAATATTTCTTTGGAACGGGATACTCCTTTAAAAATGTATAATAGATAATCTTACCAAACTCGATCCACATCTGCGCCGGCATCAGCGGACGATCATAGTGCTTGCATTGGAAACAGTCCCAGTCATAACCAGCCACTTTGGGATCGCTAATATAGGCTGCTACATCCCTGCCCTTATCACCCGCCCCACCGAAACGTTCCACCTCAAGGTATTGGTTTTTTTTGATCTCCAACCATTCTTCAATGAAAATTTCCCACTCTTCGGCAGAAAAAACCTCCATACGTTTAATAGGCAGGATATTCCTGCCATGGTTTACTTTAAATGATGTAACGTAGGAGCGCATTTACAGGTTTAAAATTTGGTCTATCTTCAAATCTACTGTATTATATCCCAACTTCAAAACTCATTAGGAATTGGCTACTTTTTGGAGCAGTTTCATTTCCAAGCTTTTGCTAAAGATCAATATAGTACTTATTGATTGTTGTTGGTTATCAAGCTTTAGATCATACCCTAACTTTTGTAAACTCCTTGCAAAAATCAAAGTCGACTAGGCTTCCTCGACAGGATAGATTTAAACTTTGTGGTTACGGTAAGTTCCGGAACATGGCTCGAACCAGAAATAAATACATAAACATCTGAATAACAATAACTTGAGTGTAATTTTCAGATGTGATTTATTTTTGCACCGTCAGGGTATCCATATGGGGCTCGAACCAAAAAGCACTGTTTATTGACCCTATTCAATGATTTGAAAATTGAATAAAAAAGAAAAAGCCCTTTAAGATGTCTTAAAGGGCTCACGGGTCGGTAGCGGTGCGTAATTCGAACCATTTTGTAGACGAATTGATTGAAATAGGGGGTTTTCGAAAATTTTGAAAGAATAAATCAATAAGCAAGCCTTAACCGTACAGTTTCGTTAGCATTTTATGTACTTTTAAGTATTTATTGCCAGCTAGGTTAAGAATTCCTTTAATTAATGTATTCACAAATAATACCTAAAATGATCATGATCGTCTAACATTTGATTTTTTAATAGAATCCTTAGGGGTTACCTGAAACATATTCAGCTTTACCCATAATTTGGGATTAAATCGAAAAAGTTGTATAATATATCCTTTTTTAAAACACCTAAAATATTGAATCAAACAAAATGACATGGAAGATTTCCAGGGCTTTTATTTCCTTACCTGAATGTAAACGGCTCAACATCACTAAAAACGACGAGTGCATCAAATGTATGACCTCTCCCAAATACCATTTGACTACCTACCCTATCAATATAATTAATCCTGGTCTGACTTGCTTTCAGATCATTATCTAAGCATTATTATATATGTTTTATTTTGATTGAAATTGCAGTTTTTTCTAATTCCTAATAAAATCTGATAATGGGTTGCCCTCGCAAGAGCAACCCATTATCTTAAAACTTTAATATGCTTAAAAACTTTCACTCAGCAATTATTCCAGTGAAAACATCTCCCAGCCAGAAATAGTAGTCCTATTGCATTTCATTGCCGACTGGCCGTTTTCTGAAGAAATGTATTTGCCATTATTCCCTTTTAGGGAAATTTTTCCGTTAGCGTTTACCATCCAGTCAAATTTTTCCCAATCGCTAATGCTTGTGCGGTTACAGGTAATCCCGGTTGCAGCGCCATTTTCTGAAGATACATATTTGTCCTTACTTTTCAACGCGATTTTCCCCCCACCTGCATCAACAATGGTAAAGGTTTCCCAGTCGGAGGCACCCGCACGATTACATCTCATGGCTACTTCACCGTTTTCGCCCGATACAAACAGGTTGTTAGAACCTTTTAATTTAATTGCCTGACCAATTGGAGGTTCGGCCTGTATTTGCAGATTACCCAATTCCAGCCAACCGTTTTTAAAAGTTCCGGTTACGGCAAGTGCAATGCCGGGTTTGTTGGCGTTTGTTTTATCGATGATGGCCACCGCCCATTTATAACTTCCAACCGGTAGGTTAATTGCCGTTGTGATAAAGTTGTAACTCATAGGGTTATCTTTTAACCATTTAGATGGCTCCCCATTTTCATCAATAAAAAGTTTTTTAACCACACCAGCCGTATCCAGAATAGCAAAAGCTACTTTATACTTATAGTTCCACTGCGGAATGTTATTTGGACAGTAACCCCAGCCCATATTTTTCCAGCGATGACTTAGTGTAGCAGTGGCCCCATTGGCGATTTCATTGGGTAGTGATACCTGATCAGGATAAAGGCGGTAGCCTCCTTCTGCATTGAAGCGCTGTACCAACGGAAAACTGGTTTGAAACCAGGAAGCCACTTCGCCAACCCTAAAATCCATCATATTTACGGCAGCTTCTGCCGACCTGTCAAATTCAGCTTTTCTCACATCTTCAGGATGCCCTTCGCGATATTGTCCGCTTGAATCGATCCAATAGCGGTGTGTGCCGGTCACAATCCATCCCCCCTCCATAATAATCGGCCGCTTATGTTTCCAGGTGGCTGCAAAGTTTTTCTCCCAACTCTGGTAATAATCAGTCATCGCAAAAGCATCATGCCTCAGGCTATACCCTTGATTGATCGCTTTCACCAGTAACTGGTTGCTGTTTGGGTTTGCTGCGCCCCAGCTTGTTGGATGACCTATTAACCGGTGATAGTTAATTACTAGCGGCACTTTGGTGAAAGTCCTGTTATAGAGTGCCATGATCCAATCCAGTACCTCTTCCTTTACAGTTTCTGTTTGTGCAGCTGTTAATACCCCCGGAGCGGCATATACCGTATTATGAGCTTCTCCCCATTTGCCTAAACCATAGGCATCAATAAAAGAGGTGCGAACCGGATCATTAAAGTCTTTGGCAAGCTCTTCAATAAACGTCGTATAATATTGCCTGAAAACCGGATCCTGGGGAAAAGGGGTTTTCTGTGCTGGCACTGCAGGGTTTGATAACCAATATTGAGCACCCGCGGTGAATACAAAGGCAGGGGTATTTTCCCCCTGATCGCGCCCATCGACCACAATCCGGAATGCGATAGGCAAGCCTCTGGTTTTAACACCGTTGATAAGTTTACCGATCTGTGAGTTGGGGTCTCTCCACGCATAAACACCGGGGCTTGGATTAAGTGATCGCCAGCTGGTGCGGATATAACAGGCTGAGGCGTAATCTATCGCCTTTACATTGGCACCCAGTTCGGGTACGAAAAACTGACTGTCCCAATACGTTTCGGTGGCATCACGTTTGCCATACATTACCCAACCGTTTAATGGATTCCGTAACACCGATGTGCTATTGTAAACGGGGTTAATCAGTACGTTATTGGCAATAACAGCCAATTTTTGTGGTCCCTTATCAAAGGTCTCTGAAAGATTTTCTTCCACCATCTTGGAACAGGAAAGCGAATGCATACCCAGAAGAGCAAGCAGTGTTACCTTTCCAGTCCAGCCGAAAATGAGTTTTTTCATAGTAATAAATATTAAATTTTAGATTAGAGGTTTTGCTATTAATACGGCACCTATATTGGACCTGAGATTAAATTTTCTTTACACTAAACTTTTCTTTTCCTATAGCAATTGGAGAAAAACGCCCATCAAGTTTAAAAAAGACTTAACCTTAAAGATTAAAATGGTAATTGGCGAAGCGGATAAAATTTGCCCAGTCATAAACATTGAGGTCGTGTTTTCCTTCCCTGAAATGGTAACCTATAGCCGAATTAATAATTGGACTGTTCACCTTAGGCATCTCCTTCGGCAGACTAACCTTCTTACCATAGAGATCATAAACAGGCTCCGCATGTACCAATGAAAGAAATGAGCCGTAAGGGTCTGCCCAGCGATCCTCAGTAGCGTTCGTAGTATACACTGGCCTTGGCGCAATCAAACCGATGAGCATATGCTGATCTACAGGCAAGCTATTTACATCATTGCTATATTTCTTGTAATTATTATTGAACCAGTAACCAAACTGTTTATTGATCAGGCTTATGGTTTCTCCATATTTACGCCTGGCCAGTACTGCACCAGTACTCCCTGAGCAACTGCTGAATACCATTGCAAAACGTTGATCCTGCGCTGCAGACCATAGGGCGGTTTTACCACCCCTTGAATGCCCTACCAGCGCAACCTTGTTAAAGTCGATTTCTTTATCCGTTTTAAAATAATCCATTACCCTGCTTGCCGCCCAGGCCCACACGCCAATGGCTTTCATGCCATTATTTTTTTCCAGCTCTGCAGGAAACAACTGATTTAATACACCGTTCTGATAACTATCCTTCCGATCAGGCGCTACATCCGAATGATGAAAGGCCGCTATGGCGTAACCGCTGTCTATGACCATTTCGGCTGGCCAGAAAGTACTCTTTTCTATTCTTGCCAGATCTGTATTCCTGCTACTGCGGTTGTTAATCAGTAAAAACACCGGAGCAGGTTTTGTCCGCTTATTGGGGATGAAGAGCACAACGGGAAAAGATACTGAATGACCATCATTCCATGCCGTAATTATTATCTCTTTCAAATGGGCTTTTCCAGCCATGGCAGTTGCATTTTCGTTGGTCACCGCAAATTTTAAACTATCAAAACCTTCTGGTGTTTTTCCGTAAATGTGTTCTTCAAACAGGGCTAAAACTTCTGGTCGACGCTTCTTTTCCCAGGCGGAGACACTTTTAATCTTTTTACCTTCTGCGGTAAGCAGTATAGCGGGTAAAGTATAAGCTGGCACGGTACTTTCATCATAGTTAACGATTTCTCCCATAAAGCGGTCTGTTTTCTGCGCATACGCTCCAGCCGATAAAAACACCGGACCAATCACGCAGGCCAATGCTTTTTTCTTCCAAATGTTGACGTGCCAACTGCCTTGATGGGCAAAGGATTTTAGTCTGTTCATCATACTCAATACCCTGGGTTTTGAATAAGTTTACTGGCCTTATTGATTTCTGATTGTTGAAACGGATACCAATAATTTTTACCGGTAAAGGTTCGGTTTTCAATTACAAATGGGCTATAAGTTAGCTCAGTACCCACCTTCGTGATTTTCATCCCCCTAACTGCTCCGTTAAAATTACTTTCACCGTCCTTCCAGCGGCGGACATCAAAAAACCGTTGTTCTTCGAAACACAATTCTACCCGGCGTTCATTTTTAATCCTGTCGCGCATTTGCGATTGTGTCAACCCCGCCAGCCCAGGCATTCCTGCACGTGTACGTACCGCATTTATCGCATTGTAAACCTCCGCATTCGGACCTCCAGATTCGTTCAAGGCCTCTGCATAGATCAGTAAAATTTCTGCATAACGAAACAATACCCAGGGCCTTCTTACGCTCGTGGTACCGGTAATGTTGTAAGTAGCGTTACCGCTTAAAAATTTCCGCAGGTAATAACCAGATTTTGTACTGTTTACATTGGAAGGCACATTATCACGTCCACCTTCATAGGTCTCTACAGCTCGTGTTAAGCTTCCTGTTTTAAAATTTGCGCCGTTAACTACAATAAACTGGTTTAAACGCGGATCTCTGTTCGCATAAGGATTTTGTGGGTCATAGCCTGATGTAGGGTCGGTTATGGCTTTGCCATTGGTCATTTCAAATGCGTCAACCAAATTCTGCGTCGGGTTTGTTCTGCCCAACCCACCGGTGAAACTAATGGGCGCATTATTGGCTTCGATAGCATTGGTGTTGCTTGCCGGCGTAGCAAAAATTACCTCGTTGTTATAAGAGGTTGCAGTGGTAGTGTAATCCCATAAGTTTGGAAATAAGGCGGTACTTAATAAGCTGTGTTTATTTAAGTCGATTAAATCCTTTGCTGCATTGGCCGCATTTTGCCAGCGTTGCAGCTCATTACCCATATTGTATAGAGGACTTGCATAAACCAATAGGGTTTTGGCTTTTAGTGCCATTCCAGCAGCCTTTGTGGCACGTCCGTAATTGGCGGCATCCCAATCTTTTGTGGAGGCTGCCGGAATCTGACTGATGGCCGAGTCGCAATCTTTAACAATTTGTTTTACAACCTCATCAGCAGAATTGCGGGGAATATTCAGGTCTTCTACTGGAGAAAAGGAACGGGTGGCAAGAACAATCCCTCCATATCTTTTGAACAACTCATAGTGTAACAAAGCCCGTAGAAAAAATGCTTCTCCTCTTAATCCGCGAAGATCACTTGCCGGAAAAATCACCGCCGTGGGCGATCGTTCCAGAAAAGTATTGACCACCCATAAGCCATTGTAAAGGTTGGTATACTGTTCATCAAAAGTCCTTAAACTGCTCCAGTTGCCATTATTAAAGATGTTTACATTGCTGTTTAAGTTTGAATTTACGGCTTCGTCACTTCCACTGGCCATTAATGCACCCGAGCCATCAACATTATACCTGGCCAGCATGTAATTATATCCGTTATTTAGATACTCGCGCACCCGCCTGTCCGTATTCCAGATCGCTTCTTCGTTAACAGGACCTTCACTGTACGAGGGTTCAAAAAATTCATCCTTACAACCACTAATGCCCATGAGCAAAACTGCCAGAACGATGTATATACCATATAAATTCTTTTTCATACTCATTTGAATTAAAATTTAACATTTAAGCCTATTGCAAAGGTTTTTACGTAAGGGTAAGAAGAAAAACGACCTGCATTGGGGGTTTCGGGATCAATGCCCAGTTCTCCGAGTTTGGAAATCGAGAAGATGTTATTACCACTCACAAAAATCCTGGCGCCTTTAAAACGTAAGCGTTGGTTAAAGCTTTGTGGCGTACTATATCCGATTTCAGCAGACCTGAGTTTTAAAAAATCTCCTGAATACAACCAAAAAGTGGAGTTGGCCGTGTTGTTTCCATTGTCTGATATTCCGATACGGGGATATTTTGCAGTGGCTGCTGTGGCCGGGGTCCAGGTATCTAAACTAAGCTGATTTAAGCCACTCGGACCTGCGTAAAAAATATCAGAAATATCTACAGTTCTGCCAGCAAGGCCCTGGAACTGTGCGCCTAAATCAAACTGTTTGTATCGGATATTAAAACCGAAGCCATAATATATTTTCGGGATATCGGTATAGTCGCTGGAAATGGCATCGTTGGCATCGATGATGTTATCATGGTTAACATCCCTGTATTTCAGATCGCCCGGCACAACCAGGCTCGAAAGGGTTTGCTTCGGACTGGCATTAATTTCTGCCTGGCTCTGAAAAATACCTTCAGCGATGTAATAATTTCCGCCATTCACATACCGGCCTATGGTAGACTGGTTAGGCAATACATTCTCCGTTCTTTCCAAAATAATATTTTTAGCATAGGTAAAGTTCGCGTTGGTACTGATCAGCACTTCACCAATTTTTTTATGGAAAGTTCCGCTGGCATCGAATCCTTTGCTGCTTACCTTGCCAGAATTTACCTGTGCAATCGCTATCCCAAGGATCCCAGGTAAGTTCGCGGGCCCAAGGATATCCGTTCTTTTTTCATCAAAATAATCAACAGAGAAGGAAAGTGCGCCTTTAAAAAAATCTACATCTGTACCCAGGTTCAACCGGTCAATTTTTTCCCAGGTGGTTAAGGGATTACCAGCAGGACTTACCAGTCTGGCTGTGGTAGACGTAGAAAAAGTTGACCCTAAGAATGGTCCCGCGTCTCTGGTAAACAGCGTGCGGTATGGCAGTCTGACCACATTACCATTGGCATCGTAAGTTGGGCCAATATTACCTGAGCGACCATAAGATCCGCGCAGTTTCAGATAACTGATCACTGAAGCATCTTTCAGAAAATCTTCTTTAGATATTAACCACCCTGCCGATACCGCCGGAAAAAAAACAAAACGTCTTCCAGGCGCATAGTTTTCAGATCCGGAGTAGCTCCCCGTAAATCCCAACTGGTAACGTTGCTTAAAACTGTAATCTGCCCGCCCTACAATCATCCGTGAACGGTAATCCAAACGGTCTACCGCCGCACTTACATATTGCTGCGCCCTTACGTTTGCCTTTACCTGGTGATCTGGAGCAAAAGTTCTGTTGTAATCCAGGCCAAACCAGAGCTCATTATTTTTGGTATTGGTTTGGAAAGCTGCAGTGCGGTAAGCAATAACCGCCGGCGTACGATAAGTTTGTACAGGTGTTACGGTTTGATTAAAAACTGCATAGTTCTGAGACAATCCATCACCATAATTACCATAACCATCATAAGAAAAGAATAAGTTAGCCGAAAGGCCTTTGGTAATAAAATCCATTTTCTGATCGGCCATGATACTGGCCAGCAATATATTGGTGGTGGTTCTGGAAAATCCTGTAGACTGTAACTGGCCCAGGGGATTACTTTGAAAGAGTGAAGTTCCGCCGTAAGATCCATCTGCATTTAAAATCGGAAAGGCATTTGGCGGTAAGTTGTACAGGTTACTCAAAACCGTGCTGGTGCCATCACCAACATCATTGCGTACTTCGCTCCTCACGCCTGCCAACAAGGTCAGCGTAAGTGTTTTGGTCACATCATAATCTAAATTGATGCGAAAGTTATAACGTTTGTAGCCATAGTTAGAATCGTAGTTGGGTGTTTCTGTTTCCCTAAAAAGACCTTGCTGATTAAAGTAGCTCACGGAGCTGGAATAACGCACCCTGTTGCTCCCTCCGCTAAACGTGAGTGCATATCTTTGCGTAGCTGCCCTTTTGCTCAAAAAGCGGTCTAAATAGTTATTATCCGGATAAAGGTAAGGGTTGGTTTGGTTTTTATAACCTTCAAGTGCTGCATCATTGTAAGCAGGTGCCTGCCCTACATTGGTTAAGCCCTGATTATATAAAGTAGCAAAATCAAATGAATTTAAGGGCTTGATCAGGTTGCTGGCAGATTGGAAACCGCCCTGCGCATCAAAGGAAATGAGGTTCTGCCCTATCTTACCTCTTTTGGTGGTGACCAGAATTGCGCCATTGCCTCCATTCAGGCCATACCAGTTTAAACCAGCAGCATCTTTTAATACGGTTACACTTTCAATTTCGCTGATATCCATATCTTCGAAATCACGTTCAATTCCATCAACCAGAAAAGCTGGCGTAGCGCCTTGCGCATACGATGATTTTCCCCGGATTTGATAGGACACGTTTCCACCGCCCGGCTGATTACCTGTCCACCTGAATAAAAAGCCACTTAACCTCCCCGCCAGTAAACCAGAAAGATTACTGATGGGTACTTGCGTAAGCTGATGGTAGCGAAGCGAGCTTTGGGCATAATTCAGTTCTGCTCTGCTGCGCGTAGCAAAAGGAATTTCTATTAATTTATCCGTCGAGTCTGTGCGGTTAGCTTTCACAATCCTAACGGTATCCTGCGTACCACTAGTTTGTGCAAAGGCCGTGCAGGTGAACAGATAGCTGATGATGCACGCCATAACGCCCGAACATTTAATATATCTTGTCATTTCTTATCTTTTAAATTGATGTATAATCCAAAAACTACCAACCCGGATTCTGTTTCAATGCGCCACTGGTCTTGTTCATTTCTGCGCGGGGAATAGGATACAAATACATGTTGTTATTGAATACTTTTTTAAATGCAGGCAATTCGATCACATTATAGCTGAAAGAACCGTTGGCATTTTTAATCACCTTCATGGCCTTCATTGGTTGGGCCACAATTTCAGCACCTTTTTTCCAGCGAAGGATATCCCACCAGCGCATGTCTTCGAAAGCAAACTCAATGGCTCTTTCGTTTCTGATGCGTTCGCGCATTTCAGATTGACTGAGACCAGCCGGTAAAACCGGCATCTTAGCGCGCAGGCGAATGGCGTTTACCGCATTATACACTTCAGCGCTTGGCCCTGTTTCTTCATTTAAAGCTTCGGCATAATTGATCAGCACTTCTGCATATCGGTAAAAAACATAATTCAGCAAGGCTGATGCGGTTGAGCCGGAACGTGAAGCCTCCGGCCAGAGTCTTTTCAGGTAATAACTGGTTTTGGTTATGGAAGTGGCGGTACTGATATCGGTTCCGTAAGTAATAATACCCTGGGCATTAGGTTCAGACTGCCAGGTTTGCACCGCCCGCCCCTGCCAGGTGGCATTATTATACAGAATGTTAATATAAAACCGCGGATCTCTGTTGAGATAAGGATTTTGCGGATTGTATCCTGAAGTGGCATCGGTAATGGGTTTCCCGTTCGCCATTTCATAGAGATCAACATGATTCTGGACAGGCGAAAGGTTAGATTGTGCCCCGCCATAGCTGGTAGGAATTAAAAAGTCGCTTAGGTAGGTACCAATAAATCCACGGCCACCACGGGGCCAGATCCGGATATATTCGTTGGAGTTGGCTACCGTGAGTACATTGGCGTAGTTGGGCTCCAGTGAAAATTTGTTCAGGTCCATAATTGCCTTTGAGGCCTCTGCGGCTTTTTTCCATTTTGCCAGATCATTTTCCGGATTATTTAACGGGCTGGCATCGAAGAGCAGGACCCTGGCTTTAAGTGCCATTACCGCAGCCCCCGTAGCCCGGTTGGATTGTGCTGCCGGGTTTGGCCAATCGGCATTGGTTAATGGCAACAGCGCAAGGGCCTGTTCGAGATCACCTAAAATCAACTTAAAAGTTTCTGCATAACTGCTGCGTGGAAGATCTGTAGAGGCTTCTGTAAAGTCTTGTGGCTGGGTTAATATCACAACCCCTCCAAAGCGCCTTAACAGTTCGAAATAGAAGTAAGCACGTAGATAAAGTTGCTCACCTTTAATATAATTAGGATTGTAAAGATCAGTCCAGGGTACCTTATCCATATTAGCGAGCATCAGGTTTGCATTTCTGATACCCCTGTACATTTGGGTGTAAATCCCGGCTACGTCAGAAGCCCCCGGGTCTAAAAACTGACCGCTGTTCATGGCCGCCACCTCTATCTGACCATTATTGGCAATAGACTCATCTGTAAATTGTGAGGTCATTCCCTTGTAGCCGCTCAAGCGGCCATAATCCGAAATTGAAAAAGTATAGGTAAAGTCGCCAAAACGGGAAGCCGTTAAGGGGTCTTTAAAAACTTCCTCAAGATCGCTTTGTATGCCCACATCACGCTGTAAAAAATCCTTTTTGCAGGAATAACCAATACAGACAATAAATAAAAACAAAAGATATATGATTTTTTTCATGATGGTAACCTTTAATTAGAGTGATAAATTGAGGCCAAAATTGAAAACTTTAGTAGTCGGAATAGTAGCTATTGAAGAGGCATAAGCGTTCCCTGATAAGCTGTTTTCAGGATCGATGCCATAAAAATTTGTCCAGGTGATTAAGTTCTGACCGCTAACAAATACGGTAAGGCCATTTAGGCGAATTCTATTGACCCATTTTTTAGGCAGACTATAACTAAACTGCACATTTCGTAATTTGATGTAAGAAGCATCTTGCAATGTGAAGTCGTTTAGGCTTTCGTTAGGATTTGCATTCAGGCCCGGGCGAATTACCGGCCAGCTGGCATTGGTATTACCAGGCGTCCATCTGTTTAACATCGGTGCATAATACTGGTTAAGGCCGCCACTTTGAAACACCACGTTCGAACTCACATTTGTTACCGCATTAAAAAGTGCCGATAACTGAAATCCTTTGTACCCAAATTGCATATTCAGACTTGCATTGTATTCCGGAATATTAGGATGCCCGATGGCGATTACATCCTGGTTATTAATAATTCCGTCGCCGTTAACATCCTGATATTTAAAATCGCCGGGTATAGAAGGATAAGCTGTAATTTTATTCAACGGACTGCTATCAATATCCTGTTGATCTGCATAAAAACCGAGTACATGGTATCCAAAATAGGTACCGATCGGCTTGCCGGTTACCCGCAGATTTTTAGCAAGACCAGGCGCTTCGTCCAGTACCCTGCGCTCGTTTCTTGCATAACTCAGGTTGCCCGTAAAGGAATAGGTAAAATCTTTGATCTTATCGCGGTAAGTTAAGGAAAGTTCATATCCATGGTTGTAATTAACGCCATAATTGGTACTTGGCACGGTGGCGCCATAAGTGGCAAAACTGGTTTCCGAACGGGTAGTTAAAATATCCGAACGCTCATCGTCAAAAAGGTCTGCGGTGATATTCAGCTTATCCTTGAATAAAGAAAGATCAAGTCCGATATTTCTTTTTAAAGAAACCTCAAAAGTGATAAATGGATTGCCGTATTGTAATTGGGTATAAGTTGGCGCGCTAAAGTTACTGTTCGGGTTTCCAAACACTACGTTTGATCCGGCGCCGAACCGGTTCTGATAATAAAAACGACTTGTACCGGGACTGGGAATCCCTACCCTTCCAATTGAGCCACGGAATTTAAACATGCTGATCCAGGTAAATTTTTTCATCCATTCTTCATTGGCCAGATTATAACCCAGCGTTGCTGCCGGAAAAAATCCGTAGCGATAACCTTTGGCATAGTTTTCCGAACCATTATAAGTGGCACTGGCAGTTATAAAGTATTTATTTCCATAATTATAAGTGGCCTCTGAAATGATGCCCTGGTTGGCATAAGGAGCAGCAGCGGCAGCCGAGCCCTGAAGTTCGCGCTGACCGATTAGATTGGCACTCAAATTATGCTTGCCAAACGATCTGCCATAGGTTAAAAACAACTGCAGATTCGTTTTGGTAAAACCACTTCTGGAATAAGCAGGTGCCCCAAAAAAATCATTATAGGTACCACCCACGGGTGTTAGTGCCAGGCTGGACCTGTCAAGTTCAAGATAACCTATGCTTCCACGCTGCAACTTTCCGGATAATTGTGTGGCATCGTAGCCAAACTGGGCCTTAAAACTCAGTCCCTGGGTTAAGAAATCAAGTTTTTGCCTTACGGTGAAAATCGATTCGGCAATATTGTTATCGGTAAAGGCATATCCACCATAGGTGAGTAACGCATAAGGATTGAAAGCATTTACCCCGCCCAATCCATAATTGACGATGTGGTTATAGTTTCCATCCAGGGCAATAATTTTGGGATCATCTGAATTGATGTATTCTTTAAAAAACGGCGCTGCCCATGAAGGCATTTTCAACGCCCGGCCCACAAGCCCTTCAATCCCGTTACTCACAACCCCTGCAGGATCATTATATTCGCTCATACCCGCCGGACTGTAACGGTGTTCATTCCTGCCTGCAAGGTTAACCTCAAAATTGGTGGTTTTGGTCAGGTCTATGCCTACCCTGGCCCTGAAGTTGTAACGACCGTAGCTCGGAGAAGTAGAATAATCTAAAGGTGTTTTAAATTCCTTAAAATTTCCTTCCTCGCGCATATGGCTAAATGAGGTAAAGTATTTTACCTTTTCACTACCGCCAGATATGGTTAAGTTCTGCTGGTTCTGCATCCAATGATCTTTAACCAGTTCATCGTACCACATCACATCAGGATAAAGTAATGGGTTCCCGTTGCCGGCCTTAAAGATGGCTAAATCCTCATCGGTAAAGGTTCGGGATTCACCCACGTTGCGCTGCCCCTCGCTTAACAGCATAGCACTTTCATAAGCGCCCAAAATTTCAGGACGGGAAGTGGCACTGATGATGCCCAGATTACCGGAAAATGTTAACTGTGCCGGCCCCTCCACTCCTTTCTTGGTAGTAACCACAAATACACCGTTTGCACCTTTCAAACCATATAACGCGGTAGATGAGGCATCTTTCAGCACATTTATACTTTCAATTTCATTGGGATCAATATCACCGAAAGATGTCCGCTCCACACCGTCTACTATAATAAGCGCAGTAGCTGAAGGAGAAACCTGCCCGCGGATATACAAAGCTGCACCGTTAATCCCCGGACGCCCGGAAGTTTGCTGTACCACAAGACCCGGCACGCGACCGGCTAAAGCGTTGTTCACATTGGTTACGGGTGCTTTTAATAAATCCTGACCAGAAACGGTACTGATGGCAGCCGTAACAGCTGATCTTCTTTGCGTAGAGTAACCGTTTACCACGACTTCACTGAGGGAACTGCTTGCGGAGATCAATGTGATGTTGATTACACCGGTAGCCCCTATCGTTACCTCTTTGCTTTCAAAACCAATGGTCGAAAAAACAAGCACCTGGCCAGGGCTAACATTAATCTTATATTTTCCATCCAGATCCGTCTGGACGCCGTTAGTGGTACCTTTTATTCTGATGGTTGCCCCGGGAATAGGTTGATTTTTATCATCTTTAACGGTTCCGGTTATTTCCTGAAACCGCATAGCAGGGCGTTTGGCAACAAAGCCACTGGCCATTTTTATGGGCATGGCTGGCAATGCCTGGGCCTTACACCAAACTGCAGCAAACAAAAGAAGCCAGCCTTTGGACCTTAGGTTTATATTTTTCATCATCTATCTGGAATATGATTAGAATTATATTTTTTTTAGAAATTTCCGCTTTTTGCGCATAACAAATCTCCAAGGCAGCGCGCAGGCGTCCTCATCAATTCCCCTAAAAGGGTGCAGTTTTTATCTGTTGAACTAAAAACAGAGATTGCAAAGCATTAAAAAAGTCTGTTGATTCAAGCTTTTAAGCTAAATCTGATGCCGGGAAATATCAATGATGTTGAAAGGCATTTTTAATGTTATCGCCCGCAATTCAGAGTTTGTGTTTTCCTTATTTAGATGAAGGGGAATAGTTAAGAAATAGGTTGTCATAATATTTAGGTTTATTATTTGGTTAACACAAATCTATATGCTTATCTATTTCAGAGGGTTCACTTTTGTACGGAAATGGTTTGTTTTTGTACGGATGGCTGATATTTTCAGTTTATTTCTAGAAAGTTTGTGTTTTATAAGAAAAATGGCTGCCATTGAAAGATTCTAATAAATAGTCCGGTCGTCATTCTCGCGCATGCGGGCATCTTAGAGCGCTTGAACTACAATTATCCATGTGTGTGTTTTTATTCAGTGGCGTTCATGAGCACTTCATGATTCCCAATCGAGGTGGGAATCACGAGCTCCCGAGTGATATTACCAAATAAATTCATCTGTCATTCACAGTAATTTTCATACCATAACTTATCCCTCAAGAGGACTAAAGTTTAGTATCTGCATATTTTAATGGTTCTTTTTCAATATGATATTGGTTGCCACTTTACGAAGATATTGCGCAAACTCTTCAGATACATTTCCAGGCTTAAATCTGATATTTTTGACTGAATCATTAAACAAAATACCATACCAGATTAATCCGCCCAGGTATTTACCGGCATCATTGGCATGGTTCGGATCAAATACGAGCTCTTTTTTATTCCAGTAATAACCGATATTGATTGAATGGGTCTGATCTGGCAAATTTGGGGCTGTGGGATGCTCATAATTAAATGAAAGATCAGGCTTAAAACCATATTTCCTGTCTTCGGCTACAATTTGGAAAGCATCACCAACTGCTAAAATCGGGGCATTAATCCGCTTTGCCAGAAGATGGTAAGCCGCACGTGATTTCTGCCACATTTCCTGCTGACTCGCTGCAACTTTACCTTCTGCTATACGTCCAAACATCTTTGCATCGGTACGGTATGCCCAGGTTTGATGAACCACTAAACGCGCGTAGGGTTGCAATGCTTTAACATAGTCAACTAGCTTGCTGGCATATGGATAGTAGCTTGAAGAATCTGCTGAAAGGTAAGAATACTGTTGAATGGTAACAATGTCCCATTTCCCTTGCCCCAACAACATTTTTAATGATTTTCCGCCGTAAGGTTTTCCCTTGGGATCATCAGCATTGGCTTCTGCTTTTTCTACATAACCCCAATGCTGCTCAAGAGAATGTCCACCAAGTTCAGCACGTCCAATAATGAGCGTTTTCCCTCTTTCTTTTGCCAGCTGTGGTAAAAAGGCGGATGCGTTTTGAGAAAAACTGTTCCCTATAATAAATAAACGTAAGGTATCTGGCCGGCTTTGAGCAAAAACATTTGCGTACAGGCAAACCAGCAAAAGGGAATATATGCTTAACTTAATTAAAGTCGAGAACTGTAGTTTCATATTAATCTTCATAATCGTCTATTTTAGTTTCTTAAGGTATTCATACAATTGTGTTCCCGCCAGCAAAAATGCACCCACGCCATACACCTCAGTACTACTGGCATTTACGGAATCCGGACTTGCGCCAATAGGTTGTACATAACCCAGCATCCCATCTTCATGCAAGGCAGACACCATGGCTTTCCATGATTTTTCTACCACAGGAAGGTATTGTTTCTTTTCTAAAATACCGTGATTTAAGCCCCATGCAATGGCATAGCAAAAAAAGCCGGTTCCGCTCATCTCCTTAACCGGAAAACTTGCAGGATCTAATAGCGAAGCATGCCAGCTGCCATCTGGCTGCTGTAATCCTGCCACCCTGGCTACCATATCCTGATAAAGCGAAATCAGTTTATTTCTATCAGGGTGGTTTTTCGGCATATTCTCCAACACCCTTACCAGGCCGGCCAACACCCATCCATTACCTCTTGACCAGAATATTTTTTGTCCGTTTCTCTCTCTTTTATTAAAGAAACTCTCATCTCTAAAAAATAGCTTCTCAGAAGGGTCATATAAAAATTCGGTGGTCTTCCACCACAATTTAACGGCTGTATTCAGATACTTTTCATCTCGGGTAGCCGTGCTCAGATAAGCCAGGGATGGAGGCCCCATAAAAAGGGCATCACACCAGGCCCACTCTCTTTTCTGGATATTGTTTTTCCAGTTCAAAGGTTCGTCATGTGGCTGACTAATAATGCTATCAGCCTGCAGCACAAAAGGCGCAATCATCTTTTTCTGCTTAAATTTGCTATAAAGCTGCGCATAAGTTTGTCCTACACAATAGTCATCTGCATAAAAGCGCAAATGTCCGGTATTCCAGCCCAAATCATCTCCAATATCGACCAGCGTTTGCAGATACCGTTCATTGCCCCGCAGGTTGCCAAAAGCAAAAATACCGGTATAGCAGGCACCATTGGTCCAATCTGCTTTTCGATGATTAAACCCCTTGTTCTTCCAGGTATTCAATTGCCAGTCTGCAACCCGCTGCATCGTTTTAAAAATGTTTGCGGTTTCCAGAGTAGAGTCCCTTTTCAAAGATGTTTCACCTGAAAAAGCGCTAAGTACGCCATAACAGCTAAATACTAAAATCAGAAGCAGTCGTTTTAAATTCATATCTTTCATTTCTTAATTGATTATTTTTGATAAACCCTTATATAATCTACTTCAAACCTGACTGGAAAGGTAGTTTTGGAAGGATCTCCACCCTGTTTACCGCCTATTGCCAAATCGAGCAGCATATAATGCGGTTGTTTAAAAGGATTAATATTGGTACCATCCTGGTTGACCAACCGGTTTAACGATACCTTATTTAAAAGCTGGTTATCCACATAAAGTGCGATGCTGTTTTCATCCCAATCCATTCGCCAGATGTGAAATTGATCGGCCCATGCCTGACCGCCAAGGGAATCGATATTTTTCTCAGTGCTAAACCAGGCGTCTTTTCGATCTGCCCCCATGAAGGCGATATTGGCGAGCAGTTTTTTCCGGTAATATTCCATGATATCGATTTCACCTGTTGCCGGCCAGGATCCTTTTGTTCCCAATGTCCACCAGGCTGGCCAAATGCCATCTCTGATATCTATCTTACCGCGCATCACAAACCTGCCGTAAAGCCAGCTGTTTAATCCTTGGGTTTTGATGCTGGCAGAAGTATAATCAGCTTCTCTGCTATTTTTTTTCCAGTCGCTGCTTCCTTCCTTAAAATTGGGATTTGTTTTTTTCTCTCTTTTGCCCTCCAGAATTAGTTTTCCGTTTTCACACCTCGCATTTTCCTTTTGGTACCATTGATATTCTTCATTGCGTTCAAATCCGAGTTCATAATTCCAGTTAGCCGGATCGGGTGCGCCGTTATTATTAAATTCTTCGGCCCATACCAGTTTGTAACCACCTGAATGGAGCGCTGACGGCTTGGGATTTATTGTTTGTTGGGCCACTACGGATAAGCTGATGCATAAGGTACAGGCTGGCAATAATAATTTGATTAGATATTTTTTCATGGGGAATAATTTATTGGTATCCGTTTAATCGTAAGGGCATAAGGGTTGGAAATGTCCAGGCATAATCGTGTGTGGGATACATGATGGGACGATATGATGCAAGATATTCATCAAATTGCGGTGAAGGGTAAATGCCATTCATCGCCTCCAGTAAATTGGCCGGCCAGAAACCTGTTGCGGTATGAACAGAACCCGTATCCGGATTTTTGAAAAATTTCCACTCTTCAGGATGCTGATTGTAGTAAAATAAATAATCAAGCGCTTTTTTGAATGATGTCCCATCCCGTGATGCAGTAAAAAGGCTTTCACCTGTCTGGTTATAGATAATCCAGCTGGATGCGGTAAGTGGTGCTAAAGAAAAATAGGTGTACCAGATGCCCTTCTTCTCGCGCTTAACTTCTTCAACCATATGGCCATCTGCAGCGATCTTATCAAAAAGATCCTTTTTAATCAAGGTAATATTTTGCTGCATATCTTCCTCATCTTCCAGATAGGTATCAGCAAGTAAAGAAGCCAAGCGAGACCAATCGCCGGAGTTGTTGTTCCGGTACCGGATACTGTTTGCTGCAGCACGAAATACGTTTTTTGTCCACCATTTAAACTGGTTAACTTCTTTTGGCTTCCACCTTTTATAACCTTTTAGCAAATCGGCACTGATCATTGAGGCGGTACCGGAATACGACATCACCAGTGAACCATCCAGTTGCGAATATTGTTTATTAACCGATGCCCAGGCATTGAGAAAATAAACGGCTTTATCGGCATATTTTGTTTTACCACTTAGCTGATAAGCCAGGGCACAACTGTATGCCGAAAAACCATCCACCTGAAGCGCCCGTGAAGTTCGGCGGTGGGTTTCCTTGTCAACATAAAAACCCGGAATACTGAAATCTTCTACCGCATGTTGCGTGACCAGCAAAGCCGAATCTGCTTTAACCAGCAAGGCCTTATAGGCTGATAAATAAGGTTCTTTTTTGGCTTTGAGCTGTTTCTTAACAAAATCAATCTGCTGTTGCGGATGCATCCCCTTTAGCCGATGTTGCGCAAAAACTTGCTGCCCCGGCAGTGTGCATAACAGCGTGGTTGTAGATAAAATAATGAGAAAAAATTTCAATTGCTTCATAGGTTTTATTTGGTTAATGAGGAGTGCTTTAATGGTGTAATTGTCTACATGCTCGTCAATACTTTCTTAAACGTGGTCATTCTCTGTATTAAAGCGTTTTTTATATTCAGACGGGCTCGTTTCAAATTGTTTCTTAAAGCATACACTAAAATATTTGGCGTTATTAAATCCGGTTTGATAAGCCACCTCTGCCACTGTTAAATCTGCATGTTCCAATAAGTAAGCACTTCTTTTAAGCCGGATATTTAGAATAAATTCTTTGATAGACATACCCACAATATCATTGATCTTCTGGTACAGAATGGTTCTTCCCGTATTCATGTCAGACACAAAATCGTCTACCGAGTAATTGGGATTGGCCATATGCTGCTCAATAAACTTCATCGCCTTAACCAGCAATTCCTCATCCATCGAAGTAATGGTTACCTTAGCGGGATCTACCACCAGCCGCTTGCTGTACATTTCCCTCATTTCCTGCTGGTTTTTCAAAATGGTATCTATCTGCTGAATCAGGTATTCCACTTCAAAAGGCTTATCAATAAAAACGGTTGCACCATGTTCCAGCGCTTTGGTTTTATTCTGGTTTACATCACCCATACCCGAAATCATGATGATGGGAATGTGGCTGGTTTTAAAGTTCTGCCGCAAGTGGTTACATACCTCAAACCCATTGGTGTTGGGCATTATCAAGTCGGTAATAATCAGTTGCGGATATATTTTTTCAGCTTTAATAATACCCTCCTGACCATCGCTGGCCAGATAGACATTGTACTTTTCAGACAAGCGTCGCTCCAGGTAGTTCCGCAGGTTAGGATCGTCGTCGATTAGTAAAATGCTGGTCGATTTCCTGGTATTTTTTGGTGCTAGCTCGGGTTCTTCGGCTTCCAGAAGGATTTCATCAATTTCGGAGATGGTATAATCGTACACGTTCGACTGCATATCGCCAGAACCTGCTTCTTTTCTAAGCGGGAGCATCATCGTAAATGAAACTTTATTGGTTTTATTTACCATCCAGATTTTTCCCCCAATGGCGTCAACCAGTTCCTTTACAATGGCAAGACCAAGACCCGAACTTTCTTCAAAAGTAGGGCGATAAGATGATAAGCGGTTAAAGGAGGTAAATAGTGTGGCAATCTGCTCTTCCGAAAAACCTATACTGGTATTTAACACTTCAACAGAAATGTATTCCCTTTCAGCGAGATCCGGCTCAATAGCTAACCTCGATTGTTCCCCGGCTGTGGATTGATAAATCCTTACGCCTACATAGCCTTTATTAGGGGTGTACTTTAAGGCATTGGAGAAAAGATTGGTCAGGATTTTTTCAATAATATCATAATCGAAAGCCACAAACAAATGGTCTGCATGCGCAGTAAAATTGGTTTCTATTTCTTTTTTGTTTGCATAAAGTTCAAAAAGCCCAAAAACATCATGCACAAAACTGATGAAATCGCCAAGCTGTGGATTGAAGGTTATTTTCTGGCTTTCTATCTCCCGGAAACGGAGTAACTGACTAATTGAACGCTGGATGCGCGCTACATTTTTCTCAATTAACTGCATATAGCCCGCCGCATGGTCATTTTTCTGAACAGTTTCTTTTAACTGCTTCAGTGGTTCAAGCACCAGGGTAAGCGGAGTTTTAAGATCGTGGGAAATATTGGTAAAAAAATCTGTCCTCGCCTGGTTCAGATCACGCATATTCTGTTCTTTGAGTGCTTCTAAGGCCAACCGTTCTTTAAAAACTTTTTTATTGGTATAATACCGCATGATAAAAAACAAAAGCCCCAGTACAATTAAAGTATAAATGGAGTAAGCCCACCAGGAGAGGAAAAATGGTGGATTAACGTGAATGTAAAGCCTTGAAATTTCGTCGCTCCAAAGCCCGTCATTGTTGGAGGCCCTGATCTCAAAAACATAATCGCCACCTGGTAAATTAAAGAACTGTACAGCGTGTTGATTAGGATTCATTTTCATCCATTTATCGTTTAAGCCAGGCATGCGATAAGAAAACTGATTTTTATCTGCCGATAAATAGCTGTTTGACGAAAAACGGATTTCGATATTAGACTGGTGACTGGAAAGTTTAATTTTTTCCTCATCGTGATTGCTTAATGTGGAAATATCTTTGGTTAAAGGTGAATCTTGCGTTACATTGCTTACCAGTTGGTTGTTAATTAATAAGTTCGTAAAAAATACCTTCGGTTTTTGAATATTTTTATTGAGGTATTGCGGATCAAAAAGTACAAAACCATTGGTCCCCCCAAACAGTAGCTCTCCTTTTTTAGTTTTATAGGCCGACCTTAAATAAAAAGAACCACAACTGTTTGCTTTATAAAATCTGGCTCTCTCGAATTTTTGGGCCTTCTGATCAAAGAAGTAAAGCCCATTGTTGGTGCTAAACCAAATATTTCCGGAAATATCGTCTTCCAGAATACCAAAAACGATTTTAGGAGGAAAACCATTGCTACTGTTAAAGTTTAGGTAGTGTCCGTCTTTCTTTAAAAGATTTACACCTCTTCCCGAAGTACCGAGCCAGAGGTCTCCATTCGACGCTTCATAATAGCAGCCCAGGTGATTAACCGCATAAGGACCATCCTTGATTACATAGTGACTTAATACTTTAAGTGTTTGCGGGTCTGCAATATACAGCCCCTGATGAGTAACCAGCCGAAGATGCTGCTGCTGATCAAGCGAAATGGATTCAATTTCTACATCAAGCGCCTGTCCGTTTGCAGCAATCAATTTAACCATTTCGGTTTCTGCTGCCGGGTTCCGCTTGCGGTGGAAAAAGTTTTTATCAGGATCGGTCATCCACCAGGTCCCCCCGCCATCGCGTACAAAATCATACACGGTTAGAGGCTGCCGGCTGCCGGGCAACAGGATGTTGAGGTTGGTAAAACGCTTTGTCGCCATTTCATAGGCAGAAATGCCTCCATTAAAGGAAGAAATAAACAGTTTTTTCCGATCGGAATCAAATTTTAAGCGCTTCACCATGTTGGAGTTGATGGAATTGGCCTCGGCCTTGGTAAAATGGCGGAAGCTGTCATCCTTCCGGTTCCAATAGTTGAGTCCACCGCCCTCTGTAGCAATCCAGACATTGCCCATATCGTCTCCCTGGAAACCACTTACAATGGGATGGTTGAGCCCGCCAGGGCTGGTGGTGAAATAGCGGACATAAGCATCATAAAGTGAACAATAAGCAATTTTGCCACCATAAGTGCCAATCCATGCTCCCTGATCAGGATCGCCATAAATGGTCCATATGGAATTATTGGGTAATGAAAAAGCATCGTTCGGGTTCATTTTGAGGAGCTTGCTGATCTGCGTTTGCGGATCATAGAGCAGCAATCCGGCTTGTGTGGCTACCCACATGATCCCCACCTGATCGATAAATATTTTTTTGGCCATCGTAGTCTGGAAACCCGGTCCTGTAACCGGAATATTTTTTTTGATCACACCTTTGGTATCGGTCACGAAAATGCCACCCCGCTGGGTAAGAAAATAATAATCGCCCCCATAGGCCACAGCATCGTTCACCACAAAGGAGGTTTGACCCAGATTGGTAAAAACTGAAAAGTGCGTCGTTCTGGTATCGAACCTGTAAAGTAAATTCTCCTGAGAGAGATAAATATTTCCTTTCAGGCTGATCACACTGTCAAAATACCTGTTGGTAGGAAGTTTGATTTTCTTAAAAATCTTTTTCTCCCGGCCAGATATATATAAACTGTCGCCGGAGAGCATGTATAAATTGCCATCATTATGGAGACATACAGAGCGGATTTTTCCAGGGAGAACCAGTTCAAAATTAAATTGTCCATAGTTAAACTTCAATAAACCATGATTAGTGCCCAAAAATAATCCGCCCTTTTTATCGGTCACCAAAGAACCGTAAGCCCATTTTACCTTTGGATTGCTCTTTGAGGCCAGGTCATTTAGCTGATAAAAACTGTTTCCGTCATACATAAAAACAGCATCCGGACCAGTATACCACATGCGCCCTAAACTATCCTTAGTGATGCTCTGAATACCACTGTAATACGATGTTTCGGGCATGACATGGAAACGATACCTGGAGATATCAATTGCAACGGCACTTTTCAGCAAAAAGGCTGAAAAAAAAAGCAGCAAACAGAAGATTTTCCGGATATCCTTAAGATCAAAATGCATACGCAGGTATTCTTTTTGGTTTTCTAATGATTGTTTAAATTTCCCATCTATCAATTTCTTTCCATTTTTAGCAGACTGATATCAATAGCGAAGGGATGCAGCTAAAATAAGTGTTATGATCGCCATGGTTAACTGTGTATATCATAAATTGCAATTCCTTTCGGATTTGTTACGTTGAAGTTTAGCTATAACTAACATCAAGAGATCCGCTGATGCTGCCGTCATTCTCGCGCATGCGGGAATCTTAAGACGTTTGCATTAAGATTCCCAATCAAGTTGGGAATGACGATCTCTCAGGGATATTATTCCTTAAAATTGATCCGTCATCCCGGTTGATATTTATGCCATAAACTATCACTCAATATTCCCACTCGATAATTTATAATATCCTACAATCTTTTCTTCAAACGACTCAGCGCCTCCACATAATAATAATCTGCATAGGTTAAGGGGACATTTACTTCTGATTTAAAGGGAAATGCTCCCGTGCTATGCATCAGGATAAAATTTCCGTTCTCGCCCAACTTTGCCGTGTACTCATTAGAAGCGAGTGTCCGGATTTGCTTTTCTACCACTTCCATATATTTCTTTCTAGTGTCGGCATTTACAAAATCACTCAATTCGGTTAATGCAGAAGCCATAATGCAGGCAGCTGAAGCATCTCTTGGCGTATCAGCCCGCACCGGAGTATCGTAATCCCAGTAAGGAATAAAATCTTTGGGCATTTTAGGATGATTGATCAGAAAATCAGCGATATGCATGGCCTGATCCAGATAGCGTTTTTCTCTGGTTTCACGATAGAGATAAGTATAACCGTAAAGGCCCCAGGCCTGTCCACGGCTCCATGCAGAATCATCAGCATAACCCTGATGGGTTTGCTTTTTATGCGGAAGACCAGTCTGCCGGTTATATGAAACGACATGGTAAGAGCTGAAATCGATCCTAAAATGATGCGCCATGGTTTTATCAGCGTGCGAAATTGCCATTTTTTTCAGTTGCTCATTTGCTGATTGCTTGCTGGCCCACAACAACAATTCCAGATTCATGATATTATCGATAATGACCGGATATTGCCAAATGGTTTTATTATGGTCCCACGACCTGATGAGACCAACTCCAGGATCATAGCGTGTAGCCAGCGATTGTGCGCCCCTGAGCAAAACAGCCCGATAAGCTGTATCGCCGGTTAAACGTAAGCCATTGCCAAAACTGCAGTACAGCATAAAACCGACATCGTGGTTATCCGTAGTGAATTTTTCACGTTCTACCCTGGCCGTATACAATTTGGCGAACGTTAAAAGTTCCGGATTTTTGCTATGCTCATAAACATACCATAGCGACCCCGGAAAAAATCCGCTACACCACCAGCGTGAATCAGATATGGTGCCTTCCCCCGCTTCAAACGAACGCGGTAATACGCTTGGTTGATGCTCATATTTCCTGGCCATTAACAGGCTTTGCTGTTCAGCAAAAGCCAGGGCTTGATCAACAATGGTTTTCAAATTTTGCGCATTTGCAAGGTTGTTCCATAACAACCCTGTTAACAACAGCGCTAAAAAATAGCTCCTCATAAATTTTATTTGATGTTTTTATAATAATCTGCAACAACATACCAGGCTTTTTTACGAAACCCCTGATCAGAAACCAGTCCTTTTCTGTTCCAGCCATCCTGATAAGTGGGGTGAAAGCGAAACGGCGACCGGAAATCAAACAATACCCAGGGCGATATTCCATTGAGATTTCGAATATTTTTAAACATTTCCAGGTTATCCTGATAAAGCCGGGCCTGGTAGTCTTCGCTCCATGAACTTGCGACATCCGCATCACCGGTTTTACCGTACAGTGCCTCAGCACCAAATTCTGAAATAATCAGAGGTTTATTGCTGGCCACTTCCCAAATCGCTTTTTTTGGCGCAACCGGCCAGGGATGGTACCAGCCCATATATTTATTGATGGCCACCACATCTAATTCGTTAATAAATGGGTCGTCCATTACAAAGCGTTGTTTATCTGCATTAAATCGAACCAGATCAAATGCTGCCGTTATCAAACGGGTGCTATCGATATCTTTCGTGCATTTAATCAGGTATTTCAGGAATTCATTCCGCGCAGCAGACGGCTGGGTTTCATTGGCCATACCCCAGAAAGAGATGGCGCATCGGTTTTTATCCCGCATCACCATCTCGCTGATCATCTTTCCGGCTTTCTTTTTGGTTTCCTGGTTTTCAAAATCAATCCCTTGCCAGATTGGTGTCTCCTCCCACAACAAAAAACCCATTTTTTCAGCTTCACGTATGGTATATTCATTTTGAGGATAATGCGCCAAACGGATCATATTGCAGCCCAAAGCTTTCGCTTCAGACAAAAGCATCACGGCATCTGCCTGAGAGAAAGCTCTACCTTTACGTTGTGGAATTTCCTCATGAAAACTGATTGATTTTAGAAAGATCGGCTTCTCATTCAGGTATATCTGTGTTCCTTTTACCGCCAGGTTTCTAAAACCAATCCATTCTGCTACCTGATCTTCTTTGGTAGATACCAACACCTGGTACAGTTTGGGTGATGCCGGCGACCAGCGCTGTATTTTTTTTACATCAGTGATTGACACGTTAGCAGTACCGTATTGATCGGTAACCAGCTTTTGTTTGATATTCAGTTCAGGAATCTTAACTGTTACCGCTACATTTTTCTGTTTATCAACAACTTTAACCTTGGCATTAATTTGACCCGGATGATTTTTATCCAATTGAATAAAATAATCCTGAATAAATATTTTTGGCGTTGATACCAGCATCACATCGCGTGTAATACCGCCATAGTTCCACCAATCGAATGATTTCGCAGGAATCGCATCAGCAGTCCGGGTATTGTTTACCTCCAGTGTTAAAAAGTTGTCTGATTGTTTCACCAGATCTGTGATCTCCACTTGAAAAGGCGTGAAACCACCTTCATGTTGGGCGATTTCCTTTCCGTTCAGATAAACCTTACAACGATAACTTACCGCAGCAAAGTAAATAAATAACCGTTCCTGATGTGTTTTGGGTGCATCAAAATGCCTGGCATACCAAACCGTGCCTTCATAGTATTTGAGTTCGGGCAATTGGCTGTTCCAGTCTGAAGGCACATTCAGTTTTAAACCACCATCAAAGGCATATTCATAAAAATCTGTCTTGCCGGCTGGTTTTTTATTGAGGTAAATTTTGTTTTTCCTTCCCTGATCGTACTGGTCTATAATTACTTCCCATTTCCCGTTAAGGGTTTGTGTTGTTCTGCCGTATACGTTAACCAAGGTTTCCTGCGCCGAAAGCTTCGACAAAAAACAGCATAATAGTGAAAGCAAATTAAAAATGGTTCTGGTGGGAGTCATAAAAACGGTCTTTATTTTTTTTTAAAATCTTCATTGCAAAACCACCACCCGGAACCATTTGAATGGATAATTTTCGATCGGAAGGGATTTCTATCCGCTGCTTTTTGTAGTCGGCAGCGATTTTATTGGCATTAATACCATCCTGATAAATCTCTGCAGCATAATCCCCGCTACCGAGAAAGCTGAGGTCAAGATCAATTTTGCGTGCCTCCCAATTGGTTAAAGCGCCCAGGTACCAGGTGTCGCCCTTTTGGCGGACAGTAGTAATGTATTGCCCGATCTCCCCATTAAGTACGATGGTACGGTCCCAAACCGTAGGAATAGCACTGATGAAATCGGTACATTCCTGCTCCTTCGCATAGTTGTCCGGGCTATCACAAAGCATATTTAAGGGCGATTCAAAAACTACATATTCTGCCAGTTGCCTGCAGCGTGTTCCCTGACTCATAGGTTCATCATTTATTCCCCTATGGCTACTTTTGGTTCCATTACGCATGGCGCCCTGCGTGTAATCTACCGGGCCGGCGATCATCCTGATAAAGGGCATCGTTACATCATAGGTAACCATATCCATCTCCGGCCCGGTCCATTTCATCTGCTCCAGACCATTTACAGCTTCATAGTTAATTACATTCGGAAAAGTCCGGTTTAGCCCAGTGGGTTTATACGTTCCATGAAAATCAACCATCAACTTATATTTTGCTGCCGTTTCTGCCGCCCGGTAATGAAAATCAACCATTTCCTGATCATCACGGTCCATGAAATCGATTTTAAAACCTTTTATGCCCAGCTGGGAATAATGCTTACAAGCCCGCTCCAGATCGCGCGCAAAGGCATAGTACCCAGCCCATAGAATAAGGTCTACATTTTTAGATTTGCCATAAGCAACCAGTTCTTTCAGATTAATTTCTGGTACAACCTCAAACAAGCTTGCTTTAAGATTTACGGCCCAGCCTTCATCCAGGATCACATATTCAATTTTATTTTGAGCGGCAAAGTCTATGTAAGCTTTATAGGTTTCCGTATTCACGCCTGAAACAAAATCTACCTTGCTCAGTCCCCAGTTATTCCACCATTCCCAGGCTACTTTGCCTGGTTTTATCCATGAAATATCCTTTAACCGGTTGGGCTCGGCTAATTTGTAAACCATATCATTATCTGCCAGGGCTTTATCGCTGGTGCTTACAATGGCGATACGCCAGGGAAATTTTGTTTTTGCCTTACTTTTAGCAAGATAAGGCTGGCGCGAGGTAACGATTTGCTGCAACTGGTTATGTCCGCCCTGCCCGGTAGCTTTTGGATAGCTAGCAAAGCTGGCTTGCAGATTAGTTCTTCCGGCAGGATTAAACAGAAACATCCCCGGATAGCTTTGCAAATCAGCTTCGGCCAGACATACTTTTTTACCCTTATCCAATTCTACCACCAAAGGAGAAAATGCAAGCTTCTGCTTATCCATTTTAGTTAAAGGGCCATAAGTGTAGGTATTTTCAAACGAATTGAAATATTGGCCTTCAATGGTTTTCGCTTTGGTTTTTACGTAAGGAATGTAAGCCTTGTAATCTTTTGCAAAATGGAAAGAAGCGAGCTCTTCATTCACAATAAAATCCTGTTTAGCCACAGATACAAAGCGGTAAGCCATGCCTTCATTGTAAAGTCGAAAAATGAGTTTGTAATCTTCCTTAAATTCCAGCGTCAATTCTGCATATTCATCATTGATACGGTTTCTTTTATAGAAAAAGGCAGGGATTTCCTGTTTAGCGGTAATGGTTTTGCTTTGTTTCAAGTGAGATTTGATACCGAAGGTTTTCCCATTGCTTAGTTTCATGGCTATGGCTCCAGAATTCAGTACGTGTTCACCATCATGCTCCAGCTGAAAGCGGATACTATCGGCAATGCTTACATCCACCTGCAACCGCCCGTCGGGAGAAGTAAGACTTACCCTCTTTTGGGCGATTGCGGGGATGCTAAGGAACGTTAAAAGGAAAAGGTTTAATATGTTTTTCATTGGTTATTTTAAAATGGTATAGCTGTACATCACAAAATCATTTATAGCAGGCAAGACTACTTTCAAGGCTCCTTTTCTACCCGTGGTTTGAATCATCGCCTTCCCCCGTCCAAGTAGCGGTTTTAATTGTATTTTAACTTTTTCGGGTAACCAGGTTTCCAGTACGCCTTTGGCATCCGGATTATTTTCCCTGAACACAATCAAATAGCCCCTGTCTTTATGAATCGATTGAAAACCTGTCCATGATTTGCCCGAAGGTTCCTCACCAATCGGTAAAATGGTTCCCTGATGAAAATCGTGCTGCACCTTTTTATATTTCGCAACCGATTCACCCAGTTGCAGGGCTTCTTTAGGCAAACCCGTGCCTTCAAACCAGGCCAGTGGCTGGGCCGCCATGGTAATGGCAAAAAGATATTCGAAAGTATAGTTGGAAGGAGCAAAAGGATCGCTGCCATACTTATCTGCATTTCTCCATTTGTTTAAAAATTCGATCTGCAACTTCTCTGGTGGTACATATTTAGAAAGTTGCCATAAATTGCGGAGTGTCCAGTAAGGATAGTAGTTTTGCCAGTCGGTATAACGGTTCTCCAAAAAAATATCGCCGTATTCATTAAAAAGATGATAACCGCCCCTCCGACCCGCAGTAGCATCGAGATTGAAAACAGCCTGATTTTCTGTTTCGCTCAACACCTGATTAAACATTTTGGTTAGATTAATTTCCGATTGTTTGTTGGGAATGGAGAGCCCGTCAATTTTAAATGTCCTGATTCCGTACATCCGGTACAATTCAGCCATTGCTGAAGCATCTTTCTCCCAGTCTGCATAATCATGCTGAATACTGGGATTAAACCACAGGCAAATTTCAATACCCAAAGCTTTACCTCTTTTTACAATCGGACCGAGTCCGTTAGGATATTTTACCGTATCGGGTCTCCAATAATTTGGCTTACTCCAAATGTTTGTAAATGATCCTTTGGCCAGGGCAGAATTTGGACTTTTACCCTGCTGCCATCCATCATCAATCTGAAAATGGGTAATGCCCAGTTTGGATGCAGCTTCCAATTCCAAAAGGCTAAACCGTTCATTCACCTTGGCATCCTGGCTCCGATCGCCCCAGGTATTCATCATCACCATTTCGTCCCGCCCCGGCTCATTTTTACGGATGGTTCTCTGATAGCCACGTAATGCTTGTAACTGATTAAACTCTTTTCCACTATAAATGCCCAATACCACGGTATAAGCTTTGCTCCACTCATCTGCTCGGATATCTTTGGCGCTTAGCCCCAATCCGTTTACCGCAAAATGCCCAAACTCAGTCGTAAAATCCTGACCGCCATAGGCCAGCTGTACACTGGAAGCTGGCGCTTCTTTTAAGAAAAAAAAGCCGGCCTCTTTTTCCTGGTTGTGTACAAAAAGCAGGTTGCCCCGGTAACCTTTTTTTCTATAGGGAATAAACTTATTTTCCAGTACCAGGTTGTTGTTCCAGTCGGTTACGTCAAAAAATTCGACCGCTTTAACCTGCCAATGGAAACCGTCCAACTTTAACTGATCTAAAGCTGCAGCAGAACTGTTTACCTTCATATTATCAGCAATTTCAATGTTTTTCAGATCGGCGGCATTGGACTGTTGTCCTCCTGATATACCCGATAGATGGCCTTTCAGATAGGTTTCGCAGGCGATTGAAGCGCTTTGCGCATTGATCCGGTAAACCCGCTTTACATCAAGCGCGTCTGTAGAAAAAGAAACAATGGTTTCTTGTGCCGCGATGTGAATGCCATCGTCTTTCTTTACTAATACTTCATACTTTCCATTCTGAGTTTCGGCGCCAGCTTGAATGTAAAAATCGGGGTTTCTCAGCTTGTTAAACCAAACTTTTCCGCCTTTCTTATCACTTAGGCTATAGGTAATTACATTTCCCTTGTTCCATATAAACTTGCGCTCGATAAATTGATTGCCTATCGTCAGGGTATCTTGATCCAGGCGACTGTAGCAAGCATCCTGGGCAGCGCAAGGAAAACAACCCACCAAAAGCGAAAGCAACAGTAAAAAAATAAAAAGTCCTACTGTTAAATTGCTTTTAATCTTTGCAAAAACTGGCATCAGTATCACCTGCGATCGAAGAATAACGAAACGCTGCGGAAAACCCCGCCTGAAGATCTCATAATTTATAACTGTCATATTTGGAGATTCCAAAACTAGCGACTTGTGCTTAAGGTGGGGTTCAGTTTTGTACGGAAATGGTTCAGTTTTGTACAAACTAAGCATCATGTATCTTTTTTAAGGCCAGGGTTTCTTACATACATCTGTATTCTTAATGAAGCTAATCAACTATTGGTAAATTAAATTTTAAGATGATTCTTCGAAGTGAACAGGCCAAACTGAAGAATTTGGTAAACATAGTTACCATCAATCTGATCAAACTCTATACGTATGGTAGATAATAGACGGTAGCTATTATAAAATGGCTAAAGCGATTTAGGTTCAAATTCCAAAATCTATTTGGATTTATTCTTAATAAAGATACCTTTGCAAAAAACATGCTGCAGCGGACCCGAACTCCATGTAGCATTACCCGATTTAAACCCGGATCCCTTTAATGTCTAATTAAAAGTAAATGCAATTTAAGACAATTTTACGCTTAGGTGTATGCTGCACTGGAATATTTGCAGCTCAGGCCAGTTATGGTAATCCACTGGCAGGAAGTGATGTTAATCCTACTGATAGTCTCGTTCAATACCGAAATGATGAGCAAACCGGTGCAGTGAGAGGAAGAATTACTACTGCCGATGGTAGTGTAGCGGCGGGTGTAAGCGTGGTGTTGAAAGGCACCCGTTATGGCTCGGTTACTGACGAAGATGGATTTTACCAGATCAGGCGTGTGCCGGTTGGTAATTATACACTAGTGGTTTCGGCAGTTGGCCTTTATCCAAAAGAAAAGCAAATACAGATTTCATCACGTGGTACCGTGATTGCTGATTTCTCTTTGAAAGAAAACCGTTCCGAATTAGACGAGGTACAAATCAGTACAAACAAAAAAAGATATAAAGTCGATAAAGTATCCCCTTCACTGCGCTTACAATCCCCCTTGATCGAGGTACCACAGAATATCCAGGTAGTCACCAGCAAAATACTGGCAGACCAACAGGTATTTGATATTGTTGATGGTGTAACCAGAAATGTGAGCGGTACCTTACGGGTAGGCCATTGGGATGCACAATACGCCAATATTTTTATGCGCGGCACCAGCATTCCGGCTTTCCGGAATGGTATGAACCAAAAAATGCCATGGGGGCCATTAGCTGATGACGCTGCAACTATCGATCGCATCGAATTTGTAAAAGGTCCCTCCGGCTTTATGATGGCTAACGGCGAACCCGGTGGTATTTATAATGTGGTAACCAAGAAGCCTACCGGTCAAAACCGCAGTTCGGTAAGCGTGGCTGGCGGAGGTTACAACCTCGGCCGCGTAGCTGCCGATTTGGACGGTAAGTTAAGCCGCGATGGCCGTTTACTGTTCCGCCTGAATGTGGCCGCACAAACCAAAGATAGTTACAACAAATACAACTACACGGATAAATACATTATTGCTCCCGTGGTTAGCTACCAGGTAGATAGCAATACCTTGATCACTGCTGAATATACTACGCAGCATGTGGAAGCGCAGGCATTAGGTTCTTACGGTTTTTCGCCAAAAGGATTTGGTGATACAGACCCTAGTTTCTTTCTGGGCGATCCGGCGCTTGATCCTGCAAAACTTTATGACCACAATGCCACTGTTTATATAACCCACCGTTTAAATAATAATTGGAAAATTAACGCCCAGGCAGCCTATCTGCGTTATGGTTTAGATGGCGGTACACCGTGGCCATCTAAAATAGCACCCACTGGCGATATGCGCCGCTACCTGAACATCAGTGAAGAACTGGCCATTAATAAAAATATCCAGGTAAGCCTGATGGGCGAACTGACTACAGGACCTGTTGTACACCGTATTTTGGCCGGACTTGATATGGGCAACCTGAAAACCTGGGGCGATTTTTCGAGTGTAACAAAGTCCGATATTCCATTGGCAAATGATGCGCCGTTTAATATTTATAACCCTATTTACGGCCTTCCTATCTCGAGTATTCCAATCTTCGATCGTTCGCGCAGCATTCAGAACCGTTCGGGATCAAATGTATATGCCACTAACCTGACCTATACCGGCGCCTACCTGCAGGATGAGCTTCGCATGCTGGATGGACGTGTTCGTTTAACCCTGGCCGGCCGATTTACACATGCCGTAACCGTGGGAAAAACAAACCTCACGCAGCTATCTGATAATGTGTTTAGTCCAAGGGCTGGCTTGAGCCTAACCCTGGCAAAAGATTTTAGTGCCTATACCCTTTACGACCAGAGCTTCCTGCCTGTTGCCGGCCAGGATTATGCTGGGAACCCTTTCGAGCCGATCCGTGGCAATAATATCGAACTGGGTCTTAAAAAAGATTTCTTTGATGGCAAATGGAACGTCACTGCTGCTGCCTTCCGCATCAAAAAGAAGAATGTATTAACTGCCGACCTGGATCCGGCACACCTTGCGCTGAATCCAAATGCCCAGATCCAATTGGGTGGTATCATCTCCAAAGGTATTGAACTGGATATCAATGGCGAAATTACCCCTGGATTAAACGTTGTGTTAAACTATGCGCTAACGGATGCCACGGTAAGTGAAGATGCTAAACCGGAACTGGTAGGCAGGCATACGCCTAACTCGGCGAAACACATTACCAATGGCTGGTTGTCTTACCGCTACCAGAAGCAAGGCGCCTTACTGAACGGTTTTGGATTGAGTGCAGGCTACCAGATCCAATTGGATCGTTATGCCGGATCTACTTCGGTTCCATTAATGTTACCAGCCTATTATCGTTTTGATGCAGGCGTTTCATACGAAAAAGGTAAAATAACGATTGCCGCGTTAGTAAATAACCTGTTGGACCGCAGGCTGCTGACGCAGGGATCATATATCAATCTGGCTACCGAAACGGCAACATCTGTTTCGTACTACACCTATATTTATGAGGTTCCACGCAATGCAAGATTGAGCATTACTTACCGGTTTAAATAATCTATTTCCGATCAATAAAACAGGCACCATGACCAAGACCCGAAATCAAGTAAAGAAAAAGCAAAAAGACACGCTTTTAAAGCGCATCAACAATTGGCTGCACTTGTGGCTGGGTTTGATATCCGGCGTTATTGTACTCATCGTGTGCCTCACCGGTTGTATCTGGGTATTTAATGAAGAAATTACCGGGCTGCTGGAACCGGAAACAAAAGTAACCTGGCATTATAAGACCGTGGTTAAACCCTCTGAACTGATGCAGATTGCATTAAAACTTTACCCGGAAAAAGTACCGTCGTACGCCAATTACCAGCAAGGCAGGGCGATTAACTTAAATTTGAGGGCCGCCAATGCTGGTCCGAAAGATCGCCGTACGGGCAATACCATCCTGAAAGTAAACCCTTATACGGGCGAAGTGATTAGTACCGAAGTGCATAAACCCGGCGAATCGGATTTCTTCAGATTTATTTTAAACGGACACCGCTTTCTCTGGATGCCGGCTAAAATAGGACGAGCCATTGTGAATTATGGTACGCTTATTTTTGTTGTTTTACTGATTACCGGGCTGATCTGGTGGTACCCGAAGAAATGGAATCTATCCACGCGTGATAAGAGTTTTAAGATTAAATGGGGTGCCTCTTTTAAACGGGTAAATCTCGACCTGCACAACGTACTGGGCTTTTATGCTTTATTGTTCCTGCTGGCAATAGCCCTTACCGGAATGGTATATGGTATTAAATGGTATAGTGAGGGCGTATATTGGGTTACATCGGGCGGCGATAAGCTGGCAGAATACAAACGCCTGGATTCAGATTCCACACTAAAAATAAAAGGTTACGCACCGGAAAAAGCGATGGATATGGCCTGGAACCAGGTCATCACGCGCCACCCTAAATCAATGGGCTTTTATTATAGTTTTGCGGATACGGCAGATGCAAAGGCCGCCATTAACATTACGGTATATCCAAATAAAGGGCAGTTTTACAATAGCCAGGGCTACACGTTTGACCAGCATAGCTTAAAGGAACTAAAGCGGCAAGATGCCTATTCAGTAGCGTATGCGCAAGCTTCTTTTGGGGAGAAATTGCGGAAGATGAATTACGATATTCACGTAGGTAGTATTTTAGGCTTTCCTGGTAAGGTACTCGCCTTTTTGGCTTCACTTATTGGTGCCAGCTTACCGATTACCGGATTTCTGGTATGGTATGGAAGAAAATTTAAGAAAAAGAAACCGGGTAAAGTTTTGGCGAAGCAGCCCAACGCTATCCGTCCGGAACCAGCGGAACAATTACTTATGAAAATATAAAAATGGAAGCCCCGGACGTAAAAAGCCGGGGCTTCCATTTTTAAAATCTGAATGAACTAATTTGCCCATGTGGAGCCAATTATAAAAGATAATGAGCCAAAGTGCTGCCTGTCAAATAGCGGTGCCGAGACCAACAAGTAGCTATATTGAAGCAGCCTGCCCCAGGTGAACATGACAGGGCATACAGTAAATATTTACCATAATAAAACACATTGTTTACCTTTTAGGTCAAAACACCGATTACTTCGCTTCAGGTTTATCTTCAGCTAATGCAGCGCACGGCGATCATGAAAGAGGATATTGCTCAACAGAACATGCTTGATAAATCACTTCGGCAGGTGCAGACCATTAACTCCATGATCAATGGATTTCTGAATGTTTCCAGACTGGATTCAGGTAGGATGCATATCGAAAAAACCGAGTTTGATTTAAACTTGCTGATCAAGGACGTTGAAGAAGAAACAGTTTCCACTATTCATACCCATCATATCTCTTTTAAACCAGTACCAGCAAACATAAGCCTGTTTGCCGATCGGGAAAAGATTTTGCAGGTGCTTCACAACTTAATCGGTAATGCGGTTAAATATTCGCGTATGGGAGGTTCCATTCAAATAGCATGTTACGAACTTGAAGACCATCGGATAAGGATTACCGTTTCTGACGAGGGAATCGGTATTACGCCGGAAGACCAGGAAAAGATATTTGAGCGTTATTATCGCGTAAAACATGCTACCGTCGGTTCAATTGCGGGATTTGGTATGGGAATTACCACCAATAGCCATATCCTTTAAAATCTTCCTGGTCATTTCTTTGTTACTGTACTGCTGAATATCTTCCGGTTTATTCAAATAATGGCTTTCTCCGACAAAGAGAATTCTTTGTCCCATTGATTCATCTAAGAAGTTTTCACCGATCCATGGAATCCAGGAAAGTCCATCCAAATTATTTAGCGATTGTTCAAGCTCTTCCATCACTTTCAGTTATTCTTTAAATATTAAATTTCATACTGCTTAGCATGCACCTTTCCACCTTTCATGATACGATGACTTATAGAGGAAAGCGAAAACAAGTAGTATGCTAAACATTGCACACCATTTCAATAAGAGATAGCAACTTATTTCATGCCTATTACAGCTAATAGCGTAACAACAGACGAGATACGAAGCGAAACGATCGTAACAAACTTACAATCTAAAAATTATCCGGTTCAGTTATATGTGCAGTCGCTTGGGCGTTAGTAAACTGATCATCGAAATGAGTTAATAACATCTCTATAAACCGTCCATGATACACACCGTAAATGACAGCACTCATATCAATGTTTTCATTTTTTAATATCCCGAACCTTAATTCACCGACAGACACCTTTGGACGTAACCAGGCGTTAGCGTTCCATTGCTTTGTGCTATGGGTAAAGTCTCCATCTGAATCATAAGACCATGTTACGATTTTCCCTTCATCAATTTCCTTTTTGATCGCAGTCAAAAGGTCTTGAGGCGACTTTGTCTTGATAATTATTGCCATATTTTTATTTGTTAGATTTAATTTATTCATTCAAGCACCGCCAATTGCGCGATGCCTAAATGTGTAATTTTAAAAAGTTCGATTTATTAATTAACTATTTTCTTCTTGGTGTTTGCCAGCGGCAATACATTTCTCAAATTACCTATCTCAGTTAGTTGGTGTATATCACATATCTCAAAATGTTATAAACCGAAACATCGACCTAACATTAGCTTACCTATCATCACTTATAAGCCTCTAAAATCGTAGCCGATACACCAGCCTGATTGGGAAAAGACAGACGATCATCGCCTTGCTGATACATGTGCTTAAGCAAATCCATTTCAGTAACGCCCACAGCACTTGCCTGCCTTAAGCCTAAAACCGCAGATCCACACCGATTGATATTCTCATAATTGATTTCCAGGTGGTATTTATCCATCACCGCGCTAAGCAGCTTTTTTACAGATTCCAGGCTGGGATTCCCTTCGAATACAACAGGCAGCATTTCAAATGCTTCATCCGCACTCTTGCCCGTATCGACAATACCAGAGGTCTTATTTCCCTCTTCATTGGTGATTATCAGCTCTCGCTGCGCCTCAACAACATCTTTTTCATTACGCTGGCAACCGCAAAGCCAAAGGCTCACCATCATCAAAAGGACGAATCTGAATTTATTCATGGTTTATTTAAGGATTATGCACCGCTCAGGACAGTTAAAAATTTGCTCCAAGGGTAATTAAAGTGTAATTCAAAAATACCAGCCTATTTCATCAAATTTCTACGGGAAACCGTAAGCCGTATTAAAACTCATCAGTAATCAAAGAAATATTAGCCGCATAGGATTTCAATTAGGGTTTTATAGCGCGAATGAGCAAAATTTTTATTCCATCACTATCAGTTAAAACCCCGCAAAGTCAATTAATATATATCATGCAATCCTTCGGACGTCTCTCCCCTATTCAACAACATACACTCCCCCTATTCGGGATAGCCGCAAAAATCCTGCCCTATCACAGATCTTAGCAAATAGCCCGGGCCGAAGGCAACAGCCCAGATTAAACCAATAAGCAGATCTAAAATTAGAATAATATTTTTTATACCCGCTCTCATTTTTGTTTATTTCGGGCAAGCAATTTGGCGTTATTACGTTGGTGTATAAATTGAAAATCGCTAGAGGTTTTTAAAGGATAGACCAAGAAAAAACTTTTTAAGTTAATTGCTACCGCTATCACACAATTTTAAATTATATTACATTAAAAAATAAGATGCGTGTCCCTGCAATATTTATATTCTCCATTTTCTTTATCAATCCCCCTACTTACGCTAATAGGGTTGATAGTTTGATTACTGATTCTGACGTAAACGATTTCGTAAAGTCGGAAAATCCCCAATTTATGAAAGATAAATTCGGAAAATTCCAAATACAACCAACGGATTCACTTCTAAAAAATCTTGCATGCGATGGCATACTTGCCAACTGGAACATAAAAAATTGGGAAAAAGTAGATGTTACTAATGATGCTTTAACAGATTTGGTTTTTATTGCTTATTGGTATGATTATATATCATATGTTTTCATAGATCAGGGGAATAATAAATTTAAACTTATTAGATTTTCTAAAAATACATTTGAAAACTGTGAGCTTATAAAGCCCATAAAAATTGGCCCAAAAAATTATTTAAGACTCTTTCGCAAAACCCAACAACCTGATCCCACAAATAAAATACCTTTTTCATATAAGGAGGTTATCATTACTGATACATTAGTTTTTAAATATAATAGTTTCGTTGAATTGGAAACACCCGGGAATGATATTATAAAATCTATCAAAATGAATGCTTCAGGTTGTGATGGAAGTTGTCCAATATTTAATTTGACACTATATCCTAGTGGCAAAGGTGATTTCGAGGGAATCGGATTTACCAAAACCAAAGGCAAATCTTCAAAAACTTTATCATTGGATGTATTTAAAGAATTAAGCGAATTGGCAAACAACATCAATATAAAAAACTTAAATGATCAATATCAGGTTCCATGGACAGACGACCAAACTGCCACGTTAACCATAACCTTCGAGAATGGTTTTAAAAAAACGATCAGAGATTACGGCATGCAAGGAACATTTGGATTGAGCGCTTTTTATTCAAAAATGACCTCTCTGGCTGTAACTTGGTGATCGATAGAAATCAATAGTTAGCACAACCAACGAAGCAGTCTCAAAAAACGAATGTTTATTAAAAAAAAACCGAAAACCCATTCAATATTTTGTGAAAATAAGTTCTTATGTACCTTGTTCCTATTATTATCATTAAACGAGATGGTAAGAAATTATACCTCAATACTTAATCTTGCTTTATCGCTACACGTGTTGTTTCGCCCATAATGATGGTGATAATCTCTTTATCGGCCTTCTTTGTGAAAATCAAATCTAAACCTTCCTCGTTTTCACCGAAAAAACGGTTTTCGCTTTCAGGAAGCAGATCTGATCTGTTTCCGTTTTTTGGAAAGACAACTAGTTTTCCATTTTCCAGCTTTACTTCGAGAATTAAATGTGATTCCAAAATTTCGTAAGTACCGACATATTTAAGAAGTTGAACAGGTTCCAGATGAATTGGTTTTTTCTTAAAAGGCAAATAATAAGGTTTACCATAAAGTATTGATATAATTCCCTTTGCAACCATGTCCAACCCCGGCACCTCGTAATTGGATAATAATATTACAACTACGTCATCATCAGCAATCCTTGAAAAATTACTTCTAAATCCCCAAACTCCTCCGCTATGTGAAACTCTGCGTTTTCCTTGGAGAGAATCAATAATCCATCCATATCCATAAGTTTTGGTGTAAGGTTTGTAAGCAAGTTCACGAGATTTTCTGGAGATAAATTTATATTTCTCCAGGATTTGATGCCACTTATATAAATCGAAAATATTGGAGTATATCGCTCCTGCAGAATACGTTCCCGCTGAATCCATTAAGGGAGTTTCCTTGTTATAATTTTTTCCGGTTTCTGCCCAATATCCTTTGGCTTTATCGCTTTTTCTTAATCCCGCAAAATCGAATCCGGTGTTCTTCAACCCATAAGCGGTTAAGATGTATTTACGTATTGCCTGTTCATAGGTCATATTTGTAACCTTAGCGATGATGTTTCCCAATAAGTAATATCCACGATTACTGTAGTTAAATGATAAACCAGGCGCAGAACCGGGTTCAGTCCCATTGAGTTCAGCTAACAATATTTGTTCCCTGCTCAATACTTTTTTATCATACTTCTCTTGCTTCTCCTCGATTTTTCTGTCATCAATACCAGAAGTATGGTTCAACAGATTTGCAATCGAAATATGGGCACCATTTTTATATTCCGGATAAAACTTAGTGATTTTATCATCCAGATGGAGTTTGTGTTCTTCAACGAGTTTAAGGATCATAGCCGAGGTGAAAGTTTTGGTTACAGATGCAATACTGAATATTGTACTGTCTGTGTTTAACCTTTTTAACCCTTGGTCAGAATATCCAGAACCCTTAGCTAAAAGAATTTTGCCCTTCCTGGCAACTAACACAGAGCCATTGAATTCCTGAATAGCAGCGTAAGCGCCAACAAGCGAATCTACTTTTGAAGCAAATTTATTTTGAGCAAAAACAGGCAAAGCGAAGCCAATTGACAATAGTGTTGCCATTAATTTTTTAAAGTTCATATGTGATTTTTTTTATTGTGATACGCTAATTAAGAGGATGATTTCAACAGGTTTTCAATTTCGTTTGTATAGGATGGACCAATCGGAATCTCTCTTTCATTCAGCCATACACTCCTTTTATCCACCTTAGTTATTTTAGCTCTGGCAACAATAAACGAACGGTGCACCCGGATGAACGCATTTACGGGAAGCAAGGCTTCAGCCTGAGAGATGGTGAGCCGAGGGGTTATTGATGGTTGACCATCTATATGCAGCTTCATATAATTCCCAATACTTTCCGCATAGCATAGCTCAGCTAAATCTACTTTAATTTGTTCGAATCCACTTTTTATGAATATAACAGGTAAGGATTTTGAACTTTTCTTTCTGTTGTTACCTTTCAGTTGGTGCAACTCAAAGGCTTTATTACATGCCTTTAGCAGGCGTGAAAATGAAAATGGTTTTAACAGGTAATCAATAGCATCCAGTTCAAAGCTCTGCACTGCATGTTCGCTGTAGGCGGTAGTAAAGATTACCATCGGCGGTTTTGACAAAGATTTTATAAAATCTATACCCGTAAGACCAGGCATCTTAATGTCTAAAAAAATTAATTGAATATCATTTTCGCTTAGGTAATTTATAGCCTCTATTGCCCTAGTGAAGCAGGCTTGAAGTTTTATAAATGGCATTTCTTCCAATAAGCTTTTTACAACCTCTAACGCAAAAGGTTCATCATCGATAGCTATGGCTTGAAGTATTTTCATGACTTTACGGTTTTCGGTTTGATAACTAGTTTGACGATAAATTCTTTTTCAGTTGTTGAATAATTTAATTCATGCCGGCCTTCATAGAAAATCTTAAGCCGTTCTTTAACATTTTGGAGGCCGATTCCAGAATACTTTCTTTCAGGGTCGTTTTCATCGGCTACATGCAAGCTGTTATTAACGCTTAACATAATGTGGATAGCATCACATGATATGGCTATATTTATCCAGGACTTTTTATTAATATCTATCCCATGCTTAAAAGCATTTTCAACAAAAGGGATTAGCAGCATTGGAATTATTTCATGATCACAATCATCGACCTTAAAATTTTCGCTGATGTAGGTTTTATCTGAATGCTGAATGCGCAATTTTTGAAGGGAGATATAATTCTTAAGATAATTGATCTCGTTGCTCAAAGGAATGAAGTCAAGATGATTGTCGTCTAACATAAATCGCATCATATCACCCAACATTTGTATGCCTTCAGCAGTTCTTTTGGAACCGTCTATTAAGGCCGTGCCATACAGAGTATTTAACACGTTAAAAAGAAAATGTGGATTGATTTGCGAACGCAGGAATTGCAGATCAGCCGTTGTTTTGGTTAATGCAATTTTGGCACCCCGCAATTCCAGTATCTTATCCTTTTTCTGTTGGTATAGCAACCAGGTGATCGGTGTAACTAGCAAAAGTTGTATCGACCAGTTTACTGGCCAAACACTTACATTTATTCCAAGATGAAAAAGAAATCCCATGAAGGGAAATGAACATAAAAACGTAAAAATCAAAAGCGTCAGAATCAACCGAAGCTTACTTCCGGGCGTGTTCAAAAAGCGGGGAAAAAGCCAGTAGATGTTAGCTATGTATATGCTAATAGCAGAAGGTATAAAGACAAAGTACGCACCATAATTTGAATTGCCTTTAATAAGATCAAAAGATAATAACAAAGCAGGTAGAAGGAGGAATATACATAAGGAAGCGGATATTTGATTTGCGATGAGTATTCGATATTTACTTTTTGAGCCGGAATTTTCTATACGGTAGATGATTGATTCGCGAAGGGCGGCGAAAGCTCCATATCCCATTAAGGAGATGATTGCCCTGTCAAAACCAGCCCACAAATTGGTTAATGGATACTCATTATAACCCAACAAGGCAAATATTCTGAAACCGGCATAGTTGTTCCAGGCCGGCCGTGCATAATAACTTGCAAAATTTACCCCAATAGCCAGCAAATACCCAAGCAATAATATTTGCAATAAGACCCAAACATAAATGAACCATGACCTGCAATTCATTCTCCGAATCTGAGGGATAGTGATATTGTTAATCCAGAAATAACAAAACATAACCAACAGTAATACCCCGATGCGTGGCATCAAAAGGTTTTTAGAATAGTTAATGTGAAGGGTAGGATGCGCTCTAAGATATTCTGTAAATCCTGAAAAATAAAAACGTATAACACCTGACTGCTGTAAAAGGTAATTGACGATAGTCAGCAAACCAAATAAAGCAACGAGCAATTGTTCGTATTTTCTAATTTTAACTTTCATTGTCATGATTTATATTACACAATGATACCTTGTTAAAATTTATGCTTTTTAAAATTGTGACGAATATCTGTTTTATGGGATAGAGAACTAAAAAAGGTTGGGAAACAGTGTCATCATACTGGGGAATTATTTGGAAATATCACAAAGCAAAAAGTCTCTGTCAGCTATAAAATGCATTCTGCAACATTCAACGCAGAAGACAACAACTGTCTCAATAAACGAAGGTATCCATTGCCAACTGTATATTTTCCTTTCAGCTGTAAGTATATATAAACCAATTATGGTAAATAGAAAAATTTTCAAGAAATAGAATTGAATTCAGGCACATCACATAGCCAATGTTAAGATCTCACACATACTAGACGACTGACATATAGGAGGGAATACTATGGCATTTATTAGTGCTGGATGTTATAACAGGCGCAATGCGAAATATGAGTTGGACTTGAATAATAAACACACTATTATATTATCAGAAGGCAGTCAATGCTAAGGTGAGCGCGAAACGTTTTGACCTATCATTTAAATTTGACCTTGAAATTTCGCGAAGGATTTATAAAGTTCATATATTGTTAGAAAATAACTATTAGCCCCTATTGAACAGCTTTGGTATGCGCAAATTCCTTTTTATGATTATTACTTTGTTAGTATCTGGAAATATTTATGCTCAGCTCGATAAGCATAAAGGTTACAATCTATCAATAACGCTTAATAATGCCCCTTTTACAAGTCTAGCACTCAGAGATTATAGAAACTTACAAAGCTTAATCATAAAAGGAGAGCATGTTGAACGATTTAAATGGAAATTCAACATTCCAGATTCAATTGGATCGAAGTCTGAATTTATGGAGCTAATTATCCCCGAAAAAGATACTGCTATGAATGGATATCGTCAGGTTCGTTTTAGGATGAAATATGGAGATAAAGAGCTTACCATTTCAAATGTTGGACTTCAAGAAAAGCATAACTTTATAGAAGGCATATTTCTTCAAAGCAAATTTATAGAAAACGAAAATGTTGCGTACATTCTAGGGATAACTGATTCGGTTATTTTAGGCACTTTAGTTTTAGACGACTTCCAGCTAATCATAAAAGATGAAAATTCTGATATTGCAGTACGTTCAAAAGATCCATATTTTGGTTGGTTTGACAAAGGAGACAATAACCTTTCCTATAAAGATAATTTGGCATTTTACGCTGAACTAGCTAAAAATCACCCAGATTCAAAGTATCTAATGAGCTACTTATCAATGAATTTAAATAGATTTGAGACAACAGCAGATGTCAAAAAAATTTATGATAAGTTATCGGGGAGATTTAAGGATACAAAATGGGGAAGAAGAATTGAACAATATCTTAACAATGAATCTAGAATTCCAACATTTATTAATTTAGATACTAACAAACCTGAGCCTCTCGTACTTGATTCTTCCAAATATAACTTGCTAATATTTAGTGCTTCCTGGTGTGGTCCATGTATTGAAGAGATGCCGCTTCTTCAGAAACTTCATCAGCAATTAAAAGAAAGGATAAATTTCACAACAGTCTCGATGGACTATGAATCTAAGGTAAAAGCATTTCAAGATCTTTTAAAGAGAAATCAAATTGATTGGCGAACTCTTTACGCATTTAAAGATCTTGACTTAGCTATTGATAAGTTTGCTATAAGAGGCATTCCATTAACCATATTGATATATCCCACTGGTGAAATCGAAAGGATGGATATTAGGGATACCGATATTCAGAGAAAGCTACATTCCTTAAAACTCTAACTATTAGTCTAAGGTTCGATACTACTAACGGTTGCCATAAATCCTCAATGATGGTGACTTTTTGATAGGAGGAAAGATTTTGGAGTATAAATATTTTATCTCATTAAACAAACGTTCTAGTAATTCAATTTCACCTTAGCTACGAAAGACCGGATTACATTTTATTTCCCTCCCGATAAAAAAAAACGGATCATGGAGAGTGAGTTTGGTAACAAGCTGGGCGCCCATGGTGGCGTTTGGGAATGTCCTGACTTATTTCCGCTTGAACTTAATGGTGAAAATCACTGGGTTCTTTTAGTGAACATTAACCCTGGTGAGCCAGGCATTTCAGCTACACAATATTTTACAGGCCATTTTAATGGAAATACATTTAAGCCAGATTCTGAAAAGCAAAAATGGATTATACTTACATTAATATGCTAGAAAACATCTCTCATCTTATTTGCAATAGTAAGCCTCAAAGTGCCCTTTAAAATCAATATTATGTTCCGGCCATTTCACATTAACCTGGCCGCTCACCTTATCCCCTGTGATGGAACTGATGGTGATAATGGTTTGTTCTGAAGAGAATAATGAACCATTCTGACCGCTAGGATCGCCCGGATCATTAACCAGGATATAGGTATCATTGCCAGAAAAAGTGCCTACCTTTTTGGGCACCGTCAGGCGTATCGAAAAATCACTCAATGGTGAACTACAGGTTTTGGATCCATCTCCTGCCAGGTATATACTGAACCGGTCTTCGGGGCGATAGTTGTTCATACCAAATTTTGTATAACGCTCCAGTGTCACTTTCGCCGTAAAAGGCGATCCATATAGCTTTCCTGAAACTACCGCCGGCACATCTACCTCAGGTTGGGGTTGATCTTCCTTCTTCTTACAGCAGGTGAATATACTGATCAGTAAGATTAGGCAAAAGAATCGTCTTAGGAGCTCATAAAAAGTCATTGTCATTGGTGTTAGGTAAAAGTATAGGGAATTGATAGGATTGATTAATGCATCATTAAAAGACCGGGATGTGCTACGATTTCATCCTGACCGAGCCCAGGCAAACTTCACCTTCTTCGATTCCCGTAACCCATACACTTAAAAATTTAATCCGGTCCCTGGTCAGCGTTTCCAAGTATATCGATTCGCACATGGGTGCCACCGAACCATAGGTTCCGCTATCGGGGTATTTAGCGGCCAGTTCTGCATCACGAAGCTGGATCCAGAGCCGCTGAGCATTCCTGAATTTTTTAATAAAAGTAGTTTCCCTGGAATAGCTTTTCAGGATCTTTTGGTACACGCCATTTAGTTCCTCATCTGCCTTTTTATAGTCCGAATAGGCCTTCATATTCATGGCAGTTTGTGACTGCGCAAAAGTCGGAGCGATAAAAAGCATCGTCATGACGACAAAAGCCAACACGAAAATCGGGGATTGGTACAGGTTTTTCATGGATTTGATTATGGACATTCCCAATCTAAACCACAGAAAGATCTTTTTGTTTGAGCAATTTGTTTACCATGCTTGGCCATATCAATACATTTGGTCCCTTCTCGCCAATTTACAAATACGCAGCCAGTCAAAACTTACAACAAATCTATTGCTGGTGAGGCGGGGGGCAATTTATCCAGGTTTATCCATCACTTCCGATATTTTAAATTAAGGAAGTCATCCATCCCCTACTGTATATTTTTCTTTTAGCTGTAAGTTTATAGGCGTTAGTTAAGACAAATAGAGAAAATGTCTTAACTAACGAACTTTTAATTTTCCATTATATTTTTATCATTTACTCATTATCAAAAACTAAAAATTGAATTTGATTAATTCTTTTTATCCCCTTCTTCGATATTCGGTTAAACCTGTACCCCTGCCACAATCATAAATGAAGAACTATTAATTGCACCATTATCATATGCCAGCATTTCGTTTCCCAGAAGCAGATTGAAGGATCTATCCTTAACACCTGCAATGCCGAACAAACACTTAAAGATAATTTCCATTATTTTCTAATAATTCAATGTTTGTTCCCTTAAAACACCAATTGATAAACTTGATTATGGCTTATATATTCGCTTTAATACCCAGGGAGATATTTATTCCGGGTAAAGGTGCCAGGTATTTAAGCAAGGAGTTCTGCGGACGGGCTTCGGTATTCAGCAAATTGTTTCCGCTAAGGAAATAATCTGTCCGAAGGCCTTTAATGGTTCCTTTATATGCAATTCTTGCCGTTAAAAGAGAATATGCTGGCATGAGTGGTTCCGGATTTATATTCTTGCCGAGGAAACGCTGCGACAGATAACGATCAAATAGTACATCAATATCAAGCCTCTTGAGATTTAATCCTCCGGAGAACCCGAACCTGCTGGTGGGCATATTGGGCATATAGTCTCCTTCTGCCCAATTTCTCATGCTTTCACCTGATACATTGATATTTTTCACCAGGTCAAAATATGCTCCAAAATGTATAGTCGTATGCTTGTTTATAGGTCGCTGAAATTTAACTTCCGCCTCCCAACCCGTAATCCTGGTATCCGCCTGTCTCCATTCCTTAACTAAAAATCCTCCCGAACGTGATATGCCTGTATGGGCAAGATATAGGTAATCTTGAAATCGCGTAATGTAATGCGTAACTGATAACTGAACATGCTGAAGGTTTAGCCCGGCACTAAATTCAAGGGTTTTAGCGGTTTCTTTATTCAATCTGTCATCACCATTTTCTTCAAGCATAATGGCAAAATGATTGTTTCCAGCGTAGAGTTCGTTCACTTCAGGGGCTCTTTCTGCATGAACATAAGATGCTTTTAAAAACCCGGCATCAGTTAGGTTGACTTTCGTTATCATATTGTATTGGTTCAGGTGGAAATCCCGTTGAGAAAGCTTCCCTCCACCCAACCCCCTACTCGGATTGTACCCAGGCGTTAACCTCGCATTTCTATTCACCAAATCATGTCTATAACCAAGATTAACCTCTAGAAATTCCAATCTCAGCTGCTGAAAGGTAAAGGCTCCATATTCCCGGCTTAGATTGTCTGGAAGATAACGCTGTTCGCCAACCCCTTTGATATCCATTCTTGATAAATCCACGCCACTTACTCCCTTTAAAAAAGAGAGAGGACGCTGCTCCAGTTCCACTCTTAAAGCGTGATGGTTTGATGAAAACTCATTGGCCAGAAACGCTCCGATCAGTTCACTGTCCTTCCCGTCCTGAAAAACATAATTTAGTTTCAGCGCATGGATTATACCATTTTCGGGATGATACTCAGCTTCCATAAGCAAGCTATTGGAAGCTGACCTGGTATTGATCGGAAGGTAGGTTGTTGCCCCTTCCACCACATGGGTATATCCATCATCATGGGTATGCGTATGTCCTGGAGGTTTGCGCAGGGCAAAGCCTGGGATGCCATAATAACCGTAAGATCTGCGATAGCCAATACCAGCCCAGATATGCTCACCCACATAGCTTGTTCCCAGGTTTACTGAATAGCTGTTGGAGTGACTATTGGGCATAATCCCTTTTTCGACAGGCGCGTAATCGTAAATCCCCTTAATCTTTGTAGTGGATAATGGCGTATTTGATGGCTGTCCAGGCATGTAAACGGCATTTCCCGGGTTGGGCACGGCCACTCCTCCAATAATAGAATTTGGCTGGAAAGTATAAAGATCCGCCTCACTTAATCCCCACTGAGGATTATTGATATTATCCAGCACAAACTGGCTGATGTAAGGGTACAACGTAATATTTCTGGTGATTTCCTTATCTACTACAACTTGAGCCATGGTCTGGGTCAGGTCGTCTATCTTCGGGTCGTAAGCAATGGGAGCTTTGGTATTTCCGGGTATCCTCAAATCCTTATTCCAGTGATGCATGGCCCCTGCATGCCAAACCCATTTTTTGCCCAGGTTCCCGTTAAGATCAAACGCTTGGTTATAACCGGCGTTCGTTCCTCCGTCTACCGAAGCAATCCCGATCAGGTTTTTATCGAACCTTTGTTTTGGTATGGTATTGTCCAGCAGATTAACTGCCCCTCCAATCGCCTTCCCGCCGTAAAGAACACTCGCTCCACTTTTTAGTATTTCGATACCTAAAAGATTCTCCATATCTACCATAACATTCAGGTTGGGGCTAATTCCTGAAAGGTCATTCATGGCCATGCCATTGCTCAGTACCTTCACCCGGTTTCCGCTTAAGCTCCTGATCATAGGCGTTCCGGAATTCGGACCAAAAGAGGCATTCTGAATTCCTGAAACATGACTCAATGTTTCTCCGATCGTACCGGATTTAACGAGCTGCAGCTCTTTTCGGGAGATTTGTATCTTCCCTGTGGTGGTCGGTCTGGTATAACCCTTAATCAGTACTTCTTCAAGCGTATGCGTTCCAACCTGATCTTTTCTTTTATGCTGTTGCGCATAAGCATGAAAAGTTGAAGCAATCACAAACAGTGATAAAGTAAAGGACTTGTAGCGAATAAATAACATGGTTTGAAAATCGTGATAACTGAAATTGGAAGGCGCAAAGATATAAACGCAAACAGCAAATGCAACAATATTGCTATAAATAATGCAACTTAATTGCTTTTATGAAACATTAAAAATACTTTTGTAAAAATTTAAAACATGAAAATCTTAAAGAATTACGCTAAGTTATTACTATTTACCGGGCTATTATTTTCCGCCGCAGCCTGTAAAAAAGAAGGGGAAACGCCTTTGAACACCATCGAAATCGGCCTTCCCGGCAGTCTTTCTCTTGTTTATGGAGATCAGCAAGAGATTTCCCTACCCTCAAACATCACAACGGCGAGTGATGCCCGGATATCGTTCGATTTTAGTCAGACTCCAAATGTTCAGCTCGGTGCAATGGGCAATCTGCACGATAAAATGGGCTCATCTCTAACTTTTGATAAAGCAACAGGTAAAATAAAGCTGAATACTACAATGCTTTATCCAAATGATGAAATTTCCGCTGTTACAGGAAATAAGATTCCATCTTCTTACAAAATTGAGGTGCTGGTGAGCTCGGCCGCTGCAGGTTTTCAGGGAAAGCAGACCATCGAGATCAAGATTGCTGCTGCAAAACTGGACATCAAAGGGCTGGATAATAAAGTAGCCATCCCATTTGCCTACGTCCTGTATGGTGATGCCGCAACTTTTGAGCTTGAAGCGCCCACAAGCATTATGAAGGATGCCAACTGGGATCTTGATAACAAAGCCGCTATCGGAACAGATGTATCAATCGCCACCAACCAGCTCCGCTTCGGCACGAATGCAGGTGATCCTAACAAAAAAGCAGAAAAGGCCTACGACGTGGTTCCTGTCTTAAAAAAAGATGGATTTAATGTCGCTTCAAGATCCTTCAGGGTATTCTTCATTCCAAAGATCAAGTTTTTCTACGGAACTTATTACTCAGACCTTGACCTTACTCTGCTCTTCAACAATATCCACATTGCCCTGTCCAACGGATATGTATCTTCCGCACCTACATTATATCCGGAAAAATATAAATCAAGCTTTAGTATTACCAGTATTGAAAAAGATGGATCAGTCTTCTCCGCTCCAGCGGGTATTTTTACCATCAATGATAAAACAGGCTCCATAACTGTGGCTAAAAACACTTCCCTTACTGCCGGAGCATATAAGTTTACAGTAAAGGCGATCACTACCACTGGTCTTGAGTTCACTACATCGTTAACCCTGAATATGTCGCAGGGTTAGCAGCGGTTAAGCTCCCCCTCTATCATGACCACTTTTAATAGAATAGCTAAGCCAGAACCATAAAATCGATAATGTGAAAAAAAATAAAAAACGATTTACGCCATTTGACATCTCCATCTGGATGACCCTGGCTGTTACCTTTATCCTTGGAGCGATAGCAGGTGGAGCAGTTAGTCACATACATTTACTGAACGGCACTTTTGAAAAAACCGAAAAGCGGTCTATGGTAGATCCGGTAGAATGTACGCTTCACCACTATACCTTTAATTCAGGCGATAGTAAGTTGGTAGAGGAATTGATTAAACTGCATAAAAATGAACTTGGTAACATCAAAAGATCTATGCCTACCAGGAGTATATATTTCGAATCCTTGTTTCGTGATACAACCGGAGATTCCAATACACTTTATTTGCTTAAGGTTTTCAGAAAAGGAAAGCAGCCGCAACCAACGGTAGAAGTTAATCTGCAGAAAAAACTGGATTCTCTATCCACACAGGTATGGAAAGATCATTTGAAAAATAGCATCAAGGCACAAATTACGCTTATGCCCGACTTTATTGAAAAGGCAGTTGCAAGACAACAATACGAGCACTTGGACTAAGCTCAGGTCTTTTACAGTTGTAGATTAAGAGTTAAAAGATCCTATTATGGTGAGCAGGTAAGATGATTCTTACCTGCTTTTTATTTGCCAGGGTTACACATAATCCTCTTGTAAACAGATAACTGATGCTGTATTGCCCTTATGCTGTTTGATGTAATCATCATTTTTTATGAAAATAGTTTCTTCGATTCCTCAGGAGCGGCACAATACTGACGCTTCGTTGGCCATGATAAATGAATGGACTAATTATTAACCCGAAAATGCCGAAGCAATAGCTTCTGTATATAAACTGTTACAAACATTTAATCATATTATATCGCGATAATTAAGAATTTGATGCAACTTTGTAGCAATGAAAAAGCAGTCAATCTTATATCCTGCCAGGAAGCACCGGTTCTTATCGATGTTCCTTGTCGTGCTTTTTCTTTCGATATCCATTCTCCAGCTTGCACATGCCCATAAAGTATTTCCATCTGATAAGGAAAACGTTACTGCAGAGTCAGTATCGGCGGTAGAAAAGTGCGAGATTTGTGATTTCATTATCCACAAACAAAGCAAGCATGTCCCTGCCGATATTCCGCAGCAGACTATCGTGCTTTCACCCGTAAAGATAACTTACAGTTGTAACTCATGTATCTGCAATTACGAGTTTACCCTTCAGGGCTTTACTAATAAAGGCCCACCCATCTACTATTCTTAATCTAGCCAGCTTTTTTATTGCTTAGCTGGTGATTTCTTTAATCAAAAGTATTTTCTGTTCAGGGGAATGCTATGGTCCTTTTTCCTTATCTGGCTTCTCATTTGTCCCGTTTTTCAAGGATTGATAAGTCGACAATATTTGTGTCCTACGTGTCGAATTTTTATAGCACGCAAAAGTTTATTTGCATATTATTCCTCTTGATTTCATTCTTTCCGAATGCCTTCGGGCAAACTTTTAACTTAAAAGGGAGGGTAACAGATAGTAGTAGACAACCCCTTTCCGGGGTATCTGTAGCCATCCCTGGCAGTAACAGCGTTGTGGTGGTTACTGACCAGAGTGGGAATTTCCAGATTGATGGTCTTTCCAAGGGAAAAACAATTTTGAGATTTTCAAGAGTAGGTTATGTTACCAGTGAAAAAACATTCGATATCACTACATCCGATACCAAAATTGAGATCGCCCTTAATACTGAAGTAAGGCAATTAAGGGAGGTGATGATCGAGGATGATCATATTGAGCAGCGAAAGAGAACGGAATCGTTGAACTTACAAACGGTGGATGCTGCTTTCATCCAGCGAAACCTGGGCGGAAGCCTGATGACGACGCTGGAGCGTTTACCGGGAATCAAGACAATCGGCATAGGTTCCGGTCAATCCAAACCCCTGATACGCGGGTTAGGCTTTAACAGAGTAGTTGTAGTGGATAAAGGTGTCAAGCACGAAGGTCAACAGTGGGGCGCTGACCATGGCCTGGAGATCGATCAGTTTGCTGCCAGTGAGGTTGAGCTGATTAAAGGGGCCGCATCATTTATCTACGGATCAGATGCAATTGCTGGTGCGATCGCCATCAACCCTGCCCCTGTTCCAATGGCAAACTCTTTAGGCGGATCAGTGGATGTCATCGGCAAAACCAATAATAACCTTTTGGGAACCTCGATAAATTTTTTCGCTAGGAAGAAGCGCTGGTTTTTAGATTCCAGGTTTACCTATCAGCACTATGGCGATTACCAGGTGCCAACAGATGCAGTTTATGTATATGATTACCAGGTAAAACTAAAAGATAATTTCTTGCGCAATACCGCTGGCCGGGAAACGGGTACCCATTTAAATTTTGGATATGTAAGTGAGCGTTTCCGTTCCGTCTTTTATCTCAGCAACACCTTTAGCAACAGCGGTTTCTTTGCCAATGCGCATGGGCTTGAACCCAGAAACGTTGATGCAGCGATGCATGACGCTTCATCCAGAGATATTTTGCTTCCAAGTCAAAAGGTCAATCATTTTAAGCTGATTAACAAGAGCGTCTACGAAATCGGAAAGCACAGGCTGGAAAGTGAACTCGGCTATCAGCGAAACCTGCGAAAGGAATTCAGTGCTTATGTTAACCATGGATACATGCCTCCCGTTTATCCATCTTTCATGCGCATCCCCTCAGATTTAGAGCGTGAATTCGATAAAGTTGTTTATTCCGTAAACCTCAGGGATAAGATAAGCCTTGGAAAGCATGAGCTAAGTCTAGGCCTGAATGGTGAGCACCAGGATAATGGGATCAATGGTTATACTTTTCTCGTGCCCGCCTTTAACCAGTATTCAATCGGATCCTTCGCTTATGACAAATTCAGGTTAAATGAGCATACTTTACTCCACGCCGCACTGCGTTTCGACCACAGCCGGATTAGAATGTTCAGCTACACCGATTGGTTTCCTTCCACTATTACCTCAGGCGGATCATCACAAAAGGAATATGTGGTGCGGTCGGCAGATCTTAACCGAAGCTTCAGCAGCCTGGTATGGTCGGTGGGTGCAAACTATAACTTAGAGCAGTTTTCGTTGAAGGCAAACATAGGTAAAAGCTTTAGAATGCCAATAGCAAAGGAACTTGGCGCTAATGGAGTAAACTACCACTATTTCAGCTTTGAACGCGGCGACCCTTCACTTTCACCCGAACAATCCTATCAGGCGGACTTAAGCCTGGAATGGAAAGCCGATAACTGGTCCGTGCTGTGTAGCCCCTTTTATAATTATTTTTCCAACTATATTTATTTGAACCCTACCTCAGGACATGATACAAACTATGGTGCAGGCAACCAGATTTTCCAATACGCACAGAGCAAAGTGGTCAGATATGGCGCAGAATTGCAGTTTAAGGTCAAATTCTTTAAAACCCTTAGTGCCGAAGTCCTCGGCGAATATCTTCATGCCGAGCAGCGTTCGGGTGATAAGACAGGTTACACCCTGCCTTTCTCTCCACCTGCTTCAGCGCTATTTAACCTGACCTGGTCGCCACTTGCCGGCAATAATTTTGATGACACTTATCTATCCCTGGATTACAGGCTTACCAGCGCGCAAAACAACATTGTTCCTCCTGAGAAAAAAACACCAGGCTATCAGCTAATTAATATACAGGCAGGTACTAAAGTAAAATTTTATACCCAGACGGTAATGGTTAGCCTGCAGGCGCAGAACCTGCTCAATACACGATATCTCAACCATACCAGTTTTTACCGGCTGATCGAACTGCCTGAGATGGGAAGAAATATCGTGCTATCACTTAAAATTCCTTTTAGCAATACTAAAAACAAGCAATAATTATTTAATAACAATTAAAATTCAACTCATGAAAACAACAAAAACCCTATTATTATTATTTTTTCTTTTAGCCGCCACCTTTACCGCCTGTAAAAAAGATGAACAAATTGCCCCAGCCCCATCGATTACGGCACTTGAGGTTGGAACAAGCAATAGTAAAATCGCCCATCCCGGAAATGACCTGCATATTGAAGCAGAGATCAGTGCACCCGGCAACATCAAAGAAGTGATGCTTGAAATTCACCCTGAATCCGGAGCCGGATGGAAGGTAAACACCACCTTCACAGAAGGATTTACCGGTTTGAAAAATGCAGCATTCCACGAACATATTGATGTACCTGCTGATGCAAAAGTTGGCGCTTACCATGGCCACCTTAAAGTTACCGACGAAAGCGGACAGGTGAGCGAGGTGGAATTCGATCTGCAGGTAACCGCAGATCCGAGCCTTGCAAAAGCAACAGGATTCGAAGCAGGCTTAAATGCAGCAGGCAATGACCTGCATGTAGAAGCTTCCATCACTGCTCCAAACAAGATTGCAAAAATAGTGCTTGAAGTACACGGCAATGGATGGGAAAAAGAAGTCACCTATGAGGATGCTGCCGTGGTGGGTAAAACCAACTATAGCCTGCACAAACATCTTGATGTGGCAGCTGCACCAAAAGGGCATTACCATGTACACCTTAAATTAGTTGACCAAAGCGGAAAAGAAGTTGAATTTGAAGCGCATTTCGATAAATAGTAGCTATTAGCGCTGATAAAGAATCCACTTAACAAACGTATTAGGCTACCACATATAAACCCATAATGATCTGGCAATCCTGCCAGGTCATCATTCTAATTCCAACTCCATGACAAAAGCATTTTTTTATATTTCCGTCCTATCCGTTTTATTCCTTTCCGCCTGTAAAAAGGAAGGGGAAAAAGAGATTGATACCGAGTATCCAACGATCGATGTAACCGCCGCAAATGCATTTCCCAAACAATGCGGCACAGTGAACCGGGGAGAAACTTTCACGTTTCGGGCACTTCTAAATGACAACGCGGCCCTTGGATCGCTGAGCCTTGATATCCATCACAACTTTGATCACCATAGCCATAGTACAGAGGTAGAAGCCTGTTCAATGGAGCCCATCAAAATTCCGGTAAAACCATTACTGCTTATAAAAAGTTTTCCGATTCCAGCAGATCAGAAATCACACCTGATGGAGCAGCAGATCACTGTTCCAGGCGATATTGATCATGGAGATTATCACTTTATGATCCGCCTGACGGATAAGGAAGGCTGGCAAACGATCAAAGGGCTCAGTATCAAAATCAAATAAAGAGTTGCATCCCTTCGAATTAAACCTATAAACTTACCATCATAAAAAATACAACCCATGAAAATCAAAAATCTAATGCTATCGGTGATGCTGATCACAGCTGGTCTTTCTGCCTGTAAAAAAGAAAATACAGATCAGGAGGCATTGAAGGCTAAGGCTGAAAACGTAGAGATCGGGACAGCAAACAATAAACGGGCGCTGAGAGGCCGTGACTTCCATTTCAATGCAGATATCATAGCCGCCAGTAAGATCAAAGATGTCAAAATGATCATATCACAGAAGGCCGGCCAAACTTATACTTCAAGCTGGAAATTTGAGCTCTCCTGGCCAGAATATGTTGGCGCAAAAAACACAAACATCCACAAGCATTTTACCATTCCCATTGCCGCTCCGGAAGGAACCTATGATTTTGCGGTCATTGTTCAGGATGAGAACGGATTACAACTGGAGATCAAAGCAGACCTAATCATTCTGGATCCGGCAAATCTTCCGGTAGATCCGAAGATCGGCAGAGACTTTGTTTCCCGAAATGACACGCTCATTTATTATACTGATGTTTTCGAAGAAAAAGAACTTATCTTCAGAAAAGGCGATAAAATGACCCTGCATGCACAGGTTAGCGAAATTAAAGATGACGGCACCCTGTATTCCGTATTGATCAAAAAGAAAAGCGACTATTATCCGGAAAGTATCGATAAGCTAGATTTAAGCAAGGTTATTGTTGTGACCAAGGTAGCGCATAAAGGGCTTGGCAATGCAGGAAAAGTTTCCACACTCAAACTTTCCAACGGGGTATATGGCGGAGAAACCATTACAGTAGGTGCAGCAACGGACAATAACGAGCCAACCACTAACGCGATCACAGGTGAAAAGGCCTGGGAGTCCGGACCATATCAATGGGTAATTCTCTATAAAAATACCAGCCACAACGTCAGTGTATTCAAAAGCGTTCCCATCACTATCAGCTATAAGTAGAACTAATATCCTTAATCAACCCAAATTATTTTTTTTACAAGACCGGTAGACAATATAAATGAGATATTCAGCGCCATGAAAAAATCCTATCTTCCAATACTATCCAACAGGCTTTCCGTGCCGGCCATTGTTTTCTTTATAATCTTGCTACTGAATGGAAAGGATGCCATCGCCCAGCGCAACGCCTATGAAGCAGCCCTTTCCAAATTTACGGGCGAACATAAATACGATATCGAGAAACCTGGGGCACTTGATGGTGTCAAGGCGCCCGACTTCTCCGGACAGAGCATTGATGGAAAGTTACTAAGTTTATCAGGGCTTAAAGGAAAAGTAGTTGTCCTGATTTTCTGGTTCATCGCCTGTAAACCCTGCAAGCTTGAGGTTGGCCCCTTGAATGAAATTGTTGGAAAATATAAAAATAAGGATGTGGTGTTTCTCTCTATCGCGAGGGAAGCAAAAGCGGACCTTAGGCCATATCTTCAGTCAAACAGATTTGATTTTAAGACCATTGCAGACCCGAAATCAGCTTTAGGAGGAGAAGTTTTCCATATTTTGGGCTATCCGACAACCATTATTATCGACCGGAACGGGATAATCAGGTACTATAGCCTTGGCGGTAAGATTGATGAAAACGCAGTGCGTGCCGATTTTGAAAAGAAGCTTATCCCGACAATAGAAACATGCCTCGCGCCACAATAATTATTTCGCTGAAAACTGGAAAATTATCCATTCGACATTCAATCGTTTATTTCAATTCTATTTTCCTAATCAGAACAATGACATATTTATAAGGTCCCACAGGCATGAAGCCATTACATTATAGATAAGACCATAAAGTTCTTGACCCCACAAAACATAAATACACAACAATAAAAACACAAAACATGAAAATCAAAAACAAATTGGCATTGACTATGGTCGGACTTGTAGCGATTGGCCTGGCGGGTTGCAAAAAGAACAGCGAGGAAATTCTTGGCGAATCACCTGCAAAATTTGATGCGACTACGCATTTCATCGCCGGTACAATTACCCCAAAAAACGGAAGCTATAAAAGCGTTTATTTTATAAAGCTACTGGACGGAAACAAAGCTGTTTTCATGAGCAGCGGCAATGACTTCAGTGGTGACTATAGCTTAACTAAGGATTCCCTGATTGTTACAATAAGTGATCCCAATAACTATAGGATAGCCAAATATGCCATCAATGCGCAAAACCAGCTTACCTCCGCCTACTATCGGGCGCTTACAACGGAATATATGGCCTCAGGACAGCTTTTAAAGATTGAAACTCAAAACCAGTTGGCGGGCATGACTTTCAAAGGGGAAGAGTTTAAACTAGGTGCATTAAGCAACCGGAAGGATCTTACTTACAAATTCAGTCCAAACTCGCTGAGCTATGGAAGTGGGCTGGACGCAAGGGCCATCACCGTATCCAGTAACACTTACGAATCAATCAATGGCGTAGCGTTCAAATATAAAAATGGCACCAATGTGGAGCTTGGTTTTATTGCAGATAAAAAACTTACTTTGTTCCGGTCCAGTGGTCTTTTTTATTACGGGGAATTCGCTCAAAAATAACCATGAAAAACCCAATATTAACAATAAGCTTGCTGAAACGAACTGTTTTACTCTTGTGGATAAGCATCCCATTGATCGGATGCAAAAAGGATGAAGCAAAAATTTTAACGGCCGGACCAGAATTTGCCAGCCTCGAGATTGGAACAGCAGATAAAAAAACCGCCTACTCGGGACAGGATTTCACAAAAAATAACAATGAATTTATATTGAGTAGTGATTTGCTTGATAAAATCACTGGTGAAATTAAAATCTACAAATTAAAGAAGAGTTAGTGTAATCGGTAAGATAATATACAGATAAAATTGCATCTAAAAACCATAAAGATTTCAATATGAATTTACAGCTTTAAGAGTGTTGATTTGATGCCTTCTTTTAACTTTTCGCTAACCTTTGCTCTATCTGCATAAACCTCCCAATGATCAACCTTTTCCTGAATCTCTTTTATTATTGAGTCGGCTGATTTGATATTCATTCTCCGTGCCACTTCCAATAAATCAGCACCTATAATCCCGTCCCTCTTTCCGTTGACCATTAGCGATTGCGTGCTTACCCACACACTTCCAGGCCTATAAGCGTGGCACACATCATAGGCCGGTGACAATGTCCATTCACCCTTTTTATCCATTATAAAGGCAAAATTCTTAGCATGATCATCACAGTTCCTAGCCATCACATTGAATACCATCCTTCTAAAGAGCTGTTCTGCTTCTGGATAAGGTAAACGTAATGCCCTCATGGTCTGAAACAGCTGTTCATAACTGTATAACCCTACATTATTAAAGTCAAAGTGCTCAATTGCGCACCATGTCTGAACATGTAGCTTGTCTGGAGTACGATCAAATCTTTTGGTCATAAAATGCGCCCTGTCATTTTCCTCCAGGAGTCTACATTCAGTCATTTCAATTCCACTCGCAACTGCCATGAGGTGATAAGCATACTCTACCCTGCCAAAACCATAAGTAGCACCAAACTGACTATCGTGAACACCATCAAACTTGATCAGCCAATGAGCAAATCCTTCCGGTGCTTTTGCCTGCCCTGAACGAACCTCTCTAGTCTGTTCATTATAGGCGATCAGGGCTTTTGCCCTTGCGCCACCCGCAGAGGTTCCTATACGGAGAATATCCATCAGCGCCTTTTGCTCATCCGCATTCATATCAACCAGAAAGTCCTGCCGGCCCTGCAAGATTTTTCCGGCAATATGTACCAGTCCTTCAATTTCGATCTTCGTAACCCGATCTGCAGTATCTGCTGTGGCTGGTTCAAACTCCAAGGCCCCCATCCCTCTCTTTCCAACAAAACAGAGCATTTCTACTGGATTCATACTATCTGCACGACGGCCATTGGCCACAAGCCAGGCATTGATCAAAGCATTACCATATTTATCCGGAAGAATATCTGCCAATAATCCAGGCAGGCCTTTAAATGTATTATTCCGTGCGAGCTCTGGAAAGGAATAAATTCGTCCCCGCGTCCCCAGAGGCATTTTGAGTGGGGCAATATCCAGATCCTCACTGATGAAATCAGGATCATACTCAAAGCTTGCCAATTGACTATTTTCATCCCAAAGTACAGCACCTACGCGTTTATTCCAAAGATTTATTATTGCTGTTGTCATTACCAGTCTGATTGTAATTTATCATCCGAAGACTTTTTACCCCTTGCCCTCATCTTCTTTTTCATAGATAATTCTGCCATTTTTATTGGGCTGACCTGCTTTATAAATTTCATATTTTCCAAAAAACCTAGCTTTCCCAGCGCACGCAGAATCTGGATAAGCGACAGGAGATTAATAGCGTCTCCTCTTTCCGCTTTTATTAGTGTTGTCCTATCTACACCGGCCCTTTGGGCAACATTATTTTGTGTGAGATCAAGTTCAAGCCTTGTCCCTTTTAAAAATTCCCCAATTTGGCTTAGATATTCCAAATCACTTTTTGCATTCATTTCAATGTCGGACATATGCATCTTTAAATACCAGTTAGCCAACTAATGTCGTTATTTTTCAACTTAAAACCAAGTATTAACTAAAAAATCATTAAGTAGTCTTTTTCCGACATTAAGTTGATAAATCAGATATAAAGTTGAGATTAAACTACTTAATTAGCTTTGCATCCGCTATACTCAAAGGTTTGCACAATATTGAAATCCATTCTGCATAAATTTCGAGAATCTCATTCAGAAATCAATTCTTTCATATTAATAATTCTAAAGCTATCCTGGATGGAATCGGAAAAGAAGCATTGCTAAAGAAATTAATGGAACCTAAAGAAGGCCAAAAGGCATATGCATAAAGCGTCTTTGTGGGTAAAGACACTGAAAAAAACAGCAATGGTAATGCTTGCCGATCGTATGGGAAAACTACGCCTGCAGCTAATGGTCGATTCCAATGGCATAGCGAGATTAAACTTTTTGGATCAGCAAGGCAATATAACCTACAGTTTACCCAAATAACAAAAAGGTAACTCTAGCAGTTGCCTTTTTGCTATCTTCATTCTCTTGATATACAGTAACATTAGAAAGGCAGTCTTCTCAAATACTCATCTAATTTGACTATCAAAAAACAGTCTATTTTTGATAGCGCCAGAAATTTTTATTATTTATTGTCCTCTCAGAAAACGAACATTAGCCAGTCGCCAGCTGCTGCTGATCAAATATGGATTGAAACAGTTAAAATTAAGTAAGGGAAAATGAAGATCTTAATAATGACCATCCTGATTTCGACTTAATCCAGATCAATAGCATCTATAATTATTGAACTGGGTTGGTAGATAATTAAATCATCCAGGACATAAGGAATATTCCCTCAACTATATTCTTATGTGTTGTGAAATACTGAAAAAATTGATCACTCCCTGGTGTCTAAGTTACCCTGCCATTGATTACATTTGATCTCACTTTGACTTATTTCTTTTTGATGAATCATCATCTTTCTGCACTATCCAATGATGCACTTATTAAAATATTTTCACAATCCAGTGAACCTATTGCTATTTATACCAGTTCTGAGCTAGAAATTGGAATGGTCAATCAAGCCATGCTTTCAATATGGGGTAAAGAAGAGACAGTCATTGGAAAAACGTTTGAGCAAGCCATTCCAGAGATGAAAGGCCAGCCTTTCACTTCCCTTTTAAAGCAGGTATGGCAATCTGGTGAGCGATATCAGGCTACCGACACAGCGGCCACGCTGGAAGTTGATGGACAACTCATTACCTCCTATTTTGATTTTATCTATCAGCCCATAAAGGATGAAAACAGTGCGGTATATTGCATATTGCATACAGCGCTGGAGGTAAGCAAGCGTGTTGATGCATGGAAATTGGCAAAAGAAAAGGAGGGTAATGAGCAACTCATCAATGAAGAACTCAGTAGAGTCAATGAAGAGTACCAGGCAACCAACGAAGAATTGTTGGAAACCAATGAAATCCTGCAGCAGACCCATAACCGTTTGCGCTTCACAGAGCATCGCATGCAGGAGCTTATCCGGACCACGCCCATTGGGCTAACCATTCTCCAGGGAAGTAATATGATTATTGAGACTGCCAATCCCTATATATTGAATATTTGGGGAGCTGGCGAGCAGACTGTGATCGGCTCGGCGCTACTGGATGTTTTTCCGGCATTAAAAAACCAACAGTTTTCAAATCAGCTTGGCCAGGTATTTGCCTCAGCAGAGAAAATTTCACTTAAAGAGATCATTCACACTTCAGGCAATATACCTGAATCCGAAAAACGTTATCTCAACGTCGATTTTTATCCACTCCTTAATCGGCAAGGTAAAGCGGATGCGATAATGGCTACCGTTTTGGACGTAACGCAGCACGTTGAAAGCAGGTGGGCACTAAAAGAAAGCGAGCAGCTGTTACAGGAATACAATGAGGAACTAAGCGTACTGAACGAGGAACTGAAAACCACCAATGAAGAACTTGCAGTAATAAACGAGGAATACACATCTACAAATGAACAGCTTGAGAAATTCAATGAAATCAATAAGCATCTGACCCATCAACTGGAAATAAAAAATATTGATCTGGAAAAATCAAATTCTGCTTTCCAAAGTCTAAACCTGGAATTGAATGATTATAACAGTGGTTTAGAACAGCGAAATACCGATCTGGTAGTACTTAATAATGAAATTTGCGACCTCAACACCAAATTAAGCGATAGTGAGGATGGTTTTCGCAGCCTTATTGCCCAAGCGCCAATAGCCATGATGCTGGTAAAAGGAGAAGATTTTTTAGTTGCTATGGCCAATGGGCCCATGCTGGAACTTCTTGGCAGGGATGAATCCATTATTGGAAAGCCTTTATTTGAGCAGATCCCTGAATTGATAGGACAACCGGCAGCACTTAAATTGATTGAAACCTATCAACATGGCAGGGAATGCGCAGAATCTTATGCGCCCGTGACTTTGCGAAGAAATGGAAAACTTGAGGAAGGTTACTTTAATTTCAATTACGCGCCCTATATTGAGGGGGGCAAAGTTGTTGGAGTAATAGATATGGCGTTGGAAGTTACCGAACAGGTGCTCACCATCCGAGAACGCGAACAAAGACTGGCTGAAAAAACGATACTAGAGGAGACCCTTCGTAGCAGTGAGCAGCGACTTCAGGGCATCCTGGAAACTATGGCTGAAGGTGTAGGCATAATTGATACCACCGGACAACTGGTTTACGCCAACCCTATGGCCCAGCAAATCCTCGGCCTGTCCCATAGCGAGATCAAGGATCGCACCTACGACGACCCAAAATGGCAAAATCTGCGCCTGGACGGAAGTGACCTTCCTGAAGAAGAGCATCCGATGTCAATCATGATGAGAACCGGAAAGCCAGTTTTTGATCATGAAATCGGAGTACAGCCACCAGAGCGTGAACGTTTTTATATTTCTATAAATGCTGCACCGATATTTAATATAGACGGTGAGCTTACTGGCGGAATAGGCACCTTTATGGATGTCACCACCAGAAGGATGATGAGCCAGGGCAAAGATGATTTCATCAGCATAGCCAGCCATGAGCTTAAAACCCCGGTTACTTCTTTAAAGGCATCCCTTCAGCTATTGGAAAGATCAAATGGACATTTATCAGGTGAGCGGCGTGAAAAACTGATAAGGCAGTCTATCAGGAGCCTTGAGTCGCTTTCAAAACTCATCAATGACTTGTTAGATACCAGTAGGATGGAAAAAGGGCAGGCACGACTTGAAAAAAAGATATTTGCCCTCTCCGATCTGCTTGAACACTGCCAGGTAAACTTGGAGCCAGCCACCAGCCAGAAACTTGTTTTCATCTGTGAGAAAGCCATCAGCATTTATGCCGATGACCAGCAGATTGGACAGGTATTAATCAATTTCATTACAAATGCAGTCAAATATGCTCCCCAATCACCCGAAATCATCATTGAGGCTATAACTGTTAATAATCAAGAAATAAAGGTGACTGTTAGGGACTTCGGACCGGGTATTCCAAAGGAAAAGCTTTCGCATTTGTTTGAACGCTACTACAGAACAGATTATTGCGGACAGAAGTTCTCCGGACTTGGACTTGGTCTTTACATCAGTGCAGAAATTATAAAAAGCCATGGCGGAAAGATTGGCGCAAATAGCGAAATAGGAAAAGGTAGTGAGTTCTGGTTTACACTTCCTTCTAAAACATAACGGAACTTTCATATAATCAGCATGAGTGTATGAAAACTAATTTTGAAAGTTAGTGTTCATTAAGATAATATGAGAAGAATTTTTTTATTGGAGGACGATCAGGGCATACGTGAGGTGTTAGAAATTCTTCTTGCTTTGGAAGATTACGAAGTTCAATCCTTTGCAAGCATTGCTGAGTTCATGAGCAGGGACTTAAATATTCGTCCTGATCTTTATCTTTTTGATGTGATGCTTCCTGACGGTTCTGGGATAGATCTATGTCAAACCCTACACCAGGATAACCAAAATGAAGAAATTCCCGTGGTTATAATGAGTGCTCATGCACACATTGGCGACTTGGAAGGAATATGCGAAGCCAAAGATTTTATCAGTAAGCCTTTTGATATTAATTTTCTTCTTTCCAGAATTGAGGCTGCTATCCCTCAATAACAGATTTTATCACTATTAACTTATAGTATAAAATATATTTAATTGAAATTAATCAACTTAACCTCAATGATCTTTTAATTTAAAAGTGATTATTAACTTCAGGTCTAAAAATTAAAAGGTCTGCAAAAAAGTTTATACTCCCCTAATGAGTTCAAATGTGAACATCTTTACTTATCCTGAAAGATTTATTTAGAGAGCACCACGAGATCCATAGGCGCAATAGTTACGGATTTAAGCACTTTTTTTGAAAAAACTTCCCTATACCTGCTTTCCCCTAATATTGCATTTTTATATAGGATA